>OIFG01000004.1_pt1 | contig 500493 bp, 421 predicted proteins | sample 1582031 | NCBI WGS metagenome assembly OIFG01 (sample SAMN07501051, study PRJEB24779) | human gut metagenome | isolation source: stool | host: human infant | place: USA: Pittsburgh, PA | reverse complement strand
GCTGTCGGCCTTTGAGGTCGTGGTATGGATGACGGATGGCTGGCCGCTGTATGAATCACGCCTGAAGGGAAAGCTGCACGTTATCAGCAAGCGTTACACTCAGCGCATTGAGCGACATAACCTGAATCTGAGACAACATCTGGCAAGGCTGGGACGGAAGTCACTGTCGTTCTCAAAATCGGTGGAGCTGCATGACAAGGTCATCGGGCATTATCTGAACATAAAACACTATCAGTAAGTTGGAGTCATTACCAACCTGCACGAGATATAGACTGCAATATAAGTGCAGCCAAGTTCGTTTCTGCACCATTTATATATTCCGGAGTCGAATGAATCAAAACCACCATAAGTATGGCAAAGATTCTTAGCACCTCTATTCCCTGCATTCTTTTTATAATCATATTAATGCCATCTGCCTGAGTTGATAACGAATAGGGCAACGTATGTTGTTGCCCTATTTTTAATAAAAATTACTGAATGTATATTACAAAGAAAGCCTTTTCAGATGTGAAAGCGTATATTCAACCAGCGTAGCGGCGTCGGTTGCACTGCCGCTTTCAGAATAGCAGCGAAGCTCAGGTGCATTGCCCGACGGGCGCAGATGGATTACAGCATCATCACTGAAAGTAATCCGCAAACCATCGGTGGTATCTATCCCTTTAATGTCATGGCTAAAGCCAAGAGAGTGCACAAAGGTAATTGGATCCTGCAGGGCATCAGCAATAATATTTTTACTAAGCGCAGTTGCGAAGTTCTGAATGCGGTCTGAATGCGTATATCGCTGCGGCAGTTCGTGAAGCAGATGCGACATCGGGACCTTAGCGGTTACGGCGCTAGCAAACACCATCAAGAACGGTAAAACGGCATCGCGAGTTGGGAGAGCTGTAATCGTATTGCCATCAAAAGTAACGTCGCTACCCAATAAAAAACCACCGTTTGCTTCAAACCCGGCGATACGCGCATAGCCATCACTCAATCTAGCAAAAGCCTCAATGACATAGGGCGAACCAATTTTTGTCAGCTCGATATGCTTAAACAAGCAGGATTTTGAAATTGCCGTATTACAGCTAACCGGGATTGCCAGTGCGTCAATAGACATTGCTTTAGCACAAAGCAGGCCCAAGATATCGCCGCGCAGCCATTCACCCTGCTCATCAGCAACAAGTGGACGATCACCATCACCATCGGTTGAAAAAATAGCATCAAGTTTAAATTTTCTCGCCCATTGACGGGCTTTTTCTTTGTCTTCTTCTGCTACTGCTTCGGTATCAATAGGCACAAACTCGTCACTACGACCAATGCTAATCACGTCAGCCCCGAGTTGGGTCAGCATTTTGGCATAGATATCGCGTCCAGCACTGGAATGCTCGTAAACACCGATGCGCTTGCCTGCCAGCGTATCGGCAGCAAACAGAGAGGTATAGCGCGCCATGTAGTTTTCGGCGGCCAGTGATGACGCATTCAACACAGGTAGCGGTAGGGCAATTCTAAAAGCAGACTCGCGCTGTAAAATGCCGAGCTCATCAGCCTTAGTGATCTCACCATCAGGACGGTAAAATTTTAACCCGTTGCGATCGAACGGGATATGGCTGCCGGTAACCATAATTGCAGGGATCTTATCTTGCATTGACTGGTTAGCCAGCGCCGGCGTTGGGACCACGCCGAAATAGACCACCTTTAGCCCTTTAGCGATTATGGCTTGGGCACAGGCTTGGGCCATAGCATAGCTGCTCGGACGATTATCAATAGCTAACGCAACGGTATCAAACGTAAAATCATCCGCCATTACATCTATGAATGCGTGTGCAAATGCAGCACAAACTTCAGATTTAAAATCAATGACCAGACCTCGCGCACCGCTTGTTCCAAATGCGATATTACTATTCTCGATTACATGTCTGGAATTCAACATTATTTATTGTCCTTAATACGACCATACTTATCATCGAAGCGCACAATATCGTCACTACCAAGATAGGTTCCTGACTGGATTTCTATCACTTCTAACGGTACCTTACCCGGGTTTTCCAGCGTATGCACGACGCCTACTGGAATAAACATTGATTCATTTTCAGTAACGATAAACACCTCATCGCCCCTCGTGACCTTTGCTGTTCCGGCTACAACAACCCAATGCTCTGCACGATGGTAGTGCATTTGGGTAGAAAGGCGCTCGCCGGGTTTGACGGTGATACGTTTAACTTGGTAGCGCCCCCCCTGGTCGACAGAGTCATATCGTCCCCAAGGGCGATACTCTTCGCGGTGGGATATATGCTCGCTACGGTTTTCACGTTTAAGGACGTCTACAACCTTTTTGATATCCTGAACCTGATTTTGTTTCGCAATCAGCAGCGCGTCTTTCGTTTGGACAATGACCAGATCGTCCGCGCCAATTGTGGTAACCAGCGAACTTTCAGCATAAACATAGTTGTTATTACTATTGTAATGGATCACATCGCCGTAAGTTACATTGCCATTGCCATCTTTGGTTGAGATATCCCATAGTGAATTCCAGGATCCTACGTCACACCACTGGGCATCCATTGGTACTACTACGCTATGATTGGTCTTCTCCATTACGGCATAGTCAACCGAGTCATCCGGGCAGGCAGTAAACACCGCTTCCTCAAGACGAATAAAGTCAAGATCGATGGATGCACTGGCCATAGCAAGCTTGCAGGCGCTGAGGATATCGGGGCGGAATTTTTCCAGTTCATCGAGATATGCGCTGGCTTTAAACATGAACATTCCGCTATTCCACAGGTAGTTGCCGTCACGTATATAAGTTTCTGCAGTGATCTGATCTGGTTTTTCAACAAAGGAATCAACTTTATAAACCGATTCGGCAACAGCCTCACCCTGGCGAATATAGCCATAGCCTGTCTCAGCACGTGAAGGCACAATGCCGAAGGTCACCATTTTGCCTTGCGCTGCCTGTGTCTGCGCCAGAATTACGCTACTGCAAAACGCGTCTACGTTCTGGATGACATGATCCGCGGCCAGCACCAGCATAATGGGATCGTCACCGTCTTTTAATGCATGCAACGCCGCAAGTGCAATTGCCGGGGCAGTGTTGCGACCAACGGGTTCTAGAATAATGTCAAAGTCGTTAAAGCCTGCCTGACGTAGTTGCTCCGCAACTATAAAACGATGTTCATTATTACTGATAATTAATGGAGTGCTGCATTCAAGTCTATCGAGTCGAAGCAAAGTAGCCTGTAGTAATGAAGCATCTTCAACTAATGATAAAAATTGCTTTGGGTATAGAGAGCGTGAAAGTGGCCAGAGGCGCGTCCCTGAGCCACCCGCCATAATAACAGGTAATATTTTCATGTTAAGCTCCCTTTACTACCTTGATGAGATAATCAACCATTTTGGACCTAGTATAGTGTTGTTCAAAATACTCTTGCACCTGACTTCTATTAATTGGATGCTCACGCAAATAATTAAAACTGGATGCGAGTGCCTGAGAATTTTTTACCGGTACGACTAATCCCGTTACGCCATGTTTGTTGACCCATGCTACACCGGAGCCGGGGATATCAGTGGAGATAATTGGCGTACCGCAGGCCATTGCCTCAAGCTGAACCACACCATAAGCCTCTGAGCGTTCGACAGAAGGAAGGCAAAATACATCAGCTGCATTAAAGTAGGCTGGCAACTCATCAGCGGAAATGCGCCCCAGCATTTTTACTCGGTCTTCAAGCTTATACTCTTTGATCTTATGTTGTAATACAGGAGTTAATTCGCCCTGTCCGCCTAATAAAATAATATAATTATCATCCAGATACTTTGCTGCATCAATAAGATATTCAAATCCTTTGTAATAAACATGACGACCCAGTGAGAAGATGACAAACTTATCGGCATAACATTGTTTGATCTGTTCGATAGCCTCTGGCGAAGCACACATTTTCTCTTCATCAATGCCAATTGGAATGACTTCAACTCTATCAAGATATTTTTGGAGATCCTTTGAGGCTTCAGCATAAACTTGGCTGGTTGCGATGATTTTATAACTGCGTTTCAGTAAATAGTTTTGTAAAGGAATGAACGGGATTTTTAAATATTTTTGCTTTACAATATCACTATGCCAGTGAACAATAATTTTACAACCCTCACGCGGCTTGAATAAGAAAAAAGCAAGAAGCGCAAGCGGATTCGGTAAATGAATATGAATAACGTCGTAATTATTTCTAATTTTACGCCAGAAATTAACAAACTCAAAAGATATATAAGTACTGGCAAGATGGAGAAGGCTCGCACACCGATAAACGTTGATGTTATTGATAACTTCGTTTGAAGAGGTGTTTTTTTCCGAGACACATAGTACATCAACATCGTAACCTTTTTGTTGTAATACGGTCGATATATCATAAACTACAGTCTCGATCCCCCCCCAAAACGGGGGATACAATTTACTTACTTCAAGAATACGCACTTAAACCTCTTTATAAAAAATAGAATCCAGTTTTTTCTAACCACTTATGAGTTGAATATATTCTTAAAATACTCTGTACATGCTTGATCAGAGTAATATTTTTGAAAATATGTCCTTGATGACGAAGCTTTAAATCGCGTGTTGCATAACTTTTTAATAGCTACGACATAATCGTCTAAAGTAGAACAACTGATTATATCAGGGCAATCAAGTGACTGTTCATAGCCAATTAAAGTAAAAGATGAAGCGATAATTTTTTTATTATATTTTAATGCCTCAGCAACTTTTACTTTCATACCACCGCCAATGGATATTGGAGATAAAATTACATCTACATTTCTGTAGAAGTCATCGAGTGATTCTACGAAGCCGCTCATTGCAACATTAGGCTTGCCTAACTTCGTGGCATAACTCTCAAATCCATTACCAGCAATAACAAATTGTACCTGACTATCATTACTAAAAGCAGGGGCTATTTTTTGGGAGATATATTCCGCCGCATCTATATTTGCATAAAATGCTGTACCAATAAAGCCAACAATAAATGGCTTTTTCTGTCTTACATCTGTCGAATAAAGCACTTCATCAGAAATTGACGTATCAACGATACAGACAGGCACACAAAAATCCGCTTTTCTTTTGTAAATCTGGAAGAGTCGTTCTGAATCGACTCGGTGCAATGCAATCAATTTGTTGCTATATTTGACAGCCTTTCTTTCTGCCACAGAGGTTGAATATAGTGAAGGCAGATAATGGATTTTCCCAGTTTTTAACCGATCTTTTTCGAAATCGACTTCAATGTTGTGTAAAAATGTAACTATTTGAATGGCCGGGTATGTTTCTTTGCACCATTCTGCAATACTTCCCAATAGACTTGAATCAAGATATACCACTGCCGGTTGATAATCCTGAACAATACCTTTGATTTGATTGAATATTTTAGGATTTAGTCTACCAGCGAAGCCACGAAAATTATTCAAAGCGGTCTGAATTTTAGAGTTTTCAGCTATTAACTCCCAAGCATAGGTATTCTCTTTTTTCCTGACTATCGCTACCTCTTTAACTTCCAGAAGCTTATTGGCCTTTAATGCCTTTAAATTTGCCCTAGATACAATACTGCCGCCATAGTTAGAATTTTCTAACGACATTGATATATATAGCAATTTTCCCGTAGTCATCATTTATCCAGTAGTGCTTTTAATAAGTAAAATTTAAGGTATTAGACGTGCCTTGCGTTATATTTTAACCATCTTAGCAGCTAATTGTTCTTATTGTGGCCTGTTCATATTTATTGGCACAACGAAGCGTTCATTTATCTCGCTATACTTACCTTAGATAAAATTTTTGCCAAATTTATTGAATTAAGGCCATGCTATTGATAAAAATCATCAGTTATTCACAGCAAGTTTTTTGAAATAATTTACAACAATTAATGGCAGCAGAAATGTATATAACACTTCCATGTTAACGGCTAATAGAATTGACAGTAAAGAATACCAAAGCGTTATACGTAATAAGACTTTCTGGTAATGGCTAGCATTACTTATTTTAATATCTCTAAAGGCATTACTAAATACCAAAAAGAAAAAAATGATACTTAAGAAGCCACTATGTACAATCGAAAATAGAATACCAGATTTAGCCGCCAGATAATCACCGGTAGCAATCATATTATTAATTTCAAGAAGATTAAGTTGGAATGGTACGAGACTATTAGCTAGTGTTGTCGCTGAATTCAATGGTTCTACAAACCAAGCCGTGTAGGTCCCGTAACCCTCACCCAACGGATAATAGAGTAAGCTGCAAAGTGCCCATAAAGAAGTTATCAACCGCGTACTAACGCTTGTGAAGTTTTCAATATCTATCGCTAAAGCAGGCAAAACTTTATTTATGAAAATATATAAAATCGCACCTGCGACCGGAACAAGCAAGATTAATGATTTTAGCTTCTGTAATAAGGTCATATTGAAATAAAATACAAATAACGCGCCAAACATCATCAACATCAGCGAGGACTTGGAGCCTATAAGCAGGTTTCCGATCAACAGTGCACCCCAAAGTATAACTCTAACCAGACTTACGTTACTAAAAGCTATCGCCAGTAATAAAAAAATATTAAATGTAAATGCCGCAATTGATGGTTCTGGTGATAGTACCCGCAAGCGCGATCCAACTTCATAACCATCCATACTTAAATGAATTGGGGCAAGTATACTAGGGCTGACATATTCAATAGCGATAATAACAATCAGAAAAAAGGCAATATATATAATAGATTTTATGAAGAAACTTCGCGATACTGACAACAAAGCATAACCTGCACAGTAAATCGTCAAGAAATAAAAGAAATAATAAGAAGAAGCAAAAAAATGTTTGTTAAGAACGGATACACCATAAGGGTTTAACATTGTCCCTTCAGCAAAATAGTAATAAACACACTGAATAAGCGATACGCTAAAGGTCACCAAAAAATAAATCATGAAAAGTCGACCGTATTTATCTAAATACAGATAAAACTTATTGCTAATAACAAATAGCACGAACATTATTAATGATACAGCCCACAAAGGACTCGCGCCTAGTGTACCTAAATATTGTTGTAATGGTAAATCATTCAAGGTCATTGCCAGAAGAATAATTAATAAACACATTGATGCGAATATAGAATTTTTTCTACGTGGTGCACTTATTTCAATATTATCGGTATTCATCAATTAATGTCACTTATCATCATTTATGGCGTTTAAATAAAATAAAGAGCTTATTGCGCAGCGAATTATATATTCTGCTAGGTTTACCTTGATAGATATCTTTAACAACGATATTAGTTTTCAACGCTTTATAAGTTAATAACTTTTCATTAACGATAGCTTTGAGTTTGAAGAGCAAAATTGCAGAAGATGTTTTACCTGCCCGATACCAACCGTTGCCGCTAACAGGAAATAGCCAGTGACTTAGATGTTGGTTAAGATTTTCCGAGAAGATGGGTATCTCCACTTTATGCTGCGCCAAACCGCTTTCAATTACAGCGAGATCGGCTTCACTGATAGCCGACACACTATTCAGTGGAAGCAATTTGTCAATGTTCCCCATGCGGCTCAGGAATACGTAAGATGAAATCCATGCGGTTAAAGGCAGTTCATTAATTGAAAAGACGGTGCCAGTACTATTTAACTCGCCGTACATACAATCTGAATTACAGCGCGCAATAGCCCTGCGGTAAAGTATTCTGTCGTAGAAAGTGAAGAAGCGATGATGGCAAAAAGTATCATTCATAAATAAAACAATATCATTTTTTTCCATCGTACCGCTACGTGCCAATAGTTCATAACCTTCGTCCCAAGCGGAGAACTCACCTGCTATATTACTTCCTCTAAGCCATTGAACACCGTTTTCAGGTACATGTTCATTGAACATCTTGCCGTGATTATCAACAAATAAAACTTGAAAATTACTTTTATTAAAGATAGCGAATATCTCTTTTTTAACTTTTTCAAAATAGTGAGGATAATAAAGAGCGACAATAATATTAACTTTCATGGTTATTTTTTATCTGTGAGAATCAGTTGCATGATAAATGTGTATTGTTCAATATAAGATATTGATATTAGCGAGCAATATCTCAAAGGAAATTAACTCAATAAACTTAGCTACTATGCTTGGATAAAGTCATTCACCCTTTAAATTTTCCCAATCTGTGTTTTTTATAATCCAAATACCCTTTAACACAATTGATTATTTTATCAATTTTATTCTTCTCAAATAAAATAATGCTGATTAAAAGGTGGATATTATCCTTCATATATCTGCGTGTATATAAAGGATACCTTTTCCTCACAATCAATCTATTACGAATTATATAATACTTCCTTGCTGGACTGTGATGCATTACATGAAATTTATAATTAAATATGAAATTATGTATTTTACTGTTCCCCAGAGAATGAACCATACGCACGTCCGAAAGTACGAAAATCTTATATTTAGCTTCTAAGAGTTTAAAGCAAAAATCATGATCGACCTCATCTATAAATAGTTCATCATCATATCCGCCTACAAGCTGGTATGCATGTAAATTCACTATATTTCCTGAGGTAATTACTTTGTCTACAAATCCATGAAACTGAACATCTGAGGTTCTTGGAGCAATTATAGCAATGTCCTTATGCTCTTGTATTTTAATTTCAAACTCATTGATAAACCTCCTTATTTCATGCTCAAGAAAAGTGGAATCCTGATCCATAGTAAGGATCCATTTAAAACCATCTTCAATTGCAGAAATACAGCCTTTATTTAACGCAGAAGCAATGCCTAAATTACTATAGTTTGGAAAATATTTGATCTTTCTTTTAGAAAGGTCAATTGAATCTATCAGTTCAGAATTATTATTGTCGGAGTTATCTATTATATAAATCCTTTCTAAATGACCGTAATAAGATTCGATATTCTTTAATTCTTTTTCTGATGGATTGTACCAAACAACTACACAACTTAAAGCAGTCATTAGAAGTCGCTCCATATTTTTCTAACGCTATATACAATAAATAACATAATTAATACTTCCGTAATTAGAACTGATATAGCTGCCCCTTCTGCTTGGTAATTATATATAAATGGGAAGATAATTAATGTATTAATAACAGCACCAAGCCATACAATTTTACTAAATGCTATTTTCATCCCCATAGTTAGCATACCTTGCACACCTAAGACATTACTAATGCTAATAATGAACACAAGTGGGGATATCAACTTAAGTATTAAAATCGCTTCAATATATTCTCTACTGTAAAGGCTTATTATTATTTCTTCTGCAAAGACAAACAAACATAATGAAATAATAAGGGCAACTGTACATTGCACTTTAAATAAGCCTTTAATTAAACTTATTGCTTTGGATTTATTACTTGACATTAATGCACTTATTCTAGGGTAAAATACTTGGGTTACTGGTCCCATTAACCCTTGAATTGCTTGTCTGATTTTATCAGCCGCGACATATTGCCCGACCGTTTCAGGTCTGGTCATGAAACCTAAAAAAACAGGAATGCTATTAATGTAGAGATTGCCTGCTATATTTGATAAAAATATATGCCAACCTTCGGACATTGTTTCATTGATATGACTAACATTGGGTTTACGGAACTCAATCCACTGTTCATGATATATAATAATAAGACTAAATAATGTTGCTAATACTATACCAGTGCTAGTAATTAATGCTGCTACCCAAGCATCTTCTGGAGTATGTACTAGTAAGAAAGTTGCCGGCAATGTTAACGAACGTGCAATTATATTATATATAGCCATCCGTCCCATTTTTTCTTTACCTTGAAAAAGCCAAGAGGGTAAAAATGCCATTCCAATAACACTAACAAATGATGCAAAAATAATGTCATCATGCTCTTTAAGTAGCGGTACAAATTGCATAGCAATAATTAAAATCAATGCGCTTAGAGCTAATAACGCAATTTTACAATAAATTACAGCCCAAAATATTTCGCTGACTTTGCTTTTATTATCTTTATGAATTGCTATTTCTTTAGTTGCTGAAAAATCAAATCCATATTGGGTTAATAGTATAAAATACTGAATTAGTGCTAAAGAGAAGCCTAAGTTACCATAACCTGCAGGCCCTAACACCTTTACGAGGTAAGGAAGTGTGACTAGTGGTAAAATATAACCAACACCTTGTACTAAAAAAAGTGAGACGATATTTTTTAGAATTGATTTATCCAACTTATGAAGCATCCTGAATAGAGTCTGTTAACTTTGCAGTAAATATTGGTGCTTTTTTTTAAAAAAATTTCTCGCTTAATCTAATCCTTACATTTTTAGCACCGCTATTCATTACATTTACTTTTATCTGATTGAATAAGAGACTTCTATAATTCTCAAGTAATGAATCTTAATGTATATTTTTACATGTATTAATCGATCGCCATTTTATGCTGATGTTTCTCAATAACTAACCTGACATTTCAGTCTGAATGATTTCTACAATCAATACCCCTTAATCATTTTTAAAAGATATAAACCGTAGGCATTTTTCTTCAACGGCCCCGACAGTCTCTTAACCTGCTCCGCATCAATAAACCCTTTCCGATAAGCAATCTCTTCCGGGCAGGCCACCTTCAATCCCTGGCGCTCTTCAATGGTCGCAATGAAGTTACTCGCTTCAATCAGACTCTGATGTGTACCGGTATCCAGCCAGGCAAAACCGCGTCCCATCATGGCAACGGACAGACGCCCCTGCTCCATATAGATCCGGTTAATATCTGTGATTTCCAGTTCACCGCGCGCAGAGGGCTTAAGGCTTTTCGCCATCTCAACAACGCTATTGTCATAGAAATAGAGTCCGGTTACGGCGTAATTGCTTTTTGGCTCAACCGGTTTTTCTTCGAGGCTGACAGCCGTACCGTCTTTATCAAACTCCACGACACCATAGCGCTCAGGATCGTTAACATGATAAGCAAAGACGGTAGCACCGCTTTCTTTACTCACCGCGGAGTCCATCAACTTCGGCAGGTCATGACCATAGAAGATGTTGTCGCCCAGCACCAGCGCACAATCGTCATCGCCGATGAATTCTTCGCCCAGGATAAACGCCTGCGCCAGGCCGTCCGGGCTTGGCTGGACTTTATACTGTAGGTTAAGGCCCCACTGACTGCCATCACCAAGTAGCTGTTCAAAGCGTGGCGTATCCTGCGGGGTACTGATAATCAGAATGTCGCGAATCCCCGCCAGCATCAGCGTAGTCAGCGGGTAATAGATCATCGGCTTGTCATAGATCGGTAGCAGTTGTTTGCTGACAGCCATAGTGACCGGGTACAGACGAGTTCCTGAACCACCGGCTAAAATAATCCCTTTACGCGTTTTCATTTCATCATCTCTTTATGTGCAAAATGCCCGTAAACGGGCATTTAATGTAAGGTCAGACCGCAGTAGTCGTAAACAATTCTGCCAGCATACGCTTTACGCCGGTTTCCCAGGCAGGTAATACGAGATCAAAGTTTTGCTGGAATTTATCTGTGTTCAGACGGGAGTTATTCGGGCGACGAGCCGGAGTAGGATAAGCACGGGTAGGAACGGCGTTGAGCGTAGTAATCGCCAGTTCAATACCAGCCTTACGCGCCTCGTCGAACACCAGTGCGGCATAGTCGTGCCAGGTAGTCACCCCACTCGCAACCAGATGATAAAGCCCTGCAACATCAGGTTGCTTCAGCGCCACGCGGATCGCATGCGCCGTGCAGTCTGCCAGCAGCTCAGCGCCTGTTGGTGCGCCAAACTGATCGTTGATGACCGACATCTCTGTCCGCTCTTTTGCAAAACGCAGCATGGTTTTCGCAAAGTTATTTCCCTTACCGGCATAAACCCAGCTGGTACGGAAAATTAAGTGGCGGGCACAGTTCGCCTGCAAAGCCTTTTCGCCCGCCAGCTTGGTTTCGCCATACACATTCAGCGGTGCAGTCGCATCCGTTTCTCGCCACGGTTCTTCGCCGTTACCCGGGAAAACGTAATCGGTAGAATAGTGTACAACCCAGGCACCGATTTTAGCCGCCTCTTTAGCGATGGCTTCAACGCTTGTGGCATTCAGCAACTGGGCGAATTCTGCTTCTGATTCGGCTTTATCTACGGCAGTATGCGCCGCCGCATTCACAATCACATCAGGCTTAATGCGGCGCACGGTTTCCGCTACGCCTTCTGGATTGCTGAAATCACCGCAATATTCGCTGGAGTGAACATCAACGGCAATCAGGTTACCAAGGGGAGCAAGCGAGCGTTGCAGCTCCCAACCCACCTGCCCTGTTTTGCCGAACAAAAGGATATTCATTACTGACGTTCCCCGTAGTTCTGTTCAATCCAGGATTGATAGTTGCCGCTTTTGACGTTCTCGACCCACTGGGTGTTGGCCAGATACCACTCCACCGTTTTACGGATCCCGCTCTCGAAGGTTTCCTGCGGCTTCCAGCCCAATGTCTGGCTAATCTTATCCGCATCGATGGCATAACGGCGATCATGGCCGGGGCGGTCAGTAACATAGGTAATTTGATCGCGATAAGAGCCGTCTTTCGGCACGATTTCATCAAGCAGATCGCAAATAGTATGCACAACATCCAGGTTTTGTTTCTCGTTATGGCCGCCGATGTTGTAGGTTTCGCCTGGCTTACCCTGGGTCACTACCGTATAGAGCGCACGGGCGTGATCTTCGACATAGAGCCAGTCGCGGATCTGATCGCCCTTGCCGTAAATCGGCAGCGCTTTTCCGTCCAGGGCGTTCAGGATCACCAGCGGAATCAGTTTTTCCGGGAAGTGATAAGGCCCGTAGTTATTTGAGCAGTTGGTGACGATGGTCGGGAAGCCGTAGGTACGCAACCATGCGCGCACGAGGTGATCGCTGGACGCTTTCGAGGCTGAATAGGGGCTGCTTGGCGCATACGCCGTGGTCTCGGTAAACAGCGGCAGCTCGGTAGACGCAGGATGTTCGTCCGGGTGCGGCAGATCGCCGTACACTTCGTCGGTGGAAATATGATGGAAACGGAACGCTTTTTTCGCCTGATCGTCCAGCGTTGACCAGTACGCTCGGCCCGCTTCCAGCAGCACGTAAGTCCCAACGATATTGGTCTCGATAAACGCAGCCGGGCCGGTAATCGAACGGTCAACGTGACTCTCGGCTGCCAGGTGCATCACCGCGTCAGGCTTATGCTCGGCAAAGATACGGTCCATTGCCGCTTTGTCGCAAATATCGGCATGCTCAAAAGCGTAACGCGGGATGTTGCTCACCTCAGCCAGAGATTCCAGGTTACCGGCGTAGGTCAATTTATCGACATTAACCACCGAATCCTGGGTGTTTTGAATAATATGTCGTACAACCGCAGAACCGATGAAACCGGCACCACCAGTAACAAGAATTTTCACGCGTTATTTTCCGTTAAATGTTTACATTGGGATAATGGATTTCTGAAAATGCCTTAAAGCGAATATTCAGAAATCAGACACGCTACCGCCCCTGGCTTAACAGCTACCAGTGCACTGAACGTGATCATATTGAGAGGTATGTAATCGCCTTTCCCCGACAAATCGTGACAGGGTCGCGTTTAAGTCAATTAATAATTGTCGTCTTAAATGCGTGTAGAAACAAGGGAAAAAAGCAAGCCAGCCATACAAAAAAACAGCGATTAAGCCACTGAAAATTAATAAAATATTTAAAAAGAAAACGGCAGTGTCATTCACATGGCTTATAAAAGCCTGGAATGATCCACTGCCGTTTAGTCAACGACAAACCAATCGTTAGTCTTTGGTTAGTAGTTTCTTCATGCTTTCCCGGAACTTTTGCCCTTCTTTCAGGTTACGAAGACCATACTGAACAAAGGCTTGCATGTATCCCATTTTTTTACCGCAGTCGTAGCTGTCACCGGTCATCAGCATCGCATCGACAGACTGCTTCTTCGCCAGCTCCGCGATAGCATCCGTCAGCTGAATACGATCCCATGCGCCTGGCTCGGTACGCTCCAGCTCAGCCCAAATTTCAGCGTTGAGCACATAGCGGCCAACGGCCATCAGATCGGAGTCGAGCGTCTGCGGCTGATCCGGTTTCTCGATAAACTCAACGATACGGCTGACTTTACCTTCAGAATCCAGCGGCTCTTTGGTCTGAATGACAGAGTATTCGGACAGATCGCCCTTCATACGCTTCGCCAGCACCTGGCTACGGCCGGTCTCGTTGAAACGCGCCACCATTGCAGCAAGGTTGTAGCGCAGCGGATCGGCAGAGGCGTTGTCCAGAATGATGTCCGGCAACACGACCACAAACGGGTTATCGCCGACCACAGGACGCGCGCACAGGATTGAGTGACCAAGCCCCAGCGGTTGCGCCTGGCGAACGTTCATAATAGTCACACCTGGCGGGCAGATGGACTGCACTTCTGCCAGCAGCTGACGCTTAACGCGCTGCTCCAGAAGGGCTTCGAGTTCGTAGGAGGTGTCGAAGTGGTTTTCTACCGCATTCTTTGAAGAATGGGTCACCAGAACGATTTCTTTGATCCCTGCAGCAACAATCTCGTCGACGATGTATTGGATCATCGGCTTGTCAACGATCGGCAGCATCTCTTTAGGAATGGCTTTTGTGGCCGGGAGCATATGCATGCCCAGACCAGCTACCGGAATAACCGCTTTCAAATTAATCATATTTCTTCCACCTTAAAATGGTTGCCGAATTATAGCTCTTTAGCATGGTTTCGCCAGCACGGATTGCTACAAATCTGATGACGATGTTACGCAACTATCGTCTAAATTCCAGTAGTTGCAATCCGAATCCGCGCGCTTCAATTCCAGGAATCTTCGCAAAATGCCGTCTGGTTAATTTCTAGCGCTTTGGCAGACTAAAATTCAGCCGTTCCGTGTTAATGGTATGGTGATCGACCCGGTCAATATCCACCGAGCTTTGGCCCTTTTCATTAATCGCGTTAATGTTGGCCAGCGACAGCAACGTCTCTTTGCGAGCCATAAATTTCCCGCGCACATCTTTGCGCAGATCAAAGTTCAGCTTCAGGGCTGGCCCGACATCGGAATCCTGCATCACGTTGATATTACGCATAAAAAGATGCTGCGGTTTATTATGTAACTCAAGCGTGGCACGCTTCATCTCGATATTGGTGATGGCCACGAACGAGGTCGCATTGCCGGAGGAGATCTGTATTCCGCGCAGCTTTCGCGCAAGTTTCTGGTTGTCGAGATGGATATTGTTGAGGCGAAAATTCTGCGGTATCGACAAATAATTGCCTTTAATCACACCGTACCCAATTAACATGCCTGCGCTGCCGGTCATTTCAACATTATCGATGACAAAATTATCACAGCCATATATCGCTACCGTGGCGTTATCAATGCCCGCTTTTTTGCTGAAATCCGGGGTGATATTTTTGGCTTTAACATTACGAATAATAAAGTGTTTGCCATTCTCAACGTGCACTAACTGGCGGCAGTTGCTGCCGGTGATATTGGCCACCACAAAGTTCTTCACCGCCTGGTCTTCCGGGTAGGCATTATCATAGGTACTGCCGGCCAGCCCGATGCCGATGCCCCAGTTAATTTTACCGTTGGTGCAGTCGATATGGTCGATAACGTGGTCGGAGATCAGGATGTTCTGGTCGTTGATCGCCACGTTCCACTCAATGGCATCGCCCTGCAGATAGCTGAAGTGACAGTTAGTGATCCGTGCGCCATCCACCTGGTTATGGAAACCCTGACGCAGGATCGCATAGTTGGCTTTAGTGACCCGCAGGTTGTCGATCACCAGATTGCGCATTACTCTCGGTTTTTTGCCGCCGATATAAATCTGGGTCACCGGGCCATAGCCGCTCATCGCCAGCCCCTGGATCACGCAGTCGGAACCGCGGACGTCGAGGGTAATGTTTTCGCTGCGCCCCTCTCCTTCGCCAATCACTTTACTGCCATCCTGCAACACCAGCCGCCCGCGTCCGTTGCCGGTCAGCGCGCCGCGGATGCGCAGGGTTTTGCCCTCGGGGATAAAAATGGCGGTGTTGATGTTGTCGCAGGTAAGCCCGGCGGGTACCACCACCGTGTCGCCTTCGGTAAAGGCCTTTTTGAACGCCGCGATCCAGTCACGATGGTTATAGCGACTGATATCCACCGTGGCGTTGTTCGATGCGGCCCGCACCCCTATTAGCGGTGCGGCGGCCAGTACAGAACAGGTGGTGACAAACGCGCGTCGCGTCATCTCTTTCGGCATATCGCCTCCCTTTTTAAAGCGTCTGAAGCAGAGTGGCTAACTGCCGGTTAATCAGGTGTTGATTGAAATCGGTCTCTACTTTCCGGCGCGCGTTGTGCAGCACGGGCGAAAGTTCGTGGTCGGCAAGCGCGGCAAAGCGCTCCAGTTGCCCGGCAAGCGCCGCCGGATTGTTTTCTTCCACCAGCCAGCCGGAGTGGCCGGGTTCGATCAGTTCGGGAATGCCGCTGTGCACGGTGGAGACAACGGGGATCCCCACCGCCATCGCCTCCATCAGCGCCACCGGGATCCCTTCCATATCGCCATCGGTACCGGTGACTGACGGCAATAAGAAGACATCGGCGGCATCGAGCATGGCTTTGACTTCATGGCTGGGTTTAAACCCCGGCATCTCAACATAGTCTTCCAGCTCGTACTGTTCGATCAGGGTGCGCAGGCGGCGCTCCCAGGGGCCGATGCCGAGAATGCGATAGTGAAAAGCAACCCCACGCGCTTTCAGCTGGCGGCAGGCCTCAATCGCCACGTGCAGCCCTTTTTTCTCGGTCAGACGCGCCACAGAGATGATCTGTAGCGGGCTTCCCGGGGTCTTCACCGGCCGTTGGGTAAAGCGTTGCATATCCACGCCCATGCGCGAGACGGTGATCTTCTCGGCCGGGCAACCCATACTTTTGAGCCGTCCGGCCCAGAGATCGCTTATCGGCAGCATCATATCGCCGCGCTGGAACAGGCGTTGATACTCCGGGGTATAGTGCGCCAACACCTCCCGGCTGGAGATGTCGATCCCGTGGAAAACGGTGGCAATCTTTCCGTCAATGACCCCCAGCTCACGCAGCTTGGCTGCCGTCACGCCCGCAGGGCCAAAATGGGCGATAAACACATCCGCGCGCCAGGGGCGTACCGTCTGGCCGCAGATGGCGGAGAGGATCAGGTTGCGCGACTCAGCGCCATAGCGGGAAACGTTCAGCGCCTTCCACGTGCCCGGGCGATGCAGACCACGCAGGGTCTGGCGGGCGCGGTAGCCCAGCTTCGCGAGCTTGCCCTGCGGTTCATCCTGCAGCCAGCGGGTTTTGCTGGCCAGGTCGTACTGCGTCCATGCCGCGTGGGTATTTTGCGTGTCGCCCTTTTGAAGGGCGACAATCTCCACGTCATAACCCATATCAATAAACGCGGTGATCTGGTTAAGCACAAAGGTTTCGGACGAGAGGGGAAATTTCAGTAAGAAGAAACCAACCTTCATTTGCCCTCCCCGACCCGATCCAGCACCGATTTCACCATTCTGATGCCGTTTTCACGTTCGGCTTTGACCGCCACCGCCAGGCGTTCATTGATGGCAGGCAACTGGCCGAGGGTGTCGCCCACCATCGCCCCCAGGGAGCCATCCAGCAGATGGCGGATATCCACTGCCATCTCCGGCATGCCCAACTGCTGCATGATCCCGGCAGACTTGTGTTCATAGTTAATGGCGATGGCTGGCGTACCAAAGTTCATCGAGATGATCGCCGAATGCAGACGCGTGCCCACGGTCAGATCGCAGGCTCCCAGCAGCTTGCCCATCTCAAGATCGTTGAGTTCGTCCATTACCACGTGGTAGCGCGACGGATCGCTGACGTGCTGGCGCAGATTCAGCGCCACCATGCGGTCATCTTTGTTGTAGCTGTCGATCCCGGTGCAGGTGGAGAGCGCCAGCACCTGGTAGCCGCTGTCCAATACCCGGTTGACCACCTCGGCAAAGGCCTTCTCATAGGCCGCCTGGGTGGTACCCAGCCGTTTGTCGAACGGGGCCAGTTCGCGCAGGGTGATGGCAACCGTTTTTTGCTGCCCGACCACGTTCAGCCAGTGCTGTACGGCGTAGCTGGGGGTAAAGTTCGCCTCCTGGTGATCCACCAGCCAGGCGGTATCGACGCCCTGCTCCACTTTGCGGGTGTCTATCTCGCTGCGCTGCATCAGATTCAGGCTCACCGACTCGCGCAGGATCAGGGCATCGCAGTGGCCAAACACATAGTTTGCCAGCTGGTTGAACTGTGGATCCTGGAATGGCCCGACGCTGTGGCCGACCATAAACAGCGGCTTTTTCGCCATGAAGGTACAGAGCGCGTGCTCGAACTGCGGCACGCCGTAGAGGTCAACAAAGAAGGAACCGCCCACCTGGATGATGGCGTCGTAACCGGAGAGCAGACGGACAAAATCGGTAAAACCCTGGGCGATGGCGATATTGCGCAGCTTACCGGTGTCGGTGACACGCGACAGCAGCACCTGGTGTTGATAGCGGCGGCGCAGCACCTTCTTCACCCGGCCCATCACGCCTGCGGCATTGTTATGCTGTTTCATCTGGCTGTAGAGCGGATCGCCCATTACCGGGCGGTTCAGCAGCCAGGAGGAGCTGACCGGGTAACGGCTCATCACATCGACTTCGGTCTCAGGCGACAGGGTGTAAATGGCATCCAGCAGGCCGCGCAAAATGGCGCTGTCACCACGGTTACCACAGGTATGGTTGCCCAGAATCAGTAATTTCATAATGACCTCTTAAAATTAGCCTGCGCGAAGCAGCGTTTTAATCTTTTCGTTGCGGCAGAACTGACGCTTAATCTCTACCACCAGCGCATTACGCGACAGCACAATCATCACGGCAAAGGCCACGGCACCCGCAGCCACCTGCACCGCCAGCAGCGCGGCGAGAGGCAGATGCCCGTTGAGAGCGATGCCCAGGCCATAGCTCACCGCCAGCGTCGGCAGCGACAGGTAAAACGGCAGCCACAGGCTCAGGATGTACTGCCGGTAGCTGGAACCCAGCACCGGCTTTATCATCACGAAGTAGCTCAGCACGGTGTTGATGATTTGCACCAGCAGGAAGCCCAGCGTCACCCCCATCGCGCCCGCCAGATGGCCGCCGATGACGATCGCCGGAATAAACAGAAATGTTTTAAACACGTTGAATTTGAAGCTGATATCGACGCGGGCTTTCGCCATCAGCAGCGAACCGATCGGGTTGCCGACGGAGCGCAGCAGGCCCACCACGCACAGCAGTTGCAGGATCGGCACAATACTGATCCATTTTTCACCGAACACCAGCGGCACCATATTGCCGGAGACCACCATCAGCCCCAGCAGCGTCGGGAAGTTAATGATCCCCACCACCGACAGCAGCTTGTAGAAGTTAACCCGCAGCTTGTCGGTATCGTCCTGAATTTTGGCGAACGCCGGGAACAGTACGCGGGTGATGATCGGGTTAAGCTTCATCGGCGGCACCACCGCCACGTTGTAGGCCAGGTTATAGCCCCCCGCCACGCTGGCACCGAGGATGCGAGCCAACACCAGCGTCGAGAGGTTGGTATTCACATAGTTGATGATGCTGTCGGCGGTCAGCCAGGCACCGAAGCGCAGGTTGGACGACACCGAAGAGAGGGAGAAATGAAAACCCGGACGGTAAATCTTGCGGCCAAAGTAGCCGAACAGCAGCGTGCGTACGGCAGAGTTCACCAGATAGCCAAGGATGGCCGTCATCGCCAGCGGCCAGAAGTGGGCGCTGACCACGGTAAAGGTAAACCCGGCCAGCACCGCGCTGGTTTCAATCATGCCGATTTTGCTGAACTCCAGCTCCTTTTGCATCAGGGCGCGGAACTGCTGCCCGTGGGGGATGACCACAAAAGCAAACGACAGGGCGCGCATTAGCGGGGCCAGCTCCGGGTTATTCAGCGCGTCAGCAATAACATCACTGAGCAGAAACAGCGCCACGAACACCAGCGCACCGAGGCCGACGTTCAGCCAGTAGAGCGTGGTTAACTCCAGATGGCTGATCTCCTTACGCTGGATGATCGAGTTGGCGATACCGAAGTCCGACAGCGTATCGGCCAGGGCGATGATCACCAGCGAGACGGTCAACAGGCCAAACTGGTGGTTATCAATGATGCGCGCCAGCACTGTCATCTGCACCAGCCCGAGGCCGATGATGATCACTGTGGCGATAGCCGACCACTTTGCCCCGCTGAGGGTTTTTTCACGTAAGCTCATGTTAATACGCCGCTTTGTTCACAAAGCCCTTAAAGACGGTGAGAAAAACGATTTTGATATCGAACCAGAGACTCCACTCGCGGATGTACTCCAGGTCGAACTCAACGCGTTTTTCCATCTTCTCAAGGGTGTCGGTCTCACCGCGCCAGCCGTTGATCTGCGCCCAGCCGGTGATGCCCGGTTTCACTTTGTGGCGCAGCATGTAGCCTTCAATCAGGGCGCGATACTGCTCGTTATGGGCCACCGCATGCGGGCGCGGGCCGACAATCGACATGCCGCCGGTCAGGACGTTGATAAACTGCGGCAATTCGTCCAGCGAGGTGCGGCGCAGGAAATTACCGACGCGGGTGACGCGCGGATCGTTTTGCGTCGCCTGGGTCACCACCTGGTCGTTCTCCATCACCTTCATGGAGCGGAATTTCCACACCATAATGGGCTTACCGTCCATGCCGTAGCGGGTCTGGCGAAAAATAACCGGCCCCGGGGAGGTGATCTTCACCGCCAGCGCGATGGCGCAGAGCACCGGGGAGATCAGCAGCAGGATCAGGGATGAGAGGACAATATCCTCCACGCGCTTCAGTACCCGGTTAAGCCCCGAGAGTGGCGTGTCATACAGCGGCACCACCGGCACGCCATTCACCTCTTCAATGCGGGAATGCAGGATGTTAAAGGTGAAGACATCGGGGATCAGGATCACCGAGCAGGTGGTGTCTGCCAGTTTGCGCATCAGGGTTTTGATTCTGGCCTCGTCACTCATCGGCATGGCGATGTAGACGTTGTGGATCTTGCCGGCTTTAGCATCGTCAACCAGCTGGGAATAGTTACCGGCCCAGTCAGCCGACACGCCGCCGGGCTGCGCGTCATGATAAACACCGACCACATCGAACCCCAGCCACGGCTCTTTTCGGAAGCCGTCAAGCAGCGCCAGCCCTGCGGGCATACTCCCGGCCACCGCCACCCGGCGGGTGTTATAGCCGCGGTTACGCAGCCAGCCGGCACCGTAGCGGATCAGCGATCGGCAGACCACCATCCCCACGCTGGTGAGCAGATACCAGGCAAAATAGGTGGCAAAACGATTATCAAAGTCGTTGTTGAAGGCCACCAGCCCGAAGCTGAAGACCAGACTCAAGGTCCAGTTCTGCAACAGCAGCAGGAGTTCGGTGGCGATCTTGACGCCACGCCATGAGCGGTAGAAGTCGGTCATCCCGCCGATCATCTGGAAAACCACCAGCGCGATCAGCGCCATCAGCAGATGCATATAGAGGAAGGGCAGCCCGCTGAGTTTACACACCATCCACAAGCCACCGAACATGATGGTGATATCAGAAAAACGCTGCACCATAGAGATTAACGATGCATTCGTTTTGGCTCGCTCGCGCTTTTTTAGATTTGTCATCGTTGTTCCTGTTTCAGGGTCCCCTCCCCCGTCGGGAGAGGGGCAAGGATTACTGATTCAACAGCGACATAATGTCCTGCGTTCGCGCTGCCATCAGCGCCGCATCGGCGCGGGATTCCACGTTCAGGCGCACCACCGGCTCGGTGTTTGACGAGCGTAAATTGAAGCGCCACTGGGGGAAGGTCATGCTGATGCCGTCGGTACGGTCAATTTCCAGCGCGTGCAGGGCAAAGTGGTTCTCCACGCGGGCAATCGCCTCGGCAGGCGCGGCGAGGGTGCTGTTGATCTCTCCGCTCGCCGGGAACGCCGCCATGCGGTCGCGGACCAGCTCGCCCAACGACTGTCCCTTCAGGCACAGCAGTTCGGTAACCAGCAGCCACGGGATCATCCCGCTGTCGCAGTAGGCAAAATCACGGAAGTAGTGATGAGCACTCATCTCGCCGCCGTAAATGGCGTCTTCTTCGCGCATCCGCTCTTTGATAAACGCATGCCCGGTTTTCGACATCACCGGCGTACCGCCCGCCGCAGCGACCACATCCACCGTGTTCCAGGAGAGACGCGGGTCGTGAATGATGCGCGAGCCAGGGTTTTTCTCGAGGAAGGCTTCTGCCAGCAGGCCGACAATGTAATAGCCCTCGATAAACTGCCCTTTTTCATCGAACAGGAAGCAGCGGTCGAAATCGCCGTCAAAGGCAATGCCCATGTCTGCGCCATGTTCAATCACAGCGTTGCGGGTATCGGCGCGGCATTCCGGCAGCAGCGGATTAGGAATGCCATTCGGGAACGTGCCGTCCGGGGTGTTATGGACTTTAACGAAGGTCACCGGCACGTTAAGCGCTTTAAAGCGGGCTTCAAGGGCATCGACTACCGGACCAGCCGCACCGTTGCCGGAGTTGATAACCAGCTTCAGCGGCTTAAGGTTCGCGAGGTTGATGTAGCCCAGCAGGTGGTCGATATAGGCGTCACGCAGATCGATTTTTTTATAGCTGCCGCGTTTGGCTTCGTTCACCGGCGGGAAATCGTTGGCTTCCGCCAGACGCTGAACGTCGCGCAGGCCGGTGTCGCCACTGATTGGGCGGGCGCCCTCGCGTACCAGCTTCATGCCGTTGTAGTCCATCGGGTTATGGCTGGCGGTCACTTCGATCCCGCCATCAACACCTAAATGGAAGGTGGCAAAGTAGATCTCTTCGGTGCCGGATAAACCGATATCCAGCACGTCGACGCCCGCATCCTGCAACCCTTTTGCCAGGGCCAGTTTCAGGGATTCGCTGGTCAGACGCACGTCGCCGCCCAGCACAATGGTTTTCGGCTTTAAATATTCGCCGTACGCACGGCCAATGCGCCAGGCAATGTCCTCATTCAGCTCTTCACCGAGCTTGCCGCGAATATCGTAGGCTTTAAAACAGGTTAATTTTTGCATCATTACCCCTTATTCAGGCAACAGTTGGCCCGACCCGGACAGGGCCAATTAAATTTTTTGTTTTCATTGGCCCGGTAAGCGCAGCGCCACCGGGCAAAATGCGTGAGTGCTAAACCCTGCCGTACCTGTCCTCAAAGCGGACAATATCGTCCTCTTCCAGGTACGAGCCGGAGCGCACTTCAATCAGATCGAGCGGGATTTTTCCCGGGTTTTCCAGGCAGTGGGTCGCCCCCAGCGGGATGTAGATCGATTCGTTTTCACCCAGCAGCGTCACCACGTCGTCGATGGTCACTTTGGCCGTGCCCGCTACCACCACCCAATGCTCGGCACGGTGATGATGCATCTGCACCGACAGCCCCTCGCCCAGTTTAACGGTGATGCGTTTAACCTGGTAGCGATCGCCCTCGTCAATCGAGTCGTATTTGCCCCACGGGCGATAAACTTCACGGTGAATGTGGTGCTCATGGCGGCCATCAGCCTTAATCTGTTCCACCACTTTTTTAACGTCCTGCACTGCGTTGCGATCGGCAATCAGCACCGCGTCTTTGGTCTGTACCACCACCAGATCCTTCACCCCGACGGTGGTCACCAGCCCGGATTCGGCATAGACGTAGCTGTTTTCGGTTTTATGGCTGATCACGTCCCCGTGATGGACGTTGCCTTCCGGAGTCTGGGCGCTGATCTCCCACAGTGAAGACCAGGAGCCGACGTCGCTCCAGCCAGCATCCATTGGGACGACTACCGCATCGGCAGTACGCTCCATTACCGCGTAATCCACCGACTCTTCCGGGCAGGCGAGGAACGCCGCTTCATCGACGCGAATAAAGTCCAGATCCGGGTCAACGGTCGCCATTGCCTGCTGGCACGCGGTGAGGATGTCCGGGCGGTATTTCTCCAGCTCTTCCAGATAACGTCCGGCGCGGAACAGGAACATGCCGCTGTTCCAGTAGTACTCACCACTGGCGACGTAGGCCTGCGCGGTTTCCAGATTTGGTTTTTCGACAAACTGCGCCACGTCAAAGGCCAGGCTCTCGCCCTCGCCTGGGGTGACGTTGCCACGGCGAATATAGCCATAGCCGGTTTCCGGCAGATCCGGCACGATGCCGAAGGTCACCAGCTTGCCGCTCTCGGCATACGGAATGGCTGAACGCACGGCGTCGCGGAAGGCATCTTCCTGCTGAATCACGTGGTCGGCGGCCAGCACCAGCATCAGCGGATCGCAATCCGGGCTGCTGCGCTGGGCGGCCAGGGCTGCCAGGGCGATGGCCGGGGCGGTGTTACGGCCGGCAGGCTCCAGAATGATATTTTCGGTCAGTTTGTTCAGCTGATGCAGCTGCTCGGCGACAATGAAACGGTGCTGTTCGTTACAGATCACCACCGGGCTTTCACACATCACGCCATTAAGACGGTTCACCGTCGTCTGCAGCATGGTGAGTTCCCCTTTCAGGCAGAGGAACTGTTTCGGATAGAGCACGCGGGAGAGCGGCCACAACCGGCTGCCAGAGCCACCTGCCATCACCACCGGGTACAACGTATTTTTACTCATGATTTATCCCCGAATATCTGCAATAAACTGGCTCAGCACGTTCTCTTTCTCGATCGTGCGTTCGGCATAGTCACGGGCTACCGTGTTCTCTTTGGGCATCGTCAGCGCCTGTTCGATCCCGGCCACCAGCGCGGGTACTGACTCGGGTTCAACGCATACGGCGATCCCCGGCAGGCTGGTACACAGCTGGCCCAGCTCGGTGTGGGCTTCGGCGGTGATCACCGCGTTACCGCCCACCGCCAGAATATTGGTCAGCTTGGAGGGCAGCACCGCATCCGCCGCGCCGCGCTTCTGCACCACCAGATGGCAGTCAGCCATTTTCAGCAGCGCCGGTAGGGCGTCGTAAGATTGCAGCGGGAAGAACTGAATATTCTGCAGGCCGCGCTCGCGAGCCATTTTCTCCAGCCGCGCTTTACCGCCGCCCTGCCCGACAATCACAAACTGCCAGGGCTTATCGCTGAGCGCAGCAGCGGCATCGATCACGTTTTCCAGCCCCTGCTTCTCACCGATGTTGCCGGAATAGAGAACGATTTTGTGTGCCTCGGCCAGACCTAACTGCGCACGCAGCGCCGCCACGTCGGCAGGTGTTACGTCGCGAAAACGCGCCACTTCCGACCAGTTGGGGAAGAAGATCACCTTTTCCGCAGCCACGCCCTTCTCCTGCGCTTTGTTCATCATCGAGCGCGAGATAGTCGAGACGTAATCGACGTTGTGCAGGCCGCTGCGCTCAAACGCGCTGGCCAGTCTGGCGACTTTGCCGCCCTTGCCTTTGCCCGCCATACCCAGGCCGAGCATGGCGTCCACTTCATAATCCTGAATGTGTAACAGCGTGCGGGCGCCAGAGAGTTTGCCCAGCAGGCGCATGCCTGGGGTGCAAAACAGGGTGGGCACCACGCCAATAATGCGATCCGGCTTCCAGCGACGTTGCGCCATCAGCGGGAAGAAACTGCTCAGGGCAAAGCTGCCCAGGTGAATCAAACGCTTTAAGGTCGATGGCTGCTTCGGCACATACAGCGGGCAGCGCCAGACGGTGGCAGCCCCCTCTTCGCGGCGGTAGCGCCAGCTGGAGTAGTGCTTACCTACCTGCCATTCCGGGTAGTAAGGCGGGGCCGTAATGACCCGCACCTCATGCCCCTGGCTGGCCATCCACTCCACCATCTCGCCGGTGTATTTGCCGATACCGGTGAGCTCTGGCGAGTAGTTAATTCCGTACACAAGGATTTTCATACACTTCATCCTTCAACCTGACTCTGCGTTGGCTGCGTCTGCTCACCCCAGTCACTTGCTTCAGCAAGCTCCTGGGGATTCCCAGACTTGCCGCCTTGATTCAGGCTGAATGATTTCGTGTAACATCCCGGCACCCCGGCCTGACGATCCGCCAGGAAGTAGGCCCGGCTGTTGTCATGCACGTTATCGCTTGCCAGCAGGGCATCCGGCTTGAGCCAGCGATAGTCGTCATGCTGAGAATCAGGCAGACGCAGGTCTGCCTCATTCACTTGCAGGCGATATCCGAGCACCACGTAGTGGGTGGTGAAATCGGTGCCGGAAAAGTTGTCGTCATAGAAGTGCTGCCAGACGCCGTAGAACTGCCCCGCCGTCATTGGCAGGCGCAGCCCCAGCTCCGCTTGCGTCAGACGTGCAAAGGCATTTTCCAGCGTCTCGTCTTTCTGCACTCGCCCACCCGGCACGAACCAGTAGCCCTGCGCCGGACGGTTGGTGCGTTGCCCGAGCAGAAACTCGCCCCGCTCGTTCTCCACAATCAGATCGATGGAGATAAGCGGAGTGGAACGCACCACAGTGGCAAAATCTTCCTGACTTAAAAACATATCTACCCCCGGAAGCGCTGCTGGTTTTCCAGGAACCACTGGTAGGTACTGGCCAGCCCCTGCGCCAGGTTCACCTCGTGGAACCAGCCCAGCTGATGCAGACGGGTCACATCCAACAGCTTGCGCGGTGTGCCGTCAGGTTTGCTGGCATCGAAGGCGACGCGGCCCTTGTATCCCACCACCTGAGCAATGGTCTCTGCCAGCTCGCGGATGGTGCAATCCACCCCGGTACCGACGTTGATGTGCGACAGCATCGGCTCGGTGTTTTCCTGCCACACCTCGCGGGCCAGCTCCATGACGTGAATGCTGGCAGCAGCCATATCATCCACGTGCAGGAATTCACGCATTGGCGTGCCGCTGCCCCACACCACGACTTCCGGTGCGTTGTTCGCGGTTGCCTCGTGAAAACGACGCAGCAGCGCCGGGATCACATGGGAGTTGCTCGGGTGGAAGTTATCGTTCGGCCCGTACAGGTTGGTCGGCATCACCGAGCGATAGTCGCGGCCATGCTGGCGGTTATAGGACTCGCACAGCTTGATCCCGGCAATCTTGGCGATGGCGTACGGCTCGTTGGTCGCTTCAAGCGTGCCCTGCAGCAGTTCGCTCTCGGCAATCGGCTGTTTCGCCATCTTCGGGTAGATACAGGAGGATCCGAGGAACAGCAGCTTATTCACGTTATGCAGATGCGCAGCGTGAATGATGTTGCTCTCGATCATCATGTTTTCGTAGATAAAATCCGCCGGATAGGTGTTGTTGGCGACAATGCCGCCCACTTTTGCCGCCGCCAGATAAACCTGGTCGATGCGCTGGTCGGCAAAAAATGCCTGCACCGCAACGGGATCCAGCAGATTCAGTTCATCACGGGTGCGCAGCACCAGCTCGACGTCGCCCCGCTGTTCCAGCTGGCGAACAATCGCGGAACCCACCATTCCGCGATGACCGGCAACAAAGATTCGTTGTTTGCTCATACTCAGGACTCCAGCGCGATGGCAACCTCGTAGCCATGGGACTTGAGCAGGGAGTGTTTCTTCGCCGCTTCAAGATCGTGGGCAACCATCTCGGACACCATCTCCTGCAGGGTGATTTCCGGCTTCCAGCCCAGTTTTTCGTGCGCTTTGCTTGGATCGCCCAGCAGGGTTTCCACTTCAGCAGGACGGAAGTAACGCGGGTCAACCTGGACAATCACATCACCTGGTTTTACGCCCGGTGCGTCATGGCCGGTGACAGAAACAACGATGCCTTTCTCATCTACGCCGGTGCCTTCAAAGCGCAGCTTGATACCCAACTGGGCGGCCGCCATCTCAACGAACTGACGCACGGAGTACTGCACGCCGGTGGCGATAACGAAGTCTTCTGGTTTTTCCTGCTGCAGCATCATCCACTGCATTTTCACGTAGTCTTTGGCATGGCCCCAGTCACGCAGGGAGTCCATGTTGCCGAGGTGCAGGCAGGATTCCAGACCCTGAGCGATGTTGGCGATAGCGCGGGTGATCTTACGGGTAACGAAGGTTTCGCCGCGGCGTGGGGATTCGTGGTTGAACAGAATACCGTTGCACGCGTAGATGCCATAGGACTCGCGGTAGTTCACGGTGATCCAGTAGGCGTACATTTTAGCGACCGCATACGGCGAACGTGGGTAGAACGGCGTGGTCTCTTTCTGCGGGATTTCCTGCACCAAACCATACAGCTCAGAGGTGGATGCCTGGTAGAAACGGGTCTTCTTCTCCAGACCGAGGAAGCGGATAGCTTCCAGCAGACGCAGTGTACCCATTGCATCCACGTCGGCAGTGTATTCCGGGGATTCGAAGGAGACCGCTACGTGGCTCATCGCGCCCAGGTTATAGACCTCATCCGGCTGCACTTCCTGCAGGATACGGGTCAGGTTGGAGCTATCGGTCAGGTCACCGTAGTGCAGGTGGAATTTCGGGTTAGCGGCATGAGGATCCTGATAGATATGATCCACGCGCTCGGTGTTAAACGAGGAGGCACGACGTTTGATTCCGTGCACTTCGTAGCCTTTTTCCAGCAGAAGTTCTGCCAGATAAGAACCATCCTGTCCGGTAACGCCGGTGATGAGAGCGACTTTAGACATGTTTATTTTCTCCAGACTTATCAGAAGTTATTCAGTTTCAACGCGTTCGCGTATCACCACTGCGGGATTGCCACGGCAAAGCTTATTTGCCGGAAGCGATTTAAAAACACTGCTGCGCGCACCAACAACGGTGCCATCGCCAATGGAAACGCCAGGCGCGACAAAAACGTCGGTCGCCAGCCAGCATTTCTCACCCAGGGTGATGGGCTGCGCATTAATATCAAAATGTTGACTCATATAATCGTGACTACCGGTACACAAATAACACTTTTGTGACAACACGGAATTGGCGCCAATCGTAATATCACCCAGCGTATATAACACCGCATCGTCTCCCACCCAGGCGTTATCCCCTAAGGTTAATTTCCATGGGTAGGTAATTTTTACCGACGGACGAATGACTACGTTTTTTCCGATTTTTGCGCCGAACAGCCGTAATAAAAAGGCACGCCAGCGGTACATAATTTGTGGTGACCAGGCAAATAAGGTTGCCTGCACCGCCCACCATAACTGCACTTTAATACCGCCTGCGCCTCGAAATCCTTTAGGCACAGAGAAGCCGCTTAATTCCTGCATTGTGTTTCCTTATATTCAGGCTTTGTTATATAAGGCTTTCGTTTTACCCGTCGTTTTCAGACGTAATAAATAAGATAATTCCGCGAATACGCCCGGCATACGCAATATCTCGCGCTGCACTTTTTTGGCATCCTGGCATAATTCAAGATTATTAGAGGTTGACACGCCGCCCATCGAGAATTCAGAGACCAGCCCGGGCAGACGTTTAAAAGGATAACCGGCTTTATACATTCTGGCGGTCAGGGCGTAATCGGACGAGACGCGATATTGCAGTTCGTACGGGTACGTTTTTAATCCACTTACGGGGAAGAAAATCGCCTGGTGGCTGGCCGGCAAGCTGTGATAAATATACCAGCCCGGTTTTGCCGCCCGGCGCACTTTATTTCCGTCACCAAAATCGAGTAACGCGTCGCCAAGGATCATGGCATTACCCTGCACTCTGGCGAGCTGGCGTACAAACTGCGCCACGTCTTCATGAAAAATATCACCGGAGTTGAGAAAGATAGCGTAACGCCCCTGGGCCATGTCGATGCCTTTATTCATGGCATCGTAGATACCGCGATCCTTCTCGCTGACGTAACGTAAGTTGAACTCACCGTTCAGTTTTTCAAGAAATTCTGCCGTGCCATCGTTCGAGCCGCCATCTACCACAATCCATTCAAAGCTGAGGCTGGGATCGCGCGCCAGGTTGCGCAGCGAACGCCAGGTTTTTACCACGCCGTCAAGGTTACGGAAGGTAACAGTAATAACGCTGAGTAACATAAACCACCTCGTTATGAACGCGTAATATTAAGCGCCTTGCGCAAAATAAACGGGCAAACAATTAAGAATGCGTATTCCGGGCTAAATATTGACCCGGTAAAAAACAGCGACACCGGCGTAAAAAGATAAAGCTGTACGCGAAAATTCTGATTATCACCAAAAGCGTTGATCGTCATTTTGAAAACTTTGAACAGATACCACGCCGTTAATAACACTGCGAACCATGAGAAATAAATAATCAGCAGATACAAGCCATTGTCTATGGTTTTTCCGACGTCCGCACCGTTAAAGATTCCGAATGATGCGACATATTCATAAAGTGAGCCAAATCTGACTACGCCATCAATATGGGTTAAAGAGTACCCCACCATCACCAGCGGACCGATAATACGGTAATAGGATGACGACCCTTCGGTACCCAAATCACCCAGACGTTCGGAAATATACGGGAAGGCGAATACCACCCCGACCAAAAACACCGACAGCGAAATGATCGCCAAGGGTAACTTTTTCTTGATTGCCTCTTTATTCAGATACTGAAATGCCCACTCCAGAAGGTAAAACAGGATAAAGGTCATTACCCCGGAGAACGAGCCTGACAGAACAATTCCTGCAAGAATCATAGCATCGCTCTTGGGCGTTTTGATACCAAACTGTTTGATGCTGAGCCAAATTGAGATTAACGCCAGAGCAAAGAATGCCGGTTCGAAATAGAGCGCGGTAGTACGCTTGCCGCCAAATTTAATGAAATTCAGTACATAGCTATTACTGTAAATAAGATATTTCGAAATTATTTCCATCAGGCTACTGCCGCCCGTCAAAATAATTTGCGCCATCTCCATTGCGGCTAAAATCACAATGATGCCAATGACAAGATAAAAGAACCTGAGGATCTTCCGATAATTGTGCGGCGAGATGGTTTTAAAGCGAATACTCCACACCATACCGATAATGATCACGATATAGACAAACAGCATGGTGGAGGTGACATATTTGCTGGCGTCCAGCGATTGACCAAAGATGTAGTTAAAGAGGGTCAGCCCGGCCCCCAGCCCCAGCGCAATCAACAGCTTCTTAACGCTAATCTTCTCGACGAAGAGCAACAGCAGCACCGGTAAAAAGGTCACAATGGTGATGGGGAAGCTTTCACCAAGCTGGGCAATTTTGACATTGACCAGCAGGTAGATCAGCGGCAGCAGCAGATAGCTACAGATTCTGATAGAACGAGACATACTCCTCCAGCATCTGTTGTCCACTGTAGGCCTGGCGGCTGCGGGTGCGGAACGATTCCAGGTCGGTGCCAAAAACAGCCTGGGCGATCTCCGCCTTCGACAGCTGCACCAGCGGCAGCACCTCGTTTTCACTGAACGTCCTGCCGCCGGATTTCTCCAGCACTTCCCGGGCAGCATCGCTATGGGTCGCAATCACTGGCACCCCGATGGAGAGCGCTTCGCACAAAATCAGCGGATAGTTATCCACGCGGGAGCTGAACACCAGCGCATCCATACCGTTCAGGGCGCTCATCAGCTTGCGCTTGTCGGTTTCGAAACCGTGGTTAATCACGTTCGCACCGTCGAACGGCGAGAACTTACCGAAGGTGTGCAGTTCCACTTTATCGCCGAGCGCCATGATCTGACGCACCAGCTGCTGGTTGGTTTTGCCGTCGTAGCGCAGGTCGTGCGCCACCACTGCGATTTTCGGTTTGCCTGGCGTCACCGCGACCGGCGTCAGTTCCGCCAGAATGGCTTCCGTCGCCACATCAATACCGTTGTTGATAATCCGGCAGCGCCCTGCCCCATACAGGCTGTTAAAGGCCTCAGCCACATGCTGGCTGGGAGAGATAAACTGGCAGCCGAGCGCCAGCATGTCGCGGAACAGCTGGCGTTTTCCGTCCACCAGCTGGTGGGCGCGATCCACCTTCACCGGGGGATAGTTGCCGAGGGTCGGGCACTTTTGGCAGTGATTTTTCCAGCCTTCGCAGCCGTCAGTAAAGGCGCAGCGGCCGGTCACGCTCCAGTGATCGTGCAGCGTCCAGACGAACGTGGTATCCGGTTTATGCGCCTTCACCTTTTCACAGAAGGCCACCACCTCTTCCAGCTTCAACCAGTAGCTGTGCAGGACGTGGAAATGCAACACCACCGGGCCAGACGTGCGGGTCACGGTGCGATACAGGCTATTAAGGTTGCCGAACAGATCGCGGTTAAACAGACGGAACAGCGCGATATTCGCCACTGAGGTCAGCCGCGGGGTGTGCTTCACCACCTGCGGGTAGCGATCGTGGCTGACGCTTTTCTTGCCGCCCTTGCCGTAGCCGTAGATAAAGCGCGACTGAAGGCCTTTTTCCAGCGCGCGCTGGTGCAGATCCAGCGCCACCCCTGCCGCCCCGCCCTCGGCGAGGCGTACGTTAAATTGCAGAATATTCATTTGATCACCTTCACCCGGGCCTTCTCGCCCACCACCAGCGCGTTGTCGGGGATGCTGTCGAGCACCACGCTCCCGGCCCCGATGGTGACGTTATTGCCCACGGTGATATCACCAATCATCACCACGTTGGCACCCAGCTCAACATTATTGCCAATCACCGGGCAGGCCAGGCTGTCCGGGCCGCGGTTGCCGAGGGTCACACCGTGACGAATGGTAAAATCATCCCCGGCCACCACGAACTTATTGATCACCACGGCATAACCATGGTGAATGGTAAAGCGACGCCCGATGGTGGCCGCGGCCTGGATTTCGTAGCCGAAGAAGCACTCGGTGATGATGCGGTAGAGCACCAGCACCGGCGCGGCCCACAGGTTGTTGAGGACGTTCTTTTTGCGCCAGACGGAGCAAAAATGGGCCACCCGATAGGCCAGCACCATGCAGCAAGGGCGCAGGCTCCAGCTGTTTGCGCGACAATCTTCCAGCACCATTATTTCCCCCGCAGCCCATCAGCCAGACGCTTGCCGTTACGCACCGAGATCAGCGTCAGCAGCGTGCGCCAGTTCATGCGCTTGTTGCGGATCTGATACAGGGTAAACAGCTGATATTTGCGGCTGGCGCGATCGAACTTGTCCCGGTGCTTGCGGTAGAAGTGGAAGTAACCGGAGAACTTTTTCGGCGACGAGGTGATCTGCATCTCGCCGTGATTGATGTGCAGGATCTGCGTCGCCTCGTCCACCTTCCAAGGCTCGCCATACTCCACCACCATTCGCAGGAAGATGTCGTAGTCCTGGGCGGCCTTCAGTTCGGTATCGAACAGGCACTCCTTGAAGCGCCATGCCCAGGTAAAGACCTGATTACCAATGATATTGCGTTTGTAGAACAGGTGACGCGAGTAAGGCGATTTCGGATAGAGCGGCAGACTGGCGGGCTGGGAATAGACCTCCCCCTCGCAAACGTAGTCGTTGGCATACAGAAACGCATGAGTGACCAGATGATGCTGGTGCGCCAGGAAAGTCGAGAGCCGGTTCGGCGTCCACTCATCATCGTCGTCAATGCCGGTCAGGTACTGGCCGTTGGCCTGCATGATCGCCTGGTTACGTACCGCACAGGCGCCGGAGTTAATGGCATTGTGGGTGTAAACCACCCGCGGATCGTTGAGGTCGGTGACAAACTGCTGCAGTTGTTCCCAGGAGGAGGAGCAGTCATCAACGATGATCAGCTCCCAGTGGTCATAGTCCTGGCGCAATACCGACTTTATCGCACGGATCGCCAACTGCTGACGGTTCCATGTCGGCATATAAATAGAAATCAAAGGGCGTGTTGTCATGGTATTCCCCGAATGGCTCATTACTTACTGTCCGACTTGTATTCGTACTCGTAATACCCGTAATCCTGATACCCGGTAGCGCGACGGAAGATGGAGTTGAGGATCACCCCTTTCACCGGAATGCCGTTCTGCTCGAAGCGGCTGAGGCTGGTTTCCACCTCTTTCAGGGTGTTCACCGCATAACGCGCCACCATCAGGGTGGTGCCCGCGTGGCGACCGACAATCGCCGCATCGGTGACGGCCAGGATTGGCGGGGTATCGATCAGCACCAGGTCATAATTCTCGCTGGCCCATTTCACCAGTTGGGTGAATCGCTCGCTCATCAGCAGTTCTGACGGGTTCGGTGGCACCTGACCACGCGAGACCAGGTCAAAGTTAGGGACAGAGGTCGGTTTCGCGCACTGGCTGATATCGCCCTTGCCCAGCAGGATGTCCGACAGACCGTTCACGTTATTGGTGCCCAGCAACTCGTGGGTGTAGCCCTTACGCATGTCGCAGTCGATCAGCAGGACGCGCTTGTTGGTCTGGCTGACCACCGCCGCCAGGTTGGCACAGACGAAGGTTTTACCGATGGACGGGCTGACCCCGGTGAGCATCAGAACGTTGTTGCTGGCCTGCATCATGGCGAAGTGCAGGCTGGTGCGCAGGCTGCGAATGGCTTCAATGGCCAGATCCGTTGGGTTGCCCACGGCCAGCAGCTGGCTCTGTTTGTAGCGTTTAACCCCGTTGGTGGTTTTGACGCTGTCACGCGACTTCTGCCATTCCGACAGCGGGATGCTGGCGTAGACGTTGATGCCGTGCTCTTCCAGCACCTGCGGGCTTTCGATTCCCCGGTTAAACAGGGAGCGCAGCAGCACACCAACGATAGAGAGCATCAGGCCAAGAATAATGCTGCCGAGAATTATCAGTGCCTTCTTCGGCTTCAGCACGCCAGGCTGGGTGATGGCCGGATCGACAATCCGCACGTCGCCAACGGTGCTCGCTTCGGTGATCTTCAGCTCCTGCTGTTTGTTCAACAGCTGCATATAGACCTGCTGACCAGACTCCACGTCGCGGGTCAGACGCAGGATCTCCTGCTGGGTTTTTGGCATCGCGGTGACGCGGCCATTGAGCTTGGCTTTTTCCTCTTCCAGCGTCTGGCGTTTTTCCAGCAGCGTGCGGTAGGCAGGGTGGCGTTTGGTGTAGAGCTTGGAAATTTCTGCCTCTTTAAAGGTCAGCTCGTTGAGCTGGGCATCGATATTGACCATCGAATCCAGCACCGACTTCGCCTCAAGCGGCAGATCGACAGAATCTTTATCCTGACGGAAGGCGTTGAGCTTGTTCTCGGCTTCGTCCAGATGACCGCGCACTTCCGGGAGCTGTTTCGCCAGGAACTCGAGACTTTTGGACGCCTCTTCCGACTTGCGCTTCACGTTCTGCGCCTGGTAGTTGCGGGTGATGCTGTTGAGAATGTCGCGGATCTTGTCCTTATCTTCCCCGGTAAAGGTCAGACTCAGCACCCCGGTATCTTTCCCGGTTTCGGTGACCGTCAGGTTGCCCTGCAGGTTGTTAATCATCCCCAGCATCGAGAATTTGCTGACGGTGAACTCGCTGCCGGGCTGGGCACGAATGTCGCTGACCATCATGCTCACGCCGTCTTTCTCCAGCATCTCCCCTACCTTGCCGCGAGCGCTAAACCCGGCGTCGCTGGTGAGCTGATACTGGTTTTTATCCAGCACCTCGAGGGTAAAGACCTGGCTGGCCCCCCCGGCGGGCAGCGTAAAGGTGGTCACTTTTACGGTGTCGTTTTGCCGGCCCATCAACCGATCCCAGCCCGCGCCAAACACCGGGAAGGTGTTTTTGCTGACGCCGATGTCGAGATCGAGATCGTCCACGGTTTTACCCAGCACCAGGCGGGACTGGATCAACTCGATTTCCGCCTGCGAGGCGGGCGGCTTGTTCGCCAGCGCCGAACCGATGTCCTGCACCAGAGAACTGCCACTATTCTGCTCAATTTGCACCAGCGCGTCGGCGCTGTAGATTGGGGTGGCGAAGAGGGTGTAAATCACTGCCGCCACGGCAAACACTGCGGTGATACCCAGCACCCACCAGCGCGCCTCTACCACGGTGCCGATCAGGCGACCAATATCAATTTCATCACTGCCCGCACTCGGGGTGGAAGAAGGTTTTACGTTTGCTGTCATTATTATCCCTGCTGAACGTTCAGTGCCTGTGCCCACTGGCGGGCAGACTGGTCGAGTAAGGTGTAAACCGCCTCAAACGCTTCATGACTTTTGCGATACGGATCGGGGATCTCACGCTCGTTATCCCAGTGTCCAAACAACATCACCTTGCCACGCATCTCCGGTGCGATATCACACAGGGCGTGGATGTGGCGTTTTTCCATGGCCAGGATCAGGTCATAGTCGCGGCACAGGCTGGCTGACACCTGACGGGCACAATGCCCGTCGAGCGAAAGCTGATGCTCTGCTGCGACCTGACTTGCCCGTGCATCGGCCCCTTTACCCACCAGCGCGCCCAGCCCGGCTGACGCGACGGTCAGCTGTGGCTGGTACTGCTTCAAAAGCCGCTCAGCGGTAGGGGAACGGCAGATGTTCCCCACACAAACCACCAGAATTTTGTTAAACATCGTTATCACCAGTTGTGGTACTGATGTACCGTGTCGGTCATGGTATGGATATTGTTGATGGTCGGCATCAGCTGGTTCATCACACGGTTCCAGCGCGTTATCGGCGCGGTGGTGACGTACACCACGTCATACGGCTGGAGGCGGAAGCCGGTTGCCATCACCAGCGAAGTGGCATCAGACATATCCAGCTGGTAGACGTTGGCAATCTTGCCCTTCGCACTGTTTCCTGTAATCGGACGGATCACGAAGATACCGCTGGCATCGGAGGTGCTCATATCCAGCCCTTCTGCGTTGCCCAGCGCTTCGGTCAGGGTCATACCGCTGAAGTCCATCTTGAGGGTGCTCTGTTTCTTCACTTCACCCATCACGAACACTTTCAGATCGTCATTACGCGGAACATACAGGATGTCACTAGGATAGAGCAGACGGTTCTGGCTCAGATCGCCGTTCTGCATCAGCGCCTGCAGGGAGATACGCTCCTCTTTGCCTTTATGGGTCAGCACCGCATTGCGCCAGTCGGCGCCATCGGTCAGCCCGCCCGCGGCGTTGATGGCGTCAAGCACCGTCAGCGGCACGTTGGTGATCGGCTGCTGGCCGGATTTATTGACCTGGCCGGAGACATAGACTTTCTGCGAACGGAATGCGGCGATATTAACGTCCACCTGCGGGTCAGCGATGTACTGCGCTAAACGGCCGGTAATATCACTACGGATCTGGGAAAGGGTTTTACCGACAACACGGATTTTGCCGACATAGGGATAAAACATGGTGCCATCTGCCTGAACCCAGTTGCCGGTATCGCTGGAGCTACGATACTGCCCCGCCGGGGTGGTCAGCTCCGGGTGATCCCAGACGGTGACGTTGATGACATCCCCAGGACCCACGCGGTACTGGTAGTTGGCGATCTCCTGGTCGAGGCTGTCGTTAGGTCGCGCCACAACCGGGCGAGGGCGTAATTGTTCAACCAGCTGCGGGGTCATTGGATAAACATTCACCATGCGGTTGATATCAAAATCAGCATCCTGCTGTTTAATCACATCCTTGCCCGATGATGACATATTGCTGCCGGGAAAGACCGTACAACCACTCATCAAGGTCACAGACACCAATAATGGCATCAATTTCATTTTGGATTTCATCATTGATTATTTATCACTATGGAAGAGTAATTATCCTGTGCATTTAAATAAGCGCGGAGGCGTATTACTTTTAGCATGCAGTCATTAAAAGTGAAATATAACTGGCATCAGTCCTAAAAGAGGCTTATTTGCATTCAGGCTATTGACAGAATAATCGAGGCTGATTAACACGCTTTCAGGCACGCTACCGCCCTTGGCTTTCAGTTACCAATCTACTGTTTAAACAGTAAGTTATGAGTAAACACCCTCTTTGATGTTGCATAACGGAAAATATAAAAGGCAGGATAATTCCGAACCCGATATAAGTTTTTCACGTCATTAAACCGACACAGAAATAGCATCAAAAAGACAGCGCCATTTAATGCTGAAAGAATTGTTGCAGCTAACGGAATAGCAGGCAAGGAAACATCAACGAAGGCGTGGCTTTTAAGATTAGTATTAACGCCGACATTTCTGCGTTTTTAGGAATAGCTTTATATTGACTTTATTAAACAACAATCATTGGCCTGCGATATTTCTTATTTTTCGTTAATCCAGACTAATCGCAATATTAACCCACTATGTGCAAGGTTTATTTCCGGCGGATTCAGGAAAATCTGTGCAGATAAATGCCCGGCTGGCATTGCATTTTTCAGGCGAAGTATCCATGATCGAAATGTGACAATTGTCATATAACGAAAGGTATTACGCACACTATGGAATGGATAGCAGATCCATCAATATGGGCCGGGCTGGTCACCCTTGTGGTGCTGGAACTTGTGCTCGGTATCGACAACCTGGTCTTTATTGCTATTCTCGCCGAAAAATTGCCCCCAGCTCAGCGCGACCGCGCCCGCATTACCGGCCTGTTAATGGCGATGGTGATGCGCCTGCTGCTGTTGGCCTCTATCTCCTGGCTGGTGACGCTCACCCGCCCGCTGTTTACCGTCCACGGTTTTGGCTTCAGCGCCCGCGACCTGATCATGCTGTTTGGTGGCTTCTTCCTGATTTTCAAAGCCACCGTGGAACTCAACGAAAGGCTGGAAGGCAAGGATAGCGAGAACCCCACCCAGAGGCGCGGCGCCAAATTCTGGGCCGTGGTGGCACAAATCGTGGTGCTGGACGCCGTCTTCTCACTGGATTCGGTCATTACCGCCGTGGGGATGGTCGATCACCTGGGTGTGATGATGGCCGCGGTGATTATCGCCATCGCGCTTATGGTCATGGCCAGCAAGGCACTCACACGCTTTGTTAATGACCACCCGACGATTGTCATTTTATGCCTGAGCTTCCTGCTGATGATCGGCTTCAGTCTGGTGGCAGACGGTTTTGGCTTCCATATTCCAAAAGGGTATCTCTACGCCGCGATTGGCTTCTCGGTCATTATCGAGGCCCTGAACCAGCTGGCGATTTTTAACCGCCGCCGTTTCCTCTCCGCCAACCAAACGCTGCGCCAGCGCACCGCCGACACGGTTATTCGCCTGCTGAGCGGTAAAAAGGAGGATGCCGAACTGGATGCGCAGGCCGCCTCGCTGCTTGCTGACCACGACGACAGCCCGATCTTTGCCCCGCAGGAGCGACGGATGATTGAGCGGGTGCTGCATCTTAACCAGCGTTCCGTCAGCAGCATCATGACCTCGCGCCACGATATTGAACATATCGACCTGAACACACCGGAGAGCACCATCCGTGCGCTGCTGGATAAAAACCAGCACACCCGCATCGTGGTCACCGGCGGCGAGCAGGAGGAGGAGTTGCTGGGCGTGGTGCACGTTATCGACCTGCTCAATCAGCAGCTACGCGGCGAGCCGCTCAACCTGCGGGTGCTGATCCGCCAGCCGCTGGTGTTCCCGGAAGTGCTACCGCTGTTGCAGGCGCTGGAACAGTTCCGCAATGCGCGTACCCATTTTGCCTTTGTGGTGGATGAGTTTGGTTCTGTGGAGGGGATCGTGACGCTCAGCGACGTGATGGAGACCATCGCCGGTAACCTGCCGAACGAGGTGGAAGAGATCGACGCCCGGCACGATATTCAGAAAAATGCCGACGGCAGCTGGACCGCCAACGGCCATATGCCGCTGGAAGATCTTGTGCAATATGTTCCGCTACCGCTGGACGATAAGCGCGAATATCACACCATTGCCGGGCTGTTAATGGAGTACCTGCAACGGATCCCGCAGCCGGGCGAAGAGGTACAGGTCGGGGATTATGCGCTGAAAACCCTGGAGGTAGAAAACCACCGGGTGCAGAAGGTGCAGTTGATTCCGCTGATGTCGCAGGATGATGTGGATTACGAGGTGTGATGGAACTTCGCCCCTCCCCCTCCTCCTCACCCTAACCCTCTCCCCCAAGGGGAGAGGGGACAGTCTGGTGCGGTCTTATAGACTGAACTCTATCTTCATTTCTTTCTCTCCACTGGGGGAAAAGGAACAGTCTGGTGCGGTCTTATGGACTGAACTCTATTTTCATTTCTTCCTCTTCCTTGGGGAAGAAGGAACAGTCTGGGGGGCTTATAGACTGAGCGCTCTCTCCTCATGGGGGAGAGGGAACAGCCTGGGGCGGTCTTATAGACTGAACGCGATCGGCTTTTCTCCCTTTCCCCTGGGAGAGAAGAAACAGCCTGGTGCGGTCTTATAAACTGAACGCGATCGTCTTTTCTCCCTTTCCTCTGGGGGAGAAGGAACAGCCTGGTGCGGTCTTATAGACTGAGCGCGATCGGCTTTTCTCCCTCTCCCCATGGGGAGAGGGCGGGGTGAGGGGAAATACTACTGAAGCTTTTCCAGCAACTTCTTCACATCTTTACCGTTCTGCGAATCTTTATTCTTATCCGCCCAACCGCTCAGACGACGTTTCGCTTCATCCTGAAGATGTTTACGCAGCAGCTGATCCACCTGCAGGCTGTAGTTCAGCGCCTGCCAGTTACCATAAACGTTAAGCGGGATCGGCGTTGTTTTCAGGAAATCGATCAGTCGGCTTTCACCGAGCCAGCCCTCCAGCACGCGGATTTTGAAGCGGGTATCAGCCGTTTCTTTGATCAGATCCAACGTGCCGTTCCCTTCAAGCATCAGCATCGGTGATGCGCCCTGCATATCATCCAGCGTCACCTGGCCCTCGTCGAGGCTCAGGTCGGTGACAAAGCTGTCCAGACGGGTCGCGTTATCAACGTTCTCTTTCACCTTCACGTTGCTGCTGCGCTCTACCGCCTGCTGTACCAGTTGCTGGAAGTTAAGCCCTTCCATGCGGGTGTTACGCATTTCCAGATGGGCCTGTCCCCGCCAGTACTGACGGAAGGCGTCGGCATCAATCTTGCTGCCCGAGAAATCACCTGCCATGGTCAGGCTGCCGGTCAGCGAAATCGGGTAGTTAAAGGCCTTCAGAATGGTGCCGATCTCAATGTTGTCCAGACGCGGCTGGAAAGAAGACCGGGCGACAGCTTTACGCACATCGAGCGTGCCGGGTAATGAGAGATGCCCCTCCCCCATCTTACCGCTCAGCTCAGCGATGGTCAGAAGGCCATTTTTGTTGGTCATCTGGCTGGTGACCTGGGTGAAGTCCATACCCCGCCAGTGTACGCTGTTGGCTTTCAGCAGAATATCGGCGCTAAAGCCGCGCAGGCCGTTGTAATCGGGCTGCTCCAGACTGGAGGCGATCACTGGCCGCTGGGGTTTAGCCTGCGCTTGCCCCTGCTGCTGCACCACCTCGCCCCTGGCGGCTGGGGCGGCCTGTGCAGGAAGCAGGTTTTCCAGATTAAGCTTGTCGAACTGCAGGTTCATGTTCCACTGCGGTTCGTTGCCAAGGATCACGCTCGCCTGGCCGGTTAGCGTGCTGTCATTGGCCTGTAAATTAAGTTGGTTGAGTTCGAGCTGTTTCTGCTCTTCACGCCACTGCGCCTGCAGGGTGCCCTGCCCGCTAATGCCCTGTGAAGGCAGATCGACGCCGGTCAGTTGCCAGCTTAGCTGCTGGATGTCGGCGCTCAACAGGTGCGGATAGTCAGAGGCATTCACCTGTGCGGCGAGGGAGAGGGTCAGATCGCGCTGATTGCGGTTAACGCGGCCGCTAAAGTCGATCTTACCTTTATGATGTTCATCCTGCTCCATCTGCAGGTTGATATTGCGTACCGTGACCTGCTCATCACCCTCGTGCTGGAACACCAGCAGGCTGTCAGCCACCTTCAGGCGACCAATATCGAATGACCAGCCGGTATCTTCCGCTTTGTCCGGGAGGGTGTTTTCACGCGGGGCGACCGGCGCATCGGCGTTACGCACCGCTTCTGACTGCGGGGTCAGCTGGATGACTGCCCCTTTGAGCATCACCTGATTAACCTGCAGCTGATGTGAAAACAGCGGCATCAGCGCCACGTCAAGGCGCATATTGTCGGCGGCAACCAGCGGCACAGAAGCCCCCGGTGCGGTAAGCGACATGCGCCCGGACAGGATGCTGAGCTGCGGCCAGACGTGCCAGCGCAGTGGCCCCTCCAGCTTCAGCGTGTAACCGCTACGAGCCTCGACCTGACGCACCATGTAGGTGCGAAAGTCATTGGGATTGACCAGCAGAACCAACGCTGACAGGCCCGCAACCAGCACCACCAGCAAAATCATCAGCGTTGTAAGAACTCTTCTCATGGCTTCCTCAATGGACCGGATTTAAGCTCAATCTTTATCAATACGGCTCGCGACCGCACCCTGCTGGTCGCGATATTTTGCGTCCTGACGGGCGTTATACGGACGTGCCGCCGGGCCGGTTAACGGCTCAAAACTCAACGCGCCGATCATCATACCCGGGCGCAGCGCCAGCGGCAGTTTACCCGCGTTGAAAAACTCCAGAACGATTCGCCCGGACCAGCCTGGATCGATACGGTGCGCGGTAACGTGCACCATCAGCCCCAGACGCGCCAGAGAGGAGCGCCCGTCGAGCCAGCCCACCAGATCCGCGGGAAGCGTAATCGACTCAAACGTGACCGCCAGCGCCAGTTCACCCGGGTGCAGGTAAAACGCTTCGCCGTCGGCCAGCACGATCTCATCGCTCATCACCCGATCGAGCGCCGCGCTGACTTCATCTTTCGGCCCGCTCAGGTCGATAAATGGCGCGGTATGACCGCTAAAGGTACGAAACTTATTACCCAGACGCACATCGACAGTAACGCCGTTAATCCGCTCAACGGGCGGGCGCGGGGTGATGGTCAGACGGCCTTCGTCCAGCCAGGCTTCAATATCTCGGTCACAAAGACGCATGCCACTTTCTCCTTTCGTGCATCGCACCCTCAGGCCAATAAAGCCGGAGGGTGAACCCGATTATCTTTGAACGGTACACAATTCGCGTGTGTTATTCAAAAAACTGGCTAATTTTCGCTTTCAGAATATCAATGGCAATGCGGTTTTTGCCCCCGCGCGGCACGATGATATCGGCATACTGTTTGGAAGGCTCAATGAACTGCAGGAACATTGGGCGTACCGTTTTCTGGTACTGCGCCATCACCGAATCCATGGAGCGGCCACGTTCGTTCACGTCGCGTTTGATGCGGCGCATCAGGCAGATATCCAGCGGCGTATCGACAAAAATCGAGAAATTCATCGATTCACGCAGACGGGCGTCGGTCAGCAACAGGATCCCTTCGAGGATGATGACCTTCTTCGGAGCAATGCGAACGGTTTCCTGCAGACGGGTATGTTCAACATAGCTATACACCGGCAGCTCAATGGCGGTGCCGTTCTTCAGGGCCTGGAGGTGTTGGAATAATAGGCTGTGATCCATCGCGCTCGGATGGTCGTAATTGGTCTTAACACGTTCTTCCATCGACAGATGGCTTTGATCTTTGTAGTAACTGTCTTCTGGAATGACACCGATGTGCTCATCACCGACCTGTTCACGTAATTCACGGTAAAGCGTACTGGCAATGAGACTTTTACCTGAAGCCGATGCGCCGGCGATGCCTATAATGACGCACTGATGAGACTTATCAGTCATAAATTTTTGCGACCTGAGTAACCTGGATGTAAGGAAGGACGACGCCTGAGCGTCAAACGCGGCAATTATAGGGATTTAACGGGCCTGATACCAGTCGAATAGAAATGTTATGCGAGACGCGTTCAAAGACCATACTGATCGCCCTGACATAAATTTAACTGCTTACTTTTCCAGCGCTAAAGATGAATTTTTTGCAGGATAAGTATTTAATAACACTGTGATGTCAATTTATGAGCGCATACCATATTAATTGTAAATTGTTTGTACTAGCATGGTTCAAATTAGAAATGAACTCGTCCGGGGTTGGCTCCTGGCGGCATGGCGTCTTCGGATAAAGCGGTAATGAAAAAAAAATACCAGCGCGTTTTGGTAACTACGCCACATCCTCTACTACGGCTTGTCAGTCTTGGTCTGGTTACCTTCATTTTCACCCTTTTCTCGCTTGAATTAACGCGTTTCGGAACATTTCTGGCACCTTTATGGTTCCCGACCTCCATTATGATGGTGGCGTTTTACCGCCACGCCGGGAAGATGTGGCCTGGGATCGCCCTCGCCTGCACCCTCGGTAACATCTTATCCTCCTGGTTGATTTTCTCGTGGGCGTCGATCAACTTCTGGTACGCCGGCATCAACGTCCTTGAGGCCTTTGTCGGGGCCTTGCTGCTGCGAAAACTGCTGCCCAGCTACAATCCGCTGCAGGATCTGGGGGACTGGATCCGTCTGGCCATTGGCAGCGCGGTGATCCCTCCCCTGCTGGGCGGCGTGATGATTTATCTGCTGGTGCCGAGCGACGAGCCGCTGCGCAGTTTTCTGGTCTGGGTGCTGTCGGAGTCCATCGGCTCGCTGGCGCTGGTGCCTTTAGGCCTGCTGTTCAAACCGCACTATCTTTTGCGTCACCGTAATCCCCGCCTGTTGTTCGAAACGCTGCTCACCATGGCAGTTACGCTGCTGCTGAGTTGGATTTCCCTGCATTTTCTGCCGTGGCCGTTTACGGCAATTATCGTTCTGCTGATGTGGAGCGCCGTGCGTCTGCCGCGCCTGGAAGCCTTCCTGGTCTTCCTCGTTACAGTGATGATGGTGTCGTTGATGATTGCCAAAAACCCCACTCTGCTGGTCACGCAGAACGCCAGCGTGATGGTCAATGCCCCCTGGCTGCCATTCCTGATGATGCTGTTGCCCGCCAACATCATGACCATGGTGATGTACGCGTTTCGCGCAGAGCGTAAGCACATTACCGAGAGCGAAGAGCGTTTCCGTAATGCAATGGAGTATTCCGTTATCGGCATGGCGCTGGTCAGCACCGACGGACAGTGGCTGCAGGCCAACAAGGCTCTGTGTCAGTTCCTCGGCTACACCCAGGCAGAGCTGCGTTCCCTTAACTTCCAGCAATTAACCTGGCCGGAAGATCTGGAAAGCGATCTGGCGCAGTTGGACCAGCTGTTAAAAGGCGAAATCAACAGCTACTCGCTGGAAAAACGCTACTACACCCGTAATGGCGAGGTGGTGTGGGCGCTGCTGGCGGTGTCGCTGGTGCGTCATGCTGACGGTACGCCGCTCTACTATATCGCCCAGATCGAAGACATTAACGATCTCAAGCATACCGAATGGGTTAATAAGCGCCTGATGGAGCGTATTACCCTGGCTAACGAAGCAGGCGGCATCGGTATCTGGGAGTGGGACGTCAAACCTAACGTCATCAGCTGGGACAAACGCATGTTCGAGCTGTATGAAGTGCCTGCCCACGTTAAACCTACCTGGCAGCTGTGGCACGAATGCATGTTGCCGGAAGATCGCGCTCTGGCCGAACAGGTGGTGCGCGATTCGCTGGCGGCCCGCATCCCGTTTAAACTGGAGTTTCGTATCCGGGTGAAAGACGGCATTCGCCATATCCGCGCCCTGGCGAACCGGGTGCTGAATAAACAGGGTGAAGTGGAACGTCTGCTCGGCATTAATATGGACATGACCGAGGTCAAGGAGCTGAATGAGGCGCTATTCCAGGAAAAAGAGCGTCTGCATATTACCCTCGACTCCATCGGTGAAGCGGTGCTCTGTACCGACGTGAACATGAACGTCACCTTTATGAACCCGGTAGCGGAGAAGATGAGCGGCTGGCTGCAGCAGGATGCGTTGTCGCAACCGATCCTTTCGGTGCTGCATATTACCTTCGGGGATAATGGCCCGCTGATGGAGAACATTCACAGCGGTGATATGTCCCGCAGCGACATCGAACAGGATGTGGTGCTGCACAGCCGCAACGGCGGCAGCTACGATATCCACTACAGCATTACGCCGCTGAGCACCCTCGACGGGCAAAACATTGGCTCGGTGCTGGTCATTCAGGACGTCACCGAATCGCGCAAAATGTTGCGCGAGCTGAGCTACAACGCCTCTCACGATGCCTTAACCCACCTCGCGAACCGCGTCAGCTTTGAGGCCTGTCTCAAGCGGATGCTGCTCACCGTGCAGGATACCCGTCAGCGTCACGCCCTGGTATTTATCGACCTGGACCGCTTTAAGGCAGTCAACGACACCGCAGGCCACGCGGCGGGGGATGCGCTGCTGCGGGAACTGTCGTCGCTGATGCTCAGCATGCTGCGCTCCACCGACATGCTGGCGCGCCTCGGCGGGGATGAGTTCGGCCTGCTGCTGCCAGACTGCAACACCGAAAGCGCGCGCTACATTGCCGGTCGCATCATTGACGCAATCAACGATTATCACTTTATGTGGGAAGGTCGCCTGCACCGGATTGGCGCCAGCGCCGGGATCACCCAGATCGACGAGCGCAACAACCAGGCCTCAGAGGTCATGTCCCAGGCCGATATCGCCTGCTACTCTTCCAAAAACAACGGTCGTGGCGTGGTGACGGTGTATGAACCGCAACAGGAACGGACGCTCGAAGCAGGTACCATCTCTCTCGACGAGCAGTGGCACATGATCAAAGACAATCATCTGTTGATGATCGCCCGTAGCGTCGCCTCGCCGCGGATACCGGAAAGCAGCACCTTCTGGATGCTGGCCCTACGTCTGTGGACCAACGACGGCGAGATGCTGGAGGAGCAGGCCTTCCGGGCGGGGCTGGCAGAGCCTGAGCTGATTCACGCCCTCGACAGACGCATCCTGCAGGAATTTTTCCGCAATTTCGCCACGCCATTGACCAGCAAAGGCACCGGGGTCGCCCTGCCGCTGTCAACCGCCGGTCTTGCCAGCGCCACGCTGGTGGATGAACTGCTGGAGATGCTGCGGGCCAGTCCACTGCAGCCGCGTCTGCTGCATCTGGTGGTGAACGTTAGCGTGCTGGCGCTGGAGGATGAGCACACCCGCAACAACCTGGACAAACTGCGTCAGGCCGGATGCCGCATTATCCTGAGCCATGTGGGCCGCGATATGGAGGTGTTCAACCACCTGAGCGCGCAGATGGCCGATTATCTGCTCCTCGATCCCGATCTGGTGGTTAACGTCCACGCCAACCTGATGGATGAGATGCTGGTGACCATCATCCAGGGCCATGCCCGCCGCCTGGGCATCAAGACCATTGCCGGACCGAGCAACCAACCGATCATGATGGATACGCTCTCCGGCATTGGCATCGACTATATCTTCGGCAACACCATCGGTGAGCCGCAGCCGCTGGAACTCCTGCTAAATACCAGTTATTTCGCCATCAACTGACGGCGTCCAGCCGTCGGTGTACCAGATGTGCAGCAGGGCGTACGAGCGCCACGGCTGCCAGCGTTCAGCATAGCGACGGATTTGCGCCGGGGTCATCCCGGCAAAACGCTGTTTAATCAGATAATCATCCGCCAGAAAGACATCTTTTGCCTGCCAGCCGCGCAGGGCAAAGTAGTTCGCCGTCCAGCGACCAATACCCGGCCGGGTCTGCAACGCTTTTATCGCGCTGTCGATATCAACCGGTGTCTCCGACGGGAAATCCCCCGCCACCACCGACTGCGCCAGATGAATCAGGGATTCTGCGCGTTTCAGCGGCATACCCAGCGCTTTCAGCGCCAGCGGATCGGCACCCGCCGCCGCGGCAGGCTCCGGGAAACAGCGGTAGCCCGGTGCTTCAGGCAGCGGTTCGCCGCAGAGCGCCACCAGCTTGCCCGTCAGCTTTGCCGCCATCGCCACGCTGACCAGTTGCCCGAGGATGGCGCGCACGCCCTGCTCCCAGGTATCAACCGATCCCGGCAGACGCAGGCCCGGCCGCGCGGCCCCAAGGGTGCCGAGCGCTGTGGCTATCTGCTGTGGATCGCAGTGCAGATCGAACAGGCGGGTGATGCGCGCCAGGCAGAGATCGGCAATCGGCAACAGCCCGTCGCTGAGCACCACCTGCAGCGTGCCCGCCTGCGGCTGCGGCGTGACGTGAATCAGCCCCCGATAGCCCTGGCAGGCAAAGCTGCGGGTGTAGTCGGTGGGGGTCACGATTTCAATCCCGGCCACCGCACGGTCGCCAAGAAATTTCAACATCCATTGCCAGTCGTAGGGCGGCTGCCAGGTCAGAGTAAACATCGTTGCTCCTTTTTTTGTCCTGTCACAGCATAAACGGAGTTGAGGGGTTGCGCCTTGCTTTCATATTCCAGTTGTCGCCAGCCTGACATTTCGCTAAAGTCTCGCCCCTTCTCAATGGCATGGGGACGCTGACGTGTTTATCGGATTTGACTATGGCACCGCCAACTGCTCAGTAGCAGTAATGCAAAACGGGCAGCCGCAGCTGCTGAAAATGGAAAATAACAGCACGCTGCTGCCGTCGATGCTCTGCGCACCGACGCGCGAAGCGGTGAGCGAGTGGCTATACCGCCATCATCAGGTTCCGGCCACCGGCACGGAAACCCAGGCGCTGCTGCGCCGCGCGGTCAATTTTAACCGCGACGAAGATATCGACGTTACCCCGGGCAGCGTGCAGTTTGGCCTGTCGTCGCTGGGTCACTACATTGAGGATCCCGAAGAGGTCTACTTCGTTAAGTCACCGAAATCCTTCCTCGGTGCCAGCGGTCTGAAACCGCAGCAGGTGGCGCTGTTTGAAGATTTGGTCTGCGCCATGATGCTGCATATTCGCCAGCAGGCGCAGTCCCAGCTGACGGAGGAGATCACCCAGGCGGTGATTGGCCGTCCGATCAACTTCCAGGGGCTGGGGGGCGATGAAGCGAACCAGCAGGCACAGGGGATCCTTGAGCGCGCCGCACAGCGCGCCGGGTTCCGTGACGTGGTGTTCCAGTACGAGCCGGTTGCCGCCGGGCTGGATTTTGAAGCGACCCTGAACAGTGAAAAACGGGTGCTTGTCGTGGATATCGGTGGCGGGACCACTGACTGCTCGCTGCTGCTGATGGGGCCACAATGGCATGAGCGTCGCGATCGCGAAACCAGCCTGCTGGGGCACAGCGGCTGCCGTATCGGCGGTAACGACCTGGACATCGCCCTGGCCTTCAGAAGCCTGATGCCCCTGCTGGGCATGGGTGGACAAACCGCGAAAGGCACCGCCCTGCCAATACTGCCGTGGTGGAACGCCGTGGCGATCAACGATGTACCGGCGCAAAGCGATTTCTACAGCGTCGCCAACGGGCGTTTTCTTAACGATCTGGTGCGCGATGCCCAGGACGGCGAGAAAGTAGCGCTGCTTCATAAAGTGTGGCGTCAGCGCCTGAGCTATCGGATGGTGCGCAGCGCGGAAGAGAGCAAAATTGCCCTCTCCGGGGCCGCTGAGCACGCCGTGACGCTGCCGTTTATCAGCGAGGAGCTGGCGACCGCTATCAGCCAGCAGGGGCTGGAAGCGGCGCTGTCGCAGCCCTTGCAGCGCATCCTTGAGCAGGTGCAACTGGCGCTGGATAACGGCAACGAAAAGCCGGACGTGATCTACCTGACCGGCGGTAGCGCCCGCTCACCGCTGATCAAAAAAGCGCTGGCGCAGCAGCTGCCGGGCATCCCTATTGCTGGCGGCGATGACTTTGGCTCGGTGACGGCAGGTTTAGCTCGCTGGGCACAGGTCGTTTTCAGCTAGTCTTGACAGGCCGGGCGGCGCTTCGCTTGCCCGGCCTGCTGCTGTAGCAAGCGCGCAGCAACGATCCGGCATCCAGACCGGTACCATTCAGACAATTCCAGACAGTCTTCCATATTTCCTCCATTTTTCTGCTTCATTGCCTCACTAAACTAGTATTATTTTCTGCACAGTTTCAGGATGAGTACGTATAACGATGAAAGGCCGCAATAAATCCCGCTGGGTAATCGCCGCTGGCATCATTGTGGTGGCCCTTGCCGCCGCGTGGTACTGGCATCAACAGTCTTCGGCCCCTGCCGGTGCGTCCAGCCAGGCGCAGCGCCCGACAGGCGGTGGACGCCATGGAATGCGCGGCGGGGCGCTGGCCCCGGTGCAGGCCGCGACCGCAGAAAGTAAATCCGTGCCGCGCTACCTCTCCGGGCTGGGCACCATTACCGCAGCCAACACCGTTACCGTGCGCAGCCGCGTCGACGGGCAGCTGATCGCCCTGCACTTCCAGGAAGGACAGCAGGTGAAAGCTGGCGATCTGCTGGCTGAAATCGACCCCAGCCAGTTCAAGGTGGCGCTGGCCCAGGCGCAGGGACAGCTGGCGAAAGACACCGCCACCCTCGCCAATGCCCGTCGCGATCTGGCCCGCTATCAGCAACTGGTGAAAACCAATCTCGTCTCCCGTCAGGAGCTGGATGCCCAACAGGCACTGGTGAGTGAAAGCCTGGGCACCATTAAAGCGGACCAGGCCGCCGTTGCCAGCGCCCAGCTGCAGCTCGACTGGAGCCGCATCACTGCCCCCATCGACGGGCGCGTGGGGTTAAAGCAGGTGGATATCGGCAATCAGATCTCCAGTGGGGATACCACCGGGATCGTGGTGCTCACCCAGACCCACCCTATCGACCTGATATTCACCCTGCCGGAGAGCGATATCGCCACCGTGATCCAGGCGCAGAAAGCCGGTAAGGCCTTAACCGTGGAGGCCTGGGATCGGGCCAACAAGCAGAAGCTGAGCGACGGCACCCTGCTGAGCCTCGATAACCAGATCGACACCACCACCGGCACCATCAAGCTGAAAGCGCGCTTCAACAATCAGGACGATGCCCTGTTCCCGAACCAGTTTGTCAACGCCCGGATGCTGGTCGCCACCGAAGAGAACGCCGTGGTGATCCCGACGGCTGCGCTGCAGATGGGCAACGAAGGCAACTTTGTCTGGGTGCTGAACAGCGACAACAACGTCAGCAAACATCGGGTTAAAGCGGGCATTCAGGACAGCCAGAGCGTGGTGATTGCCGCCGGACTGTCAGCAGGCGATCGCGTGGTAACTGACGGCATCGACCGTCTGACCGAAGGGGCAAAAGTGGAAGTGGTGGAAGCCCACAGCGACACCGCTACCCAGCCGGCGAAACGTGAACATAAATCACAGGGAGCGACCTCCTGATGCAGGTGATGCCCCCGAGTTCTACAGGCGGGCCGTCACGTCTGTTTATCCTGCGTCCTGTCGCCACGACGCTGCTGATGGTGGCGATCCTGCTGGCAGGGATTATCGGCTACCGCTTCCTGCCCGTATCTGCCCTGCCGGAAGTGGATTACCCCACCATTCAGGTCGTAACCCTCTACCCTGGCGCCAGTCCGGATGTCGTGACCTCGGCCATTACCGCTCCGCTGGAGCGCCAGTTTGGCCAGATGTCGGGCCTGAAGCAGATGTCCTCCCAAAGCGCGGGCGGCGCGTCGGTGGTGACGCTGCAGTTCCAGCTCAGCCTGTCGCTGGATGTTGCCGAGCAGGAGGTGCAGGCCGCGATCAACGCCGCCACCAACCTGCTGCCCTCCGACCTGCCTAACCCGCCGGTCTACAGCAAAGTGAACCCGGCGGATCCGCCGATCATGACCCTTGCCGTCACCTCCTCCGCCATGCCGATGACCCAGGTCGAAGACATGGTGGAAACCCGCGTGGCGCAGAAGATTTCCCAGGTTTCCGGCGTCGGGCTGGTTACGCTGTCCGGCGGCCAGCGTCCGGCGGTGCGCGTCAAACTGAATGCCCAGGCGATCGCCTCCCTCGGGCTGACCAGCGAAACCATCCGCACCGCCATCAGCAACGCCAACGTTAACTCAGCGAAAGGCTCACTCGATGGCCCAAACCGGGCGGTAACGCTGTCCGCTAACGATCAGATGCAATCTGCCGACGAATACCGTCAGCTGATTGTCGCGTACCAGAACGGAGCGGCGATCCGCTTAGGGGATGTCTCCACCGTCGAGCAAGGGGCAGAAAACAGCTGGCTCGGGGCGTGGGCCAACAAGCAGCAGGCGATCGTGATGAACGTGCAGCGCCAGCCGGGGGCGAATATCATTGATACCGCCGACAGCATTCGCGCCATGCTGCCAACGCTTATCGACAGCCTGCCGAAATCGGTCAGCGTCAAGGTGCTGTCGGATCGCACCACCAACATTCGCGCCTCGGTCAGCGATACCCAGTTTGAGTTGATGCTGGCGATCGCGCTGGTGGTGATGATCATCTACCTGTTCCTGCGCAACGTCCCGGCGACCATTATTCCCGCCGTGGCGGTGCCGCTCTCGCTGGTGGGCACCTTCGCGGTGATGGTTTTCCTCGACTTCTCGATCAACAACCTGACGCTGATGGCCCTGACCATCGCCACCGGCTTTGTGGTGGATGACGCCATCGTGGTGATCGAGAACATCTCCCGCTATATCGAAAAAGGGGAAAAGCCGCTGGCGGCGGCGTTGAAAGGGGCGGGCGAGATCGGCTTCACCATTATCTCCCTCACCTTCTCGCTGATTGCGGTGCTGATCCCGCTGCTGTTTATGGGGGATATCGTCGGGCGTCTGTTCCGTGAGTTTGCCGTCACCCTGGCGGTGGCCATTTTGATCTCGGCGGTGGTGTCCTTGACCCTGACGCCAATGATGTGCGCGCGCATGCTGAGTCATGAATCCCTGCGCAAGCAGAACCGTTTTTCCCGCGCCTCGGAACGTATGTTCGAGCGGATTATTGCCGCCTACGGCCGTATGCTGACAAAAGTGCTGAACCACCCCTGGGCCACCCTTGGCGTGGCGCTCGGCACCCTGGCCCTGAGCGTACTGCTGTGGGTGATGATCCCGAAAGGCTTCTTCCCGATTCAGGATAACGGCATTATCCAGGGTACTCTACAGGCGCCGCAGTCGGTGTCCTTTGCCAGCATGGCGCAGCGCCAGCAGGCGGTCTCGGACGTTATCATGAAGGATCCGGCGGTGGAGAGCCTGACGTCGTTTGTCGGCGTCGATGGTACCAACCCGTCGCTGAACAGCGCCCGCCTGCAGATCAACCTCAAGCCGCTGGACGATCGCGACGATCGGGTTAACAAGGTCATCGAACGACTCCAGCATGCGGTGGCAAAAGTCCCGGGGGTGGCGTTGTATCTGCAGCCCACGCAGGATCTGACCATCGACACCACGGTGAGCCGCACCCAGTATCAGTTCACCTTGCAGGCCACCAGCCTGGACGCCCTCAGCACATGGGTGCCGCAGCTGGTGGATGAACTTAAGCAGCTGCCGCAGCTCTCGGATGTCAGCAGCGACTGGCAGGACAAAGGGCTGGCGGCGTACATCAACGTCGATCGTGACAGCGCCAGCCGTCTGGGGATCTCCATGGCGGATGTGGACAACGCGCTGTACAACGCCTTCGGCCAGCGCCTGATCTCCACCATCTACACCCAGGCCAACCAGTACCGGGTGGTGCTGGAGCACGATACGCGGCAGACGCCAGGCCTGGCAGCCCTTGATTCTGTGCGCCTGACCAGCAGCAGCGGCGGCATTGTGCCCCTGAGCGCCATTGCCAACGTTGAGGAGCGCTATACCCCGCTGGCGGTGAACCATCTGGATCAGTTCCCGTCCACCACCATTTCGTTTAACGTCCCGGATGATTACTCGCTGGGCGAAGCGGTGCAGGCGATTACCGATGCAGAGAAAAACCTCAGCTTCCCGACGGACATCCAGACCAAATTCCAGGGCAGTACGCTCGCCTTCCAGGCGGCGCTGGGCAGCACTGTCTGGCTGATTGTCGCCGCAGTGGTGGCGATGTACATCGTGCTGGGTGTGCTGTACGAGAGCTTTATCCACCCGATCACCATTCTCTCTACCCTGCCGACCGCAGGCGTGGGTGCTCTTCTGGCATTGATGCTGGCGGGCAGCGAGCTGGACGTGATTGCGATTATCGGCATCATCCTGCTGATCGGTATCGTCAAGAAGAACGCCATCATGATGATCGACTTTGCCCTTGCCGCCGAGCGCGAGCAGGGTATGCCGCCGCGGGAGGCCATCTACCAGGCCTGCCTGCTGCGTTTCCGCCCGATCCTGATGACCACTCTCGCCGCGCTGCTCGGCGCCCTGCCGCTGATGCTCAGCACCGGGGTCGGGGCCGAGCTGCGCCGTCCGTTAGGCATTGCCATGGTCGGCGGTTTGCTGGTGAGCCAGGTGTTGACCCTCTTTACCACCCCGGTGATCTACCTGCTGTTTGACCGCCTGGCGCTGTGGAGCAAAAGCCGCTTCCCGAAACGTGAAGAAGAGGAGGCGTAAGTGAAGTTTTTCGCCCTCTTCATTTACCGCCCGGTGGCGACGATTTTAATCTCTCTCGCCATCACCCTGTGCGGCGTGCTGGGCTTCCGGCTGCTGCCGGTGGCCCCGCTGCCGCAGGTGGATTTCCCGGTGATCATGGTCAGCGCCTCGCTGCCCGGTGCTTCGCCGGAAACCATGGCCTCGTCGGTGGCCACGCCGCTGGAGCGCTCGCTCGGGCGGATTGCCGGGGTCAACGAGATGACGTCGAGCAGCTCCCTCGGCAGCACGCGCATCATTCTGGAGTTTAACTTTAACCGCGACATCAACGGCGCGGCGCGCGATGTACAGGCGGCGATCAATGCCGCGCAAAGCCTGCTCCCGAGCGGGATGCCGAGTCGGCCAACCTACCGCAAAGCCAACCCGTCCGATGCGCCCATTATGATCCTGACGCTCACCTCGGACACCTACTCCCAGGGGCAGCTGTACGACTTCGCCTCCACCCAGCTGGCGCAAACCATCGCCCAGATCGACGGCGTGGGGGATGTGGATGTCGGCGGTAGCTCCCTGCCCGCGGTGCGCGTGGGGTTGAACCCGCAGGCGCTGTTTAACCAGGGCGTCTCGCTGGATGACGTGCGCAGCGCCATCAGCAATGCCAACGTGCGTAAACCGCAGGGTTCGGTGGAGGATGACAGCCACCGCTGGCAGATCCAGACCAACGATGAGCTGAAAACCGCGGCGGAATACCAGCCGCTGATCATCCATTACAATAACGGCGCAGCGGTGCGCTTAAGCGATGTGGCGAGCGTCACGGACTCGGTGCAGGACGTGCGCAACGCCGGGATGACCAATGCCAAACCCGCGATTTTGCTGATGATCCGCAAGCTGCCGGAAGCCAACATTATCAAGACGGTCAACAGCATCCGCGCCCGCCTGCCGGAGTTGCAGGAGACCATTCCGGCGGCCATCGATCTGCAGATTGCCCAGGATCGCTCCCCGACCATTCGCGCCTCGCTGGAAGAGGTGGAACAGTCGCTGATCATCTCGGTGGCGCTGGTGATCCTGGTGGTGTTCCTGTTCCTGCGCTCGGGCCGCGCAACGCTGATCCCGGCCGTCGCCGTGCCGGTATCGTTGATTGGGACTTTCGCCGCCATGTACCTGTGCGGTTTTAGCCTCAACAACCTGTCGCTGATGGCGCTGACTATCGCCACAGGTTTTGTGGTGGATGACGCCATCGTGGTGCTGGAGAACATCTCCCGCCACCTCGAAGCGGGAATGAAACCTCTCCAGGCGGCATTGCAGGGCAGCCGGGAGGTAGGCTTTACGGTGCTCTCCATGAGCCTGTCGCTGGTGGCGGTGTTCCTGCCGCTGCTGCTGATGGACGGGCTGCCAGGGCGCCTGTTGCGGGAGTTTGCGGTCACGCTGTCGGTGGCGATCGGTATTTCGCTGCTGGTGTCGTTAACCCTTACCCCGATGATGTGCGGCTGGATGCTCAAGCGCAGCCCGCCCCAGTCGCAGCCGCGCAAAAAAGGCTTTGGCCGGATGCTGATGGCGTTACAGACGAGCTACGGTAAATCGCTGAAATGGGTGCTGAACCACACCCGGATCGTCGGGCTGGTGTTAATTGGCACCATCGCACTTAACGTCTGGATGTACATCACCATCCCCAAAACCTTCTTCCCGGAGCAGGACACCGGGGTATTGATGGGGGGGATACAGGCCGACCAGAGCATCTCCTTCCAGGCCATGCGCGGTAAGTTGCAGGATTTCATGAAGATCATCCGCGAAGACAAGGCCGTGGATAACGTCACCGGCTTTACCGGCGGCTCGCGGGTCAACAGCGGAATGATGTTTATCACTCTCAAGCCGCGCGACCAGCGTAACGAAACCGCCCAGCAGGTGATCGACCGCCTCAGGGTGAAGTTAGCCAAAGAGCCGGGGGCGAACATGTTCCTGGTGGCGGTGCAGGATATCCGCGTCGGCGGGCGTCAGTCGAACGCCAGCTACCAGTACACCCTACTGTCGGACGATCTTGCCGCACTCAGAGAGTGGGAACCAAAAATCCGTAAAGCGCTGTCGGCACTGCCGGAGCTGGCAGACGTTAACTCCGACCAACAGGATAACGGCGCGGAGATGGCGCTGACCTACGATCGCGAAACCATGTCGCGGCTGGGCATTGATGTGAGCGCCGCCAACAGTCTGCTGAATAACGCCTTCGGCCAGCGCCAGATCTCGACCATCTATCAGCCGATGAACCAGTACAAGGTGGTCATGGAGGTCGATCCGCGCTATACCCAGGACATCAGTGCGCTGGATAAAATGTTCGTCATTAATAACGACGGCAAGGCGATCCCGCTGTCGTACTTTGCCCACTGGCAACCTGCTAACGCGCCGCTGTCGGTGAATCATCAGGGGCTGTCGGCGGCATCGACCGTATCGTTTAACCTGCCGACCGGCAAGTCACTCTCTGAAGCCAGCGAGGCCATCAACCGTGCCATGACCCAGCTTGGCGTGCCCTCAACGGTGCGCGGCAGCTTTGCCGGTACGGCTCAGGTCTTCCAGGAGACGATGAACTCGCAGGTGATATTGATTCTGGCGGCGATTGCCACGGTCTATATCGTGCTCGGGGTCCTGTACGAGAGCTACGTCCATCCGCTGACCATTCTCTCCACCCTGCCCTCGGCGGGCGTAGGGGCGTTGCTGGCGCTGGAGCTGTTTGGCGCGCCGTTCAGCCTGATTGCCTTGATTGGTATTATGCTGTTAATCGGGATCGTGAAGAAGAACGCCATCATGATGGTCGACTTTGCGCTGGAGGCACAGCGCAACGGCAATATGACCCCGCAGGAGGCGATCTTCCAGGCCTGCCTGCTGCGTTTTCGGCCAATCATGATGACCACCCTGGCGGCGCTGTTTGGCGCGCTGCCGCTGGTGATCTCCAGCGGTGATGGCGCAGAGCTGCGTCAGCCGCTGGGCATTACCATTGTCGGTGGGCTGGTGATGAGCCAGCTGTTGACGCTCTACACCACTCCGGTGGTCTATCTGTTCTTTGACCGCTTACGGGTGCGTTTTTCACGTAAACAGAAAGAGACGGTAACCGGCTGATGACTGATCTCCCCGCTAACGTTCGCTGGCAGTTATGGATTGTCGCCTTCGGCTTTTTTATGCAGGCCCTGGATACGACCATTGTTAATACTGCCCTCCCCTCGATGGCGCAAAGCCTGAGGGAGAGTCCGCTGCATATGCATATGGTGATCGTCGCCTATGTGCTGACGGTGGCTGTCATGCTGCCCGCCAGCGGCTGGCTGGCGGATAAGGTGGGGGTGCGTAATATCTTTTGTACCGCCATCGTGCTGTTTACCGCCGGGTCACTCTTCTGCGCCCGGGCAGAGACGCTGAACGAACTGGTGCTATCCCGGGTGTTGCAGGGCGTCGGCGGGGCAATGATGGTGCCAGTCGGCAGGCTGACGGTGTTGAAGATTGTCCCGCGCGCGCAGTACATGGCGGCGATGACCTTCGTCACCCTGCCCGGTCAGGTCGGGCCGCTACTTGGCCCGGCGCTCGGCGGAATGCTGGTGGAGTACGCCTCCTGGCACTGGATCTTCCTGATTAACCTGCCGGTGGGCATTATCGGGGCGATTGCCACCCTCTGGCTGATGCCGAACTACAAAATGCAGACCCGGCGCTTCGATCTGGTGGGCTTTTTCCTGCTGGCGGCGGGAATGGCGACCCTGACCCTGGCGCTGGACGGGCAAAAAGGGCTGGGGATCTCCACGTTATCGCTGGTTGGGCTGGTCGCCATCGGAGTGCTTTCCATTCTGTGGTATCTGTGGCACGCCAGAGGCAACGACCGCGCCCTGTTCAGCCTGACGCTGTTTCAAAATACAACCTACCGTCTGGGGCTGCTCGGCAGCTTTGCCGGACGCATCGGCAGCGGGATGCTGCCGTTTATGACCCCGGTCTTTTTGCAGATTGGCCTCGGCTTTTCGCCGTTCCACGCCGGTCTGATGATGATCCCGATGGTGCTCGGCAGCATGGGGATGAAGCGCATTGTGGTCCAGGTGGTGAACTATTTTGGCTATCGCCGGGTGCTGGTGGCCTCCACGCTGGGGCTGGCGCTGGTGAGCCTGCTGTTTATGGCCGTGGCGCTGCTGGGCTGGTACTACGTTCTGCCGCTGGTACTGTTCTGCCAGGGGATGATCAACTCCATCCGCTTCTCCTCCATGAATACCCTGACGCTGAAAGATCTGCCCGATGAGCAGGCGAGCAGCGGCAACAGCCTGCTGTCGATGATTATGCAGCTGTCGATGAGCGTCGGCGTGACCATCGCCGGGCTGCTGTTGGGCATGTACGGCCAGCATCACCTGACGGCTGACAGCCCGGTGGTCCATCAGGTCTTCCTCTACACCTACCTGAGCATGGCGGTGATTATCGCCCTGCCGGCCATTATTTTCGCCCGGGTCCCGGATGATACCAGTAAGAATGTCGTCATCAGGCGGCGCAAAAGGAGTGAACCATGAAGTTCTGGCGGCCCGGCATTACCGGTAAGCTGTTTCTGGCCATCTTTGCCACCTGTATCGTACTGCTGATCACCATGCACTGGGCAGTGCGGGTGAGCTTTGAGCGTGGCTTTATCGACTACATCAAACACGGTAACGAACAGCGGTTACAGGGCTTAAGCGATGCGCTGGCCGAGCAATACGCCCTGCACGGCAACTGGCGTTTTTTACGCAATAATGACCGGTTTATTTTCCAGATCCTGCGCTCGCTGGAGCACGACACTGACGACGATCGTCCCGGCCCCGGCATGCCGCCCCACGGCTGGCGCACCCAGTTCTGGGTGATCGACCAGGATATGCGGGTGCTGGTGGGGCCGCGTGCTCCGGTGCCGCCGGACGGCACGAAGCGGGCCATTACCGTCAACGGCGCTGCCGTCGGCTGGGTGATCGCCTCCCCGGTCGAGCGGCTGACGCGTAATACCGACATCAACTTCGACCGCCAACAGCGCCAGACCAGTTGGCTGATTGTCGCCCTCTCCACCCTGCTGGCGGCGCTGGCGACCTTCCCGCTGGCGCGTGGCCTGCTGGCCCCGGTTAAACGGCTGGTGGAAGGGACGCATCAACTGGCGGCAGGCGATTTTACCACCCGCGTGGATACCCGCAGCCAGGACGAACTGGGCAAGCTGGCGCAGGACTTTAACCAGCTCGCCAGCACGCTTGAAAAGAACCAGCAGATGCGGCGGGATTTTATGGCCGATATCTCCCACGAACTGCGCACCCCGCTGGCGGTGCTGCGCGGCGAGCTGGAGGCGATCCAGGACGGAGTACGCAAGTTCACCCCGGAGTCCGTCACCTCCCTGCAGGCGGAAGTGGGGACGCTGACCAAGCTGGTGGAGGATCTCCATCAGCTGTCGATGTCCGACGAAGGGGCGCTGGCCTATCAGAAAGCGCCTGTCGATGTGATTAACATTCTGGAAATGGCCAGCGGCGTTTTCCGCGAACGCTTTGCCAGTCGTGACCTTCGCATTGAGCTGTCGCTGCCGGACAACGCGGTGGTGTTTGGCGATCGCGACCGGCTGATGCAGCTTTTCAACAACCTGCTGGAAAACAGCCTGCGCTATACCGACGCGGGGGGCGCGCTGCGTATTTCCGGTAAATGCGAAGATCACCGCTTTGCGCTGACCTTTGCCGACACCGCACCCGGCGTCTCTGACGATCAGCTTCACCGACTGTTTGAGCGTTTTTATCGTACCGAAGGCTCCCGCAACCGCGCCAGCGGCGGATCGGGACTGGGGCTGGCGATCTGCGTTAACATCGTCGAGGCCCACGGGGGCACCCTCCGCGCCGCCCATTCGCCTTTTGGCGGGGTTAGCATTACAGTAGAGCTACCGCTGGAACGCGATTTATCGAGAGAAGTATGACTGAGTTACCCATTGACGAAAATACCCCCCGCATCCTGATCGTGGAGGATGAGCCTAAGCTTGGGCAGTTATTAATCGACTATCTGCGGGCGGCAAGTTATGCCCCGTCGCTTATCAGCCACGGCGACCAGGTTCTGCCGTATGTGCGCCAGACCCCGCCGGACCTGATCCTGCTCGATCTCATGCTGCCCGGCACCGATGGTCTGACCCTGTGTCGCGAAATCCGCCGCTTCTCCGAAGTGCCGATTGTCATGGTGACCGCCAAAATCGAAGAGATTGACCGACTGTTGGGACTGGAGATCGGCGCCGATGATTACATCTGCAAACCCTACAGCCCGCGCGAAGTGGTGGCCCGGGTAAAAACCATTCTGCGCCGCTGCAAACCGCAGCGTGATCTACAGGCGCTGGATGCCGAAAGTCCGTTAATCATCGATGAAGGCCGTTTTCAGGCAAGCTGGCGCAACAAGCTGTTGGATCTGACCCCCGCCGAGTTTCGCCTGCTGAAAACCCTGTCGCACGAGCCGGGCAAGGTTTTCTCTCGCGAGCAACTGCTGAACCATCTGTATGATGACTACCGGGTGGTGACCGATCGTACTATCGACAGCCACATCAAAAACTTGCGGCGCAAGCTGGAATCCCTTGATGCAGAGCAGTCGTTTATTCGCGCAGTTTACGGTGTGGGATATCGCTGGGAAGCGGATGCGTGCCGGATCGGCGCGTGACAGGAAATAAAATGACCCGCTACGGCGGGTGATATGCTCAGGCCGCCTCGGCCAGCCCGTGGGCGGTAATGCTGTAACCCTGCTTTTGCCAGTGCTCAAGCTGCAGACGCTGTTGCGGCGATAACACCGGGCCTGCCCAGACAAGGATGTGCTGGCCGGGGAAGAACTCGGGATGGGGTAACTCCAGCGGTTCAGCAAACACGTTAATGCGCCAGCCACGCTGCGAAAGACGCCACGCCTCCAGCCACAGACGGGTACGGTCCTCCACGCTCCAGCCAATCAATAATGCATCCCGGCCCGCTTTGCTGCGTGACTCGCTCAGGCTGGTGACTGCCTGCTCGATCAGAATGCCGTCCAGCAGGCTGCACATGATACTTGCGGTATTTTGATCGAGACTGAGGTTTTCCCGGACGGGAATAAAAACATGGTCAATCAGGACCTCGACAGCGTGGTGCTGGCAGAATGCGACAATCTGCGCGCGGGACTTACCCGGGCTGACCTGACGCAACATGCCCATCATCTCTTCCTGCAAGGTACGCCAGTCTCCTGGCTCAGGGACTTTGTCCTGATCGAGCAGGGCTTTGACCTTACCGACCGGCACGCCACGCTCAATCCAGCGTTTGATCTCCTCGATACGCAGGATGTCGTCGTCGTCAAATTGTCGATGTCCGCCTTCACTACGCTGCGGTTTTAGCAACCCGTACCGACGCTGCCATGCACGTAGCGTAACGGGATTTATGCCGCAGCGTTCTGCTACATCGCCAATACTGTAAAAGGCCATCGATTCTCCCTGTCTGACCAATAGATTCGTTAACCAAAGTAACGAATCTCACCGGGGTGTACAACTTGTTATATTGTACAACAGAATTGTATCACTGCCCGGTGTGGATCAGTTTCAGAAAGTTTCTTTTAGCTCAGGCCACGCCACAGGCGGGATACCGGCCAGTTCAGGGTGGGCAAACAGGTGTCCCTGGAAGTGAGAAATACCTGCCGATTCGAGCCACATCCACTCTTCCGGTTGCTCGACACCGACCGCAGAGATCAGAATTTCCAAAGCTGTACAACATTTGATGATTGCCAGCACGATGGCCTGACGTGGACCGCTCTTGTGTACGTCGCGGATCAGGTCACGGTTAATCTTAATCCGGTCTGGCTGGAACTGTGCCAACAGCAACAGACCGGCAAAACCGCCACCAAAGTGGTCGATGGTCACGCCGATCCCCGCAGCCTTTAACTCACGCACCGCACCGGTGAATTCATCGAGACGGGAGATGACTTCGTTCTCCGTAAATTCCACCACGATCTGCTCGGGCACCAGCCCGTTGGCCTCTATCTCCTGAATCAGATAGCTCACCGCATCAGGCACGTTGACCAGCGTCATCGGAAGCAGGTTAACAGAGAGGCTCTGCTCTCCCAGCCCCAGCGCGCTGGCCATCGCAAAGGCGACGCTCTTGCTTTTGAGATCGGCTTCGTAGAGTTCATCTCCCACTAACCCCTCAAACCAGTGCCGGGATACCCCGCCATCCGGGGTACGGATAAGGGCCTCCAGTGAGACGATTTCCCGTGCCAGCGGATCGATAATCGGCTGAAACGCAAAGTTGCACACCTCGCTGTAGCGCCGCGACAGCGCACGAACGCTGGGGGCGCCGGTATCAGCAATAAAGTCCCAGTGATCCCCCGAAGGCAGCTCAAAATAGTTCTCTTTTTCACTCTCTTCGACGAAGGTTCTGAAGAACTGCAACGACCTGTCGTTGTAGGTCAACTGGTACTTGGTCGTGCCTTTATCCAGCACGTTTTGCAGCACCTCTTCGCGATCGTATCGTCGTAAATCAAAGAGTTCCATACCGCACTTCCCGAAACGCCGCGCGGGGGAATAGTCACATAGCAGTTCCACCACGTTGTGATGACGCGGGTCTTCGCAGATAGCGCGGTAAATCGCTCTTACGTTTTCCTCGGGTCCTTCAAGCAACTGGAAAAAGAGCTTTCCGTTAAACAGAAGAATGCCGCTGACCCCGGCTTCGCTGTTTTTTTTGTTTGCTGCAACAACCATGTCTTCCAGCACAGTAACCGGTACGTGATCACGAAAGTGACTACGGTAAATGATGGTAGTGAGCATAAGTTTCCAATAGCGGAGGTGAATGAATGTTCACAGTATCAGATGGTTGGCGTTACGTCTTGTTAACCCACACGGAGGTTTTCTCGCCCTTTCTGTATTCCGACAATAACGGTTAAAAACGCCAGGAATGTACAATATTTTCTTCCTTTTTCACCGAATTTTTTATAATTAAATCTTTGATATATATAGTTTAGCACGTAATGATCAAAATATATTTGTTAACTTGTACAATTAGTATGTACAGTATTCACCAGTTAACAAGATATTAACCATTTTAGCTCTGCGGATTTCAGGAGTGACATATGCGCGAGAACGGGTTTGCACCGAATACAGCCAATGCCATTACCCAGTACTTTAATAAAGCTAACCAGCCTTCTCAGCAGGAGACGCTGGGACAAATCGTTGTGGAGCTACTGAGGGAAGGAAAAATCCTCAACCGGAAAGCCATCTGCACCCGACTGCTTTACCGGATGGAACAGGCAACCGATCAGGAAGAGGAGAGCCGTTACCAAACGCTGATTGGCCTGCTTTTTGAACGTTAAGATATGTAAGCCCACAGCCGCTAATTGAATTGTTTTCAAGTCGGTTTTTTCTCCAGGACAGTTTTTTTATACTGTCACGACAGACTGACTTAAGGCCGCAATTCCTCTAACAGGTAAGTGTGGCAACAGAGACGTAGTTATGAACAGAAGTGACCATGAACGATTAACTGATGAACTTATTGGCGAAGCCACTCTTTCTTTGCTTAAGGATAACGGCCCCATCAGCATGAAACTCTTGCTACAGAGGCTGCAACAGATGTTATCGGCAGAGCGAGACGGCCAGCGTCGGAACGTGCTTTCCCAAATCATCCTGGAAATTTCCAACGATGGTAAAGGTGGTGCCCAACGCAAGCCAATGAATGAACAGCAGGATTGGGACACGGATGGTCGAAACAACAGCAATGTTTATCCTCTGTTTGGCAATAGCCAGCACGCCAACAGCAAAAAACACTGACTGTATTATTAATTTATTAACTTAACCGGTGTGACACTATGAGCCAGGCTATGCTCCAGAATCCAGACTTGTACGAAGAACTGCCTAATGCTGCGTTATCCAACTATTTCCGCAGCGCGGGCGGTTTGTTAGCCGAAGAGTGGGCGCTGCTTGAATCTGTGATGGGCGCTATTCATGCTGCGAAGGAACCGGTGACCAATAAAGCGATTATTTTACGACTGATTAAGCAGATTGAGTCCACTCACGACGTCGTCAAAGCCGATATCATCCGTAAAACGCTGGAAATTATTGTCGATCACACCCAGGACGACCTCTGAGCGCCCCGCTGAATTAAACGCCGACTGTACTGTCCTGCCGTCGGCGTTTTTTTATCCAAACCCGTAGCACTGCTGCTCTACATCGCTCTACAACATACGCCGCAAAATTTCCCCCTGGCCTTGAAGGGTATATCGAATCACTGCCGCCACGTGCATGAACAAAATCACGCCAAGTGTAATGCAGCTCACCCGATGAATTTTGAAGAAGAAATCGTTAATCACGTCAACGTTAACGGGCCGGGAAACGTGCAGTAAACCAAAGAACTGATAATCCTTATGCAGCATTAAAAACCCGCTTACCAGCACCAGCATGATGGTCAGGTAAAAGATTTCATGCAGAAAGACCACCAGCTGTTTTTTACGTCCAGCCACGCTATCCGGGTAGGGCACTGACGGGCGAAAGAAGCGCCAGATAAAGCGCACCAGCATAATGGGGGTCGCCATTGTCCCGAGCGACATGTTTAGCACCGAGAAAAAATGGAACCAGCGCGTCCCTTCCAGCGCGTGAAGTATATACCCCATGCACATGGCATAAATAATCACTGCCGCCACCACCCAGTGCAGCAGACGGGAAAAGGGATCGTAACGATTCGCTACCCTACGTGAAGCATACATAAAACATTGTCCTCAAAATTCAACCCAAAGAAGGCCACCTCCTGTGGGTAATTAGCTGTGATCATAATTTTTGTGCGCAGCCTGCGCGGTTATCATCCCTGGGGGCCAGAACGGCTTTTCCTGGCGATATCATAGGTATCCTGGCCTGAGCGATATATGAGAAAGGAGGCGATGTGCCTAAGAATCATTCGCCAGAATGATGAGAAAATTCTGAAGCCAGAACCTTAACGGCTGTCGGGATAACGGTTTACCTCCCTGCCCCGCAGCGTTACAATGCCCGCCCTTAATGTATGGGATCTCCTCCCGGCGCCCACCTGGTGTGCGCATCTGACCTGTCATCAGAACGAGAACAAACATGTTTAAACCGGAACTCCTCTCCCCGGCGGGAACGCTGAAAAATATGCGTTACGCTTTCGCCTATGGCGCCGATGCCGTCTATGCGGGCCAGCCGCGTTACTCACTGCGCGTGCGTAATAACGAATTCAACCACGAGAATCTGCAGCTCGGCATCAACGAAGCCCACGCGCAGGGGAAAAAATTCTACGTGGTGGTGAATATCGCCCCGCATAACGCCAAGTTGAAAACCTTTATCCGCGACCTGAAACCGGTGGTGGAGATGGGGCCTGATGCCTTGATTATGTCGGACCCGGGTTTAATCATGTTGGTACGGGAAAACTTTCCGGAGATGGACATTCACCTCTCGGTGCAGGCCAATGCCGTTAACTGGGCAACAGTGAAATTCTGGCAGCAGATGGGGCTGACCCGCGTGATTCTGTCCCGCGAGCTGTCGCTGGAAGAGATCGAAGAGATCCGCAGCCAGGTGCCGGAAATGGAGCTTGAGATTTTCGTCCACGGGGCACTGTGCATGGCTTATTCTGGCCGCTGCCTGCTCTCTGGCTACATCAACAAACGTGACCCGAACCAGGGGACCTGCACCAACGCCTGCCGCTGGGAATATAAAGTCCAGGAAGGTAAACAGGATGAGGTGGGCAATATCGTGCATAAGCACGAGCCGATCCCGGTGCAGACCATTGAGCCAACATTAGGTCTGGGTGCGCCAACCGACAGCGTGTTTATGATTGAAGAGGCCCAGCGTCCGGGCGAATACATGACGGCGTTCGAAGATGAGCACGGCACCTACATCATGAACTCCAAAGATCTGCGCGCCATCGCCCACGTTGAGCGCCTGACCCAGATGGGCGTGCACTCGCTGAAGATCGAAGGCCGCACCAAATCTTATTACTACTGCGCGCGTACCGCCCAGGTCTACCGCAAGGCGATCGACGACGCGGCGGCGGGTAAACCGTTCGACCCGACCCTGCTGGAAACACTGGAAGGGCTGGCACACCGTGGCTACACCGAAGGCTTCCTGCGTCGTCATACCCATGACGATTACCAGAACTATGAATATGGCCACTCGCTTTCCGAGCGCCAGCAGTTTGTCGGGGAGTTCACCGGCGAGCGCAAAGGTCCACTGGCAGCGGTTGCGGTGAAAAACAAATTCCTTGTGGGCAACAGCCTGGAGTTGATGACCCCACAGGGCAACGTGAATTTCACTCTCGAACATATGCAGAATGGTAAAGGTGAAGCCGTATCAGTCGCACCGGGAGATGGTCATACCGTCTGGCTGCCTGTGCCGGAAGATATTTCGCTGGATTATGCCCTGCTGATGCGTAATTTCACCGGGGAAAACACCCGTAACCCGCATGCTGGCTAGTCAATTGTGTTATTTTTGGTATGGGATGATTCTTAGAATCCGATCACATACCGCTGCGTTTTTTACGGTTATTATTGATAACGCTGAAAAACATAACCCATAAATGCTAGCTGTACCAGGAACCACCTCCTTAGCCTGAGTAATCTCCCTTACGCAGGCTAATTTTTTGTCTGTAAAACGCCCTTCTTCCGCGTTCGCCCCTGCTTTTCTGCCCCCATCCATAAGTTTCCCTAACGTAAATTTATCTTTATTTTCAATGAGAAATGCCGGAATTTATGAATTTCGTAAAGTCAGGCTTTTCAAGCACCTGTACGATGTTATTCTCTGTATGAATGGAATTTCACTTAAGGATAAGGAGAAATACATGTACTGGGTGGTTGAAGAGAGGATGGTGTGCCCGCGTACCGGAACAACTTTCATTCATGTTCTTACTGTTAAAAATCTCAGGCTGATAATCTGGTATAAAGGCGATTACTTTATCAGCCCTGGCTCGGTTCTGGTGACCGGCCCTTTCGGAATCGCTGTGGATGGCAGGCTCAGAAAGTTGCACATCCTGCGAGCGTTTCCTTATACCCCGCCCTTTTGGTCATCATTTCTGGCGAACTCGACGTGCCCGGGCAATAACGGCACCTTGCTCACCCGCTGCGAACATCGCCAGGATTGTGTGTTCGCTTTGTGCCCTTATGGTGCTATAGCGTCATAAACGAGTTGGTCCGAGTGGCGCACGTTTTGGCTCGCCACTCATTTAATTTTTATCCTTTCGTCCTCTTCTTACCCGCTTTTCTCCGCGCTGCGATACACTTTTGAAAGATCAGCACAGGAGCAATGTGGATGGCGACCTATCCGGCAAGTTTATTAATTCTGAACGGCAAGGGCTCAGGCAACGAACTGTTGCGCGAAGCCGTAACGCTTCTTCGGGAAGAAGGCGTGGTGATCCATGTCCGCGTGACATGGGAGAAAGGTGATGCAGCACGTTATATACAGGAAGCCTGCGATCTCGCGGTGGAAACTGTCATTGCAGGCGGTGGCGATGGCACAATCAATGAAGTGGCGACGGCGCTAATTGCCCTGCCAGAGGCGCAGCGTCCCGCGCTGGGCATTTTGCCGCTCGGCACCGCCAACGATTTTGCCACCAGCGCCGGGATCCCCGACAGCCTCGATAAAGCATTGCAGCTGGCGATTGCGGGTAAAGCCACGGCGGTAGATATTGCCCGGGTGAATGATGAAACCTGCTTTATCAATATGGCCACCGGCGGGTTTGGCACGCGTATTACCAGTGAAACCCCGGAAAAAATGAAAGCCGCGCTGGGCGGCGTCTCATATCTGCTTCACGGACTGGCGCGGATGGATTTACTCAAGCCCGACAGCTGTGAAATTCGCGGCGAGAATTTTCGCTGGCAAGGGGATGCGCTGGTGATCGGTATCGGTAACGGCCGTCAGGCGGGAGGCGGGCAGCAGCTCTGCCCGGATGCGTTGATTAACGATGGACAGCTACAGCTGCGCATTTTTTCTGCCAACGAACTGCTCCCGTCGCTGTTGACGACGCTGACCAACCCGGAAGAAAGCCCGAACGTCATTGACGGCCAGTCAGCCTGGTTTGAGATCGTCGCCCCGCACGGCATGACCTTTAACCTGGATGGCGAACCGCTTAGCGGCGACCATTTCCGCATCACGCTCTTGCCCGGCACGCTCCAGTGTCGGTTGCCGCCGGATTGTCCACTTCTGCGCTGAAGGTCTGCCCGGCAGCGCTACGCCTGCCCGGGCCTACGTTTTTTGTAGGCCAGGTAAGCGCAGCACCATCCGGCATTAGTAGACCGCCACCTCCCGGGCCATCTCGCGGGAATACTGCTGGCTGGCGTTCACCAGCATCCGGGTGTAATCCGTTTGCGCCTGCCCCGCTACCAGGTCATCTACCGTCAGGGTTTCGAGGATTTTCCCGTACTGCATCACCGCTACCTTCTGGCAGAGATGGGCGATCACCCCGAGATCGTGCGTCACCATCAGGTAGGTGAGGTTCGACTCGCGTTGCAGTTCTGCCAGCAGGTTTAAGATCTCCGCCTGCACCGACACATCCAGCGCCGAGGTCGGCTCGTCAAGCAGCAGCACCTGTGGCTCCAGAATCAGCGCCCGGGCAATCGCCACACGCTGGCGCTGACCGCCGGAGAGCTGATGCGGATAACGGTCACGGAAGGCGCGGTTGAGGCCCACTTTATCCAGCAGAGCGTGGATGCGCCGCTCCCGATCGTTGATGCCGTGAATTTGCAGCGGCTCTTCCAGAATATCGCCGATGGTGTGGCGAGGGTGCAGCGAACCATAGGGGTCCTGAAACACCATCTGCACCAGCCGACAGCGTTGGGGGCTGATGCGTCGCCCCAGCGGCTGGCCGTTAATCGACAGCGCCCCGTCCCAGTGGGTGAACAACCCGGCCAGGCACTTCAGTACCGTGGTTTTGCCGGAACCGGACTCCCCCACCAGGCCGTAAATCTCCCCCGGCTGGACGTTAATGTTGACGTCATACAGGACCTGGCTGCGTTTCTCGCCTTCGCCGAACGCCAGATTCAGGTTTTTTACCTCGATCATCTTCGCTCCTTATTCCGTCAACCAGCTGGCCTGGCGCTGCAACACCGGCAGCACCGGACGGCGGTGGTTCATCTCTGGGAGGGCGTTGATAAGCCCCTGGGTATAGGGGTGCTTCGCATTATGCAGGTCACAGGCGGCAATCGACTCCACCACCCGTCCGGCATACATCACCAGCACCCGATCGCAGAAGCTGCGCACCAGGTTGATATCGTGGCTGATAAAGATCAGCCCCAGCCCACGGGACTGGACCAAATCGTCAAGTAATCCCAGCACCTGCAGCCGCACCGAAACGTCCAGCGCCGAGGTCGGTTCATCGGCGATCACCAGCTCCGGGTCAGTGATCAGCATCATGGCAATCATGATGCGCTGCCCCTGCCCGCCGGAGATCTCGTGCGGATAGAGCTGATACACCCGCTCCGGCTGGCGAATGCGCACCACGTCCAGCATCTCAAGCACTTTGGCTTTCGCCTCCGCCTTACGCCCCGGATGGTGGGTCAGCCAGGCCTCAGCAATCTGATCCCCGACGCACACCACCGGGTTGAGGGAGTATTTCGGGTCCTGCATGATCATCGAAATACGCTTGCCGCGAATGCCGCGCATCTGCGCCTCGCTGACGGTGCGTAAGTCCACATCGCCAAACTGCATCCGGGTGGCACTGATCTGCGCCTTTGCCGGGTGCAGGCGCAGCAGCGCCCGCCCGACGGTGGATTTCCCGGAACCCGACTCGCCGACAATCGCCAGCTTCTCTCGCCCGAGTTGAAAGGAGACGCCGCGCACCGCGTTGGTGACCGCGCGTCCGTTGATAAAGTCAACGTGCAGGTCACGCACGTCCAGCAGTGGCGCATCAGTTGCTGCGAGGATCGAGGATGTCACGTAAGCCATCTCCTAAAAAGTTGAACGCCAGGCTGTTGATCAGGATCGCCAGCCCCGGAATAGTGACCACCCACCAGCACTCCATCATGTAGGTACGCCCGCTGGAGATCATCGCTCCCCACTCCGGCTCCGGCGGCTGTGCGCCGAGGCCGAGGAAGCCGAGACCAGCGGCAGTCAGGATGATACCGGCCATGTTCATGGTGATACGGATAATCACTGACGGCAGGCACAGGGGAACGATATGCCGCCACAGCACCCGCACCGGAGACGCGCCCTGTAAACGTACGGCAGAGATAAAGTCGGCCTGACGCAGCGAGAGGGTTTCGGCGCGGGCCAGACGGGCGATCGGCGGCCAGGCAGTGATCGTAATTGCAATGACCACGTGTTCCAGCCCCGGACCAAGCGCCGCGACAAACGCCAGCGCCAGCACCAGGCTCGGGAAAGAGATAAAGATATCGGTAACGCGCATCAACACCGCATCGACTTTGCCGCCAAAGTACCCAGCGGTCACGCCCAACAGCAGCCCCAGAGGCCCGACGGTGACCGACACCAGCAGCACGATATAGAGCGTGATGCGCGAGCCGTAGACCAGGCGGCTGAAGATATCCCGACCGAACTCGTCTGTGCCGAACCAGTGCTGTGCATTCGGTGCCACCAGGGCGTTATTCAGATCCTGCACCAGCGGGTTGTAGGGCGCGATCCACGGCGCGAAGGCTGCTACGATCAACAGCAGCAGGATGATGCCGCCACCGATGGCCGTCAGCGGGTTACGCGCCATCTGTCCGACAAACCCGAAGGTGCGGCGGGCCATCCGCGTCAGACGCTGGCGCCCTTCGCTGCGGACAGGTTGCAGAGGTGTATCCAGAGAAACGGTCATGATTTCGTCCTCGGGTCAAAGAGTTGATACAGCATGTCGGAGAGCAGGTTCAGCATCACAAAGATGATCCCCACCAGCAGCACGCAGCCCATCACCGCGTTCATGTCCCCCAGCAGCAGGCTACCGGTGAGATAGGAGCCAAAACCCGGCCAGGAGAAGACGGTTTCAATCAGTACCGCCCCTTCCAGCAGCGAGCCATAGGCCAGCGCGACCACGGTAAGCAGCTGCACCAGGATATTGCGAAACGCGTGGTTCCAGATCACCTGCCGCTCGGTTAAACCTTTCACCCGGGCGGTGATGATGAACTCCTGCGACAGCTGGGCCAGCATAAAGCTGCGGGTCATGCGGCTGATGTAGGCCAGCGAGTGGAACCCCAGCAGCGAGGCGGGCAGGACCAGATGGTTGATGGCGTTCCAGAACACCGTGCTGTTGCCTGCCAGCAGGGCATCGACGGTCATTAACCCGGTGCGGCGTGGCACCAGGCCATCCAGGCCCAGATCCAGCCGTCCGGCGCCGCCCACCCAGCCAAGCCAGGCGTAGAACAGCAGCAGGCCCATCATCCCGACCCAGAAGATTGGCGTGGAATACCCGGCGAGGCTGATGATGCGCACCACGTAATCCGAGACGCTGTTGCGTCGCGCGGCGGCCAGGACCCCCAGCGGAATGCCTAAACCGGCCCCGACAATAATCGCCATCGTCGCCAGCTCCAGCGTCGCCGGGAAGACACGCAGAATGTCATCCAGCACCGGTTTACCGGTCAGCAGGGCATTCCCAAAATCCCCCTGCAGCAGGTTGCCAAGGTAGATACCGAACTGCGTCAGCAACGACTGATCAAAACCCAGCTGGTGATAGACCTGTTGGTAGGTGCTGTGGTCGGCATCCGGTCCGACAATCGCCAGCACCGGATCCACCGGCATCACGCGGCCAATAAAGAACGTCAGCACCAGCAGACCGAACAGGGTCACCAGCACCTGGGTTAACCGTTTTGAAAAACGGCGGGTGCGGGAGCCAGGCGCGAGGATCGCAACGCTCATTTTTCACCTCCGGTTTTGTACACTTCCCGCAGGAAGGTGGTCGCTGACGGGTGCGACTGGAAGTTTTTGACATCGTTACGCACCACTACCGAATCGACCATCTGCGACAGCGGCAGCAGAGCCGGGATCAGCTGGTCATAACGCACCTGAATTTGCTGATAATCCGCCACTTGTTTCTGCGGATCGCGCTCCAGCAGGGCTTTGTCGATCATCTCGTTTAGCGGCTTGTCGTAGAAACTGGTACGCCAGCCCTGGAAGTTGGTCAGCCGGGCTTCGTCGCTGTTGTCCGGGTTATAGACCAGCGCGCGCAGGCTGGAGTGCGGATGCGGCTCCACGCCGCTGCCGCCGCGCCCGACCAGCATGTCAAACTTACGCTCGCGCATCGCACCGTAGATCTGGTTCCCGGTGCCGGTGATGATTTTGGCGTTAATGCCCGCCTGCATCAGAGTGGATTGCACCGCGATGGCGATATTGAGGAACGGCTGATCCGCCAGCACCCGCAAAGTGGTGTCGAAACCGTCCGGATAACCTGCTTCCGCCAGCAGTTTTTTGGCTCGCGGGATATCCAGCTTATAACCGGGATCCGGCAAGGTGGACGGCATACCCGCCTTGATTGGCCGTTGGTGCAGCACGCCGTAGCCCGGCATCAGCGCCTTGTTGATCCCCTGATAATCAATCAGGTAGCGCACCGCTTCGCGCACTTTCGGGTTGGCGAAATGCGCCTCCTTCATGTTCATCGCCACGTAGTAGACTGTGCCCTTCTGCACGGCTTCCACCGTCAGCTGCGGATCCTTACGCAGGGCGTTGATGTCTGCCACCGCCATGTTGCTGGCGATATCCAGATCGCCCTTCTCCACCATCAGGCGCAGCGTTTGCGACTCCTGGAAATGGCGCAACACGACGCGGTTCATCTTGGGCTCTTCACGCCAGTAGTTGGGGTTGCGCTGCATGCGCAGCACGTCTTTTGCCTGCCAGGTCTCGAGCATAAACGGCCCGGAACCGGCTTCGTTGGTGGTCAGCCAGCGGTTGCCCCAATCGCTGTTCACCTCGTGGCTCAGCACCGTTTTGCGGTCCAGCACGCCGAGGTTGCCCAGCGCGCCGAGGGAGTAGATCACCAGCTGCGGATCGTTGGCCTTTGGCAGGGTGAGCTGCACGGTGTAGTCATCCAGGGCTTTAATCTGCTGGTCAATATTCTTTTTAGAGAAGCCGTAGGATTTCCACACTGACGCCTGGGCCAGGTTCAGGTGCAGCAGGCGGCGCATCGACCACACCACATCCTCGGCGGTGAGCGGATTGCCGGAGTGGAAGGTCACGTTGTCGCGCAGGTGGAAGGTCAGGGTTTTGCCGTCCGGCGAAATGTCCCAGGATTTCGCCAGCGCCGGTTTGACGTTGGTGAGGGTGTTGGGATCCAGTTCCACCAGTGAATCGTAAAGATTGACCACAATGCTGACCACTTCGTTACCGGTCATCGCGGCCGGATCGAGGGTCAGCAGGTTGTTCATGTTCATGCCAATGATGAGCTGATCGGGCGGCGTTTTTGCGTACGCCGCCCCGCTCCCCATCATCAGCGAGAGCGCGAGTAAACACGCCCCGGTGAGGGAGTTTTTCTTCATCTGTGTATACCGTTTGTAGGGTAGAAGTTTTATTTATCAGTCGTGGCTGACGGTATTGGCTTCGATATACGCAAAATTAATGTCTTCGCCGAGTCCCGGGCGAGTTGGCAGGCTGACCATGCCCTCATCGTCCATTGGGTCGATCAGGCTGTGCAGATACGCTGCCGGTTCATCATAATCAAGGAACGGATGCAGCAGGCCGCGCTCGTACCAGCGGCAGTTTTTGATCGCGCCAATGACGGCCAGGCTTGCCGCGCCGTTGCCGTGGACTTCGCAGTCCATGCCGAACGATTCTGCGAGGTTGGCCACTTTCAGGGTTGGCGAGATACCACCGACGCCATTGGCACCGGCACGCAGGATGTCGCAGGCCCCGGCTTTCACCCAGTCGGCGCGGCTGTGGTGTTTACCGCCCAGGCTTTCCGGCCCGATGATCGGAATGGAAAGATTTTCCGCCAGCCAGGCATACGAGGACATGCTCTCCTCTTCCATCGGCTCTTCAAACCATGCGAAGTTGAGTTTTTCCAGCTCTTTGCCGATATAGAGTGCTTCAGCGCGGCTGTACCAGTGGTAGCCGTCGATCATCAGGTCGATATCCGGGCCGACCGCTTCACGCACCGCAGCACAGGCTTTGACATCCATCTTTGGATTGGGGGCAAAGGAGACGGGCGGCATCCAGGTGTGCAGCTTGATCGCTTTGTAACCGCGGGCCACCAGTTTTTCGGCGAAGCTGGCGTACTCTTCCGGCGTGGAGAGACCGCCGGGTAGGTCATCGCCACACATGGTGCTGCCGTAAGCCGGCACTTTATCGCGATAGCCACCGAGCAGCTTCCACACCGGCATATTGAGTTTACGGCCAATGAGATCCCACAGCGCCTGCTCAACAAACCCCAGCGCGCGTTCGGTCAGTTGATGGGCGCTGCCGCGCTGCCAGTGTGCCAGCTCCTGCCAGATCTTCTCGCGATTAAACGCGTCCTGGCCGATCATCACTTTACGAAAGAAGGTATTGACCACAAAAGGGCGCACCACTTCCGGCGGTGCAAATGAATACCCTTTGGTGCCATCGTCTGCGGTAATGGTTAGCATCGCCATTTTTGCCAGGCTTTCTGGTCCCGGATGGGAATGCCCGGCAGTATCGGAAACCCGACGCGTGGGATACTGAAAGACGGTGACGTTTACAGATTCGATTTTCATTATGAGTCCTTAAAACAACGTAGGTTCAGTGCCTTTAGCAATTTGAAAAGCTGTTTCGAAACTAACTGTAAGCGCAAAATTCATCCACTGCCTTAGACAAATTCCGCTAAGCGCTGACCATTTATTGGGCATATGCACGGGGGGAAGTGACACTTTTCACAAAAGCGCAACGAAGTGTGAGCTGGATCGGAAGGGGTGTAAGCGCAGAGCAGGACGCATAAGACCGGTGACATCCCCGGGGGATCTGCGCTCACAGTTTGGTAGGTTATTCAGCGGTTTCCTGCCCTCAGGAACCGGTAATGTGCCTGTTAAGAGAGGTCCGCCACCCTGCTTTCAGCCGTGCGCTGCGAAGCAAATCCCGGCTGCTCAACGCGAATGAACGGACAGAGTACGAAGGCCAACAGATAGAGCAGCGTGTAGGCGATGACCACGCCAATAGTGCTGAAGTAGGGAAGCAGCACCACGGCGATCGCCGGAGCGAGGAAGTTCGACAGCCCGGCCGACAGGTTATAGACCGAAATCGCCGCCCCCTTGTGCTGCGGCTCCAGCGCCGGGAAGACCGCGGCCATAGGGACGAACGCCGCCACAAAAATGCCCAGCGCAATGGCCGGCACCAGCGCCATGGCAAAGTTATGGCCAAAGTGGAGCGGCATATAATAAAACGCCAGGCTTGATGCCGCCATGCCCAGACAGCCAAACCAGCGCACCACCTTCATCCAGCCCATTTTCTCGGCCAGTACGCCCCAGAAAACGTTGGAAAAGATGGTGGTAAAGAAGAAGACCGCCCACACCTGCAGCCACTCGGAGGTGGTAAACCCCAGTTCGTCGACAAACATCATCGGCATGATCACCGCAAAGCCAAACAGCGACAGGGTGTTAATAATGCGCACAATGCTGGAGAGCAGGATGCTGCGGTTGGTGTAAAGCAGAGTAGCGGCGCGCCCCAACTCGCTGAACTTTTCCCGGGTGGTAAGGTTTTGCATATGCCGGGGAGTCTTGATGTTACGCAGGGAGACCAGGGCGATAATGCCGCCAATGGCGCAGAAAAGCAGCGACAGCCACAACGTACCCATTTCCCCGATATGCGGGATGGTGAAGCTGGGAATGTAGCTTCCGAAAACCCCGATGCCGATAGAGTAAACCGCCCAGAACCAGCCCAGCGCCGCGCTGGTGCTGTCGCTGCGCACGTTATGGACGATGGCAACGATAAAGGCGTAGAGGAACAGCGGATAGGCCAGACCGCGCAGGCCGTAGAACAGTAAAATCAGCGCGTAGTTGGTATGGCCCAGGCCAAAGACCATAAACAGCACGTGAAAAATACACCACAGCACAAAGCCAATCAGCATGGTTTTTTGCGGGGTAATGATCTCTGCCACTACGCCCGAGACCCATGCCGACAGCGCGGCGGCCAGGCCATAGAGGGTGAAGGCCATCGAGGCCTGCGCCGGGGTAAACCCGAGCGATTTAATGTAGTGGGAAAGAAACGCCAGTTCAAAACCATCCCCGGTCATAAAGACGGCAATGGCGATATATCCCCAGACCAGGCTCAGCGGTAACCCCAGCCATTGTTTCGTGTTTAACGACATATTGACCTCTTTTGTAGGTACAGGGCGCCGCTCTGGCAGTATTGCCAGAGGGCGTTTTTTATTAAAATTAATGAGTTCGATAGTTCAGGTCGTTTTGATAGAGGGCCATGAATTGTTGATAGCGCTGCATCAGGGCGGCGTGTCGCTGCGGATCGCTGCGCCAGATTTTATGGACTTCCGGTTTTTCGCACACCGCGGCCAGCGATTTACCGGCGGCAAGGCATGCCAGTCGTGCGGCACCCAGCGCCCCGCCCGTCTCACCGCCTTTGTGGGTGATGACGGGCAGATCCAGAATATCCGCCAGCAGCTGGGCCCAGAACGGACTTCTGGCCCCGCCGCCCACCAGCGAACACTGCTCTGTCCGGGTGCCGCTCTCCTGCAGGACGCGCAGCCCGTCGGCGATGCCGAAGCTGACGCCCTCCAGCACGGCGTACCCCATGGTGGCCCGCTGGCTGGCATGGGTCAGCCCCCAGAACATTCCCCGGGCGTCGGGGTCGTTGTGCGGGGTTCGTTCCCCGGACAGATAGGGCAGGAACAGCGGCGCAGCGGCTTTTTCAGCGTCCGAGAGTTGGGCTATTTCGTCAAGCAGGGTGGCCTCGGTGGTGCCGACCAGACGACAAAACCACTGCAGGCAACTGGCCGCACTGAGCATGACGCTCATCTGATGCCACCGATTAGGCAGCACGTGGCAAAACGCATGCACGGCTGACTGCGGCGCAGGACGGTAGGCGTCTGTCACCACAAACAGCACCCCCGAGGTGCCCAGCGAAATAAACGCATCACCCGGCGACACCGCCCCCACACCGATGGCGCTGACGGCGTTATCACCCCCGCCCCCGGCCACCATCACCGCGGAGTGCAAACCCCAGCGTTGCGCGAGGCCTGGCTCGAGAGTGGCCGACACTTCGCACCCTTCCACCAGGGAGGGCATGTTTTCGCGGGTTAAGCCGCATTTTTGCAGCAGCGCATCGGACCAGTCACGCTTACCGACGTCCAGCCAGAGGGTGCCCGCCGCATCAGACATATCGGAGATTTTTTTGCCGGTCATTTTGAAGCGCAGATAATCTTTCGGCAGCAGTACGCTGGCAATGCGCGCGAAGATCTGCGGCTCATGTCGACGCACCCACAGCAGTTTCGGGGCGGTAAACCCCGGCATCGCCAGATTGCCGGCCACCTGATGCAGCTCGGGGGCGAGCTCTTCCAGCTCGGCACACTCCTGCGCGCTGCGGGTGTCATTCCACAGGATAGCCGGGCGCAGGATTTCGCCCTTTTCATCCAGGAGGACCGCGCCATGCATCTGCCCGGAGAGGCCAATAGCCTTAATGGCCTGCCAGTGGTCCCCGCATTTCTCGCGCAGGGTCGTCATCAGGTATTCCGTTGCCTCCCACCAGGACGCCGGGGATTGTTCCGACCAGTGGGGATGTGGCCGCTGAATAGTCAGCGGCGCGCTGTGGCTGGCGACGATGTCGTTATTTTCATCAATGACCAGCGCCTTCACTTCTGAGGTGCCCAGATCGATGCCAAGATACATAGCGCCCCCTCAACCGATCAGTGTATTAACGGTGGCGATCTTCTCGCGCAGGAGCGCAACAAAATCCGCCCGCTCGCTCAGATCGCCAAACAGGGCTTTATCCCCGGCATACACCGCAACGGGATCGGCCGCGTCAAACATGGCGTGCACCGCGGCCGCGTCCAGGATGCCGTCCTGGTACACATACGGCAGTTTGCCGAGATGCCACTGCTGCATAAAGACGAAGAACAGCGCCGGCAGCATGGCGGTGGCCTCAGGGCGGGCGCCGCGCTGATAACATTCCCGCAGGGTCGGGGCGATCATGGCCGGGATCTTGGAGAACCCGTCGGCCGCCACGCGCTGGTTGGTATCCTGAATGTAGGGGTTGGTAAAGCGTTTAAGCACCACATCGCGATAGAGGGGTAAATCGATGCCGTTATCGCCAAGGCTCGGGATGACATCTTCCGTCACGTAGCGATCGGCTATCCGGTAGATGAAATCGGTCAGGGTGCTTTCATGGATATAGCGCTGGCCGATGAGCGTTCCCGCCCAGGCGATACAGCTGTGCGAGGCGTTAAGAATGCGGATCTTCGCCTCTTCATACGGAATGACCGACGCCACCAGCTCCACGCCGACGGTCTCCAGCGCCGGACGCGCGTCGCGGAAGTTGTCCTCAATCACCCACTGGATGAAGGTTTCGCCCATCACCGGCGCGCGATCGTCAATGCCGGTTTGCGCTTTGATCCGCGCCGGAAGATCGGCTGCCGGGCGCGGCGTAATGCGGTCGACCATGGTATTCGGGCAGGTCGCGTTAACGTGCAGCCAGTCGATCACCGTCTGACGGTGGGTGAGGTGTAAAAATTCAACAAGGCCATCGTGGAAACGCTCGCCGTTATGGCGGACGTTATCACAGTTCAGCAAAGTTAACGGCCCGGCGCCGTTGGCCATACGGGCTTCAAGAATGCGGGCGATCACGCCATAGATCGTATTGCTCGCTCCCTGCAGGTCGCCTGCCAAATCCGGATTTTTCACGTCCAGCTTATGACTTGTGTTCAGATAGTACCCCCCTTCCGTCACGGTAAAGGCGATCACTTTCGTTTGCGGCCTGGCGCCTTCGGCAATCAGCGGCTGTAGATCCGCCTGCCATGGAATCAGTTTTTGCAGCGAGGTGATCTCTTCATATTCGCGCTCGCCCGCCGGGCTGACGGTCTCCAGCACATAGCGCCCTTTCTGGGCTATCAGCGCCTGAACGACGTTCTCAGCATCATTGCGAATATTCCCCGCCGCGATATGCCAGCGGGTATCCCCTGCGGCAATCAGGCGATGTAGATACCACGCCTGATGCGCACGGTGGAACGATCCTAATCCGATGTGAAGCCAGGTATTTTGCTCGTGCATTGTTCTGCTCTCCTGTGAGGTTATGTACGCACTGTAGTTAATCATTTATGTAAAGTAAGAGCGTTAGATCACAAAAGAGCAAATGACCAAATAAATTACAAATGACCAAAAGCGAGCAAATCACTTGCCTCCTTACTGAGCTGCCGCCAGAATAACGGCTTATCGGCCAGGCATTTGGCCCCATTATCGAGGCAGGAAAGCGTGAGCAAAGAAGATGACATCAGGCTGGATCAAAAGGTCAGAGCCGCATGGATGTACTACGTCACCGGGCTGAACCAGAGCGAAATTGCCAGTCAGCTTGGAACTTCAAGGCCAGTTGTGCAGCGTCTGATTGCCGCCGCCAAAGAGGAAGGCATTGTCTCTATTGGGCTACACCATCCTGTCGCTCATTGCCTTAACTATGCCCAGCTGTTGCAGGAGAAGTACCAGCTAAGCGACTGCACCATCGTGCCCGTCTATACCAGCGAGAGCATGCTGGATGCGGTGACCTTTGGCTGTTATCAGCTGATGGCCCGCTACTTACAGGGCGAAACGCCACGGGTGGTGGGGATTGGCTCCGGTCTGACGCTAAAAAAGACCATCAAACGGATTGATTTCGATAGCCCGAACAGCCGGTGCGTGGCGCTGATAAGCGCCATGAACGAGCACGGTCAGTGTAACTACTACGACGATGTGCCATTACTGCTGGCGAGTAAAATCCAGGGCAAATATTATCAGTGGCCCGCCCCTCGCTACGCGCAATCGTGCGAAGAGCATAAGCTGTGGTGCGGCACGCGACTTTTTCACAACGTCTCGACGGTGGCGCAGGAAGCCGACGTGATCTTTGTCGGCATCGGCGCCCTGGGCGTACAAAGCCCGATCTTCAAAGACGGTTTTATCGATCGGGCGCAGCTCGATGAATTAACCGCCCACGGCGGGGTGGGTGAAATTCTTGGCCGCTTCATTGACGCTGAAGGCCAGGTCGTCGAAACCCTGATAAACGGCCTGATCACCAGCTACGATATTCGGCAAAACCCTTGCCCACGCATTGCGGCGGCCTGTGGCGAAGACAAGCGTCCGGCAATACTGGCAGCCTTAAAAGGCAAATGGATCAACGGCCTGGTGACCGATGAACATACCGCCCGCTGGCTGTTAACCCGCTAGTCTTCCGCGACATTCATGCTGCCGACCAGTTCCGGCGCGATCTCGATACGGCGTATCGAGGTATCGCCGGAGTCGACGATCTCAAACACCTTATCGAGCATTGCCGGCACGTCCTGACGCACCATGTCGATATCGTGCCCAAGGAGAGAGACAAAGGGATCCCAGTCGAAACACCCCATCGGCGGCTGGCGCGAGCCCGTTTGGCCGCTCTGCGCCAGCCAGCGCACTACCCCCTCAAGGGAGATCGTTGAGTTGACGAACAGCCCCTGCAGCCGCACCTCCGGCGAGTGAAACACCGATTTTAACAACCCTTCTACCCGCGACGAGGAGTACCCGGTCACCAGCTGCTGCGCGTTGGGAACGGTTAAGCCTGCCTCGGTGTGGGCATCAATAAACCCCCGCAGGCGTTCGGCTGTGTTGTTATCGGTCATACGCCCGCCGACAAAAGTCAGCGGGGCCAGCGAGCCAAAACGCTTCAGACTGGTGGCGAGGATCCTTTCGGTAAGCGCCTTCGCCCCCGCATAGTTGTCCGAGATGACCGACGGCGCCAGCGTGCCCGGCAGATCGAGATTGAGGGTGGGCACCCCCGCCTGATGGCACATTTCGGCAATTTTGTCAGGATGCGTCGCGCCCGTGGCGATCACCCAGTCCACCTGCCAGGAGAGCATGGCCCGGGCCGCTTCGATCTCTAATTCAGGCTGGCGGCGGGTGCAGGTGATGATGGGCAGCAGGCCACGGGCACGGGCCATTTCTTCGAACCGCTCGGCGATGGAGCCAAAGTAACGGTTATCATATTTGGGCACAATCATCCCGATGACGTTCGACTTCTTGCTGCGCAACAGGCTGGCCTGACGGTTGATGGCATAGCCCTGCTCTTCAGCAATGCGCGTCACCTTTTCGGCAAGCTTTGCGCTGATGCGGCGTTTCTTCCAGTTGCCATTCAAAATCGCGCTCACCGCGCTGGCGGAAACGCCCGTTAATTCCGCCAGATCGTAGATGGTCGTTTTCTTCGTTTTCTCAACGCGCGTCACAAATTCGCCTCTTCATTTTGAATGTCACTTGCTGGCTAACCGAGCAAATGCTAGATCTGCTTCATCGATTGAGCAACTTGCTTCACCTACCAGAAAAAATCCGAATTCAGTGAGAGCTGCGCTCATTAAAAATACTCATGTTAAAAAGGATTATAAAATGAATCACTCCGTCCCCTCCATGAATACTTCCCTGAATGGCAAAGTGGCCGCTATCACCGGAGCCGCCTCCGGTATTGGCCTGGAGTGCGCCCGAACGTTGCTGGCCGCTGGCGCCAAAGTGGTGCTTATCGATCGCGAAGGTGAAAAGCTGAAGCAGATCGTCGCGGAACTGGGGAGCAACGCCTACGCCCTGCAGATCGATCTCTTCAAGCCAGAGCAGGTAGACAACATGCTCGTCGAGATTATTGGGCTGGCCGGAAGGCTGGATATATTCCATGCCAATGCCGGCGCCTACATCGGTGGTCCGGTCGCCGAAGGGGATCCGGACGTGTGGGATCGGGTGTTAAATCTCAACATCAACGCCGCGTTCCGCTGCGTGCGCGCCGTGCTGCCGCACATGATTGCGCAAAAATCGGGCGATATCATCTTTACCAGCTCCATCGCTGGCGTGGTGCCGGTGATCTGGGAGCCTATTTACACCGCTTCTAAATTTGCGGTTCAGGCGTTCGTGCACACTACCCGCCGTCAGGTGGCTGAGCATGGCGTACGCGTGGGCGCCGTTCTGCCCGGCCCGGTTGTCACCGCCCTGCTGGACGACTGGCCACAGGCAAAAATGGATGAAGCCCTGGCCAACGGCAGCCTGATGCAGCCCATTGAGGTTGCGGAGTCGGTGCTGTTCATGGTGACCCGGTCGAAAAACGTCACCGTGCGCGATCTGGTTATCCTGCCTAACAGCGTCGATTTATAAGGTAGACCGCCATGAATCACGTAAAGCAAACCGTTATCGGCGTGGACGTCGGCTCCGGCAGCGTTCGCGCGGGCGTCTTCGATCTGAGCGGCCAACTGTTGTCGCACGCCACGCATAAAATCACCACCGTTCGCCGCAGCGGGCAGCGAGTGGAGCAGTCGAGCGAGCAAATCTGGCAGGCCGTCTGCCGCTGTATTGCCGACGCGCTCGACAGCGCTGGCGTCGCGCCTCAGAGCGTGGCCGGGATAGGCTTTGATGCCACCTGCTCGCTGGTGGTACTGGATAAAGATGGCGCCCCGCTGCCAGTGAGCGCAGAAGGGGACGCTGAGCATAACGTTATCGTGTGGATGGATCACCGCGCGACGGCGCAGGCTGAACGCATTAACGCGACCCACCATCCGGTGCTGAACTATGTTGGCGGCAAAATTTCGCCGGAAATGGAGACGCCAAAGCTCCTGTGGCTGAAGGAGCATCGCCGGGAGATCTTTGACCGCGCGGGCCAGTTTTTTGATTTAGCCGATTTCCTGACCTGGCGCGCTACCGGCGATCTGGCGCGCTCCATCTGCACGGTGACCTGCAAATGGACCTGGCTTGCGCATGAAAATCGCTGGGACGCGGACTATTTTCGCACCATTGGGCTTTCGGAGCTGGCGGATGAAAACTTCGCCCGCATCGGCCAACGGATCCTGGCACCGGGAACCCCTTGCGCCAGCGGCCTGACGGAGCAGGCCGCGCGTGAGATGGGCTTGCCTGTCGGTACGCCAGTGGCGGTGGGGTTGATCGACGCGCACGCGGGCGGGATAGGCACCGTGGGCGTTGAAGAGGGAGCGCTAAGCAACCTGGCCTATGTCTTCGGTACCTCGTCCTGCACCATGACCTCTACAGCCGAACCGGCCTTTGTGCCGGGCGTTTGGGGGCCTTACTACAGTGCGATGGTGCCTGGGCTATGGCTCAGCGAGGGCGGACAGAGCGCCGCCGGGGCTGCTATCGATCAACTGCTGGCGTTTCACCCGGCCGCTGAAGAGGCTCGCCTGCTGGCGCAAGCCGCCGGGCAACCGCTACCAGTCTGGCTTGCCGACAGGGTGATGCAGCGGTGCGCCCAGCCATCGGAGGCCGTTGCGCTCGCGGCAGGCCTGCACGTAGTGCCGGAATTTTTAGGCAACCGCGCCCCCTTTGCCGATCCGCATGCCCGGGCCATTATCTGCGGGCTGGGCATGGAGCGCGATCTGGATAACCTGCTGGCGCTGTATATGGCCGGGTTGTGCGGCATCGGCTACGGACTGCGGCAAATCCTCGATGCCCAGCGCGCCTGCGGGGTCAACACGCGCAATATCGCCATAAGCGGCGGTGCGGGTCAGCATCCCCTGGTGCGGCAGATTCTGGCCGACGCCTGCGGAATGCCGATTTTAACCACCCAGTGCAGCGAGCCGGTGTTGTTGGGTTCCGCAATTCTTGGCGCCGTTGCGGGGAATATTGCCCCCTCCGTAACCGACGCTATGAAACAGTTTACCCATGTCGATCGCTATTATTCGCCAGACGACGCCTGGCAGGTTCTTCACCAGCGTCGCTATGACATTTATAAACAGCTCCAGCACACCGCCAAATTGATAAAAGAGTAACCACCCGGCGCTATTTTATTGCCGGGAAAAAGTAACGTTAATAATAAAAAAACACACTCCGAATTCATTTCGGAGTGTAACCACCTGTACGCTACAAACGAGGTTAATATGGCATTATCTCAAAAAAACTGGCTTGGATTACCGCTCAATTTACTGTGGGGATATCTGGCTATCGCCATCTTTATGACCGGCGATGGGTTTGAGCTGGCGTTTTTATCGCACTACATCAAATCGCTGGGCTTTACCCCGGCGCAGGCCTCGATGGCCTTCACCCTCTATGGCCTGGCAGCAGCCCTCTCGGCGTGGGTTTCAGGCGTAGTGGCAGAGATCATTACCCCGCAAAAAACCATGCTGATTGGCTTTGTGCTGTGGTGCATATTCCATGTGTTGTTCCTGGTCTTCGGTCTCGGGCAGTCAAACTATGCGCTAATGCTGCTCTTTTACGGCATTCGCGGCCTCGCTTATCCATTATTCCTCTATTCATTTATCGTGATCATTATTCACAACGTGCGTGGGGAAAATACCAGCTCGGCGCTGGGATGGTATTGGGCGGTATATTCTGTCGGTATCGGCGTGGCGGGAAGTTATATTCCCAGCTTCACCATCCCCTATATTGGCGAGATAGGTACGCTGTGGCTGGCACTGGTATTTTGTCTGGCCGGTGGGATCATTGCTATGGTTTCTTTGCGCCAGGTTAAAGTCCCCGATCGCATGCATCATCTCTCCACCCGGGATAAATTTGCCGAACTTGGCCGGGCGGTGACCCTTATTTACACCAACCGCAATATTTTTCTCTCCGGCATTGTGCGCATTATTAACACCCTGTCGCTGTTTGGCTTTGCGGTGATCATGCCGATGATGTTTGTCGACGAGCTGGGGTTTACCACCTCCGAGTGGCTGCAGGTGTGGGCGGTCTTCTTCTTTACCACCATCTTCTCCAACGTTTTCTGGGGGATCGTGGCTGAAAAATTAGGCTGGATGAAGGTGGTTCGCTGGTTTGGCTGTCTTGGCATGGCGGCATCAAGCCTGGCGTTTTATTATATGCCGCTCCACTTTGGCCATAACTTTGCCATGGCGCTGGTGCCGGCCATTGCGCTGGGCATTTTTGTGGCAGCATTCGTTCCTATGGCGGCGGTCTTCCCCGCGCTGGAACCTCAGCACACCGGAGCGGCGATTTCGGTCTATAACCTGTCGGCCGGGCTGTCGAACTTCCTCGCCCCGGCCATTGCGGTGGTGCTGCTTCCCTACTTCAGCACCCTTGGCGTGGTCATCGCCTACACGGCGCTCTACCTGCTGGCCTTTGTGATTTGCGCCTTTATTCGCGTCGAGCAGCCGGGGTTTAACCTCGCGGTTGCGCCGGAAAAAACCCCGATCGGCGTAATATGATTTAAACGGCCCGCTTGATAAAGAGGCGGGCCGCCTGCTCAGGCGATGGTAATTTTCTTATCCAGATAAACATCCTGCACGGCGTTAATCAGCTTCACGCCGTCGGCCATCGATTTTTTAAACGCCTTGCGTCCGAGGATCAGCCCCATGCCACCGGCACGTTTATTGATCACCGCCGTACGCACCGCATCGGTGAGGTCGGTTTCTCCCCCTGACGCACCGCCGGAGTTGATAAGCCCCGCGCGGCCCATATAGCAGTTCGCCAGCTGGTAGCGCACCAGGTCGATAGGGTTATCGCTGGTCAGTTTGCTGTACACGCGATCGTCGGTATAGCCAAATTTGACCGCTTTGTAGCCGCCATTGTTTTCGGCCATTTTCTGTTTGACGATATCTGCCCCGATGGTCGCCGCCAGATGGTTAGCCTGGCCGGTTAAATCGGCGGAAACATGGTAATCCGTTCCGTCTTTATTGAAGGCCGGGTTACGCAGATAGGCCCACAGCACGGTTACCATCCCCAGCTCATGGGCACGCTCGAAGGCAGCCGAGATCTCTTCAATCTGACGGCGCGACTGCTCAGAGCCGAAATAGATGGTGGCACCCACCGCGACAGCACCCAAATTGAAGGCCTGCTCGACGCTGGCGTAGAGGGTCTGGTCATATTCGGTGGGGTAGCTCAGGGTTTCGTTGTGATTCAGTTTCACCAGGAACGGAATACGGTGCGCGTAACGGCGGGAGACAGACGCCAGCACGCCGTAAGTAGAAGCCACGCAGTTACAGCCCGCCTCAATCGCCAGTTCCACGATGTTCTTCGGATCAAAATAGAGCGGGTTGGCGGCGAAGGATGCGCCCGCAGAGTGTTCCACACCCTGATCCACCGGCAGGATCGACAGATAGCCGGTTCCGCCCAGACGCCCGGTGTTATACAGCGTCTGCATATTGCGCAGCACCGCCGGTGGGCGGTTGTTGTCCACCATTACGCGGTCAACGTAATCGTGGCCAGGAAGATAAAGTTGGTCGGCTGGAATGGTCATACAACGATGCTGTAACAGGCTGTCGGCATCTTTGCCAAGCAATTGCGTAATATCAGTCATGGTTTTCCTCCCGTCAGTGCCGACGGCGCGTCGGCATGTTTTATCCAGGCTCACAGGATTGTAAGCCCTTTAAGCCTGGTCTGCGGGTCGTCAAATTACCAGCCGTCTACCACCATGCATGAAAATGATGCACCGGGCCTGCACCATGCCCGACCTCCAGAGTGTCAGCTTGTGCCAGCGCACGGGAGAGCCAGATTTTCGCCTCCTGCACCGTCTCTGCCCAGCTTTGGTGCCGTGGGCGCAGCGCCGCCAGGGCAGCAGAGAGCGTACAGCCCGTGCCATGGGTATTTTTCGTTTTGACACGCGGGGCGGTAAAGCGCATGGCGCCATCACGGGTAAACAGCCAGTCGGGGCTTTCGGCATCGTCCAGATGGCCGCCTTTCATCAGCACCGCCTCGCACCCCATCGCCAGCAATGCCTGGCCCTGCGCTTTCATCTCCTGCTCGCTGCGGGCATGAGGCGCATCCAGCAGCGCCGCCGCTTCGGGCAAGTTGGGCGTGATCAGCGCCACCTGCGGCAGGAGCTTTTTACGCAGCGTGTCAACGGCGGAGGGCGACAGCAGCGGATCGCCGCTTTTCGCCAGCATCACCGTGTCCAGCACCACGTTTTTTACCTGATTTCGCAGCAGCTGCTCTGCTACGGCCTCGACGATATCCGTTTCGGCCAGCATGCCGATCTTGGTGGTGTCGATGCGCACATCGCTGAACACCGACTCCAGCTGTGCCGCCACGAAATCAGGTTCGATACGATAGACCGACTGCACCCCACGGGTGTTCTGTGCCACCAGAGCGGTGATCACCGAGCAACCATAGGCCCCGAGCGCCGAGAAAGTTTTCAGGTCGGCCTGGATCCCGGCGCCGCCGCTTGGGTCAGTGCCGGCAATAGTGAGCGCATTAATCCGTTTCATCGTTGCGCTCCCAGTTCCCACAGGGCATCAAGAAAAGCCGGGGCAAAACTGCCCGGCCCTTTGCTGTGCGCGGCAGCAAGCGTACCGGCCCGTTTCATCCAGCCACAGGCGGCGGCGATGTTATCCAGCCGGTCGCCCGGCAGTGAACAGCTGGCCGCCACCACCGCTGACAAGGCGCAGCCGGTCCCCACCACCCGGGTCATCAGCAGATCGCCGCCAGTGAGGGTCTGGGTACGCAGCCCGTCGGTCACGTAATCGACCTCGCCGGTCACCGCCACAATCGCGTTGGTTTGCCGCGCCAGCGCCTGGGCTGCTGGCAAGGCACTGGCGGCCGTATCAGTGGTATCCACCCCACGCCCGCCTGCGCTCATCCCGGCGAGGGCGAGGATTTCAGAGGCATTGCCGCGAATGGCGGCCGGTTTCAGGGCGAGGATTTGCTGGCAAAAACGGGTCCGGTACGTCAGCGCGCCTACAGCCACCGGATCGAGCGTCCAGGGCTTGCCTGCCGCCACTGCACTTTCAATCGCCCGGCGCATCGCCTGGGCACGCGGTGCGGTCAGTGTACCCACGTTGATCAGCAGCGCATCGGCAATCGCGGAAAACTGTTCGGCCTCTTCGGCTTCAATCACCATCGCCGGTGAGGCACCGAGAGCCAATAACACGTTGGCGGTAAAGGTCTGCACCACGTCATTGGTCATGCAGTGGGTCAGCGGAGAGCGGGTTCGGAAATGGTGTAAGGCGTGTAAATTGAGCAGGTCAGGCTGCATGGTATCGCTCCTGCCTTGCGCGAAGAAGCGATAGCCCGGAGGGCATCTGACTTCCCTACGCTGGCATTATCCAGATCAGGTGGTACGGGTATTTCTCAGCCTTCACAAAGAAGGGCACCCCGAGTCATTTAAATCAAAATCAACTACTTGCGATTAACGTCCCGTTAATCCCTGATCAGGATAATGCCAGCGGGAAGTAAAAGACACAACCCCATAAAACACACAATGTGCCCCAGCTTGTGACCCACATTGTGACTAATTGGATATAATCCTGACGTAAAAAAGGCCGGGTTACCCAGCCATGAATTTTGAGATTAATTTCTGCCGTGTTGGTTAGTACAAGATCGCACTGATTGTTACCTTCATTCAGTGTCGAATGTTAAAAAGGGCGAGACCTGCCCAAGAACCAGCGATCCGTTTTGGTGCGTGTGGGTTACTGCGCTCTCTCTACACATTTAGCGAGGACTGTTCGTGAATACATTCTGGCTTGATAAACTTGATCGTCGTGTGCTTCTTGAACCACATGATTTTTATGTATCACAGGCAAAGCAACGTCTGTTGTCTCAGTTCAATGAGATCTCACGAGAAGCTGATGAAGTAGAAGAACAGCATTATGAAAAACTTGGGCAATTTTTCGATCCTGATCGAGATGACCCAGCAGATTCATATGAAGCCGCACATCAAGAAGGCATTTCACATTTCATCGCGCTTGATGAAATGCGGAACACTGTCACTTTGGCTATGACAGCGAGTGTATTTCATCAATTTGATAAAGCACTGCGTGAGAAGATGGCTCGCGAGTTTAGCCACTGGCAACCAGCAGCAGTTGACCCACTCATCTGGAGTGTTGATTTCCCTAAATTAGTAGAGTTACTGGAATGGACAGGTATCGACATAAAATCGAAGCCATTCTATGAAAAAATAGAAGCATGTCATCTACTTGTGAATGTTTACAAACACGGAAAGGGACCGTCTCACACAGAACTTGCTAACAAATACCCGCAATACTACCCCAGCTATACACCGAGAACAGGGAGAAGACATAACCTTCCACGACCTGAACAACTCAAGGTAAGTGAAGCACAGTTCACCGATATAGCTGACGCCATCAGAGAGTTTTGGCTGAACATTCCTGAATTCCGTAATGAGTCACACTTGCGTGATCAGCCTGAATGGTTCGACAAACAAATGAAGCGTTACGACAGCTATCTGAATAAGAATGCTGCGAAGAAACCATAAAAAAACCGGGCAGGTTTTACCCTGTCCGGCTTAGTTTAGATCTTTCAATTTCTGTTCAGTTGCGTAGAACAAGATCGCGGCCTCAAGGCCATTCGTCGCCACGCGTGATAAAAAGGTGCTTCGAGGTACGTCCAACTTTCTGGCAAGCTCTGACACGTTCAGCAAGTTGGCATCGTCCAACGTCTTAACCTTGATCGACAGCAGCGGCGAGTTTCCAACGCCCAGAATCTTCAATTGCATATATTTACCTCTCCAAAGAGAAAGGGCGACAATTGCCGCCCAAATCATTTACCTCGCCTGATTACGAAGCATCGTTGGTGATGGCAGTTACCAGATCCGGGCGGTAGCAAATCGGCAACAGGCTGAACTCACTGGAAAGCGTAATGTTCTTATACGCATCGGTGCTGCTATAGATGCGGAAATCCACTACGTCAGCAAAGGCCAAATCGAGATTTCGTGATGTAGGCCCGGCAAGGTTGGTAAATGGTGATGCCTGATCAGCACTCAACGGCTTCTCGAAGACCGGAACCATGAAGCCCTGATCTGCACCGATGCCGTAGAAATCGGTATCGGACATCTCGACTACAGTCACGTTATCCAGGACGTAATAGCTGAATGCCGGATTGATCTCTTTATTGAATACCAGACCATCAGGATCAAGCACACCATACTGGACAAGCTGGCGAACCGATGGGTTAAAACGCAGCTTCTTGAACAGGTTGGAACCCGCGAACAGGTAGATGCCTTTCAGCAGGGAAGCAAGGCCACCCATGCGGCGCTTCATGGCGCTGACCTCATCGGACAGGGATTCTAACGGATCAGCAGCAACACCCGTGTAGATGGTTCCGGTGCTCTGGTCGTAACCAAATTCCTCTGACCAATCCAGGATCGGGCCATCTGCGGTGTACTGCATATCAGTCACACGATGACGGAACAGGCTTTCAGCAAACATGCGTTCACGAGTCGCAGCGAAGCGTTCATAGTGAGCCAGGCTTTTAGCAGTCACAGCATCCAGGACATTGGCCTGTAGCGAAGATCCGATTTTACGGAATGGCTGCACATCAGCAGCAGTGATCACATCCTGCGTAGGGAACAGAGGAAGCTCGATCAGATGGTTAGCTGCTTTTGGCTTCGGTGTGCTTCCCCATTCGCTGGAAAAGCGATTCGCTGCCGGGGCGATGGTGTCAGCCTGAGCGTTCAGAATGTCCAGACTGGTTTTAAACTGGTCAGTAACGTCACGCTGGAAAATGTTCAGGTTGGTTAAGATACGGTTGCGAGCCGGAACGTTCGCAAAGGTCGAACTGTAATCGACGTATGAAAAATCTTTTGTAAGAGCCATGTTGTGATGTCCTTATCGGTAAAATTATTGAGCGTCAGCCTGAGCTACGCGGATGTTGCCGGATGTAGTCAGAGCAGCAATTGCAACTGCGCCTACAGTCGCGCCCATAACGGCGATGACGGTTTCCGGGCGGATGTAGACGCCACGGTCAGCAACGATGATGTTTGCATCTGTACCAGCGCGGTGATGGCTCAGAACCAGTAATGCATCATTGCCGGAGGTAAATGCAGTGCCATCGGCCTTAATAACCGAACCGGGCTGCACTTCGACGGCCAGGTTTGGGATGTTGATTGTTTTCACTGCAAAATTAGCGTCGGCCTGGTAGGTCACGACATCATTAAAGGTGCGTTGGGATTCGCCCATTTTCATAAAGGTCACTCCATAAAGTTGTTGTTTGCTGGCCTGTAGGCTTTGGCCTTTCGGGCCGTATCGTCAGAATTGACGGTGTGCGAGTACAAAAGAGGTCGCCCAGTGGCGACCTTCATTTATTTGTTTCTGCATCAGAAAAAAGGCGGGCGGCGGAGATACCGCCCCTGAGGAGCAACGAGGATCTTTATCGTTATTTTTCTGAGAGATGGGAATGTGCAGCGCCCTCTACGGGCGTTAGCTCTGCTAACCCGGCTTTACCGGGCTGGAATAAGGGAGCGACAACGGCGGGAGACCTCTGAATCCCTACGCCGTGCGCTCGTGCCAGTTATCATCATGGCAAGATGGCCCGGAGGAGAGCCGGGACTTATTGCGGTTGTTAGACCGCTGGCAAACCCCATCGCGGAAGGCTAATACCACGGCAGGGGAATAAGCGGCGCTGGAAAGCAAAGATGGCCCGTGCAAGGTATCAAGGAGCCAGCGCCTGAGAGGAGATTAAATTACGTTCAATCGGCTGTAGTTCGCAGTCTGCTGCCAGACAAATAATCACCTTGTATATAATTTTACCATGAAACTATAACTTTAGCAATCAAATTTGCCGTTTGATTTGACGGTACTTAGTTCAGTGATCGCCGTAACAGTCAGCAGAATTGACGGAGGGGCAGAAAGCCCCAGAAAGAGATAGACCTCAGCGTGTTATAGGCTGGAATTTTGTTTCCTGATGATGTCCCGGATTGTCTCTTCTCCGATCACATATTCCCAATCCTCCATTGCTCCATATTCACGCATCCAAGGGGTAATCTCCTCAGCGGTTGCAACCACCTGGCCTTTAAGTTCATCAACGATATAAAACCGTCCAGAGCTTTTAGCGGCCTCGGTGTTAGCTTTGTTCCGCCTGATTGATTTCCCTTGTTTTTTTAAAAACCTTTTCAACCTCAACATAGCAGCATGCTCAGTCATGCTTGCAGCTACTGTCATTGTTTTCTCGATCATAATCCCACCACACTGATAACATAATAAATTGATGAGATGATAATGTGATAAGATGATAACAAGATCAATAATAAAGTTTATTTTTGTAACTGATGGATGATGTCACCGTAGCGGTCTGGGTCAGCCGCTTGGAATGCTCGTGCTGCTTCACGCGCACGGCGGAGCGCTTCCTCATCCATAACATGAGGTGTAAAGACACCAGCCCCAGCACCCAGACTCTTTTTGATCCGGGCTGCTTTCTGTTTGGAATTGGTCACTTGCGCAGCTTTCGGCGCTGGCTTCGTTAATGGCTGCCAATCAGGATTGCGGGTCAGGTAGTCATCGACGGCATTTTTTACAGCCGTCTGGCGCTGTTCATCCGCTAATTCTTCTGGAGTTTTGCCCAGCAACATGGCCGCGATTCCGTCTTTTACTTTTTGCAATGTTGTTTTCATTCTTATGGTTCCTGTACAGGGCCAGCCCGTCACGAGCGCAGCTATACGCCAGCCAGATGATGGGCAGGTAATAAGGTAAAATTTCTATGAGGTTCAAGGTCAGGCCGTCGCGGTCTGGCTCGCTGTTGTGGTTTGTTGGCTTTTTCTAACGCGGCGAACAGGATTTATCTGAATAGGCCGCGATTTGCTCGCAGCTTTTCGGGCCACAACCTGCCGATATTCAACATACAGCGGATCATCGTGCTCCGGCATCCGTGGAGCCATTGCGGCATTGGTAACGCCATTCTGCCGAAGTGACATCACCACAGTGAACAACGGCAAGCCCAGCGTCTGGCAGACCTCCACGAGCGTTGCGCCCTCGTGCCACATTGTTATTATTAATTTCCCGTTGTTCGGGTTCGCAAAGCGCCTACATCGCGGGTTGTAACTCGCCTGGTGGAGTTCTTTAACCTTTTCCAGCGGCAGACGCAGCAGTAATGCCACGCGTCCTGGAGAATATCCAGCGATCAACATGTGCTTGCACCTCTGCATAACGTCGCCATCGCGGCAACGCCGTTTATATAGGCGGGTGAGGTCAGGTAATTCTGGGTCGGGTTGGTCTGGGAGTTGTTCTTCTGGGTCAATCTTTTCTGGTTCGGCGCTTACGCCGTTGCGATCATCATTCGTCATTATTCCTCACGTTAAAAATTTGGATCTTCTTCGTATTCCGTCTCTGGTATCGGTATCGGTGTCGATAACAGATGCGGCGGAATGTGCCAAGGCTGGGCCTCTGCCATGTACCCATCAAGAGGGCGAACGGTAACACCGTCCCGCTTATCCTGTGTTTGCTGTGCTATCCCATAGACGTAACGGAAACTCTGCAATGTGCCGTCATCGTTGCGGCGTGGTTCGTCGTATCCTGTCAGGCTGTTTAGGTTGTTGATAAACGCCTCAGTGATGACGCCGCGATCATCAAAGATCTCTGGCTGCTTCACTGCATTATTACCATCAGTGCCAGCAGTGTCAGCATCGCCGTCAAATGCCACGCTATCGCGCTGTCCAACAGCAGGCGTGGCAGACTCAGAGGCCAGGTCAGGACTCTGATCAGCAGGCGTGCCTGCGGGCGCATCAGTGGACGGTGTAGCAGTTGATGGTGCCTGTTCTGCCTGCTTTGCAGCCTCTGCGGCCTTTTCATCGGTTTTTTTGTCCTTTTTGATCACCTTCCGTTTGCCAGGTGAGGGCGGAGTGACACCCAATGTAACAACGGAAGCAGGCGGGATCGCTACGTAATTGCTGGAGTTGACGTTACCGCGAACCTTGACGGTTCCCTTTATCACCACTCTCGCAGCATCCAGCGCATTGAGCGCGTCGATCAGCGCCCTTTCGGATATTCCCATTTCCCAGGCGATGACGTTAGTATTGGTATGAATCGGATCATCATTGCCCCTGTTCTCATTCCCCTGGAATGTCCATATGTACGAGTAGATCAGTTTCATCAGAGGCGTGAATTTAATATCCCCTGCCGGGGTATGTAACTTCGTCATCCGGCGGACGCTGGTAGGAACCACGTCGTAATTTTTAGTTTTTGCTGCTGCACTCATTTTCTCTCCCAGTTTTTGGAATTAACGTATTTTCAATTAGCCGAACCAGGTACAGGCCGACTCCGATCCCCTCAGCCGCAGCGTTGGTGCGGATGATGGCGAACAGCTCAGGTGTGAATCGTAGATTAATCATTCAATTTTCCTCCTCCGTTGAGGCATACAGGTTCGCTCCTGCGATCACGGTTGTGCGATCAGGACTCTATCGGCCTGCATGGTCTTGATTTTTGGTTGGTTTGCCCTGTTTTAGGCAATTTGATTGGCCCGGCGTTGCGCCGGATGGGATCACGCTGTCGTAGCTGTCAGGAAGTCGCCCGCGACGCTGTAACCGTGTTGTTCCAGGTTCTCCACACCATCAGTGGCGACCAGGAACATAATCACCTGCTCCGGCGTCATGTCCAGATTGAGTTTTTCACGGTACAGGCGGCGGTAACCCTGGAGTACCGGGGCTAATATCTCAGTCAGGGACTGACCGTCAGCGTACTGGCGGGATAACGGCTTGAGGATCGCCTTGACCGCACGAGCGCTTTTCGCTTTCCTCCGTTCCTGTTTCAGGATATGAAGTGCAACCGCTAGCTGCGGGTATTTAGCGTGTGCAGCGTCAGCACCACCATTTCTGGAGATGAAAGACCAGAGCGCGGTTTTGGTGTACGTGCCGTAAAGGATCGCGTCTGCGATCTGCTCGCCAGACATGGCGGCTGGGGTGATGCGTTGGGATTTTGGTTTGTTCATTGGGTTCTCCGTTGAGTTATTAAAATTTTTCTCGGAGGTTCTATCGTGTAACCCATTTAGTCAGGACTCTCACCGGGCGGTGATGACCTTAATTGTTGAGAGCCATGTTATCAGTAATGCAAGCATTTGTCAAGATAACATTACTTTCCTAATTTTACTATGACATGATTGAGGATTCAATGTCAAGGTCTTTTAAACGCGCCGTAAGCGATTCTGCGGGCCTCTGCCCCACACCCGCTACCATCGTATTACCAATAGCGTTTAAATCGCCCCACGGGCTTCCTGTGAAGTCTGTCTAGGGTTGGCATGAAGTTTGCTTGTTATATCTTTGCTTGTCCCCCCGCCACCCTCGCGCCCATCGTTCGCCTGCGAGTTACACTCTCGGCCTGTGCATCGCACAGTTCCACAAATTGCGATACTGTCGTATCGCTTCCCACAAAAAAGTTCGGATGCGTAGCATCCTCCTAAAGAGGCGAACCGTTTACCGTGATCGGTGAACGAGTGGTGAGCCACGGAAGGAGGAGGATCAGCGCGGAGCATGGCGACTGAACAGAGACCAACAAACAGATAGCCATTGTGATGGCGATCTAAAAAGGTGTGGATGTTGACCTTGCGTAAGGTCTTCACGGCCAGGGAAGACCGCATAGGGTTTTACTGATCTAGTCAAAGGTTTTACTGATCTAGTTAATGATCTTAGTATACTGAACTTTCCTCAGTGGTCACCGCTGAACTTTCCTCAGTGGTCACCGCTGAACTTTCCTCAGTGGTTAATATGGATTTACCACTGAACTTTCCTCAGTGGTCAACGATGAACTCCGGTGAAAATCACCTAGGTTACGCCTGCCATATACCCACGCCACCCGGCGATCTTTTCTCAAAACAAATGCCATTAAATAGCCTATTAATAATGATCAAGTAGAACTAAATTCGCCGTAACCTGCCCTATTTCGCCCCGTTCAGGTGGCTATCCGCGTGCGGATGAGGTCAAGTATCGACCTTCTCTATGGTGGGATTTATACAACGGTATAACCTGAGCGCCAGCCGTGGCGCGGGTTCGTCAATTCTGTCTGCCAATATCGTGGCTTACCTGTGCATCGCGGTGCTAAACCAAATCCGCCCACTACGCCCCATTTCGCTGAAATAAAAATTCCTTCACCAAAAACCAGAGAAGTTGAGAATCGCGCAGCTTTCAGCCCGATTTTCAGGCATATAGGACGCGTTCTGGAAGGCGCTATGATTGTGGTAATCAAGATTCAGATCGCGACGGCAAACGCCGCTAAGGGCTTCTGATGAAGCGTGGTAAGGGTTGCCGGATGGTGGAAGGGTTGAGGCCGGAAATGTTGTGGGATAAGACAAAGACCAAGGCCCGGAACCGGGACACATCGCCAGCGCTTGGCGTCATATGGGTGGGGAAATCTTGCTTATCAGGTAGAGGGAAAAGCGACGCCCTGAGTTAGGTCACACTATATTCAAGTGTGACCTAAGCAAGAAGGAACATAAGCAACCAACTGAATAATAATAACTTTTATCGACTTTCCATTTCTACCGCCGCCGTATCGTGGTTTTATGCAGTCACCAGATGAATAGAAAAAGCTGAAATGTGAATGAAAATTCAATTCTTTGCATACATTGACGATGTTCAGCCTGGAGCCGGGGAACCGGGCGAGGACTCGATCACGCAGCCGTCAAGATATTATGAAATGATGTTTCATTTTTAAGAGACTAGCCAGTCAGGTACTTAGCTCTGCTGCGAGTCCGCAGGATATTTTCCAGCCTACCAGCCTTCGGCATGACCCTTGTTGGTGTGTCTCTCCAACGGGGGTGGGATATCCCTCCATTTTTTTGTGACCTAATGAAAATGATCAAAAAAATCTTTTAAAATGATCGCGTTATGATCAATAATTCACTCATAGGAACGATGAGGGAGACACAAATCATGGCAAAGACTAACGCGCCCACGCTGGAAGAGGCGGCAGCAATTGAGAAGGTATTGAGGTATCGCAATGAGACCTACGCAGACGCCTGGGCGCTCAATCTCAACCTGGCGTTGCGCATTAGCGATCTGTTGGCACTGACCTATAAAGACGTTGCCGGGGCGGAGATCCGCATCACAGAGGGCAAGACGAAAAAAGCGCGGGTTATCCCGATTAACGAAAAGGCGCGGGAGATTATAAACCACCGCCGTGCTGCGTATCCCGAAGATATTTTTCTGTTTCAGTCTCGATCAAATCGGGTGAAGAGTCAGGCTGCGAGGCCAGTCACCAGAGAGTCAGCCAGTCGGGCATTCAGTGAGGCCGGGGAGATGGTCACCGATAAAAATATCGGGACGCATAGCGCCCGCAAGTGTCGCGGGCGTGCGTTGTGGGAACGTGGTGTACCTATCGAGACAATATCCAAAATGCTGAACCACAGCAGCCCATCAGTCACCATGACGTACCTCGATATTACGCAGGATGAGGTTAATCAGACCTACGATCTGAACATTTAACAACACGGGGACGCGTAGATGAAAAAATGTACAGTTTCAGTTTTAACTTTGTTGGGCCTGCTGGCGTGTCAGCCACTGGTGGCACACGCAAGCCGCATCACGATGCAGTTAACCGAACAGGAAGAGACCGAAAGCGGCAAAACGCTTTGCCGGTATGAAAACTCCGTTTACTCATTCAGCTATGTGACGCGAAGCAAGCGTTGTCCAAGCGTGAAAACCTTCGACACCGTGGATTCCGACTAACAAATAAGGGAGAAGTCCCCCCGCATAATAGCGTAATTCGACCTTTTCATTTTCAAGTTGCGCTTAACTAAGCTGTTCTGCCAAGTGGCTAATCTGCGCTTGATCAAACTTTCATTTTTTTTTCTAAATATTGACATTACGTCCAGGCCTTACGGTGCTTGGACTCAGCCTTAATGACGCTTTAGCAACCTGAATTTAACCTCAAAATCAACTCTTGTGTTGAAAAGAATCCTTACTAGAATGTTGGACATATAGGGGTATAATTTCTCCTACCCCCTATATGTAGTATTGGTGTATGAATAACAGGCATAAAAAAACCGGATTCACATCCGTGAACCCGGCTTACAACGCATGACCAATATGAGTCGCCAAACTCATACGAATCTCTGCCTTGCTTTCATTCTTGACGGCTTGATTGTGCCAGGCAAAGAGGATCATGTAAACCTTAAAAGAACGCTCTAAAGGAACATTGCATGACCGTTTGCAAACAGTCCCACCGATACAACTCTCTATTCATCAGCTTACCTCACGATCAAGGTGGTGAAGGACGCCATAAATGTTGTGGCTGCGCTTATGATCAAGGTTACCGAGCCGGCTTGGTTCGTTCGGGGCAGCCTTGGGTCAATTTAGCTATTCTTCCTGACAGCCAAGCGGGAACGGTACGTCACAAAAGTCCGCAAGCAGCATTTGCTGAGGGCTATCGTGATGGTGTTCAAACCTCTTACCTTCGTGTTGTTTAAAAGAGAGGAGGCTTAGGCCTCCTCCACCTTTTCAAACCGCCACGATGTAATCTTGGCTCGTTTTTATTCAGCACCGGAGGAAATGAGTAATGCTTGATTTTTTGATTTCTCATCTCGAGAAATGGAGTACATTTATAAGTGCGGTTGCAGCTGTCTTAACCGCAGTAGCAACGTTTTTCCTTTGGCGAGTAACAAAATTGCTTGCCAAGGAAACAACACGGATGGTTGAATCATCCTCGCAGCCCCATATTGTTGTTACTCTTGAACCTAATGCTTGGGCTGCTTTTTATTTTGATATAAATGTAGCGAATACCGGGAATGCACCGGCTTATAATATAGAAGTTGAATTTGATCCCCCGCTGATTAATGCAGAATATAGGGAAGATAAAAAACACTCTATCCCGTTTCGGAAAATCAGTGTATTGAAAAACGGGCAGATGTTATCAAGTAACCTTTGCGAATATAATCAAATAAAAGACAACGTTTACAAAGTAGTTATCAGCTGGTCGAAGCGAGCGAACTCGATTGAAAGAGAATTCAACGAATACGAGTATGACATGTCATCATTTGAAGGAATAAATTACTTGGGTGCACGAAACCCAATGACGCAAATAGCAGAACAGATCAAAAAGATTAGAGAAGACTGGAGACCCATCACACAAGGCTCCAAAAAAATAAAAACTGATAACTACAGTTCAGATGATAGAGAAAAAGAAAGAAAAGATCGTGACGAGTGGTATCAAAAAACTATAGAATCAAGAGAGAAAAGGACATAATAAAAGAGGGCTATTAAGCCCTCTTTTATTATCAAATCATTCAGTTAAATCTGAAATTTTTGTTGCTGATACTTGTAGGTTCAAATGAGGATTCCCTTCCATGCTACCTTCAAGAATATAGCCATGTGGTTCTTTTTCACTTACAGCTAAAACCAAGTAAAAATCATTTAACGGACCGAAAACCGATTGACTACCAGGATTGAATTGTTTCACATGCAATCTTAAATAATTATTATTAATTTTGCCCTGATAATAAAAAGCATAATCACCGCCATTTACGGCATCATTTTTAACTGAAACAACACCAGCACCGAAATCTTGAGTGTTGCTTTTGAAGAAAACAGAATAAAGTCCGTCTTTCATGATGGCATGTCACCTTAAGAATTCTGCAAAATTGCATAGGTATCATACGCCAAACAACTGTATATAAAAACAGTTAACTTGTGATGTGAATCAAAAATACCAATGATAACTGGTTAATATTAAAGGTTCACCACTTCAACGCTCACCCCTCCCCGTTCATACTCCAAAATGAACCGGAAAACCCTGTCGCATACGACATTCGCAGTTGTTCCAAAGAACCATCGAGTTTCGACACTATCTACCCGCTCGCACTCGTAACCCGCATGACGGATTTCGCTCTGAACCTTATCGGCCTCTTCCACTGGCACACCGCCATCAGCGGCAAGCGTGGCGAATGGGCTTAAAAATAAGATTAACACAATAGTTTTAATCACTAATCACCTTCCTCGTCTGAAAGTTGATTGTCCGACTCCTCGCTATCGGACACCTCAATCGATCGATTTAACAGATCAATACTTATATATTGATCGTTAAAAGTGATCAAGTTAATGATTAGTAGTTTTGCAACTAACGTGAAAAACTTAGCTGCGCAGCATGAAGATAACCACACAACAGATATGGTTAACCCAGTGCAGTGTTGGCATTTGAACATGACAGAAGCAACAGTTTGGGAGAGCGACGGAGAAAAGAATGGCTATAGCGGGAACAGCACTACTCCGATGGTGAAGCGAAGTTCATCATCGGAATATTATTACCCCACCAACTTGACGGGTGATCTTGAAGGCAGAAAATTAATACCAGCATAATCCGTCGATCACATAGCAAACCGCAGATAGCGGAAACGTATGCAAATAGCGTCTGGTGATCCCCGTCCCGCTTTTCTCATGACCGACAACCTGTTGCAAGTGCGCCAAGTTTCCAACCCATCCAGCCAGACAGGTCGAGATCATTGTGTGCCGGAAACTATGCACCAGCCGCCGTTGTCCATAATCATCAAGGTACGGGATACCAAGCTGATCGCGGATATCAGCTAAAACCTTGCCAATCTTCGGCATATTCTTACCCGCCACTGGAGAAAATATTTTCTCTTTCCACTGACGATTCACAAAATCGATGAAGCCCCACTCGATCAAGTCAGGATGAATTGCTACTTGGCGTGTAGCGTTTTCAGTTTTGCCCTGTCCACCTTCGGCAATCAGAAGGTAATGACGCTGGCTGTCTTCATCATATTTGATTTGCGATTTTTCCAGCTTGGCTATCTCACCTCTCCTGGCTCCAGTGTAAGCCAATAATAACGTAATCCATTTCTGCCAGCCGTCAGGCTGCTTGAGCGCCCAACCCACAAATTTTCTCATCTCCGTCGCGCTGTACGCACCAAACCGTGCTTTCGATGGTGCCGCCACTACGCCATCAGTCGGAGATTTATCCAGAATCTCTTTGCTATCAGTAAGAAAGGTCTTGAACAGCGATTTGTAAATTTTGAGATGTTTATGAATTGCCTCGGCCCCCACCAAATCATCTGGTGGAACATCATCACATTCGATCAGTTGCTGAATAGTCATTGAGCGATACGGCTGAACAACACGCTTAGGCAGGTTTTCTACAACTTCCATCACCTGCTTAATATCTTGCCTGGTGACTGCCTTTACGTCCGTTGATGCACCCAAAACTACGAGCAGTACTTCCATAAAACGCTCATTGGCCTGGGCGATTGCTTTAGTCCAGCTTCGCCCCTTCTCGCTTCGGTACATGTTCCATGCACCAGCCAGAGTTAAAGCGTTTTCTGGCTCGGTTAGCTCTTTTTGGTCCGCAACTACAGCAGGAGCGACAGCATCTCGATATTCATGCGCTGTTATCGGCTGAGTTTGGACTTCACGCCGCTCATCATTGAGGAATTGTTGTGCTAACCAGTGGTCAGCCTGTTGTTTCAAGCGACTGGTGGTCGCAGAAAGGCGAGCGGAAAATTGATCGGGCTTGATAGCCCCGCATTGCACTAAGTGAATGACAGGAGAGGCAAAAGACATTACCGAGTACGCTTGGGCGTAGCTGTCTGTTTCCAGCGACTTACGGAAATATTTTTTGCCGGACAGACGAAAGCGAACGTAGTAGATCCCGTTACGTCTAGTGGTATGACGAATGGTTTTGTGTCCCATTTGATGAGCCTCAATGTGTTACGGCTGAACAAAACAGGACGAAAAACAGAAGTAATTGTTTGATTTTTATCAGAATAATTGCCATGGCTACGCTGGCATTATCCAGATCAGGTGGTACGGGTATTTCTCAGCCTTCACAAAGAAGGGCACCCCGAGTCAAATTACATAATAAAATATAACGATGGCAGCGTAGAGGATGCGTCTGCCAATAGCAAGAGCCATTCAGGTGCTCCTTGTCTTCACCAGGATTGCTCTCATCTTTTTAGCTATTCGTGCTAAATGTGATCTCTATCAACTAGCAAAACTTCATGTTCCGCGATAGTCATCCTCCGCCACATATAGTTTCTTTTATAGAAACGAAATAAGCATGGCTACGCACAGAAAAATGGCTAACTTAATGATTAGGCAAGGAATATTTCCTTATTTTACTAAAGGTCAATGTATGAAAAAGATTTTGTTGGTGGGTATGGTCGCTGCGCTTCTTGCGGGTTGCGTCTCTGAAGAGCAGCGGTTAGCGCAGTGTGAAGCAAAAGGCGTCAGCCGGGATGCGTGCTATATCGCAGACCAGAACCGTCAGGCCGCAATCAATGCCGCCGCTGAAAAACAGGCTTTAGAGAATGCCCATAATGCCGTACAACATGCGCAGGCGGCTCATGTTGCCGACCCGCTGCGGGAAGCCTCTTTTAGCGCCAATGGCATCAAAGCCACCATCAATAATGGTTTTACCCAGGCCACCATCAACGGCAAAAAAGCCAGCGTGAAGCGTTTAAATGCTAACTTCTACGAAATTCGCGGTGCCGGTTATATCCTGTCGATTACCCTTGATGAGGACGGCGTCACCGATGCGTCATGGAATAGAACCCATGGTCGCGATCATGGAATTCTGAACGTTGTCCAAAGTAGTCCTAAAGCATTCTAAAATACCCCACTTTTTTCCCCGGCGTGCCCCCCAGGAAACATCAGTCGCCATGCGGGGTTACGGCTTACGCGCGTTGATTCAACGCGCGTAACAAAACGATAAACAATTAACCATTGAGCCTTGCGCAAAAAGGCTCTATATTGGCCGCGATTTTTGATGCCCTTCTCATTTTCTTAATTAATTATTCAATCGTGGCCACGTGCTGAGCTGCGGTTGTAGGAGTGATATGATGACGGATAAAGTCCGTATTGATACTTTGAATGCCTCTTCTTTCAAAACCAACGAAACCTATCTGGCCCGTCAGGCCGACATGGAATCCAATGTCAGGAGTTATCCGCGCAAGCTGCCTTTTGCCATTACTAAGGCGAATGGGGTGTGGATCACCGATGCGGATAACAAAGAGTATCTTGATTGCCTGGCCGGAGCGGGAACGCTGGCGCTGGGTCATAACCATCCTGATGTGCTGAAAAGCATCCAAAGTGTCATTACCAGCGGCTTGCCGTTACATACCCTGGATCTGACCACGCCGTTGAAAGACGCGTTCTCAGAATACCTGCTCTCTATGCTGCCAGGTCAGGGTAAAGAGTACTGCCTGCAGTTTACCGGCCCATCCGGCGCAGACGCCGTTGAAGCCGCACTGAAGCTGGCGAAAAAAGTCACTGGCCGTAGCGGCATTATCAGCTTCTCCGGTGCTTATCACGGCATGACTCACGGCGCACTGTCCGTGACCGGCAACCTGTCGCCGAAAGAAGCCGTTGACGGCATGATGCCAGAAGTGCAGTTCATGCCCTACCCGCACCAGTACCGCTGCCCGTTGGGTATCGGCGGCGAAGCGGGCGTGAAAGCCCTGACATACTACTTCGAAAACCTGATCAACGACGTCGAGAGCGGCGTGCGTAAACCGGCTGCCGTGATTCTGGAAGCCGTACAGGGCGAAGGCGGCGTGAACCCGGCGCCGGTTGAGTGGCTGCAGCGCATCCGTAAAGTGACCGAAGAACATGGCATCCTGCTGATCCTCGACGAAGTCCAGGCAGGCTTTGCCCGTACCGGTAAATTCTTCGCCTTCGAACACGCAGGTATCCAGCCAGACATCATTGTAATGTCCAAAGCTGTCGGTGGCGGTCTGCCGCTGGCCGTGCTCGGTATCAAAAAGCAGTTCGATGCCTGGTCTCCGGGTCACCATACCGGCACATTCCGTGGCAACCAGTTGGCGATGGCTACGGGCCTCACCACCCTGCAGATCCTCAACGAGCAGAACATCGCTGATAAAGTTGCCGCCCAGGGCGAGTGGCTGAAAGCGAAGCTGGTTGAGCTGCAGAAACGTTATCCGGTAATTGGTCACGTGCGCGGTCTGGGCATGATGATCGGCATTGAGATCGTGAAACCGCACGAAGCTGCCGACCATATGGGCTGCTTCCCGGGCGACGGCGAGCTGTCTGCGCTGATCCAGAAAAAATGCTTCGAAGCCGGTCTGATTCTGGAGCGTGGCGGCCGTAACGGTAACGTTGTGCGTCTGCTGCCTTCCCTGCTGATCAGCGATCAGGAGCTGAACGTGTTCCTGGACAAATTTGAGCAGGCACTGCTTGCTGCGGGCGTTCGCCCAGTCTAACCGGAGACAATGGATACAATGTCAGATTTAAACCCGATTTTGTCGTCGTCGGCGCAAAGCATCGAAGCCTATCAACAGGCCATCGAGCAGAGCACCCAGGCGGTTATGCAGTGGCTGAAACAGCCGGAAATGTACCAGGGTAAAACGGTCGCCGAGCTGCGCGAACGTATCAACCTGGATTTCAGCCCGGAAGGGTTGGGTAACGAGACCGCCATCGAGCGTGCCGTTGAATATTTCCTGAAGGACAGCCTGGCGGTGCACCATCCGCAGTGTGTGGCGCACCTCCACTGCCCAAGCCTGGTGGTAAGCCAGGCGGCGGAAGTGATGATCAACGCCACTAACCAGAGCATGGACTCCTGGGATCAAAGCCCGTCTGCGACCATTATCGAGATAAAACTGATCGAGTGGCTGCGTACCCGTCTGGGGTACCAGCCAGGCGACGCCGGTGTCTTCACCAGCGGCGGCACCCAGAGCAACATGATGGGTCTGATGCTGGCGCGCGATGCTTTCTTTGCGCGTCAGGGCCACTCCGTCCAGCAGGATGGTCTGATGGGCGATCTGCGTAAGATCCGGGTGCTGTGCTCCGACAGCGCGCACTTCTCTGTGCAGAAGAATATGGCGCTGATGGGCCTCGGCTATCAGTCCGTTATCCAGGTGAAAACTGACGAATGTTCGCGCATGGATCTGACCGATCTGGCTGCGAAAATCGCGCAGTGCAATGCCAACGGTGAACAGATTCTGGCGATCGTTGCCACCGCAGGAACCACCGACGCGGGCGCTATTGATCCGCTGCGGGCGATTGCGGAACTGGCGGCGAAGCAGAATATCTGGGTTCACGTGGATGCGGCCTGGGGCGGCGCACTGCTGATGTCTGAAAAGTATCGCGATTACCTCGACGGTATCGAGCTGGTGGATTCCGTTACCCTGGACTTCCACAAGCAGTTCTTCCAGACCATCAGCTGCGGCGCATTCCTGCTGAAAGAAGCGCGTCACTATGAGCTGATGCGCTATCAGGCGGCTTACCTGAACTCTGAGTTTGACGAAGAGGCTGGCGTACCTAACCTGGTATCCAAATCGCTGCAGACCACCCGTCGCTTTGACGCGCTGAAGCTGTGGATGAGCCTGGAAGCGCTGGGCCAGAAGAAATACGCGGAGATCATCGACCACGGTGTGACCATGGCGCAGCAGGTTGCCGCGTATGTCACCGAACAGCCACTGCTGGAACTGGTGATGCCACCACAGCTGGCGAGCGTGCTGTTCCGCTTCCGCCCTGAACTGAACCTGGACGATGCGGCCATCGCGCTGCTCAACCAGAGAATCGGTGATGCGCTGCTGGAATCTGGCCGTGCCAACGTCGGTGTGACTGAGCATAACGGTGTCACCTGCCTGAAGCTGACCCTGCTGAACCCAATCGTGACCCTGGAGGATGTTAAAGTCCTGCTGTCACTGGTCGAACGCACGGCGCACGAGCTGCTGGCGAAGTAAGTTATTCAACCCGGCAGCGCTCTGCCGCCGGGTTTATTCCCCTTCCCCTTTAACAGGTTTTTTTCTCTTTATTCTCGTTTTGCGCAGAGGCGTAACCGTAGGCGTCATAGGCTGTGCTGTAATAGCTGACGGACGATTTCACCACGTCATTCAGAATCGCGCCTTTAATTTTGACGCCCATCTGCTGTAAACGCCCGTAGCTGACCTGGATCTCCTTCACGGTCGTTATGTTGTTACGCGCCACCAGCAACGTAGAAGCAGCAACACTCCCCACCACTGCCGCATCCGTCACCGCCAGAATGGGTGGGGTATCGACGATGACCATGTCGTAACGCTCGCTTGCCCATGCCATGAATTCACGAAAACGTCCGTGCATTAACAGCTCCGACGGATTTGGCGGATATTGTCCACAGGTCACCACATCGAAGTTGCCGCTGGTATAGGTTTGCACGGCATCATCAAAGGCCACTTTGCCTGACAGCACATTCGATAACCCTTTCTCATTACTGAGCGCGAAAATCTTGTGCACGTAACCTTTGCGCATATCCGCATCGATAAACAGCACCCGTTGATCTATCTGTGCGACCAATGCCGCCAGCGAGGTACTGACCAGCGTTTTACCGCAATCCTGGCTCGGCCCACTAAACATCAGGATGTTGTTTTCCGCATCCATCATCGCAAAATGCAGGCTGGTGCGTAATCCACGTACGGCTTCAACAAAAATGTCCATCGGCCTGACCACCGGCAAAAAAGGCACTCTCGTGGTTTTATGCCGGATGTAATAGCGTAAGAAAGACTTACCGCCCAAGGAGGTTTTGTTGCTTAGCCATTCGGAATGCGGCAAGGTGGCATAGACGTTTATCCCCTCGCTTTCGAGCTGCTCCGGGCTGGTAATGCCGCGATTCAGGGCCGCTCTTGCCAGCACCAGTCCCGTAGAGATAAAAAATCCTGTCAGGGTGAGTAACAGAATTATCATCGACTTACGCGGTTTTATTGGAGCCGGTTGCGTCACCGCCGGGTCAATAATTCGCACGTTGCCAATGGCGCTCGACTGGGAGATATTAAGCTCCTGCTGGCGAGTAAGCAGCTGGAGATAAACTGCACGACCGGTGTCCACATCGAGACTAAGGCGGAGTACTTCCTGCTGTGTCGTCGGCATCGCACTGACGCGATCGTTCAGACGTTTCCGTTCCTTCTCTAACGTCTGACGCTTTTCCCTCAAGGCCCGGTAGGTCGGGTGATCTTTCTTATAGAGCTGCGACACTTCCGCCTCCCGGAAGGTCAACTCATTCAACTGATTATCAACGTTGACGATCTGCTCCAGCACCGCTTTGGCTTCCAGCGATAAATCCACCGAATCGCGTTGTTTACGATAGGTGTTGAGCCGTTCTTCGGCCTGCTCCAGTTCGCTGCGCACCAGCGGCATTTGCCGTTGTAAAAAGGCCAGACTTTGCGAATCCTGCGCTGCCTGCCGGGCAATGTTTTGTTGCAGGTAGCTCTGGGTAATGTGGTTCAGCGTTCTGGCAATCAGCACCGGATCGGCACCTGTCAGGCTCAATGTGAGGATGCCACTCTCTTTACTCTGTTCCGTCACGTTAAGCTGTTGGCTCAGGGCATTGATTGCCTCAAGCGGCGTAGCCTGCTTCACCCGGAAACGTGTTCCGGCAGGCGCTGACAACTCACGGACCTTAATGGTCATCCCCGCGTGTTGTACCAGCTTACCGACCGTACCCTCAATGCTATTCCCGGCCCCTTCCAGCAGATACTTTCCATTGTTTAGAGCAGTAATGGTGAGTGACATCGCTTTCCCCTGCGCGGGAGGCAGCGTCAGTGTATCGAGTCTCAGGATAGCGGGCTGCTGGCCGGTGAGCCTTGCCCAACCCTCGCCAATCAGGGGAAAGCGGATGGGCGTAATTTGATCGTATAAGCGCAACGCTCGCACGGTTCCGCCGAGGATCATGCGGGAGCGCAACAACTGAAGTTCGGCGGATGAATCCGGCGAATAAGCAGGTGAGAGTTGGTCTAACGATTTAAGCAGGCTGTTTTGTTGCTTCTCTTCTATTTGTACCATCGCGTCTGCGATATATACCGGCGATGCAAAAAGCGCGTATACCAAGCCACACAACGCAAAAAGCAGCGTACAACTAAAAATACACACGCGATGATCGATTAACTCTCCGAGAAGACGCGTCAGATCCAGCTCATGATTATCTGCAACATAACCCTGCGCATTTACGGTTTTCGACGACATGTACGTAATCCCTTTCCTGTAAGTCGGTTGGTCCATTCCTGGCTTGCTTCGCCAAGCAGGCGAAAAACATAGTCAAACGCTTCAATGCTTTTACCGTACGGATCGGGAATTTCCTGGACCCTTAGCCACTGGCCGAACAGCAAGGCTTTACCCCGCACCTCCGGCGCCATGAGCGAGATCCGGTTAATCTGTCCTGGCTCCATGGCGAGGATCAAATCGTATTCCCGCATCATTGCCGCCGTCAGTGGGCGTGCAACGTGATCGGCCAACGACAGGCCATGCATGGCCGCAATTTGCCGGGCACGGCGATCTGCCGGATGTCCCGCCAGGCCGCACGTACCTGCAGAAGCGATGGACAATGCAGGCAAATGTTGTTGTAGGAGCCGTTCCCCAAGCGGGGAGCGGCAAATGTTTCCTGTACACACCACCAGAATCGATTGGATCATTATTCAGGCCACGATCTGATAAAACGCACGGTTTCCGTCAGGCCATGCACGCCATTGATGGTAGGCACCAACTGCGACAGAACCCGGTTCCAGCGTGAGACCGGTGCCGTGGTCACGTAGACGATATCGTAGGGCTGGAGCTGAAATTCTGTGCCGAGCACCATGGCTGACGCGTCGCGGGCATTCAGCTGCCAGATGCGCGCAATTTTGCCGTCCGGGCTTTTCCCGGTGGTGGAGCGGATCACGAAGATGCCGGTAGCATCAGCCTTCTCCTGATTCAGACCACCGGCGTTGGCTAAGGCTTCTGCCAGCGTCATACCGCTGCGATCCATCTTGAGGGTGCTCTGTTTAACGACCTCGCCCATGACAAAGACTTTCAGGGCGTCATTGCGTGGGATAAACAGGATATCGCCCGGCCAGAGCAGGCGGTTTTGCGTCAGGTCGCCATGCTGCATCAGGGCATACAGCGAGATCGGCGTATCTTTGCCCTCGTGGGTGAGCACCACGTTGCGCCAGTCAGCATTAGCCGACAGCCCCCCTGCCGCATTGATAGCATCCATAATGGTCAATGGAATATTGGTAATGGGCTGTTGCCCAGATTTAACCACTTCGCCAGTGATATAGGCTTTTTGCGAACGGAACGCCGCGATACTGACATCGACCTGCGGGCTTTCAATCACCCTGTCGAGACGGGCGGTGATCTCATTGCGCACCTGGGCAATGGTTTTACCCGCAACGTTGAGTTGACCAACGTAGGGATAAAAGATTGTGCCATCGGCACCGACCCAGTTACCGGTGTCGCTGGCGCTGCGATACTGCCCGGCCGGGGTGGTGAGTTCGGGATGATCCCAGACGGTGATCATCAGCACGTCCCCGGGGCCAATCCGGTATTCCCAGTTCTTTAACTGCTCATCCAGAGTAGGATTTGCCTGAGATTTCTCACCATTTCCCCGCAGTTGTTCAATGACGGAGGGCGTTAATGGCCAGACATCCACTTTTTTGTTTAAATCAAGCGAATCGTCGGCAACAGCAACGTTATTTTTTTCTGAAGTATTTATATGTTGACCGGGTGTAATTGTGCAGCCTGCTAATAAAAGGGCGGCAAACAATCCTGCACCGGCGCGAAATGTTGTTGTCATTAATAAATGGCACTCTATTATTGTCGATAAAAACTCATTAGCTCCCCTATAGCTCTCGTTAAAATCGCCACATAATTATAATTAAAATATCAATTATAATCAGAGAGTTACAAGGAGTGTTGAAATAGAAAACAACAACCCGGATACATGCGGCCAGGTTGTTTTTTCGGATAAATAAAAGCCAGAGTTTTTTTTCAGTTAATTAAAACACATCATAAGCATCCCGCAATGAACATAACATACTCATGTAATAACTATTAAGTCTCCGGGTGTTCATTTCGGATTTCATCAACGAAATAATAGAATTAATTAATCACTAAATAATAAAGCATTCACAATATCGATAATTAAAAAGCGCCATGTCTACCGTCAGGATGTGTTGATTTGTTACATTTTTTACACACTCAGCCAGCCGGCAAAACATAAAATAGACTATCTGTTGCTCGGTCACGAAACAGCAGACCAAGAGTAATGGCCACAGTTAATCTGGAGAAAAAATGACTAAAGGTAAAATTCTACTTCTGGGCGTATTGATGTCACTGGCGAGCGCGGCGTTTGCTGCCCCGCAAGCCGCAGCGGCACCCTCTGGCATCCAGGCCTATGAGGAACAGGAGTTTGTAGCCGATTTTACGAAATTCAAGATTGGTGATTTCGCCCCGGCGCAGTATCTGACACCTGAGTACACCATCAAGCAGTACAAACTGCGCAACCTGCCTGAACCGCAAGCTGGCACACACTGGACCTACATGGGTGAGAACTATGTGCTGGTGGGTGATACCGACGGTAAGATCTACAAAGCGTATAACGGCGATATCTTCTATCACCGTTAAATAATGCTTTTGCCGGGTGGCAAGATAAAAGCAAAACGGTCACCCTGAGGTGACCGTTTTTGTCTTTACGCCCTCTTGGAAGAGAGGGTCAGGACAGGGGCATCAGACAGCCCCGGTAAAACAACTACACCGCACGGAAGGCGATGTCGGCCGGGATCACTTCCCCCTGCCAGTAGAGCTGGGCCGCGACGCGATCCGCCAGCTGGCGATACATCTCAGTAAACTCACTGTCAGGACGGTTAACCACGGTTGGCTTCCCGCTGTCGAGATCTTCACGCAGCGTAATGTGCAGCGGCATCTGGCCCAGCAATTGGGTGTGATACTGCACCGCCAGCTTCTCCGCCCCGCCTGCGCCAAAGATCGCCTCATGATGGCCGCAGTTGCTGCAGATGTGCATGCTCATATTTTCGACCACACCCAGCACCGGCACTTCAACCTTCTCGAACATCACAATGCCTTTTTTGGCGTCGATCAGCGCGATATCCTGTGGTGTGGTCACCACTACCGCCCCGGTAACCGGGATGTTCTGCGCCAGCGTTAGCTGAATGTCACCGGTGCCCGGCGGCATATCAAGCACCAGATAATCGAGATCCGGCCACAGAGTCTCCTGCAACATCTGCATCAGCGCTTTGCTGGCCATCGGCCCGCGCCACACCATGGCGTTGTCGTCGGTGACCAGATAACCAATCGAGTTAGTCGCCAGACCATAGGCCATGATCGGCGCCATATGGGTGCCATCCGGCGAGGTCGGACGCTGGTTTTCCGCGCCCAGCATGTTGGGGATCGACGGGCCGTAGATGTCGGCATCCAGGATACCCACTTTCGCCCCTTCGGCGGCCAGCGCCAGCGCCAGGTTCACGGCGGTGGAGGATTTCCCCACCCCACCCTTGCCGGAGCTGATGGCGATAATGTTCTTCACGCCGTTAATGCCCGGATGGTTTTTTACCCGCTTGAGGGTGGCGATATTATGGGTCAATTTCCAGTCAATCGCTTTCGCCCCGGTGATCCGCAGCAACTCAGCGCTGGTTTGCTCTTTCAGCGTCTCAAACGCGTGCGTCCAGACGAACGGCATCTGCAGCTCAACATGCAGGGTATCATCCAGCCACGCCACGTGATGCAACGCCTTGAGCGCGGTGAGATTGTGCTTCAGGGTGGGGTGCTGAAAGTTAGCCAGCGTCCCGGCGACCATTGCGCGCAAGGCTTCCGGTGATTTGGCCTGGGATTGAGAACTCATCCCGACTCCTTTTGTTATTGTGGATAAGAGCTTTGTTGAACAAGTTTACCTGAAAGGCCGTGGTTTGTGCTTACTTAATAATGCCCCTTTTGGTACTATCAAAACCCTTTTCACTACCAAAGAAGTAATGTCCACTATGACTCAAGTCGCGAAAAAAATTCTGGTGACGTGCGCTCTGCCGTACGCTAACGGCTCAATCCACCTCGGCCACATGCTGGAGCATATCCAGGCTGATGTCTGGGTCCGTTACCAACGAATGCGCGGCCATCAGGTTAACTTCATCTGTGCAGACGATGCACACGGCACGCCGATCATGCTGAAAGCACAGCAGCTCGGGATCAGCCCGGAACAGATGATTACTGAAATGAGTCAGGAGCATCAGACGGATTTTGCTGGCTTCGACATCAGCTACGACAACTATCACTCCACGCACAGCGACGAGAACCGTGAGCTGTCGGAGCTGATCTACACCCGTCTGAAAGAGAACGGTTTTATTAAAAACCGCACCATTTCTCAGCTCTACGATCCGGAAAAAGGCATGTTCCTGCCGGACCGTTTTGTGAAAGGCACCTGCCCGAAATGTAAATCCCCGGATCAGTATGGCGATAACTGCGAAGTGTGCGGTGCAACCTACAGCCCGACCGAACTGATTGAGCCGAAATCCGTGGTATCCGGTGCCACGCCGGTGATGCGTGATTCCGAACACTTCTTCTTCGACCTGCCGTCCTTCAGCGAAATGCTGCAGGCATGGACCCGCAGCGGCGCACTGCAGGAGCAGGTGGCGAACAAAATGCAGGAGTGGTTTGAGTCCGGCCTGCAGCAGTGGGATATCTCCCGCGATGCGCCGTATTTCGGCTTCGAAATCCCGAACGCACCGGGAAAATACTTCTACGTCTGGCTGGATGCGCCAATCGGCTACATGGGTTCCTTCAAGAACCTGTGCGATAAGCGCGGCGACACCACCAGCTTCGAGGAGTACTGGAAAAAAGATTCCGACGCCGAGCTGTACCACTTCATCGGCAAGGACATTGTTTACTTCCACAGCCTGTTCTGGCCAGCCATGCTGGAAGGCAGCGGCTTCCGCAAGCCGACCAACCTGTTCGTTCACGGCTATGTCACGGTGAATGGCGCGAAGATGTCCAAATCGCGCGGGACCTTCATTAAGGCCAGCACCTGGTTGAACCATTTTGACGCCGACAGCCTGCGCTACTACTACGCGGCGAAGCTCTCTTCCCGTATCGACGATATCGACCTGAACCTGGAAGATTTCGTTCAGCGCGTGAACGCCGACATCGTTAACAAGGTGGTCAACCTGGCCTCCCGTAACGCCGGTTTCATTGCCAAACGTTTTGACGGCGTGATGGCGGCTGAACTGGCGGATCCGGCGCTCTACAAAACCTTCACCGACGCGGCTACCGTGATTGGCGAAGCCTGGGAAAGCCGCGAGTTCGGTAAAGCAGTGCGTGAGATCATGGCCCTGGCCGATCTGGCTAACCGTTACGTTGACGAGCAGGCTCCGTGGGTAGTGGCAAAACAGGAAGGCCGCGATGCCGACCTGCAGGCAATCTGCTCTATGGGTATCAACCTGTTCCGCGTGCTGATGTCCTATCTGAAGCCTGTGCTGCCGCAGTTGGCCGCGCGTACCGAAGCGTTCCTGAACACCGAACTGAGCTGGGACAGCATTAACCAGCCGCTGCTCGGCCACAAGCTGAACGCGTTCAAGGCGCTGTACAACCGTATCGAGATGAAACAGGTTGAAGCCCTGGTTGAAGCGTCGAAAGAAGAGGTGAAAGCCGCAGCCGCGCCGGTTACCGGCCCGCTGGCAGACGATCCGATTCAGGAGACCATTACGTTCGATGATTTCGCCAAAGTTGATCTGCGCGTGGCGCTGATTGAAAACGCGGAATTTGTTGAAGGCTCCGACAAACTGCTGCGCCTGACCCTGGATCTGGGTGGCGAGAAGCGCAACGTCTTCTCCGGTATTCGTTCTGCTTATCCAGACCCGCAGGCGCTGATTGGTCGCCATACGGTGATGGTGGCGAACCTCGCCCCGCGCAAAATGCGCTTCGGCATCTCGGAAGGGATGGTGATGGCCGCAGGCCCTGGCGGGAAGGATATCTTCCTGTTAAGCCCGGATAGCGGTGCGCTGCCTGGTCATCAGGTGAAATAACAAAAAAGCCGGAGATACGCTCCGGCTTTTTTTATACCTTTTACTTCCCGCTGCTCTCCCTGAGGAAGAGGATCGGGGCGAGACGTCAAGCCGCACCCCTGGCAGTCATCACGGTTTCGGGTGGTGCACCCGATGCGTCAGTCCACGCAGGAAATTACGCAGAAACTGATCTCCGCACTCGCGGTAGTTTTTATGATCCGGCGCGCGCATCATGGCGGTGATCTCCGGCATCGACACGCGATATTTCTGCTCGGTCATGATCGCCAGAATATCATCGGTCTTCAGCGAAAAAGCGATACGCAGCTTTTTCAGCACCGTATTGTTGTTGACCCGACGCTCGAGCGCCAGCTCAGGCGCAGACTCATCTTTGCCGCGCTTGTCATAAATAAGACCGTTCAGGAAACCTGACAGGATGATGTCCGGGCAGCGAACAAAACCCTCCTCATCTTCTTTGGTCATCCAGGTGTCGAATCCGGCAGAGGTGGATTCCATATCGGCAAGCGCAAGAATGCGCACCATGTCGTTATTATTGGCTTTCAGGGTGTAGCGCAGGCTACGAAGAATATCATTACTGAGCATAGAGCCTTCGAGTGTCGATGATGCAATGGCGCGCAGTGTAGCAGTTTTACAGTCCTATCGCCTCTTTCAAACTTTTCAGATAGCGACGGCTGACCGGCACCGTCTGCCCGGCCCGCAGCACCAGCTCCGCCTGGCCGTTCTCCTCCAGGCGGATCTCTTTCAGGTGCGCCATGTTGACCAGGTACTGACGATGGCAGCGCAGCAGCGGCGTGCGGCTCTCCAGGGTGCGTAGCGTCAGCTCGGTAAAGCCCTCTTTGCCTTCACCGCTGGTGACAAACACCCCGCTCATCCGGCTGCTGACAAAGGCCACGTCATCCATCTGCAGCAGATAGATGCGGCTGTGGCCGGTACAGGGGATAAATTTCAGCAGCTGCTGATGTTCCGCCAGCAGCGATACGTCCTGCACGTTGCGCTCATGGCGCAGGCGGTTGAGGGTCTTTTCCAGCCGCTGCTCTTCAATGGGTTTTAGCAGATAGTCGAACGCGTGCTCTTCAAAGGCTTTGACCGCGTACTCATCAAAGGCGGTGAGAAACACGATGTAGGGGCGATGTTCAGGATCGAGCATCCCCACCATCTCCAGGCCGCTGATGCGCGGCATCTGGATATCCAGAAATAGCACGTCGGGGCGCAGCTTGTGTACTGCCCCGATGGCCTCGATGGCATTCGCGCACTCGCCCACAATTTCAATATCACTCTGCTCCTGCAGCAAAAACCGCAGGTTTTCCCGTGCCAGAGGTTCATCATCGACAATCAGCACATTCAACATGCGTGTTCCTCCAGAGGCAATCTTAAGGTTATGCGGGTAAAGCAGTCCGGCTCGCAGACAACGGTGATGCCGCAATCCTCGCCAAAATGGGCGCGCAGGCGTTTATCCACCAGCCCCATCCCCAGGCCGCCGCCCTCGTGGGTCGCGGTATAGAGTCCGGCGTTGTCTTCGATATCCAGCACCAGATAGCGGTTAAAGCGGCTGGCGGTAATGGCGATTTCGCCGGTGCCTAGCAGCTGCGAGGTGCCGTGCTTAATCGCATTTTCCACAATCGGCTGTAAGGTGAAGGCCGGAAGCTGCTGCCAGGCCAGTTCCTCCGGCACCGAAAGCGACACCTGCAGGCGCGACTGAAAACGCGCCTGCTCAATTTGCAGATAGGCATTCACATGCTCAATCTCATCGGCAAGGGTGACGATTTCCGACGGCCGCTTCAGGTTTTTGCGAAAAAAGGTCGAGAGAAACTGCACCAGTTGCGTCGCCTGCTCGCTGTCACGGCGGATCACCGCCTTCAGGGTGTTCAGCGCGTTAAACAGAAAATGTGGGTTAACCTGAGCATGCAGGAGCTTGATCTCCGACTGGGTGAGCAGCGCCTTCTGCCGCTCGTACTGACCGGCAAGGATCTGGGCCGACAGCAGCTGGGCTATCCCCTCCCCCAGAGTACGGTTGATGGAGCTGAACAGGCGGTTTTTCGCTTCATACAGTTTGATGGTGCCCATCACCCGCTGATTTTCGCCGCGCAGCGGGATCACCAGCGTTGAACCCAACTTGCACTGTGGATGCAGCGAGCAGCGGTACGGCACTTCGTTACCGTCGGCGTAGACGACCTCTCCGGTCTCTATCGCGCGCAGCGTATAGGCAGACGATATCGGCCTGCCGGGCTGGTGATGATCGTCCCCGGTGCCGGTAAAGGCCAACAGCTTTTCGCGATCGGTAATGGCGACGGCACTGATATCCAGCTCCTGATGCAGCACCTGGGCCACCTTCATGCTGTTCTCTTCGTTAAAGCCCTGACGCAGGATCCCTTCCGTCGAGGCCGCCACCTTCAGCGCGGTAGCGGAAAAGGCGGAGGTATACTTTTCAAACATGGCCCGCTTGTCGAGCAGGATACGCATAAACAGCGCAGCACCCAGGGTGTTGGTGACCATCATCGGCGCGGCAATGCTGCTGACCAGATGTAGGGCATCCTCGAACGGACGCGCAATCAGCAAAATGATCATCATCTGCACCAGCTCAGCCACCAGAGTGACCATGCCTGCGGTGAGCGGGCTGAAGACCTTATCCGGGCGACCGCGCCGCACCATCACGCTGTGGATCAGGCCGCCAAGCAACCCTTCAACGATGGTTGAGATCATACAGCTCAGCGCCGTCATTCCGCCCATCGAGTAGCGGTGCAGCCCCCCGGTCAGGCCCACCAGCCCGCCGACCACCGGGCCGCCGAGCAGCCCGCCCATCACCGCGCCAATCGCACGGGTGTTGGCAATGGAGTCTTCAATATGCAGGCCGAGATAGGTGCCAAGAATGCAGAAGATAGAGAAGGTGACGTAGCAGAGTAGCTTGTGCGGCAGGCGAACCGTGACCTGCATCAGGGGGATAAACAGGCGCGTTTTACTCATCAACCAGGCGATGACCAGAAACACACACATCTGCTGAAGCAGCAGCAACACCAGATTAAATTCGTACATGCCCACAAACCACACACAGTAAAACCGCGTAACATACACCGAAGCGCATTAACTTTCCTGGCAGCCTGAAGATAAAAATGTGTTTTCGTGTCAGGCATCACACCTTTAACCCAACATAGTCTTAAATTCACCTTCGCCGGGCAAAAAAAGAGGGATCCTTCCTGGTTCGGCATTCTGCGTCTACAGTTAATCTGGGTATGTGCAAGCCGGGGGAAAACATGGCGCTCTACACGATTGGGGAAGTGGCACTCCTGTGTGATATCAACCCTGTAACGTTACGCGCATGGCAACGACGTTACGGATTACTCAAACCACAGCGAACCGACGGCGGACACCGGCTGTTCACCGATGCGGATATCGACCGCATCCGGGAGATAAAAGGCTGGATCGATAACGGCGTTCAGGTTGGCAAGGTCAAAACGCTACTCAGTCCGGAAGGCCAGGAGGAGCAGGATATCTGGCGCGAACAGCAGGAGGTGCTGCTGCGTTACCTGCAGTCCGGCCATCTGCATCGCCTGCGCGTATGGCTCAAGGATCGCGGCAGCGAATACCCTGCACAAATCTTAATTTCGCACCTGTTTGTCCCGTTACGCCGAAGGTTGCAGTCGCAGCAGCCCACGCTGCAGGCGCTGCTGAGCGCCCTTGACGGGGTGCTGATCAATTACATCTGCATCTGTCTGGCCACCGCGCGTAAGAAGAACAGCAAGGATGCGCTGGTTGTTGGCTGGAACGTGCAGGACACCACCCGACTGTGGCTGGAAGCGTGGATTGCCGCGCAGGAGGGCTGGCGCGTCGACGTGCTGGCGCACTCGCTGGTGCAGCTGCGCCCGGAGCTGTTCGACGGGCAGACGCTGCTGGTCTGGTGCGGCGAATCCCCGACCGCAGCGCAGAAGCAGCAGCTTACCCAGTGGCAGGCGCATGGTTACCCCGTGTTCCCGCTGAAAGGCAATTAATGGTTCATTAACAGCCTTGCTTCACCGTATAATCGCTCTGTTAACATCAGGAGCACATTATGAAGGCAACCAAAGTCGCGGTTATCACCCTGTTTTTACTCATGGCCATCAGCGGTATTGGCGGCGTGATGCTGGCAGGGTATTCATTTATTGTCCGTGGCGGTGTCGGCTGAGACGCTTAGCCAGGCGCTCAAAGGCGCGATCCACCACAATCGCCGCCAGCGCCACCAGTAACGCCCCCTGGATAATATAGGCCGTATTAAACCCGCTTAAGCCGATGATGATCGGCGTCCCCAGCGTATTTGCCCCTACCGTAGAGGCAATGGCCGCGGTACCGATATTGATAATCACCGACGTGCGGATCCCGGCCAGCATGACCGGCGCAGCAAGCGGCAACTCAACGTTGCGCAGACGCTGCCAGCCGCTCATCCCCATCCCTTCTGCCACACTGATGGCCGCTGCGGGCACGGACGCCAGCCCCGCCAGCGTCGCCTGCAAAATCGGCAGTACCCCATAGAGGATCAGCGCGATAATCGCGGGTTGTTGCCCAAATCCCATCACCGGAACCGCAATCGCCAGCACCGCCACCGGCGGAAAGGTCTGCCCGACCGCGGCGATGGTCTCGACCAGCGGGCGAAACTCACGCCCCGCCGGGCGCGTAACGGCGATCCCGGCCCCGGCCCCCAGCACAATCGCCACCAGGCTTGAGATCCCTACCAGCCAGAAGTGGGCCAGCGTCAGGCTAACGAAACTTTCCTGCTGATAGACCGGGCGCGGCAGCTCAGGGAACAGCGCGCTGAACAGCGGCGCGCTGTAAGGCATCGCCACCAGCAGCGCCACAAAAAGCAACACCAGCCACAGGAGCGGCTCACGTAACCACGTCATTTACCGCCTCCGGGGTGAGCAGGTCGCGAAACCAGAGCGTACCGCATGGCCTGTCCTGGTCGTCCACCACCGGCAGGCGTTCACTGCCGCTGCTGACAAACGCCGAGAGCGCATCCCGCAGGCTCATGGAGGCGCGCAGCGGGCTGGCCTCGCCCGGCGTAATGTCCCGGCGCATCGACTCGCCCACCGTGCGCAGCGACAGCAGACGCACGCCCAGCTCGCTGCGGCCAAAAAACTCCCGCACGAACCCATTCGCGGGCTGGGTTAGCAGCGTCAGCGGCGTTCCTTGCTGCACGACTCTGCCGTTATCCATCAAGACCAGATGGTCGGCCAGCCGAAGTGCCTCGTCGATGTCGTGAGTGACCAGAATAATGGTGCGGCCGAGGATGCGGTGGATACGGGTCATCTCCGCTTGCAGAGCGCTACGGGTCACCGGGTCGAGGGCGCCAAAAGGTTCATCCATCAGCAATACCTCAGGGTTGGCCGCCAGCGCGCGCGCCACGCCCACCCGCTGCTGCTGCCCGCCGGAAAGTTGATGCGGGTAGCGCTCGCGCAGTACCTGCTCCAGCCCCAGCAGCGCCATCAGCTCATCCACCCGATCGTTAATTTTTTGCCGGGACCATTTTTGCAGCTGCGGCACAGTGGCGATGTTGCGGGCCACCGTCCAGTGCGGGAACAGGCCAATGGACTGGATGGCATAGCCCATTCGCCGCCGCAGCTCCAGCACTGGCAGGCTGCGGATCTCCTCTCCGGCAAAGCGGATCAGGCCGCTGTCATGTTCTACCAGCCGGTTGATCATCTTCAGGGTGGTCGATTTGCCCGACCCCGAGGTGCCAATCAGCACCGAAAAAGCCCCTTCGGCAAAGGTCAGGTTCAGATCGCTGACCGCTGGCTCCCCGGCAAACGTTTTATTTACATCATGAAATTCAATCATCGGTTCTCCTTCGCAGCAGGGCGATCCACAGGGCAAAGAGCGCATCCACCACCACTGCCAGCGCGATCGTCGGGATCACGCCCAGCAGCACCAGATCCAGCGCGCTGCTCAGCAGCCCCTGGAACACCAGCGCCCCGAATCCGCCGGCACCAATTAACGCCGCAATTACCGCCATTCCCACCGTCTGTACTGCCACTACCCGCAGGCCGCGCAACAGCACCGGCAGCGCCAGCGGAAGCTGGATCTGCCAGAAGCGCTGGCGGGTATTCATGCCCATGGCGTCGGCGCTCTCCAGCACCTCGGCAGGGACCTGGCTTAGCCCCGCCAGCACGCCGCGCGCCAGGGGCAGCAGCGCATACAGCACCAGCGCAATAAGCGCGGGAGTCATACCGGTTCCGGCAATTCCCAGCGACGACAGCCACGGCCAGGCGCGGGTCAGCCCGGCCAGCGGGGCAATCAGCAGGCCGAACAGCGCCACGGAGGGCACGGTCTGAATCACGCTCAGGACGGCAAACACGGGCCCCTGATACGTCGGGCGGCGATAACAGAGGATCCCCAGCGGGACGCCGATCAGCAGCGCCGGCAACAGGGTGCCCAGCAGCAGGGTCAGATGCTGCGCCAGGGCGGCGTTAAAGGTATCTTCGCGGTTGGTATACTCTTTCAGCAGGGACAGCGAGTGGAGCTCACCGCTGAATAACAGCAGCAGCGGCAGGATCCAGATTTGCGCCTGCAGCAGCCAGCGCCAGAGCGGCTGCGCGCTGAGCCGCCGAATGGCATCGCTGCAGGCCAACAGGCAGAGCGCCAGCCACAGCCACAGGCCGCTCCCGACCGCGGTACGCGCCAGCGGGCTTTCGCTGGTGGCGAGGTGAGAAGCCGCCAGCCCGGCGCTCCAGACCAGCGCGGCAAACAGCAGCTCGCACACCACCAGGGTCGTCGCTAACGCCCATCGTCCGCGGGCGAGGGTCAACGCCAGCAGCAGGCCCAGCGGTAACAGCAGTAACGCAGGGGAAAATGACCACACCTGCCAGAGGGCACGCCCCTCCCCGGACACCAGCCGGTTAGGGGCGAAATTGACAAAAGGTAACGCGGCTGCGGCCAGGGCTATAACAGCCAACAGCAGCAGGACGCGGTTATGACATCGTATCGGCACCGAACTGTCCTGGGGCTACTTCACCAGCCCTTTCTGCTTCAGATAATCTGCCGCCACTTTTTTGGCATCCAGCCCTTCCACTGCAATGCTGGCGTTCAGCTGTTGCAGGGTTTTCTCATCCAGCGTTTCAAAGACCGGCTTCAGCCAGGTGTCCAGCTCCGGGTAGGCCTTCAGCACCGCTTCGCGTACGACCGGCGTTGGAGCATAAATAGGCTGAACGCCTTTCGGATCGGTAAGGGTTTGCAGACCCAGCGCCGCCACCGGGCCGTCAGTGCCGTAGGCCATCGCCGCGTTCACGCCCGAGGTTTGCTGGGCCGCCGCTTTGATGGTCACGGCGGTATCACCGCCTGCCAGCGACAGGAGCTGGCTCTGATCGAGCTTGAACTCATAGGCTTTTTCAAACGCTGGCAGGGCATCCGGGCGCTCGATAAATTCTGCCGAGGCGGCGAGTTTGAAATCGCCCTTCTCTTTCAGGTAGCGGCTGAGATCCTCAAGCGAGGTGAGCTTGCCTTTCTCCGCCAGGTCCTTGCGTACCGCGATGGTCCAGGTGTTGTTGGCCGGGGCCGGGGTAAGCCACATCAGCTTGTTCTGTTCGGCATCGAGCTTTTTCACTTTCTCATACCCGGCCTTAGCGTTTTTCCACGCCGGGTCGTTTTCATCTTTGAAGAAAAAGGCGCCGTTGCCGGTGTATTCCGGGTAGATATCCAGCTCACCGGAGGTGATCGCGCCGCGCACCACCGGAGTGGTGCCCAGCTGCACTTTATTGACGGTTTTTACGCCGTGGCTCTCCAGCACCTGCAGGATGATGTTGCCGAGCAGCGCGCCTTCCGTATCAATTTTTGACCCGACTTTTACCGGCTCTGCTGCCTGCAAAGGCAGGCTCAACGCCGCCAGTAATGCCGTTGAGCCAACAATCCCCTTTAAGATAGTCATTCCACTTTCCTCATGTTTTTGCCGCCGTTTTCAGTGGCTTGTGAGAAAAGCGTAGTCGATAAGCGCCGTTTTATCCCTGGTCCGGCAGTTTTAACGTAACAGTGAGCACGCAGGCGGCGAAACAGTGAACAGCGAGCGCACCCGGATACCAAAGCAGACGAACAACAGCCCGACCATAAACGAGGCAGTAACGGAAGTAAGACCGCAGCGGTCGGGCTCGAAATCGCCTGACTCGCGCGACATATTGATAGCTGTCAGCGGTTAAGGGAGAGGCATGACACGCGGTTTTATCGCCCGGCTTGCGCGCCCTTTTGCCGAGGTTGAGCGAAGAATGAACCCGAGTGCGGTGTCAGAAAGCGCTTTTGATGAAATGCATGTTTTGCGGCAGCAGCCAGAACTGAACTGTGAAAACCTTCGCAATCTATTGCGAAAAGAGGGAGCCAAAAACGAGGATTAACCGGCTTTCAGGATGAAGGGAGGAAAATTTTGGGGCCGGTCACCAATGATGTGAGGCGGCCCCGCCTGGGTATTGCCGGATGGCAAGGTTTATAGCAGCTCGAACTCGCCCTTGTTAACCCGGGCAGAATCGACGCCGATAAAGACGTTGAATTTGCCTGGCTCGGCGTCGTATTTCATCTGCTGGCTCCAGAACTTGAGCGCATCCACATCAATCGGGAAGCTGACGGTTTTGGTTTCGCCCGGTTTCAGGTGCACCTTTTCGAAGCCACGCAGCTGTTTCACCGGACGGCTCATGGAGGCGGTAACATCCTGGACGTACATCTGGATCACCGTATCCCCTTCGCGTTTGCCGCTGTTGGTCACCTCGACGCTGGCAGTGACGTTACCGTCCGCTTTCATGGTCGGAGCCGACATTTTCACCTCAGAAACGGTGAAGGTGGTGTAGCTCAGGCCGTAACCAAACGGATAGAGCGGGCCGTTAGCTTCGTCGAAATAGCGCGAGGTGTACTTGTTCGGTTTATCCGCGTTGTACGGACGGCCGGTATTCAGGTGGCTGTAGTACACCGGGATCTGGCCGACGGAACGCGGGAAGGACATCGGCAGTTTGCCCGACGGGTTGTAATCGCCAAACAGCACGTCGGCAATGGCGTTACCGCCCTCGGTACCGGCAAACCAGGTTTCCAGAATCGCGTCAGCCTGCTGGTTCTCATCAACCAGCGCCAGCGGGCGACCGTTCATCAGCACCAGCACCAGCGGTTTACCGGTGGCTTTCAGCGCGGCAATCAGCGCCTTCTGGCTCTGAGGAAGGGTGATATCGGTGCGGCTTGAGGCTTCATGCGCCATACCCTGGGCTTCACCGACCACGGCCACCACCACGTCGGACTGCTTCGCGGCGTTAACGGCCTCGTCGATCATCTCCTGCGCCGGACGCGGATCGACCTTCACCGCCTCTTCATACTGGTTGAGGAAGGTAACGATGTCGTTATCGCCGGTGACGTTGGCACCTTTGGCGTAAATTACCTTGCCCTTGTCGCCCAGCGCATCTTTAATGCCGGTCAGCACGGTCACTGACTGATCGGCCACGCCCGCCGCAGACCAGCTGCCCATCACGTCGCGCTTGCTGTCAGCCAGCGGCCCTACTACTGCCACGGTGCCGGATTTCGCCAGCGGCAGCGTTTCCAGACGGTTTTTCAGCAGCACCAGGCTTTCGCGCGCTACGTCGCGCGCTTCCTTACGATGTAAACGGCTTTCGGCGTTGGTGTCTGACGGGTCGGACTCTTTTGGCCCCAGATGGCTGTACGGATCGTTGAACAGCCCCATGTCATATTTCACGTTAAGCACGTGGCGCGTGGCGTCGTCCAGCTCTGCCATGGTGACTTTGCCGCTTTTCACCAGACCCGGCAGGTATTTGCTGTAGTACTCGTCGCTCATGCTCATGTTGATGCCGGACTTCAGCGCCACCCGCACCGCATCTTCAGGATCGGCCGCGGTGCCATGCTTAATCAGCTCCTTGATCGCCCCGTGATCGGACACGGTGATGCCTTTAAAGCCCCACTGGTCGCGCAGGACATCTTTCAGCAGCCAGCTGTCGGACGTGGCTGGCGTGCCGTTCAGCGAGTTGAGGGCCACCATCACCGCGCCGCTCCCGGCATCGAGACCGGCTTTGTACGGCGGCATATAGTCGTTAAACAGACGCTGAGGACTCATGTCGACGGTGTTGTACTCTTTCCCGCCCTCCACTGCGCCATAGGCGGCGAAGTGCTTGACGCTGGTCATCACCGAGTAGCGATCCGCCGGGCTTTTACCCTGCATCGCTTCCACCATGGTTTTACCCATTATGGAGGTTAAATAGGTATCTTCCCCAAAGCCTTCCGAGCCGCGGCCCCAGCGTGGATCGCGGGAGACGTCAACCATCGGTGCCCAGGTCATGTTCAGACCGTCGTCTGCGGCTTCATAGGCTGAAACGCGGCCGACGGTTTTCACCGCCTCAAGGTTAAAGGAGGAGGCCAGGCCGAGACTGATGGGGAAGACGGTACGCTGGCCGTGAACCACGTCATAGGCGAAGAATAACGGGATTTTCAGGTGGCTGAGTTCCATCACCTGATCCTGCATCGCGCGGATATCCTGGCGGGTAACGGTGTTAAAAATTGCCCCAACCTGCCCGTTTTTGATCATTTCGCGAATGGCTTCTTTCGGATTATCCGGCCCGACGCTAATCAGACGCAGCTGGCCGATTTTCTCATCGACCGACATCTTTGTGAGCAGATCGGTGACAAAAGCGTCGCGGGCTTCCGGCGTCAGCGGATGATTACCAAACAGGTCATCAGCCAGCGCGGGCTGTAGCGCCAGACTTACTGCCACACCTACAGAACAGAGCCATTTCATCTCGTTTACTCTCTCATCAATAACCGCCGGATAGTCGCGGCCAGACCGTACGAAAAGCGCAGTGTGCCATAAACCCTGTGAACCTTGCAGGGTTTATTCTCTGATTTTTCTGGTGAATACTGGTTCGCTTAAACATTAATCGCGCTATGATTTTGGACGACGTATTCGACTGACCACAAGGGGTGGATGATGTCTTTTGAACAACCGCACGATAACACCGACTTTATTAATGAACTGACGCGACTGGTGGGGTCAGCCCACCTGCTGACCGACGCCGCGAAAACCGCGCGCTACCGCAAGGGTTTTCGCTCCGGTCAAGGGGACGCGCTGGCGGTGGTTTTCCCGGGCACGCTGCTGGAACTGTGGCGGGTGCTCAGCGCCTGCGTGGCGGCAGACAAAATTATTCTGATGCAGGCGGCCAATACCGGCCTGACCGAAGGCTCCACGCCGAACGGCAACGATTACGACCGCGACATTGTGATTATCAGCACCCTGCGCCTCGACAAGCTGCATCTGCTGGATAAAGGCGAGCAGGTGCTGGCCTATCCGGGGACCACGCTCTATTCCCTGGAAAAAGCGCTGAAGCCGCTGGGCCGGGAGCCGCACTCGGTGATTGGCTCATCCTGTATTGGCGCGTCGGTGATTGGCGGGATCTGCAATAACTCCGGTGGCTCGCTGGTGCAGCGCGGCCCGGCCTACACCGAAATGTCGCTGTTTGCGCGTATCGACGAGCAGGGCAAACTGACCCTGGTGAACCACCTGGGCATCGATCTGGGCGTCACGCCGGAGCAGATCCTCAGCAAGCTGGATGACGATCGCGTTAAGGACAGCGATGTGCTGCATGACGGGCGTCACGCCCACGATCATGACTACATCACCCGGGTGCGCGAAATCGATGCCGATACCCCCGCCCGCTATAACGCTGACCCGGATCGCCTGTTTGAGTCCTCCGGCTGTGCGGGCAAGCTGGCGGTCTTTGCCGTGCGGCTGGATACCTTCCCGGCCGAGAAGCGGCAGCAGGTGTTTTACATTGGCACCAACCAGCCGGAAGTGCTGACCACCATTCGTCGTCATATTCTCGGGGAGTTCACCCACCTGCCGGTCGCCGGAGAGTATATGCACCGGGATATTTACGACATTGCCGAACGCTACGGTAAAGATACCTTCCTGATGATCGACAAGCTCGGCACCGACAAGATGCCCTTCTTCTTCACCATGAAGGGGCGCACCGATGCGATGCTGGAGAAGGTGTCGCTGTTTAAGCCCCACTTTACCGACCGCTTTATGCAAAAGATTGGCAACGCCTTCCCGGCGCACCTGCCGCCGCGGATGAAAAGCTGGCGAGATAAGTACGAGCATCACCTGCTGTTGAAGATGGCAGGCGATGGCATTGCCGAAGCACAAAGCTGGCTGGCCGAGTTCTTTAAAACCGCCGAAGGCGACTTCTTCGCCTGTACGCCTGAAGAGGGCAGCAAAGCCTTTTTACACCGCTTTGCCGCCGCCGGAGCCGCGATCCGCTACCAGGCCGTACATGCCGACGAAGTGGAAGATATTCTGGCGCTGGATATTGCCCTGCGCCGCAACGATACCGACTGGTTTGAGACGCTGCCGCCGGAGATCGACAGCCAGCTGGTGCATAAGCTCTATTACGGTCACTTTATGTGCTATGTCTTCCATCAGGATTACATCGTCAAAAAAGGGGTCGATGCCCATGCCCTGAAGGCGCAGATGCTGGAGTTACTGCGGGCGCGCGGCGCGCAATATCCCGCGGAACACAATGTGGGTCACATTTACGAAGCGCCGGCCGCATTAAAGCAGTTTTATCGCGAAAACGACCCGACAAATAGCATGAACCCGGGTATTGGAAAAACAACCAAGCATAAAAACTGGAAGGAACAGGCTGAAGCAGCGGGTCATAGCCCGCAACCCACTGATCAAACCAGTTAGCCCACTGGACCTGCTGTTAAGCCCTCAGGAATCGTACTAGAGTAACCCCGGGTCGCCAGAGAAAACTTTCTCTGGCTTTTTTGCGAGGAGCGGACAGCTATGTCGGCTATTGAAACTTTTTCCGAAACTGATGTTCAGGTTCGCGATGCCGAGGCGGAGGACGCGCATGCCATTGCCGCCATCTACGCCTGGCATGTCCTTCACGGGCGCGCGTCCTTTGAAGAGGTTCCCCCTACCGTAGACGAAATGCGCCAGCGTATAAATACGGTGACCAGCCAGGGGTTGCCCTGGCTGGTGGCGCTCTATCGGGGAATTGTGGTGGGCTTCTGTTACGCCACGCACTATCGAGCGCGCACCGGATACCGTTACACCATTGAAGAGTCGATTTACGTCGAGGCCAGCACGCCCGGACGCGGCTTTGGCAGCGCGCTGTTAAGCGCCCTGATTGCCCGTAGCGAAGAGGGACCGTGGCGGCAGATGATCGCTATCGTCGGGGATGGGCCAAACAATGCCGGTTCGTTACGCCTGCACAAAAAACACGGATTCGAAGTGGCGGGACAGCTCAGAAGTGTGGGTTATAAAAAAGGCGACTGGCGCGATACGCTGATTTTGCAACGTCCCCTCAACGAGGGTGACTGGACGCTGCCGGAGTAATACACATTATTCCCGGCCTACAAACCGTAGGCCGGTATCACGTCATCCGGCGATGACAGACGACTCAATCGTTTTGTGCTGTCGCCATCTGCGCCGCTTTCTGCTTTTTATAACTCAGCGCCGCAGCCGGTACTGGCTGCACCTTCCCGGTTTCAATCCAGGTACGCAGGCGGCTGGCGTCGGCAAAGTGGGTATATTTGCCAAAGGCGTCCATGACCACCAGCGCCACCGGCTTGCCATTAAAGACCGTACGCATGACCAGACAGTGGCCGGCGGCGTTAGTAAAGCCGGTTTTAGTCAGCTGGATATTCCAGTTATCGCGGTAGACCAGATGGTTGGTGTTACGAAACGGCAGGGTATAGGCCGGATTCGAGAAGGTCGCCATCTCTTCGCGAGTGGTACTGAGCTGGCCAAGCAGTGGGTACTGCTTAGTGGCAATCAGCAGTCTCGTCAGATCCTGCGCCGTCGAGACATTATGAATCGACAGACCGGTCGGCTCCACAAAGTGCGTCTGAACCATCCCCAGTGCCTTCGCTTTTGCGTTCATCGCCCGGATAAACGCATCATAGCCCCCCGGATAGTGGTGCGCGAGGCTTGCAGCGGCGCGGTTTTCTGAGGACATCAGCGCCAGCAGCAGCATGTTTTTACGGCTGATTTCGCTGTTCAGGCGTACGCGGGAGTAGATCCCTTTCATCTCTGGCGTGTGGCTGATATCGACGCGCAGTTTTTCATCCAGCGGCAGTCGTGCATCCAGCACCACCATCGCGGTCATTAATTTGGTAATCGAAGCGATCGGGCGCACCAGATTGGGGTGGCTGGAATAGATCACTTTGTTGGTATTCAAATCGACGATCATGGCGCTACCGGAGGCAATCTCCGGCTGGGTGGCAGTAGCCACAGCGGTAGGTTTAGCGATCGCCGTGGTCGCCACTGGCACAGTCAGCAACAGTGCCAGACTCAGTAAAGAAACGCGGAATTTCAGCATGGTGAGATTTCTGATAATTATTCATGCACGTAATAACGTACACCGCCCGGGTCATAGCGCGAACGCGGGCTGGCTAAGGCATCATAGCCGTCCAGATGCCTTGCTGCCAGCAGTTAATCGTGAACAGATGCTGCATTGCTGGCAATTACACCAGCAATGCAGGAGCCTCAGAAGAGACGATAACCATAACCCCAAAGAATAACTGTCAGCGCCAGCAGCACTTCCAGCAACAGGACGCCAATGGCGAGCGTTGAACCAGAGAAGCTACGGCCCTCTTCTTTGTTGATATTCAGGAAGGTAGGAATACCGATGTAGAGCAGATATCCGGTGTAAAACAGCGCCAGCGTCCCCACCAGGGCGCACAGCCAGACTAATGGATAGAGCGCCACAATCCCGCTCAGAAACAGCGGCGTTGCCACGTACCCGGCAAACACCATACAGTGCGTCAACGAAGGGCGCTGCGGATAATTACGCGCCATCCAGTAAATCACTCGCCCCATCACTGCGACACCTGCCAGCATCAGGGCATAAAACACCACCGCCAGCGCCAGGCCGGTGGTCCAGGAGAGTTTTACAATGTTGCCGTCGTCAAAATCCCAGCCAATTTGCGTGGTGCCAATAAAGGCGCAAATGACCGGCACCGCGGCCATCAGCAGCACATGGTGGGTGTAGTGATGACTGACCGTTTCGTTTTCGCTTCTTATGACGTGCATTTCACGATCGGGATGGGAAAAGAGTCCCCAGACATGGTTCATAACGCCCCCTTGTTGTCGGCCCGCTAGCGATAACTCAAGTATAATGCAGGCCTGAGATTATTTTTTGTACAGCGTAATAATGCAGCAAATTGCGGGGCGTTCTGATATGTTAATGCCTACTAAACAGGCAGTTACAAAAAGGCCTCTTTCATGCCGGAATTCATCTTTTTCAAAAAAGGAAATACCCTCTCAGCGCTTGAGAAGTCCAACGTGCAGGGAGCCAGGTTGTTGCTTGAGCAGGGTTATGAAAAACAGTTTGAAGAAATTATGGCCTCTGACAGCCAGCATGCCCTGGCGCGTCTGGCCGATATCAAAAAAGAAGAGGCCCTGACGGAACATGCCTTTATGACCTGGCCCGCTTTTGCCGCGGCGGTGGCCATCATTATGATGGTTATGGGGTATCTGTTCAGCAACTAGCGTTTCCTGCGCTACGCTTATCGTATGGATATTAATACTCTCATTGCACAGTATGGCTATGCCGCGTTGGTTGTGGGCAGCATAGCGGAAGGCGAAACCATCACCCTGCTGGGTGGCGTGGCGGCGCATCAGGGATTGTTACGTTTCCGGCTGGTCGTGGCGGCAGTCGCGCTGGGCGGGATGATCGGTGACCAGCTGCTCTATTTACTCGGGGTGCGGTTTGGTCCGGCGATCCTGCGCCGTTTTTCCCGGCACCAGAAAAAAATCGACCGCGCACAGCGGCTGATCCAACGCCATCCCTACCTGTTCGTCATCGGCACCCGCTTTATGTACGGATTTCGCATCATCGGGCCGTTGTTAATCGGCGCCAGCCGTCTGCCGCCCAAAATTTTCCTGCCGCTGAATATTGTGGGGGCTATCGTCTGGGCGCTGATCTTCACCACCTTAGGCTACGTCGGTGGCGAAGTGCTGGAGCCGTGGCTGCACTCGGTAAACCAGCACCTGCGCCACTGGTTCTGGCTGATCCTGGTGCTGGTGCTGGTCGTCGCGGTACGCTGGTGGCTGAAACGCCGGGACCGCAGCTAATTTACTCTGCCGGTTTAAACTGTGGATTGCCCAGCATAAAGCCGCCATCGACGATAAACGACTGTCCGGTGGCGTAGCTGGCATCCGTATCACACAGCCAGGCCACGAGGCTTGCGATCTCTTTCGTATGCCCCGGCCGTGCCAGCGGGATATTCGGCATAGAACCCGGCTTCACTTCGCTGTCGTCCATGTCGTTCATCGGCGTGGCGATGGCCCCGGGCGCGACGGCATTGACCAGAATATTGTGCTGCACCAGCTCCATCGCCATCGACTTGGTCAGGCCACCGAGGGCATGTTTGGCCGAGGTATAGGCGCTGGCATCCGGCAGCGGGGTATGCTCATGCACCGAGGTGATATTAACGATGCGCCCGCCCTCCCCCTGCTTCACCATCTGCCGGGCGGCAATCTGCGAGCAGAGAAACGCGCCATCCACATCGACCTTAAAAATGGACCGCCACTGGTCATATTCCATGTCGAGAAACGCGGCTTTGGTCATCGCCCCCGCGTTGTTAACCAGCACGTCGATACGGCCAAAGCGGGAAATCAGCGTCTCGATCGCCTTTGCGCCGTCCGGTAGCTGGCTGAGATCCAGATGAATGGCCTCTGCCCGTTGCCCGCGCGCCTCAATTTCACGACAGGTTTTCAATGCCCCTTCTTCATCCGAGTGCCAGGTGACGCCAATATCAAATCCACGCTCCGCCAGCATCAGCGCCGTGGTTTTGCCGATCCCGGAATCCGATGCCGTCACAATAGCCACACGATTGTTTGAACCCATACTCACCTCCGAAAAAGAATACAAAGAGATAAGTATAGATACTTCTCACTTTCTACCCATGCTGATAGCCGCCGCCCAGTGCGGAGGTAAGCTGGAGAGTGGCATCGATGTACTGCCCCTGTAGCGTCAGCCCGGCGAGTTGTTCCTTGAGGGCGGGTAGTCTGGCTTCGCTGACGCGTGAACCGGCGACAATCCCCGCCCTGTAGCGCGCCTGCGCCAGGGCCACCACCCGCTCGGCATCGGCTTCAATTTTCTGTTGATGCTGATTTTTTGCCATTAAGGTTTCGACTTCGCTTGCGGTACGGGCCACCTGATTCACCGCTTCCACCACCGCCTTGTTGTAATTCGCTACCGACAGGTTGCTTTGCGCCTGGGCGATATCGAGATTTGCATTCAGGCGTCCACTGTCAAAAATCGGCAGGGTCAGACCGGCGGTAACCCCCATCTGCTGCGCCGAGGAGCGGAACAGATCGCTTAAGTGCAGCGCATCCTGTTGCAGGAACGCCATCAGGTTGATATCGGGATAAAACGCGGCTTTTGCGGCATCCACGTCCCGTAGGGAAGCTTCGATATACCAGTGGGCCTCCTGCAGATCGGGGCGTCGGGCCAGCAGTGAGTAGCCCAGCGAGGAAGGCAATTTTGTCTCGACGGTGGGTAAGGCGTGCGGAGTGAGGGTTATCGACGCGGTGTTGGTCAGGGCCTGCAGACGCGCCTCAATGGCTTTCATGTTGCCGTTTACTTCTGCGAGCCGCTCTTCGGTTTTACTGGCATTGATATCGGTTTCGACCCCTTCCACGGATGAGGTAATCCCCTGCTGATACAGCTCCCGGTCGGTACTGATGATATTTTGCTGCTCCTGTTTTATGGCAGTTAACAGCTGCCCGGTCGCAGCCTGGGTCTGCCACTCCCAGTAGAGGCGCGCCACGCTGGTAGCAAGCAGCTGGCGGGTCTGTTGCAGCTCTGCCTGTTGTGCGTTGACTTTCCCGATGCGGGCCTCCACCTGGGCGCGGTTTTTGCCCCACAGATCCAGATCCCAGCCAGCGGTTAAACCCAGGGTGCCGTTAGTGTACCAGGGGCCGGTGGTGCCAGCCGCAGGGTCGGTGATCGCGAAAGGCCCCATCAGCCCCTCTGCTGACATTTTTTGCCGTTCGACATCGGCTGTAAAATCAACGTCCGGCCCTTCTGAGGCCATCGCCATTTTGGCCTGGGCTTCGGCAAGGGCAATGCGCTGACGGGCAATTTGCATATCTGGCGCGTCGGCCTGCGCTTTGACAATCAGGGCAGTGAGCTGCGGATCGTGGAATTCTTCCCACCACGTATTTTTTGGCCATAGACCGGCGGCCAGCCCGGTGGCGATGGTCGCGGCGGGGACCTGCTGTTTAAGCGATGCAGTCGTATCGTGGTGAGGGGCACAGGCAACAAGCCACAGGGAGAGAGGCAGGCAGAAGCCGTAAAAACGTGAACGTTTCATCGGGTTATTCACATAAAAAAAGAAGGCTGCAACATACGCTCACAGCGCTTCGTTTTTTTAGGAATCGGTGGCAATCCACACTTTGTCATACCTGGATATATTCAGAAAAGGCACCCGGCGCACCGCCGGGTGCCTTGGCGATCCTTAGCCTTTCAGCGAAGCGCCATGGGTCGCAATCACTTCCTGATACCAGTAAAAACTCTTCTTGCGGCTGCGCGCCAGCGAGCCTGCCCCGCTGTCGTCACGATCGACGTAGATAAAACCGTAGCGTTTGGAAAGCTCCGCTCTGGAGGCGCTCACCAGATCGATCGGTCCCCAGCTGGTGTAGCCCATTACCTCCACGCCGTCCTCAATCGCCTCGCGCACCTGCACCAGATGGTCGTTGAGGTAGCTGATACGGTAATCGTCCTGCACCATGCCGTCCGCGTCCGGCTTGTCCTTCGCGCCCAGACCGTTCTCAACAATGAACAGCGGCTTCTGATACCGATCCCAGAGCACGTTCAGTAACGTGCGCAGGCCAACCGGGTCGATCTGCCAGCCCCACTCCGAGCTGGCCAGATGCGGGTTCGGCACCATGCTCAGGATGTTGCCGCGCGCCTGCTGGTTCAGCTCGTCGTCGGTGGTGACACAGCCGGTCATGTAGTAGCTGAAGGAGATAAAGTCGATAGTCGATTTCAGCGCCTCGCGATCGGCCTCGGTGATCTCAAGGGTAATGCCATTATCGCGGAAGAAGCGCAGCATATAGCCCGGGTACGCCCCGCGGCACTGCACATCCCCGAAGAACTGCCAGGCGCGGTTCTCCTGCAGGGCTTCCAGCACGTCGTCTGGCTTGCAGGTCAGCGGATAGACCAGGCCGCCCAGCAGCATGTTGCCGATTTTCGCGTCCGGGATAATCTCGTGGCAGGCTTTTACCGCCAGCGCGCTCGCCACCAGCTGATGGTGGATCGCCTGATAAACCTCCGCCTTGCTGCTGGTCTCCGGCAGACCGACGCCGGTCATCGGCGCGTGCAAGGACATGTTGATCTCGTTAAAGGTGAGCCACAGCTTGACCTTATGCTGATAGCGGGTGAAGACGGTGCGGGCATAGTGTTCGAAGAAACCGATCACCTGACGGTTGCCCCAGCCGCCGTACTGTTTCACCAGCCCCCACGGCATCTCGTAATGTGAGAGCGTCACCAGCGGGGTGATGTTATGCGCCGCCAGCTCGTCAAACAGCTTGTCGTAAAAGGCCAGTCCGGCCTCGTTCGGCTGCTGCTCATCGCCGTTCGGGAAGATACGTGTCCAGGCAATGGAGACGCGCAGGCAGTTGAAGCCCATTTCGGCGAACAGTTTGATATCTTCCGGGTAGCGGTGATAGAAATCGATCGCCACGTCTTTAATGCCGCTGTCGCCCGCCACCCGCTCCACGACCGGGCCAAACACCCCCTGCGGCTGGACGTCAGAGGTGGACAACCCTTTGCCATCCTCCAGGTAAGCCCCTTCGACCTGATTCGCGGCAACCGCGCCGCCCCATAAAAAATCATTCGGGAAAGTTTTCATTCGGTTCTCCTGTTACTGATGGCTGACGCAAAGTAACGGTGCGCCGGCCTGGACGGCGGTTGCCGCCACGGTCGCGACATCACGGTAGTCGTCACTGTTGCTGATAATAATCGGGGTCGCCAGATCGTATCCGGCATCAAGAATGGCCTGACGGTCGAACTCCAGCAGCAGATCGCCCGGCTGTATTTTGTCCCCCACCTTCACGTGGGCGGTAAACGGCTTGCCGTCGAGCTTCACGGTGTCGATTCCGACGTGGATCAGCACTTCGATGCCGCTGTCGCTCAGCAGGCCGATGGCATGTTTGGTGGCAAATAGTGAGGCCACTTCCCCGGCGAAGGGGGCAATCACTTTGTTATCGGCAGGCACGATAGCCGCGCCCTGACCGAGCAGGCCACTGGCAAAGGTTGCGTCCGGCACATGGTCCAGCGCCAGCACCGTGCCACGCATCGGTGACAGAACAGTGTTTTCATCGAGGGTAACGGCCACCGGTGCCGTTTCTGTCGCACGACCCGGCATCCCGGCCATCATCGTCAGGACACAGCTCAGCACCAGCGCCACCAGCATGCCTGCAATCCCGCCCCACAGCGTGGCGTCCACCCCACCCGGCGGGATCATCTGCGCGATGGTGAAGATGTTGCCGAAGCCAAAGGAGTAGACATGGGTGTCGAAGAAACCGACAATCGCGCCGCCCACCGCCCCGGCCACGCAGCCAAAGATAAAGGGACGACGTAAAGGCAGGTTCACGCCATACACCGCCGGTTCGGTGACGCCAAAGATCCCGGCCGTCACTGAAGAACCCGCCAGCATCTTCTGCCGTGCATCGCGGCTGCGCAGGAAGACGCCTAACGCCGCCCCCACCTGGCCATATACCGCTGGCAGCAACATCGGCAGCATGGAGTCATGACCCAGCACGGCGAGGTTGTTGATCATCAGCGGCACCAGCCCCCAGTGCAGGCCAAAGATAACGCACACCTGCCATACCGCGCCCATCGCCGCCCCCGCCAGCCAGGGAGCAAGCACGTAGATCCACTGATAGCCGTTCGCCAGCATCTGGCTGAGCCAGGTGGCGACAGGGCCGATCACCAGAAAGGTCAGCGGTACCGTGACGCCGAGGCAGATCAGCGGGGTAAAGAAATTTTTCATCGCCGACGGCAGACGTTTGCTGCCCTGCTTTTCCAGCCAGCAGCTAACCCAGGCGGCGAGGATGATCGGAATGACTGATGTACTGTAATTAAACCAGGTCACCGGAATAGAGAGGAAGGCATTGGCCGCCGCGCCCGCCTGCTGACTGGCCTCAAAGGCCTGAATCATGGTCGGATGCACCAGCGCCCCGCCAATCACCATGGTGATAAACGGGTTGCCGCCAAACTTTTTCCCGGCGGTGTAGCCCAGCACCAGCGGGAAGAAGAAGAACAACGCGTCACTGCTGGCAAACCAGATTTTGTACGTGCCGCTGTCGGTGGTCAGCCAGCCGCACACCACGGCCAGCGCCAGTATCCCCTTCAGGATCCCCGAGGCGGCGAGGACGCCGATAAAGGGGGTAAAGATGCCGGAGACAATATCGATAAGGTGGCCGCCGAGGCTGGTTTTTTCGCCTTTCTCCTCTGCGGCGGGTCCTGCGTCATCCGCCAGCCCGGCCTCCTGACAGACCGCCTGCCAGACGTCGTGAACGTGGTTGCCAATCACCACCTGGAACTGGCCGCCGCTTTCGACCACCATGATGACCCCGGGATTGTTCTTCAGCCCTTCAGCATCCGCACGTTGAGAATCTTTCAGTTTGAAACGTAGCCGGGTAGCGCAATGAACCAGGCTGACAATGTTCTCTTTGCCGCCAACGTGGCCGAGAATATCCTTCGCCAGTGCTTGATATTCCATCTCTGTATCCTTCTTCGCTGCCCGCAGGCAGGGTTTGACTGAGTCCTAAAAATAAAAAAACCCGAGAACGACGCCCTTTCGGGAGCCGCGCTCAGGTTTTGCCTGCACAGTGCAGTAACAATCCGTTTGTCGTGGGGGCTTAGCGCCCCTCTTTTCTCACGCGCTCAATATGAATGGTGAGAAACATAATCTCTTCGGTAGTCAGCTCGCGCTGATAACTCTTTTGCAGATGCCGGGCAATCTTCTCGGCGCATACCCACGCCTTCGCGTAGTTGTCTTTTACCGCCGAATGCAGCGAGGCATCGTCATCCGCAACCACGGTACGGGTCAGCATCCGCTGGGCGAAAAACTTCAGATGGGTGACGAAGCGCTGATAGCTTAGCGACTCTTCGTCATACTCCAGCTGTAAGGTGTATTTCACCAGCTGCAGGATCTCCTGCATTACCCGGGTGACGTGCATCACCTCCGGCATCTCGCTGTGCAACTGGGCCGTGACCAGATGCAGTGCGATAAACCCGGCTTCATCTTCCTCCAGCGCCACGCCCAGCCGTGTAGCGATAATGGCCCGGGCCTGCTGTCCCAGCTCAAACTCGCGTGGGTAGAGCCGCTTAATGTCCCACAGGAGCACGTTTTTGATCGCCAGCCCCTTCTTCTGCCGCTCAATCGCAAAATAGCAGTGGTCGGTTAAGGTGATGTACAAGCTCTCCTGCAGTTTGCCCAGCCGCTGTGCTGCCAGCCCGATAATGCGATCGCAGGTGGTCATCACCTCCAGCGGGATCTGGCTGAGTAACTCTCCCAGCCGATGCACCAGCTCGTCGCTTTGCAGGGCAAACACTTTCTCAATGTTCTCTTTCGGGATCACGTCGCCAGGGTGCTTTTGAAAGGCCAGCCCGCGGCCCATCACGACCTGTTCGCGCCCCTGTTCATCCAGAACTACCACCACATTGTTATTCAGTATTTTGGCAATTTTCATTCCATGACCCAGAAACAAAAAAACCTGACCTCCGGCAGATGCCAGAAAATCAGGTTTTGCCTGCCGCAGCAGTAACAATCCAGTTAACGCACTTTACCAGTTTCGCGCTTCGCCTCAATGCGCCCCGCTAAAAAATGTGACGCAGATCGAACCCGGCTTATTTGGACTGGATAACCCGGGCAATCTCCGCGGAGGATTGCAGGGCGCGGATCTCCTGAAACAGTTCCAGGGCCTCGTCGTACTCTTTACGCAGGTAACTCAGCCACTGCTTGATACGCGCGACGTGGTACAGCCCGGTGTCGCCCTGCTTTTCGAGGCGGGTGTATTTCTTCAGCAGCGTCACCACCTCTGGCCAGGGCATACGCGGCTCGTTGTATTTAATCACCCGGCTGAGGTTAGGCACGTTGAGCGCCCCACGCCCAATCATGATTGAATCGCAGCCGGTCGCCGCCATACAGGCCAGCGCGCTTTCGCGATCCCAGATTTCGCCGTTAGCAACCACCGGGATGGTCAGCCGTTTGCGGATCTCGCCGATAGCCTGCCAGTTAATGCGCTCGGCTTTGTAACCATCTTCTTTGGTGCGGCCATGAACCACCAGCTCACTGGCTCCCGCCTGCTGCACCGCATCGGCAATTTCAAACTGCCTGTCGCCGCTGTCCCAGCCCAGACGGACTTTCACCGTGACCGGCAGGTGAGATGGCACCGCCTCGCGCATCGCTTTCGCGCCGCGGTAGATCAGCTCAGGATCTTTAAGCAGCGTGGCGCCGCCGCCGCTGCCGTTGACCATTTTCGATGGACAGCCGCAGTTCAGGTCCACGCCCCAGGAACCCAGCTCGACGGCGCGGGCGGCATTTTCCGCCAGCCATTCGGGATATTGTCCCAGCAGCTGGATCCGCACCCGGGTGCCGGAGGGGGTGCGGCTCTGGTGATGCAGCTCCGGGCAGAGTCTGTAAAACGATTTTACCGGCAACAACATATCCACCACCCGCAGAAACTCGGTGATGCAGTGATCATAATCGTTAACGTCGGTCAGCAGCTCACGCACCAGCGAATCGAGCACACCTTCCATCGGTGCCAGTAATACACGCATATCAGTACCCGTAAAAAAAGACGCGCTATAGTAGCCGCTCCCGCGAAAGGTGGGAAGCGTCAGGAAAGCGATGCGTGTAGGGTTTGGGCCTTAATCGGGGATGGTTTCGTCAGGGCGCAGCGTCAGCACCTCAAAACCGTCTGCGGTCACGGCGATGGTGTGTTCCCACTGTGCAGAGAGCTTTTTGTCACGGGTCACCACTGTCCAGCCATCTTTCTTGGTTTTGATCCGGCTGTCGCCCTGATTGATCATCGGTTCGATGGTAAAGACCATCCCCTCCTGTAAAACAGGGCCTTCACCGGGTTTGCCGTAGTGCAGGATCTGCGGCTCTTCGTGCATCTCTTTGCCAATGCCGTGCCCGCAATACTCCCGCACCACGCTGTAGCCATGGCTTTCAACGTATGACTGGATCGCGTGGCCAATATCGCCCAGGGTCGCGCCCGGTTTCACCGCCTTAATCCCCTTCCACATCCCCTCCTGAGTCGTTTTCACTAACCTGCGCGCCAGCGGGGAAACCTCACCAATGAGATACATTTTACTGGAGTCGGCGATCATGCCCGCGTTTTCGAGGGTGATATCGACGTTGACAATAGAGCCTGACTTAAGGTGCTCCGACTCTTTCGGGATCCCGTGGCAGACCACGTCGTTCACCGAGGTGTTCAGCACGTACGGGTAGCCATACTGCCCTTTACTGGCGGGGCGGGACTGAAGCTGATCCACAATAAATGCCTCCGCACGATTGTTGATCTCCATGGTTGATACGCCAGGCTTGATAAACTCATCCAGCATGGTGAACACGGACGCCAGCAGTTCACCCGCGTGTCGCTGACGGGCCAACTCATCGGCACTCTTAATGAGAATTGATGGCATTGATCACCTCCAGTAAACGGTCGGAGCCAGATTTCAGCATCATCATCTTTATTTGCTGATGGTTAAGCTCAGGATAGAGTTCGCTCATCATGCCGAGGCGGATCCAGTATTCCGCCTGCGCGTTGACCGAACGCGACATGGCTTTGCTGGCATCACGAATATCGTCATGCAGTAGATCGGAGATTTTTACGATGCCCATATATATGTTCCATTATGATTCATATATAAATCGTATATCAGGGGCGCGGCATTGTCACTTCTGGTTTGGGGAAATGCCCAACGTTCCAATAAGTAATGTCTGGTATGCTCAAAAGTCATGATGTGATCCGTAGCACGTTTAGGGTTTTAATTGTATGATGAATGCGTTTCATCAAGGGCTTTCACCATGAATAAATCACTGATAGTTGTCTGGCAGTACCTGCGCGCGTTCATCCTGATTTATGCCTGCATGTATGCGGGAATATTCCTCGCCTCTCTGCTGCCAATTACTATTCCCGGCAGCATTATTGGCATGCTGATCCTGTTTGTGCTGCTCGCGCTGCAAATCCTCCCGGCACAATGGGTTAAGCCCGGCTGCTCGGTGCTGATCCGCTATATGGCGCTGCTGTTCGTGCCCATTGGCGTGGGTGTCATGCAGTACTACGACCTGCTGAGCGCGCAGTTTGGCCCGATATTTGTTTCCTGCACTATCAGTACGCTGGTGGTCTTCTTAGTGGTCAGCTGGAGCACACATCTGGCGCATGGGGAACGTAACGTGGTTGGGCAAAAAGGACAGAAAAAATGATGGCCAATATCTGGTGGTCCCTGCCGCTCACCGTGGCGGTCTTCTTCGCCGCCCGCAAGCTGGCAATGCGTCTGAAGTTCCCGCTGCTTAACCCCTTGCTGGTGGCGATGGTGGTGATTATTCCTTTCCTGCTGTTGACCGGCATCCCCTACGCGAACTATTTCCAGGGCAGCAAGGTGCTTAACGATCTGCTGCAACCTGCGGTGGTGGCGCTGGCGTTCCCGCTGTATGAACAGCTGCACCAGATCCGCGCCCGCTGGAAGTCGATCATCACTATCTGTCTGGTTGGCAGCCTGGTAGCGATGATTACCGGCACCTCGGTGGCGCTGCTGATGGGGGCAACCCCGGAAATTGCGGCCTCTATTTTACCGAAATCGGTAACTACCCCGATCGCGATGGCGGTAGGCGGCAGTCTTGGCGGCATCCCGGCGATCAGCGCTGTGTGCGTCATCTATGTCGGTATTCTCGGGGCGGTTTTGGGCCATACGCTGCTGAATGCCATGCGCATTCGTACTAAATCGGCCCGTGGTCTGGCGATGGGCACCGCCTCGCACGCCCTCGGTACCGCCCGTTGCGCGGAGCTGGATTATCAGGAAGGGGCATTCAGCTCCCTGGCGCTGGTGATCTGCGGGATCATGACCTCGCTGATTGCGCCGTTCCTCTTCCCGATTATTCTGGCGGTCATGGGCTAAAATTTGCGACGCGTCGCGCATTTTTCATTTGAGTTTCATAAGTTGCACACATAATGAGATCTGGGTCACATATAAAGCCCCTGTGGCTCCGTACACTACCGATCCATTAACCTTTATGAGGCAACGCCATGCATCCACGTTTTCACTCAGCTTTCACTCAGCTTGCAGAGAATTTGCAGTCAGCCCTGGCCCCGGTTCTGGCGGATGCACATTTCCCCGCCCTGCTGACGGCTGAACAGGTCACCGCCCTGAAACGTGCCACGGATCTGGATGATGACGCGCTGGCCTTTGCGCTTCTGCCACTGGCGGCAGCCTGCGCCCGCGCCGACCTGTCCCATTTCAACGTCGGTGCCATTGCGCGCGGCGTGAGCGGCACCTGGTACTTCGGTGGAAATATGGAGTTTATCGGGGCGACCATGCAGCAGACCGTGCATGCGGAACAGAGCGCAATCAGCCATGCCTGGCTGCGCGGTGAAAAATCCCTGCAGGCCATTACCGTGAACTACACGCCGTGCGGCCACTGCCGTCAGTTTATGAACGAGCTTAACAGCGGTTTGCAACTGCGTATCAACCTGCCGGGCCGCGCCCCGCATACTCTGGCCGACTACCTGCCGGATGCCTTCGGCCCGAAGGATCTGGACATTAAATCCCTGCTGATGGATGAACAGGATCATGGCTACACCCTGAGCGGCGATGCGCTGGCCCAGGCTGCTATCCTCGCCGCCAACAAGTCACACGCCCCTTATAGCCAGGCCCCGAGCGGCGTGGCGCTGGAGTGTGTCGATGGGCGCATCTTCACCGGCAGCTATGCCGAGAACGCCGCCTTTAACCCAACCTTGCCGCCGCTGCAGGGCGCACTGAACCTGCTCAGCCTCAACGGCTACGACTACCCGGACATTCAGCGCGCCATTCTGGCAGAAAAACCCGATGCTCCGCTGATCCAGTGGGACGCCACCGCGGCCACGTTGCGCGCGCTGGGTTGCACCAGCATCGACCGCGTGCTTCTGGCTTAAGTCGTTGATGCGGGCAGCAATGCCCGCACAATTGATGAAAATCCCTTCAATTAAACCGCCGTTTCTTGCGCTTACCAGACGGGTAAAGTAGCCTGAGTGAAATTTCACCTTTGGTAAGAGTCATCTGTATGTTAAAGCGCGTGTTTTACAGCCTGGTTGCCCTGATCGCCATTGTGCTGCTGACTGCGCTGGGCCTCGACCGCTGGATGAGCTGGAAAACGGCGCCCTATATCTTTGATGACCTTCAGGATCTGCCCTACCGCCAGGTCGGCGTGGTACTCGGTACCGCCAAGTACTACCGCACCGGGGTGATTAACCAGTATTACCGTTACCGTATTCAAGGGGCGCTCAATGCCTACAACAGCGGCAAGGTCAACTACCTGCTGCTGAGCGGTGACAACGCGCAGCAGAGCTATAATGAGCCGGTCACCATGCGTAAGGATCTGATTGCCGCAGGCGTTGATCCGGCGGATATCGTGCTCGACTACGCCGGTTTCAGAACCCTGGATTCCATTGTTCGCACCCGCAAGGTATTTGATACGAACGACTTTATCATCATCACCCAGCGCTTCCATTGCGAGCGCGCGCTCTTTATTGCTCTGCATATGGGCATTCAGGCGCAGTGCTATGCCGTCCCCTCCCCCAAAGACATGCTCACCGTGCGGGTGCGTGAATTTGGTGCGCGTTTGGGTGCGCTGGCCGATCTCTATGTCTTTAAACGTGAACCGCGTTTCTTAGGCCCGCTGGTGCCAATCCCGGCGATGCCGGAAGTGCCGGAAGATGCCCAGGGTTATCCGGCGGTTACGCCAGAGCAACTGCTGGACATGCAGAAGAAGAAGCCCGCACTGCCCTAGAGCCACGCCAACGCAGCGCCGCCAGGGGAAATGACCCGGGCATAAAAAAACCCGCATTGAGCGGGTTTTTTTATGCATTGATATCTTACTTCTTACGCGCGTACTTCAGGGAGTCCAGCGCAACGGCGAAGATGATGATGGCACCCTTAATAATGTACTGCCAGTAAGGGTTCACGCCGATATAGGTCAGACCGTAGTTGATAACGGTGAAGATGATTACACCGGTTACCACGCCCAGTACGGTACCCACACCACCACTGAACGACACACCACCCACGACGCAGGCAGCAATCGCATCCAGCTCATACATAAAGCCGAGGTTGTTGGTGGCAGAGCCGATACGGCCTGCTTCCAGCAAACCACCGAACGCATAGAACACACCGGACAGGGCATAGATGACCAGCAGGTTCAGCGCCACGTTAACGCCAGAGACTTTTGCCGCTTCCGGGTTACCACCGATTGCGAAAATGTTCTTACCGAAGCGGGTTTTGTTCCACAGCACCCAGACAAAGGCCACCGCAATCAGGGCGTAGAAGGTGATGTAAGACAGGCGGAATGTGCCCAGCGCGATAAAGCCCTGCGCAAAGGTGGAGAAGCCGCTGTCGAAACCGGAGATTGGCGATGCGCCTACGAAGTCGTAGTACAGGGAGTTGATACCGTAAACGATAATCATCGTACCCAGGGTAGTGATGAACGGCGTTACGTTCAGGTAAGCAATGATGATGCCGTTAATCAGACCAATGATCGCACCGATAGCGCAGACAATCAGGATCACCAGGAAAATCGGCATGGTCGCCATTTCCGGGAACACCTTGTTGGCGTTTTCCATCGACTGCAGGAGTGTGGCCGCGACAACCGCCGCCAGGCCGACCTGACGACCGGCTGACAGGTCAGTACCCTGGGTGACGATCAGACCCGCCACGCCCAGCGCGATAATAATACGTACGGAAGACTGAGTCAGAATGTTACTTAAGTTCAGGAGACTTAAGAATGTCGGATCCTGGAAAATAATAATGGCCAGCAAGACTAAAAGAACAACGTAAATACCGCCTTCTTTCAGATAAGTAAGAAAACTTTTCTTATTTAACGCACTCATGAGAAGCCCCTAATCTTAAAGGTGCAAAGACGCAAGACGCAAAATTTCGTTTTGCGTTGTCGTTTTGGTTTCTACAATTCCGGCAACGAGACCATTGCTCATGACCAGAATACGATCTGTGATCCCTAACAATTCCGGCATTTCGGACGAAATAATAATAATCCCTTTATCTTTCTTGGCTAACTCAGCTATCAACTGATAAATTTCAAATTTTGCCCCCACGTCGATACCACGGGTGGGTTCATCCAGCATCAGAATTTCAGGCTGAGTTAACAACCAGCGTCCAATAATAACCTTCTGCTGGTTACCGCCGGAGAGCGAGCCAATTTGCGTGCGGTGTCCTGGGGTTTTTACACGCATCGAGTCAATTACCCACTGGGTATCACTCTTCATGCGGGAATTATCCAACAGACCGATTTTGTTTTTGTAGTTATGAATATTAGAAATTAACGAGTTAAAGTTAATATCCAGATAGGCGTAAATACCGGTTGAGCGACGCTCTTCCGTCACCAGCGCAAAGCCGTGGTTAATGGCTTCGTTGGCATTGTGGTTATTGATTTTTTTGCCGTGCAGGGTAATGGTCCCGCCGGATTTCTCGCGAATACCGAACAGGGTTTCCACGATATCGGTACGCTTGGCGCCTACCAGACCGGCAATCCCGAGGATCTCTCCTTTATGCAGATCGAAGGAGATATCGCGAATAGAAGGCTGACGCAGCGACGTCAGGTTACGCACTTCCAGAATCACTTCGCCCGGCTTGTTCTCTTTGGTCGGGAAGCGCTGGTTCAGGGAACGACCCACCATCATGGCGATGATCTTGTCCATGTCCAGCCCTTCCAGCGGCTGGGTGGCGATCCACTGGCCATCGCGCAGTACCGTGATTTCATCGCACAACTGGAAGATCTCTTCCATTTTGTGGGAGATATAGACGATGCCGCAACCGCGCTCCTTCAGCTTACGGATAATGGTGAACAGGTGGTTCACCTCTTTCTCCGTTAACGACGAAGTAGGCTCATCCATAATAACGATTTTGGCGTTATAGGAGAAAGCCTTGGCGATTTCAATCATCTGCATCTGAGAAACGGATAACGTCCCGACGCGCGCACGCGGATCGATATCAATATCCAGTTCATCAAAAATCGCTTTGGTGTCACGATACATTTTGTCCTGATCGACAAATACGCCTTTGGTCGGATAACGACCCAGCCACATATTGTCCATAACAGAACGCTGAAGTACCAGGTTAAGTTCCTGGTGAACCATCGAAATACCATTTTCCAGTGCTTCTTTGGCGGAATGGAAATCGATCTCTTTTCCCTGAAAAAGAATGCTGCCAGAATCTTTTTGATAGATCCCAAATAAGCATTTCAATAATGTTGATTTACCCGCACCGTTTTCACCCATTAAGGCGTGAATAGAGTGAGGCCGTACTTTTAAATTAACATTATCCAGTGCTTTAACCCCGGGAAAAGACTTGTTGATACCGCTCATTTCCAACAAGTATTCACCGGACGACTGAGTCGTTGTGCTGACCATAATTATACCTTCTCGGCCTCGCGTCGCGTGATAAAAGGGCGCAGAAACTGCGCCCAGTAGAATGCTATAACTTATTTACCGGTGAATTGGGCCAGGTTTTCCTGATCTACGCCAACGTACGGTACGCGAACAACTTTGTTGTCGATTTTCCAGTTGGTGCCGTCAGCAGCGCCTTTGCCGTCTGCCAGGTTTTTCGCCAGATCGAAGGTAGCTTTCGCCTGGTTGTTAGCATCGTTCAGCACGGTACCGGCCATTGCGCCAGATTTTACCAGAGCCATTGCTTCAGGCAGGGCATCCACACCAAAGACCGGAATAGAGGATTTGTTGTGTGCTTTCAGGGCTTCTACTGCACCCATTGCCATTGCATCGTTGTTGGCGATAACCACTTCGATTTTGTTAGCGTTCGGGCCGGACAGCCAGGCGTCCATTTTGTCTTTCGCCTGAGCGGTGTCCCACATAGCCGTATCTAATGCCAGCTGCTGGGTTTTCAGGCCTTTGTCGTTCAGCTCTTTGATCACGTAAGTGGTACGTGCTTCAGCATCCGGGTGGCCTGGCTCGCCTTTCAGCAGAACAAACTGAATCTGACCATCTTTGTTCAGATCCCAGTTCGGGTTAGCCGCCCAGTGTTTAGCAATCAGGTCGCCCTGAATGATGCCGGATTCTTTGGAGTCGGTGCCCACGTAGAAGGCTTTATCGTAGCTATCCAGCGCTTTACGGGAAGGTTCTTTGTTGAAGAAGACCACTGGCACATTCTGGCCACGTGCTTTCTCAATAACGGTGCCTGCTGCCGCCGGGTCAACCAGGTTGATTGCCAGAGCTTTCACGCCTTTTGCCAGCAGTACGTCAATCTGGTCGTTCTGTTTTGATTGGTCATTCTGGGAGTCATTCATCAGCAGCTGCACGTCTGGCGCTGATTTACCTTCTTTCTCAATGGCTTTACGCACAACAGACATAAAGTTGTCGTCGTATTTATAGATAGTCACACCAATACGGCTATCTGCAGCGTGCGCGGTTGCACCAAAAAGCATACTTGCCATAACAGCAGACAGAGTCAACACCTTCTTATTCATGATATCTCCGGTTTTTATGCAGGGTAGTTCGTGTGAATAACGATCGGCGGGCAATGTTAATGAAACGTTAATGCCGGCCGAAGTCCACTTATAAAATTTCTATCTTCCTTGGTCGGTAACGCTCCAGAATGCGTTTTTTTGGATGTTTAACGTGCCGTGGCTATAGTGAAAGTGATTATTCACCGTTACATAGCGTTTCAGTCACTAAAACGCTGACATCATAGTCAGCGCCTTGTTAACTTACTGTGAATTTACTCACAAATTGAAAACGGTTACATCACGACGAATTATGAGTTAGTGATCGGCACCACAATTTGCCGTAGAGCAACGGAGTGACGACGCACTAAAGTCGGCATGAAACAGTGAGTTGCAGCAAGATCCAGCTTTCCCGCGGCCCCCTGTAACGCCAGCTCCGTGGCCAGCCGCGCCATAGAGGCAATCGGATAGCGCACCGTCGTCAGCTGTGGGTCTGTGTAACGGGCAATCGGAATATCATCGAAACCAATCAATGACAGATGCTGTGGCACCGCAATACCGTTGTCCTTCAGTGCCGTTAGCGCCCCTGCAGCCATGCTGTCGTTGTAGGCAAAGACCGCGGTCAGCTGCAGGTTGCGCCCGAGTAGCTCCACCATGGCCGCTTCCCCGCCCTGCATATCCGGCGCGCCGGTGCCGATCCAGCTATCCGAAGCGATAATGCCCTGCTCCAGCAACGCTTTCTGCCAGCCTTCACGCCGCATTTCGTCATCCTCAATGCGGTGGCTTGATGCAAGATAGCCGATGCGCTGATGGCCGTTATTCACCAGCATTCGCGTCGCCATCATCGCGCCGCTGACGTTATCAAGGCAGACGCAGCGGTGGGCATAGCCAGGCACAATGCGGTTGATCAACACCATGCCGGGGATCTGCTCCATCAGCGCAGACAGCTCCTCATCGCTCAAGGCTTTTGAGTGGACGATCAGGGCGTTACAGCGCTGACGAATCAACACCTCAATGGCGTTACGCTCTTTTTCTGCCTCGTGATAGCTGTTGCCGATGAGCACGTTTTTCTGGTGCTCCTGGGCAACCATGTCCACGGCTTTTACCAGCGCGCCAAAGAAGGCATCCGATACATCCATCACTACCACGCCGATGGTATCGCTGACCTGGGTTGCCAGCGCCTGCGCGTTCGCATTGGGACGGTAGCCCAGCGCCGTGACGGCTTTCATCACGCACTCGCGCGTTTCAGGGCTAACCAGCGCGCTGTTGTTGAGCACACGGGAAACGGTGGCGACAGAAACGCCCGCCTGACGCGCGACGTCACGAATGGTGATCATATTCACCATCCTTATTTAGATTGCAGCAACTCACAGACACCCCCTGTGTTTAGCAAGGTGCCTATTCTGGCAGTGAGAAAGGAAGGACTACGTGAAGAAGCTCACAAGGATGAAAACGGTTACATCCGTTTTGTTAATGATTGTGATCCAGATCGTTATCCGGATGTATTACCCGGTGAAACCCCTGCAGCACGTGCGGTCAATTGCCGCCATAGCCACTCCATCGGTCCCTGACGGAAATAACGCAGCCAGAAAACGGAGAACAGGATATTCACCAGCCAGACAGGTAGCACGAAGCCCATCAGTTGCAGGCGATCAAAATGCATAAACAGGCCGAGGCGATAGAACAAGGTGGTGCAGATCAGCGTCTGTAAAAGGTAGTTACTGAGCGCCATGCGCCCTACGCAGGCCACGGCCATCACCAGCCGGAAACGGCAGAGCTGCGGCCAGAAGCCATAGATCAGCGCAGCATAGCCTATCGTCTGGAAGGGCGCGCTAATCTCACGCGGCGCCTGTAACAGAAACGCGCACCAGCGGTAGTCCCAGTTGACATACCACTGGGCGAGCACCGCCGGGAGATTAATCACCAGCCCGACCAGCACCAGCCACATCCCGGTCCGCCGGTAATGAGCCAGGCTAAACTCGCCTTTCAGCCAGCCGGTTCGCATCAGCGCAGCGCCAATCAGCATCATCCCCGCCAGCTGCCAGCCGTATTGCGCCCCCAGCGCCAGCAGGCTGTTGCCAATCATATCGGCCCGATTGCTGATGGCCTCCATGCCGCCACCCAGCTTCCAGTATTGCTCATACTGCAAATTGGCCGCATCCGGTACCCATGAACGATTGGTGGAGCCGCCGGAGATCACCCCCAGCAGCAGCAGGATAGCGACGCCAATGAGGAAGAGCACCACCCCGGTATTGAACAGGTTTTTAATATCGTGCGCGTCGCGGATGATACGCCAGCAGATCAGTCCCACCAGCCCGTAGGCCAACAGAATATCGCCGTCCCAGAACAGGAGGCCATGAATAAACCCGAGGAGGACCAGCAGCGAAAGGCGCGCCTGGATCCAGCGTTTACCGCGTTTTAGCAGCAGCTGGAGGCCTGCCCCAAACAATAAGGCAAACAGGGTGAGGAATTTGACCTGGGCAAAGAGATCCAGCACCGCCCATGTCCAGGCGTCGCTGAGGGTAATATCGCCATACCAGGCGGGATTAAGATAAGCGGCTTTCGGCAGACCGAAGCCGCTTATATTGAGCAGCAGAATACCCAGAATAGCGACGCCACGAACGAAATCCAGCGTGACATTTCTTTCCATGTACCCTGCCCTGATGATCAGTTGTGGTGACGCACGGCGCGCAGGAACTCCTGACGGGTGTTCTGGCTTGATTTAAACAGGCCGCCCAGCGAGGTGGTCGTGGTGGCGCTGGTCGCATCACGAATACCGCGCGCTTTCACGCAGTAATGCACCGCGTCAATGGAAACCGCCACGTTATTGGTTCCCAGCAGCGTTTGCAACGCGATGAGGATCTGCTGGGTTAAACGCTCCTGCACCTGCGGACGCTGGGCAAAGAACTGCACGATGCGGTTAATCTTCGACAGGCCAATAACCGAGTCTTTTGGAATATAGGCTACGGTCGCTTTGCCGTCGATGGTCACAAAGTGATGTTCACAGGTGCTGGTCAGGGTGATATCACGCACCGTCACCATCTCATCCACCTTCATTTTGTTTTCAATGACGGTGATTTTCGGGAAATTAGCGTAATCCAGCCCTGAGAAAATCTCATCGACATACATTTTGGCGATGCGACGCGGGGTTTCCATCAGACTGTCATCGCTGAGATCGAGATTCAGCAGCTGCATGATTTCGGTCATATGCCCGGAAATAAGACGTTTACGCGTTTCGTTGTCCAGATCCTGAACCGGCGGGCGCAGCGGGGTTTCAAGGCCGTGCGCAACCAGCGCTTCATGGACGAGGGCTGCTTCTTTACTCATTGATGACATTCTTTTCTCCTGCAGGTGTGGCGCGCTTCTGCCCTACATGGGGCAAAATGTGCCGTCATTGTGCGCGAGGCGGCGAGCATAATCCAGTATTCACCGCGATAATTATTGCAATTGCCGTTACCTTTCAACCTGACGCTGCCAGACCAGCCCGCCCGCCACGAAAAGCGCGATGCCCGCCAGGCCCAGCGCAGGCTCAAGTTGGTGGGTAAGCCAGCTCGACAGCGCCGAGGTCATCGGGCCAACAAGCTGCCCAACCGCATAGCCGGTGGTGAGTAATCCGGCCATGTAACGCGTATGATTCGGTGCCAGCTCACGCCCGTAAAGCAGCGAAAGCTGTACCGCACATAAAAATCCGCCGCCCACCAGCAATGCACCGGTCACCAGACCGGCCATTCCCGGCAGCAGCCAGGCGGCAATCACGCCTACCGCCTGCAGCCATAACACCAGCGCTAGTCGGCGATGGGTCGTGGAGACATGGCGCAGCGCGATACTCAGGGCAATGCCCAGCACCGAGGCTACGCCGAAAACTGGCCAGACAAACTGGGCGAACGCGCTGCCAGGGAAACGCAGCGCCGCCATCTGGGACAAAAACGTCGCCGGGAGGATGTAACCAAACCCGGCGAGACTGTAGCTCCACACCAGACGACGCAGATCGCGGGTCAGCGTCAACGGCTCCGGCGTCGTGCCAGGGCGATGCAGTTGCCCGGCACGCGGCAGATAGCGGGCCACCAGCGCGATCAGTACCAGCGCCAGTACGCCGTAGATTTGCCATGCGGCGCTCGCCGATAAGCCCTGCGCCTGGATCCACACCGCCAGCAAGCCGCTAAGCGTAATGCCCGCCCCCGGCCCCGCAAAGACTGCGGCACTGAGACCTGGCTTACCGAAATGGGCCAGCCGTTCGTTGGTCCAGGCAGCGATCAGCACCATCGACCAGCCGCTCATGCAGCCAATCACAAACCGCAGCAGTCCGTGAACGACGGCGTTATCCGCAATGGCCGAAAGCAGGGTTAGCATCACTGCGCCAACGATGCCCAGCCACAGGCGGCCTTCGACAAACCGGTGCGCGCGCATGGCATCCCACGCCCCCACCAGATAGCCGAGGTAGTTCATCGCCGCCACCAGTCCGGCGCTGGTCAGGGTCAGTTGCCCTGCCGCAATCATCAGCGGCACTTGTGGTGTAAAGGCAAAGCGCCCTATTCCCATCGCCACCACCAGAACCACAAAACCGCTGAGCGCGATACGCAGCGCCATGACCACTCCAGTTGTTAAAGTTTCGTAAATTCATGATGCAGTATATGTCGTTAATGCGGAAGTGAAAGTTACTCACGCGTTATTGAATTAACTGTATTATGAGGTCTATCTATCGAAACACCTTCCTGAAGGAGCCTTGCATGGAACTGCTCGAAGAGCACTACTGTTTTGAAGGTCGACAGCAGCGCTGGCGTCATGACTCCACGGTGCTGAACTGCGCGATGACGTTCAGCATTTTTCTGCCTCCGGTTACGCGTGCGGCAAAACCGCCGGTGCTGTACTGGCTTTCCGGCCTGACCTGCAACGATGAGAACTTTACCACCAAAGCGGGCGCCCAGCGGGTTGCGGCGGAGCTGGGGATCGCGCTGGTGATGCCCGACACCAGCCCGCGCGGTGACGACGTGGCAGACGATGCCGGTTACGATCTGGGCAAAGGCGCCGGGTTCTACCTGAATGCCACCCAGCAGCCCTGGGCGCGTCATTACCGGATGTACGATTATCTGCGCGATGAGCTGCCTGCGCTCATCCAGGCGGAGTTTGCGGTAGCCGATCGCTGTGCCATCAGCGGCCATTCGATGGGTGGCCACGGTGCGCTGGTAATGGCACTGAAAAATCCGGGCAAATACGTCAGCGTGTCGGCGTTTGCGCCTATCGTGAACCCATGTCAGGTGCCGTGGGGGCAAAAAGCCTTCACCCATTATCTGGGCGAGAATACAGAAACCTGGCAGGAGTGGGATAGCTGTGCGCTGATGCTGGCCAGCCAGCCGGAACAGGCGATCCCGACGCTTATCGATCAGGGTGATGCCGATCAGTTCCTGGCGAGCCAGTTACAGCCAGCAGTGCTGGCAGAAGCTGCGCGCCAGAAGGCCTGGCCGCTGACGTTACGCATCCAGCCAGGCTACGATCACAGCTATTACTTTATTGCGTCCTTTATAGAAGATCATCTGCGCTTCCATGCGCAGCAGTTGTTAAAGTAAGGGCAGACTTCACGTCCTCACTCGCCCCTCTTCCGCAGGGAGAGGGGCCTGTCGCAGGCCGGGCAAGCGCAACGCCGCCCGGCGCATTCACGATCAGAACTGGTAATCCACCGCCATAAAGTAACGGCGTCCTTCTTCGGTGTAGCTGTAGTCGTCGCGGCTGAGATCTTTATCCAGCAGGTTCATGACACCTGCACGCAGCTTGACGTTTTTAGTTGCCTGCCATGCGCCACCGGTGTTCCACACCACGTAGCCACCCGGCGTTGCTTCGCCATCGGTAACAGTGCGTTTCTCACCCGTATAATTGCCCTGCACGTAGAAGGACCACGCCTGCGTTGCCTGCCAGTCAAGCGTGCCGTTTGCGGTATGGAACGGCAGTTCCGAGAGCGGCTTGTTGCCGCCGTTGCTGATATCACGCCCGTCGTTATAGGTGTAATTCAGCGTCATGCGCCAGTCTTCGGCGATCGGGAATTTCACTTCCGTTTCCAGGCCGCGGATCCGCGCCTTATTGACGTTGTAATAACGGAAAATCGGCTCACCGTCGGCATTCAGTCCGACATAGTTCGGGTAACCCTGCGCCTGGTTGACGTTGGCCGTACGGAGGATGCTGATACGATCGTCCACATCGTTCTGGAAGGCAGTAATGCTGCCCTGCACGCCTTCTAACCAGCCCTCTTCCCCGCTGTAGTAAAGACCCAGCTCGAAGCTTTCGCTGGTTTCTGGTTTCAGATCCGGGCTACCGACAATTTCACAGGCCCCACGGCAGGAGCCGGTGGTCCAGTCTGGGCTCAGCTGCAGCAGCGAAGGCGCTTTGAATGCTGTCGCCCAGCCACCTTTTACCGTCAGGGTATCGGTCGCGTTGTAGACCAGATAAGCACGCGGACTCCAGTGATCGCCGTAGGTTTCGTGGTCATCCATACGCACGCCGGTGGTCAGCGCCAGCGGCTCGAAGATACGCCATTCATCTTCAATAAAGAGCGCATACTGGCTGGCCGAGGTGCTACTGCTGCTACCGCCGGTAATGTTAACCGGATCCTTCAGCTTGTCGTGACGCCATTCTCCCCCGAAGGTGAGCAGCTGGTTAATCTCTCCCAGCGGCAGGACGTATTTACCGTCAACAGAGTTGCTTTCGGAGGTGATAGGGTTGGCGTTGCCCGGGTTCTTGTTATCAACCTTTTCGCCGTAGAATTTCAGTTCGCTGTTGCCCATTCCCCAGCGGCCATTGTGGCTCAGGGAGTAGTTCTGGCGCTCAAGACGGTTCTGATCCAGCGAGTCGGAATCACGGTCCTGGCGGTCAAAACCGTAGCCAGCGGTGAAATCGTGGTTCTCGTTCGGGGTCCAGGCGAATTCCACGTTGGCATCGCGGCTGGTGAAGCCTTCGATACGGGGAGTTTCCCCGGAGGCGCTGGTTGTCGAGGTCTGCGGATCGTCTTTATCGCGTTTGGACAGGCTACCAAAGGCTTTCAGACCGAGGACGCCATCCACCAGCGGGCCGCTGGTATAAAACTGGCCGCCATAGGTGTCGCCGCGATCGCGGTGTTCCTGAATCGTGGAGTCGGCGGTGAGAGTACCGGTCCATTTCTGGCCGATCTTTTTGGTAATGATATTGACCACGCCGCCCAGGGCATCAGAGCCGTACAGGGAGGACATCGGCCCGCGCACCACTTCGATACGTTCGATGGCGTCAACCGGTACCCAGTTGAGGTCGAAATCGTTATGACGGAATACGGCGTTGCGGGAGTTGACGCGTTTACCGTCAACCAGGATCAAGGTATAGCTGCTGTCCAGACCGCGGATACTGACGCCCTTACGGTTGTCCCCTTCGTCAGTTAATTGCACGCCCGGAACCTCTTTTAACACATCTTTCAGGTTCTGCACCGGCTTACGTTGCAGATCCTGCTGAGTGATGACGCTGATACTGGCCGGGGCATCTTTCAGGTTTTGCTCGTTGGCCGAGGCAGTCACCACCATAGTGTCGCCAGATTCCGCCGCAACAACCGGCAGGGCCAGGGACAGAGCAGACGCGCACAGCCCTCCCCGAACGAAGGGATTCAACCTAAACATTCCATATCTCCATGAGGTAAACACAGCAAAATCAAATATGTACTGCTCACATTGCATTGCGTGCCGCCCGCTTCTCTGGCGGGTCAGCCGGGTAATTTTTTTGCAGGTGTGGGCACAGCATCTTCCCCTGACCAGGGCGACGATGCTGACTCCTTCATCCTTTTGATTACTATGCTAATGATAAAGCAAACGATAATTATTATCAATTCAATTGTTAAAAGTTATGTCAAGACTGCATAGTATGGAGATAAAAAAAACCCGCTCGAGTGAGCGGGTTAAAGAGAGGCGTTGCGGTTATTTTTTGAAGCTATTCGGGAATTCCATTTCGCTATAGCTGACAAACTTCGATCCCTTCGTCAGCTTGTAGCCGAACCAGATGATCAAGAACAGTGGGATACCAATATAGGTCGCTGCCACGCCGCCCCAGTCGATGGTGTCGGCCAGGAAGGCTTCGTAGTTCTGGCCCAGGGTGATAATCAGACACAGCACAAAGGCAAAGATCGGACCCAGCGGGAAGAACCCGGAGCGGTACGGCAGGTTGTTAATGTCGTAGCCCTGCTTCACATAGCCGCGACGGAAACGGTAGTGGCTGATAGCGATACCCAGCCAGGCGATAAAGCCCGTCATCCCCGAGGTATTCAGCAGCCACAGGTAGACCGTCTGGTTACCAAACATTGAGGTCAGGAAACAGAGGCAGGCAATCACGGTGGTGGCATACAGCGCATTACGCGGCACGCCGCCTTTAGACAGCTTAGCGAAAATACGCGGCGCTTTGCCATCACAGGCCAGGGAGTAGAGCATACGGGTAGAGGCATACATCCCGGAGTTACCCGCCGACAGTACCGCCGTCAGGATCACCGCATTCATTACCGCCGCCGCAGAGAGCAGACCGGCATGCTGGAACACCAGCGTAAACGGACTGACGCTGATATCTTTCACGTCATTACGCAGCAGGCTTGGATCGGTATACGGAATGATCAGGCTAATAATCAGGATTGCGAACACATAGAACAGCAGGATACGCCAGAAGACCTGCCGCACCGCGCGCGGAATGTTCTTCTCCGGGTTCTCGGATTCACCGGCGGCAATGCCGATAAGTTCAGTCCCCTGGAAGGAGAAGCCAACGATCATTGCCACGCCAATCATCGCCGAGAAGCCCCCGGCAAAAGGCGCATCGTCAAGGGTCCAGTTGCTCCAGCCCGCAGGTTCAGTGCCTTTGAAGATGCCGACAATCATCGCCACACCCACGGCGATAAAGATGATCACTGTGGCGACTTTGATCAGCGAGAACCAGTATTCCGCTTCGCCAAAACCGCGCACGGAGATGTAGTTAAGCAGGAAGATCAGCCCCAGGAAGATAGCGCTCCAGATCCAGCCCGGCGTATCGGGGAACCACCAGGTCATCACCAGCTGCGATGCCACCAGATCCACGGCGATAGTCACCGCCCAGTTGTACCAGTAGTTCCAGCCCAGCGCGAAGCCAAAGCCCTCTTCCACATATTTCTGGCCATAGGTAGAAAAAGAACCGGATACCGGCATGTACGCCGCCAGTTCGCCCAGGCTGGTCATCAGGAAATAGACCATCAAACCGATCAGGATATAAGAAAAGAGCGCGCCGCCAGGACCCGCTGCAGAAATGGTCGCCCCAGAGGCGACAAAAAGACCTGTACCGATAGAACCGCCAATGGCAATCATCGTCAGGTGACGCGCCTTGAGTTCGCGACGTAGCGCGGGCGCTTCTGTGGTTTTAGTTTCGGAAACCATATGAAAATGCTGTCCATTCAAAAAATGAGGCGCGATTGTAGCAGACGATCGCCAGCGCTTCCGGCACAAATGCCCTGTTATAAGAGAGCTTCATGACCGGGCCAGGATTATAAGTAAAGCAGAGAATTAAATCGGTGCGAGGACGCGATCCCGGCGGGCAGAACGCCGCCGGGCGGGTTTACATTTCACAGTAACGCAGAAAACGCTGCAGGGAGTTCGAGAGGTGCTTCTGGCGATGATGGATACGCCACAGGGTACGCACCAGCTTGTTCGGCAGCGGAACGGGGATCTCCACCAGCGTGCCGCTCTCCAGTTGTTCGGCAATCACCCGACGCGACAGGCAGCTGATGCCGAGGCCGTGGCGCACCGCATGTTTGATCGCCTCTGAATTGCCCAGCTCCATACCCATATGAAACTGCGGCAGATGCGACAGCAGCAGATAATCGACGATCTCCCGCGTGCCGGATCCCTGCTCGCGTAAAATCCACGGTGCCTGCGCCAGCCGTTCCAGCGTCACCTCCTGCTGTAATAAAGAAGAGGCCGGCGAGGCGAAGACCACCAGCTCATCCTCCAGCCAGGGGTCGGCAATGATGTCGGCGTTGTGGCACGGGCCTTCGATAAGACCGATATCAACCCGAAAATCGATCACGGCGTTGATCACATCCTGGCTATTGCCGACGCTCATCTCCAGCGGTAACCCCGGGAAATCACGGCGGTAGCGGGCAATCACCTCCGGCAGAATATAGTTGCCGATGGTGCTGCTGGCAAAAACGCGAATGGCGCCATTATCTTCACGAAACAGCTGTTCAATCTCGATGGTCTGCTCCAGCAGGGCCAACGCGCGGGGATAGAGCAAGCGCCCGTGTTCGTTGACCACCAGCCGCTTCCCTACCCTGTCAAAGAGCTGAACCCCCAGCTGGCCTTCGAGATCGGTCAGGGCGGCGCTGACCGCAGACTGCGACAGCGCCAGCATCTGCGAGGCCTGCGTGGTCGAGCCGCTTTTCAGCACCTCAGCAAAGACCTCAAGCTGGCGTAACGTAATGTGCATAGTTGTCGTCCGATAAGATAAGCGTCCTGCTTACCACTTATAAAGATTAATTATAAATATATAATCAATTTTATTTTTAAACCAGCGCGCCGTAATCTTTAGCCAGAGAAAAGGAGAAGGTTATGACAACACTCACTCTGGAACATCATCGTACAGTGTGGCACTACATTCCGGGCTTAGCGCTGAGCGCGCTGGTCACCGGCGTTGCGTTATGGGGCGGCAGTATTCCGGCGGTTGCCGGGGCGGGATTCAGCGCCCTGACGCTGGCCATCCTGCTGGGGATGGTCATCGGCAATACGGTCTATCCGCAGATTTACAAGCCGTGTGATGGCGGCGTGATCTTCGCCAAACAGCACCTGCTGCGCCTCGGGATCATCCTTTATGGTTTTCGCCTGACCTTCGCGCAGATTGCCGATGTGGGGGTCAGCGGGATTGTCATCGACGTATTAACCCTGACCAGCACATTTACACTGGCCTGCGTTATTGGCCAGAAAGTGTTCGGACTGGACAAACAGACCAGCTGGTTGATTGGTGCCGGGAGCAGCATTTGCGGTGCCGCGGCAGTGCTGGCGACCGAGCCGGTGGTGAAGGCCGAGTCCAGTAAGGTGACGGTTGCCGTCGCGACAGTGGTGATCTTCGGTACGCTGGCGATCTTCCTCTATCCGGCGATGTATCCGCTGGTGGCACACTGGTTTAGCCCGGAGACCTACGGGATTTACATCGGCTCGACGATGCACGAAGTGGCCCAGGTTGTAGCAGCCGGTCACGCCATTAACCCGGAAGCGGAAAATGCGGCGGTGATTGCCAAAATGCTGCGGGTGATGATGCTGGCCCCCTTCCTGCTGATCCTGGCGGCAAGGGTCAAACACCTCGCCCCGGCAGGCAGCGGCCAGAAGAGCAAAATCACCATTCCGTGGTTTGCGATCCTGTTTATTGCGGTGGCGGTGTTTAACTCGTTCCATCTGTTGCCAAAAGCCGTGGTGGATATGCTGGTGACGCTGGATACGGTGCTGCTGGCCATGGCGATGGCGGCGCTGGGCTTAACCACCCACGTCAGCGCCCTGAAAAAAGCCGGGGCTAAACCGCTGCTGATGGCACTGCTGCTCTTCGTCTGGCTGATTGTAGGCGGGGGAGCCATTAACCTGGCGGTTCATAGCCTGCTGGCATAAACCACTTCATCCTTCTCCTGTTAACCCGCTATCATAAGCGTTTGTGGGTTAACAGGAGTCCCTGTATGAAATATGTTGGAGCACACGTCAGTGCTGCTGGCGGCCTGGCGAATGCCGCCATTCGTGCCGCCGAAATTGAGGCGACCGCCTTCGCCCTGTTCACCAAAAACCAGCGCCAGTGGCGTGCCGCCCCCTTAACCACTCAGGTGATTGATGAGTTCAAAGCGGCCTGCGAAAAATACCATTTCACTTCCGGCCAGATCCTGCCGCACGACAGCTACCTGATTAACCTCGGCCACCCGGTTCAGGAGGCGCTGGAGAAGTCACGTGAGGCTTTCCTCGATGAGATGCAGCGCTGCGAGCAGCTCGGTCTGACGCTGTTGAACTTCCACCCGGGCAGCCATCTGACGCAAATTGATGAAGACGCCTGCCTGGCGCGGATCGCCGAGTCGATCAATATCGTGCTGGAGAAGACGCAAGGGGTAACGGCGGTGATTGAAAATACCGCCGGACAGGGCAGCAACCTCGGTTTCCGCTTTGAACATCTGGCGGCCATTATTGACGGTGTTGAAGATAAAACCCGCGTTGGCGTCTGCATTGATACCTGCCATGCCTTTGCCGCCGGTTACGATCTGCGCAGCATAGAAGAATGTACAAAGACCTTCGCGGAATTCGAACGGATTGTTGGCTTTGAGTATCTGCGCGGAATGCACCTCAACGATGCGAAAAGCGCCTTTGGCAGCCGCGTTGACCGCCACCACAGCCTGGGTGAAGGCAACATCGGCCACGATGCGTTCCGCTTTATCATGCAGGACCCGCGTTTCGACGGCATTCCGATGGTGCTGGAAACCATCAATCCGGATATCTGGGCAGAAGAGATCGCCTGGCTGAAAGCACAACAGTACACCGAGGCCACCGCATAAGGATGAACGAAAGGGAAACGCCGATCCTGCGGCGCACCCCTTTTATTCAACAGCCTGACAAGACCCTTGATCTCAGCCGTTCGCGCATTGCTGCACACCTCATGGAGTGAATGCGCAAAGGGGCAATCACAGACAAGGGTTGTATCCTCACCGAACAGGATGATTGTGTCGTGCTCGCGCCATCCATATGGATATACGGGGTATGGCCGACATTCGCTTCCCTGAATCTTCATCTCATCCGGGAGCTATTCAGTACGCAGCGGGTGGCGTGGCGCGGAACATCGCCCGTCACCTGCCGCGGTAGTGTCGCTACCCGCCCTGCCCCCTTCTGTTCGACAAAAGCGTTTGATTCGTTGCACGTTTAAATGCAAAAAAAAGGGCAGAGTCGCCTCTGCCCTTTTTGAATGAAGAATGCTTATGCGGCTTTCGCGGCAACCACCTCAGCTTCCGGGCGTTTCAGCACCGCGTAAGAGAGACCTGCCACCAGCGTACCGGCGATAATTGCAAGCAGGTAACCCAGCACCGGGGTAATCGCACCCGGGATCAGCAGAACAAACAGACCACCGTGCGGCGCCATCAGTTTTGCACCAACCGCCATGGAGATGGCACCGGTCACGGCACCGCCGACGATACAGCACGGCAGAACGCGCATCGGGTCACGAGCCGCAAACGGGATAGCCCCTTCGGTGATGAAGCACAGGCCGAGAACCAGCGCCGCTTTACCACCTTCCTGCTGCGCCTTGTCGAATTTACGACGGGCAACGAGGGTCGCCAGGCCCAGCGCCAGCGGTGGCACCATACCCGCAGCCATGATGGCCGCCATCGGTGCATAAGTCTGGGTACTCAGCAGGCCAACACCAAACGCATAGGCTGCTTTGTTCACCGGACCACCCATATCGGTACACATCATCGCCCCGAGGATTGCACCCAGCAGGACCGCATTGGCGGTACCCATGGTTTGCAGCCAGTGGGTCAGGCCTTCGAGGATACCCGCAACCGGTTTACCGATCAGGTAGATCATGGCCAGACCAACAATCAGGCTGGAGAACAGCGGAATGATCAGGATCGGTTTCAGGGCTTCCATGCTTTGCGGCAGTTTCAGCTTCGAACTAATCAGCTTCGCCACGTAGCCTGCGAGGAAGCCGGCGATGATCCCGCCGATAAAGCCAGAACCGGTGCTCACCGCCAGCATACCGCCGATCAGACCCGGGGTCAGACCTGGACGGTCAGCGATGGAGAACGCAATGTAACCTGCCAGCACAGGCACCATCAGCGCGAACGCCGAGCCACCACCAATCTGCATTAATGCCGCTGCCAGGGTGTTTGGCTCTTTGAACGCCTCGATACCAAAGGCGAAGGAGAGCGCGATACAGAGACCACCTGCCACAACCATCGGCAGCATGTAGGAGACGCCTGTCAGCAGGTGACGATAGGCCCCGGCAGACTCTTTCTTGCCTTCGGAAGCCGAAGACGCGGTATTACCCGCAGGCTGGAACAGTTTCGCTTCTGCCTGCGCTTTATCCAGTTCCTGGGCCGTTTTCTTCAGCGCCAGACCGGTTGAGGTGCGATACATCGGTTTACCGGCAAACTTCGCCAGATCCACTTCGATATCCGCCGCCACGATCACAAGGTCCGCTGCCGCCACCTCTTCCGGGGTGATAGCATTGCCTGCGCCCACTGAACCGCGGGTTTCAACTTTTACCCACCAGCCGCGTTTTTTGGCTTCGGTTTCAATGGCTTCTGCGGCCATAAAGGTGTGCGCTACGCCAGTTGGGCAGGCAGTGACCGCCACCACGCGTTTCGGACCGCTGGTCACAGCCGTTGCCGGTTCCGCCGCGACAGGTGCGGTATACAGCGCCGCATGGCCTTTCGCTTCGCTCAGGAACAGTTCCGGGTGGGCGACTGCGCGATTGATATCGCCCAGCCACACTTTTTTGCCGTTCAGTGAACTGTCGGCCGGGATCGTGTCGCCCAGTACAATGACCAGTTCGGCATCGCCCGGGTTATCGATAAAATCAAGGTGTGCTTTATGCCCCGCTGAACCCAGCAAGGTTTTCGCCATATAAGCGCGCGCCTGTCCGAGTGCAGAGTCAATAATCAGCAGCGTTTTCATTATGCCTCTCCTGCTGTCAGTTAAAGGGTTTCAAGTCAACGCGCGCCATCATCGCGGCTAACTGGGTACGATCGGTAATCCCGACATTGCTCTGGCTGACAGCCAGGGCAGCAACGGCGGTGGCAAGACGTAATGTGTGTTCACTGGATTCGCGCATCAGCAGGCCATAGATCAACCCGCCGACCATCGAATCGCCTGCACCCACGGTACTGACCACTTCCATCGATGGCGGTTTGGCGATCCATTCGCCGGACGCGTTAACCCACAGCGCGCCCTCTGCGCCCAGAGAGATCACCACATGCGCGATACCCTGCTCACGTAAAGCATGGGCGGCGTCAATCACATCTTTTAAGTCTGGCAGCTTACGGCCAGCCCAGATCTCAAGTTCGCGACGATTAGGTTTCACCAACCACGGCGCTGCTTTCAGACCCGCCACCAGCGCATCGCGGCTGCTGTCAAAGATGATGCATGGGCACTGGCTACGCAGGCGCGTCATCCAGTCGGTAAAGGCTTCCGGGCTGACGCCGGACGGCAGGCTGCCGCTGACGCAGACCATGTCGAACTGACCAAGCCAGGTCAGGGAGTCATTCACAAAACGCTCCCAGTCGGCCTGGGTGACTTCAAAACCGGAGAAGTTCAGGTCGGTCACTTCGCCATCTTTTTCGGTCAATTTCACGTTGATGCGGGTACGGCCCTGCACCACCTGAAAACGGTTGGCGATCCCCAGCTCGCTGAACAGCTGCTGGAAACCATCCTGGTTATCTTTGCCGAGGAAGCCGCCGACGGTGACGTCAATCCCGAGATCCTTCAGCACTTTTGCAACGTTAATCCCTTTACCTGCCGCGTGCAGGCCAGTGGTACGCACGAGGTTAACTTCGCCGCGTTCGATTTCCGGGCAAAAGCCCACGAGGTCGTAAGCCGGGTTCAGCGTAATAGTGGCAACACGTCTGCTCATTATGCGCCCTCCCCCAGACCGGCCGCGATGGCGTCGCCAATCGCTTTCAGCGCCTGTTCAGCATCCGCACCCTGCGCGGTGAAACGCAGGCGATGGCCTTTCTTCACGCCCAGCGCAACCACTTTCATCAGGCTGCGACCGTTGGCCGGTTTACCGCTGCCGTCGAGATTGGTGACGGTAACGTCGCTGTTGAACTGCTTAATGGTATTCACCAGCATGGTGCCCGGACGGGCGTGCAGACCATGTTCGTTACGTACCACAAATTCAGCGCTCAGCAGCTCATCGGTATTCACATCATCGCTGGTCAGCAGCGCCAGCAAGGTAGCGGCATCGGCTTTCAGCAGTTGTTCAGCTTTTTTGTTCAGCAGCAGGTCGCTCAGGCGCTTCAGCACCTCTACCGGCTGTTCATCGGCCATGGAAACAGTCACCAGCATGGCGGTGGTGTCTCCGGCGGTATCAAACGCGGTAGCCGCACGGCTGACGGCGATAGCGCTGCGCAGGTTGCCTTCAGCACAGTCGTTCAGCCAGACGCCCTGACCGAGGTTCAGCGGTTTGTCGTTAATCGCATGGGCAACAAAAGTGGTATCGACAGCACCCGCTTCTTTCAGGCGACCGGCGTTGAGCGCCTGCAGGGTCACCAGATCGGAAGCCACCACGTCCAGGGTCAGCATGTCGTTATCCAGTTTCAGGGCTTCGCTCTGCTTTTCACCCATCAGCAAGGCACGCAGCTCTTCGGCGGTGGTCGCGGATTTGAGTTGTTCAGCCACCGCGTCGTCGCTCAGCACGTGCGTCAGCTGACGCAGCAGGCCGAGGTGTTCGTCGCTGCTGGCGGCAATACCAATGGCGACATAGGCTACCTGGCCTTCACCCCAGAGCACGCCCTGCGGGAACTGATAAACCTGAACGCCGGTTTTCAGTACCTGATCACGGGTATCGGTGGTGCCATGCGGAATGGCGATGCCATTGCCAAGGAAGGTTGAGGTTTGCTGTTCGCGAGCGAGCATGCCGTCAACATAGCCGTTGCCGACATTGCCTGCCTGCACCAGCGCTGCGGCGATCTGCCGGATAGCCTCTTCTTTTGATCCGGCCTGCTCGCCCGGATGGATGTCCTGCACGGATAACTGGAACATGATTCTCCACTCCTGCTGAAATTGAATCGATTCAGCTTAGATAAGAAAAAATACGCTATTTGGGTTGGCAAACAGATACCGGATAGCGCTGAAACGTTTCAAGAAGTCTTGCTCTTTCTACAAAAGCTTGCAAGTAAAGTTACAATTCAGCATACAAAAATTAGATGTGCAGCACGTTTTGTTGGCAGGCAGCGCATTTTTACAAATCTGTTTTGAAATCCACCGCTCTGTTTCAGCAACTTCAGCAAAAGCGGAAAACCTTTTGAAAGGGGATTTTGATTTTTCGTGGGATGAATGATCCGGTTTTCTGTCTATTTTCTGACAAGCGGCGTAAACTCCGCCTTTCTTCATATCACTGATACAGAAACATGCACACGACCCCCGCCGCCGTCCCCCGGAAGTCATTTGATTTGACCTCATCGGCGTTTTTGATTGTTGCCTTCCTCACCGGTATCGCCGGTGCGTTACAAACCCCTACGCTGAGTCTGTTCCTCACGAACGAGGTTCATGCCCGTCCAGCCATGGTTGGCTTCTTCTTTACTGGCAGCGCCATCATCGGCATTCTGGTCAGCCAGTTTCTGGCCGGGCGTTCGGATAAGAAAGGTGACCGCAAGTCCCTGATCGTTTTTTGCTGCCTGATGGGCGTTTTTGCCTGCCTGCTGTTCGCCTGGAATCGTAACTATTTCGTGTTGCTGTTTGTCGGCGTGTTTCTTAGTAGCTTTGGCTCCACCGCCAACCCGCAGCTCTTTGCCTTAGCCCGCGAACACGCAGACCATACCGGCCGCGAAGCGGTGATGTTCAGCTCGATCCTGCGCGCTCAGGTGTCACTGGCATGGGTCGTCGGGCCGCCGCTGGCTTACGCCCTGGCGATGGGGTTTGGTTTTCCGGCAATGTATCTCAGCGCCGCGGTGGCGTTTGTGGTCTGTGGGGCGATGGTCTGGTTTTTCCTGCCGACGATGCGCAAAGAGCCGAAGCTGGCGACCGGGGTGCTGGAATCACCGCGCCGCAACCGTCGCGACGCCCTGCTACTGTTTACCATCTGCACGTTAATGTGGGGCACTAACAGCCTGTACATCATCAATATGCCGCTGTTCATTATTAATGAGCTGCATCTGTCCGAGAAACTGGCGGGGGTGATGATGGGGACGGCGGCCGGGCTGGAGATCCCGACCATGCTGATCGCCGGTTACTATGCAAAACGCTTCGGGAAACGCTTCCTGATGCGCATTGCTGCCGTCGCCGGACTCCTGTTTTACGTCGGGATGCTGACCGCCCATTCGCCCGCGCTGCTGCTGGGGTTACAGCTGCTGAACGCGATTTATATCGGCATTCTCGCCGGGATCGGCATGCTCTACTTCCAGGATCTGATGCCGGGACAGGCGGGTGCTGCGACCACGCTATACACCAATACCACCCGCGTGGGCTGGATTATCGCCGGCTCCATGGCCGGGGTCGTCGCCGAGATCTGGAGCTATCACGCCGTGTTCTGGATTGCGCTGGGGATGTGCATCCTGACGACGCTCTGCCTGACGCGCATTAAGGATATTTAAGGCGCGGTGAGCGCCTCGAGGTCAAGCAGCCAGGTCATGGCCTGGGTACGCGAGGTGCTGCACATTTCGAGCGACGGCTGCAGGCTGGCGCACACTTTGGGCCGCAGCGGCGAGCCAAAGATTTTGCAGCGCTGTTGCGCGTCAAGCTGTACGCAGGGGGTATTGGCAGGTTTGCCGTTGGGCATCCCGGGGATGGGGCTGGAGATGGAGGGCGCGGTGCAACATGCTCCGCAGTCCGAACGGCAATCCATATACGTACGTTACCTGAAAGAAAGCCGCTCCCGCGGGCGTGACGCGCACAGTAACACCTTTTGCGTATTGATAGCAAAAGCCACGAAATCCACTTGCCTGAAATGCCGCGCGCGAGTACTTTGACGCGATATTTTTGACCTTCCCGTGAACAGGATTACTGCAATGCCAAGAGCGAACGAAATTAAGAAAGGTATGGTGCTGAATTACAACGGCAAGCTGCTGATTGTGAAAGACATCGATATTCAGGCACCCAGCGCCCGTGGCGCAGCAACGCTGTACAAAATGCGTTTTGCTGATGTGCGTACCGGTCTGAAAGTTGAAGAGCGTTTCAAAGGCGACGATATCGTGGATACCGTTACCCTGACCCGTCGTTATGTCGATTTCTCCTACGTTGACGGCAACGAATACGTATTTATGGATAAAGAAGACTACACCCCGTACATCTTCACCAAAGATCAGATTGAAGAAGAGCTGCTGTTTATCCCGGAAGGCGGGATGCCGGATATGCAGGTTCTGACCTGGGATGGCGTCCTGCTGGCGCTGGAACTGCCGCAGACTGTCGATCTGGAGATCGTGGAAACGGCCCCGGGCATTAAAGGTGCTTCCGCCTCCGCGCGTAACAAACCTGCGACCCTGACCACCGGTCTGGTCGTGCAGGTGCCGGAATACCTCTCCGCAGGCGAGAAAATCCGCATCCATATCGAAGAAAAACGCTATATGGGTCGTGCTGACTGATCCTGCGCGCTGTTTTGCCGGGTAGCGGCTTCGCCTTACCCGGCCTGCAAAAGCACGTATAAAAAAACCGGCTCAATGGCCGGTTTTTTTGTCGGCCCGGTCAGCATAACGCCGCCGGGCAGTAGCTGTTACAGCAGCTCAGGATATTTGGTCATCTTCAGCGCCAGCTCCACGCCGCGCACTTCCGCCATCCCTTTCAGACGCCCAATCGCGGAATACCCCGGGTTGGTTTTCTTACGCAGATCGTCCAGCATCTGGTGCCCGTGATCCGGGCGGAACGGAATCGGGCGCAGATCGCCTGCCCGCTTACGACGCTGCTCTTCACCCAGAATTGCATCGACGACCGCCACCATGTTCACGTCGCCGCCAAGATGCGCCGCTTCGTGGAAGGTTTTCGGGTTATCTTCCCGACAGGTTGCTCGCAGGTGGGTAAAGTGGATGCGGTCGCCGAAGGTTTCAATCATCTGCACCAGATCGTTATCGGCCCGAACGCCGTATGAACCCGTGCACATGGTAAAGCCGTTGTTGATGCTATCGACCGTCTCTTTCAGCCACTGCATATCTTCAATGGTGGATACAATACGCGGCAGGCCGAGGATAGGACGCGGCGGATCGTCCGGGTGGACCGCAAGACGCACGCCCGCCTCTTCCGCCACCGGCACGATAGCCCGCAGGAAGACCGCCATGTTTTCCCGCAGCTGCGCTTTATCGATGTTGCCATACTCAGCCAGACGCGCGCGGAACTGGTCGAGGGTGTAGCCCTCTTCTGCCCCCGGCAGGCCGGCGATAATGTTGCGGGTCAGCTTTTCAATATCAGCTTCGCTGGCGGTGTCGAACCACACCTGCGCCTGCTGCTGCTCTGCCGCGGTGTAATCTGCCGCCGCGCCTTCGCGCTTCAGGATGTGCAGCTCGAACGCGGCAAAGGCGATCTGGTCAAAACGCAGCGCTTTTGAGCCGTCCGGCATTTCATATTCCAGGTCGGTACGGGTCCAGTCGAGGATAGGCATAAAGTTGTAGCACACGGTATCAATACCGCAGGCCGCCAGGTTGCGGATGCTCTGCTGGTAGTTCGCAATCCAGGTCTGGTAGTTGCCGGAGTGGGTTTTGATCTCTTCGTGAACCGGAATACTTTCCACCACCGACCAGGTTAGCCCTTTCTCTGCCAGCAGCGCCTGACGCTGTTTGATCTCCTCCACTGGCCACACCTGGCCATTGGGGATATGGTGCAGTGCGGTGACGACGCCCGTTGCGCCAGCCTGACGCACATCATCAAGAGAAACCGGATCTTTCGGCCCGTACCAACGCCAGGTTTGTTCCATTGATTCACCCTCTAAAGTTGTTATACCAATACTATCTATCTTAATGACGACTACCATACATGCATGATCATGCAGGTCAATGCGTCTCGCTATATTGATTGATCCATCTCACAGTTCCCGGATATTTACGGCTCACCAATTCAATTTGTTGTCATATAACTTTACACTGGCATTGTTAATTAATGGTTAATCAGGTGTGTATTTCATGAAGACAATTGCCTCCACCGCGCTACCCGCTCACGTGTTACAGCCGCAGTACGATCGTCAGGCGTTACGCTCCCGTATCGTCCATTTCGGCTTTGGTGCCTTTCATCGTGCGCATCAGGCGCTCCTGACCGATCGGGTGCTGAACGCCAGAGGCGGTGACTGGGGGATATGTGAGATTAGCCTGTTTAGCGGCGATACGCTGATGAGCCAGCTGCGCGCGCAGGATCATCTCTTTACGGTGCTGGAAAAAGGCGCTGAGGGTAATCAGCCAATTATCGTCGGGGCAGTGCATGAATGCCTGAACGCCAGGCTTGATTCGCTGGCCGCCATTATTGAGAAATTTTGCGAGCCGCAGGTGGCAATCGTATCCCTGACCATCACCGAAAAGGGCTACTGCATCGATCCGGCCACCGGCAAGCTGGATACCCGCAATGAACGCATCATGCACGATCTGGAATATCCTGATGCGCCACACTCCGCGCCGGGGATCCTCGTCGAAGCCCTGCATCGCCGTCGCGAGCGGGGTCTGTCGCCGTTCAGCGTACTCTCCTGCGATAACATCCCTGATAACGGCCATGTGGTGAAAAACGCGGTGCTGGGCATGGCCCACAAGCGTTCCCCGGAGCTGGCGGAGTGGATCGCCGATAACGTCAGCTTCCCCGGCACCATGGTGGACAGGATTGTCCCCGCCGCCACCGATGATTCCCTTGCAGAGATCGCCCGTGAAGTGGGAGTTGACGATCCCTGCGCCATCAGCTGTGAGCCATTTATCCAGTGGGTGGTCGAGGATAACTTCGTCGCTGGTCGCCCGGAGTGGGAAGTGGCGGGCGTGCAGATGGTGCAGGACGTCCTGCCGTGGGAGCAGATGAAGCTGCGTATGCTTAACGGCAGCCATTCCTTCCTGGCCTACCTCGGTTATCTGGCCGGTTTCGCCCATATTAACGACTGCATGGCCGACAGCGCGCTGCGTGACGCTGCCCGTCGCCTGATGCTTGAGGAGCAGGCACCGACGCTGCGCATCACCGGGGTGGATCTGACCGCCTACGCCGACAGCCTGATTGACCGCTTCGCCAACCCGGCGCTGAAGCACCGCACCTGGCAGATTGCCATGGACGGCAGCCAGAAACTGCCTCAACGGATGCTGGAGAGTATTCGCCTCCACCGCCAGCGCGACACCGCCTGGCCGCTGCTGGCCCTCGGTGTCGCGGGCTGGATGCGCTACGTCAGCGGCGTGGATGATGCAGGCCACGCCATTGATGTACGCGATCCGCTGAGCGATAAGATCCGCGCCATCGTAGAGACCAGCGGCGAAGAGGAGCGCGTTACCGCCCTGCTGGCGCTCACTGAAATTTTCGGTACCGACCTGCCGCAGGATCCGCAGTTTGTAGAGGCCATCACCCGGGCTTACCAGCGCATTAGCCAGTCGGGCGCGCGCCAGGCCATTATCGATACGCTCCAGATTTAACCTCTGGTGCGCTTAAGGCGAGCGGGAGGCCTCCCGTTCGCCCTCCCCCCTTCTCAGGGGTGTTCTTTTGCGCCAGGATTATTGATAATTGTTATAGCATTACATTTATCACCCCTGGAGCACCTGTGACTAAAACCAACCTCATTACGGGCTTTCTCGGCAGCGGGAAAACCACGTCGATACTGCACCTGCTGGCGAATAAAGATCCTGCTGAAAAATGGGCCGTGCTGGTCAATGAATTTGGCGAGATCGGCATTGATGGCGCACTGCTGGCCGATAACGGGGCACTGGTCAAAGAGATCCCCGGGGGATGCATGTGCTGCGTGAACGGTCTGCCGATGCAGGTGGGGCTTAATACCCTGCTGCGTCAGGGTAAGCCCGACCGGCTGCTGATTGAACCCACCGGGCTGGGCCACCCGAAGCAGATCCTCGACCTGCTGACCGCCCCGGTCTATGAACCCTGGATCGATTTGCGCGCCACCCTGTGCTTACTCGACCCGCGTCAGCTACTGGACGAAAAATATGTCCAGAACGAAAACTTCCGCGACCAGCTCGCCGCCGCCGACGTCATCATTGCCAATAAAGAGGATCGCGCCACCGCAGAAAGTCGCGCCGCGCTGGATATCTGGTGGCAGCACTTCGGCGGCGAACGTCAGCTCTCCTGTACCACGCAGGGAAATATCGATGGGGCCCTGCTCGATCTGCCGCGGCGTAATCTGAAAGCGTTACCTGCCAGCGCCGCCCATGCCCACAGTCACGGCGAAAAACAGGGTCTGGCCGCGCTGAGTCTGCCTGCTCACCAGCGCTGGCGTCGCAGCCTGAACAGCGGCCAGGGTCACCAGGCCTGTGGTTGGGTGTTCGATGCGGACACCTGCTTCGACACCATCGGTTTACTGGAGTGGGTGCGGCTGGCACCGGTTGAACGCGTGAAAGGTGTTATGCGTATTCCCGAGGGGCTGTTACAGGTCAATCGCCAGGGCGCCGATTTTCACATCGAAACGCAGGGTGTAACGCCACCGGACAGCCGAATAGAGTTAATTAGTGCGGTTAACACCGACTGGAACGCCTTACAGTCCAGCTTGTTGAAGCTTCGTTTAAGTTCGGGCAACTAACGTTTCCCTGGTTTAACTGCTTACGGCTTAATGATGAAAACCCGACTATTACCTGTTTTATTGCTTAACCTTGCTGGCCTGGGCCTCTTTTTATCCTGGTATCTGCCGGTCAACCACGGTTTCTGGTTCCCGCTGGACAGCGGGATATTCCACTTCTTTAACCAGAAACTGGCAGAGAGTCGCCCCTTCCTGTGGCTGGTGGCGATCACCAATAATCGGGCCTTTGACGTCTGTTCCCTGTTGGCGATGGGCTACCTGATGCTGACCTTCTGGCGGAACGAGAGCGCGGCCGGGCGTCGGCGCATTCTAATGATTGGCCTGGTGATGCTGCTGACTGCCGTGGTTCTGAACCAGCTGGCGCAGGCTCTGATTCCGGTGAAACGCTCAAGTCCGACGCTATTTTTCCCTGACATCTACCGCGTCAGTGAATTACTGCATATTTCGACAAAAGATGCCTCGAAGGACAGTTTCCCGGGCGATCACGGGATGATGCTGCTTATTTTCACCGCTTTTATGTGGCGTTATTTTGGTCATAAGACTTTCGCATTAGCCCTCATTATTTTTATGGTTTTCTCTTTTCCACGGGTAATGATTGGCGCGCACTGGTTCAGCGATATTGCCGTCGGTTCTCTTTCAGTGGCGTTGATTGGGCTTCCATGGTGTCTGATGACCCCACTGAGCGACCGTTTAATAGCATTCTTTGATCGCTACCTGCCTGGCTGATTCAACATTTTTAAAACAAGTTACTAACCGAAATTAACAGTATCAATGAGGGATCAATGCAGATCCCTCATGTATTATTTGCTTGCACTGCCCCAGCCTGTCATTTTCCTGTCATAATAATCACGTTAGAAATTAACAGTTTGGTTATTACTTAACCTAAATTAACCCGCAAATTTGCTCTTCCGGCAGCAAACTTTTGGTATCACATTTTCTTATAAAAATTTGGCAATTTTTGCTCGCAATGACCGTGTCGATCGGGTACTCTCAAACTCGTTTTACCTCAGCGCTACAATTATTATCGTTGTAAATAAATTTGTGCGATTCGCCACAGATTTGACCATAAAGAATTGTCTGATAGTGCGCAGGTATTTAGTCTCGTCTCGCTTGGCATTTTTTATAACGATATTTGTCGTTAAGGACTTCAAGGGATAATAAACAACATGGTCAAATCTCAACCGATCTTGAGATACTTCTCACGGGTGATCCCGGCGATTGCAGTAGCGGTTCTGCTTTCAGCTTGTAGCGCATCGAATACCGCAAAGAATATGCATCCTGAGACGCGTGTTGTGGGGTCAGAAGACGCCTCTTCACTGCAAGCCTCTCAGGATGAATTTGAAAAAATGGTCAGCAATCTGGATATCAAATCCCGATTAATGGACCAGTATGCTAGCTGGAAAGGCGTGCGCTATCGCCTTGGCGGCGATACACGTAAAGGGATTGATTGTTCCGGCTTCGTACAACGTACTTTCCGCGAACAGTTTGGTTTAGAACTTCCGCGTTCAACCTATGAACAACAGGAAATGGGCAAATCGATCTCGCGTAGCAGCTTACGCACCGGCGATTTAGTGCTGTTCCGGGCGGGTTCAACCGGCCGTCATGTCGGCATCTATATTGGTAACGACCAGTTTGTTCACGCGTCCACCAGCAGTGGTGTGATGATCTCCAATATGAACGAACCCTACTGGAAGAAGCGCTACAATGAAGCGCGCCGTGTATTAACTCGCAGTTAACCGCCAGTGCTGTCCGTTTCCCTTGACTGACAGCATGCTAAAAAAGCACTGCTACGGCAGTGCTTTTTTTTTATAACTCAACAACACATTCAGGGCTGGTCGTTCCAGGCTATAGTCTGGTAGTAGCGTGAGTTTAGCCGTCATGATAACGCGGGCGGCATATCAGGATCCGATTACATTTATGTTTACCCGCCATTTATCAACCCGACGAAAAGTGCTGATGCTCAGCGTGCTTGCCGGACTTATTGTCGCCCTGCTCTGTGGCGGTATGCAGTTTTTTTTCAGTTATCACAAACGGGATGTGAAATACGATAACCTGATTACCGACCTCCATGACTACATGGCAGATTATTTTAAAGAGCTGCGCATCTCCATCGATAGATTGCAGCCACTGACCTTAAGCCAGTGCCACGAGGTCAGCGCCGAATTGACCTCCCGCGCCGCATTCAGCCTTAACGTCCGTGCCTTCCTGCTGGTAAAAGATAAAATTGCCTTCTGCTCGTCAGCAACCGGGCCGTTGAATGTTCCCCTCAGCGAACTGGTGCCGAATATCGACGTGAATAAAGATGTTGATATGGCTCTGCTGCCCGGTACGCCGATGATGCCAAAAAAACCGGCCATTGTGTTGTGGCACCGAAACCCGCTGCTGGACAGTGGCGGCGTATTTACTTCTATTAATCTCAACCTGACTCCCTACCTGTTATATACCGCCCGCCAGGATGAATTTGCCGGTATTGCCCTTATTATCGGCGATACCTCTTTTTCGACTTATTCAAACCGGCTGATTCACATTTCGGATCTGGATAAACACCCCGTGCGCTCCAGCCGGATTGAAGGACTGCCGCTGACCATTAATCTGTATGCCGATACCTGGACGATGGCCGATCTCTATTTTGCCCTGCTGTTTGGTCTGATGTGCGGCTCCAGCATCGGGGTGCTCTGTTTCTATGGGCTGATGAACCACGCCAATCCGCGAAAAGAGATCCTCACCGCGATTAAGCAGAACCAGTTTCACGTGGTCTATCAGCCGGTCGTGGACGCGAATAATCTGCGGATGGGCGGCGTGGAGGTATTGATGCGCTGGCACCATCCCGGTGCCGGGGAGATCCCGCCGGATGCCTTTATTGGCTTTGCAGAAGCACAGAAATTAATTGTGCCGCTCACGCTGCATCTCTTCGACCTGATCCTGCGCGACGCCCCGGCGCTGAAAAAACGCCTTCCGCCAGGTTCCAAGCTGGGCATTAATCTCTCCCCGGGCCACCTGCACGCCGACAGCTTCAAGGAAGATATGCGTAAATTCGCCGCCTCGCTGCCGCCGGATCATTTCCAGATTGTGCTCGAAATTACCGAGCGCGATATGCTGAATCAGCGGGAAGCCACAAAGCTCTTTGAATGGCTGCATCTGGAAGGGTTTGAAATCGCGGTGGATGATTTTGGTACCGGGCACAGCGCCCTCATCTACCTTGAGCGTTTCACCATGGACTATCTGAAAATCGACCGCGGCTTTGTCAACGCCATCGGCCTGGAGACCGTGACCTCCCCGGTGCTGGATACCGTGCTGACGCTCGCCCGGCGGCTGAATATGGTGACCATTGCCGAAGGTGTCGAGACCCCCGAGCAGGCGAAGTGGCTGCGCGATCACGGCGTCAATATGTTGCAAGGCTACTGGATCAGCCGCCCGATGCGCCTGGAGCAGTTGCTGGTCTGGCAGCCTGACGTTCACCCCGACAGCGAATAATTTCCCAACCACCGCTACGTCACTTATTATTCAGGTATCCTGCCCGGCCAGACTGCAAGAGGAAAATGTCGCGGAATGATTGTGCGCATAATAGTGCTGCTGATGGCGATGATGAGTGGACTCAGCCAGGCGCAAACCATTAAAGAAAGCTACGCGTTCGCGGTGATTGGCGAGCCGAAATATGCCATCAATTTCGATCACTACGATTACGTTAACCCTGCCGCGCCAAAAGGGGGCAATCTTACCCTTGCCGCCAACGGCACCTTCGATAACTTCAACCGCTATGCCCTGCGCGGCGTGGCGGCCGAGCGTACCGACGCCCTCTACGATACCCTTTTTACGACGTCTGACGATGAGCCAGGCAGCTATTATCCGCTGGTTGCCGAGCAGGCCCGCTACGCCGATGATTTTGCCTGGATGGAGTTGACCCTCAATCCACTGGCGCGTTTTCATGACGGCACACCGGTGAAGGCCAGCGACGTGGCTTTTACCTTCCATAAGTTTATGACCGAAGGGGTGCCACAGTTCCGGCTGGTCTATAAAGGGGCTACGGTGACGGCCATCGCCCCGCTGACGGTGCGCATCACGCTCGCCAACCCTAACAAAGAGGACATGCTGAGCCTGCTTACCCTGCCGGTCATGCCTGAAAAGTTCTGGAAAGATCATAAGCTCAGCGATCCCCTCTCCACCCCACCGCTGGCGGGTGGGCCATACCGCATTACAAGCTGGCGTATGGGGCAGTATCTTATCTACTCCCGGGTAAAGGATTACTGGGCGGCCAACCTGCCGGTGAACCGGGGCCGCTGGAATTTCGATACCCTGCGCTACGACTACTATCTGGACGACAACGTGGCCTTCGAGGCGTTCAAAGCGGGCGCGTTTGATATGCGGGTAGAGAGCAGCGCCAAAAACTGGGCCACGCGCTACATCGGGAAAAACTTTGACCGCGGCTTTATCGTGAAAGAAGCGCTTAAAAATGATTCCGCTCAGGATACGCGCTGGCTGGCCTTTAATATTCAGCGCCCGGTATTCAGCGATCGCCGGGTCCGCCAGGCCATTACCCTCGCCTTTGATTTTGAGTGGATGAACAAGGCGCTGTTCTACGGCGCCTACAGTCGGGTTAACAGCTATTTCCAGAATACAGAGTATGCGGCCAAGGGCTACCCGGATGCCGCGGAGCTGACGCTTCTCGCCCCGCTGAAAAGCGCCCTCCCCGCCGAGGTGTTTACTACCGTCTTTCAGCCGCCGGTCTCTAAAGGCGATGGCTACGATCGTAACAACCTGCTAAAAGCCAGCCAGCTGCTGGACGAGGCCGGGTGGACAATCAAAAATAAGCAGCGGGTTAACACGCAAACCGGCAAACCGCTCAGTTTTGAACTGCTGTTGCCCTCCGGGGGGAATAATCAGTGGGTGCTGCCGTTCCAGCACAACCTTGAACGGCTGGGCATTACCATGAACATTCGCCAGGTGGATAACTCGCAAATTACCAACCGGATGCGCAACCGCGATTACGATATGATGCCGCGCCTGTGGCGGGCCATGCCGTGGCCGAGCTCGGACCTGCAGATCTCCTGGGCTTCCCAGTACATTGACTCAACCTATAATTCACCGGGAGTAAAAAACCCGGCCATCGACGCACTGATTGCGCAAATCGTTGCCGCGCAGGGCGATAAACAGAAGCTGCTGCCCCTCGGGCGCGCGCTGGATCGGGTCCTGACCTGGAACTATTACATGCTGCCAATGTGGTTTATGGGCCAGGATCGGGTGGCCCGCTGGGATAAATTTGGTCTTCCGGCCCAACGCCCGGTCTACTCCCTCGGGTTCGAAAACTGGTGGTATGACGTTAACAAAGCGGCGAAATTACCCGCCGAGCGGCGTTAAGGATACGCAATGGGCGCTTATTTACTTCGTCGTTTACTGCTGGTGATCCCCACCCTGTGGGCGATTATCACCATCAACTTTTTTATCGTGCAGATCGCCCCGGGTGGCCCGGTGGATCAAGCGATTGCCGCCATCGAATTCGGTAACAGCGGGGCGATGCCCGGCGGGGGCGATGAAGGCATGCGCGCCAGCCACGCCCGCACCGGGGTGGGCAATATCAACGAGAGCCACTATCGCGGTGGACGGGGTCTGGATCCCGAGGTGATCGCCGAGATCACCCAGCGTTACGGCTTTGATAAACCAATCCATGAGCGTTATTTCAAAATGCTCGGGGACTATCTGCGCTTTGATTTTGGCGACAGCCTGTTCCGTAGCGCCTCGGTGCTGCATCTGATTAAAGAGAGCCTGCCGGTTTCCATCACCCTGGGCCTGTGGGGCACCCTGATTATCTATCTGGTCTCGATCCCGCTCGGCATCCGTAAAGCGATGGATAACGGCAGCCGGTTCGATATCTGGAGCAGTACCTTCATTATTATTGGCTATGCGATACCGGCGTTTCTGTTTGCCGTTCTGCTGATTGTCTTTTTTGCCGGGGGGAGTTACTTCGACCTCTTCCCGCTGCGCGGGCTGGTCTCGACCGATTTCAGCAGCCTGCCGTGGTACGAGAAAATTACCGACTACCTGTGGCACATTACCCTGCCGGTGCTGGCGACGGTGATCGGCGGGTTTGCGGCTCTGACCATGTTGACCAAAAACGCCTTCCTCGATGAGATCCGCAAGCAGTACGTGGTGACCGCCCGCGCCAAAGGGGTCAGCGAGCGGGGCATTCTGTGGAAACACATTTTTCGCAATGCCATGCTGCTGGTGATCGCCGGTTTTCCCGCCACCTTTATCAGCATGTTCTTTACCGGCTCCCTGTTAATTGAGGTGATGTTCTCCCTCAACGGGCTGGGGTTGCTCGGTTACGAGGCCACCGTCTCACGGGATTACCCGGTGATGTTTGGCACGCTCTATATTTTCACCCTGATTGGCCTGCTGCTGAATATCCTCAGCGATATCTGCTATACGCTGGTCGATCCGCGTATTGATTTTGAGGGTCGCTGATGCCGCGCTTAAGCCCCGTCAATCAGGCCCGCTGGGCCAGGTTTCGTCACAATCGCCGTGGCTACTGGTCGCTGTGGATTTTCGCCCTGTTTTTCGCCCTGAGCCTGTGCTCGGAGCTGGTTGCTAACGATAAACCCCTGCTGGTGCACTTTAACGATCGCTGGTACGTCCCGGTGATCAAAGAGTACAGCGAAAGCGACTTTGGCGGCCCCTTTGCCACCGCAGCGGATTATCAGGATCCCTGGTTACAGGCGCAGCTCAACGAGCACGGCTGGGTGCTGTGGGCCCCGGTCCGCTTTGGTGCCACCAGCATTAACTTTGCCACCACCACGCCCTTCCCGTCCCCGCCTTCGGCACAAAACTGGCTGGGCACCGATGCCAACGGCGGGGATGTGCTGGCGCGCATTCTCTACGGCACGCGGATCTCCATTCTGTTTGGCCTGATGCTGACCCTGTTTTCCAGCGTGATGGGCGTGCTGGCCGGGGCGATCCAGGGCTATTACGGCGGTAAAATCGACCTCTGGGGCCAGCGGTTTATCGAGGTCTGGTCCGGGATGCCGACGCTGTTCCTGATTATTCTGCTTTCAAGCGTGGTACAGCCTAACTTCTGGTGGCTGCTGGCCATCACGGTGCTCTTTGGCTGGATGGCGCTGGTGGGGGTGGTGCGGGCGGAGTTCCTGCGCACCCGTAATTTTGACTACATTCGCGCCGCCCAGGCGCTGGGGGTCAGCGATCGCGGGATCATTTTCCGTCATATGCTGCCGAACGCCATGGTGGCGACCCTGACCTTCCTGCCGTTTATCCTGTGCAGCTCCATCACGACCCTTACCTCGCTCGATTTTCTCGGCTTCGGCTTGCCGCTGGGTTCGCCGTCGCTGGGCGAGCTGCTGTTACAGGGGAAAAACAATTTGCAGGCGCCGTGGCTCGGCATCGCCGCCTTTCTCTCCGTTGCCGTGCTGCTCTCGTTGCTGATTTTTATTGGCGAAGCGGTGCGCGATGCTTTTGACCCGAATAAGGCGGTTTAAGATGACCCAGCCTCTCCTTCACATTGACGCCCTCTCCATCGCGTTTCGCCAGCAGGGCGAGCTGCGTACCGTGGTCAATGATGTCTCCCTGCACATAGATGCCGGGGAAACGCTGGCGCTGGTGGGGGAATCTGGCTCCGGGAAGAGCGTTACCGCGCTCTCCGTCCTGCGCCTGCTCCCAGCCCCGCCGGTGGTCTATCCGCAGGGCGATATCCTGTTTCATGGGCAGTCGCTGCTGCATGCCGACGAGCGCACCCTGCGCGGGGTGCGGGGCAACAAGATCGCCATGATTTTCCAGGAGCCGATGGTGTCGCTGAACCCGCTGCACACCCTCGAAAAACAGCTCTATGAAGTGCTCTCCCTGCACCGCGGCATGCGCAAAGAGGCGGCACGCGGAGAGATGCTCGACTGTCTCGAACGCACCGGGATCCGCAACGCCGCAAAACGGCTGGCCGATTTTCCTCATCAACTTTCCGGCGGTGAACGCCAGCGGGTGATGATCGCCATGGCACTGCTGACCCGCCCGGAGCTGCTGATTGCCGATGAACCGACCACCGCGCTGGACGTCACGGTACAGGCGCAGATCCTTCAGCTGTTACACGAGCTGCGTGACGAGCTGAACATGAGCCTGCTGTTTATCACTCACAACCTCAGCATAGTGAGAAAGCTGGCCGACCGGGTCGCGGTGATGCAGAACGGCTGCTGCGTGGAGCAGAACCGGGCCGCGACGCTGCTTGCCGCGCCTGAGCACCCTTACACCCAGCGGCTGCTCAACAGCGAGCCAGCTGGCGATCCCGTCCCGCTGCCGGACGCGGCACAACCACTGCTGAGCGTGAAAGATCTCTCGGTGGCTTTTCCGGTGCGCAAAGGCCTCCTGCGTCGGGTGGTGGATAACAAGCAGGTGCTAAAAAACGTCAGCTTCAACCTGCGCCCCGGTGAAAGCCTTGGGCTGGTAGGCGAGTCCGGCTCCGGTAAAAGCACTACCGGGCTGGCGCTGCTGCGCCTGATTGCCTCCAGAGGGGAGATTGTGTTTGATGGTCAGCCGCTGCATCGCTGGGATCGCCGTCAGATGTTGCCCGTCCGCCACCGGATGCAGGTGGTATTTCAGGATCCAAACTCCTCCCTGAATCCACGTCTTAACGTGCAGCAAATTATCGAAGAAGGGCTGCGGGTGCATCAGCCCACGCTCAGCGTGCAGGCGCGGGAGGAGGAGGTCATTCGGGTGATGGGCGAAGTGGGGCTGGATCCGCAGACCCGGCATCGTTATCCTGCCGCCTTTTCCGGCGGCCAGCGTCAGAGGATCGCCATTGCTCGCGCGCTGATCCTGCGCCCGGAGCTGATCATTCTGGATGAACCCACCTCATCGCTGGACAAAACCGTACAGGCGCAGATCCTGGCGCTGCTGAAAGATCTGCAGGAGAAACACCGGCTGGCCTATATCTTTATCAGCCACGACCTGCAGGTGGTACGCGCGCTGTGTCACCAGGTGATTGTGTTACGTCAGGGAGAGGTGGTCGAGCAAGGGGAGTGTCAGCGCGTGTTTGCCGCGCCGACGCAGGAGTATACGCGTCAGCTATTAGCGTTACGCTGACGCTCAGACAGGATCCTGACCTGCTACGGATTCGGCAATCGCCACCCCGAAGTTTTTCAGGCGGCAGGTCGCCGCGAACTCGTCCTGGCTTTTCACGAACAGGCACGGCTCGCCTTCGCACTCCAGTACCGAGCTGTAAAGCTCAATGTCCGTCAGCGCCTGGCTCAGCTTTTCCATTACCGGCCATGCGTTGCCCTCTTCCGGGCTTAGCAGCTTAAGCGCCACCAGACAGTTATCACTGTTTGCTCCGCTTTGCGGAATCGGTTCAACTTTGGAACCTGCAAAACCCGCCGACCAGCGATAGCTCTGCGGCAAGCGATGCACAATGGAGAGCTGTAATGTATTCACGTTTGTTCCCCGGAAGCAAAATATACTTCACAATCTATTTACATTTATAGTAACACATCAACACTTACCTGCTCTGTTTTTAATAAGAAAACGCTTACACCTGTTTCCACGGGGGTTGGCGTCTAATTTATCAGGGCTTTTTGACAGTGTTTCAGGTTGATAGCGGCGCTATATGTACCCGTTTCTGTGATCTAACACAACCTTTTTAACTACAAGGCTGTGACTATTTACACAAATAGATTTTACATAAAAGAAACAAACAGGGGAGCGGTGAAACGTGCTTTGCTTGACCAACATCAAAAAAGGGCCCCGTCGGGACCCTTATCGCTGCACTATTTTACTGCTTTTCGTGGCCGGCTGGCGTAGAGGCAGAAAAGGATCGAGCAGGTCGCGCACAAGGCAATTGACCAGAGCATCGGCCAGGCGGTGGTAAAGGTCGCCAGGGAGAGCAGCGCCCCGACAATGGCGCCAATCCCGAAGCGGAAGGTGCCTGCCAGTGAAGAGGCCGTCCCGGCCATATGCGGGAACTCATCAAGGATCACCGCCATCGCGTTGGACGACACTATCGAAATACAGCCCACAAAGGCCGCAATCCCTATCACCAGCGTCCAGAAACCCACATCAAAGAAGGCCGTCACCACCATCCACACCGCCATGACGAACTGGATCCACAGACCAATGCGGAACATGTTCAGCGCCCCCACCCGACGGACGAAGCGGCTGTTGATCATGGTCAGCACAAAGATGAAGACCACGTTCAGCGCGAAGTAGTAGCCGAAATGCTGCGGAGAGACGTGGTTGAGTTCAATGTAGACAAACGGCCCGGCGCTGAGAAATGAGAACATCCCGGCAAAGCTGAAGCCGCTGGCCAGCATATAGCTCAGCACGCGCTTATGGCGAAACAGTGAGGCAAAGTTGCCAAGGGTGGTACGGATATGAAACTTCTGCCGATGCTCCGCAGGCAGGGTTTCCTTTATAAAGAAGAAGATCATCGCCGAGGCCAGCAGGGCCGCCAGCGCCAGAAGCCAGAAAATCGCGTGCCAGCTGAACCACACCAGCACAGCCCCCCCGACCATCGGTGCCACCAGCGGCGCCACGGTGGTGACCAGCATGACGAAGGACATCATGCGGGAGAACTCTTCTTTGGGGTAGATATCGCGCATCAGGGCATTGATGACCACGCTTGCGGCCGCTGCCGCCAGGCCGTGGAAGAAACGCATCACAATCAGGTGATCGATGGACTGCGCCATCGCACAAGCCGCCGCCGCACCAGCAAACACCAGCGTCCCGCCCAGCACCACCGGTTTGCGGCCCAGGCTGTCGGCCATGGGGCCGTAAAGCAGCTGGCCGAGGGCAAAGCCGAGAATATAGGTGCTGAGGGTCATTTGCGCGCTACCCGCCGGCACGCCAAATTGCTCAGCGATCACCGGCAGCGCAGGCAGATACATGTCGATGGAGAGCGGCATCAGCATAGCCAGCAGACCAAGGATAAAGACAATGCTGAACGACGATTGTGGCCTGGTGGTCACAGTTAGCTCCTGAAATTAGCGTGAAGAGAGGCCAACGCTGGCAATTTCTTCTTCCGTCAACGGGCGGTATTCGCCTGGCTCAAGATCCGCGTCAAGGGCGATCGCCCCAATCCGTTCGCGATGCAGACCCACAACGTGGTTACCCACGGCAGCAAACATGCGTTTTACCTGATGGTAGCGCCCTTCGCTGATGGTCAGACGCACTTCGGTAGGGGTGATCACTTCCAGCACGGCAGGCTTAGTCAGATCTTTTTCATTGTGCAGCTGAACGCCGTGGGCAAATTGTTCTGCCGTGCTGTCGCTCACCGGGGATTCCAGCGTCACCAGGTAGGTCTTCTCACAATGGTGGCGCGGGGAAGTAATACGATGCGACCACTGACCGTCATCGGTCATCAGCACCAGGCCAGTAGTGTCGATATCCAGACGCCCGGCGGCGTGCAGTTTGTGCGCCACTGGCTCGTCGAGGAAATAGAGCACGGTCGGGTGATCGGGATCGTCAGTCGAGCAGACATAGCCTTGCGGCTTATTGAGCATGAAGTAACGTGGGCCGTTCTGCTGGGTCAGCGAATTGCCGTCATATTCCACCTGATGCTCGGGCTGGAGTTTGAACGCGCTGTCTCGCACAATATCGTCATCCACAGTAACGTGGCTGCCGCGAATCAGACGCGCAGCAATAGCGCGGCTTACGCCGAGTTGCTGAGCGATAAACTTATCAAGTCGCATGAAATAATTTTAGCCTTAAAGGTGCCAGGAGCCGGACGAGGCGCCCGGAAAAGAAGCAGTTAACAACAGCCCAGTATAACGGGCTATCCGCGCCACTCAAGGGAAAAAGTTTCGTGGCATACTATATGCGGGATAACAAAGCTGAGTAACCATGACCTTTACACTTCGCCCCTATCAACAGGAAGCCGTGGACGCCACCCTCGCCCACTTTCGTCAGCATAAAGAACCGGCCGCCATCGTCCTGCCCACGGGGGCGGGCAAAAGCCTGGTGATCGCCGAGCTGGCGCGCCTTGCACGCGGTCGCGTGCTGGTGCTGGCGCACGTCAAAGAACTGGTGGCGCAAAACCACGCCAAGTACCTGGCGCTGGGCCTGGAGGCTGATATTTTTGCCGCCGGATTACAGCGTAAAGAGAGCCACGGCAAAGTGGTGTTTGGCAGCGTGCAGTCGGTAGCGCGCAATCTGGACAAGTTTCAGAGCGAGTTCTCGCTGCTGATCGTGGATGAGTGCCATCGCATTAGCGATGACAACGACAGTCAGTATCAGCAGATCCTGACCCATCTGAAGAGCGTGAATCCGCACATCCGTCTGCTGGGGCTGACCGCCACCCCGTTCCGCCTAGGAAAAGGCTGGATCTACCGCTTTCATTATCACGGCATGGTACGTGGCGATGAAAAGGCGTTGTTCCGCGACTGTATTTACGAGCTGCCGCTGCGCTACATGATTAAACACGGTTACCTGACGCCGCCAGAGCGGCTGGATATGCCGGTGGTGCAGTACGATTTCAGCCGGTTGCAGGTGCAGAGTAACGGCCTGTTCAGCGAAGCGGATCTTAACCGCGAGCTGAAAAAGCAGGATCGTATTACCCCCCACATCATCAGCCAGATTGTGGAGTTTGCCGCCGATCGCAAAGGGGTGATGATCTTTGCCGCCACCGTGGAACACGCCCGGGAAATCACCGGCCTGCTGCCCGCCAGCGAGGCCCGGCTTATCACCGGCGAGACGCCGGGCAACGAACGCGACCAGCTGATTGAGGCGTTTAAGGCACAGCAGTTCCGCTATCTGGTCAACGTGTCAGTGCTCACGACCGGGTTTGATGCCCCACACGTCGATCTGATTGCTATTCTGCGCCCCACCGAATCCGTCAGCCTTTACCAACAGATTGTCGGCCGCGGCCTGCGTTTAGCCCCCGGTAAAACCGATTGCCTGATTCTGGATTACGCTGGCAACCCACACGACCTGTACGCCCCGGAAGTGGGTGCGCCAAAAGGAAAAAGTGACAACGTACCTGTGCAGGTGTTTTGTCCCGGCTGCGGATTTGCCAACACCTTCTGGGGCAAAACGACCGCCGACGGCACGCTGATTGAGCACTTTGGCCGACGTTGTCAGGGCTGGTTTGAGGATGACGACGGCCATCGGGAACAGTGTGACTACCGTTTCCGCTTTAAAAACTGCCCGCAGTGCAATGCTGAAAACGACATTGCCGCCCGTCGCTGTCGCGCCTGCGATGCGGTGTTGGTCGATCCCGACGATATGTTGAAAGCGGCCCTGAAGCTGAAAGACGCGCTAGTGCTGCGCTGCAGCGGGATGGCGCTGGCTCATGGCGCGGACGAGAAAGGCGAATGGCTGAAAATTACCTATTACGACGAAGATGGCGCCGATGTAAGTGAGCGCTTCCGTCTGCAGACGCCCGCCCAGCGTACCGCCTTTGAGCAGCTGTTTATCCGTCCGCATACCCGCACGCCCGGCGTGCCGCTGCGCTGGATCACCGCGGCCGATATCGTTCATCAGCAGCCGTTGCTGCGCCACCCTGACTTTGTGGTAGCGCGGAAAAAAGGCCAGTTCTGGCAGGTGCGCGAAAAGGTTTTTGATTATGAAGGCCGCTATCGCCGGGCTAACGAATTGCGTGGATAAAGGGACTTTTCATTGATGTGCAGGCCATTTGAGTATAAAATGCCGCCCGCTTCACATCCGTGAGGCAGAACACTTACCTGCTGCTGGGTCGCCTGTAGCAGGAATAATATGTACAGAGAGAAATCAATGTTAACTATCAATGTAGAAGTACGTAAAGAGCAGGGCAAGGGTGCGAGCCGCCGCCTGCGTGTAGCAAACAAATTCCCTGCCATCATCTATGGCGGCGAAGCTGCGCCAATCGCAATCGAACTGGACCACGACAAAGTGTGGAACCTGCAGGACAAGCCTGGTTTCTATGGCGAAGTTCTGACCCTGGTTGTTGACGGTAAAGAAGAAAAAGTGAAGGTTCAGGCTGTTCAGCGTCACCCGTTCAAGCCAAAACTGGCTCACATCGACTTCGTTCGCGCGTAATCGCTTACAGGTTGAGAAAAAACCCCGCATTGCGGGGTTTTTTTATGGCCGTTATTTACCGCCGGAGGTGCGACGCTGCAGCTGGTCGCGCAGGTTTGGCGGGGTGCCTTTAATGGTCAGCGTGTCGGTCGCCGGATCCCAGAAAATGCGCTCGCCGAGCAGCATGGCATCAAAGTTAATGGTTAACCCACCGCCACTACCGGCAAATTTGGTGAGCTGACGCAGCGTGCTGCGATCCGCCGGGAAGCTCTCTTCCAGCTCATAGCCTTTCTCAGCCGTAAATTCCTGGAAACTCACTTCGCTGACGCCCGCTAACTCTTTTGACAGTGACTCCAGAGCGATCTCTTCTCCCGCCTGCAGCTGCTCGTTGCAGTAGGCGTACACCTGCTGACGCACGTTCTGGCGTTCCGCTTTATCCAGCTCGGCTTCTGCGGTGAAATCATCCACCGCCTGCAGCAGGCCTTTGTTCTGCGCCTTGGCGTTCAACCCTTCGCTGGCACCGAGGAAATCCATAAAGAAGTCGGCCACCTTGCGCCCTACCCGCCCTTTCAGGAAGGTCAGATAGCGGGTCGATTCCGGATTGGTTTCCCATTCCGTCAAATCGATACGCGCCACGATATCCGCGTGGTTGATGTCCAGATAGTGGGTGGAGCTGATATCCAGCTGCTCATTAACGCGCATGCTGCTTAAGTTGTTCAGCACCGCCACCAGCAGATACTCCACCGTCAGGTAACGATAGTGGCAGAACAGGACGATCCCGCCATCGGCAAATGGGTACTTTGCCAGCTCATCGCGCAGGCGGCCGGTGGCGGCCCGGCTGAAGGCGAGGAAATCCTCGTCGCCCTGACGTTGCAGGCGCAGCGCCTGCGCCAGTTCACTCTCTTCACTGAACAGGCCATAGGCTTTGTTTTTAGCGCTGTAAACCCGGTGCAGCTCCGCGATCATGTCAACAGCGGTAGGCGTAGGCTCCAGTAACGAATCGCGCAGCACCAGCTCAAGGGTTTGCTCATCACGCTTGATAAGCTGGTGCAGGGCAATCTGGTTGATATCCAGACTCATGATAAACTCTCCTTTTAGACCGGGCCGTATTCAACCACCCGCCAGACATGTATGCAACCGAAGATAAAAAAGGGGAAAAAAAGCTGTTGCTACGGTAATATGTTGCCCTTTCCTTCACAAACAGATTTCGATTTATGCCACAACTCTCCCGCTATAGTGATGAACACGTTGAACAAATGCTCAGTGAGCTGCTCAACGTACTGGAAAAACATAAGGCACCCACCGACCTTTCCCTGATGGTTCTGGGAAATATGGTGACTAACCTTATCAATACCAGCGTTGCGCCGGCCCAGCGCCAGGCAATCGCAAAATCTTTCGCTCAGGCCTTACAGTCCTCGGTTAACGACGACCAGGCACACTAAGGGAAACGAACGACAGTTTATGGTGACGAATCGTCAGCGCTACCGTGAAAAAGTCTCCCAGATGGTTAGCTGGGGGCACTGGTTTGCCCTGTTCAACATTCTGTTGGCGATGGTGCTTGGCAGTCGTTACCTGTTTGTCGCCGACTGGCCGACAACGCTTGCCGGGCGTATCTACTCCTGGATGAGCGTCATTGGCCATTTCAGCTTCCTGGTATTCGCCACTTATCTGCTGATCCTGTTCCCGCTGACGTTTGTCGTCATGTCGCAGCGGCTGATGCGGTTTATCTCCGCCATTCTCGCCACGGTGGGCATGACGCTGTTACTGATCGACAGCGAAGTCTTTACCCGTTTTCACCTGCATCTTAATCCTGTCGTCTGGGAACTGGTGATTAACCCCGACCAGAACGAAACGGCACGTGACTGGCAGCTGATGTTTATCAGCGTGCCGATTATTTTGCTGATTGAGATGCTGTTTGCCACCTGGAGCTGGCAAAAGCTGCGCAGCCTGACGCGTCGTCGTCGCTACGCCAAACCGGTTGCAGCCCTCTTCTTCGTGGCCTTTATCGGCTCGCATTTCATGTATATCTGGGCTGACGCCAACTTCTACCGCCCAGTCACCATGCAGCGCGCGAACCTGCCGCTCTCCTATCCGATGACGGCCCGCCGCTTCCTTGAGAAACACGGCCTGCTTGATGCGCAGGAGTATCAGCGCCGCCTGATCGAGCAAGGCGATCCCGAAGCGGTATCGGTACAGTATCCGCTCAGCGATCTGCGCTACCGTGACATGGGCCAGGGTCAGAACGTCCTGCTGATCACCGTTGACGGGCTGAACTACTCGCGCTTTGAGAAGCAGATGCCAGCGCTGGCGGAGTTTGCCGATAAGAACATTAACTTTACCCAGCATATGAGCTCCGGTAACGCCACCGATACCGGGATCTTCGGCCTGTTCTACGGTATCTCGCCGAGCTATATGGACGGCGTACTGTCGTCGCGTATTCCTGCGGCGCTGATTACCGGTCTGAACCAGCAGGGTTACCAGCTGGGGCTCTTCTCGTCTGATGGCTTCAGCAGCCCGCTGTACCGTCAGGCACTGTTGTCCGACTTCTCGCTGCCGGCCACCCAGAGTCAGTCCGACGCCCAGACCGCCGGGCAATGGATCAGCTGGCTGAACCGCTATGCGCAGGACGATAACCGCTGGTTCTCCTGGGTTGCCCTCAACGGCACCACGCTGGATAACAGCAACCAGAAAACCTTTGCCCGCCGCTACGCCCAGGCAGCAGGCGATGTGGATGCCCAGATCGCCCGGGTACTGAACGCCCTGCGTGAGTCCGGCAAGCTGGAGAACACGGTAGTGGTAATCACCGCAGGTCACGGTGTGCCGCTTGGCAACGAGCGCACGGATGTTGACTGGTCGCGCCCTCGCCTGCACGTTCCGCTGGTTATCCACTGGCCGGGGACGCCCTCGCAGCGCATTAACATGCTGACCGATCATAAAGATGTGATGACCACCCTGATGCAACGCCTGCTCCACGTCAGCACGCCAGCCAATGAGTATTCCCAGGGTCAGGATCTGTTCAGCGCCACACGTCGCCATAACTGGGTGACCGCTGCCAGCAACAATACGTTGGCTGTCACGACGCCAGCCCTGACGCTGGTACTGAACAGCAACGGCAGCTACAAGACGTACAACCTGCAGGGTGAGAAACTCAACGATCAGACGCCGCAGCTCAGCCTGCTGCTCCAGGTGCTGACGGATGAAAAACGGTTCATTGCTAACTGATTTAAAATTAATCAGTTAGCCTGGACTGGCCTTGCATTAAGCGCGGAAATGGGTAGTATAAATTCTCATGCGTCGGCACGTAGCGCAGCCTGGTAGCGCACCGTCATGGGGTGTCGGGGGTCGGAGGTTCAAATCCTCTCGTGCCGACCAAAAATCCCAAAAAAACCAACCTTTTACGGTTGGTTTTTTTATGCCTGGCTTCAGAGATAACACTTCAATGCGCGCTTAAATTTCCGGCGTCTTTTTATACCCTGTCAATATCAGCATCAGGCTCTCTTTCGAATCCGCCGGGCTGAACTCGTAGTGGTTGCCCTGTCGGTCGCCCCCGATGTACCAGGAGATTTCCGTCTTTCCTGCGGCCAGCGCTTTACGCACCGCCTTGTCGACATCCACCATCCGGTACTCACGCTTGTTGTTGAGATACAGTTTTGCATCGGAGCTGTAGTTGCAGGCAGGCCGTTGTTTCCAGCTGACGGTAGCCGGATCCCAGTCGTTGCTGGCCGGGTAGAAGAAGATTTGATCCGCGCCGTTGGCTTCGACTTTCCCGCCATAGATACGAATTTTGTACTTGAAGAGAGAGGGATCCTGGCCTGTCGGCAGCGGTGGGATCGTGAATTTAACCAGGCTCAGGGTCTCGCTATTGTGGGTACGCCCCCCGTTTTGCCAGTTATCCTGGACTAATAAGGTCTGCGCCGGGGCGCTCGCCGTCTCGCTGCTCACCCGGACGTTCGCCAGCGCCTTCGAATAGCCGTAAGGCACGTTGGTACCGCAATCCATGCCCTGATTCATGCACATCTCCGTCATAAAGCGGGCGCCCTCTTCGGTCCAGCCGTTCATAAAGTCGGCATGGGCGGTATAGAGGCTACCCCAGTGCTCCTCGCGCGCATCGCCATTCATGGTGGGATCGAGCGACAGCTGCGCTTTCGCCGTATCCAGAGAGGTGATGCCGTGCAGCACCCAGGCCACGTTCATGTTTACCGTCGGGATCTTCACCGGGAAGCCGGAAGGACAATCCCCTTTCACATCGTAGGCGGCGTTAGCCATCCCGTGGTGCGGCTTGAGGTTAATGCCATCCCAGCAGTTAGGGAACTGAATGCCGATATTGAACTGCACCGCATCTTTGGCTTTTCTCAGGCCACAGACTTCACCGACTTTATTGGTGTAGCCTTTGCCGTTGGCGCATAAAAAGGTGATCCGGGAGTTGGGTTTAGTGCCGCGGTGATCGCCCGCCAGCAACGCCAGCCCGGCCGGGAACGGGCTGAGTGGGTACTGATCGACCTGCGAAGCCTGATAGTAGGTTTTTTGGTAGGCGGGCTTTACCACCGTCCCATTTGGCAGGCGCAGCGACGGCACCCAGTAGGCTGAGCTGTCGGCTTTGTTATCGCAGGTGGTGTCCGGTTGCTTACGCAGCGACGAAGAGGTGGAATGGGCATCCGTGCGAGTATTGCCAAAGAAGTCATGCCACATCGCCTGGTTGGCTTTGCCGAACATCATGATGGCATCATCGCCCAGGGTGTGGTTATACGCGCAGACAACGTGCGCCTGCGGGGCGGCATGCGCATAAAGCGATGGCAGCAAAAGGGCGGATGCCAGCGCGGTATAAACTGTGGTCCTTTTCATAGAGATCTCCTGATAGAAAGGCCCACATTGGTAACAAAACGGCGTTCACTCTCCGAATGATTTACGAAATGATTTTCCGCTGTAACGTGCTTTACAACGCTGCCGGACGCTTAAGCAGATACCCCAGGGTTATCAGGCAGATAACGGCCCCCGTATAGAAAGTATATTCCGCGCCCCACGTTTCCCAGATGATGCCCGCTCCGAGGCTGGCAATCAGCAGCGCCACGCCGCTCACCATGCTGAACAGGCCAAAGGCGGTTCCGCGCAGGTCGGCGGGGGCTGTTTTCGCAATCATCGCCGTCAGCAGCCCCTGCGTCATCCCCATATGGATGCCCCACAGCGCCACGCCGACGATGATCCCCACCCAGTGGGTGCTCAAGGCCAGCACGATATCTGCCGCGATCAATACCACCAGCCCCCCTTGCAGCAAACGGGTATGGCTCATGGCATCGGAGAGTTTACCGAAGGGATAGGCTGAAAAGGCGTACAGCAGGTTCATGGCGACCATCACCAGCGGGATCAACGCCAGCGGGATACCGGATTGCTGGGCGCGCAGCACCAGAAATGCCTCGCTGAAGCGGGCCAGGGTAAAGACTGCCCCCAGGCCGACCACCCACCAGCAGCTGGCACCGAGGCGTTTCAGGTTCTCTTTTTTAATCGGATTGGTGCGTTTGTGGGCGACAGGAGAAGCGGGTTCATGCAGGCCAAAAAAGAGTAGCGCGACGGCAAGTACGCCAGGAATCACGGCGATCCAGAAAATGGTGCGGAAATCGTTATGCCACAACAGCATCATGCCGACCGCCAGCAGCGGGCCAAGAAACGCGCCGAGGGTGTCCATCGACTGACGCAGCCCGTAGGCGGCACCCCGTAGTTCGGGTGGCGTTACGTCGGCCACCAGCGCATCACGCGGTGCGCCGCGGATCCCCTTCCCTACCCGGTCAATTAACCGTGCCCCGAGGATCATCCCCGACGAGGAGGCGAGCGCGAACAGCGGCTTGCTGGCCGCCCCCAGCCCGTAGCCCAGCAGCGCCAGCCCTTTGCGTTTTCCCAGATAGTCGCTGATGGCACCGGAGAAAACCTTGATAATCAGCGCCGTGGCTTCCGCCAGCCCTTCGATCAGGCCAATGAAGATGACGCTGGCCCCCAGCGTGGTCACCATAAACAGCGGCAATAAGCTATGGATGATCTCCGAGGAGATGTCCATCAACATGCTGACGCCGCCAACGATCCAGACCCCTTTGGGGATCTGGCTCAGCGTGGAAAACCGGGAGGCCATGCTCCGCTCCTGCTACCGGGAAAACCGTCATTTAACCCGAAAAAGTAGCAGAAGGGAATGTGAATCAATATCGTAAAAGCGAAGCGCGAAAGCTTAGTGCTTATCGCTACCACCGAGGAAAAAGATCCCCAGCGGGATGGCCAGCAGAACGGTAAAGACCGTGCTGTAAACTAACACCATTGCCGATTGCAGAACGTACATGCTGGTGGTCCACGACGTCAGCGGAATGTTGTACTGCTCAACCACACCGATGATCGTTACACGGCCTACCCCCATTACCGCGATGAGAAACACCGTCAGCAGTGCCAGCAGAAATTTTTTCCCCGCTGGGGTGTTAAGTTTTTGGCGTACCATGCGTCTCTTCCTTCACAGATGAATAACAATGATTGCCGCTCACCCTACCACGATCGTGCCTGTCGCACCAATCCAGAATTTAAAACCACAACAAAGGCAAATTGTTAGTGATGTAAACCAGATAAAAATAAAATAAAGGCAAAAAACACCACTTATGATAGTGTAAGCAGGAACCGTTTGACATAAAAAGGAATGACTGTGAAAAACGCACCTAAAAGCATCGTCGCCCTTCTGGCGTTGGCCTGCGCCAGTGCCTATGCCGCCCCTGCCGCTCAACCCCTTGAGAAAACGGCCCCGTATCCGCAGGCGGAGCACGGGATGAAGCGCCAGGTTATCGACCTGCCCGCCCAGAAAGATGAAGCGAATTACAAAGTAGAACTGCTGATCGGCCAGACGCTGGACGTGGACTGCAACCTGCATCGTCTGGGCGGCCAGTTAACCAGCAAGACGCTGGAAGGCTGGGGCTACGACTATTACGTCTTTGATAAGGTCACCTCGCCGGTCTCCACGATGATGGCCTGCCCGGAAGGGAAGAAAACCGCTAAATTTGTGACTGCGAATCTGGGTGAGCACAGTCTGCTGCGCTACAACAGCAAGCTGCCGATTGTGATCTATACGCCGGACAACATCGAGGTGAAATACCGCGTCTGGCAGGCAGATGAGAAGATCGAAAACGCCGTCGCGCGTTAATAAAAAAGCCGGGTTATGTTAACCCGGCTTTTTTTACATCAGAGTGCGATATCCGCGACCGGTTTGCTTTCCGGCTTAGAGGTCGCCTGCGGCTGAGCCTGAGGCACCGCATCCGGGGCCTGCGGCTTTTCATACTTCAGCTGCAGAACGCGGCTGGTGTACTCCAGCTCCTGCTCGGTAGCATCGATGTTGCCGTTCAGCGCCGTACCGTAAGATGGAATGATCGTTTTCAGCTTCGCCTGCCACTCCGGGCTGGCGACTTTGTCTTTGAACACTTTTTCCATCAGATGCAGCATGATCGGCGCGGCAGTGGATGCGCCCGGAGATGCACCCAGCAGCGCGGCTACGGTGCCTTCTTTATCGCTAACCACTTCGGTGCCCAGACGCAGCACGCCGCCTTTCTCCTCGTCACGCTTGATGATCTGCACGCGCTGACCCGCCTGCCACAGACGCCAGTCCGCTTGCTTCGCGTCCGGGTAGTACTCTTTCAGCGCTTCAAAGCGATCGTCATCGGAGAGCATCACCTGGCTAATCAGGTATTTCACCAGATCGAAGTTATCCAGACCGACATCAACCATTGGCCCCACGTTCGAGGTGGTGGTAGAACTCAGCAGATCCCACAGTGAACCGTTCTTCAGGAACTTGGTTGAGAAGGTCGCAAACGGCCCGAACAGCACCACGCGTTTACCGTCGAGAATACGGGTGTCGATATGCGGCACTGACATCGGCGGTGCGCCCACGGAAGCCTGACCATATACCTTCGCCAGATGACGGTTCACCACGTCCGGGTTTTCAGACACCAGGAACTGACCCCCAACCGGGAAACCCGCATAGTTTTCCGCTTCCGGGATACCGGTCTCCTGCAGCAGCTTCAGCGCCGCGCCGCCGGCACCAATAAAGACGAACTTCGCCTTGATGACGTGCTCTTCTTCATTGTGCTTGAGATCGGCAACGGTCACGCTCCAGGTGTTGTCTGCGTTACGCTTAAAGCCGCGCACTTCGCTGTTCAGCGACAGAGTGAAGTTTTCTTTTTTCTGCAGAGAACCCACCAGCTGACGGGTAATTTCACCGTAGTTAACGTCGGTACCGATTTCGGTACGGGTCGCGGCCACTTTCTGGTTCGGGTCGCGCCCTTCCATCACCAGCGGCGCCCACTCCTTGATCTGAGCGTGATCTTCGGAGTATTTCATCCCACGGAACAGCGTGCTTTGCTGCAGGGCAGCATAACGGCCGCGCAGGAAGTTAACGTTATCGTCACCCCAGACAAAACTCATGTGCGGCACAGTGTTAATAAAGCTGTGCGGATCATGCATTACGCCGCTGTTAACCTGGTGAGACCAGAACTGACGGGAGATCTGGAACGCTTCGTTGATCTCCACGGCTTTCTCAATGCTGATAGAGCCGTCTTTTTTCTGCGGGGTGTAGTTCAGCTCCATTAAAGCCGAGTGGCCCGTACCGGCGTTATTCCAGCCGTTGGAGCTTTCCTGGGCTACGCCGTCCAGACGTTCAACCATGGTCATTGACCAGTCCGGCTGAAGCTCCTGCAGATAGGTTCCCAGCGTGGCGCTCATGATCCCGCCGCCAATTAACAGAACGTCCGTTTCCTGGTCCTGCGATGCCTGAGCCTTCGCCGCCATCGGAGCAGCGCTAAAGCTTGCCGCCGCAGCCAGCAACAGGGCAGTCATTTTTTTCATAATTAATGCCTTCGTAATAAGCGTATTGTTCGCTATTTATGCAGATGAAGTCGAGTGCGGCGCCACGGTAGCAACATTTAAATATTGTTTAAAGGTTAAATAATTATTGTAATTATGATAATCAATGTCGCTATGTTTGTAGGGTCAAGGCGCTGCTGCGCTGGAAAGATGCGCATTTTCCCGCTACTATGCAGCCCTTTGTGATCGACCGCACAGATCCAGCCAACCGCCACTAACTTGCGAAAAACTATGTCTCATACCCATGCCTCTCCCCGGACCTTATCGGTCCTGCGTTCCCCGTCGCTGTTAATGCGCGAAACCCTGGCCGGTGTGATCACCGCGCTGGCGTTAATCCCCGAGGTGATCTCCTTCTCGGTAGTGGCGGGTGTCGATCCGAAAGTGAGCCTGTTCGCCTCGGTGGTGCTCTGTCTGTCGCTGTCGGTGATAGGTGGACGTCCGGCGATGGTGACCGCTGCCGCAGGCTCGGTGGCGCTGGTGATTGGGCCGATGGTGCATCAGCATGGCGCGCAGTATATTCTGCCGGCGGTGCTGCTGGCAGGCCTGATCCAGATCCTGTTCGGCGCGCTGGGAATGGCGCGCCTGATGCGCTTTATTCCCCAGTCGGTGATGACCGGGTTTGTGAACGCGCTGGGGATTTTAATCTTCTTTGCCCAGGTGCCCCATTTCTGGAGCAGAAGTCCGTTGATTGTCGGGCTCTTTGTTCTGACGCTGCTGATTGTGCTGTGGGCACCCCGCTACATTAAAAGTATCCCTTCCCCACTGATCGCCATTGTGGTCCTGACGCTTTACACCGTCACCAGCGGCCAGCTGCTGCCGACCGTGGGCGACGAAGGATCTATCGGCGGCGGCCTGCCGGGTATCACCCAGATGCTGGTGCCCCTCAACCTGCAAACCCTGAGCATTATCTGGCCCTGCGCGCTGAGCATTGCCTTCGTCGGCCTGATGGAGTCGCTGCTGACGGCAAAACTGGTGGATGAGCTAACGGCCACGCCGTCCAGCAAGCGCCGCGAGAGCATAGGGCTGGGCGTAGCCAATATCCTGGCGGGCTTCTTCGGCGGGATCGCCGGGTGCGCGATGATCGGTCAGACCATCGTTAACGTCGAAATGGGTAAAGGTCGCAGCCGCGTCTCCACCCTGGCGGCCGGGCTGGTGTTGCTGCTGTTGGTCACCGCCCTGAGCGAAGTAATGGCAAAAATTCCGATGGCGGTGCTGGCGGGGATCATGGCCATTGTCGCCATCAAAACCTTTAACTGGCAGAGCATTCGCCCTGCCACGGTGAAAGGTGCCCCCGTCGCCGAAACCCTGGTGATGCTGGTGACCGTCGCGGCCACCGTCTCAACCGGCAATCTGGCCATTGGCGTGCTGGGCGGGATTATCCTCATGGCGATCCTCCCTGCCCGTCTGCGCCGCCACAGCGCTGCTACAGCAGAAACAGCGTCGCCAGCCCAAGAAAAATAAAGAACCCGCCGGTATCGGTAATGGCGGTGATCATCACGCTCGACCCCACTGCGGGGTCGCGTCCGAGGCGGGTCATCACCATTGGAATGATGACCCCCATCAACGCCGCCACCAGCAGGTTCAGCACCATTGCCAGGGTCATTACCCCACCCAGCGCCATATCGTCGTACAGCCACCAGGTGACGCCCCCCATAATGCCGCCCCACACCAGACCGTTAATCAGCGCCACGCCAAGCTCACGCAGGATCAGGAAGGTAAAGTTGCCGGGCTGAATGTGCTGTAGCGCCAGGGCGCGCACAATCATGGTGATGGTCTGGTTACCGGTATTGCCGCCAATGCCTGCCACAATAGGCATCAACGAGGCCAACGCCACCAGCTGCGAAATGGTATGTTCAAACCCGTCGATCACCCGCGAGGCGATAAAGGCGGTGCAGAGGTTGATCGCCAGCCAGGCCCAGCGGGTTTTCACCGCCTTGCTTACCGGGGCATAAACATCCTCTTCCGCGCTAAGGCCCCCGAGGGCACGCATATCGTTATCGGTCTCTTTATAGACCACATCCACGATCTCATCGATGGTCAGTCGCCCCATCAGCTTACCCACCGCGTCTACTACCGCGGCGCTGAGCAGGTTGTCGCGCTCAAAGGTACGGGCCGCTTTCTCGGCGTCATCTTCCGGGGAGAAGAGCATCGGCTGGGTGTCCATCACCTCGCTGACCTTGCTCTGGGCGCTGTTAAGCAGAATGGTCTGTAGCGCCAGCTCGCCGAGCAGGGTTTTATCCGGGGAGGTGACAAAAAGTTTATCGGTGTTTTTCGGCATTTTGCCGAGCCGACGCAGGTAGCGCTGTACCGTGCCCAGGGTCACATCCGGGCGCACCGTGATGACGCTGAACTCCATGATCGCCCCGACGCGGTCCTGCTCATAGTGCAGGACCTGGTGCACGCGGGCGCGTTCCTGCGGTGGCAGCGACACCAGCAGGCGTCCGGTCAGGTTACGCGGCAAATGCTGAACGAGGTAAATCTGGTCATCGATATCCAGGGTACGCAGGGCATCAAGGATCGCATGGTCGCTCATCTCATCGATAAGATCTTCCCAGACGTTTTCCGATGCCTCTACCAGCACTTGCCCGCGCTCGTGATCCTGCACCAGCCGCCACAAGGCATGGCGCTCTTCCGAAGGTAATGCTTCGAGGGTGTCAGCCAGATCCGGTGGCGGTAAATGCGCCACCAACGCCCCTACCTCAGCAATATCGTCGGCTAATGTGCCGACGTCATATTGCTCAGCCAGGGTCAGTTTACCCAGCAGAGTGGACGTGAGCGCTTTGTCGGTGGTCATCAGCCAGATCAGGCGCGCACGCTCTTCATCGCGCAGCCGTGCGCTGTTTTTGCTTAATGCAGACATTAATCATAAATCCATTAAATGAGTTGGCATTAAGCATAGCGCGGGCTTTTGTAATTTTTAATAAACGGATGAGAGGAAAGAATAAAAAAGCAGCAGTCATGAGGGGGAATGGCCCGGCGGCGTTGCGCCTGCCCGGGCTGATAAAACGCAGGCCGGGTGAGGTGAAGCCACCACCCGGCACATTGACACTCAGGCGGTACGGGCCACCGCATCACGCGAGGCGGCATCGCGCTCGGCGCCGGTCAACTCACTCAGCTGGCCGCTGCGCATCTCCAGCAGGCGGTCGGCATGAATAAAGTAGTGATCATCATGGCTGATCGCGAAGATAGTTTTGCCCATCTGCTGCATCAGCGGCAGCAGTACCTGGTAAAACTCGCGGCGGAAATGCGGGTCCTGATCGGCAGCCCACTCATCCAGCAGAATGATGTCGCGCTCTTCCGCCAGCGCCAGCAGCAATGCCACGCGCTTCTTCTGCCCTTTCGACAGCTTAAGATTAAGGATCTTGCCATCCTGCAACTCCAGCTTGTGCGACATTTGCAGATGCGCCAGCCACTTCTCCACCAGCGCCGGATCGGCCTGTTTGCCTTCCGGGCCAAGCAGTTGATCGAACAACCACACGTCCGTGAACACGGCGGAAAACAGCTTGCGGTAATCTTCCGGTTTTTCGGCGCTGAGGGGTTTACCGTCCAGCAGGATCTCCCCCGACTGCGGCTGATACAGGCCGGTCAGCAGCATCGCCAGCGTCGATTTACCGCTGCCGTTGCCGCCAATCAGGAACAGCAGCTCGCCGCGGTTGAGGGTTAAGTTCACCGGCCCGACGGAAAAGGCATTGTCCTGATACTGGAAGGTAACGTTACGCAGCTCCAGGGTCTGCCAGTCCGGGAAAGCCTGCGGACGTGGGAATTCGGCTTTATAGGGCGCGAGAGAAAACTTGCGCAGCTTATTAAAGGCCACCTGAGCGCTGAGCAGGGTCGGCAGCGCGCCGACGGCTGAGAGCAGCGGCGTGCGCAGGAACAGCAGCGTCAGCGAGTAGGTGGCAGCGACGTTGGTATCTGCCCAGCCGAGGCTGTTAGCCATCCAGAAGACCAGACCAATCGCGCCCAGCATCATGATATTTGACCAGTTAACCGCGCTGAGGTGGAAGGTATCGGCGCGCACAATGTGGTGGCGATATTCGCGGGCATCCGGGATATAGAGATTATTGAAGATATGCTCGGCGCGCTCGCGGTTGAGGGTCAGCTCTTTGCGCCCTTCCAGCACCGTCTGATAGTCGTTATAGAGCTTATCTTCGGTTTCACGCAGCACCGCCATGTGCTTATAGACCCGCGACACCAGCATGTAGCCGCCCCAGATGGTGATCACAATCCACAGGGCGGTGATTGCCAGCATTTTGGTGGAGAGCCAGGCCAGATAAGCAGCCGAGCCGAAGGTCAGGATAATTCCCTGCACCAGCTCCGGCAGACGCACAAAAGCGATGGTGATTGAACGCACATCGCTGGTCAACCCGGCCAGCAGTGAGGCGCTGCCCAGTTGCTCGACACGTTCAACCTGGGTATCCAGAATACGCTTGATAAACTCGCTGCGCAGGCGGTAAACAAAGTGGTGGCCGAGGGTGGTGAGCGCCAGCTGCGAACCCAGAGTGACGGCCATCAGCAGCACCAGCAGCCCGAGAAATTCCGGCAGCACCATCAGGGTGGTGTCCACCGTTTCAATTAAACGCAGGTTAATGAAGGCGATAAGCCCAATACCCAACGCGGCGCTGAGCAGGCTCAATACCATCACCGCGATAAACGGCCAGCGGTATTGACGCCAGACCAGTAACAGGAGTTCCATACAGAGCAATCCAGACAAGAAAAATCAGCCAGCAGTGTAAACTGCCCGCCACTTACATCAAGAATAATTCTTATTTTTATTCGTTATTCGCCGCCTGCCGGAAAGTGAGGTTGTAGCGACAGTCGCCCGTGAGGGGATGCATCCCCGGCTTAAGCGGCTGAATGCCATGATAAAACAGGCGGGAAGGCCCACCCCACACCACCACATCACCGTGCTCCAGCAGCAGGCGTTGAAGCGGATCGTTGCGGCGTAATCCCCCGAACTGGAAGACCGCGGGCAGGCCGAGCGATACCGAAACAATCGGCGCCCGCAGGTCTGCCTCGTCCTTATCCTGATGCAGAGAGAGTTTAGCCCCGACGGCGTAGCGGTTGATAAGACAGGCGTCCGGCTGAAAGTCAGGATAACCGGCCGCGCAGGCCGCATCATGGCACAGAGCGGCAAAAACGTCCGGCATCGGCGGCCAATGCGCGTCGGTCAGCGGATCGACGGGTGAATAGAGGTAGCCGCGCGTGTTAGTGGTCCAGCCCAGTCCGCCGCAGTTGGTCATCGCCACCGACATCGTGTATCCCCCGGGGGTGACCATCTGCCGAAACGGCGACGCGCTGGCGACCTGTTCGATCCCCTGAATTAAGGCGCTGGCCCGCGCCTGGGCAAAGCGGCGCAGGATCACCGCCCCGGGCGCCAGCGGCTCCTGCCAGGGTTCAGCATCAGCAAAAAGATCCAGCATTACACCTCCTCTTTGTTGGCTTCGCGACGCAGCAGCGCCGCCTTGCGGACCGTGCCCCAGCGGTAGCCCGACAGCCCGCCGTCGCGACGAATCACCCGGTGGCAGGGGATGACAATCGCCAGCGTATTAGCGGTGCAGGCCCGGGCCACTGCCCGCACCGCGCCGGGATGGCCAATGGCGTTGGCCACCTGCTGATAGCTTGCGGTTTCGCCCACGGGAATGGCGCGCAACGCCTGCCAGACCTGACGCTGGAAGGCGGTGCCGCGAATATCCAGCGGCAGGGCGAGAGCGACATCGTGGTTATCCACGCTGGCGATCACCTGTGCAACGCGCGCGGCGAAGGCGGCATCGGCCTGTTCTCGCCGGGCGTGGGGAAAGAGTGTTTCAAGTTCGGCGATCAGGGCGCTGTCATCATCCCCGGGTAAAATGGCGCAGACACCCCGCACGCTCTCAGCCACCAGACACCGCCCCAGCGTGCAGTGACTCAGAGCGTAGCGTACGGTGGTATCGTCCCCGCCGTTGCGGTACTGCTTCGCGGTCATTCCCAGGGTGGCATCTGCCTTGCGATAATAGCTGCTGCTGTCCGGGAACCCCGCCGCCAGCACTGAATCGGTAATTTTATCGCCCTGTGCCAGCGCGTGACGCAGCCGTTTCGCCCGGGCCGCCTGCTGCCAGGCTTTCGGCGTCATGCCGGTAAACGCTTTGAAAAGTCGGTGAAGGTGATACGGACTCATCCCCACCTCTTGCGCCAGCGTCCCAAGGGTCAGAGACTGCTCCTGCTCCAGTAACCGGCAGGCTTTTTCGATGGTGGCGACCCGCTGCGCCTGCGGATCCTGTTGATCCGGGCGGCAGCGTTTGCAGGGACGAAATCCCGCCTGCGCTGCCTGACCGGCATCGGCGTAAAAGCGAACGTTTTCACGCAGGGCGTGGCGCGCGCGGCAGGAGGGACGGCAGAAGATGCCGGTAGTCTGTACGGCAAACACAAACTGACCATCGGCATTGCCATCGCGGGCCAGCACCGCCAGCCAGCGTTGATCGTCATTCATCGGGTTCGGCTTTTTCATGATCGGCTCCTTATCTAAGCATACGCCTAGCCTGCCTGAACGCCACCCGACAAAAACCCGCAACCTTGCTTTTTAATTCGCGCCGTTGACGAGGAAGCTGGCGAACTGCGGGGACATCCAGGTTTTGAACCCTTCCCCTTCGCGGGTGATCATATAAACCGCCAGCCCTTGTTCACGCACAATCTCTTTGGCTTTTTCTGTGCCCAGCACCATCAGGCCGGTATCCCATGCATCGGCTTCCAGCGCCGTGGGGGCAATCACCGTCACCGACACCAGATTATGCGTAATCGGGCGACCGGTCTGGGGATCGATCACATGGGAAATACGTTTACCGTCCAGCTCATAATAGTTGCGGTAGCTCCCGGAGGTGCTGATGCCGTGGCCGTTGATATCGACAATGGCCTGGACCGCATTTTGCTGATCGGTGGGTTTCTGGATCGCCACGCGCCAGGGCTTTTCGCTGGCATTCATGCCGCGGCTGACCAGCGCGCCACCCACCGACACCAGATAGCGCGGGATCCCCTCCTCGGCCATCAGCCGGGCCAGGTGATCGGCGGCATATCCCTCCCCTACCGTCGAGAGATCGACATAGAGATCGGGGATGTCTTTTTCGAGGTATTGCTTGCCGGCCTGATTAATGACCGTCAGATGTTGCAGGCCCGTTTGCGCCCGGGCATCGTCAATCTGCGCCTGGTCAGGGGTTTTCACCGGCTGCTTGTTCGGGCCAAAGCCCCACAGATTCACCAGCGGGCCGACGGTGATATCCATCGCACCGTTGGTTTTGTACCCCACCCGCAGCGACTCGGTGACAATATCCGCCATCGCTTCGCTCACCGGCCAGGGAGAAGTGCTTTGGGACTGGTTAAAGCGCATCAGGGCAGAGTCGTTTTTATAGGTGGACATCAGCTGGTCGTCGCCATCCAGCTGGGACTGGATCTTCCCGCGCAGCTCTTCAGCCCGGTCAGCAGAGAGATCAATGACGCTAACGCGCCAGAAGGTGCCCATGGTTTTCCCTTCCAGCACCGTCGCAGCGGCGGTGTCGGCCTTAGCCGGAGGAGTGGGATCATCACATGCAGACAGCATTAAGAGCGTCGCCAGAAAACCGGCGCGCAGAAAAGTAATTTCCATTCGTTATTATCCTCAAGCCTGAGACCGGCAAGAGTACACTAAAAAGCACGCTTTGTAAGGGCCTGATAGTAAGGCCAAAAAAAGGGGCCTTTTGGCCCCTTTTGCAATAGTACGTAAGACTTAGAACTGGTAAACCAGACCCAGCGCTACGATGTCATCAGTGCTGATGCCGGCACGGTCGGTGAAGGCATTTTCATCCAGCAGGTTGATTTTGTAATCAACGTAGGTGGACATGTTTTTGTTGAAGTAGTAAGTCGCGCCAACATCAACATATTTCAGCAGATCCTGGTCGCCATTACCTTCGATGTCCTTACCTTTGGACTGCAGATAAGCCACGGATGGACGCAGACCGAAGTCGAACTGGTACTGTGCTACCACTTCGAAGTTCTGTGCTTTGTTAGCGAAGCCATAAACAGCGTTAGTGCCGCCGGACTGAGAGTCACCGAAACGGGTCGCGTTGTAAGTCTGGGTGTACTGCGCTGCCAGATACAGGTTGTTCGCGTCGTATTTCAGGCCACCGCTGTACACTTCAGCATGGTCGCCACGGCCGTAAACGCGCGGGCCGTTCTGATCTGCGGTACGTTTGGAGGATGCTGCTGCCGCGCCTACGCTGAAGCCTTCGCCCAGGTCATAGGTCAGGGAGCCGCCGAAGCCGTCGCCGTTCTGTTTCAGCAGGCTACGACCGGTGTCGTTTTCACCGCTGACGCTGCCGTTTTTACCCTGGTACTGCAGAGCAAAGTTCAGGCCATCAACCAGACCGAAGAAGTCCTGGTTACGGTAGGTTGCAACGCCGTTACCACGGGATTGCAGGAAGTTGTCGGAACCGTAGGTGTCGCCGCCGAATTCTGGCAGTACGTCGGTCCAGGAGGTGACGTCGTAGATGACGCCGTAGTTACGACCGTAGTCGAAAGAACCTGCTTCAGCGAATTTCAGACCAGCGAAGGCCACACGTGTCCAGGACTGGTTGTCGCTCTCGGTGGTGTTGCCCTGAATCTGGTATTCCCACTGACCGTAGCCAGTGATCTGGTCGTTAACCTGAGTTTCGCCTTTGAAGCCGAGACGCATGTAGGTCTGATCGCCATCAGCGCCGTCGTCATCAGAGAAATAGTGCAGACCATCTACTTTGCCGTAGAGATCTAATTTGTTGCCGTCTTTGTTATAAATTTCAGCCGCATTCGCTGCGCCTGCTACCAGCAGTGCTGGCACCAGGAGGGACAGTACTTTAACTTTCATTATTTTAACCCTCTGTTATATGTCTTTTATTACCACTGCTTACTGATTAACCCTCTTAACCAGTCGGCAATCTCATTCTCCTCAAAAATACAGAATAATCCAATAAGAATATGATACGAAAACTTTTAAGATGCTTCATATTGCCGCATAGATGTTTCAATTTGTAAAAACAAGGGAACTTTTTGGGCGCACATAAAGCCAAAAAATAAAGCACCAAAAATCAAAAAAGTTAAAATTAAGCATACAAATCAAAGAGTTAAGAAAAAATAAATTATAGCACTGATTGACAAAACAAAATGACGCCTCGCTACTAAAATATCTCTCGCTATCATCATTAACTTTATTTATTACCGTCATTCAAATTTGAATGTCTGTTTATCCAGAATTGAACCGAATGCACTGCATTCGGTTTTTTTTTACCTTTCTTTACGCAAATCTGAATTATTTGTGCTACCCACCCGAAACTATAACGACTATTAATTAAATCATTGCGCGCTATTTTTAGACGCAAAAAATGGACGGGTAATTTAATTTCTTGTTAATTCGTGCGATTTTTTTCCCGTATTGTCCCTTATTTGTACAATATCAGTCTGACCGTACAGATTTAACTCACCCCGCCTTCCTCGCACAGCGAAGCGAAAAAGTCAGCCTCTAAGGTGGCGTGAGGCTGGAAATTCGATTATTACGCTTTATACTGCCCTACTCGCCTGAAGCGCAGCCATAACAGGTTAAACACATCCATGAGTCAGTCTGATACCACAGCCGCGAACAAATTCTCCCTGCTTCCGGGCAGCATTACCCGTTTCTTTCTTCTATTGATCGTTGTGCTGTTAGTGACCATGGGCGTAATGGTGCAGAGCGCGGTGAACACCTGGTTAAAAGACAGAAGTTATCAGATTGTCGATATCACCCATGCGCTGCATAAACGCATCGACACCTGGCGTTACGCAACCTGGCAGATTTACGACAATATCGCAGCCACGCCAACCACCTCATCCGCAGATGGGTTGCAGGAGACGCGCCTGAAGCAGGATGTTTACTATCTGGAGAAAGCGCGGCGCAAAACCGAAGCCCTGATCTTTGGCTCCCACGACAGCGCCACGCTGGAGATGACCCAGCGCATGTCGACCTATCTCGATACGTTGTGGGGCGCGGAGACGATTCCCTGGTCGATGTACTACCTCAACGGTCAGGACAACAGCATGATTCTGATCTCCACCCTGCCGTTGAAAGATCTCTCTTCCGGTTTTAAAGAGTCCTCGGTCGGCACGGTAGTCGACTCCCGGCGCGCAGAGATGCTGCAGCAGGCCAATGCCCTGGACGAGCGCGAAAGCTTCTCTTCCCTGCGCCGGCTGGCTTGGCAAAATGGCTACTACTTTACCCTGCGCACCACCTTTAATCAGCCGGGCCATCTGGCGACGGTGGTGGCCTTCGATCTGCCGATTAACGACCTGATCCCCCCGGATATGCCGCTCGAAAGCTTCCGTCTGGAGCAGGACACCGCAGCGCAAAACCTGCGCGCGCCGACGGACAAAGAAAGCCCGGATAGCGTCTCTATCTCCTTTAATGGCTCGAAAATCGAGATTGCCTCCTCGCTGAACACCACCGGCATGCGCCTGGTCTGGCAGGTGCCTTTCGGTACGCTGCTGCTGGATACCCTGCAAAATATTCTGTTGCCGCTGCTGCTTAATATCGGTCTGCTGGCGCTGGCGCTGTTTGGTTACAGCACCTTCCGCTCGCAGCCGGGTCGCCAGAGCGATGTTCCCGTCGCCGCTGGCACCAGCAATGAGCTGCGCGTTCTGCGCGCCCTGAATGAAGAGATTGTCTCGGTGTTGCCGCTCGGGCTGCTGGTGCATGACCAGGAGGCCAACCGCACGATAATCAGCAATAAAATTGCCGATCACCTGCTGCCGCACCTGAATCTGCAAAATATTACCAGCATGGCCGATCAGCATCAGGGCGTGATTCAGGCCACCGTCAATAATGAGCTGTACGAAATCCGCCAGTTCCGCAGCCAGGTGGCGTCACGCACGCAGATCTTTATCATTCGCGATCAGGATCGCGAGGTACTGGTCAATAAAAAGCTCAAGCAGGCACAGAGGCTGTACGAGAAGAACCAGCAGGGCCGGGCGGCATTTATGCAAAATATCGGCGATGCCTTCAAACTGCCGCTGAAGGCACTGGCCAGCGAAGCGGCCCAGTTAACCAGCCCGGAAAGTCTGCAACTGTCGAGCCATGCCGATACGCTGGTTCGGTTGGTGGATGAGATCCAGCTCGCCAATATGCTGGAGAATGACAGCTGGAAGAGCAACGCAACCCTGTTCTCGATTCAGGACCTGATCGATGAAGTGGTCCCGGAAGTGTTGCCGGTGATCAAGCGTAAAGGGCTACAGTTGCTAATCAACAACCCGCTGCGGGCCAACGATGAGCGCCACGGCGACCGTGACGCGCTGCGTCGCATTCTGCTGATGCTGATCCAGTACGCCGTCACGACCACCCAGATCGGCAAAATCACCCTTGAAGTGAGCAGCGATGAATCGGCCGAGGACCGCCTCACCTTCCGTATCCTCGATACCGGCGAAGGGGTCACTGCCAGCGAAATCGATAATCTGCACTTCCCGTTCCTGAACGATACCCAGGGTGACAACTACGGCAAAGCCAACGCCCTCACCTTCTGGCTCTGCGATCAGCTGGCGCGTAAGCTCGGTGGTCATCTGAATATCAAAGCCCGTGAATCGCTGGGCACCCGTTATTCACTGCACGTGAAGATGCCTGCTACACCGCAGGATGCGGAAGAGGATGAACGTCTGTTGGATGAGGTGGTGATCATGGTAGACGTCACCTCCAATGAGATCCGCAATATCGTTGTGCGTCAGCTGGAAAACTGGGGAGCAACCTGTATTTCCCCGGATGAAAGACTGGCAAGTCAAGAATATGATCTCTTTTTAACAGATAATCCGTCTAATCTTACTGCCTCGGGCTTGCTTTTAAGCGATGATGAGCCAGGCGTGCGAAAAATTGGCCCCGGTCAGGTGCGCGTCAACTTTAATATGAGCAATGCCATGCAGGAAGCTGTACTACAACTTATAGAGGAGCAACTGGCGCAAGAAACGATCCCGGAATCCCCACTGGGCGGCAATGAAAATGCCGAATTGCAGGCTAGCGGCTATTATTCTCTCTTCGTAGACACAGTACCAGATGATGTTAAGAGGTTGTATACTGAATCCGCCGCGAACGACTTTGCGGCGCTGGCTCAGACAGCACACCGGCTCAAAGGGGTGTTTGCCATGCTTAATCTGGTTCCAGGCAAGCAATTATGTGAAACGCTGGAACATCTTATTCGCGAGAAAGATGCCGCCAGCATAGAAAAATACATCAGCGACATTGACGACTATGTCAAAAGCTTGCTGTAGCAAGGTAGCCTTATACATGAACAATATGAACGTAATTATTGCCGATGACCATCCGATTGTACTGTTCGGTATTCGCAAATCACTTGAACAGATCGAGTGGGTGAATGTAGTCGGCGAATTTGAAGATTCCACAGCACTGATTAATAACCTCCCGAAACTTGATGCGCACGTGCTCATCACCGACCTTTCCATGCCTGGAGATAAATACGGTGACGGGATCACGCTGATCAAATACATCAAGCGTCACTTCCCAAGCATTTCGATCATCGTGCTGACCATGAACAACAACCCGGCCATTTTAAGCGCCGTGCTGGATCTCGATATCGAAGGGATTGTCCTGAAACAGGGCGCACCTACCGATCTGCCAAAAGCGCTGGCCGCGCTGCAGAAAGGGAAGAAATTTACCCCGGAAAGCGTCTCCCGCCTGCTGGAAAAAATCAGCGCTGGCGGTTACGGCGACAAACGTCTGTCACCGAAAGAGAGCGAAGTGTTGCGTCTGTTCGCAGAAGGTTTCCTGGTTACCGAAATTGCCAAGAAACTGAACCGCAGCATCAAGACCATCAGTAGCCAGAAGAAATCTGCAATGAAGAAACTGGGCGTGGAAAACGATATCGCCCTGTTGAACTATCTCTCCTCCGTGACCCTGAGTCCGGCAGATAAAGAGTAACCGGCAGGTCAACGTAAAAAGGCAACGTTAGTTGCCTTTTTTTATGCCCCGCTTTCAGGCAGTTGCGGGATGTTCACCCCACCCCAGCCCTCTATTTCCAGGAAGAAGGAGCACCCCGCTGGCCCGCGTAAGCGAAGCATCAGTGGGCAATAAAAAAGCCCACAAGTGGGTAATGCCAGTCAGTTAAACGATTCGGTAGTCCTAAATGACTGAAGTGGAGGGGTTACGTTCACTAAAGCACCTCTGCTTTATGCCCCCTCCGCTGCGGTGAACGTGCCAGGGGGCTCGCCGCCTCCCACTCCCTGGCTACCCCTGCTCCCGGCAGGCTATGCCCTCTCGGCCTGCGTTCAACGCTTCGGCGGTTTCAGCCGGATTCCCCCACCCTCACGCTTCTCAGTCGCCTGAATGTGGCACGGGTGTTGAGTCCCCGCTGAAACCGGCGAACCGGAGACCGGATGACAAGGGCTGGACGCCAGGGATGGCGGCCAGAGGCGAATCGAGAAAGGATGTCGAGTTGAGCCGACCGCAGGCAGCCGGTCGGGAGATGAGCGCAGTGCGAAGCACCGGTTTCATTGCGGGGCCGCGGGGATTGACAAGGGGGCCCCGGCGGCCCCCCTTGTCACGTTCACGGGTTGTGTAATGCCATGTTCTACTGAACATGAGGTGAACAGAACACTCCGCCGGACTTAACTGACTGGCATTACCACAAGTGGGCTTTTTTTATACTCGCGTTTTCCTCACCCGCTCCGCGTACACCGACAGCGTCTGTTTCAGCACGTCCAGCGTTACCGGCTTGGAAAGACAGCTGTCCATCCCCGACTCCAGACAACGCTGTTTCTCTTCCGCCAGGGCGTTAGCGGTGACGCCCACTACCGGCAGCGTCAGCCCCAGCTGGCGAATGCGTTGGGTCAGGCGATAGCCATCCATGTTCGGCATGTTCACGTCGCTCAGGACGATGTCGATATGGTTTTTACTCAGCACATTCAGCGCATCCACACCATCGTTCGCGGTCTTGCACTGATAGCCCAGCGAGCCAAGCTGGTCAGCCAACAGGCGGCGGTTAATCGGATGGTCATCCACCACCAGGATCATCATGTCTTCATTCATCGACTGCACCGATTCCGGTGACGGTAGCGCCGTCGTGCCGTCGGCTGTCTCCATCTCCACACGGTAGATCCGCGCCAGCAGCGCAATCAGTTCGTGCGGCGAGGCCACGCTGTTCACCCATTCACCGTGGGCACGCTCCTGGGCAATGCCAATATGGCGACGGCAGAAGATCACCGCGGCTTTACCCTGCCACGGCTGCGTCAGTTCATCGTCGGTGATGAGCATGTCTTCTGCGTCCGGCGTTTGGCCTGTGTAGCGTGCCACGCGAATACCGTGTGTTGTCAGCAGGGATTCCAGATAGGCATACAGCGAGGCATTATTGACCGCTAACCAACAGCGTTTATCACTTAATCCCTCTACCAGCCCGTTGGCCGGAGACTGCGCGGCATACAGCGGAATGCGAATGGTGAACTGGCTACCCATACCGGGTTCGGTATCCACCGAGATATCGCCGTCCATCATGCTGATCAGTTTTTCACAGATCGCCAGCCCCAGACCGGTGCCCTGGAAGTTGCGCTGAACCCCGGTCCCCACCTGGAAGAACGGGTCGAAGAGTTTGACCACCTCTTTGGCCGGAATACCGACCCCGGTGTCGCGCACGCGAATGCTCAGATAGTCCCCTGCCCTGGAGACATGCATCACAATGCAGCCCATGTCGGTAAACTTAATGGCGTTGCTGAGCAGGTTGGAGATCACCTGCTGCAGGCGCATCGGATCGCCCTGCAGGGATACCGGCACGTCCGGCTCAATAAAGCAGTACAGTCCCAACTGCTTACGTACCACCAGCGGCAGGTAGTTGGCGCTGATATGGTTCATCACCTCGCGCGGTGAGAATTCGCGCGGCTCAATTTTCAGCTGCTCGGACTCAATTTTGGAGAAGTCGAGAATATCGCTGATGATTTTCAACAGCAGGCTGGAGGAGTTATTCATCGCCGTCACCAGACGGTCTACGCCCCGGGGCAGCTCTTTGGTCTGCAGCAGATCGAGGTTACCAATAATACCGTACAGCGGGGTGCGCAACTCGTGGCTGACCGTCGCAAGGAACATCGATTTCGACTGGCTGGCCTGTTCAGCCGACTGGGCCATGTCCTGCAACGACTCTTCCATTTTGACGCGCGCGGAGACATCCACCAGCACGCAGATGGCGACGTTCTCGTTGCGATAGCGCGAGTGCACAAAGCTAATCTGCAAATTGGTGTTGTTGCTGGTGAGCACGTCGACAAAGTTGACCTGCTGTCCGCAGATAATCTGCGTCAGCCGCTGCCGATCCTCGTGGGTCAGCATATTGAGATAGTTATGCGCCAGTTCGTTACTGAGGATGTTAGTCCCGTCCAGGGTGCGCAGAATACAGATCCCCACCGGCGCAGAGGCGACAATCTTGCGGTTGAACTGCTCATGCTCCTCGAGGCGCTGAGCATCGATCTCCGCCGGGATAAATATTTTGCGCTCGTACATCCGCGCCAGGGTAAACAGCGCAATCCCCACCAGCACGTTGAGTAGCACCGAGTTGAGGATCAGCATGCGGATACGTTCCAGGACCAGATCCACCGGAACGGAATAGACGATGCTCAGGGACGATGGCGGCAGGCTCTTTTTCAGCACCAGATCGCGAAAACCGGAGGTATAACCAAACCACGAACGCTCCTGCATCCAGCGAGGGTCAACCTTGAGACGTGTTTCTGGCCCCGCCAGCGAGATAAGGCTGTGGCCATTTTCATCGAGAATGGTTACGCCCATTGGCAGATTGCCGGGGGTGAAAAAGTTCTCCATGCGGATAGTCTGTTCAGTGCCGAGCATCGCCTGCAGGCGGTTCGCCAGATAGACCGGCGTCATGGCATAGAAGTACCCTACCCCTGGACGCGGCCCCTGGCCAATCCAGAACAGGTTGTTGCCGCGCTCATCCTGCGGTGCGTTGCGGTATTTGGTGATCCGTTCGCGCAGGCTTTTCAGGGCGTTTTCGCGATCGACCGGCACGTCACGCAGGCCAAAATTGGCCATACAGAGATTTTCGCTGCCAATCAGAAAGACCCGGTTCAGATCGTACGCTGCCGAGAAGTTATCGCGCCAGTAGCGCATAAACCAGGCCAGTGACGCCAGCGAACCCCGCCATGCCGGCCCCATAACAGAACAGTCAGAATCGGGGAACAGCGGCTCAAAGTTGGGCACCTCGGTTTTACTGTCGCGTCCGCGGGTGGCCAGTACGCCGTTTTCTGCCGTCAGCCGGTTCTCCGCGATGTACTTGAGTTCCTTCATGACGTCTGCGGTGCGCTGAATGTAGCGCTGGGACTGTTCGTAGCTAAGGTTGAACTCCTGGCGGATCTCCGACTCCTTCTGGTGCAGCGCATTGACGATGTAAAACACCGAAAACAGGGCGATCAACACCCAAATCAGGAGCGCCAGCGCCCGGAACAGATAGCGAGAAACTTTCAGCGTGGTTCGAAAGGAGACGAGGTATTTCAAGGGGGCGAGGCTCCGCCATCAGGGTCAAAAGGAATGGGCTTTAAGGTAGCGGTAAACGCGCATAGTCGCAATGTTCGGTTGTCTGCAATTGCGTGTACCGGCAAAAGAAAAGGGCCGGAGACCGGCCCTTTATCGTCAGGAGACATTACTCTTCAGCGTCATCCGCTGCATCGTCGTCAGTATCCGCTTCCGGTGCGATCTCATCGTCACCTTCTGCTACGCTGCCGTCGATGGAGTCGAGCTCTTCGTCATCCACTGGCTCAGCGACGCGCTGCAGACCCACCACGTTCTCATCTTCCGCGGTACGGATGAGGATCACGCCCTGGGTGTTACGGCCTACCACGCTGATCTCGGACACGCGAGTACGCACCAGCGTACCGGCATCGGTGATCATCATGATCTGGTCGGTATCATCAACCTGAACCGCGCCAACCACGGAGCCGTTACGCTCGGTCACTTTGATCGAGATAACGCCCTGGGTACCGCGGGACTTGGTTGGATACTCGTCCTGGGCGGTACGTTTACCGTAGCCGTTCTGCGTGACGGTCAGGATTGCGCCTTCGCCACGCGGAACAATCAGGGAGACAACGCTGTCTTCGCCCGCCAGTTTGATGCCGCGAACACCGGTCGCAGTACGACCCATGGCGCGCACTGCGCTCTCTTTGAAGCGCACCACTTTACCGGCGGCAGAGAACAGCATCACTTCGTCGGAACCGGAGGTCAGATCCACACCAATCAGTTCGTCGCCTTCGTTCAGGTTGACGGCGATAATACCGGCAGAACGTGGACGGCTGAACTCGGTCAGGGCGGTCTTCTTCACCGTACCGCTGGCGGTTGCCATAAAGACGTTCACGCCTTCTGCGTACTCGCGAACCGGCAGGATGGCGGTAATACGCTCGTTCTGCTCCAGCGGCAGCAGGTTGACGATTGGACGTCCACGTGCGCCACGGCTCGCTTCCGGCAGCTGATAGACCTTCATCCAGTACAGACGGCCCCGGCTTGAGAAGCAGAGGATGGTGTCGTGGGTGTTGGCCACCAGCAGGCGGTCGATAAAGTCTTCTTCTTTAATACGTGCCGCTGACTTGCCCTTACCGCCACGACGCTGTGCTTCGTAGTCGGTTAACGGCTGGTACTTCACGTAGCCCTGGTGAGACAGGGTCACAACAACGTCTTCCTGGTTGATCAGGTCTTCGATGTTGATATCAGCGGTATTGGCCGTGATTTCAGTGCGACGCTCATCGCCGAACTGATCGCGAACCAGCGCCAGCTCTTCGCGGATCACTTCCATCAGACGATCGGCGCTGCCGAGGATATGCAGCAGCTCGGCAATCTGTTCCAGCAGCTCTTTGTACTCGTCGAGCAGTTTTTCGTGCTCAAGGCCGGTCAGTTTCTGCAGACGCAGATCCAGAATCGCCTGAGCCTGCTGCTCGGTCAGATAGTACTGGCCATCACGCACGCCGAACTCAGGTTCCAGCCACTCTGGACGCGCAGCGTCATCGCCCGCACGTTCCAGCATTGCAGAAACATTACCCAGCGCCCATGGCTGAGCCACTAACGCCGCTTTCGCTTCCGCAGGGGTTGGCGCACGGCGAATCAGCTCGATGATCGGATCGATGTTCGCCAGCGCAACGGCCAGCGCTTCAAGGATGTGCGCACGATCGCGGGCTTTACGCAGTTCGAAAATGGTACGGCGAGTCACCACTTCACGGCGGTGACGCACGAACGCGCTCAGAATGTCTTTCAGGTTCATGATCTTCGGCTGACCATGGTGCAGCGCAACCATGTTGATCCCGAAGGAGACCTGAAGCTGAGTCAGGGAGTAGAGGTTGTTCAGTACCACTTCCCCTACCGCGTCACGTTTGATTTCAATCACGATACGCATGCCGTCTTTGTCAGACTCATCACGCAGCGCGCTGATACCTTCAATGCGTTTCTCTTTAACCAGTTCGGCAATCTTCTCGATCAGGCGCGCTTTGTTCACCTGATACGGTATTTCGTGGACGATGATGGTCTCACGGCCGGTTTTGGCGTCGGCTTCGACTTCTGCGCGGGCACGAATATAGATCTTGCCGCGACCGGTACGGTACGCTTCTTCAATGCCGCGACGGCCATTAATGATGGCGGCGGTCGGGAAGTCCGGGCCGGGGATGTGTTCCATCAGCCCTTCAATGCTGATGTCTTCATCGTCGATATAGGCCAGGCAACCGTTGATCACTTCCGTGATGTTGTGCGGCGGAATGTTAGTCGCCATACCTACTGCGATACCGGACGCACCGTTTACCAGCAGGTTAGGGATCTTGGTTGGCATCACATCGGGAATGCGCTCGGTGCCGTCGTAGTTATCGACGAAATCAACGGTCTCTTTTTCCAGGTCGGCCATCAGCTCGTGGGCGATTTTCGACATACGGATTTCCGTATAACGCATCGCCGCCGCGGAGTCACCATCGACCGAACCAAAGTTACCCTGACCATCTACCAGCATGTAACGCAAGGAGAATGGCTGCGCCATACGGACGATGGTGTCGTACACGGCGGTATCACCATGCGGGTGATATTTACCGATTACGTCACCAACGACACGGGCAGATTTTTTGTAGGCTTTATTCCAGTCATTGCCCAATACGTTCATGGCGTATAGTACGCGACGGTGTACCGGCTTAAGTCCATCGCGGACATCCGGCAGCGCACGGCCAACAATGACCGACATCGCATAATCCAGATAGGAGCTCTTCAGCTCTTCCTCGATGTTAACCGGTGTAATTTCTCTCGCAAGGTCGCTCATCTAACCGCTATCCCTCTACTGTATCCCGGATTCAAAGGTCGGAAATTATAACACACCCGCTTAGGTTTAAACTAATTTGCTTTGTTATCCTGATATACTTCCTCGTCTTTAAATTACGGAGTAAAAGCGTCCATGAATGCGGAAAAATCCCCGGTGGCTCCCAACGTTGACCATGAAGAGATCGCCAAATTCGAAGCCGTCGCCTCGCGCTGGTGGGATCTTGAAGGTGAGTTTAAACCCCTGCACCGCATTAACCCCCTGCGTCTGGGCTATATCGCGGAACGCTCCGGCGGCCTGTTCGGTAAAAAGGTGCTCGATGTAGGCTGCGGCGGCGGTATCCTGGCAGAGAGTATGGCGCGCGAAGGCGCTACCGTGACCGGGCTGGATATGGGCTTCGAGCCGCTACAGGTGGCGCGACTGCATGCGCTGGAAAGCGGTATTCAGGTGGAGTACGTGCAGGAAACGGTTGAGGAACACGCCGCGAAGTTTGCCCAACAGTATGACGTCGTCACCTGCATGGAGATGCTGGAGCACGTGCCCGACCCGCAATCGGTGGTGAACGCCTGTGCAAAACTCGTTAAACCGGGCGGCCAGGTGTTCTTCTCCACCATCAACCGCAACGGCAAGGCGTGGCTGATGGCCGTGGTCGGTGCAGAATACGTGCTGCGGATGGTGCCAAAAGGCACCCACGATGTGAAAAAATTCATCAAACCGGCAGAGTTGTTGAGCTGGGTCGATGGCACCTCCCTGAAAGAGCAGCACATGACCGGTCTGCACTACAATCCTCTGACCGACAAGTTCAAACTGGCGCCAGGCGTGGACGTTAATTACATGCTCCATACCACCGCCAAAAAAGACTAAGGTTATCTACTCTTTTTCTAAGAATGCGCAGCAGTTTGTTGCGCATTTTTGACCACCCGTTGAAGAAATCAGCAGTCGATCAATTTTTCATTTTTTTTTCTACATTATTGACATCACGTCCAGGCCTTACGGTACGAGGACTTACGCTTTTTTACTCTTTCACAACCTCAATTTAACCTCAAAATCAACTCTTGTACTGAAAAGAATCCTTACTAGAATACTCACCATCTTGCGTTATCCTTATCGTAAAACCCCTATATGTAGTATTTATCCACAGAGGTCTGTGGATAAGCGGGGGATATTTTCTTTTTTCACGGACAGGTAAAAACCCACATGAATCAGAGTCTGCTGGTGACAAAGCGCGACGGTGCTACCGAGCGTATCAATCTGGACAAAATCCATCGTGTTCTCGACTGGGCAGCAGAAGGACTGAATAACGTATCCATTTCTCAGGTGGAACTGCGCTCCCATATCCAGTTCTATGACGGCATCAAAACGTCTGATATCCACGAAACCATTATCAAAGCCGCGGCGGATCTGATCTCCCGTGAAGCACCGGATTATCAGTACCTCGCAGCCCGTCTGGCCATTTTCCACCTGCGTAAAAAAGCCTACGGCCAGTTTGAGCCGCCAGCGTTGTTCGATCATGTGGTGAAGATGGTAGAGCTGGGCAAATACGACACGCATCTGCTGGAAGACTACACGGAAGAAGAGTTCAAGCAGATGGACGGGTTTATCGATCACTGGCGTGATATGAACTTCTCCTACGCCGCGGTGAAGCAGCTGGAAGGGAAATACCTGGTCCAGAACCGTGTGACCGGCGAAATCTACGAGAGCGCCCAGTTCCTCTACATTCTGGTGGCCGCCTGCCTGTTCTCTAACTATCCGCGTGCTACCCGTCTGGAATACGTGAAGCGTTTCTACGATGCGGTTTCCACCTTCAAGATTTCTCTGCCGACGCCGATCATGTCCGGCGTGCGCACCCCTACCCGTCAGTTCAGCTCCTGCGTACTGATCGAGTGTGGCGATAGCCTGGACTCCATTAACGCCACCTCCAGCGCCATTGTGAAATACGTTTCCCAACGCGCCGGTATCGGCATTAACGCCGGTCGCATCCGTGCGCTGGGCAGCCCGATTCGCGGCGGTGAAGCGTTCCACACCGGCTGTATTCCGTTCTACAAACACTTCCAGACTGCGGTGAAATCCTGCTCTCAGGGCGGCGTACGCGGTGGCGCAGCCACCCTGTTCTACCCGATGTGGCATCTGGAAGTCGAAAGCCTGCTGGTACTGAAAAACAACCGTGGCGTGGAAGGTAACCGCGTACGTCACATGGATTACGGCGTTCAGATCAACAAGCTGATGTACACTCGTCTGCTGAAAGGCGGCGACATCACCCTGTTCAGCCCATCCGACGTCCCGGGCCTGTACGACGCCTTCTTTGCCGATCAGGATGAGTTCGAGCGCCTGTACGTTCAGTATGAAAACGACGACAGCATCCGTAAGCAGCGTGTGAAAGCGGTTGAACTGTTCTCCCTAATGATGCAGGAACGTGCTTCCACGGGCCGTATCTACATCCAGAACGTTGACCACTGCAACACCCACAGCCCGTTCGATCCGGTCGTTGCACCAGTGCGCCAGTCTAACCTGTGCCTGGAGATCGCCCTGCCGACCAAACCGCTGGAAGATGTGAACGACGAAAACGGCGAGATCGCCCTGTGTACGCTCTCTGCGTTCAACCTGGGTGCGATTAATAGCCTGGACGAGCTGGAAGAGCTGGCAGTGCTGGCGGTTCGCGCGCTGGATGCCCTGCTGGACTACCAGGATTACCCAATCCCGGCGGCAAAACGCGGTGCAATGGGTCGTCGTACTCTCGGTATTGGCGTGATCAACTACGCTTACTGGCTGGCGAAAAACGGCAAACGTTACTCCGACGGCAGCGCCAATAACCTGACGCACCAGACCTTCGAAGCCATTCAGTACTACCTGCTGAAAGCCTCTAACGAACTGGCCATCGAACAAGGCGCCTGCCCGTGGTTCAACGAAACCACCTACGCCAAAGGCATTCTGCCGATCGATACCTACAAGAAAGATCTGGACGGGATCGTCAGCGAGCCGCTGCACCTCGACTGGGAAGGCCTGCGCGAGTCGATTAAAACCCACGGCCTGCGTAACTCTACGCTCTCTGCCCTGATGCCGTCCGAGACCTCCTCGCAGATCTCCAACGCCACCAACGGCATCGAGCCGCCGCGCGGTCACGTGAGCATCAAAGCGTCGAAAGACGGGATCCTGCGCCAGGTGGTGCCAGACTACGAGCTGCTGAAAAACAACTACGAGCTGCTGTGGGAAATGCCAAACAACGACGGCTACCTGCAACTGGTGGGCATCATGCAGAAGTTTATCGACCAGTCGATCTCTGCGAACACCAACTACGATCCGTCACGCTTCCCGTCAGGGAAAGTACCGATGCAGCAGCTGCTGAAAGACCTGCTTACCGCCTATAAATTTGGCGTGAAAACCCTGTACTATCAAAACACCCGTGACGGTGCGGAAGATGCGCAGGACGATCTGGTCCCGTCCATTCAGGATGATGGCTGCGAAAGCGGCGCATGTAAGATCTAAGTAATTTTGCCGGGTAGCGTAACGCTTACCCGGCCTACGTTTTTGTAGGCCCGGCCCGCCGGGCAGTACAATCTCAACAGGACACACTCATGGCATACACCACCTTTTCACAGACGAAAAACGACCAGCTCAAAGAGCCGATGTTCTTCGGCCAGCCGGTCAACGTGGCACGCTACGATCAGCAAAAATATGACATCTTCGAAAAGCTGATTGAAAAGCAACTCTCCTTCTTCTGGCGCCCGGAAGAGGTTGACGTTTCCCGCGACCGTATCGATTTCCAGGCTCTGCCGGAACACGAAAAGCACATCTTCCTTAGCAACCTGAAGTATCAGACGCTGCTGGACTCCATCCAGGGCCGTAGCCCGAACGTGGCGCTGCTGCCGCTGATCTCTATCCCGGAGCTGGAAACCTGGGTTGAGACCTGGGCGTTCTCCGAGACGATCCACTCCCGCTCTTATACCCATATCATTCGTAACATCGTCAACGATCCGGCGATTGTGTTTGATGATATCGTCACCAACGATCAGATCCTGAAGCGCGCCGAAGGCATTTCTCACTTCTATGACGACCTGATCGAGATGACCAGCTACTGGCATCTGCTGGGTGAAGGCACGCACACCGTGAACGGCAAAACCGTGACCGTGAACCTGCGTGAGCTGAAGAAAAAGCTCTACCTGTGCCTGATGAGCGTGAACGCGCTGGAAGCGATCCGCTTCTACGTCAGTTTTGCCTGCTCCTTCGCCTTCGCAGAACGCGAGTTGATGGAAGGCAACGCCAAAATCATCCGTCTGATCGCTCGCGATGAAGCCCTGCACCTGACCGGCACCCAGCATATGCTGAACCTGCTGCGCAGCGGCGTGGACGATCCCGAGATGGCCGAAATTGCTGAAGAGTGCAAACAGGAAAGTTACGACCTGTTTGTTCAGGCGGCGCAGCAGGAGAAAGAGTGGGCGGAATACCTGTTCCAGGGCGGCTCCATGATCGGCCTGAACAAAGATATTCTCTGCCAGTACGTGGAGTACATCACCAACATCCGTATGCAGGCGGTTGGTCTCGATCTGCCGTTCCAGACCCGCTCCAACCCGATCCCGTGGATCAACACCTGGCTGGTTTCCGATAACGTTCAGGTGGCGCCGCAGGAAGTGGAAGTGAGTTCCTACCTCGTCGGTCAGATTGACTCCGAAGTCAACACTGACGATTTGAGCGATTTCCAGCTCTGATGAGCCGCGTGACGCTTCGTCTTTCTGGCACAGAGCTCCTGTGCCAGGAAGAGCACCCTTCCCTGCTCGTTGCGCTGGAATCTCACCAGATTGAAGTTGAATACCAGTGCCGTGAAGGTTACTGCGGCTCCTGCCGCTGCCGTCTGGTGATAGGCCAGGTCGACTGGATCACCGAGCCGCTGGCCTTCATTAACGAAGGGGAAATTTTGCCCTGCTGCTGCCGGGCAAAAGGGGATATCGAAATCGAAATGTAAGCGCCCTTATCCCCTCTCCCGTGGGAGAGGGTTAAGGTGATGTCTTCGTCTTACCCGACCAACCAAATTTACTTCCGCTGAATAAACTCGACCGCCTTATCCGGGAAGTCGGTAAACAACCCGTCCACACCCGCCTGGTTATACAGCACGTCGTAAAGCTGATTCACGTCCGTCGCATAGTCCGGCAACTGGTCTGCACGCACCGTGTACGGGTGCACCTGCAGCTTGCTGGCATGGGCGTCTTTTACCATCGCCGTCAGCTTAACGTGACCCGGCGTTGAGCCCTCCGCCACCAGCATGTGGTAATCCGGCCCAATACCGTCCGCGTACTGCGCAATTTGCTGCATTGCTCCCGGTTTAAACATCCAATCGTAGCTGTAGTTGATCCACTTGCCGTCAGGCTGTTTCTCCTGGGTTTCATTCCAGTCGGTATAGGCAATCAGTTGCACCAGATTGAGGTCCATCCCCATCTTCGGCTCCAGCTCGGTTTTGATGCGCTTCAGTTCAGCGGCATCAAAACACTGGAGATAAACCTTGTCCTCTTTGCGGGTGTAGCCATACTCCTTTAGCACTGCCAGCGTTTTCGCCGCAATATCCTTGCCTTCCTGATGGTGGAACCACGGCGCTTTGATTTCCGGGTAGATGCCGATGTTTTTACCGGTGGAGTGGTTCAGCCCCTGAACAAACGCTATCTCCTCCTGGAAGGTGTGAATACGGAAGTCAGATTTGCCCATCGGGAAGCGCCCCGGATAGACCTGCACCTTCTTGCCGTTTTCGATCTCAAAACCTTCGGTAAATTTCAGCGAACGGATTTCCGCCAGCGTAAAGTCGATGGCGTAATAGCGGCCATCTTTACGGGCGCGGTCCGGGAAACGTTCCGCCACATCCGTCACGCGATCCAGATAATGATCATGCAGGACAACCAGTTGGTCGTCCTTCGTCATCACCAGATCCTGCTCCAGATAGTCCGCGCCCTGTGCATAGGCCATCGCTTTTGCCGGAAGCGTGTGCTCCGGCAAATAACCGCTCGCGCCACGGTGGGCGATAACAATTTTATCGGCCGCCAGCGCGGAGCCGGTCATCAGCCCCGCCAGCAGCAGGCCAGTCGCTAATTGAGTCAGTTTCAAAGCCCTTCTCCTTATTGACGACGAGCCAGCACTTCAGCGTGGTGACGTTTTTCCCCGATCATGACCACAATCAGCAGCAGTACCGCCAGGACGCTCCCGCCAATCATCACCATAAAGCCGCCGTCCCAGCCGAAGAAGTCAACGGTATAGCCAACAATGGCGCTGGCCGCGACCGAACCGCCCAGATAGCCAAACAGACCGGTAAAGCCCGCCGCTGTCCCTGCCGCTTTTTTCGGTGCCAGCTCCAGGGCGTGCAGGCCAATCAGCATTACCGGGCCATAGATCAGGAAGCCGATGACGATCATGCACGCCATGTCTACGGATGGATTACCCGGCGGGTTGAGCCAGTAAACGATGGTCGCAATGGTCACCAGAGTCATAAAGAAGACGCCCGTCGCACCACGGTTGCCCCGGAAGACTTTGTCCGACATCCAGCCGCATAGAAGCGTGCCCGGGATCCCCGCATACTCATACAGGAAGTAGGCCCAGGAAGATTTATCCAGCGCGAAGTGCTTCACCTCTTTCAGATAGGTTGGCGACCAGTCGAGAATGCCGTAGCGCAGCAGATAAACAAACACGTTCGCCACCGCGATGTACCACAGCAGTTTGTTTGGCAGCACATATTTCATGAAGATCTGTTTTGCCGACAGCTCTTCTTCGTGCTGCTCGCTGTAATCATCGGGATAGTCGTTTTTGTACTCTTCGATCGGCGGCAGGCCACAGGACTGCGGTGTATCACGCATCAGGGCAAAAGCGATAATCGCCACCACGATGGCACCAAAGGCAGGCATATAGAGCGCCGCTTTCCAGTCGTTGAACCAGGCCATACCGAGCAGGAACAGCAGTGGCGGAATACCGCCGCCGACGTTATGCGCGCAGTTCCACACCGACACGATGCCGCCACGCTCTTTCTGCGACCACCAGTGCACCATGGTGCGCCCGCACGGCGGCCAGCCCATCCCCTGGAACCAGCCGCAGAGGAACAGCAGCACAAACATGACCGCAATACTGGAGGTCGCCCAGGGAACGAAGCCCATAAAGAGCATCACCGCTGCCGCCAGAATCAGCCCGGCAGGCAGGAACACGCGCGGATTCGAACGATCCGACACCGACCCCATGATGAACTTGGAAAAACCATAGGCGATGGAGATCCCGGACAACGCGAACCCCAGATCGCCGCGCGAAAAGCCCTGCTCCACCAGATAGGGCATGGCAAGCGCAAAGTTCTTACGCACCAGGTAATAAGCCGCATACCCGAAGAAAATCCCCAGGAAGATTTGCCAGCGCAGGCGGCGATAAAGCGGATCTATTTCTGCCTCTGGCAGACGCGCCTGATGCGGCGCAGGTTTAAAGATACTGAGCATGACAGCCTCCGTGGCCTTAGAGAAAGTGAGCAGGTGGCTCGCACCTGATTCCAGAGGCGGGGATGTTAAGAAATCACAGCGATTGTTACTGTGAATCAACGCACAGATTGTTACAGAAATATGACAGAATGCGCATAAAGACGCATGGAATGGCGTTTCATTTTCGTATCAGGCGCGTTTATGTTCGAAATCAAGCAAACCACAACTTTCATGTGGCTAAATGATAGAAAAACGAACATAGAGGAAAGACGATGACACTTCAGGATCCTCGTTACAGCGATGTGATAATCATTGGCGGTGGCGCAACCGGGGCGGGGATTGCCCGGGACTGTGCGCTGCGGGGCTTAAGCGTGACGCTTCTTGAACGCCATGATATCGCGACAGGGGCGACCGGGCGTAATCACGGCCTGCTCCACAGCGGCGCGCGCTATGCGGTCACGGATGCGGAATCCGCACGGGAGTGTATTGCTGAAAACCAGATCCTCAGGCGCATCGCCCGTCACTGCGTTGAACCAACCAACGGTCTGTTTATCACGCTGCCTGAAGATGATCTGTCGTTTCAGCAGACCTTTATTTCCGCCTGTACCGCAGCCGGGATCGCTGCTGAAGCGATTGACCCTGCGCAGGCACGCCGTATAGAACCCGCCGTAAACCCTGCCCTGATCGGCGCAGTTACGGTCCCGGACGGCACGGTGGATCCCTTCCGGCTGACAGCCGCCAATATGCTGGACGCCCGCGAGCACGGCGCGCGTATCCTGACCGGGCATGAGGTCACCGGGCTGATCCGCGAAGGCAACACCGTTCGCGGCGTGCGGGTATTTGATACGCAATACAAAGAACACAGCGACCTGTTTGCCGCCGTCGTGGTGAACGCGGCGGGGATCTGGGGTCAGCGCATCGCGGAATATGCCGACCTCTCCGTTCGTATGTTTCCGGCAAAAGGTTCCCTGCTGATCCTCGATCACCGCATCAACAACCACGTCATTAACCGCTGCCGTAAACCCTCTGATGCCGATATCCTGGTGCCGGGGGATACCATTTCATTGATTGGCACCACCTCAACCCACGTTGACTACAGCGAAATTGACGCCAACCGGGTGACGGCTGACGAGGTGGATATCCTGCTGCGTGAAGGTGAAAAACTGGCACCTGTCATGGCACAAACCCGTATTCTGCGGGCGTATGCCGGCGTTCGCCCGCTGGTGGCCAGCGATGACGATCCGAGTGGACGTAACGTTAGCCGCGGCATTGTGCTTCTCGATCACGCCGAACGTGACGGGATGGAGGGCTTTATCACCATTACCGGCGGCAAGCTGATGACCTATCGCCTGATGGCGCAATGGACCACCGATGCCGTGTGCCGGAAACTGGGCAACACCAAAACGTGCGTCACGGCGGAAAAGCCTCTGCCCGGCTCGCGTGAAGCAACCGAAAAAACCCTGCAAAAAATCATCTCGCTCCCCGCCCCGCTGCGCGGCTCTGCCCTCTATCGCCACGGTGACAGAACACCCGCATGGCTTGGCGGAGGGCGGCTTAGCCGCAGCCTGGTGTGCGAGTGTGAGGCGGTGACCGCCGGGGAAGTTCAATACGCCGTGGAGAATCTGACGGTGAACAATCTGCTGGACTTACGCCGCCGTACCCGCGTCGGCATGGGAACCTGTCAGGGCGAACTGTGCGCCTGCCGGGCAGCAGGACTGTTACAGCGCTTTCATGTCACTACCTCAGGCCAGTCACTGACCCAATTGAGTGAATTTTTAAACGAGCGCTGGAAAGGCATTCAGCCTGTCGCCTGGGGCGATGCCCTGCGCGAAAGCGAGTTTACCCGCTGGGTCTACCAGGGGCTTTGTGGTCTGGAGAAGGAGTCGCAGGATGAAATTTGATACCCTGATTGCCGGCGGTGGCCTTGCGGGTTTGCTCTGCGGCATCAAACTCACGACGCACGGGCTTCGCTGCGCCATCGTGACCCGGGGCCAGAGCGCGCTGCATTTCTCGTCCGGCTCGCTGGATCTGTTAGGGCCGATGGCCTTTGACGATTTGCCGCCAGCGCACCCCTACCGCCTGACGGGCGTCGAAAACGTTTTACGCTACGCCAGGGAAGCGGAAACGCTGCTGGCACGCAGCGGCGCAGGCTTACAGGGCAACGCGCAGAAAAATCATCAGCGTGTGACCCCACTTGGCACCCTGCGATCTGCCTGGCTCAGCCCGGAAGAGGTTCCCGTCACCCCCTTCGACGCGAAGCGTGTGCTGGTGGTCGGGATCAGCGGTTTTCTTGATTTCCAGCCGCACCTGGCCGCCGCCTCGCTGAGCCAGCGGGGGATTAACGTCGATGCCGCTGAGATCGACCTTCCTGAACTTGACGTACTGCGTGACAACCCCAGCGAGTTTCGTGCGGTGAATATTGCCCGCCTGCTGGATCATGAAGATAAATGGCCGCAACTGTATGAGGCACTCCGGCCGCTCGGCGAAACCTGCGATGCTCTGTTTATGCCGGCCTGTTTCGGCTTAACGGACAATCGCCTCTGGCACTGGCTGTCCGATCGCTTGCCCTGCTCTCTGGGTTTACTGCCGACGCTTCCCCCTTCGGTGCCGGGCATTCGTCTGCATAATCAGCTCCAGCGGCAATTTATTGCCCAGGGTGGCGTATGGATGGCAGGCGACGAAGTCAAAAAAATCACGCTGGCGCAGGGCGCGGTAAGCGAAATCTGGACCCGTAACCACGGCGATATTCCGTTGCGCGCCCGCCATACGGTGCTCGCCAGCGGCAGTTTCTTCAGCAACGGCTTGTTGAGCAGCCGGGAAGGCATCCGCGAGGCCATCCTCGGTCTGGATGTTCGTCAAAGCGCCTCGCGTGCAGACTGGTATCAGAGCGATTTCTTCACGCCGCAGCCCTGGCAACAGTTCGGGGTGATCGTCGATGAACATCTGCGTCCTCAACTCTCCGGTACACCCGTTGAAAATCTCTACGCCATCGGCTCGATTCTGGGTGGCTACGATCCTATTGCCCAGGGTTGCGGCGGCGGCGTATGCGCGATAACGGCACTGCATGTCGCCGGGCAGATTATCCACAGCATGGAGGCCGAACAATGAACGACACCCGCTTTGAAAGCTGCATTAAATGCACGGTCTGCACTACGGTCTGCCCGGTCAGCGGCGTAAACCCGCAATACCCGGGGCCGAAGCAGGCCGGTCCAGACGGGGAGCGCCTGCGCCTGAAGGACGGCGCGCTGTACGATGAAGCACTGAAATACTGCATCAACTGCAAGCGCTGCGAAGTGGCTTGCCCGTCAGATGTCAAAATCGGCGATATCATTCAGCGTGCCCGCGCGCGTTATAGCACCCAAAAACCGACGTTGCGTGATGCCATCCTCAGCCATACCGACCTGATGGGCAGGGTTTCAACGCCGTTCGCCCCGCTGGTGAACGCTGCGACCTCGCTGAAACCGGTACGCCAGTTGCTGGACGCCACCCTGAAAATCGACCACCGTCGCAGCCTGCCGAAATATTCTCAGGGGACGTTTCGCGGCTGGTACAAATCGGTGGCGGCGGAACAGGCGCAGTTTAGCGATCAGGTGGCTTTCTTCCACGGCTGCTACGTGAATTACAATCACCCTCAGTTGGGAAAAGATCTGCTCAATGTCCTGAATGCGATGGGCACTGGCGTACAGCTACTGAATAAAGAGAAGTGCTGCGGTGTGCCACTGATTGCCAACGGCTTCACGGATAAAGCGCGCAAGCAGGCGACCAGCAACGTCACCGCCTTGCGCGAAGCCATTGTCGGAAAAGGGATCCCGGTGCTCGCCACGTCGTCTACCTGCACCTTCACATTGCGGGATGAATATCCGCATCTTTTGGATGTGGATAACACCGACCTGCGCGACCATATTGAACTGACGACTCGCTTCCTGTGGCGCAAGCTGGACAGTGGACAGACCCTGCCACTGAAACCATTGCCACTGAACGTGGTTTATCACACGCCCTGTCATATGGAAAAAATGGGCTGGTCGCTGTATACGCTGGAATTGCTACGGCTGATACCGGGGCTAACGTTGACGGTGCTGGATTCGCGCTGCTGCGGCATCGCGGGCACCTACGGGTTTAAGCGAGAAAACTACCCCACCTCGCAGGCGATTGGCGCGCCGCTGTTCCGTCAGATTGAAGAGAGCGGCGCAGATATCGTGGTGACGGACTGCGAAACCTGCAAATGGCAGATTGAGATGTCCACTCGCAAACGTTGCGAGCATCCCATTACCTTACTGGCAAAGGCACTGGGCTAGAGGTTGCCGGGGTGTCCGCCCCGGCAGATTCATCACTCGACAAACACCGACTCAACAACGTTAATCCAGCCGTGTTCGCTGGCGACCTCTTTCCCGTTCAGCCAGCGGCGCAGCATGTTGAGCGCCATCATGGCACACACCTCCTGACGCACCGCCACACTGTGACGGGTGATACTCATTTTCACCCGCAGCGCGTGTGTGCCTTCCGGCGTTGCCAGCGCAAAGTTAAGGTGCTCGTCATCCACGCCACCGATAGCCAGCGCCAGTCCGGCAAAATGTTTCACTCTGCGTTCTGATGCCCAGCGAGCGGTCTGCGCCAGGGTTTCCTGCTGGAACGGCACCACTTCACTGGCCAGCAGCGGCGCGCTGGCGCGTGAAAGCTGTAATGCCAGCAATCCACCGGTAAACTGCTCGCTCAGGGTCACGCTCAACTGGCGGGACTGCAACTCACGGGCGATCTGCGCTGGCAGCCCTTCGGTCCCCTCAAAAATCAGGCTTTCACCCGCGACACGTTGCACTTCCGGCCACAACGCCAGCATGGCGGCTTTCTCTGTTGCCGGGCCGGTGAGCTTAAGCTCGATAATCGGCATCGAGGAGCGATAGCCCATCGACACGCCCGGCGGGAGTTGCAGGTGATCCAGACTCTGGGCCAGATCGCTTTCAGAGCGGCCAAAGGTGGTCAGGCGCAGACACAGCGGCGGCTCCGGCAGGGTAAAACGCTGACGAAGGCGCGGCAGGATCTGCTGCTCAACCATCACTTTAAATTCAGACGGCACGCCCGGCGTGAAGAACATCAGGCAGCGGTTGAGTTGAATGGCAAACCCGCAGGCGGTGCCAACCGGGTTATCAACCAGTTCGGCACTGGCGGGGATCTCAGCCTGTTTGCGGTTGCTCGGGGCCATGACGCGCCCACGATCGGAGAAAAAGCGCTCCATCTGTGCCAGCCACTCTTCATGCATCACCAGCCCTTCGCCTTTCGCTGTCGCGGCGGCCAGAGCACTAAGATCGTCGCTGGTCGGGCCGAGTCCGCCATTCACAATCAGCACGTCAGCCTGTTCGCTGCGCTCGCGCAGAATGTTCACCAGTGACTCAAGATTGTCGCCCACCGTATTGCGGCGCGTGAGTGGTAATCCCTGCTCAAAGAATAAATCGGCAAGCCAGGCCGCATTGGTATCAATAATTTGCCCATGCAGCACTTCGTCGCCAGTGGATAACATTTCCACGTTAATCATTGTGTTCTCCCACTTCTATGGTCAAAACACTATAGCGCAATGGTGATGGGTGAAAAGAGAAACTGGCGCAGCAGAGCACTGCGCCGAAATAGATTAGAAGCCCGCGCTCACGCCAACATACGGGCCATCGGCCAGGGCGTTATCGCGATTGCCGTCTTTACCGGCAAGGTTCAGATAACGATAACCAGCTTCAATGGTGATTGGACGCATGATGGTCCAGCGCGCACCGGCGTTGGCTTCTTTATAGCTGTTGATGCCGCTGGAGAGCGAGTCTGGAGAGTAATAGTACTCGCCAAACAGGCCGAAGCTGTCGCCAATCTTCCACTGCAGACCGCCGCCCACCGCCGCGGCGTAACCTTCGTCACCGTTGTTTGGGTTGGTGTAGATCCCTTTTCCGCCGACGGTGGCCAGGAATGGACCGAGAGGAACGTTCAGACCGAGACCGAGGCTGGCGGCATCGCCATCATCGTCGTTATGGGTCCAGCCACCGGTCATCGCCAGACCGGACGTCTCGGTGCCAAGGCCAAAGCCCAGGTGGGTATAGTCCTTACCCGCCGAGCCGTTAAAAGAGATTGCGTTTGCCGCTGCCGACGCAAACATCAGGCCTAAGCCCAGTAATGCCACTTTTTTCATTGTCGTGATCCCGCGCAATGTGATTAGAATTATTCAAAACCGCGAGATTTTAACGTGAGTCGGCCTGCGATCAACGCTGCGGCGAGATAATAAAAAAATTAGATTGTAACGAGTTGATACTTACAGGTTTTAACAATGTTAAATTCGGAAAAAGCGTTACCCTGAGGATGCCAGCGACGTCAGTTTAACGGCACGGATGCGTTGAATGGCAGCGACGTTGAAAACGAAACGGGAGCCTGGGCTCCCGTTTTTATCGCAGGATGAATGCCTGCGCCCTGCCCTTTACCCGCAGCCGATCACCGGGAAGAGTCGCAATTCAACCTCGTAACGACTGATGAACCCACTGTTGCAGGGCGCGGCGGGCAATTTTAATTCCGCCATTTTTCAGTTCAGCCGGGAGCATAAGCCAGTGTACCGGCTGCTGAAAGCGCGCCAGCTTATCGCTCACCCAGTGCGGTAACTGGGCGATATCCGTTCCCGCTTCGCACTCGACGACCGCCACCGGCCGTTGACCAAACTCGACATCATCGAAGGGAACCACATACACCTGGTTTACCTGAGGATGGGTGCCGATCACCCGCTCCAGCTCTTCCGGCTGGATCCCCTCCCCGCCGCTGAAAAAGAGATTATCCATCCGACCCAGGATGGTCAGCCGACCGTCGCACAACGCACCGCGATCGCGGGTGGCGAACCAGCCCTGCGCATTGGTCAGCGGGAGCAATGCGCCGTCTCGCCAGTAACCCGCCGCCATACTGCGTGCCTTGATCCAGACTTCTCCCTCGACGACCTGTATCTCTCGCCCCGGCAAGGGGAAACCGACATCTGGTTCTCCGTCCGCCTCTTTGGCGCAGACGGTGGAGGCAAATTCAGTCAGACCGTAACCACAGAAGGTCCGAATGCCCTGCTCGCGTGCCTTCTCCGTCAGCGCCACAGGAATGGCCGCCCCGCCGAGAAGGACGGCTTTCAGAGCGACGCGATGCTCGCCATTGATCAGGCGCCACAGCTGAGTTGGTACCAGCGAGGCGTGAGTACAGCCCTGCAATGCCTGCTCCAGCGGCTGTTTTTCACGCACGGTCAGGCGCGCACCCGCATGCAGCCAGCGCCATAAAATGCCCTGCCCCGAGACATGAAAAAGCGGCAGCGAAAGGAGCCAGTCATCGTCGCCGCTAAACGGCATGAGGGCCAGCACACCCTGCGCGCTGGCAAGGTGGGCCGAACAGGTATGCACCGCCGCTTTGGGTAAACCGGTCGAACCGGAGGTAAGCGTCATCGAGGCCAGACGTTCTGGTTGCCATGCAACGCTGTAGTGCCCCTTGTCATCGCGTAAAGCCAGTCCCGGCAGCCCATCGAACACGCCGGTCAATACCAGCGCAAAACGCAATGTCATTTGCGGCAATAAGACATCCAGCAGCGGACGCGGCAGCTGAGGGTTAACGGGCAGAATGCGCGCCCCGCACTGAAGCAGCGCCAGCCACGCCAGCAGGGTGTGCGGATGATTGTGGGCGAGCAGCATCACGCCGTCACCTTCCTGTACGCCCTGACGATGAAAACCCGTCGCCAGGCGATCTACACGATCGCACAGCTGTTGCCAGGTGAGCGTCTCTTCGTTCAGGCGTAGCGCAGGTTTATTAGCCTGCCGCGCGCACCAGTGCCACCACGGCCAGTCGGTAAAACTCATAGCAGCGGCTCCAGCGCCTCGACGTCGAGTTGCGGCAGCGTACTGTCAGGCCATGAGCGGATAAGCTGAGCTTGCATCAGGTTTAGCGTGTCCAGGCCGGGGACCGTGTCTGGCGTCAGCCAGGCTGCGATACGGGCCAGCTGTGTCAGCCCAAGACTGGATTCAATGGAGGAGCTTATCACCGCCGTCAGGCCTGCCGCCTGTGCCGCAGAGACCTGCTGGCGCACTTTCTCCAGGCTGCCGGTGAGGGTCGGTTTGATCACCACGGCGCTGACACCCGGCTCGGCGACAAACGCAAAATCATCCTCGCGCAGGCTTTCATCCCAGGCGATGGCAATCCCTGTCTCCCGGGCAAACGCCAGCGAATCCGCGCGCGTTTTACAGGGTTCCTCCAGAAAGGCGATGCGATCCCGATACGCCGGGTTAACGTACTTCGCAAACTGCTGCGCTTTCAATGGAGTCCAGGCACGGTTGGCATCAAGGCGCAGACGCAGATCCGGGATGGCCTCCAGCAGCAGATTCGCCACCATGCCGTCGCGCACCGCTTCGTACAGCCCCACTTTGATCTTCGCCACTTTTTCGCCCGGCATGGCGGCGAGCACGGCAAAGAGTTCGTCAGGATCCCCGGTACAGAGCGGGGCTGCGCGATAATCGGCTTTCTGCGGCAGCGTACCGTCCAGTTCGGCCAGCGCACAGCTGATGCCAAAATCCACCGCAGGCTGACCGGGCAACTGCGGATCTGCGCCGTCGCGCCAGGCCAGGCACCAGGCGCGCAGCAGGGTTTCCGCCTCCTCCAGCGACTCGCGGCTGAAGCCCGGCAGGGGGGAGATTTCGCCCCACCCTTGCCGATCGCCCTGCTGCAGATGAACGAACAGACCGTCGCGCGTTTTTAACCGCCGTTCGCGCAGAACCACACCCGCGTCCATCGGTACCTGCCAGCGGTAGATCTGTACGCTGCGCATTACGGATTCCGTTTGTATTTGCTGAAGTCCGGCTGGCGCTTCTCGTTGAACGCGTTACGCCCTTCCTGACCCTCTTCGGTCATGTAGAACAGCATGGTGGCATTGCCCGCCAGCTCCTGCAGCCCGGCCTGACCATCGCAGTCGGCGTTCAGTGCCGCCTTCAGGCAGCGCAGCGCCATCGGGCTGTTTTGCAGCATTTCACGACACCAGCGCACGGTCTCTTTTTCCAGATCGGCAATCGGCACCACGGTGTTAACCAGCCCCATATCCAGCGCTTCCTGGGCATTGTACTGACGGCACAGGAACCAGATCTCGCGTGCTTTTTTCTGACCCACGATACGGGCCATGTAGGAGGCACCCCAGCCGCCGTCGAAGGAGCCGACTTTCGGGCCGGTCTGGCCGAAGATGGCATTTTCTGCCGCGATTGTCAGGTCGCACATCATGTGCAGCACGTGACCGCCACCGATGGAGTAGCCAGCCACCATCGCAACAACCGGTTTTGGACAGGTGCGGATCTGGCGCTGGAAGTCGAGCACGTTCAGGTGGTGCACGCCAGAGTCATCCTGGTATCCGCCGTAGTCGCCGCGCACTTTCTGATCGCCCCCGGAACAGAACGCTTTTTCGCCTTCCCCGGTAAGGACAATCACGCCGATATTGTCGTCGTAACGGGCATCTGCGAGCGCCTGGATCATCTCTTTAACGGTGACCGGACGAAACGCGTTACGCACCTCGGGACGGTTGATGGTGATTTTGGCGATCCCGTCTGCCGATTTGTGGTAACGAATGTCGGTGTAACCTTCGGAGCAGTCCTGCCATTCCACCGGTGCGTAGAGCATGTTTTCATCAGGGTAGATCATAGAGTGTCCTTTATGGATAAACGGAGTATCTGAGCCAGACGCTCGGCCACCGCAACGGGATTTTCCCGATGGGCGTTATGTCCGGCATGGGAAATTTGATGGCCGATCGCGGGAAGCTCCCGGGCAATCGCCCTGAACTTGTCGTCCCGCTCGCCATACAGATAGAAAAAGGGAACTGCGCACTCAGCGAGCGCAGCCCTTAAATCGGGTTGTTCGGCCAGGGAGGTCGCCTGCAACATGGCGGCCAGGGTCGCGCCGTTGTTACGGCTGCGCAGGGCAACCAGCGCCCGACGCTGCGCGTCAGTTAATGAGGCAAAGACCGGCTGTTGATACCAGTCTGCAAACACCGCCTCTAAGGGTTCATGGCGAAAACGCGCAGCCCAGTGAGCATCAGAGGCACGACGCCTTGCCCGTTCGTCATCATCACGCAACCCCGGATGCGCCCCTTCAACAATCAATCCCTGTAGCCCATCAGGGCGCTGGCAGGCGTGATACATCGCAATGCGGCCGCCAAGGGAGTACCCCACCAGCCAGTACGTTAGTATGTTGTAACTAAGAAGAGTGCGATTCAGCAATGTATGCATGTCGCTGAAATCGTGCACCGCAACGTGCGCCGATTCGCCGTGTCCCGGCAAATCAAGATACAAGCGGGGATAATCACCCAGGCACGCTTCGGGCAACTGCCATTCACGGCGATCGCCGGAAAAGCCGTGCAGGAAAACCAGCCAGGGTTTTCCTGCCGCGCCGGTGCAGTGCGTGCCTTGCAGGATCATAGATGGCTTACCTGCGCCAGCAGGTTTTGCAGCATCTGCGCGCCATCGCTGTCGTTAACCACCACTTCGATAAGCGTGGCGCGAGGTTTGCTCCACGCCGTATTCAGGGCGCTCTCCAACTCCCCCCAGCTTGTAGGGCGCTGATAGCGGAGGCTGAACATGGCTGCCGCGTGTTCAAACTGCACGTTTTGCGGCATCAGATAGAAGCGCTCACGCTCACTCTGCGGCGTCGGCAGCAGGGAGAAAATCTGCCCGCCGTTATTGTTGATCACCAGCAGCACAAAGGGCGCCGAAGCCTGACGTAACAAGGCCAGCGCGTTCAGATCGTACAACGCCGACAGATCGCCAACAATCGCCAGCGTCGGGCGTGCGTTGGCACGCTGGACCCCGGCTGCGGTGGAGATCAGCCCGTCAATGCCGCTGGCGCCACGGTTACTGAACACCGGATAGCCTGCCGGCAGGCGGGAAAAGGCATCAATCAGACGCACCACCAGGCTGTTGCCGACAAACAGCTGCCCCTGCTCGGGCAGATAGTGGCGAATGCGGTGCGCCAGCTGCGCCTCGCCAAACGCCTCGCTGTGTTGCGCTGTCAGTTGCCAGGCCTGGCGGGAGAGTTCCGGGATCGCCGTGGCCCAGGGGCCGCGTTTTTCCGCCGGATGCAGTTCCAGCCAGTCGGCGACATTCGAGACCAGCCGACGCCCGCGATGGTGCGCCGGATCCAGCCGCCCTTCCCGCGGATCGACCAGCCAGTACTCTTCCGGCGTGCAGGTTGCCTGCCACTGCAGCAGCCGTTTCCCCGTCAGACTGCCGCCCAGCTGGACCACAATCTGCGCCTGCTCCAGTTCGGTAACGGCCTTCGCATTGCCCAGCCACAGATCCGCACACGGCAGCGGCTGCCCGGTCTGGGAGAGTACGTCGCCAATCAGCGGCCAGCCCAGGGTTTGCGCCCACTCTGCCACCTTTTTTCCTTCCGCTGCGCTCATTCTGCCCGCCAGCACCACGCCGCGTTTTTGCCGCCAGAAGAACCAGTCGCGCTGTTCAGGGCTTGAAAGCGCTGCGGGGGCGCGCAGCCAGGGTTTATCGCTCTGCCACCAGTCACCCAGCGCCTGGTGCCAGGCAAGATCGGTATCATCCATTTCGCCATACAGCGGCTCGGCAAACGGACAGTTAATGTGCAGCGCCCCCGCGCGCAATGCGCCCATGGCGTTATCCACTGTGGAGACCAGCCAGCGGGCGGGAATATCCCGGGTCGGACGCGGCAGGGATAGCGTTTCCGAGGGATGTGAGGCGAAGAGACCCGGCTGACGAATGGCCTGGTTTGCGCCACAGTCGATCAGCTCCGGGGGACGATCCGCCGTTAGCAGCACCAGCTTTTCGCCGGTCAGACCGGCTTCAATCAGCGCCGGATAGAGGTTAGCCACCGCGGTACCGGAAGTTACAATAACCGCCACCGGGGTATTACTGGCTTTGGCCAGCCCCAGCGCCAGATGCCCAAGACCGCGTTCATCAAAATGGGTGTGATGAATAAAAGCACTGTTCTCTGCGGCAGCCAGGGTCAACGGCGTTGAACGCGAGCCGGGTGCGATGCAAATGTGCCTGACGCCATGGCGGGTCAGGGCTTCAAGGATCACCGCCGCCCAGCGCCGGTTAAAGGAACTCACTGACATGGAATTGTCCGGTATCAATATTGCGACTAAGTATAAATAATAGGAAAAGATGTAATTTTGATATGAATCGGGTAAGTACGACTCAGTATTAATCCTTTAGGAGGAGAGAACGCAGTCCGGCAGCTTTATTTTCAATCTCCTGCCACTCCTGTTCAGGGTCGGAACCGCTGACGATCCCCGCCCCGGCGTACAAGCGCACGCAGGTCTCCTGCACTCTGGCCGAACGCAATGCCACGCAGAACTCGCTTTGCGCTAACGACAGATAGCCAGCGGACCCGGCATACCACTCCCGATCGAAGGGTTCATTGCGGGCGATAAAATCCCACGCATTTTGGCGCGGCAGACCGGCGACGGCGGCGGTAGGTTGCAGCCGCATCAGGCACTGTTCATCGTCCGGCTGTTGCAATGCAGTCCAGATGCAGCGGCGTAAATGCTGCACCTTACGCAAGCGCACAATTTGCGGCGGCAGCACGTCAAGCACGCCGCCATCACGTTGCAGGCGCTGACAGATATCCTCGACCACCAGCATATTTTCACGCTGGTTTTTATCGTCATGCATCAGCCAGTCCCCCATGCGCGCGGCCTGGGCATCATCCGGGTGGTTGGCGACCGTACCGGCCAGCGCCTCGGTACGCAGCAGGGTTCCACGCCGCCGCCACAGCCGTTCCGGCGACGAACCGAGAAAGGCCCGGGTAGCATCAGGGCGCATCAGAAAGTGGTAGCACTGGAAATTCACCCGACGGCTGGCGGCTATCAGAGCGACAGGGTTGACCGGCAGGTTGAAATGCAGATCCGTTGCCCGGGCCAGCACTACTTTATCGAACTCCCCGCGGGCAATGGCGTCGGTTGCGCGGGTGATTAACGTCAGCCAGCCGGATTTCTCAGGCCGGTGGGTTTCGCTCACCACCGGCTGGTTAAGCGCCTTAACGGGCTGGCTATCCCTGAGGGAGCGCAGGAATTCGTGTGCGTGTTGCGCATCGTTTTTCAGCGAGGTTGCGCTGCAAAGTATCAGGCGCAGCGTCGCGGCTCCGCCGCTGCGCTGCCACAGCAGACGCGGCAGGAACAGATTGCCCTGGTGCGGATCGAAGGCGTTAACCCCCACCACCCGAACGTCAGGACATTGCGGATAACAGTGCATAAAATGACGGGCATCAGAGAGAGAGGCGAAGTGTTTTGTGGCCCCCAGCGCGGCGTACTCTTCATCACCGTTACGCTGCTGCCAGTAGAACTGAGGAAAACAGTGCTGGGCATTCAGCCAGGCGAGCGGGTCAAACGCATCGTTGAGCGCAAAGGAAACATCGAGGTGATGCAGGCCAGGTACATCAGGAATATCGTCTGCTAACTGGTGGCAAAGGCCTGCCAGCGCGGTGGAAATCGAGTGCACGCGAACTTCTCCCAGCTCAAAGACCTTACATTATACGGGGTACTGGCTGGAAAAAGCAGTACCCACGATTTGGCAGGGAGAAGCGTGCGTGTAGAATTAACGGCGGGCGAGCAGCAGACCGAGCACCAGACCGGCGGCGGCGCCTACTCCGATACCCTGCCACGGTTTTTCACGGACATAATCGTCCGCACGATAGACCGCTTTTTTCGCCCGATAATAGTAAGTGTCCGACGCATGGCTTACGCGCGTTTTCACGTCATGCAGTGCCTGTTCAGCACGCGCCTTTAGCTCAATGTACTTTTGATCGGCCGGATCGCCTGAAGAACGAAGGACTTCTTCCAGCGTTTCACTTAACAGCGTCAGATCATCATCAACGTGCGATTCCGAAGATTGGAAGGACATAGTTTTCTCCTTGTAGTTGCATCAGTTCGCTAACTATAGACAATCCTTGCCGATTCTGCCTACTACGCTTGTTCTGCCTCTTTCGCCATCCCGATATGCGGAATGCCATCTTCATCGTAAATGTCCGTCACGGGCTCAAAGCCAAAACGGGCATAAAACGCCTGCAAATGGGCCTGCGCGCCAAGATATAACGCTTTGTTCGGCCACTGTTTTTCACAGGAATGCAGGGTGTGCTCCATCAGCGCATATCCGAGCTTTTCGCCCCGCGCTTGCTGGCTGATAATCACCCGGCCAATCACAACGGGAGAAAAATCGTCGTCGCTTTTCAGAATCCTCGCATACGCCACCAGTTGGTTATCTTTCCAGCCGAGGATGTGCCGGTTCTCCCCCACCAGATCGTCGCCATCGATATCCTGGTAAGGGCAGGTTTGTTCCACTACAAAGACTTCGCAGCGAAGCTTGAGTAGCGCGTAAAGCACGGGAACGGTCAGCTCGCTATGGTGCAGATCTTGCCACTGGATCATGGGGGTCTCCTTATCGTGTCGGTAGCCGTTATACTAATGACTTTTCGTCCCTGGCACAGAGGCTGAGTGCATTATGGAGCTGCTTTTTTTAGGAACATCTGCTGGCGTGCCGACCCGGACGCGCAACGTCACCTCAATTTTGCTGGATTTACAGCACCCGACCCGCGGTGGCTTGTGGATGTTTGACTGTGGGGAAGGCACGCAGCATCAGCTGCTCCAGACCGCAAGCCATCCCGGCAAGCTGGATAAAATCTTCATTACCCACCTGCATGGCGATCACCTTTTTGGTCTGCCGGGGCTGCTGTGCAGTCGCTCGATGGCGGGCAATCTCCACCCGCTGACCATTTACGGCCCGCCCGGGATCCGCGAATTTGTCGAAACCAGCCTGCGCATCAGTGGCTCCTGGACCGATTATCCGCTCGAGATTGTGGAGATAAGCGCAGGAGTGGTGTTCAGCGATGATGCCTGGACCGTGACCGCGGCCGCGCTGAATCATCCCGTGGAGTGTTACGGCTATCGCATTGAAGAGCAGGATAAACCCGGCGCCCTGGATGGCGCGGCGCTGATTGCCGCCGGAGTTCCCTTCGGCCCCCTGTTCCAGCAGCTCAAGCGCGGTGAACGCATCACGCTGGACGATGGCCGGACGATCGATGGCGCAGACTATCTCTCGCCGCCCCGCCCGGGCAAGAAACTGGCTATCTTCGGGGATACCGCCCCCTGTGAGAACGCCCTCGCGCTGGCCAGGGGCGTCGATCTGCTGGTGCATGAAGCCACCCTGGAATCGGCGATGGAGGAGAAAGCCAACAGCCGCGGCCACAGTTCAACGCGTCAGGCCGCCATGCTTGCCCGCGAAGCGCAGGTGAAAAAACTGGTGATTACCCACGTCAGCTCGCGCTATGACGCCGGGGGCTGCGCCATGCTGCTGGCCGAGTGCCGCGCCCTGTTTGCCGACAGCGAGCTTGCAGAAGATTTTGCCGTGGTGCGCGTTTAACGCTCTATTTTTCCCCGGGTCTGCCGATAACCCTTAACAGGCAGGTATTTTTCACTCGAGGGTAGAATGGATAATTTCCAGAAAGACATTGATGACAGGGCAAATCTTACTCTGTCGAACCGTTTTGAGCTGTTGCTGTTCCGTCTCGGCACATCGATGAACGAAAATAAATCTGAGCTGTTTGGCATCAACGTCTTTAAGCTTCGCGAGATTGTGCCCATGCCAGCGTTCACCAAACCGGCGGGCATGAAGTCACCCCTGATGGGGATGGTCAATATTCGTGACCAGGTGATCCCGGTTATCGACCTGGCCGCCGTGGCAGGCTGTAAACCGGCGACGGGTCTGAACATTCTGCTGATTACCGAGTATGCCCGCAGCGTGCAGGCCTTTGCCGTCGAGTCGGTCGAAAACATTATGCGACTGGACTGGAAGCAGGTGCATGCGGCTGAAACCGCCGTCAGCGGACGCTATATCACCAGTATTGCCTGCCTGGACGAGAAGACGGATACCAACGATCTGGCGATGGTGCTGGACGTTGAGCAGATCCTGTATGACATCACCCCGGCCAATCATGACCTGCATGCAACCGACCTGAAAACCACCCAATTCAATATCAAGCCGGGTGCCGTGGCGATTGTGGCGGAAGACTCCAAAGTGGCGCGTTCGATGCTGGAAAAAGGGCTGCAGGCGATGGCGATCCCGGCGCTGATGCACATCACCGGCAAAGAGGCGTGGGAGAAAATTGGCGTGCTGGCAGCGCAGGCGCAGGCAGAAGGCGTACCGATCACCGATAAGATCGCTCTGGTCCTGACTGACCTTGAGATGCCGGAGATGGACGGCTTTACCCTGACGCGCAAAATTAAAACCGACGCCATCCTGAAGGACATTCCGGTGGTGATCCACTCTTCCCTTTCCGGCAACGCCAACGAAGACCATATCCGCAAGGTGAAAGCCGATGGCTACGTGGCGAAGTTCGAGCTGAATGAGCTGTCGTCGGTGATTGAAGAGGTGCTGGAGCGCTCGACGAAGAAGATTGATGGACCGTTGATTAGTCGTAAGCAGTTGGCCTGATTTGCGTTTTTTTGCCCGGCAGTGCGTCGCTTGCACGGGCAGAGGCAGCAAACAGCAAGCATAAAAAAACCCGCTGAGGCGGGTTTTTTCGTTCAGTGCGGGCTGGTGCCCTCACCCCGGCCCTCTCCCACGAAGAGAGGGAGAAGACCATAAAAAAACCCGCTGAGGCGGGTTTTTTACTTTTACCTTACATCAGCGGCATCGCGTGCTGCACGATGGTGATCAGCGGCTGCGGATAGATACCGAAGATCAGTACCAGCAGGGCCGAGATCAGCACCACAATACCCCCGGCGCTGTACTGCCAGTTGCCTGGCGCATCGCGGTTGAGTTGCTGAGGCGCGCTCAGGTACAGGCTCACGGCCACGCGCAGATAGTAGTAGAGACCAATCGCCGAGCCGATAACGACACCCGCTGTCAGCCACCACAGACCCGCCTGCACACCCACTGCCAGCACGTAGAACTTACCGATAAAGCCCAGCGTCATCGGGATACCCGCCAGAGAGAGCATCATCACGGTCATCACCGCGGACAGGATCGGACGGTGCCAGAACAGACCACGGTAGGAGAACAGTGAATCTGCGTCCGGGCCACGGTACGGGCTGGACATCAGGCTTACCACGCCGAACGCGCCGAGGCTGCTGAACAGGTAACCGGCCAGGTAGACACCTACGGTCTCCATGGACATCTGGCCGCTCTGCAGCGCAATCAGCGCCACCATCAGATAGCCCAGGTGCGAGATGGAGGAGTAACCGAGCAGACGTTTGATATTGGTCTGGCTCAGCGCCATCAGGTTACCGAAGATGATGGAGACGAAGGCAATGATACCCAGAACCACACGAACCGCTTCGCTCTCGCCTACCGGTGCGTACAGGAACAGACGCATCACCACACCGAAGATAGCGATTTTGCTCGCTGTCGCCAGGAAGGTGGAGACCGGCGCCGGAGCACCCTGGTAAACGTCTGGCGTCCACAGGTGGAACGGCACCAGAGAGAGTTTAAAGCCGAGGCCCACAATCATCATGCCCAGACCTGCCAGCAGCAGCGGCTCATGCAGCATGCCATCGCCAAGGCTCTTTCCAAGCGCTTCGAAAGAGAGGTTACCGGACTGAGCATAGATCAGCGCAATACCGAACAGCAGGAAGGACGAAGCAGCAGCAGACAGGATCGTATACTTGATACTCGCTTCCAGAGAGCGCTTCTGACGGAAGGCATAACCAATCAGGCCGAACAGCGGCAGAGAGATCAGCTCAATACCGAGGAACAGCGCCGCCAGATGGTTTGCATTCGCCAGCAGAATACCACCCAGGGCGGCAATCAGAACCAGCAGGTAAAACTCTTCTCTGTTGTCGTTGTAGCCTTCCAGCCACGGGTAAGCAAAGGTACAGGTTGCCAGACTGGCTAACAGCACCAGCCCGGTGTACAGCATGGCGAAGCCGTCAACGCGCATCAGCGGCGTGACATCCATCGCACCCGCCTGGCCAACAAACCAGAGGGAGACTAACGCAGCGTTCAGACCCAGAACCGCCAGGGTGGCATTCAGGAAGTGATTGCGTCGCCACGCAATGGAGAGCATCACAACCACCACCGTCAATCCGACGATCAGCAGCGGTAGCAGCGCAATCAGTTGTTGTGGAGTTATTGTCATGGCGATTTACGGCCTTGTAGTAGAAGCAGAATTAACAAACCACTGCTGGATGTTGCCCATCGCGGAGTGCGAGGTATCCAGAATCGGCTGCGGATAGAAGCCCAGCAGCACCAGCAGTACGACCAGCAGCAGGATGATGAACAGCTCGCGCAGCGACATCCCCGGCAGCTCTTTGGCAGCGATTTCACTCTTCGCTTTACCGAAGTAAGCGCGGTGCAGCATCGCCAGTGAGTAAACCGAAGCGAACACCAGACCGAAGGTCGAAATCACGGTGATCATCGGCACCACTTTGAAGCTGCCGAACAGGATCATGAATTCGCCGACAAAGTTACCGGTACCCGGCATCCCGAGGGTGGCAACAGCGAAGAACATCGACATCGCTGGCAGCCATTTCATTTTGCCCCACAGACCGCCCATCTGACGCATGTCACGGGTGTGCAGACGTTCGTACAGCTGGCCGCACAGGATGAAGAGGCCGGCTGCGGACAGACCGTGCGCAATCATCTGGATCACCGCGCCCTGGTACGCCAGCTGGCTGCCGGTGTAGATAGCAATCAGCACGAAGCCCATGTGGGAAACGGAGGTATAGGCGATCAGACGTTTGATGTCGTACTGTGTGAAGGCCATCCACGCGCCGTAGAAGATACCGATCACACCGAGCCACATGGCAATTGGCGCGAACTCTGCGGAGGCGTTCGGGAACAGCGGCAGAGCGAAACGCAGCAGACCGTAGGCCGCGGTTTTCAGCAAGATGCCCGCCAGGTCAACGGAACCCGCCGTTGGTGCCTGGGAGTGCGCATCCGGCAGCCAGCCGTGCAGTGGAACCACCGGCATTTTCACCGCAAACGCGATAAAGAAGCCCAGCATCAGCAGGTATTCAACACCGTGTGACATCGGGGTCTTCAGCAGGTCCTGATAGTTGAAGGTCCAGACACCGGTCGCGTTGTAATGCACGAACACCAGCGCCAGGATGGCAATCAACATCACCAGACCACTCGCCTGGGTGTAGATGAAGAACTTGGTTGCCGCCGTGATACGCGTTTTACCGTCGGACGCCTTATGGCCCCAAAGCGCGATCAGGAAGTACATCGGCACCAGCATCATTTCCCAGAAGAAGAAGAACAGGAACATGTCGATGGCAAGGAACACGCCGATAACGCCGCCCAGGATCCACATCAGGTTCAGGTGGAAGAAGCCCTGATATTTTTCGATTTCTCGCCAGGAGCACAGGACCGCCAGAACGCCGAGCAGACCGGTCAGCACCACCATCAGCAGCGACAGACCATCAATCGCCAGGTGAATGGTAATACCGAAACGCGGGATCCACGGCAGAATGAATTCAGACTGCCACTGCGGAATGCCCGCAGACTGGGTCAGAGAATAGCCGCCCTGCAACCAGAGTTGCAGGCCAAGCGCAAGCGTCAATCCCATGGTGATCAGCGCAATCCAGCGCGGCATCTTCACGCCAAAGCGTTCGGTCTGCCAGCACAGGAAGCCGCCGATGAAGGGAATTAATATTAGCCAGGGTAGTAACATGGCGATTTGCATTCCTTTTTAAGGCCCCCAGCAGGGGCCTGATTTTCAACGAATTCGAATAAATTCACTTAACGATCAACGCAACACCATCAGCAGCGCCAGCACCACAACCGCACCGATGCTCATGGACGCCACATACCAGCGCAGATACCCGTTCTCGCTGAACAGCAGGCCTTTACCTGCAAAGCGGGAGAGGATCGCCGGAGTGTTCATCAGTGAGTTCAGCGGATCGCGTTTAATCAGCCACGCAATGCCGAGGAATGGTTTCACGAAGATCATGTCGTACAGCCAGTCGAAGCCCCACGCGTTGTACCACCAGGTGCCCAGCAGACGGCCCGGCGCACTGTTGGCAACGGCAGTCACCAGCGTACGTTTGCCCAGCCACAGCCATGCAGCAATCAGGATGCCCGCGATAGCGACCACACCGGAGGTGATTTCAAGCGTCAGAACGCGACCGTGCTCAAGCTCGGTGGTGTCCGGCAGTACGCCCTGCAGCGGTGGCACAATCATCGCGCCAACGAAGGTGGACAGCACCAGCAGCACAATCAGCGGCAGGTGGTGGGTGATCCCCTTCCCTGCGTGAGCGTGAATTTGTTCTTTACCGTGGAAGACGATGAAAATCATACGGAAGGTATACAGAGAGGTCATGAATGCACCGACCAGACCCGCAACCATCAGATTGATATGACCATTTGCCATGGCGCCCGCAAGGATTTCGTCCTTACTGAAGAAGCCCGCGGTGATCAGCGGCAGTGCCGCCAGCGCCGCGCCACCTACCAGGAAGCAGACGTAAACCAGCGGAATGGATTTGCGCAGACCGCCCATCTTGAAGATGTTCTGCTCGTGGTGGCAGGCAAGGATCACCGAACCAGACGAGAGGAACAGCAGCGCTTTAAAGAACGCGTGCGTCATCAGATGGAAAATCGCCGCATCCCACGCCTGTACGCCCAGCGCCAGGAACATGTAGCCAATCTGGCTCATGGTGGAGTAAGCGAGAACGCGTTTGATGTCGGTTTGCACCAGCGCGGCAAAGCCTGCCAGCACCAGCGTCACTGCACCGACGATACCGACCAGGTGCAGAATTTCCGGGGTCATCAGGAACAGACCGTGGGTACGCGCAATCAGGTAAACACCAGCGGTAACCATGGTCGCGGCGTGGATCAGCGCGGAGACAGGGGTTGGACCCGCCATCGCGTCGGCCAGCCATGTTTGCAGAGGCAGCTGTGCGGATTTACCCACAGCACCACCCAGCAGCATCAGCGTTGCCCACCACAGCATGTTGTTGCCTGCTTCGAAGTGCGCTGGCGCCAGCTCCACCATTTCGCGGAAGTTCAGCGTGCCCAGTTCGTTGTAGAGAATGAACAGCGCGAAGGCGAGGAAGACGTCACCCACACGGGTCACGACGAACGCTTTCATGGCTGCTGCGCCATTCTTCGGATCGGTGTAGTAGAAACCGATCAGCAGGTAAGAGCAGAGACCCACGCCTTCCCAGCCGAGATACATCAGCAGCAGGTTATCGGCCAGCACCAGAACGACCATGCTGGCGATAAACAGGTTGGTGTAGGCGAAGAAGCGGGAGTAACCCTCTTCACCGCGCATATACCAGGAGGCGAACATGTGGATCAGGAAGCCCACGCCGGTCACCACGGAGAGCATGGTCAGGGAGAGACCATCCAGCACCAGGTTGAAACCGATGTTGAAATCACCGACCGACATCCAGGTCCACAGCGGCACGCTGTGAGGCTGACGTCCGTTACTGAAGAAGTCGATACCCGCATACGCTGTAACCAGCGCAGCCAGACCAATAGAGCCAATGCCAACGGTAGCAGACAGATTCTCAGACCAGCGGCCGCGAGAAAATGCCAGCAGCAGGAAGCCAATCAGCGGAAAAATAATGGTTAAGGCAAGCATGTTCATCCACGCAACTCACTTACTGAATCGATGTTCAGGTTCTGGCGGCGACGGTGGAGCTGCAGTAACAGCGCCAGGCCAATACTCGCTTCGGCAGCCGCAAGGCTGATGGCGAGAATGTACATCACCTGACCATCGGTCTGGCCCCAGTAGCTCCCGGCGACCACGAAGGCCAGCGCGGCAGCGTTGATCATGATCTCCAGGCCAATCAGCATAAACAGCAGATTGCGGCGGATAACCAGACCGGTTAAGCCCAGCACGAATAAAATCGCTGCGAGGATCAGTCCATGTTGTAAATGAATCATGCGCGTTCCTCCGTTTTTCTTTTCGCGCTGTCGTCCTTGCGGTTGCTCAGCACTTCACCACTACGCTCTTCGCGGCCCACGTGGAACGCGACAACCAGACCTGCCAGCAGCAGCATCGAGGCCAGTTCAACCGCCAGTACGTATGGCCCAAACAGGGTGATACCCACTGCTTTGGCGCTGATTGGCGTACCGTCGATACCCTGGTCGTTGACACCCAGAATGGCGTAGACGATCACCGCCAGCATGATGGCCGACAGAATTGCCGGACCAATCCACACCTGCGGTTTCAGCCACTGACGTTCCTGTTCGATTTCCGAGCCGCCCAGGTTCAGCATCATCACCACGAAGACGAACAGAACCATAATGGCACCGGCGTAAACGATGATCTCAAGCGCACCCGCAAAGTGTGCGCCCAGCGCAAAGAACACCCCGGAAATGGCCAGCAGCGAAATGATTAAATAGAGCAGCGCATGCACCGGGTTGGTGTGCGTAATCACTCGCAGCGTAGCCAGGATGGCGATCAGGCCACAGATATAAAAAGCGAATTCCATTGCCCCTCTCCTTACGGTAACAGGCTCTTGACGTCGATAGGCTTGGCTTCGTTCTCTGCTTCGCCCTTATCTTTGCCGTCGATTGCCATACCCGCCATCCGGTAGAAGTTATATTCCGGGTATTTGCCCGGACCGGAAATCAGCAGATCCTCTTTTTCGTACACCAGGTCCTGACGCTTGTATTCGCCCAGCTCGAAGTCCGGGGTCAACTGAATCGCCGTGGTCGGGCACGCTTCTTCGCACAGACCGCAGAAGATGCAGCGTGAGAAGTTGATGCGGAAGAACTCCGGGTACCAGCGACCGTCTACCGTCTCGGCTTTTTGCAGAGAGATACAGCCTACCGGACAGGCTACCGCACACAGGTTACAGGCAACGCAGCGCTCTGAGCCGTCTGGATCGCGCGTCAGCACGATACGGCCACGGTAGCGCGGCGGCAGATATACCGGCTCTTCCGGGTACATCCGGGTTTCGCGTTTGGCAAACGCGTGCAGGCCGATCATCCAGATACTGCGTACCTGGGTGCCGAAACCTACCAATAATTCTTTCAAGGTCATGGTCTAAAGCCCCTTATGGCTGCTGCCAGAGAATCACAGCCGCCGTTACCAACAAGTTGACGAGCGTCAGCGGCAGGCACACTTTCCAGCCGAAGGACATTACCTGGTCATAACGCGGACGCGGTAACGCTGCGCGAATCAAAATGAACATCATCATGAAGAACGCGGTTTTCAGCGCGAACCAGATGAACGGCGGTAAGAACGGGCCATGCCAGCCACCAAAGAACAGCGTTACCATCAACGCGGAAATGGTGACGATACCGATGTACTCGCCCACGAAGAACAGACCGAACTTCATACCGGAATATTCAATGTGGTAACCGTCGGCCAGTTCCTGTTCGGCTTCTGGCTGGTCAAACGGGTGACGGTGACACACCGCCACGCCCGCGATAGCAAAGGTAACAAACCCAAAGAACTGCGGGATCACGTTCCAGATATCGGCCTGGTTGTTGACGATGTCGGTCATGTTGAATGAACCGGCCTGCGCCACCACGCCCATCAGGGAAAGACCCAGGAACACTTCGTAGCTCAGGGTCTGCGCAGACGCACGCATCGCACCCAGCAGGGAGTATTTGTTGTTACTGGACCAGCCGGCGAACAGCACCGCGTAGACCGCAAGGCCTGCCATCATCAGGAAGAACAGGATCCCGATGTTCAGATCCGCCACAACCCAGGTCGGGCTAACCGGAACGATAGCAAACGCCAGCAGCAGCGAGGTAAAGGCGATCATTGGTGCCAGAGTAAAGATCACGCGATCCGAGAAGCGCGGAACCCAGTCCTCTTTAAAGAACATCTTGATCATGTCCGCGACCAGCTGGAGTGAACCACCCCAGCCCACGCGGTTCGGTCCGTAACGGTTCTGGAACAGACCGAGCAGACGACGTTCACCGAAGCTCATGAACGCGCCGCAGGTGACGACCACCAGCAAAATAACAACCGCTTTCAGGATGTTCAGCAGGATGTCGATAAGATCAGGCGTTAACCAACTCATGCTTTTGCCTCCTGCAGGTTATCAAGACGCGCGCCCGCCAGCACTGGCGCGATGCCAGGCATACCCATTGGCAGACCCACCTGCCCTGCTGTCAGACCTTCAGAGATAATCAGCGGCAGGCTGATTGTCTGGCCTTCGTAGCTAAAGCTGATGTTAGCGCCTGCGTTCACGCCAAGCTTCGCGGCATCTGCCGGGTTGAGCTTGATGTACGGCTGCGGCATACGGGTCTGGAAGACCGGGGAACGCTGAGACAATTCGTCGCTACCGAACAGATGGTAGTACGGCGCAATACGCCAGTTACCCTCTTCCGCCTGGAAGCTTGCCGGAACGGTAGAGAAGAACGCCAGACCGGTTTCGGAGGCTTCAATCAGGCGCACGCCCGGATCGCCGTGACGCAGAGAACCGCCCACTTCAGCCTGGAACTTGTTCCATGCCTGTGGGGAGTTCCAGCCTGGCGCCCATGCGAACGGGATCTGCGAACGCGGAGCAGACGGCTGGTTGTTCCCTTCCATTGAGAAGGCGAACATGGTGTCTTTATCCTGCGGCTGACGCGGTTCGTGCACGCTGATGTTGGCGCGCATGGCGGTACGGCCGCTGTAGCGGTGCGGTTCACGTGCCAGTTTCTGGCCGCGAATACGGAAGCTTGCTTCCGGCGCCGCATCTTTAATGCCAGCCAGCTGCGGCAGTTGTGCCACGGCGGCGTCGATCACGTGGTCGAGCTGGGTCCAGTCCACTTCACGGCTCAGCACGGTGCTGTGCAGGGAGTGCAGCCAGCGCCAGCTTTCCAGCATCACAATGCTGTTGTCGTAGTACGCCGGGTCATAAACCTGGAAGAAGCGCTGGGCACGGCCTTCGTTGTTCACAACGGTACCGTCGCTTTCTGCGAAGCTTGCTGCAGAGAGCACCAGATGTGCTTTGTCCATGATCGCCGTGCGCTGATGGTCGATAACCATCACCAGCGGCGCTTTAGACAGAGCAGCGTCCACGCGGGCAGCAGAAGCATGACGATGGAGATCGTTTTCCAGCACCACGACAGCGTCTGCAGCACCGGATTCCAGTTCGCTTAACGCCTCTTCCAGCGAGCCGCCACCGATCATGCCCAGACCGATGCTGTTTACCGCACGGGCAATCATGGTCACGCCAACGTCAGCACCGCGACCTTTCAGGGCTTTAGCCACGTTGGCCGCCGCTTCAATGATCTCTGTGCTACCGGCGTTAGTACCGGAAATAATCAGGGGCTTTTTCGCACCGGCCAGCGCCTGTACAATCACGTCAACCTTGTTCTGCAGATCGCGATCCAGGCCTTCAACGGCCGGGGCGCTGTTGTCCAGCGCGTGAGCGATAGCAAAGCCAAGACGCGCCTGATCTTCAACCGGGGCACGGTAGGTCCAGGCCGCGATGTCGTCCAGACGGGTGTTGTCGACGTTAGTGACAAACAGCGGATGCTTGGCGCGCTGACCGATGTTGAGGATCGCCGCGATCTGCCAGTCAGCCACTTTCTGAGCCGCTGCCATTTCACGTGCTTTACCCTTCACCGCCTGACGAACCGCCAGGGCAGCGCGCGCACCGGTCTGGGTTAAATCTTCACCCAATACCAGAACCGCATCATAAGATTCGATTTCGCGCAGCGCAGGGGTATGAATACCGCCTTCACGCAGCACTTTCAGCACCAGTTGCAGACGTTCCTGCTCGCCCTTAGCGATACCGGTGTAGAAGTTTTCCGCGCCTACCAGTTCACGCAGCGCGAAGTTGCTTTCGATGCTGGCGCGCGGGGAGCCGATACCGATCACTTTCTTCGACTGGCGCAGAATATCTGCCGCGCCCTGCATCGCCTGTTCGGCGTTCAGCGTGATCACGTCATCGCCACGGCGCTGAACCGGCTGACGCGGACGGTCTTTCAGGTTCACATAGCCATAGCCGAAACGACCACGGTCGCAGAGGAAGTAGTGGTTAACGGTACCGTTGTAGCGGTTTTCGATACGACGCAGTTCGCCGTAACGTTCACCCGGGCTGGTGTTACAGCCGAGGGAGCACTGCTGGCAGATGCTTGGTGCAAACTGCATGTCCCACTTACGGTTGTAACGCTCGGAGTGCGTTTTATCCGTGAAGACGCCAGTCGGACAGATTTCGACCAGGTTACCGGAGAATTCGCTCTCCAGTACGCCATCTTCCGGGCGACCAAAGTAGACGTTGTCATGTGCGCCATACACGCCCAGATCTTCGCCGTCTGCGTAGTCTTTGTAGTAACGCACGCAGCGGTAGCAGGCGATGCAGCGGTTCATTTCGTGAGAGATGAACGGCCCCAGATCCTGGTTGCGGTGGGTACGTTTGGTGAAACGGTAACGACGGAAGCTGTGCCCGGTCATCACGGTCATATCCTGAAGGTGGCAGTTACCGCCCTCTTCACAGACCGGACAATCGTGCGGGTGGTTGGTCATCAGCCACTCCACCACGCTTTCGCGGAACTGTTTGGCTTCCGCGTCGTCGATAGAAATAAAGGTACCTTCGGCGGCTGGCGTCATACAGGACATCACCAGGCGACCACGCGTGTCTTCCGCGTTTTGATATTGCTTCACCGCACACTGGCGGCAAGCACCGACGCTCCCCAGCGCCGGATGCCAGCAAAAATACGGAATATCAAGGCCGAGGGACAGACAAGCTTCCAGCAGGTTGTCCGCGCCATTGACCTCGTATTCTTTGCCGTCTACATGAATCGTAGCCATTAGCATGCTTCCAGTTGGCTCGGTATAAACCGAGCGTTAATCAAAATTCTTCTTATCACCCTCACCCTACCCCTCTCCCTGAAGAAGAGGAACTAGCCCGGTTTTCTCCCTCTCCCTTGAGGGAGAGAGCCGGCCTGAGGGAGAATTACCAGCGCGCTTTCAGCAGGTTCGGCTGAATACCATTGATTGAATGGGTATTGCTGAACGGCTGCTTGATGCCTGCTTCGAATTCGTCGCGGAAATATTTAATCGCGCTCTGCAGGGGTTCAACCGCACCTGGCGCATGCGCACAGAAGGTTTTACCTGGACCCAGGAATCGACACAGTTGCTCAAGTGTCTCGATATCACCAGGCTGGCCTTCGCCACGCTCGATAGCACGCAGGATCTTAACGCTCCACGGCAGACCATCACGGCACGGGGTACACCAGCCGCAGGACTCACGGGCGAAGAACTCTTCCAAGTTACGCACCAGCGATACCATGCCGATCTCGTGGTCGACGGCCATCGCCAGCGCCGTACCCAGACGGCTGCCTGCTTTACCAATGCTTTCGAATTCCATCGGCAGGTCAAGGTGGGCTTCAGTCAGGAAGTCTGTTCCTGCCCCACCTGGCTGCCAGGCTTTAAATTTCAGGCCATCACGCATGCCGCCGGCGTAGTCTTCAAGAATTTCACGTGCGGTGGTGCCAAACGGCAGTTCCCAGACGCCCGGATTCTTCACGCGACCGGAGAAGCCCATCAGCTTGGTACCGGCATCTTTACTTGAAGAGATGCCCTGATACCACTCCACGCCATTAGCAAGGATAGCCGGGACGTTGCACAGGGTTTCGACGTTGTTTACACAGGTCGGTTTACCCCACACGCCGGAGCTTGCCGGGAACGGTGGCTTGGAACGTGGGTTAGCACGGCGGCCTTCAAGGGAGTTAATCAGTGCGGTCTCTTCACCACAGATATAACGCCCTGCCCCGGTGTGCACGAACAGCTCAAAGTCAAAACCGGTGCCGAGAATGTTTTTGCCCAGCAGGCCCGCTTCGGTGGCTTCAGCGATCGCGCGACGCAGGTTCTCTGCCGCTTCGATGTACTCACCGCGCAGGAAGATGTAGCCGCGGTAGGCTTTCAATGCGAACGCGGAGATCAGCATGCCTTCCACCAGCAGGTGCGGCAGCTGCTCCATCAGCAGACGGTCTTTATAAGTCCCTGGCTCCATCTCATCGGCGTTACACAGCAGGTAACGGATGTTCATGGATTCGTCTTTCGGCATCAGGCTCCACTTCAGACCGGTGGAAAAGCCTGCGCCGCCGCGCCCTTTCAGGCCAGCGTCTTTTACTGCATTGACGATCTCATCAGGCGCCATACCGCCCAGGGCTTTGCGCGCCCCGGCGTAACCGTTTTTGCTTTGGTATTCTTCAAGCCATACCGGCTGTTTGTCATCGCGCAGACGCCAGGTCAGCGGATGAGTCTCAGCAGTACGAATTACAGTTTTCATTTGTACTGCTCCAGCAGGTCAGGAATGGCTTCCGGCGTCAGATGGCTGTGAGTATCCTCATCAATCATCATGGTCGGCCCCTTGTCGCAGTTACCCAGGCAGCAGGTTGGCAGCAGCGTAAAGCGACCATCAAATGTGGTCTGCCCCGGCTTGATATCGAGTTTTTTCTCGATAGCGGCCTGAATGCCCTGATAACCGGTGATGTGACAAACAACGCTGTCACAATAGCGGATCACATGGCGGCCAACTGGCTGGCGGAAGATCTGGCTATAGAAGGTGGCTACGCCTTCTACGTCGCTTGCCGGGATCCCCAGTACTATTGCGATCTCATAGATCGCGCCATCCGGCACCCAACCACGCTGTTTCTGTACGATTTTCAGCGCTTCAATGGACGCCGCACGCGGGTCTTCGTAGTGGTGCATCTCGTGCTCAATGGCGGCACGCTCTGCTTCACTCAGCTCAAAAGCCTCGGTTTGTGGTTGTTGATTCTCGTGCATAATTAGCGGTCCACATCTGACATAACAAAATCGATACTACCCAGATACACAATCAGGTCGGAGACCAGACTGCCGCGAATGGCGGCCGGGATCTGCTGCAGGTGCGCGAAGCTTGGCGTACGCACGCGGGTACGGTAGCTCATGGTGCTGCCGTCGCTGGTCAGGTAGTAACTGTTGATACCCTTGGTCGCTTCGATCATCTGGAAGGATTCTTGCGCCGGCATGACCGGACCCCAGGAAACCTGCAGGAAGTGCGTGATCAGGGTTTCGATATGCTGCAGCGTGCGCTCTTTCGGTGGCGGCGTAGTCAGCGGGTGATCCGCCTTGAACGGGCCTTCCGGCATGTTGTTGAGGCACTGCTCAAGAATGCGCAGGCTCTGGCGCAGCTCTTCCACTTTCAGCATCACACGGGTGTAGCAGTCGGAAACACCGCCGCCAACCGGGACTTCAAAGTCGAAGTTCTCGTAGCCAGAGTAAGGACGGGCTTTACGCACGTCGAAATCAATACCGGTGGCACGCAGACCTGCACCCGTTGTCCCCCACTCCAGCGCCTCTTTCGCGCCGTAGGCAGCAACGCCCTTCGAACGACCAATCAGAATGGTGTTACGCAGTGCGGCTTTCTCATACGACGCCAGACGTTTCGGCATCCAGTCGAGGAATTCACGCAGCAGACGATCCCAGCCGCGCGGCAGATCGTGTGCTACACCGCCGATACGGAACCAGGCCGGGTGCATACGGAAACCGGTAATCGCTTCTACCAGATCGTAGATTTTCTGACGATCGGTAAAGGCGAAGAAGACCGGGGTCATTGCGCCGACGTCCTGAATGAACGTGGAGATGTACAGCAGGTGGCTGTTAATACGGAACAGTTCTGACAGCATCACGCGAATCACGTTAACGCGATCCGGGGTGGTGATCCCTGCCAGTTTCTCAACGGCCAGCACGTAAGGCATTTCGTTTACGCAGCCGCCGAGGTACTCGATACGGTCGGTATACGGAATGTAGCTGTGCCAGGATTGACGCTCGCCCATCTTCTCAGCACCACGGTGGTGGTAACCGATATCAGGCACGCAGTCGACAATCTCTTCGCCATCAAGCTGAAGAATAATACGGAACGCACCGTGCGCAGACGGGTGGTTTGGACCGAGGTTGAGGAACATGAAGTCCTCGTTGTCGGTACCGCGCTTCATGCCCCAGTCTTCCGGCTTGAAAGTCAGCGCTTCCATCTCCAGATCCTGTTTGGCTTTGGTCAGCTCAAACGGGTCGAATTCGGTGGCGCGCGCCGGATAGTCTTTACGCAGCGGATGACCCGTCCAGGTTGGCGGCATCATGATGCGCGTCAGGTGCGGGTGGCCGTCGAAGGTCATGCCGAACATTTCCCAGGTTTCACGCTCATACCAGTTGGCGTTCGGGAAAAGTTTTGTGATGGTCGGCAGATGCATGTCGTTTTCAGACAATGCCACCTTGAGCATGATATCCGTGTTGCGGTCTATTGAGATCAGGTGGTAGAAAACGGAAAAATCCGCCGCGGGTAAACCCTGGCGGTGAGTACGCAGACGTTCGTCCATGCCGTGTAAGTCAAACAGCATAACGTACGGTTTAGGCAGTTTCTTGAGGAAATCAACCACTTCCAGTAACTGTTCACGCTTCACCCAAACAACGGGTACCCCGGTGCGGGTGGCCTGAACAGTAAAGGCATCCGGCCCAAAACGGTTGCGCAGTTCGCCAATGACCGGGTCATCCAGATGATCCCGTGTTTGCCAGGCGGCGTCTTGCGCGGTTAAGTCGGTCATAGTGTTCACCATTGCAAAAGGTCCGTGGTGACTGTCGGGCGTGGCTTCGCGCTATTTGAATAGTGATATGCGAAGGTTATCTCCATGCCCACAGGCGCAAATTAAATTTCGTCTGGTGTACGCAGATTGGTCACTGCAATACGTTCGCCGCGTTTACGCTCGCGCTCGGACTGCATGTTAGCGCGGTATACACCCTGGTCGCCCACAACCCAGGAGAGCGGACGGCGTTCTTTGCCAATCGACTCCTGCAACAGCATCAGCGCCTGCATATAGGCTTCTGGACGCGGTGGGCAGCCCGGGATGTAAACGTCCACCGGGATGAACTTATCTACGCCTTGCACGACAGAATAAATGTCGTACATACCGCCAGAGTTTGCACAAGCACCCATGGAGATAACCCATTTTGGCTCGAGCATCTGGTCGTACAGACGCTGAATGACCGGCGCCATTTTGGTAAAGCAGGTCCCCGCCACCACCATCAGGTCAGCCTGACGTGGAGAGGCACGGAGTACTTCTGCACCAAAACGCGCAACGTCATGCACCGCAGTGAATGACGTCACCATTTCAACGTAGCAGCAAGAAAGGCCAAAGTTGTAAGGCCAGATGGAGTTTTTACGACCCCAGTTGACCATATCGTGCATGGCATTTTCGAGCTTGCCCATGTACACGCTTTTATTGACTTCTTGCTCCAGGGGGTCGGTTACGATCTCCTGTTTTTGCAGGGGGTAACGGTCATTCTCACCGTTAGGATCTATGCGGGTGAGCGTATAATCCATCTTATTGCCTCGCTGTTACTGCTGACGATTAGAGATACTGTTTTCCGGGTTGATACGTTCACGGCGTGAACGCGCAGGTGTCCAGTCCAGCGCGCCAATACGCACCAGATAAACCAGACCGGCCAGTAACACTAAAATGAAAATTGCGGCCTCGACAAAGCCGACCCAACCACTCTCACGAATGGAGGTTGACCATGCGAACAGGTAAAGCGCTTCCACGTCAAAAATGACGAAGAACATGGCCACCAGATAGAACTTGGCGGACAAACGTAAACGCGCAGTACCTACCGAATCGATACCCGATTCAAATGGCGTGTTTTTGTGCCTTGCCCGGGCGCGACCGCCGAGGAACCAGCCGCCGACAAGCATCAGGCAGCACAGGCCAATGGCTACGATAAGAAAGATTGCGAATGCCCAGTGATGAGCGATGACTTCTGTGGATGTTGACATACTCATTGCTTACTCATCAAAAGTGATACCTAAAATCCTGCTCTTTCTGGCAGATGGGCATCACATCGATTCATGGGGAGGAACAAATAACCTTACACTAACTGTCGAAAAATGAGACATAGACAGCAAAATGATGTGGTTTTTTACTCCTTTCTATAACCTTTTGTCAACTTTAACAAAAGTTTCTCCACATTAGATTACATTGTTCGAATTTCATTAACATTTAATGCCCTTTACCCTCAAAACGTGTGAGGCGCGTTCCGGCGTTGGGGTGTTGAATCGTGTCCGTAGTGATCTAACACAAAGATTACCTGCCTATTTTGACAGGATTTGCTACCGATTCCTCCCCCCAAAGAGGAGTATTTTCTTGATCTGTGACACGCTTTTGTTAATTCAATCAAAAAAACAGCAACATCTTAGCTGCTTTTTTAACATGCCCATTGACTTTGGAGAGAAGCGGGTGAGCGGTTCAGGCAGGGCACCATTAAGAATTATCAATTTGATAAAGAAGACAATTGTCAAATGATAACGCTAAAGTGTTCGGAAGCAGATGCAAAAAAAGAACCACTCTGCGGGTTATCAGCCTGAGTGGTTCTTTTTCCGGGAACAAAATGTTAACAAAGCATGAGAAGTTCGTTTACTCGAAATCGCGCTCAATCACCAGGGAGTCATCCCCCCCTTCCGGAGTAACATTATTGTACTGCCAGGGGTTATCGTAATTTTCCATGGCATTGAAAATGGTCTGCGCCAGTTCGTTTTTGCTGAGCGGGTTGTGACACAGCATATACTCCGTATCCGGCAGCGCAGGCAGCCCATCCGCTTTGCCTAGCACCCGTAAATCCGGGCTCATCATCTCAACCGGACGTGCCGTGACGCCCAGCCCCGCTTTCACCGCTGCGCGAACCGCAGGCAAGGTGGAGGCCACATAGGCGAGTCGCCATGGCACGTTGGCAGCATTGAGCGTGGCCAGCACGATGTCGCGGAACGGACTAGGATCGTCCAGCAGCACCAGAGGAACGGGCTCGCCACGCTGCAGAGAAAACTCCGCGGCACAGTACCAGTGGGTTGGCGAAGTCCGCAACGTCAGACTCTCAAACTGGCCGGTGCGGTGGGTTGTCACCACCAGATCGACCTCCTGCTCCTGCAACATATCAACCATAAAGGCATTGCGTTTTACTCTGACGTCCAGCGCAAGCTTCGGATAAACCGAACTGATTCGGTTGAGCAGGAACGGCAGAATGGTATCGGCCGACTCATCAGATGCGCCTAAGGTTAAGACGCCCTGCAGATTACTAAACATTAAAGATGTACACGCTTCATCGTTGAAGCGTAAGATTTTTCTGGCATAACCCAGCAGCTGAATACCGTGTTCCGTTAACAGCTTATTGCGACCATGACGGGCAAAAAGCTCTTTACCCACCAGTTGCTCCAGGCGTTGCATTTGTTGGCTGACCGCAGATTGCGTGCGGCAAACTGCGGCCGCGGCAGCAGCAAAGGTGTTCAGATCGGCGACCGCCACAAAGGTTCTCAGCAGATCGAGGTCGAGATTCAGTATCGGACGATTTGCATTAATCATATCTTTTCACTTACAGGTTGCTCGTACGGAGCTGCCCCGGGTTTAAGCTGTGTGCGTAAAAGTAATACAGTTCCTTCTGAAAAAAATCCTCTGACGTCCCGGTCTGGCAGAGTGCCTGCGTAATGTAATTGTGCTGGGTATATCAGTGGTCAGAAACAACTTATCTGACGATATTTTTATTCTCAAAAACGATTGAGATAAATAGAAGTCTGTCGGTTGATGTAAATTCCGTTAAAGACGATGCCTTTCCGACGTCAACTTTATCGCAGTAGAGGTTAAGCAGCAATGGTGTTACTTAACTTCTCAAGGCAGAGATAATTCAAACAATTACAACAAACTTTCAAAGGTTCAGCCAACAAGACCTGCTGTGGCCTGTTATCTTTACTCGCTAAACCTGGTGACATCTTACCCTAAAACCTTTTTATTTATAAGCCTTATTGCGCTTCCAGTGATTTAACCTGGTTGATAACTCGCTAAACTAATTTTATTTATATTAACGAAAGTTGTGATTTTGTCTTTATTTGGAAATAACTAATAATTCGCCCAGGACTTAATGATTAATAATGCTTAACATTAATTTCACATGGGCAACCTTTATATAAAGACGCCGTGAAGTAAATGCTAGTGCATTTCATTCAGCTTTTACGAAATGTTGCTTAAGGAAACTGTAGCACTGCTGCCCTGAACCTCTCAATAATCGTCTTTTTTGCAGCGTAAAATCCATTTTAATATGCAACAACCAAAATAAATAACCAAATAACAATAAAAATGTGGATTATAAAATACATCATTGCTTCAAAAATAGTTAAAAATGTCGATATCGCTTTTGAGAGATGAACAAAATCTTCTTCTGCCGACGCTTCAAAATTGGCCAAGCGAGGAGTACATTGTTTCGTGCTGGCTTCCACGGCAGGAAGTCGCAATCACAGCGAAAAGGTTAAAGATTCATGTCACCCATCGAAAAATCCAGCAAGTTAGATAACGTTTGTTACGACATTCGTGGCCCGGTTCTTAAAGAGGCAAAACGTCTCGAAGAAGAAGGTAATAAAGTACTTAAGCTCAATATAGGCAACCCGGCGCCATTTGGTTTTGATGCACCGGATGAAATTCTGGTTGATGTGATCCGCAACCTGCCGACAGCGCAAGGCTACAGCGACTCCAAAGGTCTCTACTCAGCGCGTAAAGCCATCATGCAGCACTATCAGGCGCAGGGCATGCGCGATGTGACCGTAGAAGATATCTATATCGGTAACGGTGTTTCGGAACTGATCGTCCAGGCGATGCAGGCCCTGCTGAACAGCGGTGACGAAATGCTTGTTCCGGCTCCGGATTACCCGCTCTGGACGGCGGCGGTATCGCTCTCCAGCGGTAAAGCTGTGCACTACCTGTGTGATGAGTCCGCTGACTGGTTCCCGGATCTGGATGATATTCGCGCCAAAATTACGCCGCGCACCCGCGGGATCGTCATCATTAACCCGAACAACCCGACCGGTGCCGTTTACTCTAAAGAGCTGCTGCTGGAGATTGTTGAGCTGGCCCGCCAGCATAACCTGATCATCTTCGCAGACGAGATCTACGACAAAATTCTGTACGACGCGGCGCAGCACCATTCTATTGCCGCGCTGGCACCGGATCTGTTAACCGTCACCTTTAACGGCCTGTCGAAAACCTACCGCGTCGCCGGTTTCCGTCAGGGTTGGATGGTGCTGAACGGGCCGAAAAAACACGCCAAAGGCTATATCGAAGGTCTGGAAATGCTGGCCTCCATGCGCCTGTGCGCCAACGTACCGGCACAGCACGCTATCCAGACGGCACTGGGCGGCTATCAGAGTATCAGTGAATTTATCGTGCCTGGCGGGCGTTTGTATGAGCAGCGTCAACGCGCATGGGAGCTGATTAACGATATTCCGGGCGTCTCCTGCGTGAAGCCAAACGGCGCGCTCTATATGTTCCCGAAAATTGACATCAAACGCTTTAATATCTTTGACGACCAAAAGATGGTGCTCGACTTCCTGTTGCAGGAGAAAGTGTTGCTGGTTCAGGGGACGGCGTTTAACTGGCCGTGGCCGGATCATGTGCGTATCGTTACGCTACCGCGGGAGGATGAGCTGGAGATGGCCATCAGCCGCTTCGGGCGTTTCCTCGGCGGATACCATCAGTAAACATAACCCTCGGGCTGCCACTGGCAGCCCGATTTGCATCTCACCGTCCCTCCCCTCACAATGAAATCTGTCGCTGTGCAAGACCAAAGGTAACTTATGAGTCAGAGTCATTTTTTCGCCCATCTTTCCCGCCTGAAACTGATCAACCGCTGGCCGCTGATGCGTAATGTGCGCACCGAAAACGTCTCCGAACACAGCCTGCAGGTCGCTATGGTTGCCCACGCGCTGGCGGCCATCAAAAATCGCAAGTTCAATGGTCAGGTGAATGCCGAACGTATCGCCCTGCTGGCGATGTACCATGATGCCTCCGAGGTGCTGACGGGCGATCTGCCGACCCCGGTGAAGTACTTTAATTCGCAAATCGCCCAGGAGTACAAAGCGATTGAGAAAATCGCCCAGCAGAAACTGGTCGATATGGTGCCGGATGAGCTGCGGGATATCTTTGAACCGCTGGTTGATGAGCAGAGCTATAGCGAAGAGGAGCGGTCGATTGTGAAGCAGGCTGACGCGCTCTGCGCCTACCTGAAATGTCTGGAAGAGCTGTCTGCCGGGAATCACGAGTTCTTACTGGCAAAAACCCGGCTGGAAAAGACCCTCGAGGCGCGTCGCAGCCAGGAGATGGACTACTTTATGGAGGTTTTCGTCCCGAGCTTCCAGCTGTCCCTGGATGAGATCAGTCAGGATTCACCTTTATAGTGTTTTGCCGGGTAAGGCGCAGCCTTACCCGGCGAATTGTCAGAACGGAAACAGCATCGGGATCATCACGACGCACACCACCATCACCAGGACGGTAAAGGGTACGCCGAGTTTCACGAAGTCACTAAAGGTGTATTTGCCTGGCCCCAGCACCAGCGTATTTACCGGTGAAGAGACCGGGGTCATAAAGGCGGCTGAGGCGGCCATCGCCACCATCATCGCGAACGGATAAGGCGATACCCCCATCGATTTCGCCATTGCCAACGCTATAGGTGCCATCAATACCGCAGTCGCGGTATTAGAGATAAACAACCCGATGGTGGCGCACATGATAAACAGGCACATCAACATCATGTAAGGGCCATAACCGCCCCCCAGCTCCATCAATCCCTTCACCACCAAATCAACACCACCGGTTTTTTGCAACGCCAGCGCGAAAGGCATCATGCCGACAATCAGAATGATGCTCGGCCAGTGGATCGCTTTGTAAGCGCTTTCAGCGTCGATGCAGCGGAATTTCCCCATCAACAGACAGGCAATAATGGCCGCGATCGGGTTCGGGATTTCGTCGGTCAACATCAGGGCGACCATCAGCACCAGACAGAAAATGGCATGCGGTGCCTGGCTGTGGGCGGGAGACGCATCGCTGACCTCAACGGGTAAGTTCATCACCACAAAGTCCCGGCCTCTCTGGCCCAGTTGGGTGATCAGCTTCCAGTTGCCCACTACAAGGAAGATATCCCCCAATTCAAGAGGTTCATCCACCACCGAGCCGTCCATCGCCACGCCATCGCGTTTTAACCCCACCACGTTCAGACCGTAGCGGGTACGGAAACCTATTTCGCGGACGGTTTTGCCGAGCAGCTCCGACTCGGGGATCAGCGATACCTCCGCCATCCCCACGTCCAGCGCCTGATCGGAGAAGTACTCCCCGCGCAGCACCATCGGCTCCAGCAACTGTTCGCTACAAAACTCGCGCAGATCGACGTCTGCCGAAGACATATCAATCAGCAACACGTCCCGGGCGCGAAACTCCGATACACCATTAACGTTCACAATGACACGGCGAAAACGACGCCAGCGCTCTACCCCGATGACGTTAGCCCCGTAACGTTCACGGAGTTTCAAATCATCCAGGCGCTGACCAATCAGCGGCGAGCCGGGGCGGATCGCCAGACGGCGGGCGCGTCCGGTCAGGCGATACTCTTTAATCAGATCGCGGAAGGTGCGGTGCTTCCAGCCGTCGCGGGGTTTATCCTGCTTGTCGCTCTTGAGGGCAAAACGGGTCAGCAGCATATAGATAATGCCCAACACGAGGATCACCAGCCCCAGCGGCGTCACGCTAAAGAAGCTGAAGCCCTCCAGCCCTTCACGCAGCAGTTCGCTGTTGACCACCAGGTTCGGCGGCGTGGCCACCAGCGTCATCATGCCGCTGATAAGCCCGGCGAAGCTAAGGGGCATCATCAGGCGCGATGGCGAGATCTGCATGCGCATAGAGACGCTCAGCACCACCGGAATAAAGATGGCCACGACCCCGGTGGAACTCATAAACGCGCCCAGACCGGCGACGGTCAGCATCAAAAAGACCAACATTTTGGTTTCGCTGTTGCCCGCCACGCTCACCAGCCAGGAGCCCATACTGGTGGCCACGCCGGTACGTACCAGGCCATCACCGATGATAAACAGGGCGGCAATCAAAATAACGTTGGGATCGCTAAAGCCTGAAAAGGCTTCCGCGAGGGTTAAGGTGCCGCTGAGGACAAAGGCTACGATCACCAGCAGAGCCACGGCATCCATACGGACTTTGCCCGTCGCAAAAAGAATAATCGCGATAAGGAGCAGGCTTATGACCCAAATAAGTTCACCGTTCAAAACAGATCCTTGTCAGAAGAGAGTGAAACCGATAGTGCCATAAAAAAGCCCCAACAATGTGGGGCTATATCATGGGATTACATTTTTCGGGAGACTGTTACATTCCCGTCGGCAGTGCGGGTGACGTCTACGGCCTCCAGCGTGGTGAGTACCAGGTCCGCTTCGTCCAGACGTGGCGAATCGGCGGGAACCTTCACAGCGATGACGTGACAGCCTGCGTTAAGGCCCGCCAGCACGCCAGCGGCGGCATCTTCCACCACCACGCACTCTTCCGGTGCCAGCCCCAGACGCTTCGCGCCGAGTAAAAAGGCATCGGGTTCCGGCTTGCCGCGCGTCACCTGTTCGGCGGTGATAAACACCTCTGGTACTGGCAACCCTGCCGCTTTATGCCGCGCATGGGCCACAGGAACAGAGCCGGAAGTGACGATAGCCCACGGGATCTCCGCTTCATTCAGATGCTGGAGCAACTCAAGCGCTCCCGGCAAGGCGGTGATGCCGTCAGTATCGGTGGCCTCAACCTGCTCAAGCCAGGTAAACTCCGCCTGGATATCTGCTTCGCTTCTTCCCTGGAGAAAGTGCCGTAAAGAGGTTATGGCCTGTTTGCCATGGATAAAATTCAGCACCGCCTGATGGTCAATGCCATGCCTGTCGGCCCAGCGACACCAGGAGCGCTCCACCACCGGTAACGAATCTACCAGCGTACCGTCCAGATCAAACAGAAAACCTTTACACTGCACATCAACCTCCGTCAGGCGTTAATAATTTGTTGAATCTCATTGCTGCTCAGATGGTACTGACGCGGGCAGGCGTGCCACACGCTGAGCATACGTTGATATTTGTCCCACATTGGGGTCTGGGCATTAAAGCCATGAGTACCGGCATCGAAATGGGTATAGCGCCCTTCCACATTGACCATAAAGCGAACATAGCTCAGGTAACGGGATTCAGTGGCCGCATCATAGCCCAGGAAGGTAACACGACGCTCGTCAATGGTCTGTGCATCCTTCAGGTTGGTCCATGAAACATGCAGGGCGTGATACATCTCCATGATGTCAATAACGGTACGACAGGTCTCTTCCTTAAGTTCGCCAAACTCGCGATCCAGCTCGCGCATCTGTAAACCGAAACCACGTTCGACGATAGTCTGCAAGCGGCGATAGCGCTCTGCGTTGTCGGGATCAAGCATCGTCATCATTTTGTACTGATTAGACAAAATCAGACGTTGAGCGTGGGTCATTTCCATCTTCGACTCCTGTTGCACATGGCAGCGTAAAAAAAAGACACGGTAACGTTGGGTTACTGTGCCTTCTTTTATTCATCGTTTCGATGATCAATCACAAGTCATCGAGGAATGTTTTATCAAGTTGCTTAAATGCCCGCTTCAGGGTATCTGCCAGCGCCTGATAGTCGGGTTTACCCTCGACCGGCGCCAGCGCCTGACCGGCATCCTGCAACTTACCGCGGACCTCATAGAACCAGGACAGCACCGACGGTGGCAACGGGGTGACCGAACGCTTGCCCAACCACCACAATCCCTGCATCGGCAGGCTCAGAGCAAACAGGGCGGTGGCTACCGCTGGGCCAAGTTGCCCACCCAGCGCAATCTGCCAGCACAGGGTAAAGACCGCGATGGGCGGCATCAGCCGGATAGCGTGGCGGGTGGCGCGAATCACCCGGTTTTCAATAAAGACGGGCGCGAGGCGTTTTTCCAGTGGCCACGTCTTAGAGTAATGCTGTCCCCGGCGAAACAGGCTAAAAAAGCTCACGGAAGGGTTCACAGGTGTCGACATGGCTTACCTCAACTTCACATATAAAAATTAAAATATTCGTGCAAAACCACAACTGGTCATGACAACGTTCAAAAACTTTTGTCAGGGCTACCCAGTATCGGGTATCCTGTGCCGGCCTGCAAAGGCCTTAGACGAGGAATGTTCACTCGTCAAATTATCGCACATTATGCCATTGCCGGAAAAATGCGCAAAATGGCATAAAATCATATGTATTCTTTTCGTCATGCCAAAATGTACTTCGGGCATGATGTTAATCATAAATGTCAGCGATATCTTGCGCTACGATCCTTGACTCACTGACGTTTTTTTAGCCACGTATCAATAATAGGTACTTCCATGTCGAGTAAGTTAGTACTGGTTCTGAACTGCGGTAGCTCCTCACTTAAATTCGCTATCATCGATGCGATCAACGGTGAAGAGTACCTTTCTGGTTTGGCCGAATGTTTCCATCTTCCTGAAGCACGTCTTAAGTGGAAAATGGACGGCAGCAAACAGGAAGCGGCTTTAGGTGCAGGCGCCGCTCACAGCGAAGCGCTGAACTTTATCGTTAACACTATTCTGGCACAAAAACCAGAACTGTCCGCTCAGCTGACCGCTATCGGTCACCGTATCGTTCATGGTGGCGAGAAGTACACCAAGTCTGTGATCATCGATGACTCTGTTATTCAGGGCATTAAAGACTCCGCTTCTTTTGCACCGCTGCATAACCCGGCTCACCTGATCGGTATCACTGAAGCGCTGAAAGCCTTCCCGCATCTGAAAGACAAAAACGTGGCCGTGTTTGATACCGCGTTCCACCAGACCATGCCGGAAGAGTCTTACCTCTACGCCCTGCCGTACAAACTGTACAAAGAACACGGTGTTCGCCGCTATGGCGCGCACGGCACCAGCCACTTCTACGTGACGCAAGAAGCCGCGAAAATGCTGAACAAGCCGGTAGAAGAAGTGAACATTATCACTTGCCACCTGGGCAATGGTGGTTCCGTTTCTGCTATCCGTAACGGCAAATGCGTTGATACCTCTATGGGTCTGACCCCGCTGGAAGGTCTGGTGATGGGTACTCGCTCCGGTGATATCGACCCGGCGATCATCTTCCACCTGCACGATACCCTGGGCATGAGCGTTGAAGATATCAACAAAATGCTGACCAAAGAGTCTGGCCTGCTGGGTCTGACCGAAGTCACCAGCGACTGCCGTTACGTTGAAGACAACTACGCAGAGAAAGAAGACGCTAAACGTGCAATGGACGTTTACTGCCACCGTCTGGCGAAATACATCGGTTCTTACACTGCGCTGATGGACGGTCGTCTGGACGGCGTGGTCTTCACCGGTGGTATCGGTGAGAACGCGGCAATGGTGCGCGAGCTGTCCCTGGGCAAACTGGGCGTGCTGGGCTTTGAAGTTGACCATGACCGTAACCTGGCTGCGCGCTTTGGTAAGTCTGGCTTCATCAACAAAGAAGGCACCACTCTGGCAATGGTTATCCCAACCAATGAAGAGCTGGTCATCGCGCAAGACGCGAGCCGTCTGACTGCCTGATTCCACACCGCCAGCAATGCTGGCGGTGCTGTTTTGTAGCCCGCCCGTTTTCGGCGGTAACGAAAGAGGATAAATCGTGTCCCGTACTATTATGCTGATCCCGACCGGAACCAGCGTAGGCCTGACCAGCGTCAGCCTCGGTGTGATCCGTGCGATGGAACGTAAAGGCGTTCGCCTGAGCGTGTTCAAGCCTATCGCTCAACCACGTGCTGGTGGCGATGCGCCAGACCAGACCACAACTATCGTTCGTGCGAACTCTAATCTGCCCGCCGCTGAACCGCTGAAGATGAGCCACGTTGAGTCTCTGCTTTCCAGCAACCAGAAAGACGTGCTGATGGAAGAGATCATCGCTAACTATCACGCTAACGCACAGGATGCGGAAGTCGTGCTGGTTGAAGGCCTGGTTCCGACGCGCAAGCATCAGTTTGCCCAGTCCCTGAACTTCGAAATTGCCAAAACGCTGAACGCGGAAATCGTGTTCGTGATGTCCCAGGGGACTGATACCCCGGAACAGCTGAAAGAGCGTATTGAGCTGACCCGCAGCAGCTTCGGCGGCGCGAAAAACAGCAACATCACCGGCGTGATCGTGAACAAACTGAACGCCCCGGTGGATGAGCAAGGCCGTACCCGCCCTGACCTGTCTGAAATTTTCGACGACTCGTCCAAAGCGCAGATCGTGAAAATTGATCCCGCTAAGCTGCAGGAATACAGTTCTCTGCCAGTGCTGGGCGCGGTGACCTGGAGCTTCGACCTGATCGCGACCCGTGCGATCGACATGGCGCGCCACCTGAATGCGACCATCGTTAACGAAGGCGATATCAACACCCGTCGCGTGAAGTCCGTGACCTTCTGTGCGCGTAGCATTCCGCACATGCTGGAGCACTTCCGTGCAGGTTCCCTGCTGGTGACCTCCGCAGACCGTCCTGACGTGCTGGTTGCAGCCTGCCTGGCGGCGATGAACGGCGTGGAAATCGGTGCGATCCTGCTGACCGGTGCCTATGAAATGGACCCACGCGTCAGCAAGCTGTGCGAACGCGCCTTTGCTACCGGCCTGCCGGTCTTCATGGTTAACACCAACACCTGGCAGACCTCTCTGAGCCTGCAGAGCTTCAACCTGGAAGTGCCGGTTGATGACCATCAGCGCATCGAGAAAGTGCAGGAATACGTTGCCGGTTGCATCAATGCTGACTGGATTGAATCCCTGACTGCTACCTCCGAGCGCAGCCGTCGCCTCTCTCCACCAGCCTTCCGTTATCAGCTCACCGAGCTGGCACGTAAAGCGGGCAAACGTGTTGTTCTGCCAGAAGGCGACGAACCGCGTACCGTTAAAGCGGCTGCCATCTGTGCCGAGCGCGGTATCGCGACCTGTGTGCTGCTGGGTAACCCGGATGAGATCACCCGTGTTGCCGCCTCTCAGGGCGTTGAGCTGGGTTCTGGTATTGAAATCGTTGACCCGGAAGTGGTGCGCGAAAGCTACGTTGCCCGTCTGGTCGAGCTGCGTAAGAGCAAGGGCATGACTGAAGCCGTTGCCCGCGAACAGCTGGAAGACAACGTGGTGCTCGGTACGCTGATGCTGGAGCAGGACGAAGTTGACGGTCTGGTTTCCGGTGCTGTTCACACGACTGCGAACACCATCCGTCCACCGCTGCAGCTGATCAAAACAGCCCCAGGCAGCTCGCTGGTCTCTTCTGTGTTCTTCATGCTGCTGCCGGAACAGGTTTACGTGTACGGTGACTGCGCGATCAACCCGGATCCGACCGCTGAACAGCTGGCCGAGATCGCCATCCAGTCTGCGGACTCCGCGATTGCCTTCGGTATCGAACCGCGCGTTGCAATGCTCTCCTACTCCACCGGTACTTCTGGTGCAGGTAGCGACGTTGAGAAAGTGCGTGAAGCGACCCGTATTGCACAGGAAAAACGCCCGGATCTGGTTATCGATGGCCCGCTGCAGTATGACGCCGCGGTTATGGCTGACGTAGCGAAATCCAAAGCGCCTAACTCGCCAGTTGCGGGTCGTGCTACCGTGTTCATCTTCCCGGATCTGAACACCGGTAACACCACCTATAAAGCGGTACAGCGTTCAGCCGACCTGATCTCCATCGGGCCGATGCTGCAGGGTATGCGCAAGCCGGTGAACGACCTGTCTCGTGGCGCGCTGGTAGACGATATCGTCTACACCATCGCCCTGACCGCGATCCAGTCTTCCCAGCAGTAAGCAGTATCTAAACGCAAAAAGGCGACCTGATGGTCGCCTTTTTTTATGGTCGCGATTACGCTTCTTCGTGCTTAACCGGCTCGTTGCTGGCGTTGCGGCTCATCCACAGGGCCAGCGCTTTCAGCGAATCGGGGGTGAAGTCATCACAACGGGCGGTGATTTCAGCCGGGGTCATCCAGCAGACTTCACTCACCTCTTCTTCCTGCAGCGCAAACGGGCCGTGGGAGACGCAGCTGAAAAGGCCTCCCCAGACGCGGCAGTGGTCATCTTCGAAATAGAACTGCCCATGTTCGGCGAACGGTACGCCAGCAATCCCCAGCTCCTCTTCCGCTTCGCGGCGGGCGGAATCGAGTAACTGTTCATCGGCCTGCACCACGCCACCGGCGGTAGCATCAAGCATCCCGGGCATGAAGTCTTTCGTTTCGGTACGGCGCTGAACCAGAATATTGCCCATCCCATCATGCACCACGATATAGGTCGCGCGATGACGCAGACGCTGCGCCCGCATCTGCTCGCGGCTCGCCTGTGCAATTACCTCATTGTCTTCGTTGACAATATCCACCCATTCCGTACTTGCCAAATGACTGTGCTCCACCATCGGAAACCTTCTCTTTAAAGCGCTCTCGCGGCGCGTTTTACTGTTGAGGAGTAAATTACGGATTAATCTCTGACTGCGCAATAACCTGGCCGTCATTCAGCGTCATAACGCACAAATGGTTTCCTTCCAGCATGCCGTAGCTGGGGGGAAAGCCGCCTTTGGGCAGGCTGACCGAGCCAGGATTGAAATGTATAAGGTCGCCCTGTTTCCCGGCGACCGGAATATGAGTATGGCCGTAAACCAGCACATCGCCAGCATTCAGCGTGGGCAGATTCTCCGGGCCAAAAAGATGACCGTGGGTAACAAACAGGCGGCTATTCTCCAGCAGGATTTGCTGCCAGGGCGCGGTAATGGGAAAGTTCAGCAGCATCTGGTCAACTTCGCTGTCGCAGTTGCCGCGAACGGCGATAATCCGCGACGCGTAAGCGTTGAGCCGCCCAGCGACCTCAGCAGGCGCATAGCCTTCGGGCAGCGGATTGCGTGGGCCATGGTTCAGCACATCTCCGAGGATCACCAGCCATTGCGCCCCGCTCTGGTTGAACAGCGAAAGCACCCGTTCGGTCGCCGGCAGCGAGCCGTGGATGTCCGAGGCAAACATCAACTTCATCAGAGTTTCCTTATGTCGAAATGCTGCCCCATCATACCGGAATATCAGCCCGCCCGCTTCGCCGACAACGCCACGTAGCGCTGTATGGAAGCCCGCTGCCACTGGAAGTTAGCGTAATCCACCAGCTGCTGCGGCACGTCATCACCATTGAGCACCAGACGGTTGAGCATCAGAGCCAAATCCGCATCTGCGATACACCACTCGCCGAACAGGTTTTGCTGGCCGTGGGCAAGCAGGGAAGCGGCGATATCATAAAGCTGGTTGGCTGCCCGCTGTGCGGTTTCACTCAGGGCCGGTTTTTTCACTCCACCAAATACTACGTCGGTAGAGCGCTCCTCGCGGATCGGCACCAAATCGCTGCGCAGCCACGCCTGAATTTGCCGCGCACGGGCGCGTTTTTGCAGGTCCAGGGGGTAGATCCGCTCCCACTCCGGCGGCGCAAAATGCTCCTCCAGATATTCAGTGATGGCAGAAGATTCGCTCAGTTCAAAGCCGTCATTCTCCAGCACCGGCACGCGACGGGTCAGGGCATAGCCCCGCCAATGCGGCTGGCGGTTTTCACCCCGGCTGAGGTCAACGGTTTTCAGGGTAAAGGGCAAACCTTTCTCGGCCAGCGCGACATACACGCTCATGACATAAGGGGAGTAATAATCGGCATCTGACCACAAGGTAATTGCAGGTTGGCTCATAAGGTCCTCGTAACGCTTCGGGTGATGGTTGATATCCAAAATATAACCTCCTGCTCCGGCTGTCACTTGATGAAAACTCACGATTTATCATCACCGCCTATACTCGATCCTATGCCGCGATAATCGTTATGACAGGAGTTGCGATGATTGACCTTTACTACGCCCCGACCCCCAACGGGCATAAAATCACGCTTTTTATGGAGGAGGCCCAGCTGGATTACCGCATCCTGCCGGTTGATATCAGCAAAGGTGAGCAGTTCCGCCCTGAATTTCTTGCCATTTCGCCTAACAATAAAATTCCGGCCATCGTCGATCATGATCCTGACGATGGCGGTGCACCGCTGAGCCTGTTTGAGTCCGGCGAGATCCTGCTCTATCTGGCGGAAAAAACCGGTAAATTGCTGAGCGGTGAATTACGGGAACGCCATGTCACCCTACAGTGGCTCTTCTGGCAGGTGGGCGGGCTGGGGCCGATGGTCGGTCAGAACGCCCACTTTAACCACGTTGCGCCGCAGCCGATCCCCTACGCTATCGAACGTTTCCAGGTGGAGACGCAACGGCTCTATAACGTTCTGAATAAGCGTCTGGAAAAATCACCGTGGCTGGGAGGCGATCATTACAGCATCGCAGATATCGCCTGCTGGCCGTGGGTCAATACCCGAGAAAGCCATCGCGTAGACCTGGCGTCGTGGCCAGCGGTGAATAACTGGTTTGAGCGCATCCGTACCCGACCGGCAACCGAACGCGCCATGCAAAAAGCACAGCAGATATAAACGCTTTCCTCATGTATTATGGTGCCGATAATGACACGGAGGAAGCCTGCAATGTCCCAGAACGACGCGATTATTCGTATTAAAAATTTACGCCTGCGCACCTATATCGGTATCAAAGAGGAGGAGCGCGCTAACCGTCAGGATATCGTGGTTAATGTGGTGATCCACTACCCGGCCGATAAAGCCCGGGACAGTGAAGATATCAATGACGCACTTAACTATCGCACCGTCACTAAAAGCATTATTCAGCACGTCGAGAGTAACCGATTCTCTTTGCTGGAAAAATTAACTCAGGATGTGCTGGATATCGCACGCGAACATCACTGGGTCACCTATGCTGAAGTAGAAATCGATAAACTTCACGCGCTGCGCTATGCCGACTCCGTCTCAATGACGTTAAGCTGGCAACGCTAGGCGCAACCCTGGAGGTTGTATGAAGATCCTGGTAACCGGCGGTACTGGCCTGATTGGCCGGCATCTCATCCCCCGCTTACAGACGCTGGGCCATGAGATAACGGTGGTGACACGCAGTCCCGAGAAAGCGCGTCAGGCACTCGGCTCCGGCATCACTATCTGGAAAGGGCTAACCGAGCATCAGGATCTTAATGGGTTTGACGCCGTCATCAATCTGGCGGGGGAACCCATCGCCGACAAACGCTGGACTGAAGATCAGAAGCAGCGGCTGTGCAACAGCCGCTGGAACATTACCCAACGACTGGTGGATATGTTCAAGGCCAGCGACAACCCGCCCTCGGTATTCATCTCCGGTTCAGCAACGGGGTATTACGGCGATTTAGGCGAAGTGGTGGTCACCGAAGAGGAACCGCCGCACAACGAATTTACCCATAAACTGTGTGCCCGCTGGGAGCAGATCGCCTGCGGGGCACAGAGCGATCATACTCGCGTCTGCCTGCTCCGCAATGGCGTGGTGCTGGCGCCGAAAGGCGGGATTCTGGCGAAGATGCTGCCGGTATTTAAGCTGGGACTGGGCGGGCCGATCGGCACTGGCCGTCAGTATCTGGCGTGGATCCATATTGATGATATGGTAAACGGCATTCTCTGGCTGCTGGATAACGATCTGCGCGGCCCGTTCAATATGGTCTCCCCTTACCCGGTTCGTAACGAGCAGTTCGCCCATGCTCTGGGGCATGCAGTGCATCGCCCTGCTGTCATTCGCGCACCGGCCACCGCTGTCCGCATGCTGATGGGAGAATCCTCAGTGCTGGTGCTGGGCGGTCAGCGCGCGCTACCGAAGCGCCTTGAGGCCGCCGGGTTTGCCTTCAGGTGGTACGATTTAGAAGAGGCCCTGGGAGATGTGGTAGGTTAAATCTGCCCGATCGGCTGTGCTACATTGTTATGCCCGATCTCAGGTTCAGGCGTAACAATGGCAACGATCACCACTTCCAGGCTAACACTTTCCCCCTTTGAGCCATCTGACTGGCCCTTTTTCCGTACGCTACGCGAATCGCCTGAGATCATGCGCTATATGGCCGCTATCGCGCCGGAAAAAGAGACCCGACGCCTGTTTGCCATCCGCCTGACTGCTCCGCATACCTTTGTTATTCGCACTCACGATGATGACACCCCGCTGGGGGATATTGGGCTGCAAATTAGCAATACGTATCCTGAAGAAGCCGATATTGGTTATACGGTGATCCCCGCCGCACAGGGCCGGGGGATTGCCAGCGAGGCGCTGCGCGCCGTCTGTGAATATGCGTTTATTCGGGTGGGGGTAAATGCGGTTAATGCGTACGTGCTGGCGGATAACGGCGGTTCGGTCCGGGTATTAGAAAAAGCAGGATTTGTGCGCACCCAGATACTGGAAAAGGCGTATGAGATTAACGGTGTGCGCTACGACGACTGGGTGTACCGGCTGGAGAGTGATGTGGCCTGAATGCAGGGCGGGACTGCGTTTACCCGACCTGCCAAAACCGTATGCCCGGTAAGCGTAGCGCCACCGGGCGTTAACAGCGGTCGTGCGGCCTGATGCCCTCTCCCACAGGAAGGGGGCGGACATCTCATCTACTTCAAGGATCCTTTCAGGAACTGCTGCAGACGTGGGCTCTTCGGATTCGCCAGCACCTCATCCGGGTGCCCCTGCTCTTCGATTATGCCCTGATGCAGGAAAATCACGTGGTTGGAGACGTTACGGGCGAAGCCCATCTCGTGAGTTACCACCACCATCGTTTTTCCCTCTTCGGCCAGCTGCTGCATAATACGCAGCACTTCACCCACCAGTTCAGGATCGAGCGCCGAGGTCGGTTCGTCGAACAGCAGCACTTCCGGCTCCATCGCCAGCGCACGGGCGATAGAGACACGCTGCTGCTGACCACCGGACAGATGCACCGGGTATTTAATCTGCTGACGCGCGTCGATGCCCACCTTCGCCAGGTATTTTTCCGCACGGGCGCGGGCTTCCTGCTTGCTTAAGCCCAGCACCTGCACCGGCGCTTCCATCACGTTCTCCAGCACCGTCATATGGCTCCAGAGGTTGAAGTGCTGGAACACCATCGTCAGGCGGGTACGCAACATCCGCAGCTGGTGTTTATCCGCCACCTTCAGCTGACCATCTTTGTCCTGCACCAGATTAATGTTCTCGCCGCTGACCACAATCTTGCCGGCACTCGGTTTTTCGAGGAAGTTGATGCAGCGCAGGAAGGTACTTTTACCCGACCCTGATGAGCCGATAATACTGATCACATCGCCCGCATTTGCCTGCAGCGACACCCCTTTCAGCACTTCATGTTCGCCGTAGCGTTTGTGCAAATCGATAACGTTTAATTTGTTCTCAGCCATCTTAATTCTCAGTGCGTCGAAGAAGGTTTTATGTGCTGCAACCAGCGTTTTTCCGCTTTGCGGAACAGGCTAATCAGGACGTAAGAAATGATTAAATAGAGCACAGCCGCGATCCCGAAGGCAGTAAACGGCTGATAGGTTGCCGAGTTAATGTCACGGGCAATCTTCAGCAGATCCGGTACGGTGGCGGTAAACGCCAGCGCGGTGGAGTGCAGCATTAAAATCACTTCGTTGCTGTAGGCAGGCAGCGCAATGCGCAGCGCCGACGGCAGAATAATGCAGCGGTAGAGCTTCACAGAGGAAAAACCGTAGGCCCGCGCCGCCTCAATCTCGCCATAGGGAACGGAACGAATCGCCCCGGCGAAGATTTCGGTGGTGTAGGCACAGGTATTCAGCGTCAATGCCAGCACGGTACAGTTCAGCCCGCTACGGAAGAACGCGTTCAGCATCTCTGTGCCCTTCACGATCTCCAGGGTATACATCCCGGAGTAGAAGACCAGCAGCTGCACATAGAGCGGCGTACCGCGGAAAATGTAGGTAAACAGCCAGATAGGGAAGCGAATGTATTTGTTATTCGACACGCGGCCAATGGCAAGGAATATCGCCAGAATGCCACCCATCACCACAGACGCAATCAGCAGCCAGAGGGTGATCGCCACACCGGTAAAGCGGTATCCGTCGGTCCACAGCAGTGATTTCCAGTATTCCTGAATAATCTCGATCACAGGTCAGCCCTCTTCACACCCACGGAGTAGCGACGCTCGAGCAGCAGCAGCACACCATTGGAAACGGTGGTAAACACCAGATAAATCAGTCCGCACACGATGGCGAAGTAGAACGGTTCCCAGGTGCTTTTGCCCGCGAGCTGCGTGGCTTTCACCACATCTTCCAGCCCCAGTAACGAGACCAGCGCCGTTGCCTTGAGGATAACCTGCCAGTTGTTGCCGATGCCCGGCAGCGCAAAGCGCATCATGGCCGGAAACATAATACGGCGGAAGGTTTGAGAGGAGGTAAAACCGAATGCAGTGGCCGCTTCGATATGCCCTTTCGGCACTGCGAGATAGGCTCCGCGGAAGGTTTCAGTAAAGTAGGCCCCGTAGATAAAGCCCAGGGTAATGATACCGGCCACCATAGGATCGATATCAATCTGCGCCATACCGATGGCATCCGTAATGCCGTTGAGAGCGATTTGCAGACCGTAGAAAATCAGCAGCATCAGCACCAGGTCAGGCACACCACGGATCAGGGTGGTATAGCCTTCAAACAGCAGAACCAGTGCCCGATTGGTCGAAAGCTTCGCGCCCGCGCCCACCAGGCCTATTAACACCGCCAGCACCACCGAACTGAGAGCCAGTTCAAGGGTGACGAGTGCGCCTTGTAAAATTACGCCAGAAAATCCGTACAGCATACCGCCTGCCCTGTCGTGTCGTGAGTGGTGACGCCGTGTCTTTTCCCCTCCCGTAACAGGAGGGGCCGCACGTTATTGAGTGGGGGGTTTAGCCACCGTAGACATCAAAGTCGAAGTATTTCTTCGCCAGTTTTTCGTAAGTACCGTCCGCACGCATCTCGGCAAAGGCTTTGTTCAGCGCTTCGCGCAGTTCGTTGTCCTCTTTACGCAGCCCCATGCCGGTACCTACGCCGAAGAGTTTCTCGTCCTTAATAGACGGACCGCCGAACTTGTAATCTTTCCCTACCGGCTGCTTCAGGAAGCCTTCGCTGGCAGCAACTTCGTCCTGGAAGGCGGCATCGATACGGCCCGCGGTCAGGTCAGCATAAATATTTTCCTGGCCCTGATAAGAGACGATTTCAATCCCTTTCGGTGCCCAGTGTTCGTTACCGAAGGTCTCCTGGGTAGTGCCCTGCAGCACGCCCACGCGCTTACCTTTCAGCGATTCCAGGGTTGGCTGGATATCAGAAGAATTTGCCACCACCAGACGGGAATCCGCTGCATAAAGCTTGTCGGTGAAGGCAATCTCCTGCTGGCGTTTTTCGGTGATGGAGAGAGACGACATAATGGCGTCGATTTTTTTCGCTTTCAGCGAAGGGATCAGCGCATCCAGTGGGTTTTCAACGAAGGTACACTCTGTTTTGATACGCTTGCACAGCTCTTTCGCCAAATCGATATCAAATCCTACCAGTTCACCCTGCGCATTCTTCGATTCAAAGGGGGCATAAGTCGGGTCAGTACCAATACGAACTTTTTGCGGAATTGCTGCGAACGCCGCAGTGGCGCTGGAAAAGGCCAGAGCCAGAGAAAGTGACAACACCAGTTTTTTCATATCTATCCTCAACAGACTGTCTTCTTACGGGATTTTAACGCCGACGGGCTGCTCTTAATGTGCCATTAATCGCCGCGGCAAGGCAAAAGATTATGCCCCGCACGCGCGAAAAAGTGCATTGCGAGTGCTTAACTATTCACTTTATAACCAGCCCGGCACAGTGGTTGCACCGCGATGGTTCGCAATTGCCGCTACGCACCATAACGGTGAGCCATTATGGTGCGCACCCGTCAGTAACGGTTAGTCGCCGTAGACATTGAAGTCGAAGTATTTCTTCGCCAGTTTGTCGTAGGTGTCGTCTTTACGCAGTTCGGTAAAGGCTTTATCAAAGGCCGCTTTCAGCTCGGTATCGTCTTTACGCAGGCCGATCCCGGTACCGTCACCAAAGTACTTTTTGTCTTTAACCGACGGGCCAGCAAAAGCAAACTCTTTCCCTGCCGGTTGTTTCAGGAAGCCTTCGCTTGCTGCGACTTCATCCTGGAAAGCGGCATCCAGACGCCCTGCGGCCAGGTCGGAATAGATCAGATCCTGGTTCTGGTAAGCCACGACATCAACGCCCTTTTCACGCCAGTTGGCATTGGCAAAGCCTTCCTGCGTGGAGCCTTGCAGGACGCCAACGTGCTTACCTTTCAGGGAATCGATGGTGGGCTGAACAGGGGAGCCTTTCGCCGCAATCAGGCGTGAGTCGGCTGCGTACAGTTTTTCAGAGAAAGCGATCTCCTGCTGGCGTTTCTCAGTGATAGAGAGCGAAGAGATAATCGCGTCGATTTTCTTGGCTTTCAGCGATGGGATCAGCGCATCAAAGTCACTGCCCACCCAGGTGCATTTCACGGACATGCGTTTGCACATCTCATTCCCCAGGTCGATATCAAACCCAACAAAGTCGCCCTTCGCATCTTTCGATGAGAACGGCGCATAGGTCGCGTCAGTACCGATACGTACGGTCTGTGGGAGCGCCGCATAGCTGCTTGCCGCTGCGCTTAATCCCACCAGCAAAGACAGAGCCAGAACCGTCTTCTTCATACATTACCCTCAAGTGTCGTGATTTTATTATGTAATAGATGATGTTGTGTGTTGTTGCAGGCGATCTCTTGCAGGTCTTATGCCAGATTGCGTCTGGCGCAAAACTACGGCGTTAAATTTGTTAACGAAAGGTTGCAAGATTGCCTTAATGGTGAAAGATAGCAGGTCTGCCAAACGAACCGCAGTGGGAAGAAAGGAAAAAAGGAATTAAATGTTGAGGATATGATCGCGGTTGCAGAATTGCCCTGAAACAGGGCACGTTGCGCTGACCTGCCCCACGGCAGGTCATCTTTCCCGTCAGACGCCCTGCCAGCGGGTAAAGAGATCGTCCGGCAGTTCAATGTCGAACTGGTCAATCACCCGGTTCACCGTTTGATTTATGACCTCATCCAGACTTTGCGGACGGTGATAAAACGCCGGGACCGGCGGCATGATCACCGCGCCCAGTTCGGCCGCCTGAGTCATCAGCCGCAGATGGCCCAGATGGAGCGGGGTTTCGCGTACGCAGAGTACCAGCGGGCGGCGCTCTTTCAGCACCACGTCAGCGGCGCGGGTCACCAGGGTATCGGTGTAGCTGTTGACGATGCCGGAGAGGGTTTTAATGGAACAAGGCAGGATCACCATGCCTGCGGTCTTAAACGAGCCGGAGGAGATGCTGGCGGCGATATCGCGCGCATCATGCACCACGTCGGCCAATGCCTGAACGTCACGCAGGGAATAGTCGGTTTCGAGAGAGAGAGTCTGACGCGCGGCCTGGCTCATCACCAGATGGGTTTCAACGTCTGCGACGTCGCGTAATACCTGAAGCAAACGGACACCGTAAATCGCGCCGCTGGCCCCTGAGATCCCTACTATCAATCGTTTCATGATTATCGCCCTTACTGTAACTGGGCTGACTGTGCAGGATTTTGGCGGGAGTTGCAAGCGAGGGCAGACGCCCTCGCCTGTAATGACGATTAACCTTCGTTGTGCATCTCTAAGCTTTCGAGATCGTTTGCCATCTGCACGGCTTTCGCATCGTCGTTACGCAGAGAGTCGAGGTAGTCGAGATACTGCTGGTCCACGTCTTTAGTAACGTAGATGCCGTTAAACACCGAACACTCAAACTGCTGGATATCCGGGTTCTCGGCGCGCACCGCGTCGATCAGATCGTTGAGATCCTGGAAAATCAGGCCATCGGCACCGATGATCTGGCGGATCTCATCCACTTCGCGACCGTGAGCAATCAGCTCGTTAGCGGTCGGCATGTCAATGCCGTACACGTTCGGGAAGCGAATTTCCGGTGCCGCAGAAGCCAGATAGACCTTCTTCGCACCCGCTTCACGGGCCATCTCGATAATCTGCTCTGAAGTGGTGCCACGCACGATGGAGTCATCCACCAGCAGAACGTTCTTGTCGCGGAACTCAGCGCGGTTGGCATTCAGCTTACGGCGCACTGATTTCCTGCGCAGATGCTGGCCTGGCATAATAAAGGTGCGGCCAACGTAGCGGTTTTTCACAAAGCCCTGACGATACGGTTTACCCAGGATACGCGCCATCTCCAGCGCGATATCGCAGGAGGTTTCCGGGATAGGGATAACCACGTCGATATCCAGATCTTCCCACTCGCGAGCAATCTTCTCACCGAGCTTGGTTCCCATGTTCACACGGGCGCTGTAGACGGAGATTTTGTCGATGAAGGAGTCTGGACGGGCAAAGTAGACGTACTCGAACAGGCACGGGTTGCTGACCGGGTTTTCCGCGCACTGGCGGGTGAACAGCTGGCCTTTTTCAGTAATATAGACCGCTTCGCCCGGGGCAACGTCACGCAGGAACTCAAAGCCCAGGGTATCCAGCGCCACGCTTTCGGAGGCAACCATATACTCGGTACGGCCATCGCCAATATCGCGTTTACCCAGCACCAGCGGGCGAATACCGTTCGGATCGCGGAACGCGACCATACCGTGGCCGATAATCATCGCTACGCAGGCATAGGCACCGCGAATCAGACGGTTAGTGGCCGCCACGGCAGCAAAAATGTTGTCGGCTTCCAGCGGATAGTGACGGAAGTTATCCAGTTCGCTGGCAAAGACGTTAAGCAGAATTTCAGAATCTGAAGTGGTGTTAATGTGGCGACGCTTCTCTTCAAACAGCTTTTTACGCAGCTCGTGGGCATTGGTCAGGTTGCCGTTGTGGGCAAGCGTGATGCCATACGGAGAGTTAACGTAGAAAGGCTGCGCTTCAGAGGCGCTGGAACTGCCTGCGGTAGGGTAACGAACGTGACCAATACCCATATTACCCTGCAGACGCTGCATATGGCGGGCTTCAAACACATCGTTTACCAGGCCGTTAGCCTTACGTAAACGGAAGCAGTTGTGTGCATCAATGGTGATGATACCCGCGGCATCCTGCCCACGGTGCTGAAGCACCGATAATGCGTCATAAATAGACTGGTTTACCGGCATGAAACCGGCGATACCGACAATACCGCACATTCGTCATTTCCTCGTTAAGCCACATCTCAGGGTTTATGCCCTGGGCAAAAAACTCGACGAGCTTTGCAGATAGTCGAAGAACCATCTGATGATGAAGCTGAACTGCGGGATCAGCTGCGATTTCTGCCAGTCTTCACTTTTTGAGAACCCGGTAAAGGTATCAAGGAAGAACAGTATCGCGGCGACAATCAACACGCCTCGCAATGCACCGAAACAGATCCCGAGCACCCTGTCCGTTCCTGACAAACCGGTTTTTTCAACCAGTTGGCCAATCACGTAGTTAACAATGGCGCCGACAATCAGCGTCGCGATAAACAGCACCGCGATGGCAATCCCATTTCGAACCAGTTCATCTTCAAAGCCCGTGAACCAGACAGACAGGTAAGTGTAGTAATGACTGGCAACAAAGAAGGCACAGCCCCAGGTTACCAGCGATAACGCTTCACGAACAAAGCCACGGATCAGGCTAACCAGACAGGAAAAACCTATCACCGCAATGATGGCGTAATCAATCCAGACCATATACGTCCCACGATTAAACGCCCTGTCATCCAGTTCGGGGCGAATTCTAACAGAAAAAGAAAACGTTTGCGTAGGGATTTCCTTCCCACGCGTAAATAAAAAAGGCGCTGAAAAAATAATCAACGCCACTGGCCGTTGCGTCTCTTCGGACGCCTGCCCTCCACTCCTCCGGCACTCTCCTTTAAAGAAAAGCAGCAGTGGGAGGGGAAAAAAACTACATTAATTAACGTTGTAGTTCATCACCACGCCGCTCAGGCCGGAGAGTTGGTTCAGCTCTCCAAGCGACCCTTTCAGCTTATCTTTAGATGCATCAGGGCCGACGAGAATACGGGTGATTTTACCCTGTACCGGCGTCGTAGGTGAAGTGTAAACGCGGTACCCCGCGCCACGGAGTTTAGCCACCACCTCGTTAACCTTGTCGGCATTTTTCAATGCGCCGAGCTGCACGACATAGGCTTTACCGGTTGGCGCCGGTTTCTCTTCTGCCGCCGGTTTGGCCGGTGGGGTTTCCGTCGCCGCCGCCAGCTGCTGGCTGGTGTTATCGCGCTGAGGTTTTGGCTGCGGCTTCTCAACCGGTTTCGGTTTTTGCACCGACTTTGGCGCATATTGCTCGACCGGCGCCGGAACGGGATCCAGTTCGTTATTGTTACCGGACGCCAGACGCGACGGATCTAAGGATGGTGCCGCGGCATCGCCCGCCTGCACCTCTTCAGCCGCGCCTTCCGGCGGCTGAGCAGGTAACGCCTGTGTCGCCGCTGGCAGCATATCCGGCTCATCCCGGTCGCCAGGTTTCGGCACCAGCGGGATCGCCGCAAACTCATCCTGATAATGTTTTTTCTGTCCATCAAGCAGCCCCGGGAGAATAATGACCCCCAGCGCCACCAGCACAATGGTGCCTGCTAAACGGTTCTGAAACTTACTTGCCACCGGTTCTCCCCGCATCCATTACGTCCATGACATGTGCCACCGTGTGGAAAGATCCACACACCAGCACGGTATCTTCTGGTCTGGCGTCCGCCATTGCCGCGCGCCACGCCAGTTCCACGCTGGCAAAGGTCTGGCCCTGGCCGAGGTGTTGCATCAGCTGTTCGGCCGTAGCCCCACGCGGACCTTCAAGAGGTGCACAATACCAGCTATCGACCACACTCTCCATGCAGGCCAGCGTGCCGCCAATATCTTTATCATGAAGCATACCGATAACCGCCAGCACGCGCCCGGTTTTTGGCAATGATTTGAGACGTCCGGCGAGATAGGCAGCCGCATGGGGGTTATGGGCGACATCCAGAATCAGACGCGGTGATTCGCTGACGATCTGGAAACGTCCGGCCAGAATCGCCTGCTGAATGCCGTCGCGAATAGCCTGCTCGTTAACAGTCAGACCGCTGGCGCGCAGTGCGGCCAGCGCAGTGGCGGCGTTCGGCTGCGGCACCTGCGGCAACGGCAGGTTCTCCAGCGCGCCTTTGGCGTCTTCAAAGCGCCAGCCACTTTCTGTCACGCTGTAGCGCCAGTCGACGTCCCGACGCTGCAACAGGGCGCCCTTCTCCTGCGCCACGTCAGCGATGGTGTGCGGCATATCGGGTTCACCGACAATGGCCGGTTTACCGGCCCGGAATATACCGGCTTTTTCACGGCCAATGCTTTCCCGATCTGGCCCCAGCCAGTCGGTATGATCCAGCGCGATGCTGGTCACCACCGCCACGTCTGGATCCACAATGTTAGTGGCGTCCAGACGCCCACCTAACCCGACTTCGAGGATCACTACGTCCAGCTGCGCCTGCTTAAACAGCCACAGCGCCGACAGCGTGCCATATTCAAAATAGGTCAGCGAGATATCACCGCGCGCGGCTTCAATTTCTCCGAACGCGGCAGTATGCGCCGATTCGGCTAACTCTGCGTTCTGCACCCGCACGCGCTCGGTATAGCGCACCAGATGCGGCGAGCTGTAGACGCCCACTTTATAGCCTGCCGCCATCAGCATGGATTCCAGCGTGCGGCAGGTGGTGCCTTTGCCGTTGGTGCCCGCGACGGTAAAAACAAAAGGAGCCGGTTTCAGAACATCAAGGCGCGCCGCTACCTGGCTGACGCGCTCAAGTCCCATGTCGATGGCTTTACTGTGCAGGTTTTCCAGATAAGAAAGCCACGCGGCCAGAGGCGACGTGGCTTGGGGAAGAGTGATATTTTCCATGTTGCGCGCTTTTCAGTTACGGTTAGAAAGCAAAAGGGCAGCGCCACTGGCCCTGCCCTTTTGAGTTATCAGGCCTCGGGTTCCTGATCCGGTACTACCACGCCTTCGCGCGGTTCATCCGGGCTCGGCGACGGCAGATTCATCAGCTTCGCCAGGATGCTGGCCAGTTTCAGGCGCATCTCCGGGCGGCGAACGATCATGTCGATAGCGCCTTTCTCGATAAGGAATTCACTGCGCTGGAAGCCCGGCGGCAGTTTCTCACGTACCGTTTGTTCGATAACGCGCGGGCCAGCAAAGCCGATCAACGCTTTCGGCTCAGCAACGTTCAGGTCGCCCAGCATCGCGAAGCTCGCCGATACGCCGCCCATGGTCGGGTCGGTCAGTACGGAGATGTACGGCAGACCGCGTTCCTGCATTTTCGCCAGCGCGGCGGAGGTTTTTGCCATCTGCATCAGCGACATCAGCGCTTCCTGCATACGGGCACCACCGGAGGCGGAGAAGCAGATCAGCGGACAGTTGTCTTCCAGCGCCTGCTCTACCGCACGCACGAAGCGCGCGCCAACCACGGAACCCATTGAGCCGCCCATGAAGGAGAACTCAAACGCTACCGCCACAACCGGCATCTCGTGCAGGGTGCCTTTCATCACGACCAGGGCGTCTTTCTCGCCGGTCTCTTTCTGCGCAGAGGCCAGACGGTCTTTGTATTTTTTGGAGTCGCGGAACTTCAGCACATCTTTCGGCTCAAGCTCGCTGCCCAGTTCAACCAGAGAACCTTCATCCAGCAGGCTATGCAGGCGGTTACGCGCCGACATACGCATGTGATGATCGCACTTAGGACAAACTTCCAGATTACGCTCCAGCTCGGCGCGGTACAGGACCTGGCCACAGCTGTCACATTTGGTCCACACCCCTTCAGGAATACTCGCTTTGCGGGTTGGGGTGATGTTACTTTTAATTCGTTCAATCCAGCTCATTGATAACCTTTCTGCCTGAACCAGGTTTGCTGTAAGGGGCGCATAATGCCATTTTTGCCCCCGACAGACCATGAATGTTGCACATTAAAACATAACAGCCCGAAACTTTGGATAAAAAAGTGGTCGAACCGCAGTTGTGCTTTTATTTCGCTTGTTTTGCCGCCGCGCGCCGGTGACGAATAATTTCGATCACGCCCGGCAGAATGGAGACCACAATAATCCCTACAATCAGGAGCTTGAGATTTTCCTGAATCATAGGAATGGTACCGAAGAAATAGCCTGCGTAGGTAAAGCTGAGCACCCATAACAGCGCGCCAGTGACGTTATACAGCGCGAAGTGACGGTACGACATATGACCCATTCCCGCAACAAAGGGGGCAAAGGTCCTGACGATAGGCACAAAGCGCGCAAGAATAATCGTTTTACCGCCGTGTTTCTCATAAAACGCATGGGTTTTATCGAGATAGCTGCGACGGAAGATCTTCGAGTCCGGGTTACTGAACAACCGCTCGCCAAACAAACGACCTATAGTGTAGTTCACCGCATCGCCAAGGATCGCGGCGATAAGCATCAGAACCACCATCAGGTGAACGTTGATGTCGTTGGTTTCCAGAGAGGCCAGCGCCCCCGCCACGAACAGCAGCGAATCGCCCGGTAAGAACGGCGTCACCACCAGCCCGGTTTCACAAAACAGGATCAGGAACAGAATGGCATAGACCCAGACGCCATAATCAGCGACCAGCTCTGCCAGGTGAACATCAATATGCAGAATGAAATCAATCAGAAAGCGAATAAAATCCATATTGTCTAAACCTTTATTGCACAGCTATTAGTCCGCTAAAAACAGCGGGCCCATTGGCGGTTTTGGAAGGTCAAAACGATCCGGGTAATCAACCGAGACCAGATAGAGTCCTTCCGCTTTCGCCGTTGCTGCTGCCAGGGTTCGGTCCTTCGCTGCCAGCAACTCTGCAATCCAGCTCTCCGGCTGGTGTCCGGCGCCCACTTCCATCAGGCTGCCAACAATATTCCGCACCATATGATGTACAAAGGCATTGGCTTTGATATCGACCACGACATACGCGCCATACCGGCTGACGTGAATGTGCATCACGTTGCGCCACGGCGTACGCGACTGGCACTGTACCGCACGAAACGAGGTAAAGTCGTTTTCGCCAATCAGTGCCTGTGCCGCGCGGTGCATGCGATCGGCATCCAGCGGCTCGTAAAAATGCGTTACGCCCTGGCCTAACACCGCCGGACGCAGACGCTGATTGTAGATGATGTAACGGTAGCGACGCGCAGTTGCGCTGAAACGCGCGTGAAAATCGTCCGGCACAGTTTTGACCCAACGCACCGCGATGTCTCCAGGCAAATTCGCATTTACCCCCAGCGTCCAGGCCGCGTCTTTGCGCACCGCAGTGGTTTCAAAATGCACCACCTGCCCCGTGCCGTGGACACCCGCGTCGGTACGCCCCGCGCACAGGACATTTACAGGCTCATTTGCCACCTGAGAGAGCGCTTTCTCCAGTTTCTCCTGGACGCTGCGCACCTCGTTCTGACGCTGCCAGCCATAATATTTACTGCCATCGTACTCAATCCCGAGGGCAATTTTATGGACCGGCTTTTGTTCCACTTCTGACATCAGTACAGATACTCCTGCACCAGTTTTTCGGCAACTTTCACCGCCATCAGCGCGCCACCGAAACGGACGTTGTCGGCCACTGACCAGAACTGGATCTGCTCCGGCATGCCGTAGTCGTTGCGGACACAACCGACGGAGAGGCGGGCATTACCCGTTGCATCGCCCACCTGAGTCGGGAACGCGCTCTCTTCGGACAGTTCGATATCCTCACCGCGGGCAAAAGCGTCACGCGCCTCTTCCGCTGCCAGCGGACGCATGGCTTCGAAGCCCACCATCTGGGCATGGCCGTAAAACACTGGGGACTGCACGCAGTTGGCGGAGATCATCAGCCCGTCGTCCTGCAGGATCTTACGTACCTCATCGACGAGTCGGCGCTCTTCACGCACGCTACCTTCGCGATCCGGCAGCAGCGGCAGCATGTTGAAGGCCAGCTGACGACCAAAGAAATCCTCATCGTCCACCGGAATCCCGTTCAGCAGCTTCGCGCTCTGCCCGGCCAGGGCGTCTACCGCTTTTTTGCCGTGGGCAGAGGCCGACAACAGGCTGGTGACGTTGATACGGGATAAGCCGCCATCGTCAATCAGCGGTTTCAGGGCAGTGAGCAACTGGCTGGTAAGGCTGTCCGGTACGGCGATGATATTACGGTTACGGTAGTCGGCCAGCACGAATGGGTTTACGTCCGGCACTACCAGCGGCACATCCGGCTCAAGGGCAAACAGGCCGCTTGAATCAATCACCAGACAGCCGGCGTTGGTGGCTTCTTCGATATAAGTTGCGGAAGCTTCGGCCCCGGCTACGAAAAAGGCCAGCTGCGCCTGGGTCCAGTCAAATTCAGCCGCATCCTGAACGCGTACCGATTTGCCCTCATAACGCAGATGTTCACCTGCGCTTTCATTACGCGCCAGGGCAAAGATCTCCCCCACCGGGAACTGACGCTCGGCAAGGGTTTCGAGCAGGGCTTCACCCACGGCGCCCGTAGCGCCCAGTATGGCAATGTTCCAGCCTTCAGACATGGTGGTTTACTCCAGAAATAAAAAAGCGTCCCCGGCGGGTTATCCGCCAGGGAGCATTAAGAAGACATTAACGAACCGGATGATGAGTGGCGTTGAACCCCAGCTTATGCAGCAGTGATGCCGCCGCAGCGTCATCACACATCACATAGAGGGAAGACCATTCGCGGCGCTCCACATAGTGCTTGCGCAGCTTGTCGAATTCACCCGGCATACCCGCCACTTTTCGCAGCAGCGCGTCATCGCGGCGCACATCATACACTAAATGCACCAGCCTTTTCAGCGTTGCCTGATCCAGCGGGCCATGCAGGGTAATGCGGCCAAACTCCGGCGGCGGAAGCAGAGTATCCAGCGCCACCTGCTGCGATTTACCAATAAAGGTACTGTAGGCTTCAAACACCTGGGTGGTGCCGCGCGCTTTGCCTTCCAGGGTGTAGCCCGCAATGTGCGCGGTGCCAATATCCACTTTGTTCAGCAGATCCACGTTGAGATCCGGCTCCGGCTCCCAGACGTCCAGCACTACGCTAAGCGCCTGACCGGCGTCCAGACGCTTGAGCAGCGCCGCGTTATCTACCACCGGACCACGACAGGCGTTGATCAGAATGGTGCCCGGCTTCAGGCGGCTGATGAGCGCCTCATCGGCCAGGTGCAGGGATTTATAAGGCCCATCTTTAAACAGCGGCGTATGGAAGGTAAGCACGTCACATTCGGCCACCAGCTCGTCCAGGCTGTGGAAATCGCCCTCATCGCCACGGTCGGCGCGGGGAGGATCGCACAGCAGCGTGCGGATGCCTAACGCCTCAAGGCGTTTTTGCAGGCGGCTGCCGACGTTACCAACCCCGACAATGCCGACGGTACGATCGGCCAGGCTAAACCCGTCACGCTCGGCCAGCATCAGCAGGGAAGAGAAAACATACTCCACGACCGCAATGGCGTTACAGCCCGGCGCGGCGGAAAAACCGATCCCCGCCTGCTTCAGCCACGCGTCATCCACATGATCGGTTCCCGCGGTTGCCGTCCCGACAAACTTCACCGCTTTGCCAGATAACAGCGCCTCATTCACTTTGGTCACTGAGCGCACCATCAGGGCGTCGGCATCGTCCAGCTCTGCGACCGGGATCGGGCGTCCGGGAACGGCCTTAACCTCACCCAGGCGGCTAAAAAGCTCGCGGGCGTAAGGCATATTTTCATCAACGAGGATTTTCACGTCTGAGTACCTGTTTGAGAGGAAGTTAACCGGTCAAGTGTGCCATAATCTGGCCGCCAGGCATATACGTAACCTGGTTTACGCTGAGTAACGACTTTAAGGATTTTTTTAACGATGCAGCCCATTTCAGGTACGCCGCCGCAACCTCCGGGTGACGGCCCGCGTCCGTCTCATGTCGCAGGCGAACAGCCCCTCTCCACACAGCAGCGCACCGTTCTGGAGCGCCTGATTACCCGGCTGATTGCCCTGACGTCGCAGCAGAATGCGGAAGTGTGGGCCGGGGTCAAACACGATCTGGGCCTGAAGAGTGATGCCCCCATGCTGTCGCGCCACTTCCCTGCTGCAGAGCAAAACCTGAACCAGCGCCTGGACACCGCTCAGCAAAACCACACTACCCGGCAGAGGGTCTCGCAGCTGACGGAGCTGTTAAGCCAGGGGAATAACCGCCAGGCGGTCAGCGATTTTATTCGCCAGCAGTATGGTCACACGGCGCTCCACCAGCTGACGCCTGACCAGCTCAAAACGGTGCTGACGCTGCTGCAAAATAACCAGCTCACCATTCCGCAGCCGCAGCAACGTCCGGCTACCGAACGCCCGTTGCTGCCTGCCGAACATAATACGCTCAAGCAGATGGTCACCCGGCTTGCCGCTGCCACGGGCGAGCCGACCAAGCTGATCTGGCAGTCGATGCTGGAGTTGTCGGGAGTGAAAGTGGGTGAGTTAATACCGGCCAGACAGTTTACTCATCTTGCCACCTGGCTGCAGGCGCGCCAGACACTGAGCACCCAAAGCGCGCCAACGCTGCATACTCTGCAGGCGGCGCTGAAACAGCCGCTGGAACCCCAGGAGTGGAACAACATTCAGGACTATGCTCAGCAGAACTGGCAGGCGACGCCGCAGACGGTGCTGACGACCGCCCAGGTTCAGGAGCTGCTGAACGTGATCTTTACCCGCCGTACCGAGCGTGAAAATGGCACGATTGAAGTGCGCAATATCCAGCCGATCTACAGTCCGCTGTTTGCCCCGGTCGTGGAAACGTTTAAAACCCTTTCTGCCCGTCCTGGGTTGATGTTTATTGCGTTGATTATTGCGCTGGCGATTTTCTTGCTGGTGATGTGATGTTATCGCCCGGTGGCGCTACGCTACCGGGCAGCAAGCTGTTACGCCTTACGAAACGCCACCAGCGTCACCACAATCCCCACCACCGCCGACACCGCCCCGGCCAGAAATACCGACGGATAGCCAAACGACGTGGCTAACAACCCCGCCAGCGGCCCGGTTACGCCGTATGAGATATCCTGAAACGCCGCATAGCCGCCGAGTGCCGTGCCGCGCACCTGTGGGGCAACACGCTTCACGACTTCGACACCCAATGCCGGGAAGATCAGCGAGCAGCCGCAGCCGGTCAGGGCCGCGCCAAGCAGTGCCACCGGCGCGGTTGGTGCCTGCCAGAGCAGCACCAGGCCAATGGTTTCAATCACCAGCGACGCCACTGCCACCTTCACTCCACCATAACGATCCGGCATCCAGCCGAACAACACCCGCATCAGGACAAACGCGCCGCCAAAGGCGGTAAGCGTAAAACCTGCCATCGCCCAGCCACGGCTCATAAAGTACAGCGAGACGAAAGTCCCGATCACCGCAAAGCCTACCCCCTGCAATGCCAGGCCCAGACCTGGCTGCCAGATTTGCCCCACGACGCTCCACAGGGAAGGACGTTCGCCTTTATGGGCCGGCACTTTACGTACCGAACCGTTAAACGCCCATGCCAGCAACGGCAATACCATCGTGGTAGCGGCCAGGGCCGCAAAACCAAACTGGCTATTAATTAACAGACCCAGCGGTGCGCCAGCGGCCAGCGCACCATAGATGGCCATCCCGTTCCAGGACATGACTTTGCCGGAACGTGCAGGCCCTACCAGCCCCATTCCCCAGGTCAGGGTGCCGGTCAACAGCTGACTTTCTCCAAAACCGAGAATCAAGCGCCCCACCACCAGCAGCGCGAATTTATACGCAGCCTCTACCGGCAGCAGCGCGGCCAGTAGCCATGCGCCGCCCGCCAGCCCGCAAGCAAACATGCCCTGCAGCGCCGAGCGTTTTGCCCCGTGCTGATCCGCCAGACGCCCGGCATAGCCGCGGGTTAATACCGTCGCTAAAAACTGAATGCCCACGGCGATACCGACCATGGTATTGCCATAGCCCAGCTCCTGGTGAACAAACAGCGGGATCACCGGCAACGGCAGACCAACGGTCATATAGGTCAGAAATACTGCAAAGGCGATACGGAACAGCGAGGTATTCCCGGAGGAGGCGTTTTTATCTGAGGTGATGGCCGTCATGCATAACTCCATGTTCAGGCATAAAAAAAGGGAGCCAGAGGCTCCCTTCTACTATACATTCAAACGCTTATGCTTTCAGCTTACGCATGACCAGTGTGGCGTTGGTGCCGCCGAAACCGAAGCTGTTAGACATCACGGTGTTCAACTCACGCTCGGTGGTCGCGGTAACGATATTCAGGCCAGCAGCCTGCTCGTCCAGCTCTTCCACGTTGATGCTTGGGGCGATGAAGCCGTGTTCCAGCATCAGCAGAGAGTAAATGGCTTCCTGCACGCCAGCGGCGCCCAGAGAGTGACCGGTCATGGCTTTGGTCGCGGAGATGGCCGGGCTGTTGTCGCCGAACACTTCGCGGATTGCACCCAGCTCTTTTACGTCGCCTACCGGCGTAGAGGTGCCGTGGGAGTTCAGATAGTCGATTGGGGTATCCAGACCGTGCATCGCCATCTTCATGCAGCGCACTGCGCCTTCACCTGATGGGGCAACCATGTCAGCGCCATCGGAAGTTGCACCGTAGCCAACGATCTCAGCGTAGATGTGTGCGCCACGGGCCAGAGCGTGTTCCAGCTCTTCAACCACAACCATACCGCCGCCGCCTGCGATAACGAAGCCGTCACGGCTTGCATCATAGGTACGGGAGGCTTTTTCTGGGGTTTCGTTGTATTTGGTAGACAGTGCGCCCATCGCGTCGAACTCACAGGCCATTTCCCAGCCCAGCTCTTCGCCACCGCCAGCAAAGACGATGTCCTGTTTGCCCAGTTGGATCTGCTCTACCGCGTTACCGATACAGTGTGCAGAGGTGGCACAAGCAGAGCTGATGGAGTAGTTTACGCCATGAATTTTGAACGGCGTTGCGAGGCAGGCGGAAACCGCTGAACCCATCGCCTTGGTCACAACGTATGGACCCACCGCTTTCAGGCCGCGCGGGCTACGCATGGCGTCGGCACCGAAGACCTGAGCTTTTGATGAGCCACCGGAGCCAGCAATCAGGCCCACACGTGGATTGTTCTGGTAAACCTCTTCGCTCAGGCCTGCATCAGCAATCGCTTCCTGCATGGAGAGGTAGGCGTAGATAGAGGCATCGTTCATGAAACGGACCACTTTGCGATCGATCATGCCCGTGGTGTCCAGTTTGACATTACCCCATACGTGGCTACGCATGCCAGAATCTTTAAACTCTTCAGAGAAGGTGATCCCGGAGCGTCCTTCACGCAGAGATGCCAGGACTTCCTGCTGGTTATTACCGATGCTGGAAACGATGCCCAAGCCAGTAATCACTGCACGTTTCATTCAATACCTCTGTAAGTCGCACTATTTTAAGTTTCGAGTCGCACAATAGCGTACACTTGTACGCCGAACAAGTCCGATCAGCCAATTTCTGCGGAAATTTGCACCGACAGACGCACATCGTTAAGATCGCGGCACAGCCTGTCAGACGAGTAACTTACGTGAAACAAAACGCCATACAACCTGCCAACCTCGAATTCAACGCTGAGGGTACACCTGTTTCCCGAGATTTTGATGATGTCTACTTCTCTAATGATAACGGACTGGAGGAGACACGTTATGTTTTCCTCGACGGAAACCAGCTGAATTCCCGTTTTCCTCATTATCCCCGCAGTCTGTTTGTGGTGGCAGAGAGCGGATTTGGCACCGGGTTGAATTTTCTCACTCTCTGGCAAGCCTTCGATCGCTTCCGCGCGGCTCACCCTGACGCTACGCTGCAAAGGTTACATTTCATCAGTTTTGAGAAATTCCCACTGTCCGCCGAAGATTTGCGTCTGGCGCACCAGCACTGGCCTGAATTAGCGCCCTGGGCAGAGCAGCTTCAGGCCCAGTGGCCACTGCCCATCGCGGGCTGCCATCGTCTTCTGCTGGACGGCGGGCGAGTGACCCTCGATATCTGGCTCGGTGATATTAACGAGCTGACTGACAAGCTTGATGACTCGCTCAACCAGCAGGTTGATGCCTGGTTCCTCGACGGTTTTGCGCCGTCCAAAAACCCGGATATGTGGAGTCCGCAGCTGTTTGCCGCGATGGCCCGCCTGGCGCGCCCTGGGGCGACGCTCGCCACTTTTACCTGTGCCGGGTTTGTGCGCCGTGGTCTGCAGGATGCGGGCTTCACCGTGCAAAAAACCAAAGGCTTTGGCCGCAAGCGCGAAATGCTCATTGGGGTGATGGAGCAAAATCACCCTTCCCCTGCCCGCACGCCGTGGTTTGCCCGCACCGCCAGCGATGGGCGGGAAACCGCTGTGGTTGGCGGCGGGATTGCCAGCGCCCTGCTGTCGCTGGCGCTGCTACGCCGTGGCTGGCAGGTGACGCTCTACTGCGCCGATGAGGCTCCGGCAACGGGGGCTTCCGGCAATCGCCAGGGGGCGCTTTACCCTTTGCTGAGCGCCCACGACGCGGCGCTGAGCCAGTTTTTCCCGACGGCGTTTACCTTTGCTCGTCGTTTATACGATGCTCTGCCGGTCGCGTTTGATCATGACTGGTGCGGCGTGACTCAGCTTGGCTGGGATGAAAAGAGTCAGCAGAAAATTAACCACATGCTCGCCCTGGGCCTGCCCGGGCAGATCGCCGTTGCGGTTAACGCCGAACAGGTAGAAGAGAGTATCGGCGTACCGACCGGCTGCGGCGGGATCCAGTATCCGCTCGGCGGCTGGCTGTGCCCGGCACAGCTTACTGCGGCGGTCATCACCCTGGCACAAACGCTCGGCCTGCAGGTGCAGTATGGCCGCAAGGTGACGTCGCTGGCGCAGACCGGGGCGCACTGGTCGCTGCAGTTTGACGACGGTGAGCCCGCGCAGCACGGCAGCGTGGTGCTGGCGAACGGGCATGGCATTAGCGAGTTCAGCCAGACCGCACAGTTGCCGGTCTATCCGGTAGGCGGTCAGGTGAGCCATATCCCGGCGGCGCCGCATTTGAGCCTACTGCGTCAGGTCCTCTGCTACGACGGATATCTGACTCCGCAAAACCCGGCTAACGGGCAGCACTGTATCGGCGCAAGTTACCATCGTGGGCAGACGGAGCCGCAGTATAGCGACGAGGATCAGCAGCATAATCGCCAGCGGCTGCTCGACTGCTTCCCCCAGGCAGCATGGGCGCGTGAGGTGGATGTCAGCGCCGGAGAGGCACGCAACGGCATTCGCTGCGCCACCCGCGACCACCTGCCGATGACCGGGACAGTGCCGGACTATGACGCTACCCTGTCGGCGTATCAGGATTTAGCCGCCAATAAAGATCAGGCGGTGAGTGCCCCGGAGTATCGTAATCTGTTTATGCTGGGCGGGCTGGGTTCACGCGGGCTTTGTACAGCCCCGCTGACGGCTGAAATCCTTGCCGCGCAAATGAGCCATGAGCCGATCCCGCTGGATGCCGCGACGCTGGCAGCGCTGAATCCGAATCGATTATGGGTGAGGAAGTTGCTTAAGGGGAAAAGGGTAAAATCCTAAGCCCGGCAAACGTGGCGCCACCGGGCGTCTGGCTGTGGAGCCATTCGCGCGCCGGGCGGCGCTTTCGCTTGCCCGGCTACCTCTCCTGACGCTAACTTATGACGTCAGGCTGGCTTTCTGAAACAGGGTTTCCCACATTCCCAGCACAAGCGACTGGTCGCGTGGGGAGAGTTCGCCTGCCAGAATGGCTTTTTCCAGGCTGCGGGCCACTTCAGCGTGTACCGCTGCGGGTGAATGGTCATCCCCGGCTTCCAGCTCGGCAACAGCCAGCGTCAGGTGCCCACGCAGATAACCGCTGGCGAACAGCTCATCGTCACTGGCGTGTTCTACCATGTCATCAATTAACGCCAGAATGCGTGATTCAAACTCTGCGATCATCTTCTTTCCTCTATTAAAGATCTTCCGGCCACGGGAAGCATTCCGCCGTGATCTCCGGCGTGTGGTAATAATTCTGTAAAGCCTTGATCAAGCGCGCCGGACGTTCCGGGATGCCTTTCTCAAGGTAGTCCATCACCTGCGCGTGAACGCGGCGCTGGAAGACAATACGGTCTGGCTCGAAGTCGCCTTCGAGGTTGTCACAGCTGACGTTGAACGGGAATCCTGCCGCCACGCAGAACAACCACTCCAGCGCCTGGGGTTTCACTTCGACATCTTCAAACTGCCCCTGGGTCGCGGCGTCACGTCCGTCCGGGCAGTACCAGTAGCCAAAGTCCACCAGCTCGCGACGTGCTTTTCCTGCAATACACCAGTGCGATATCTCATGCAAACCGCTGGCATAAAAGCCATGTGCGAACACGATACGGTTATACGGAAGCTCGGCATCTGCTGGAAGATAGATCGGTTCGTCGTCGCCTTTAATCAGACGGGTATTAAAATCATCGGCAAAGCAGCTGTCGAAAATCTCAATCAGCTGTTCATATTTATGCGTACTATTCATTAGTTCATCCCCAACCAGTGGAGGATCTCCTGTCCGTGGCTGTCATAAAGAAGTTTGGCACTCATGACGGCCGAGACAATGACAATCATCGGACGGATGAGCTGTTGCCCTTTGCTTAATACCAGGCGCGATCCAACCCGTGCGCCCAGAAACTGCCCGACCATCATCACAAAGCCGGTTGCCCAGATCACCTTCCCGCCGATGATAAACAGCAGCAGGCCACCCAGGTTAGAAGTGGCGTTCAGCACCTTGGCGTGCGCGGTGGATTTGGCAAGATTAAAACCGGCCAGTGTTACAAAGGCCAGAGCGTAAAACGACCCGGCGCCGGGGCCGAAAAAGCCGTCATAGAAGCCGACGCAGCCCCCGGCGATCAGGGCAAACGGCAATCCGTGCAGACGACGCTGCCGGTCCTCCTCCCCGAGTTTTGGCATCAGCAAAAAGTAGAGACCAATACAAATCACGAGGATCGGCAAAATCTGGCGCAACACGTCGGACTGCACGTGCTGAACCAGCAGCGCGCCACTGGTGGACCCGATAAAGGTCATCAGGATATTGAGCTTCTGATCGGCAAGGCTCACCACCTTGCGGCGGATAAAATAGATCGACGCGGATAAGGAGCCCCCGCAGGCTTGCAGCTTGTTGGTTGCCAGCGCCTGCGCCGGGCTCATCCCCGCCGCCAGCAGGGCCGGAACGGTCAGCAGCCCACCGCCGCCGGCCAGGGCGTCAATAAATCCGGCCAGCATGGCGATAAAAAACAGCCCCGCCAGCAGCAGTGGCGACACCATAAACAACTCAATAAATTGGTCCATCACAGGGCATGCTCATCCAGTAGCGCCTGGCAGGAAGGCGGCAACGGAGGCGGTGTCTTCTTCTCAGGCTTGGTGGTTCCAGGTTTCGCTGGCTCAAACCAGCTTTGTAATTCCGCGCCGCAGCCATCGCCTGGCGGCGGTAACGGTTGGTCTTCACACTCGAGGCTGTTCGCCGGGCAACGCAGGCGCACGTGCATATGCGCGCGGTGCTGGAACCACGGTCGCACTTTACGCAGCCAGTCGCGGTCGGTTCCGGCATCCTGGCAGAGTTGCTGCTTGATGGCCGGGTTGACGAAAATGCGCGTCACGTCGTTATCTTCCGCCGCCAGCTTAATCATGCTGGAGACCTCCTGCGACCAGCGCGACGGCACCACATGCTTACCGTCGCTGGCGACCAGATCGAGCGCCTGTGGCTTCAGCAACTGGGAAGATGACCAGCGCGTTTTCGGCAGCTGGAGGAAGATATCTACATCCAGCCCGGTCTGATGGCTGGCATGACCGCCGTTGAAACGCCCTCCGGCAGGCATCCCCATATCGCCAATCAGCATTGTGCCCAGCCCCAGGTTATGTACCTGATTACCCAGCCGCTGAATAAACAGCACCAGATCCGGATGGCCAAAGTAACGGCGCTGATCGGTACGCATCACCTGAAAGGTGTCAGATTGCAGCGGCAGCGCCTGGGCACCGACGATACAGCCATTGGAAAACGCGCCAATCGACTGGGCGCTCCCCGCTATCGGGTGGGTGATTTTCTGCCATGGCGTTGCCGCCAGCGAGGCGCCGCTGGCAAGCAGCGCCAGCAGAGCAATTGCGGTTTTTTTCATGGTTACCAGCGTGGAAGAGGAGTCGTCACATCCGCATTCTGCGCGCGCTGACGCAGGAAGTGATCCATCAGCACGATCGCCAGCATCGCTTCTGCGATCGGCACCGCGCGGATCCCAACGCAAGGATCGTGACGCCCTTTGGTGATCATCTCGACTTCTTCGCCCGCGCGGTTAAGGGTGCGCCCCGGCACAGTAATGCTGGAGGTCGGTTTCAGCGCGATGTGGGCGACAATTTGCTGCCCGCTGCTGATGCCGCCGAGCACGCCGCCCGCGTGGTTGCTCTGGAAGCCGTCTTTTGTTATTTCGTCGCGGTTCTCGCTGCCCCGCAGCGCCACAACGCCAAAACCGTCGCCAATTTCGACGCCTTTTACCGCGTTGATGCTCATCATTGCATGGGCGATGTCAGCATCCAGGCGGTCGAAGACCGGCTCACCCCAGCCTGGCGGCACGCCATCGGCCACGACCGTGACTTTAGCCCCGATGGAATCGCCCTCTTTCTTCAGGCCACGCATCAGTTCGTCCAGCGCTTCCAGCTTCGACGCATCTGCGCAGAAGAACGGGTTCTGTTCAACCTGATCCCAGTCGTTAATCGCCAGCGGAATGTCACCCATCTGGCTCAGACAGCCGCGAATAACGATGCCAAACTTCTGCGCCAGATATTTTTTGGCAATCGCGCCAGCGGCGACACGCATGGCGGTTTCGCGGGCGGAGGAGCGTCCGCCGCCGCGGTAGTCACGAAAACCGTATTTTTGCTCGTAGGTGTAATCCGCGTGCCCCGGACGGAACACGTCCTTGATGGCGCCGTAGTCCTGCGAGCGTTGATCAGTGTTCTCAATCAGCAGACCAATGCTGGTGCCGGTGGTGCGTCCTTCAAAGACGCCTGACAGGATTTTGACTTGATCCGGCTCGCGGCGTTGGGTGGTATAGCGCGATGTCCCTGGGCGACGTCTGTCGAGATCGTGTTGTAAATCGGCTTCGGTCAGTTCGATGCCTGGCGGTACGCCATCAACGATGCAACCCAGCGCCAGACCATGCGACTCACCAAAGGTGGTCACGCGAAATAATTGTCCAATACTGTTTCCTGCCATCACGGCTCCGTTTTCGTTGTTCTGTGTTGAGCTTTCTGTGTTTGCGCAATGTGAAACGGGCCGAAGCCCGTTGGATTAATCTTTATAGATGCTGAAGTATTCACGCGCGGCGAGAAGCTGCGCTTTGGTCAGCATGAAGACGCCGTCGCCACCGTTATCGAACTCGAGCCAGGTGAACGGCACATCCGGGTATTGCTCCATCAGATGTACCATGCTGTTACCCACTTCACAAATGAGAATGCCGTCATCAGTCAGATAATCCGGCGCGCAGGCGAGGATACGGCGGGTCAGCTTCAGACCATCAGAGCCGGACGCCAGACCGAGTTCAGGTTCATGGCGATATTCGTTCGGCAGGTCGGACATATCTTCTGCGTCAACGTATGGCGGATTGGTCACAATCAGGTCGTACTGCACTTTCGGCAGGTCGCGGAACAGATCGGAACGGATCGGCGTAACGTGATGGATCAGACCGTGCTCTTCAATATTGTGCTCCGCTACCGCCAGCGCATCAGGGGAGATATCCACGGCATCCACTTCTGCTTCCGGGAAGGCGTAGGCGCAGGCAATGGCGATGCAGGCGCTGCCAGTACACATATCCAGAATGTGCTCTGGCTGATGATCAATCAGACCAGCGAACTGGTTATTGATAAGCTCACCGATCGGCGAGCGCGGCACCAGCACGCGTTCATCGACAAAGAACTCATGCCCGCAGAACCAGGCTTTATTGGTGAGGTAAGCCACCGGGATACGTTCGTTAACGCGGCGGATCACACGCTCAACGATGCGGTGTTTCTCGCTGGACGTCAGGCGCGCTGAACGCATATCTTCCGGGATATCCAGAGGCAGATAGAGGGACGGCAGCACCAGCTGCACCGCCTCATCCCACGGGTTGTCGGTACCGTGACCGTACCAGATATTGGCCGCGCTGAAACGGCTGACCGCCCAACGCAACATGTCCTGAATGGTTTGCAGCTCATTCACCGCTTCATCGACAAAAATTTTATCCACTATGTTCTCCAGGGCATGCTCGCTAAATTTTCGGCGGCTAGTGTGCCACGAAGACGGCGATAAATCAGCACTGTCGCTAACGGCTTGGGGGTAAAAAATGCGTTTTGCCGTGCGGCGAGTCAGGTACACTGTCGGAAATAAGAGATGAGACGGACCCATGAAAAAGAAAACATCGCTTAGCGAGGAGGATCAAACGCTGTTTCGTCAGCTGATGACCGGCACGCGTAAAATCAAACAGGACACCATCGTCCACCCTCCGTTACGCAAAAAAGTGAGCGAAGTGCCGGTAAAACGGTTGATCCAGGAGCAGGCCGACGCCAGCCACTATTTTTCCGATGAGTTTCAGCCGCTGCTCAACACCGAGGGCGCAGTGAAGTATGTGCGTTCGGATGTGAGCCATTTCGAGCTGAAAAAATTGCGTCGTGGGGATTATTCGCCGGAGCTGTTTCTCGATCTGCACGGGTTAACCCAGATGCAGGCCAAACAGGAACTGGGCGCGCTGATTGCCGCCTGCCGCCGGGAACATGTCTTTTGCGCCTGTGTGATGCACGGCCACGGAAAACACATTCTTAAGCAGCAAACCCCGTTGTGGCTTGCTCAACACCCACACGTGATGGCTTTTCATCAGGCACCCAAAGAGTACGGCGGTGATGCCGCATTACTGGTGCTGATTGAAGTGGAAGAGTGGCAACCGCCTGAGCTGCCCTGACAGGCAGGCGGGTGGCTGAGGCTACCCGCCTGGATGGGGTTTACGTCAGATTGCTTTCGCCATCTTCAGATTGCAGGGGCTCATTTGCCAGTTGAACACGCCGACACCCTTTTCATCGAGGGTGACGTTAGCAATGGCAGACGTACTGAACATCGGCGGCGTTTCGCCCGGGCAGAGTTCAGAAACCAGGTAGCCCACTAACGGCAGATGGGAAATCACCAGCGCAGAGGCGACACCTTCATTGCTCAGCACCTGAAGATAGGCGCTGACCATACCCACATCGCCACAAGGGGTAAGCTCTGGCAGGACATCGACACCGGCAGGCAGATTCATACACTCCCCTACCACTTCCAGTGTCTGTTCAGCACGCAGGAACGGGCTGACGAGGACACGTTCAATATCCACTTTTTGCCCTTTCAGCCAGGTTGCCATTTGACGGGACTCGTCACAGCCGCAAGGCGTCAGAGGACGAACAGAGTCACTGGCAGCATCGAGTGCCGCGTCACCGTGACGCATGATAAAAACTTGCATATTGCACCGCTTTTGTTGACCAGGATCACCGGTGTTAACACCCCGCGTGAACACATCACGAGGTAGAAAACCCGATGGCCGGGCATTGTGCCTGATCCATCCGTTGAATGAAACGCTGTTTTTTACCTCAACGGCGTAAGTATAGTCAATGTCTGTTTACAACTTAGACAGCGCCTACCCATTCAACGGCGGATTTACTCTTATTTGACCTTAATTTACAGGGTCAGTTTCTTTTGCTGGCCAAAATCGCAGCCCCTGATCCGCCATTTGCAATAATGTGTCACACGGTGTGAACCGTGGCCCATATTGCACAGCCAGTCGTTGTAAAATCGCAACAACTTCACCCGCGCCCACGCTATCCATATAGCGGAACGGGCCACCCAGGAAAGGTGGAAAACCTATGCCAAACACTGCGCCAATATCGCCGTCGCGAGCGTTTCTGATGACCCGCTCATCAAAGCAGCGCGCCGCCTCGTTGAGCATCATCATGACGCAGCGCTCTGCGCACTGCGTCGCGGACAGTTTGCCTTCGCCAGTAGGTTTAATAAGCCCATAAATCGCCGGGTCTACTTGCTTCTTGCTTTTACGCCCTTTCGCATCGTAAAGATAGAAACCGCGTCCATTTTTTCTGCCTTTGCGATCGTCATTCAAAATTGCAGAAACAATATTTGCAGGCGCGCTAAATCGTTCCCCGTAAGCACTTTCCAGCACAGGTATAATTTTAGTGCCGGTATCGATTCCCACCTCATCCAAAAGTTGGATTGGCCCAACGGGGAAACCAAATTTCACCAGCGCGTTATCAATGTGATCCACCTTTTCCCCTTCGGTCAGCAGGCGCATCGCTTCATTGATATAAGGTGCCAGAATGCGGTTAACATAGAACCCGGCCTTATCAGCCACCACTACCGGCGTTTTACCCTGCATTTTTGCCAGCTTTACAATGGTGGCAACGGTTTGCGGGCTGGTACTGGCGTGAGGAATGACCTCCACCAGCGGCATTTTTTCTACCGGGCTAAAGAAATGCAGCCCGATCACCTGTTCGGGACGCGCAGCCTGCGCTGCAATATCGCCAATCGGTAACGATGAGGTGTTGGAAGCAAAGATGGTGTGCGGCGCGCAGTGCGCTTCAACCTCGGCCACCATCTGCTGTTTCAGGGCCAGATCTTCAAATACCGCCTCAATTACCACGTCGCGATGGCGGAATCCGCTGTAATCCGTCGTACCGGAGATCAGCGCCAGTTCGCGATCGCGCTCACTGGCTTTGATATGGCGGCGTTTGACCTTCTTATCAAGCAGCTGCCAGCTGTACTGCAGGGCGTGGTTGATGCCTTTCGGATTGATGTCTTTGATTCGCACCGGTAATTTGCCTTTGCTGGCGCTGACGAAGGCGATACCGCCCCCCATCAGTCCGCCACCCAGCACACCGATAGCGTCAAGTGGTGCTGGCTCTGCCTCGCTACCGGGATCTTTTTTCACCTCAGTGCTGGCAAAAAAGAGGCTGCGCAGCGCCTGTGACTGCGGGGTCATTGCCAGCTCGCCAAAGGCTTTGGCCTCAGCCGCATAGCCACTGCTGCTGCCCTGCGTCAGGCCGGTAAGGATAACCTCGAGAATGCGTTTTGCCGCCGGGTAATTACCCTGCGTTTTTTGTTCCGTTTTGTTCGCCACCATTTTAAACAGCACCGTGCGTCCCAGCGGGCCTGCCAGCACACGCTCGCGCACCGGTAAGCGACGATCGACCGGTTTATCTTTCAGGGCTAACGCCACCGCAGCCTCCAGCAGGATGGCGTGCGGAACCACCTCATCCACCAGCCCGACCTTCAGGGCCTGACGTGGGCGCAGCTGTTTGCCGGTAAGGATCATCTCCAGCGCGGTGCTGACACCTACCAGCCGCGGTAGACGTTGGGTGCCGCCCGAGCCGGGCAGTAAGCCGAGCTGCACTTCCGGCAGGCCCAGCACCGTTTTAGCGTCGTCAGTACAAATTCGCCCGTGGCAGGCCAGGGCAAGTTCCAGCCCCCCGCCAAGACAAGCGCCGTGGATCGCCGCAATCACCGGGATCGGCAGGGCATGAATTTCGGCCATGATTTGCTGTCCCTGACGGGCCAGCGCCTCCGCTTCCTGCGCGCTGCTCGCGCGGGCAATCATGTTGATATCGGCCCCGGCAATGAAGTTGTCCGGTTTAGCCGAGATAAACACCAGCCCGCGAAGCGTTTTGTTTTCACGGACCTGCTTCAGGATTGTACGGACCTGGCCGCCAAACTCTGCTTTCAGGGTATTCATCTTTTCGTCTGGCGCATCGATGGTCACCACCGCCACGTTGTCCAGCCGCACATTCAGGGTAAATGCCGTTGTCATCTCCATTATTCTGCCTCCAGAACCATTGCGGCACCCAGACCACCCGCCGCGCAGGCAGTGACCAGGCCAAACCCGCCGCCGCGACGGCGCAACTCATGCAGCGTCTGGGTGATCATCCGCGCGCCGGTTGCCGCGAAGGGGTGGCCATAGGCAATGGAGCCACCCAATACGTTAAATTTGCTTTCATCCACTTCGCCTGTGGCGTGAGTGCGGCCTAACACATCGCGGGCAAAGCGTTCGCTGCCCAGCAGTTGCAGGTTAGCCAGAGTCTGGGCGGCAAAGGCTTCGTGCATGTCGATAAGCGTCAGGTCGTTCATCGTCAGTCCGGCACGCTCCAGCGCCAGCGGCGTGGACCAGGCTGGCCCTAGCAGCATGTCCTGCCAGACATCAATGGCGGTAAAGGCATAGCTGCGCAAATAGCCGAGCGGGATCAAGCCCAGCTCTCTGGCGCGCGATTCGGTCATCAGGATCACCGCCGCCGCCCCATCGGTTAACGGCGTGCTGTTGGCGGCGGTTACGGTGCCGTGCTTACGGTCGAATGCCGGACGCAGTTTGGCGTAATCCGCCAGCGTCGAGGTGCCGCGGATATTATTGTCTTCGCTTAATGGTTCGCGGAACGGCGGGGTGTAAGCGGTCATCACCTCTCCAGTCAGCTTGCCTTCCGCCCAGGCCTGGGCGGCGCGTTGATGCGAGCGATGCGCCAGTGCATCCTGCTGTTCGCGGGTGATGCCATAGGTCTTCGCCATCTGTTCAGCGGTATCGCCCATCCGCAGGCCGGTTGAGTACTCCGCGACGGCAGGCGGGACGGGAAGCAGATCGCGCAGACGCAGGCGCGAGAAGAGGGATAAACGCTGCCCGGTGGTACGGGCCTTGTTGACGTCCACCAGCACGCGGGCGAGCTTCTTGCTGACGCCAATCGGCAGAACGGATGACGAGTCAGCGCCGCCGGCGATCCCGGCGCGTATGGTGCCCGTCATCAGGCTTTCTGCGACGTTCGCCACCGCCTGAAAGCTGGTCGCACAGGCGCGGCTGACGCTGTAGGCATCGGTGTGGACATTCATCCCGGTGCCCAGCACGATTTCACGGGCGATATTGGGCGCTTCCGGCATTTGTACCACCTGGCCAAAAACCAGCTGCTCAATCACCTCAGGAGGTATTTCGCTGCGAGCCAGCAACTCCCCCACTACCATTTTTCCCAGATCGACTGCAGGTATGCCATGAAAAGCCGTCGCCTGACGGGCAAATGGCGTACGTAATCCACTGACAATGGCAATGCGATCACCCTGACGGGTGACTAGCGGTAATGCCTGACTCATAACGCTCCCCTGTGAATAACAAATGCGCAAAGTGGTCTGACCTGATAACAGTCTTAACCAAATTTTTACATTAGCCAATCGGGGAGAAGAAAAATTGCGAGCGAAGCCACACAGCGCAAACGAAACGCCTCCGGTAGAGGAGGCGTTGAAGGGAAATTAACGCAGACCGAGCTGGAAAATCAGGGACTCAGCTTCGCAGCTGAACACAAAGTCGATATCCAGGCGTACCCCGCCGTCCACTTCGGTGAAAGTGGAAGAAATATCGCAAGGTTCAGACTCAACGCCGCGGGCTTTGGCAGTCAGCGCAGCCAGCGTCTCTTCGGCTTCGGCACGGCTGGCAAATTCACGGCTGTAAGAGGCGGTGCAATCCGTGTTATCCACGATGGTACCGACATCCATACAGCAGCAAACCGGGGTTTCATCAGCACTGCATTTACTCATAGTAGATTTCCTCTGTTAGTCGCGCAGGGCGCGAATAGACACAATGCTGATATTTTACGCCCCGCCCCGAGGTGGCTCCAGTTGTTAATGGCGTAAAAACGGGTAAGTGAGCAATATCACACGTAAAAATGATCTAAAACAAAAATCACCCATTAGGAGGAAGCAACCTGGTCACAATTTTGCCAACCAGATCCCGTTTCGAAAAACATATCGGTAAATATTAATAAACAGACTTGCAACATTCTATCTGGTCAGACCTATACTCTCGCCACTGGTCTGATTTCTAAGTGTTACGACAGACCCTACACTTCGCGCTCCTGTTACTCTATGTAACAAATATTGAATAAAAATAACTCAATGAGGTTATGGTCATGAGCCAGAAAACCCTGTTTAAAAAAACTGCGCTCGCAATCGCAGTGGCAATCGTCTCCACCTCCGCCTGGTCAGCGGGCTTTCAGTTAAACGAGTTTTCTTCCTCAGGCCTGGGCCGTGCCTATTCCGGGGAAGGTGCTATCGCTGATGACGCAGGGAACGCGAGCCGTAACCCTGCCCTGATCATGATGTTTGATCGTCCAACCTTCTCCGCGGGTGCCATTTTCGTTGACCCGGGTGTGGATATCACCGGGCGCTCCCCAACGGGTGCAAGCCTGAACTCAGATAACATCGCGCCAACGGCATGGGTTCCAAACCTGCACTTTGTCGCGCCAATCAATGAACAATTTGGCTGGGGCGCATCCGTTACCTCTAACTACGGACTGGCGACCGAGTTTAATAACAACTACGCAGCAGGGGCCTACGGCGGTACAACCGACCTGGAAACCCTCAACCTGAACCTGAGCGGTGCTTATCGCCTGGATAACCACTGGAGTTTCGGTGCCGGCTTTGATGCTGTCTACGCGAAAGCGAAAATTGAGCGCTACGCGGGTGACCTGGGCCGCATCGTCGCAGGCTCCGGCAGATTGCCTCCAGCTCTGGCGCGACAGGTCGCGGGGATCCCGGGAGACACCCAGATTGCCTACCTGAAGGGTGATGAGTGGGGCTTTGGCTGGAACGCCGGTATTCTGTATGAAATCGATAAAAACAACCGGTATGGCTTGACCTACCGTTCTGAAGTAAAAATCGATTTCGATGGCGACTATAAGAGCAGCCTGCCTTCCGCCTACAACCAGATTCTGGGCAACTTTGGTCTGCCAATGGGGACGGATGGCCGTACCACTGGCGGTTCTCTGACCCTGAATTTACCTGAGATGTGGGAACTGTCCGGCTACAACAGAGTCGCGCCGCAATGGGCCGTCCACTATAGCCTGACCTACACCAGCTGGAGCCAGTTCCAGGAGCTGAAAGCCACTAACAGCGGCGGTGATACGCTTTTCTATAAAGACGAAAGCTTCCGTGACGCTTACCGCATCGCGCTGGGTACCACCTACTATATGGATGATAACTGGACGTTCCGTACCGGTATTGCCTTCGATGACAGCCCGGTTCCGGCAGACAAACGTTCTATCTCTATTCCGGACCAGGATCGCTTCTGGCTGAGCGCCGGTGCGACCTATGCATTCAACAAAGACGCCTCAATTGATGCGGGTGTCTCGTATATGCATGGTCAGAAAGTGACCTTCCAGGAAGGCCCATATGAGTTCTCTTCTGAAGGTAAAGCCTGGCTGTATGGCATGAACTTCAACTACGCGTTCTAATCACGTAGTGATAAAAAAAGGTGAGCATCGTGCTCACCTTTTCTTTTTTATTCCGCATCAATCTCGGAGAGTTCGTTCTCGATCGCTTTCGCGTTCGGGTTGTCTTCCGGTTTCAGCTTGCCACCGTTAGCAATGAAGTCATGGTTCTGGAAGTACGCTTCACGCACCATAAGGTACGGATCGGAGGACTGACGCAGCAGGCCGTCAGAATCCAGCAGCTGTGCACGCGTCTCTACCCCTTCCAGCGTCCATTTACCCACCGACAGCGGCCAGGTGAGCCACGACAGCACCGGATAGAGGGTATCGACCGCATCACCCCCATCTTCACGCAGGGTGAAGCTACCGTAGAACGGCAAATGAACATACGGGCCGTAACCCACATTGTAATGACCCAGGGTACTTCCGAAACGGTGGGGTTGCTCACGTTGCAGCTTCGGATTCGCCATGCCAGCAACGTCAATAAAGCCGCCCATCCCTAACAGGGTGTTCAGGAAGAAACGCGTGAAGTGAACCATACCTTGATAGGGATTGCCCTGCAGGAAGTAGTTCGCCATCACGGCTGGCTCTTCAAGGTTGCTGGTGAAGTTGCTCAGGCCGTTACGGGCAGGTTGCGGAACATAATCACGCCACGCCACCGCAACCGGACGTACCACATACGGATCCAGCACGTTATAGTTGAAGTTGTACATGGTGCGGTTAAATCCTTCCAGAGGATCGGAGCGCCCCTGCTGCTCGCCAGAACTGGCGCAGCCCATCAGCAACGTGGTGCCCAGCGCAACCACCGACAGCCGAAGTTTCATATCTTTCTCCCTGTTAAGTATGGCTATCACCAAAAGCCATCCGTACTGGCGCTTTCGCGCTCCGTCTGTAAATGTGCAAGTGATTGTATCAGCACGCTTACTGATGTCTACGACCACAAATCGGGGCAACAAAACACCCTTTTTATGATCTCAGAATAGCCTGGCTTTACGTTTTCGTTAGGCTGGCAATTTTATACGGCCTTTGCCGGGGATGTATCGCGTTTATTGCCATAACAGGAATTTAAGAGCTTACCCACAGGCGTTGAGACAAAAACCGCTACGCTTAAAGGTATCAGCCACATCAGGAGCACCATTATGGACGAACTCAAAGAAGAGAAAATAGATCAGCATACCGAAGAACTGGAAGTTGAAAGTGAGGAGAAGCGCCGGGGAAAGGAGATTGAGGTCGATGAAGACCAACTCCCCTCCCGCGCCATGGCCATCCACGAGCATATTCGCCAGGATGGTGAAAAAGAGCTGGAACGTGATGCCATGGCCCTGCTGTGGTCGGCCATCGCCGCCGGGTTATCAATGAGCGCCTCTTTTCTGGCAAAGGGTATTTTTCACGTACAGTTTGAAGGCATCCCCGGCGGGATGGTGCTGGAGAATCTGGGCTATACCTTTGGCTTTATTATCGTGATCATGGCGCGTCAGCAGCTGTTTACCGAGAATACCGTCACCGCGGTGCTGCCGATCATGCAAAGCCCGACATGGGGTAATTTCGGTCTGCTGATGCGCCTGTGGAGCGTGGTGTTGCTCGGTAATATTATCGGCACCGGTGTCGCGGCTTGGGCGTTTGAATATATGCCGATATTTGACGAGGCCACCCGCGACGCGTTTGTGAAAATCGGAACCGGGGTGATGGAAAACAGCCCGGTCGAAATGTTCTCTAATGCCATTATCTCCGGCTGGATCGTTGCCACCATGGTTTGGATGTTCCCGGCTGCCGGTTCGGCCAAAATCGTGGTTATCATTCTGATGACCTGGCTGATCGCCCTGGCCGATACCACCCATATCGTGGTGGGTACGGTGGAAATTTTATATCTGGTCTTTAACGGCACCATCCACTGGAGCGAGTTTTTCTGGCCCTTCGCCATCCCTACCCTGGCAGGCAATATCTGCGGCGGCACCTTTATTTTTGCCCTGCTGAGCCATGCGCAAATCCGTAACGATATGTCGAACAAACGCAAAGCCGAAATCAAAGCCAGGGAGCAGGCCCGGCAGGAAGAGGCGGAAGAAGATAAAAAATCGGCGTGAATGGCGACACTTTAAGCAGTCAGGCGGTGGCGAGCTTAACGCCCTGGATAAATGGCGTTATAATCGTGCCGCTTCGTCCCCTTAGTTAAATGGATATAACGAGCCCCTCCTAAGGGCTAGTTGCAGGTTCGATTCCTGCAGGGGACATTTGCCCACCTGCCACGCCCTCTGCCACTTCCCTGCCAATAGCACCCATACACACAACATCCCGTATCGCTGTACTGTACTCTGCCGCCGTTAGCACGAATTCACTTCTTAAAAAATAACGGAGATATGGAATGAAACGAATCCTCATTGTGATGGCATTACTCGCCCCTTGCTCTGCGTTTGCTGGCGTTATTTTTCACCCGGTCGAGCGCGCTGCGGTAGTGGCAAACTCCGCACATCCGGTGGCAGCAGCGACGGTTACCGCTCAGGCCAGAAATCACCGTGCCGCCAGAGTGGATGCCGTTAACTGCAACGATGGTCGCTGCGTACAGCATGGTAATGTGATTCGGTAAGATGCAGGAGACGCCAAAACCCACCAAACCCGGGCGCTGACACCCCTGAGCAAAACGGATACGCTTTTGGGGTCTCGTTCATATGACGGGCAATTCATTTGCCCGTGAAGGCAGATAACCCTGCCACCCATCCGGTCTACAGAGGGTACTATGTCAAAAGCGCTCCTTATCATCGACATGCAGAATTTCGTAGCAGAAAGAATCCAACAAGGCGTTGAATACTTCCCTCAGGCGAGCATTGAAAATATGACCGCTGTAATTGAGAAATTCAGAGCAGCAGGTAACCCGGTCATCCATGTTCGCCACCAGACGCCTGCTCAGGGTTCCCCTCTCCATCACAGCTCGCCGTCAAGCCAGCCCCTTGAATCCTTTAAAGAACGCGCTGACGAACCGGTATTTATCAAACACACCTCCTCCGCATTCAGCTCAACGGGATTACTGGCTTATCTTCAGGAGGCAGGTATTTCAGAGGTGGTCGTTATCGGTGCCGTGGCGGGATTCTGTGTTAACTCAACCGTCAGAATGGGTGCCGATCTGGGGTTAAAGATGACGGTGCTAAAAGATTCGGTGATAAGTTTTGCCCTGGAAGACCATCAACTCAGCGCAAAGGCCATTCATGATGTCACCCTGGGGCTGCTTGCTGCCGGTTTCGCGCAGGTGAAAGACGCCACGGATTTACCGCTTTCCTGAGTACTGTGCCCTGGGCGTCCATCACCTGGCACGTCGCCAACGCTTCAGGGTATAATCTGTAAATCTTATGACAGACTTCAGAAACGACCATGACCAAACTCACACTACAAGAGCAGATGCTTAAAGCTGGCTTAGTCAGCAGCAAAAAAATGGCGAAAGTGCAGCGCACCGCCAAAAAATCCCGCGTGCAGGCGCGTGAAGCACGCGAAGCCGTTGAAGTAAATAAACAGGCGCAAATTGAACGCGATAAAGAGTTAAGCGAGCAGCAGAAGCAAGCGACTCTTGCAAAAGAGTACAAGGCACAGATCAAGCAGTTAATTGAGATGAACCGGGTCGTGGTGGCAAGAGGCGATATCGGTTTTAACTTCACCGACAATAACCTCATCAAAAAAATCTATGTCGATAAAACCACGCAAGCGCAGCTGATCAATGGCCGTCTCGCCATTGCGCGTCTGGTTGCCGAAGCGGGCCGCGAAAGCGAATACGCCATTATCCCGGCGGTAGTGGCAAATAAGATCATGCAGCGTGATGCGAGCTATATCGTGTTGAGCAGCGAGCTGACTCAGGAAGCGAAGGACGAAGACGATCCTTATGCCGATTTTGTCGTGCCTGACGATCTGATGTGGTAATGCTTACAGACCACCTCCCCGGGAGGTGGTCTGTATCCCCGCTTAACGCTCGCGGAACGCCTCCGCTTTCGCGCGCAGGATCGGTTTCAGCAGATAGGCCATCACCGTTTTCTTGCCGGTAATGATATCCACCGAAGCCACCATCCCCGGAATAATCAACAGCGGCTTCTCATCCGTACCAAGGTGATTTTTGTCGGTACGCAGACGAATAATATAAAAACTCTTCCCGTCTTTGTCGGTCACCGTATCGGGGCTGATCTGCTCCAGCGTGCCCTTCAGCCCGCCATAAATGGTGTAGTCGTAGGCAGTAAATTTCACCGTCGCTTCCTGGCCCGGACGCAAAAAGGCGATGTCCTGCGGCCGAATTTTGGCCTCCACCAGCAGTTTGTCGTCCAGCGGAACAATCTCCACCAGGTCATTACCCGGTTGGATCACGCCGCCAATGGTGTTGACCAGCAGCTGCTGCACGACGCCGCGAACCGGCGAGGTGACCAGCGTACGGTTCACCCGGTCGGTGATCGCTTTGCCGGAGGCCTCTATTTTACTGAGATCGGTTCGCGCCTCGTTAAGCTGCCCCAGCGCCTCGCTGCGGTAACGCCCCCGCGTTTCACTGACCTTGCTCTCAATCTCCTTGATGGCCGCTTCCGCCCGGGGAATGGCAAGGGTCACAGAGTCCAGTTGCCCCTGAGTTTCCACCACACCCCGACGCAGACGGAGCACTTCTACTTTTGAGATGGCCCCTTTTGCCACCAGAGGTTCAGACATGCTGACCTCCTGCTGCTGCAGCCCCAGGCTACGCCGGTACTGGCTGGCCTTGCCCTGGAAGTCGAGCAACTCCTGCTTCTTCTGCACCAGCTGTTCGTTAAGCCCGGCCAGCTCGCTCTGGATACGCTTGTTCACGCTGGCAAATAGCTCCATCTCGCCATTGGCGATATCGGGTGCCTGCTGAACAATCTCCGGGGCCAGGGTCAGGGTTGAGGCATCGTTGAGTTGAGCGGTCAGCCGCTGGATGCGCGCCTGCAATGCCAGCCTGTCAGCTTGTGTCTCACCGGCGTTAGAACGAAACTGGGTATCATCCAGACGCAAAAGCGGCACCCCGGCTTTCACCACCTCGCCTTCGTGCACAAAGACCTCAGCCACGATCCCGCCTTCGAGGTTCTGCACCTTCTGCAGACGGGACGAAGGAATGGCCCGCCCTTCCCCGCGCGTCACCTCATCAATGCTGGCCAGCGAGGCCCAGAGGATCATGGCGATAAAGAAGGCAAAAATCGCCCACAGGGTGACGCGCACCACCCGCGGGGCATCATCCAGCAAGGCTTTGTTGACTTCATTGGTGGTGAACGGCGCGGGCTGTTTATCGCCCGACAGCCAGCTCATCAGGCGGCTAAGCGTATCAACGATTCGCATGAATTTGTCCCTTCTTCAGCGCACTCATCACGCTCTCTTTCGGGCCGTCGGCAATGATTTTACCGTTATCGACAATGATCAGACGGTCCACCAGCGTCAGCAGCGACGCACGATGCGTGACCATCAGCAGCGTTTTGTTGCTGATGACCGGTATTAGCGCCTTTTTAATCAGATCTTCGCTGGTGTTATCCATCGAGCTGGTGGGTTCATCCATCAGCAACACCGGGGGATCGAGCAGCAACGCGCGCGCCAGTGCCACCGCCTGCCGCTGGCCGCCCGAGAGACTCATCCCCCGCTCGCCTACCTGCATGTTGTACCCGGACGGATGGCGGCGGGCGAATTCGTGAACCCCGGTCAGGGTGGCGACCCGCAGCATGGTCTCGTCGTCAACATAGCTGGCACCGTAGACCAGATTCTCGCGCAGGGTGCCGCTGAACAGGTGGATATCCTGCGGGGCATAGCCGATGTTATGGCGCAGATCGTGCACATCGATCTGGCGGGCATCGATGCCGTCTATCAGCACATTGCCGCTGTCAGGCTGGTAAAACCCCACCAGCAGTTTCGCCAGTGAGCTTTTACCCGACCCGCTGCGGCCGATGATCCCCACCTTCTCGCCGGGCTGGATCGTCAGCGAGACATTGCTGAGGGAGGCGTACTGGTTGCCCGGGTAGACAAAGGTAACGTCGCGCAGCTCAATGGCCCCGGAGAGCGTCTCCCGCTTCAGCGGCACCTCGTTGTCCTGCACCTCCTGCTCCAGCCCCATCATTCGGTCGATGGTGCCTTTGGTCATCCGCGCGCGCTGATAGCGGGTGATCAGGCTGCACAGCTGGCCAATGGGCATCATGGCGCGGCGGTGCAGCAGGTAGCAGGCAATCAACCCGCCCATGCTCAGGTTGCCGCCAATAATGATGTAGACCCCGGCCACGATAATGGCCACGCCGCTGAACTGCTGCAGCCAGGCGGTAAAGTTCACCGCTACATAGGAAAGCGACTTGACTCGCAGCTCCAGCTTGCTGAGTTGCCCGGTCAGATGTTCCCACTGATACTGGCGCTCGCTCTGGGCGTTATTAATCTTGATGGCATCGAGGCCGGTCAGCGTCTCCACCAGCATCGCCTGACGTTCATTGGAGAGCTGGTAGGTTTTCTTAACCCGCGACATCAGCGGGCGCTGGATCAGCCAGTTCACCAGCAGCGCCAGGGGATAGGAGAGCAGCGGGATAAACACCAGCGGGCCACCGATGATGCCAATCACCAGCAGGATCAGCAGCGTAAACGGCAGGTCGATAAAGGCGGTCAGGGTCAGCGACGAAAGAAAGTCGCGGATCGACTGGAACTCCTGGAAGTTCTGCGCGAAGCTCCCCACCCGCTGCGGGCGTAGCTTCATCTTCATCCCCAGCAGCCGCTCGAACAGCGCCGAGGAGACTACCAGGTCGGTCTTTTTACCCGCCAGGTCAAGGCAAATGCCACGCAGGATCTTCAGCACAAAGTCGAACACATACGCAATGCTAATGCCGATCGCCAGTACCCACAGGGTGGCAGTCGCCTGGTTGGGCACGACCCGGTCATAGACGTTCATCACAAACAGCGGGGCGGCGAGTGCCACCAGGTTAACGAGGAAGCTGGCGACAACCGCATCCACGTAGAGGAATTTCGACAGTTTGAGCGTGTCCTGGAACCAGGCCGTGGTGCGTGGCAGCGTGGCCGTCGGCTGGGCATCAAACTCATGTTCCGGGGAGATGAAAATCACCCGGCCGCTGTAGTTTTCCGCCAGCGTCTCGGGTGAGACGGTAATCTCACCGCCTTCAGTTTCACTGGGCAGCAGACGTGCGCGCTGCTGGTGATCCCAGCCAATCAGCACCGCGGTCTGGTTGTTTTTCAGCAGCAGAACGGCGGGCAGAGACATCGCGGTAATGTTTTCCAGCGGACGTTGCACGACCCGCGCCTTTAGCCCTGCCCGTCCGGCGGCTCGCGGAAAGGTCTCAATCGTCAGCGTATGGTCTTCCAGCGGCAGGCCGGTGGTCAGGACGTTGCGGCTGGTGGCAATGTTATGCAATTTACAGACGATCATCAGCGCATCCAGCAGCGGATCGTCATGGCTTTGCCGCGGATCCTGTCTGCCCTGCGTCTGCGACGTGCTCTCGATGCGATCGGGGGAATCAATGTCAGGCGTCATTCTCTGCCTCAGTGTTCTGCAGACCGATGCCGCAGATAAAAAAGAGAGGGTTGTCCCGGTGTCAGCCGGAATAACCCCCGTCAGCCTTCAAAGGCCCTATTTTAACTCAGGCAGCTCTGCCTGGGTACGTTGCGCTTGATCGAGCGGCTGCGCTGCCGACGGTGCCTGAATGTTCAGGTTTTTGAGCAGCTCACCGGTACGGGCGCTGATGCGGTAGGTGGTAAACATATCGACAAACTGCAGCTCAACGTAACGGCGTTGGGCGCTGAACACTTCGTTTTCGCTGTCCAGCATATCGAGTAGCGTACGGTCGCCCAGGCTGAACTGCTCCTGATAGGCGCTACGCACCTGCACGCTGCGATCGGCATACTCCTTCGCGATAGGCACCTGCTGCCCGGCGTTTCTCAGGGCGTTCCAGGCCAGACGCAGATCCTCGTTCAGCTGGCGCTGGGCATTATTTTTCACGTCCTGCGCCTCTTTCATTTTGTAGGCGTAAGAGGTGAGCGTTGCCTGGTCGCTGCCGCCGTTATAGAGGTTGTAGCGCATACGCAGCATCGCCTGCCACTCCTGGCTGTGCCCGCGGGTGCCATCAATGTTGTTATCCATGGTACGACCGACTTCAACATTCACATCCGGGTAAAAGCGCGATTTTGCCGCCTCGTACTGCTGACGGGTCGCTTCCACATCGGCATCGGCCTGTTTCAGCAGCGGGTTGTTTTCCAGCATCACAGCACGCGCGGCGTCCAGCGAGGCGGGAACGGCGATTTTAGTGGGCATCACCAGGGTATCAGGCTCTTTGCCGGTGATGCTCTGGTAGTTGGCGCGGGAGTCTTCGAGGTTGGTTTGCTCGGTCAGCAGGTTGTTGCGCGCCTGTGCCAGACGGGCTTGTGCCTGCTCAAAGTCTGCCTGACGGCCCACGCCTTGCTCGGTACGCAGGCGGATCTGGTCGAACACCCGTTCGTGATTCTTCAGGTTATCTTCTGCCAGTGCCACCATCTTCTGGCGCATCAGCACGTCGAGATAGCTCTGGATCGCCTGCAGCGCGGTAGATTCGCTGGTATTCAGCACCGTCCAGGCACGCGAGTTGACCGTCGCTTTCTGGCGGCCCACTTCGCTGGTCGTGGCAAAACCGTTGAAGACGTTCTGGCGCAGGTTGATGGCAGATTCGCTGCGGTGCAAATCACGCAGATGATCGCCTGCCGCGCGGGTGCTGGCGTTATCGGTTTGCTCCCAACCGGTACCGGCGGTGAGATCCAGCGTTGGCAGATAGCCACCTTTGGCAGCGCGAAGATCCTGATCTGCAGAATAGCGGCTGTTCACCGACGCGTTAACTTCCGGGTGCCAGAGCAGGCTGTCTTTTACGGCCTGCTCAAGCGTAGTGGCCTGGCCCTGCGTTGCGCTCAACACCAGCGCCGCACCCATCACAATCTGACTGTACTTTTTCATTTTGTTGCTTTTCCTTCACATCCCTTGATTATTGGTCAATACCCACCAGAGAAAATCCCATTAGACCGAGGGAAAAATGCATCCTGCGCGTTAATGTTCGGACGGAATCCTTCGTCTGAGGTCAATTCAAATCATCTTTGTTGCCGCGCAGAGTCAACTGCACTCTGCGCGGCGGCCGATCAGGCATGCTCTTCCGGTTTTGCGATCAGATTATCCAGCATCGCGTCATTACCGGCGTCGTAGCCGTCCGTTCCGGCGATCTCGCCGCCTTCAGCAGGCACATGCTCAATCTCCGCCTGGCCGTCGGCCGCACCACTCTGCGGACCCGCCTGAATCAGGGTGCTGAGATCGTTATGCCCTTCGTCATGGATGAGATCGCTAAAGTTCAACTGCTCGTCCTGCCCCGGGCTGGCGCTCTGCAGTGTGGTAAAGGCTTCACTCTGATCATCGCCCGGCAACGCATGATCGGCCGATGCCGTCGGCGTCTCGTTATGCTCTGCAGTGGTACTGAGCAGCAGATTGTCATCGTCAATTAACGAAGCGGCGTGATTGTCAGCCTCCAGGCTGCTGGTATGGATCTGCTTATCGCTCTCCTCGACGTCATGATCGGCATGGCTCTCCTCAATGCTGTGGCTGGCCATCAGCGAGTGATCGTCGTCCATAGCATCATCAGCATGCTCTTCCCCACCGTGGCTTTCGCTCACGAAGGTCCCCCCCTCTTTGCCATCAACGGTAAAGTCGGTTTCGTGCTGATCGTCTGCGGTAGAACCGACTTCCAGCGTGATCTCACCGAAATCGCTCTTACCGTCCGGGAGTTCAACGCTGACCTGGCCGATAAAGTGCGAGGTGTCATTATCAAAGGTCAGGTGATAGACCTTATTCTCCGCGTCGTAACTGACGCTGGTGTAGTTACCCGTAAAGGTCGCATTCTCAGGAATGCCCCCCAGAGAGAGGCTGGTCAGGTGGTCACTGCTGTCTGAGCTTTCGAGATTTATGTCGAGGTTCAGTGTGGCCGTGGTAGTGACCGTGGTATCGCCGCCGTGGCTGGAGGATGGGCCGTCACCAAAAATAACGCCCTCGATGCCGTTGGCATTCTGGAACGGCGATTTCCCGGTCTCGTTATCGACCACATGCAGGTTATCTATGTCATTGTTTTTGTTGTTCTGCGGATGATCGACACCGGTGACGGTATAGTCAGCCTCATTACCCTGAACAAAGATATAGTCCTTACCTTGATCGCTATGCGGTAAGCCCTGGTTGCCGGTGATGCCGTTGATCGGCCGGAATTCATAGCGATCCTGCGGCCAGTCGCCCTGCTGGTAGTAGCCCCCCGTATGGTCACCTACTACAAAGATATCGGTATGGGTCTTGCCGTCGTTATTGGCGTTGGCGTTACCCTGGCTGTTGTAGTAGTGGATCTGATCCGGGCTGTCGGCCTTCGGCACGAAGTCGCCCTGAATCTTACCGTCCGGGCTATCCGGGGTCAGCCAGACGTGCACGTTACTGCCGATCGCTACAATCACGCCATTCTGGATATCGTAACCGTTCGGATCGCCGCTGCCGCCGTTAATGTGGATGATCTTGTCATCTGACGTCTCGGTCGTCTTATCACCAGGGGTGACGGTGACGGTGAGTTTGACGTCGGCGTCGGCATCGGCATCGGCGTCAGCATCTGCATCTGAATCGGCGTCAGCGTCGGCGTCGGCGTCGGCGTCTGAATCGGAGTCGGCATCTGCATCTGCATCAGAATCGGAGTCGGCGTCCGCATCGGCATCCGCGTCGGAATCGGCATCAGAATCGGCATCCGCATCCGCATCAGCATCAGCATCGGCATCGGCATCGGCATCGGCATCGGCATCGGCATCGGCATCGGCATCGGCATCAGCGTCTGCATCCGCATCCGCGTCGGAATCGGAATCGGAATCGGCATCAGAATCCGAGTCTGCATCGGCATCTGAATCAGCATCAGCGTCGGAGTCCGCATCAGCGTCCGAATCGGCATCGGCATCGGCATCGGCATCGGCATCTGCATCTGCATCAGAATCGGCATCTGCATCGGCGTCAGAATCGGCGTCTGCGTCGGCATCCGCGTCGGCGTCTGCATCAGAATCGGAATCGGCATCAGCGTCAGCGTCGGCATCAGCGTCAGAATCGGAATCGGCGTCCGCATCGACATCAGCATCGGAGTCCGCATCCGCATCCGCATCCGCATCCGCATCTGCATCGGCGTCAGAGTCAGAGTCGGCATCGGCATCAGAATCGGCGTCCGCATCCGCATCCGCATCGGCATCGGCATCTGAATCAGCATCTGCGTCCGCATCAGCGTCGGCGTCAGAATCGGCATCAGCGTCTGCATCAGAGTCCGCATCGGCATCGGCATCGGCATCGGCATCGGCATCGGAATCGGCATCAGCATCCGCGTCGGAATCGGCATCAGCATCCGCATCCGCATCGGCGTCTGCATCGGCGTCTGCATCAGCATCGGCATCGGCATCCGCGTCAGCATCCGCGTCGGTATCCGCATCCGCATCGGCATCCGCATCCGCATCGGCATCCGCGTCGGCATCAGCATCTGCGTCGGCGTCAGCGTCTGTATCCGCATCGGCATCGGCATCAGCATCAGAATCGGCGTCAGCGTCTGCATCTGAATCAGCATCAGCGTCGGCGTCAGAATCGGCATCTGCATCAGCATCGGCATCAGCATCAGCATCAGCATCAGCATCGGCATCGGCATCAGCATCAGCATCAGCATCGGCATCGGCATCGGCATCAGCATCCGCGTCGGAATCGGAATCGGCATCCGCATCGGCGTCAGAATCGGAGTCCGCATCGGCATCAGCGTCGGCGTCCGCATCCGCATCAGAATCGGAGTCCGCATCGGCGTCTGCATCAGAATCTGCATCTGCGTCGGCATCCGCATCAGAATCGGAGTCCGCATCGGCGTCTGCATCAGAATCCGCATCCGCGTCAGCGTCGGAATCTGCATCAGAATCTGCATCTGCGTCTGCATCAGCATCCGCGTCGGCGTCAGAATCGGCATCGGCATCCGCATCCGCATCCGCATCTGCATCCGCATCTGCATCAGAATCGGAGTCCGCATCGGCGTCCGCATCGGCATCGGCATCGGCATCAGCGTCTGCATCCGAGTCCGCATCCGCGTCAGCGTCGGAATCCGCATCAGCGTCAGAATCGGCATCGGCATCGGCATCGGCATCAGCGTCTGCATCCGCATCCGCATCCGCATCGGCATCCGCGTCAGCGTCAGAATCGGAGTCGGCATCGGCATCCGCGTCAGCGTCAGCATCAGCATCTGCATCGGCGTCAGAGTCAGAGTCGGCGTCTGCATCCGCATCTGCATCAGAATCGGAGTCCGCATCGGCGTCTGCATCTGCATCTGCGTCAGCGTCGGCATCCGAATCCGCATCCGTATCCGCATCGGCATCGGCATCGGCATCAGCGTCTGCATCCGAGTCCGCATCCGCGTCAGCGTCGGAATCCGCATCAGCGTCAGAATCGGCATCGGCATCGGCATCGGCATCGGCATCAGAATCGGCGTCCGCATCCGCATCCGCATCGGCATCGGCATCTGAATCAGCATCTGCGTCCGCATCAGCGTCGGCGTCAGAATCGGCATCAGCGTCTGCATCAGAGTCCGCATCGGCATCGGCATCGGCATCGGCATCGGCATCGGAATCGGCATCAGCATCCGCGTCGGAATCGGCATCAGCATCCGCATCCGCATCGGCGTCTGCATCGGCGTCTGCATCAGCATCGGCATCGGCATCCGCGTCAGCATCCGCGTCGGAATCCGCATCCGCATCGGCATCCGCGTCGGCATCAGCATCTGCGTCGGCGTCAGCGTCTGTATCCGCATCGGCATCGGCATCAGCATCAGAATCGGCGTCAGCGTCTGCATCTGAATCAGCATCAGCGTCGGCGTCAGAATCGGCATCTGCATCAGCATCGGCATCAGCATCGGCATCGGCATCAGCATCCGCATCGGAGTCTGCATCGGCATCCGCGTCAGAATCGGCATCCGCATCAGCGTCCGCATCCGCATCCGCATCAGAATCGGCATCGGCATCGGCATCGGCATCGGCATCAGCATCCGCATCTGCATCCGCATCAGCATCCGCATCTGCATCGGCATCCGCATCAGCGTCGGCGTCAGAGTCGGCGTCTGCATCCGCATCAGCGTCGGCATCGGAGTCCGCATCGGCATCTGCATCAGCGTCCGCATCCGCGTCAGAATCGGAGTCGGCATCCGCATCCGCATCAGAATCGGCATCCGCATCGGCGTCAGCGTCCGCATCAGCGTCTGCATCGGCATCCGCGTCGGAATCGGCATCAGCATCGGCGTCCGCATCAGCGTCGGCGTCAGAATCCGCATCCGCGTCAGCGTCGGCATCTGCGTCAGCGTCGGCATCCGCGTCGGCATCAGAATCCGCATCCGCATCGGCGTCTGCATCTGCATCCGCATCGGCGTCAGCGTCCGCATCCGCGTCTGCATCGGCGTCCGCATCTGCGTCGGCATCAGAATCGGCATCAGCGTCAGCGTCAGCGTCAGAATCGGAATCGGCGTCCGCATCCGCATCAGAATCGGAGTCCGCATCGGCATCTGAATCAGCATCGGCGTCTGCATCAGCATCCGCGTCGGCGTCGGCGTCGGCGTCGGCGTCGGCATCAGAATCCGAGTCCGCATCCGCGTCAGCGTCAGCGTCGGAATCTGCATCGGCGTCCGCATCGGCATCAGCATCAGCGTCAGAATCGGAGTCGGCGTCCGCATCGGCATCAGCATCCGCGTCGGCATCCGCGTCGGCATCCGCATCCGCATCGGCATCCGCATCGGCGTCTGCATCTGCGTCAGCGTCGGCATCCGCATCGGCATCCGCGTCAGCGTCGGCATCCGCATCGGCATCGGCATCAGCATCCGCGTCCGCATCGGCATCCGCGTCGGAATCGGCATCCGCATCCGCATCCGCATCGGCGTCTGCATCTGCGTCAGCGTCGGCATCCGCATCGGCATCGGCATCGGCATCCGCGTCAGCGTCGGCATCCGCATCCGCGTCAGAGTCAGAGTCAGAGTCAGAGTCAGAGTCAGAGTCAGAGTCAGAGTCAGAGTCAGAGTCAGAGTCAGAGTCAGAATCGGAGTCGGCATCTGCATCAGAATCCGCATCAGAATCCGCATCTGCATCTGCATCGGCGTCAGAATCGGCATCTGCATCGGCGTCAGAATCGGCATCTGCATCAGCATCTGCATCGGCGTCTGCGTCGGCGTCCGCATCCGCATCCGCGTCAGAGTCAGAGTCAGAATCGGAGTCGGCATCTGCATCAGAATCCGCATCTGCATCTGCATCTGCATCAGAATCGGCATCAGCGTCAGCGTCAGCGTCGGCATCCGCATCCGCATCCGCGTCAGAGTCAGAGTCAGAGTCAGAATCGGAGTCGGCATCTGCATCAGAATCCGCATCAGAATCCGCATCTGCATCAGAATCCGCATCTGCATCCGCATCTGCGTCAGCGTCAGCATCCGCATCCGCATCCGCGTCAGAATCGTCAGTATCAAGCAGCGTTATTTCTTCCGGGCGCTCATCGTCGGGGAAATCAAGGCCGATTGTCGGGTAACCGGCATTAGGGTCAACAACCTCAGCGGTTAAATCGAGCACGACGTGGGTATGCGATCCGCCGCCGCTGCCGCCTGGCTCACCGCCAGAGTTGCCAGGCTGAGGGCCTGCGGCTGGCGCCTCCAGGGTTTGCGTCGGGTCCTGCCCGTCGGCAATGGCCTGCTGAATAGCCGCGATGTCCTGCTGCTGGGCCGCTGTGGCGTCTGTAGCCACGTGCCCTGAGCTGTCCCAGTGGCTGTCCCGTCCCAGATCAACCTGTTTGCCGTCCGCCAGCGATAAGGAAATCGCGCCGGTCGGCCCGGTCTGAACTTGTTCTCCGTCGAGGATCCTGTCGCCTTCCGTCAGCAAACGCTTGCTGCCGTCAGGACTGACTGCGAATACCTGCCCTATTACTGCTTTGACGATCCCGGATACGCCGCTCATATATTGTTTCCCTCAATCCTGTTCACGCCCAATTCATCCATTGCTCAGGCTTAGAATGCTAAAAGAGAATTAAATCTGTATTAGTAATTTGCTGTGCAACACCGACAAGGATACACCCCTTAGCAACAATTTTATTGATGTAGGCCCGTGTCAGGTCTCTATATTAATTGATGGCATGTATCATTTGGAATCTAAATAACATGCACTACCAATAAAAAGAGTAAAACCATTAACTTCAGATTAATGTTGATTAATCCCGCCGTATAACGAAAGCGACTCAAATAAGCCCTTCATCATCATCTGCGATTAATCCTTCCAGCCCACTCAGCGAGCGGCGCGCCTGCGCACGACTGGTGAGTTTCGCCTGCGCGGCTGGCGGCAGGTCGGTAATGGTTATGACACCTTTGCTCATCAGCACCTCGATAAGGTCCTCCAGCACACGCACCATCTCAAGGTCGCTCTGCCGCAGTTGATACAGCGTGGCTTCGCGGATCTCTCGCTGGCGCATCCACTCGTCAATCTCGGGTGTGCACAGGTCATGCTGTTCCGTCATTGTGGAAAAAGGTGTCAGCTCCACCCGAATAATTCGTTTTTCCGTATCGCGTTCTACGTAATACATTTCCAGCCTCCATTCAGACTGTGAGGTTAATTTCCACCCAGCGTACTGGCGTCAGCGAAATAGCGCCCCATCGCGCCATGCAGACCAATTTTTTCCAGAATGGCCAGTTCACCCGCTGTTTCCACACGTTCGGCAATAAGCGGCAGATTAATCTGGCGGGTCGCCCAGTAAATAGCCTCAATAAACAGTTTTTTATCGTCCTCGCTGTCTATATCGCGAATATAACTGCCATCAACTTTAATCCAGGCCAGTCCCCACTGCGGTAAATTGCCGATAAGGTGGAAACGACCACCAAAATGCTGGATCCCCAGACGACAACCCAACGCCTTCAGACGACTGACCAGCACGTTTACGCGCTCGACGTCGGGAAGCTCATTTTCATCCAGCTCCAGGGTCAGCCAGGCAGCGAGCTGCGGTACGCCTTTCAGCGGTTGCAGCAGGGCGTTCAGGCTCTGGTCGTCCGCCACGCTGGCACCGCTGATACTCAGCGCCAGCGGGCGCGGCGATTTTGCCAGCTCTTGCAGGGTCTGCTGAAGCATCACGATATCCATGCGACGGCTGAGATCGAGACGGTGGATCCACGGCATAAAGCGCCCCGCTGGCACCAGTTCCCCGTCCTCGGTTCTGATGCGGGCCAGGATCTTATGATGCTGTACCCCCTGCGCGTTATTACAGGCATACACCGGCTGGGAAAAAAGCTCGAATGCGCCGTGGGTCAGCACTGCGTCGAGCCGGGTGTACCAGCTGTGATGATCCTCTTCGCGCTCCGTCGCCGAGGTGGTATCAGGGCTGGCAAAGAAGCGCATCTCCGTTTCCGCTCTCGCCAGCGCCTGGTCTGCCTGCGCCAGCACCGCCTGCGGCGTATCGCCAATATTAAAAGGAACCAGCGCGAAGTGGGCTACCGGCGAAACGTCGCTCATGCCCATCTCAGACAGCGCCTTGAGCTGCGTGCTGAGGGTATTGCTCAGGTTATCGAGATCCTGCCCGAGGATCTGCGGGGCGATAATGGCGAACTCCCCGCCGCGCACGCGGGCAACAAAGCCTTCGTTGTGAAAATAGTTGCGCTGCAGGCCGGTGAGAATATTCGCCACCGCCACCAGCAGCTGATCGGATTTCGCTCCGCCCAATCGCTGGTTAAGGCCCATCAGATCCTGAACCCGCAGCAGCAGGATGTGCCCGGCGGCGTTCTCTTCATCGCTCAGGCGTGACTGTAGCTGAATATCAAACGCGCGGCGGTTGCTCAGGCCGGTCAGGCTGTCGTGATAGGCCTCCTGGCGCAAGGACTCCGTGCGCCGGGCCTGCTCGCTGAACAGCGCCTTAAGCTGGGTCACCATCATGTTGGTCGCCTCTACCACCCGGCGTAACTCCGGGGTCTTCGGCAGGGCCGATACGTTGAGAAACTCGCGGCGGCAGATCGCCATCGCCTGGCCGACAATATAGTTAAGCGGGCGCAGCGTACGGCGTAACAGCAGGGTGGCGGCAAGCACAAACAGCAGGCTACAGCCGATCAGCCACAGAAAGCTGGCGACGATACTGTTCCACAGGCGGGCCAGGGCAAACATCGGATGGCTGACCACTTCAACCCGTGCGACCTGCGTCCAGCCGCGCATCACAATGGCGTCGCCTTCGCCGGGGCTGAGGTGCACCAGCCGCACGAACCACTGCGGTACGTGACTACTCTGGGGCACATCGCTGCGCTCGATGATCGGTTTATTGGTCTTAATATCGACCACACGGATGCGATAGAAATAGCCGCTGTCGAAGATGGAGTTCACCATCAGTTCGGTCATGGTCGGGTCGTCGATATGCGTGGTCAGCGACACCCCCAACGCCGTCGCGGCATCCTGCGCGTGGGCGCTAAGCTGGTTGCGGTACTGCTCCCGCGAGCTTTCCAGGGTCACCACAAAGTTGCCGCAGAAAATGACAAACGTAAATAAACAGATGCCGATCAGTAGCTGTTTATAAAGAGACATGGCCCTATCCTATTCATTAATTACAAATCCTTCTGCACGCATTCGGGTGAGAAGATCCTGCCAGCGGGAGAGCCGTTTGCTGTCGCCCACGCGTTTGTTGCCGCCGGACTGCGGTAGCCATAACCCTTCGCCGTTGAAGGCGTACACGGGAAGCAGATCGGTACGCTGCGTTGCTGGCAGAATGGCGGTTTTAAGATTGTCCAGAACCAGGGGGATCGCCGTGGGGGTGGGATACCATGTCACCACCATGTGCGCCTGGTTCAGTTCGAGTGCTTTTACATAGGTAATACGTAACTGGTTCGCGGGAACGCCCATTTCGCGCAGAGTGAAATATTTCGCCAGCGCAAAATCCTCGCAGTCCCCTGCCCCTTTACGCAGAAATTCAATCGGCGTTGCCCAGTAGTCCTGCTGTTTCCAGACGACGATATCATCCCGGAAGGCCATCCTGGCGTTAAAAAACTGGTTAACCTGCTTTAACTTGTCCTGGATCGTGCCCTGCGACGGTTGGTTAAGCAAGGCCGCCCACTCATCTATCCGCTGTCGGGCAGCCGGGGTCGCCGGACCATACAGCCGTTCGGTGCGGGTGCTGATGGCACTGAAATCCCACCCGGCACCCAGTCCGGGCGAAATAGCCAGCAATATCACCAGCCAGAGCGACAGCCAACGTCGACAACTCACTGAGAGGCGGGAACGAGGAGGTCGCATGGAGACGGCTCACTGCTCGCCTGTCAGGGCGCGCCAGTGTTGGCGGTACGCGACATAGCCAGAAAGGTAGTGTTCAACATCGTCAATCCGCACGCGGTAGCTATGGTGGCGTATAAAAAAGCTGCCGACGATCCGCGCCGGGTTTTTAAAGAACATCGCCAGCTCAGGCCAGAAAAAGCCATTAGCCAGATAGCGGGCGCGGGTCTCCAGCGCCTGGTTGAATACTGCCATGTCGAAGCCCGCCAGCAGATGCTTATGCGGTGAGCTTTCAAGCCGCGCGATCATCCGCGATGCCGCCATCATCAGCTCCAGCAGCGTGGGATAGGTCGTCACCCGGTTCTGCACAAAGTCGAGGTGGTCGCGCACGTTATCCAGCCCAAACTGGTAATAGCGCTCCAGTGGCCGGTACAGCGTCAACTCGTTCACGCAGTAGCTGAGCCAGTGATCGTGGGCCTGCCAGTGCTTCTGTTCGATAAAGTGATCCATCGCCCGTTCGACCATTTCCAGCCAGCGTGGTGCCTTCGTCAGCCCGTAGAGGCGCATCAGCGCGAAAGCCGCTTCGCCGTCATAATAGATAATGCGATGTGCCGCCTTTAGCGACAGATCCCCGGCGTTAAGCACATGCACAAACCCGCCCGTTTGGGGATCCTGCATAAAGCCGATCCCGTTCGCCAGCCGCGCCATCTGCGCCAGGTAGCCATTATCCCCGGTCAGCTCGCTGTATTTCGCCATCGCCAGGATGCACACCGCGTTGCCGCCGAGCTTAATCTCATCCCCGGTATCCACCAGAAAATCGGCTTCGCTGCCATCCGGCAGCGTACAGGTGCGAATAAAATGGGCACAGAGATCGGCCAGCGCCCGCTCGATTGCCGCAAGATGTTCCGGCTGCTGCGTGACTTCCCAGCCTTCGAGCAGGGCATAGGTTGAGCTGGCGTGGCGCAGCGCGTTATAGGTCGGAATGGCGCGATCAAAGCAAGGGAACCAGCCGTACTGGTAGCGCCCGGAAGGGGTGATCTGGCGCGCCAGATAGTCGGTGGCCGAGGCGATCATCGGCTCCAACGCCGTTGCCTGCCAGTCGGGAAGCTGACGATAGCCGCTGTTACGTCCTGTCGATTCGAGGGGCAGCAACTGCTCGCCGTCGCAAAACAGCGCCCGGGTGGTAAAGCGCCACAGTGTCTGGTCAGGCTGTTCGGGCCAGCTCAGCACCGCGCCGAAACGACGACGAGAGAAATGGGCCAGATTATTGGCGTTTGCCGTGGCGACGCCATGGTCCCCGTGGTAGAGCAGCGCATTGGCGGCGATTTCTTGCTCCAGCATGGCGTAGCAAAACGCCGGATCAAGGCTCAGGCCATAGCGAAAATAGTTACGTTTGGTTTTGGCTAATCGGGCTTCCAGGGTGTCCCAGCGTAGCGCCTCTACCTTATCGACAAGGTCAACCCGCAGCCAGCAGACGTCAGTGCCGCTCTGTTGTTGCCACTGCTGTAACGCCTGCACGCCCTGCTGCCAGGCCTGCTCAAAGGTGTCGCCGCGACCCAGCACAATGTGGGCACGTTGCTGACCGTTGGAGGCGCTAAAAAAGATTGCCCAGCTGGGGCAAATCGGCGGTTTAGGCGCAACGTCCAGCAACTCCATCGCCGGGCGGATTTGCGCTAAAAAGTGGCTGAGCGGCATTTTAACTCCTGATAACGCCAAAGGAACCCTGTCAGAAAAATCCTAACCGATGATAACATTATGTGTGATGCGTTGTGTATTCTGTATGTCTATTGTTTCCTCCGGGGGCGGTGTGTTGAGTCGAGGGTGTGCGTTAGGTTTCCTGCTGCTGATAAGCGTATTCGCTCAGGCTGAGACGCCGCTACTGTGGAACCAACCGGCCAGCCGGGAACAGTGCCCGACCAGCAACGACGCCGCCTGGGTGCAGTACCCTAAGGGCGAGGCCTGCATGCGTTATTTCAGCGCTGGCACGCTGCGTGACGCCCCGCTGGCGCTGGTGGTACTGAAAGGCGACCGGGTTTCACAGATTAAGCGATCCCCCGACACCATCCCCGGTAATACCGCCGAGGCACAACGCCGTCAGGCCCGGGCCATGCTGCGCCAGACCGGATTGCCGACGATTATCATTGCCCGACCCGGCACCTACGGCTCCAGCGGCAATCACTACCGCCGCCGTCAGGCGGAAGAGTTTCAGGCGATTGCCGCCGCCCTCGACGCCATCAAAGCCCGCTACGGCATTCAGCGTTTTATCCTCAGCGGGCACAGCGGCGGCGCTACCGCCGCTTCAGCACTGCTGACCTTCGGTCGCCGCGATATCGACTGCGCGGTCCTGACCTCCGGTGCCTGGGGCCTGCTGGAGCGGGCGCAGCGTCTGCGCCAGGAGCACAATGAGCCTCTCGCCCCCACGCTGGACGGCACCGGACTCCCTGCCCCCTGGGATCCGCTCGATCATATTAACGGGATCGCCGCCGATCCCCTGCGGCTGATCCTGGTGGTCGGCAACCCGCAGGATCGCAACACGCCGTTCGATCTGCAGGCGCGCTTTGCCGCTGCGCTGCGCGAGCATGGCCACCGGGTCACCCTGCTCGAACGTCCCGCCGCCTCGCCGGAGTACCACGATCTGCTGGGCAATGCCGCTATCAACGCCATAAAACGTTGCCCGCAGCGCGGGCACATCCCACACAGGTAAGGATACGATCATGAGCCAGACATCACCCCGCCAACGCCGTGTTAACGCACCGGGATGGACGGCCACCGATCTCGATAAACTGCCCGGCGGCGTCTGGCACAATCGCCCGGATGATGACTGGCGAGCTGAAGACGTCGCCATTTATCATGCTAAGTCGCAACCCACCCGTCCCTGCCTGTTCATTGCCATGGATACGGACACCTGGCTGCGAGGTTCCGGTAATACCGGCATTTATGCGGGCTGGGACGATACTCATCTGTCACTTTCGCGTCACGCCTCGCGCTACTGCGGGGCGATCGTCCAGCGGCGGCTTGAGAATTTGCCCCCAGACTTCCCCCAACTGGTCATCGGCAACAGCTATCAGGCGCTGCAATGGCTGGCCGAAGAGGCGCGGCGACGGCTGGACGGTAAACTGGTGGCGATCACCGGTACGGTAGGGAAAACCACGACCAAAGCGATGCTGAGCAGCATTCTTACTCCCGGCATGTCGGTGGTGTCGAGCCGCGAGAGCAATAATACGCGCACGGGGGCATGCCTCACGCTGGCTCGCGCCGTCAGCAACCCGCAGGCAGTGGTAATGGAAGTGGCGATCTCGGCCCTGTGGATGCGCAACGGCGGGATCGGACCCCAGATCAAGCCGCATATCGTTATCGTGACTGAAATCGGCATGACTCAGGTGGGCAAGAATGTGACCACCCTTGAGGACGTGGCACGGTTTAAATCCCGCATCAGCCACGGTTTGATTCCGGGCGGCTACGCCATCTTAAACCGCGATATGGCCGGGTATGACATTGTGGCGCAGGGCGTTACCCGCGACGGCGCCCGCATCATCAGCTACGGTTTCCACCCCGCGGCAGACGTACGTATCACGGCGTTTACCCCGGAGGCACACGGAAGCCACATCACCCTCGCCTTGCGCAACCAGACCCTGAGTTACCGGCCAGCGGTGCCCGGTAAGGGCGGCGCGCTCAACTCGGTGGCGGCGCTGATTGCCGCCGATCTGCTGGGCGTCAGCGTGGCGCAGAGTATTAATCGCCTCGAAACCTGGCGTGGCGACGGACAGCATATGGACATTACCGCTCTGCCGCTGCCGGACGGCGGAGCTGTCACCCTGATTGATGACAGCTACAACGCTGAATACCTGTCGATGCTCAACGCCTTTGAGGTTACGGCGCAGCGCGCCCGAAGCGGCGGGGGCCGGGTGATCGCTCTGCTGGGGCGGATCGTCAACCTCGGTGACCAGGCCGGGGCGATCCACCGCGCGCTGGCGGAACCCCTGCTGGCGGCAGGCTGCCAGCAGGTATTTTTACACGGCGAGGAGATGACGGCTCTGCACGATGCCCTGCCAGCGCCTGTTCGCGGCGGTCACTTCCTCACTGCCGAGGCCCTGGTCGAGGCCGCAGCGCCGACGTTACGCGACGGCGATATCGCGCTGGTCAAAGGCAGCAGGCGTAACTCCGACTTTAAGCGGGTCGTCGGCCTGCTGAAAACCCGCCTCGCAGCGCCGCCTGCGCTCGGGAAAGGGCAAACCGCACGTCTGCTGATCAATCTTTCTACCGGTGAACAGCGGATTTCTGAGCTGAGCGACAGCACCTTTGCGTCGGGCTACCTCAGCCAGTTGTTGCTGACCGCCTGCGTTGCGGAGCGTCTGCTGGCGAAAAAAATCACCCTCGAGACCCCCGTCAGCGTTCGCGATATAGCTGCCGTCATCCTGCAGGACACCCCCGCGCTTGGCCTGCCCCGGGATAGCAGCGTACCCGTGAAATCGCTGGTACAGGGGATGCTGATCCATAACGCCTGCGATGCGGCCATCCACCTTGCTGAGTTGCTGGCGGGCAGCAGCGCAGCGGCGCTGAAACAGCTCCGGGCGCTGAGCGCCAGGCTTGGCATGCGCCACACCCATATCAATAACGTCTCTGGTCGTCCCCGCCCCGGACAGCGCACGACGCTGGCGGATGTCGCCAGACTGATGCGCCATTTCCACCAGCGCTACCCGCACCTGTTACCCTGGCTGGCTGAGCCTGAGACGGCGATTGGCGAGCGGGTGTACCGAAAAAGCAGCAACCTGCACAGTGACGGCAGCGCGTGGGGGCAATTCGGTGCGGGCCGCTGGGGCGTTGCGTTGCAGTGGATTGCAGGCGAGCTATGGCTGGCCTGCGCCGCCGGGGCGGATGACGCCTTCCATCTCGACTATCTGCTGGATGAACTTCTTGCCAGCGCCGGGGACAGTCAGCCAGCTCTCGCCCCGGCGCCGGTGGAACGGCATCTCACCCAGCCTGCCGCCACCCTCACCCTGTTGGGAGATACCTATTTTGGCGAGTGGTATACCCGCAGACGCCAGTCGCGGGGAATTGACGATGCCCTGCAGCGCCACGGCTACGACCACAGCTTCGCGGCTATCGCCCCGCTACTGCGCGGTAGCGACTTTACCCTCGCCAACTTTGAAGCTGCCCTGACCACCGACATGAGCGCCAGCCTGGAAGGCCGAAAACCGTTCTGTCTGACCGGGGATCCGGCCGCCTCGGTTGCCGCGCTGCGTAAACAGGGCGTCGACGCGGTGGCGCTGGGCAACAATCACGCCATGGATGCCGGACTACCGGGTCTGCACAGCACCCTGGCGGCGTTTAATGAAGGCGGGATCGCCTGCATCGGGGCGGGGCTGGATGCCCGGCAGGCACATGCTCCGCTGGTGCTGACGGTGGGTGGCAGGCAGTACAAGATCTTCAGCGCCTACTGGTATCGACGCTATATGGAGCATGAGTGTGCCTTCTACGCCCGTCCACGACGCGCGGGCGTCGCCTGTCTGAGCGGCGGGCTGCTTGAGCAGCTGCGGCTGGAGAAAGCCCGCTCCCATCCTGCCACCACTATCGTGCTGGCCCACTGGGGACTGGACTACCGCTGGACCACCGCCGGACAGCGGGCGCAGGCGAAACGCCTGAGCGAGGCCGGTGCCGACCTGATCATCGGCTCCGGGCCGCATATGGTGGGTGATGCCGCCCGGCTCGGCGAGAGCCTGGTGGTCTACAGCATCGGCAATGCTGTATTTAACAGTAACGGCGAGTATCAGGCACGCGGCATGCCCGCGTACGGTTTTATTATTCGTCTGCTGCTCGGCCATCAGACGCCGCAGATCCAGCTCCTGCCGATCTATACCGACAATAAAAAGACCTTCTGGCAGCCGCGTCCGGTTAACGAGGCTGAGTTTGCCGATCTGCTCGCGCAGTTGAAGGCGCAGGGGATGGCGATTGTGCGGGAGGGCGAGCACGGCGCGGGCTGGCGTGGCATCACCGTTAACGGCGAATGTAGGCTGACTATGCCGCTGGATAGCCGCTTTGGTCTCATGCCATCGGATGACGGGCACGCAATGAATACTCAAAAATCATGAGGCGTGAAGGGTAAGGAGGAATACATACTGACCATAACGCCGTCTCAACGGAGCGGCGCAAATGTGGAATTTTCAGGCGCTAAGACTGCCTGAATGAAAATTCCCGATTACAGTTAAGGAGACATCACTCCGCTGTGATACAGGGTCAGGACAAATTGATGAGCGTGCCACTGCAAAACATCCCCCGCTGCGGGTCCATGCTGTTAGCCCTGATCCTCGCGTTAAGCGGCTGTGCTTCCCATGATAATGCCGCCAGCCGGGGGCGGCCGGTGCAAAAATATTATCGCCCCGCGTACGTTCAGCCCCCGGTGATGCCTGTGCAGCGCGTGCAGGCGTGGTACAACGATGCGCCAGAAGACGAACCGCCCCGCGTAAAAGCGAAAAAACGCCCGCCGATCAAAGCAGCAGAACAACATCAGCCCCGAGCCGTGCCGGTGCTGGATAATTCATTGCCCGAGCAGATCTGGCAACCGGCGATAAGCCGGCAGACGAGTCTGGAGCTGAAATCATGACAGAACGCGCCCTCGGCGAGCTGAGCAGCCGCCCGGATATCCGGCGTCCGGTGCTGCCTCTCTGGCAAAACAGCCTGGTGATTATCCTCACCCTCATCTACCTCATCTGCGAGCTGGCATTCAATTCGCGCCTGCTGGATCTGGTGGGAAGCCTCTCCACGCCTGACGACATCCACAGTATGGAACGCTATGGCCGGGCGTTAACCGCCATCGCCGCGGCTCTGCTGGTGCTACAGCTGGTGCTGGCGGGCAACGCCCGGCTGAAAAAACGCGGCATCGCGTTTCCCCCGCTGTATGTGGCAAGCATGGTGTTTTCACTCTGCCTGCTGACCGGCGTGGTAACCTGGCAGACGGTGGAACGGGTGATCGAGCACCAGGTCGCGCAAAGCACCGGCGAGTTTCGCCAGAAATCGCTGCTGGCACAGCTCTATCAGCAGTCCTTAATTGACGGGCACCAGACGCTGGAGGGGATCCCACAGGATGAAGACGGTGGGCAGCGGCAGACCTGGACCAGCCCCTCGGGAAAAGCCTTTCTGGCGATGCTGCCGCTGTTGATGAGTTCGGTCAGCCGCTATCACGATCTGCTTGAAAGCGAGGCAGCGCAAAACCTGCGTGACAGCATCAGCATCCAGGAGGGTGGACCCCTCAACTATTACAAAGCCTGGCTGGCGGCACGTGCAGACATTTATAAGGATTATCTGGACTACCATACCGTTGCACAGAAAAACGTGCGTTATCACGGCGTGATGATCCCGGCTCAACTCGACTGGGAGACATTTTTCATGCTGGAGGTGGTGCAGGACCGGCTGCGTGAGAGGCTGGCGCTTCCCGTCCAGAGCAGGGTTCGTCCTGAATATCCCAAAGAGGATGCGCTGAAGCAGTTTGCTCTTGAACTGCATGCCCCCCATCTGGATTACGCCGTGCAACAGCAACTCCCCCACCTGCAGGCCGCCCTGGCAAGCTACGGGGCGGGCGGCGCGAATGAAAAACAGGGAGAAGATGCGGCGCGCGCGGTCATTGTCCCGCCTATTGCGCTGATGTTCTCGCTGCTCGGCGCGCTTACCCATCTGGCAAAACTGCTTTATTTGCTGCTGCTCCCCCTGAGCGCGGCTCTGTTGTATCTCACGTCGTGGCGTCCGATTCGCCTCATCAACCGCCATCCGCTAAGCGTTCCGGTGCTGCTGATTTGCCTGCTGCTGGGGATATTCAGCGTGATGAATAACAGCATTACGGCTTCTCCTGCGTATCACGCTTTACGCCATGGGTTGCAGGGTGCAGAGGTGGCGATTACCGGGCAGTCCTCGGCGCTGAGCGGCGGCACCCTGTTGCGGGTTATTCATGCGGTCAGTATCGGACAAAGTTACAGCTATCCGTTAAACCATGCCCTACGCGAAAATGTGTTGATGGGCTTTGATTTTGGCTATGAAACAGATGATAAATAAGCTCTTTTTCGAACCAAAATCTGGCCTGTTTTTTGCCGATTTTTCAAGCGCGAAGTAGTGTTAGCAGTTGAGATATATCAGTGCTACATTACGCCGCCCAACGTCAACACGCATTATCAGACCAGTCGACCTGTACGGTAACAGCCCGGAACGATTAGTATTAATACGGGTCATATAAGCAGTATGGCGTATCGCCCTTCTGGCGCTACCAACACATTCTTCATAAAGGTTGTTTTATCTTGTCTCAATGCAAATTCACCCTCTCCCTTTTGCACCCGCGTTACTGGTTTACGTGGTTTGGTCTGGGTGTTCTGTGGCTTCTCGTGCAACTTCCTTACCCGGTGCTGCTCTGGTTAGGTGCCACCCTCGGTAGTATCTCGCGTCGTTTTCTGAAACGCCGGGAGTCCATCGGTCGCAGAAACCTCGAACTCTGTTTTCCGGCTTTATCGCCCGAAGAGCGCGAGCATCTGATGACTGGAAATTTTAAATCCATTGGCATGGCGTTACTGGAAACGGGGATGGCCTGGTTCTGGCCGGATCACCGGGTACGCAAGTGGTTCGACGTGGAAGGCCTGGAAAATTTGCAGCGCGCCCAGGCCAAAAACCGCGGGGTGATGGTGATCGGCGTACACTTTATGTCGCTGGAACTGGGTGGCCGTGTGATGGGTTTATGCCAGCCAATGATGGCTACCTATCGGCCGCATAACAGCGCCCTGATGGAGTGGGTGCAGACCCGCGGTCGCATGCGTTCCAATAAAGCCATGATTAGCCGTAATAATTTACGCGGGCTGGTCAGCGCCCTGAAAAAAGGGGAAGCAGTGTGGTTTGCCCCAGACCAGGATTATGGCCGCAACGGCAGCAGCTTCGCCCCGTTCTTTGCGGTAAAAAAGGTCGCCACCACTAACGGCACCTTCGTGATTTCACGCCTCTCCAAAGCCGCGATGCTGACCGTGACCATGGTAAGAAAAACCGATAACAGCGGTTATCGCCTGTTTATCATGCCGGAACTGGAAAACTATCCGCAGGAAGAGATTGCTGCCGCAGGCTACATCAACCGGGTGATCGAGAAAGAGATCATGCGTGCGCCAGAGCAGTATTTATGGGTGCATCGCCGCTTCAAAACCCGTCCTGAAGGCGAACCGTCCCTCTACCGTTAGCCCTCTGCTGAAGGTTAGTTTCACCTTGAAACTAACCTTTTCAATCACCTGTGATCACCCTGCTTTATCGTTAGCACGCTATGTTGCTCAGGCGCAGTTTATTACCCTGCGAAATTAAACTGTCGCCGTTCCACGACACCCGTAAGTCGCGGAAATTATTTAAGAAAATGCCTCTTGTCACCCCAAAAATTTAAGCGTACATTAGCGCCGTCTGGTAGCGAGAAAGCACAGAATTCTGAGCTGGTGTCGACGCCTAACGGGGATAATTCTCATTTCCGCTTTGGCCTGACTTCAGTTCTCTATACTCAGTTGGACTCTGAATTTAATGCGTATCACGATATACGCGGAGCGATGAACGTGAAATATTTCTTTATGGGTTTTTCAGTGATTGTGTTCGCCTGGGTCGGCACCTTTGCCCTGATGATGAACTGAGCGAAGAAAACGCAGTTAAAAAAACAGGAGCCACTGGCTCCTGTTTTTTTTTGCTGCTTACTGCCCGGCCTGCTCTGGCGCCGTTTTTGTCCCCTGCGGCAACAGCCCGTCAGCACGGAACATACTCTTGATGCCCCTCACCGCCTGACGAATACGGTCGCTGTTTTCAATCAGCGCGAAACGCACGTGGGTATCACCGTACTCGCCAAAGCCCACCCCTGGTGAGACGCAGACTTTTGCGTCCTGCAGCAGTTTCTTGGCGAACTCCAGCGACCCCATCGCGGCGTAGGCATCCGGGATTTTTGCCCAGACATACATGGAGGCTTTCGGCATCTCGACCATCCAGCCTGCTTCATGTAGCCCTTTGACCAGCACATCGCGGCGACGCTTGTACTGCGCGGCGATATCTTTCACGCACTGCTGGTCCCCTTCAAGGGCAGCAATGGCCGCTACCTGCAACGGGGTAAAGGTGCCGTAGTCGTGGTAGCTTTTGATGCGCGCCAGCGCATTCACCAGCGTCTTGTTGCCGACCATAAAGCCAATGCGCCAGCCCGCCATGTTGTAGCTTTTCGACAGGGTGAAGAACTCTACGGCCACGTCGCGCGCGCCGGGAACCTGCATAATCGACGGGGCTTTCCAGCCGTCATACACGATATCGGCATAGGCCAGATCATGTACCACCAGCACGTCGTAACGCTTCGCCAGGGCCACCACCTTTTCAAAGAAATCGAGTTCGACACACTGCGCGGTCGGGTTGGAGGGGAAACCGAGGATCATCATTTTCGGCTTGGGATAACTTTCGCGGATAGCGCGCTCCAGCTCGTTGAAAAAGTCAACGCCCTCCACCAGCGGCACGGAGCGAACCTGCGCCCCGGCGATGACCGCGCCGTAAATATGGATTGGATAGCTGGGATTCGGCACCAGCACCGTGTCGCCATGATCCAGGGTCGCCAGCATCAGATGCGCCAGCCCCTCTTTCGAGCCGATGGTGACGATGGCTTCGCTCTCGGGATCGATCTCCACCTGATAGCGGTCCTGATACCAGCGCGAAATGGCGCGGCGTAAACGTGGGATGCCTTTGGAAGTGGAGTAGCCATGCGTATCCGGGCGCTGGGCGACGGTGCAGAGTTTTTCCACGATATGCGGCGGCGTAGCGCCGTCCGGGTTGCCCATACTGAAATCAATAATGTCTTCGCCGCGCCGACGCGCAGCCATTTTCAGTTCAGCGGTAATATTAAAAACATACGGGGGGAGACGATCGATACGCGAAAAACGGCGTTCAGGACTGGAATCAGCCATACCTACCTCAGATAACGTTAGCGCCCGGACCGTCCGAGCGACGTCGCCACGATGTGTGGCGTGCTTAGAAAATAACCTGAAAAAATTCGCCTTGTCGAGAGGGATAAATAAAAAAATCGCAGCGCAAAAACGGGAACTCTGCTGCGGATAAAACGGGAAGTAAAAATGACCGGATGTCTTTTCAAGGCTTTTTTGTTAACACTTTAATATCATTAGATTTACGACTTCCGGGTGGTTTTTCTCACAAGTGCAACGTTCAGGGCAAGCTAACACCTTCCCCTTTGAAGAGTGTGGTTTCTCCCCATTTGATAAAACCGACGGATGACTGGTCATTGGGCGTGAGGTTTTTTATCATGGTTTTTTCCCGTTTTCCCAGGTCACACTGTGCACGAAATATTTAATATGCTGCTGGCGGTCTTCGATCGGGCGGCATTAATGCTGATTTGCCTGTTCTTCCTCATCCGCATCCGCCTGTTTCGCGAGCTGCTGCATAAATCGGCCCACTCGCCGCGCGAGCTACTGGCGGTAACCGCCATTTTCTCCATGTTTGCCCTGTTCAGCACCTGGTCCGGGGTGCCGGTGGAAGGATCCCTGGTCAACGTGCGCATCATTGCCGTGATGTCCGGCGGGATCCTGTTTGGCCCCTGGGTCGGGATCATCACCGGCGTCATCGCCGGGCTTCATCGTTACCTGATTGATATCGGCGGCGTGACGGCAGTCCCCTGCCTGATCACCAGCATCATCGCGGGGATCTTATCGGGCTGGATCAACCGTAAAATCCCCAAAAAACAGCACTGGCGGGCAGGTATTATCGCCGGGATGATCTGCGAAACCCTGACTATGATCCTGGTGGTGGCCTGGGCCCCCACTGTCGACCTGGGGCTGGATATCGTGTCGAAAATCGGCATTCCGATGATCCTCGGCAGCGTCTGTGTGGGCTTTATTGTGCTGCTGGTGCAGAGTGTGGAGGGCGAAAAAGAGGCCAGCGCCGCCCGCCAGGCCAAGCTGGCGCTGGATATTGCCAATAAAACCCTGCCGCTGTTTCGTGATATTAACGCCGAATCCCTGCGTAAAGTTTGCGACATCATCCGCACCGACATTCACGCCGATGCCGTCGCCATTACCAATATTAACCGGGTGCTGGCCTATGTGGGCGTGGGTGAACATAACTACCAGGATAATGACGACACCGTCAGCCCCACTACCCGCCAGGCCATCAGCGACGGCAAAATTATCATCAAAAATAACGACGAAGCCCACCGTACCCCGGAGATCCATTCCATGCTGGTGATCCCGCTGTGGGAAAAAGGGGTCGTCACCGGTACGCTAAAAATTTACTACTGCCATGCGCACCAGATTACATCCTCCTTACAGGAGATGGCGGTCGGGCTGTCGCAGATTATCTCCACCCAGCTGGAGGTGTCCCGTGCCGAACAGCTGCGGGAGATGGCCAACAAGGCCGAGCTGCGCGCCCTGCAAAGTAAAATTAATCCCCACTTCCTGTTCAATGCCCTGAATGCCATCTCCTCGTCGATCCGAATGAACCCGGACACCGCCCGCCAGCTGATCTTTAACCTGTCGCGCTATTTGCGCTACAACATCGAGCTAAAGGATGACGAGCAGATCGACATCAAAAAAGAGCTGTACCAGATTAAGGATTACATCGCCATCGAGCAGGCGCGGTTTGGCGACAAGCTCACCGTCATCTACGACATTGATGAAGAGGTAAACTGCGTGATCCCGAGCCTGCTGATCCAGCCGCTGGTGGAAAATGCCATTGTCCACGGCATCCAGCCGCGCAAAGGCAAAGGCGTGGTGACGATAAGCGTGGCGGAGTGCGGTAACCGGGTGCGGGTGGCGGTACGCGATACCGGCCACGGTATTGATCCAAAAGTGATTGAGCGGGTGGAGTCGAACGAGATGCCTGGCAATAAAATTGGCCTGCTGAATGTTCACCACCGCGTTAAGCTGCTCTATGGTGAAGGGCTGCATATTCGCCGCCTTGAGCCGGGCACCGAAATCGCCTTTTATGTGCCCAATGAACGGTCCGCCGTTCATGCGCAGACGTTGTTATCGCCCTGGAGAGAGTAACCCATGAAAGTCATCATTGTGGAAGATGAAATACTCGCGCAACAGGAGCTGAGCTGGCTTATCAAAGAACATAGCCAGATGGAGATCGTCGGCACTTTTGAGGACGGTCTGGACGTGCTGAAATATCTTCAGCACAACAGGGTTGACGCCATTTTTCTGGATATCAATATTCCGTCGCTGGACGGCGTGCTGCTGGCGCAAAACATCAGCCAGTTTGCCACTAAACCTTTTATCGTTTTTGTCACCGCGTGGAAAGAGCATGCGGTGGAGGCTTTTGAACTGGAAGCCTTCGATTATATTCTGAAGCCCTATCAGGAGTCGCGGATCGTCAGCATGCTGCAAAAGCTTGAGCAAGCCTGGCAGCAGCAGTCCAGCGCAGGCCAGATCGCAGCTTCACCAGCCACGCGCGAAAATGACACCATCAATTTGATCAAGGATGAGCGCATCATCGTGACGCCGATGGACGATATCTATTACGCCGAAGCCCATGAAAAGATGACGTTTGTTTATACCCGCCGCGAGTCGTTCGTCATGCCGATGAACATCACGGAATTTTGCAGCAAGCTATCAACCAGCCATTTTTTCCGCTGCCACCGCTCGTTCTGCGTCAACCTGCATAAGATCCGCGAGATCGAGCCATGGTTTAACAACACCTATATTTTGCGGCTGAAGGATCTGGATTTTCAGGTGCCGGTGAGTCGCAGCAAGGTGAAAGAGTTTCGCCAGCTGATGCACCTGTAAAAGGAAGCCCCGGTGAACGGCATTTCACCGGGGTGGAAGGGTTAAAGCACCTGGCCCAGAGTCTGACGCAGATGCGCTCCGGCGCCGAGCAGCCCCGGGTTGTCATGCACAATCAGGTACACCGGGATATCCTGAACGTAGTCGCGGAAGCGGCCCTTATCTTCAAACCCACCGCGGAAACCGGAAGATTTAAAGAACTCGAGGAAGCGCGGCACAATCCCGCCCGCAATATAGACTCCACCAAAGGTGTTCAGATTCAGCGCCAGGTTGCCGCCAAAACGGCCCATGATGACGCAGAACAGTGACAGCGCACGACGGCAGTCGGTGCAACTGTCTTCCAGCGCGCGTTCGGTCACGTCTTTCGGCTGCAGGTTTTCCGGCAGACGCCCGTCAGACTTCACGATTGCCCGATAGAGATTCACCAGCCCCGGGCCGGAAAGCACGCGCTCTGCCGACACATGGCCCAGCTCCGCGCGCAGCTCTTCGAGGATAATGCCCTCTTCTTCGCTGTTAGGCGCGAAATCCACGTGCCCGCCTTCGCCTGGCAGGCTGATCCAGCGCTTGTCGACGTGTACCAGATGCGACACGCCAAGCCCGGTACCGGCGCCATAGACCGCGATAGGCTTACCTTCAACCGGCTGGGTGCCGCCAAACTGGATCAGATGCTCCGGCTTTAACATGGGGATCGCCATCGACACCGCGGTAAAGTCGTTAATAATTTCCAGATGCGCAAACCCGAGGTTCGCTTTCATCTCCGCCGTGGAAAACGCCCAGGTGTGGTTGGTCATCGCCACCCAGTCACCGGTAATCGGGCAGGCAATGGCAATGCTGCCATCTTCCACGCTGACATCATGCTCGGTCAGATAGACACGAACCACCGCTTCGAGGCTAGGATAATCCAGCCCGGAATAGGTTTTGGCGCGGGAGATTTCCCCCGAGTTGACGTCACATAACGCCAGACGCGCGTTAGTGCCTCCTACATCACCTACCAAAGCATACTTTGTCATTCTTCTACTGCTCCGCTAAAGTCAAAATAACTCTTTGGCACACTCTAAATTCAAGGCCCGATAACAACAACGACCTGAATAAAAGCACCCCAGGATTATAGATCTTCATCACAGAATAACTTTACCGTTTCAGCACCATTTGCACAATTAGCATCAGTCTGAGCGTGCAAAGTAATAATCGCCATTTTTTACAAGGAAATCATCATGCTCCATCCGCGAGCCAGAACGATGCTGCTGTTGGCCCCTCCCGCGCTGATTATTGGCGTCGCCTCCAGCCTGATTCTGATTGTGATCATGAAAGTTGCCGCCGTATTACAGTCGGTACTGTGGACGTCATTACCTTCCACAGTTGGCCTCAGCGCGAGTTCTCCGACCTGGGTGATTTTAATCCTGACCTTAACCGGCATTGCCGTGGGGCTGGTGATCCGCTACAGCCCTGGCCATGCCGGGCCGGATCCGGCGACAGAGCCGCTGATTGGCGCGCCAGTCGATACGGCAGCCCTGCCCGGGCTGATCATCGCCCTGATTATCGGCCTGGCGGGGGGCGTCAGCCTCGGGCCAGAGCATCCGGTGATGGCGGTGAATATCGCCCTCGCCGTTGCCGTGGGGTCGCGTATCTTGCCCCGGGTTAACACTTTGGACTGGACCATTCTCGCCTCGGCGGGCACCATCGGCGCGCTGTTCGGCACACCCGTTGCGGCGGCGCTGATATTTTCCCAGACCCTGAGCGGCAATGCCGACATCCCCCTCTGGGATCGCCTGTTCGCCCCGCTGTTGTCTGCCGCCGCGGGTGCCCTGACCACCAGCCTGTTTTTCCATCCCCACTTTTCATTGCCCATCGCCCATTACAGCCAGATGCAGCTGGCCGATATCTTTAGCGGGGCGATTGTTGCCGCCATCGCCATCGCGCTGGGGATGGTGGCGGTCTGGTGTCTGCCGCGCCTGCACCGGCTGATGCATCGCCTGAAGCATCCGGTGCTGATCCTGGGGATGGGTGGACTGATTATGGGGATCCTGGGCGCTATCGGGGGGAACATTACGCTGTTTAAAGGGCTGGATGAGATGCAGCAGATGGCCTTCAGCCAGGTTTTCACCGTCTCCGATTACCTGCTTTTTGCGCTGATCAAACTGGCGGCGCTGGTGGTGGCAGCGGCCTGCGGTTTTCGCGGAGGACGGATTTTCCCGGCGGTGTTTGTCGGCGTTGCCCTGGGGCTGATGCTGCATGAGCACGTTGAGGCGGTTCCGGCGGCGATTACCATCTCCTGTTCGATTCTGGGACTGGTGCTGGTTGTTACCCGGGATGCGTGGCTGAGCCTGTTTATGGCGGCAGTGGTGGTGCCAGACACCACCCTGCTGCCGCTCCTTTGTATTGTGATGCTGCCCGCCTGGCTGTTGCTGGCGGGCAGACCGATGCTGGCTGCCTCTGGCGAGGACAAATAATCAGGCGCTTTTACGCGCCTCCAGCGCCTGGATGATGCCACTCAGCAGCGGCGGAACATCGGCTTTCGGCAGCATGACCTCAATCAGCGAAAGCCGTTCCGGGTGCGCCACTTTTTCAAGCACCTCTTCCAGCTGCACCGCCTCACTCACCCGCCAGCACTCAGCCTGACAATCCAGACTCAGTGCCTGCGGGATCTGCGTCCAGTTCCACAGGGCAATGTCGTTGTAACGCTGATTGGGACCATGAATCGCGCGCTCAACCGTGTAGCCTTCGTTGTTCAGCACCATGATCACCGGGCGCTGTTTATCCCGCAGCATGGAACCCAGCTCCTGAATGGTGAGCTGCGCTGCGCCGTCGCCGGTAATCGCAATCACGCGCCGATCCGGGCAGGCCGTCTGCGCGCCATAGGCGGCAGCAAGCGTATACCCAATCGACCCCCAGATCGGCTGAACAATAAAATTCACGTCTTCGGGTAGGCGCAGTGCGCCCGCACCAAAAGCGGAGGTTCCCTGATCGGCCAGAATGATATCCCCCGGACGAATAAAGGTTTGCAACGTTTGCCAGAAACTGTCCTGGCTTAACGTACCGGGGTGGACCGCATGCAGCTGACGCGCCGGACGGGTCGCCGTAGTGGCGCTGGCATACTGATGACAGAGGCTGGACAGCACCTCAATCGCCTGGGTCATCGGGATCCCGGTATACCAGACATCCCCGATCCGCGAGGCATGCGGCTGAACGTCGATAGTCTGCTGCGGCGTGAGTTTGTGGGTGAACCCGGCGGTGAGGGTATCGGTAAAGCGTGTCCCCACGCAGATCACCGTATCGGCTCCTTCAATGGCTTCGTTGACTCCGGCGGCACTGGCAGAGCCGCTGTAGGTGCCTGCGAAGCCCGGTTTGCGCTCGTCAAAAATGCCTTTCCCCATCAGCAAGGTGGCATGTGCCATGGGCGTTTGCTCCACCCAGCGCTGGAGCTGGCTCTGCAGGCCGTAACGCAGGACGAGGAAATCCGCCAGCAGCGCGGTGCGCTCGCTCGCTGCCAGCCTTTTCTCTGCCGCCTGGCGGAAGGCATCGAGGCGGAAACTGTCACTTTCATAAAGACGATCAATGAGAGCGCTTACAGGCGGTGTGGCAGGTTTTTTTGCCACATCGGCAGGCAGCATGATGTAGCCCGGACGGCGCTCACGGAGCATTTCTGTCAATACACGGTCGATTTCATAGCAGGCATTTTGCTCGGTGAGATGGGCCTGCGCGACGGTGACGGGCTCACTCATTTTATAAAAGTGACGAAATTCGCCGTCACCGAGCGTGTGGTGCAGCAGCTCCCCTTTTTTCTGCGACGCGCTGCCCGGCGCGCCCACGATATGCAGAACCGGAACATGCTCGGCGAAACTGCCCGCGATACCGTTCATGGCGCTAAGCTCGCCCACCCCAAAGGTGGTCAAGAGCGCGGCAAAACCTTTGCAGCGCGCGTAGCCATCGGCCGCGTAGGCGGCGTTCAATTCATTGGCACAACCAACCCAGCCAATATCCGGGCTGGCGATAACGTGATCGAGAAACTGCAAATTGTAGTCGCCTGGCACACCAAACAGATGATCGGCACCACAATCTGTAAGGCGGTCCAGCAGGTAATCGGCGACGGTGTAGGGGGTTTGCATGACTATTATCCTTATAATGTTGACTTCACTTTGAGTATTGAAGAAGCGTGATAGCTGTCCAGAATTGGGAATAATCAGGTCGTGGAAACCATGCTTTACGTATTTTTGCGCGCTAATCTGTTTGCTTTCGTCTTTGTGTAAACGTATACACTGAATGACTTTCTGACGCAGAGGGACAAAACTCATGGTTTACCAGGCAGATCAAAATCGTTATCAATCAATGGAATATCAACGATGTGGGCAAAGCGGCCTTAAGCTGCCCGCCATCTCCCTCGGGCTGTGGCACAACTTCGGCGACGCCACGCTGATCGAAAACAGCCGTCAACTTTTACATCGTGCTTTTGATCTGGGCATTACCCACTTTGACCTTGCCAACAACTATGGTCCACCGCCGGGATCGGCAGAGCGTAACTTCGGGCGGATTTTGCAGGAGGATTTCAGCAGCTTGCGTGATGAACTGATCATCTCCAGCAAAGCGGGTTATACCATGTGGGAGGGGCCGTACGGCGACTGGGGCTCGCGTAAATACCTGATCGCCAGCCTCGATCAAAGCCTGAAACGCATGGGGCTGGAGTATGTGGATGTCTTCTATCACCACCGCCCGGATCCCGAAACGCCGTTGCAGGAGACCATGAAAGCGCTCGACCATATCGTGCGTCAGGGCAAAGCGCTGTACGTTGGGCTGTCCAATTACCCGGCCGAGTTGGCGCGACAGGCCATCGAAATCCTCGACGATCTGGGCACCCCCTGCCTTATCCACCAGCCAAAATTCTCGATGCTGGAACGCGCGCCTGAAGAGGGATTACTGGATGTGCTTAAGCAGAAAGGAGTGGGATGCATTGCGTTTTCGCCGCTTGCGGGCGGCCAGCTGACCGATCGTTATCTGAACGGGATCCCGGCAGATTCCCGTGCCGCCAGCGGTAGCCGCTTCCTGAACCCGGATCAGATTACTGAAGAAAAACTGGTGAAGGTACGCAAACTCAATGCGCTGGCCGAACGCCGTAACCAGAAATTGTCGCAGATGGCGCTGGCCTGGGTATTACATCATGAGGCCATTACCTCGGTGCTGATAGGTGCCAGTAAAACGGCGCAAATCGACGATGCGGTGGGTATGCTGGCGAATCGTCACTTCACGCCTGAAGAGCTGAAGGAAATTGAAACAATTTTAAGCAGTGAAGAATAAGGGCACTTTTAGCAAAAAGTGCTATGCCCTTCCGAATTAGGAGTTAAAGCGATTATCCGGGGCTTTACCGCCCCTTAATATTGCGTTAACAAGCCGATTACGGCTCCGATCGTGAAGGAGAATAACAATGTTCAGGTCCCTGATTCTGGCAGCAGTATTAATGGCTTCAGCCCCGCTGGTTGCTAATGCTGGCGAAATCACCCTGTTGCCATCCGTAAAATTACAAATTGGCGATCGCGATAATTACGGTAACTACTGGGACGGTGGCGGCTGGCGTGACCGCGGCTACTGGCATCGTAACTATGAATGGCGTAACAAACGCTGGCACAAACATGACAACGGCTACCATCGTGGCTGGGATAAACGTAACGCCTATGAACGCGGTTATCGCGAAGGCTGGAGAGATCGTGATGACCATCGCGGCCGCAAAGGCCATGGTCGTGGCCACGGTCATCATCACTGATACGAAAAAGGCGCCTCGCGGCGCCTTTTTTATAATCCCATTGCAGTGCCAATCAGCAGCCACAGATTCAGCGCTACCACCAGCACCACTATCGCCCACCCTGCCCGTTTGACCATCACGCTGTTGACCAGATCGCCCATCAACTTTTTGTCACTGGTGAACACCAGCAGCGGCACCAGCGCCAGCGCAATACCAAAGCTCAGCAGCACCTGGCTCATCACCAGGATGCGGGTCGGATCCAGCCCCATCAGGATCACAATAAAGGAGGGCAGCATGGTAATGGCCCGACGCACCCACAAAGGAATATGGAAGCGCACAAATCCCTGCATAACGACCTGCCCCGCAAGGGTACCTACCACTGTCGATGAGAGTCCTGCCGCGACCAGGCTAAGGCCGAAAATAGTGGCCGCCGCGTGGCTGAGTAACGGCTCCAGGGTCAGATAGGCCTGATCCAGATCGGCAACACCGGTATGGCCGTTGAAGTGAAATGCTGCCGCGGCGGTGGCCATCATCGCCAGATTCACAAACCCGGCAATGGTCATGGCAATCGCCACATCCCATTTGGTCGCAGAGTAACGCTCGTGGCGCGATCCTCCGTGCAGGTTCTGCGTCAGCGAAGAGTGCAGATAGATTACGTGCGGCATAATGGTGGCGCCCAGCACCCCGGCCGCAAGGAACACCGCTTCAGTCGTCGGCAGGCTCGGGATTGCCATCCCCTTGCCGAGCTGGATAACGTCCGGCTGGGAGAAAATCAGCTCCACAATATAGGCCGCCGCCACAAACAGCAGCAGGCCACCAATCACTTTTTCGAGCGGTTTTTGCCCGCGTCGTTGCAGCATCAGGATCAAGAAGGTGGCGATACCGGTCAATACCGCCCCTTGCAGCAGCGATACCCCCAGGATTAGCTTGAAGCCGATCGCTGCCCCGATAAATTCCGCAAGGTCGGTCGCCATGGCAATGATCTCTGCCTGCACCCAGTAAAACCAGACCAGCGGACGCGGATAGTGGTCGCGGATTTGTTCCGCGAGGTTTTTGCCGGTGGCGATACCAAGTTTTGCCGACAGCACCTGGATCATCATCGCCATCAGGTTGGCCCAAACCACCACCCACAGCAGCTTATAGCCGAAGCTGGCCCCGGCCTGAATATTGGTCGCAAAATTACCGGGGTCGATATAGCCAATGGCGGCAATAAACGCAGGTCCCATTAATGCGAACCGCATTTTGCGTGCTGCTTTGCCACTGCTACTCTCATCAACGCGACTATTGCTCATTTTTGCCTCAGGAATATAGCCTTTGCTATGTTTAATGCTATCAAAATGCGAATGATTATCAAGTTCATTTAAGTTGGTTATAGTGATTGCAGTGATAGCGAAGAACGATACACAGACTGGATTAGTCGATAAACGGACGGGTAAAAAGCATGCAACCTTTGTGAAGCCTAGCACAGAAACTTAACTTTTAAGTCATTTACATAACATAACAAAAATGTATCGTATGTCACTATTTTTGAGTCTCGTCACAGGACGTGACTATAGTGTGGCTTTGATCTCGTTTTCTTTACGCTTGTTTCATAGAATGTGCAGCGAAATTAAACCTGCCTCATATTTGGAGCAAATATGGACCGCGTCCTACATTTTGTCCTCGCACTTGTTGTCGTTGCCGTGCTTGCGTTGCTGGTCAGCAGCGATCGTAAAAAAATCCGTATTCGTTATGTAATTCAGTTGCTCGTCATTGAAGTGCTGCTTGCCTGGTTCTTCCTGAACTCAGATGTCGGTCTGGGCTTTGTGAAGGGCTTCTCTGAGATGTTCGAAAAACTGCTCGGATTTGCTAATGAAGGGACTAACTTCGTGTTCGGTAAAATGAACGACGAAGGTCTGGCGTTCTTCTTCCTGAAAGTTCTGTGCCCTATCGTCTTCATCTCTGCCCTGATCGGTATTCTGCAGCACATTCGCATTCTGCCAATTGTGATCCGCGCCATTGGTACTGTGCTGTCTAAAGTCAACGGCATGGGCAAACTGGAATCTTTCAACGCCGTAAGCTCCCTGATCCTTGGTCAGTCTGAGAACTTTATCGCGTATAAAGATATTCTCGGCAAAATGTCCCGCAACCGCATGTACACCATGGCGGCCACGGCTATGTCTACCGTTTCCATGTCTATCGTGGGCGCGTATATGACAATGCTGGAGCCAAAATATGTCGTGGCTGCGCTGGTTCTGAACATGTTCAGCACCTTTATCGTGCTGTCCCTGATCAACCCGTACCGCGTGGATGAGAGTGAAGAGAACCTGCAGATGGCTAATCTGCACGAAGGTCAGAGCTTCTTCGAAATGCTGGGCGAGTATATTCTGGCAGGTTTCAAAGTGGCGGTTATCGTTGCGGCAATGCTGATCGGCTTTATCGCCCTGATCTCCGCGCTGAACGCCCTGTTTGCTGCCGTACTGGGTATCTCCTTCCAGGGCATCCTGGGTTACATCTTCTACCCGGTAGCCTGGGTGATGGGTGTGCCGGCAAGCGAAGCGCTACAGGTGGGCAGTATTATGGCAACCAAACTGGTTTCTAACGAATTCGTCGCAATGATGGATCTGCAGAAAATCGCCGGTTCCCTCTCCCCGCGCGCCGAAGGCATTCTCTCCGTGTTCCTGGTCTCCTTCGCCAACTTCTCTTCCATCGGTATCATCGCGGGTGCGATTAAAGGCCTGAACGAAGAGCAAGGTAACGTGGTTTCCCGCTTCGGTCTGAAGCTGGTATACGGTTCCACGCTGGTCAGCGTCCTGTCTGCGTCTATCGCTGCACTGGTCCTGTAATCAGCATAAAAAAACCGGGGACTTATCCTCCCCGGTTTTTTTACGCCTGTAATTCACTGAGCGGGCGCGGTTTACCCACTAAATATCCCTGTAGATAATCCACCCCCGAGGCGAGCAGCATCTCGCGCTGCTCCTCCGTTTCGACAAACTCCGCCACCACACAGAGCGACCGGGTTTTCGCCAGATTGCAGATCGACTTCACAATCATCGCATCCATACTGTCGCTACAAATATCCTTCACAAAGCAGCCATCAATTTTGATGACATCGGCCTGCAGGCGCTTGAGACGTTCGTAATTGGCATAGCCGGTTCCAAAGTCGTCAATGGCCAGCCTGAAGCCGTAATGACGCAGCTGCTGAATATTGGCGATACTGACTTCGGAATTGGAGAATGCCTGCTCTTCGGTCACTTCAATGATCACCGCCTGCGGCCTTACCTTGAAGTGTTCAAACAGGGCAATAATCTCCGCTGCGACCTCTTTTTGCATCAGCGTTAAGGGCATCAGGTTTACGGAGAAACGCGCGCAGCAACCATCCGAGGGGTGCTCCTGCAACCATGCCAGCAGCGCCTCCACCACGCTCATATCGAAGCGTCGGCTCAGGTTAAACTGCGCCACCAGCGGCAGAAAATTATCAGGCGTCAGCAACTCTCCTTCGCTCTCCAGACGCGACAGGATTTCGTGATAGCCCACGCCATCCCACCTCTGGATGAGCTGCGCATACAGGCGTAAGCCGCCCTCATCCAGCGCCCGCTTAACCCGACCGAGCATCAGGACGCGATCCGTCGTCTGCCCGGAGACTGTCTCAAGGCTGTTATTCAGCGACAGCACCTGATGCGCCGAACAGGACTTTTCTGCCAGCCAACTGAGCTGCCCGAGCGTGTGGTAGAGACTTTCACCGCATTTGAACTCCACCCCACCCCAGGCAGCGCCAAACTCAATATCCAGCCCGGTGTTATTCCAGTAGATTTTGCGGCTGTTCAGGTGATCCACGATGTGCTGCAACCGGGCGCCAGTTTCCGGGCCGCTAAGCACGACTACCAGCTCGTTACCGGGGATCTGGAAAACTTGTTCATTGGGCATCAGCAGCGGCTGCAGCTGGCGGATAATGGCGCGTTTACACTGCACGCGCATCATCAGGCCGTAATGACGGCTCAGGAACTCCAGATTATCCATCCGCAAACAGCACAGGGTGGTGCCCTTGTTGTCTGTCAAAAAGGATTCCAGCGCGCGCAGGTTACGTAAGCCGGTCAGCGGGTCGATCAACGCCCTCTCCTGCCAGCCGCGCTTAAGCCATTCGCTGCGCTGATAAATGCGCGACATATAAGACAGACAGATGGCGAATGAGATAAGTACCGACAGCACAAACGCCAGCGAGTAGCCGTTCTGAACGCCCTGCAAAAAGTTATTGTTGTAGGTCAGCAACATCAGCGCACTTAACGCCCAACCAAGGGCAATCATGGGATAGCGAAAACGACTGATGCCAATTGTAAATAAAATGAAAATAACTGGAACCAGATAGCCAGCAATAATATCGGAGGTAAAAGGCAAGCAGAGCAGAAGCAGCCCGGCAATTAAGCAAACAAGTAATACAGATGTAAATAATCGGTTTCGAGATGAGAAAGAATCACGCATATTTCTTTGCCAGAAGGCGCGCGCATAATTCGGATTAATTATCATTCTTAACGGATAATAGAACAGCATGGTAAAGATGATAACGGCGCAAACCAGGCTCTGAATATCGACAATATGATAAATTATCGAGCCTCTGTCCGTGAAATTGGCGAGGGTAACGGGAAAATCACACAAATAGCTGGCCAGGAACATCGACATTTTTATTCCCAGCGGTAAGGCAAATCCTAGCCATGTAATGCGCGCCGCCATGAACCGGCTGGGCACATGGTAGCGCCAGCGCGATCCCACCTGCCAACGAAGGATGGCGCATACTGCTAAAGTACTAAATACCTGGCAAAAAAGGAGGACAACATCCTGCCTGGCAGACAGCTGTAAATTCCATTCGTTAAGTATGGCAAAGCTGATAATAATTGGCAGGATGGCCTGACGGCCAAATAATAATATGATCGCCAGCATGACGCTCAGCGGCATCCATGCAAGATAAACCTCAAAGCCATCGACAACAGATTTCGGTGAAATAAGCCGGGAAAAAGGCACGACAATCATGCATAACGCCAGAGCAAGCAGAAAGCTCTTTCCGTTAATATTAACTATGCTTTTCATTAATTTTATTTAACTGTTTACCTGGCGATATTAAATTCGTATTAATGATAGACACTTCAATACCGTCATACAACGTTCCAGGTCAGGAAAAGTCATTACATAAAGTAAAGTTTTTACCAGGCAAAGCTATTTATTTGTCAATGCGGTGATAGTAAAGGGTTTCTTGCAGGCATAAAAAAACCCCCGCCATTCGGCGAGGGTTCAAATTTTGGTGGAGCTAAGCGGGATCGAACCGCTGACCTCTTGCATGCCATGCAAGCGCTCTCCCAGCTGAGCTATAGCCCCACAGTTTTGTTTACGCACCAGACTCTATTGGGATAAGAGTTTGGTGGAGCTAAGCGGGATCGAACCGCTGACCTCTTGCATGCCATGCAAGCGCTCTCCCAGCTGAGCTATAGCCCCATCGCGTAAAGCGTGTCGTGTTGACGGGCGGCATAATATGAATTCCACTGCGGAGTGTCAACGGCAAATTTTCACTCCGGCGTTCAACCGCTGAAAATTCATGCAAATGAATCACATTGCGAGAATGCTCGCAGCCAGGAGTTAATCTTGTCACGTTTTCCAGTAAAACGGTGTTATAAAATGAACCCCTAATTAACCACACTCTTACTCAGGAAATTGCATGATCAAGGAACGAATGACGCCGGAAGAGTTGGCCCGGCTCACTGGCTATAGCCGACAGACCATCAATAAATGGGTGGGTAAAGAGGGATGGTCCACATCGCCAAAACCTGGCGTTCAGGGCGGTAAGGCGCGCCTGGTCCATGTTAATGAGCAAGTTCGGGAATTTATTCGCAATGCGCGACGCGCACCGGAGATGACGACCTTAGCGGAAGCGGCTGCAGATAAATCACTGCAGGCCTTGCTGATGACGCTGGCTAATGAAATGACGCCGACAGAACAGAAACAGCTGACCACTTTATTACTCCGGGAAGGGATCACCGGATTGTTGCAACGTTTAGGGATTCGCGATCAGAACTGATATGAAAAAATTACGTAGCAAAATGACCACCGAGGAACTGGCGGAGACGCTGGGCGTCGCCAGGCAGACCGTCAATCGCTGGGTGCGAAAAAATGGCTGGAAGACAGAAGGCATTAATGGCGTTAAAGGTGGGCGGGCGCGACTCATCTCTATTGATGCACAGGTCCGTGCGCACATCTCGAATATTCCGGCTATTCGTAAACGGCAGGTGCTCTACCAACTGGCAGAGAGCGCAGCCAGCTACGGTGAGACTAAGCCCGCTGCCGTACTACCCGGGATCACCAACGCGCTGGAGAGTATGACGTTAGCGGAACAGGAACGGCTCGACGCGCTGCTTAAACGAGAAGGTGTACAGGGTTTTCTCATGCGGCTGAGCATTCATCAGCCAGAAGAATAAAAAAAACGGCAGGGTAACCTGCCGTTTTGTTTTTTTGTTTCCTGATTACTGCTGGCTTTCGCGCTCAGCAATAAAGTCCAGGGCTCTGTTGATACGCGCCACGCTGCGGGTTTTACCAATTGCGTGTACGGTAACATCTAACGCCGGAGACTGACCCGCGCCGGTAACGGCTACGCGCAGCGGCATGCCGACTTTACCCATCCCGACTTCCAGTTCATCCGCTGTCGCCTGAATGGCATGGTGCACATTCTCAGCGCTCCAGTCGGTAATGGCGGCCAGCTTATCACGAACCACTTCCAGCGGCTGACGCGCTACCGGACGCAAATGCTTTTTAGCAGCGTCAGCGTCAAACTCATCATACTCTTCATAGAAGTAGCGGCAGTTTTCCGCGATCTCTTTCAGCGTTTTACAACGCTCGCCCAGAAGTTTAATCAGATCGGCCAGTTGAGGACCGTTGCGGGTATCAATGTTCGCCTGCTCGATATGCCATTGAAGCTGGGTCGCAACGTACTCTGGCGGCAGAGTATTGATATAGTGATGGTTCAGCCACAGCAGTTTATCGGTATTGAACGCACTGGCAGACTTACCTACCGCACTCAGAGTAAAGAGCTGAATCATCTCTTCACGGCTGAAGATCTCTTGATCGCCGTGGGACCAGCCCAGACGCACCAGATAGTTGAGCAGGGCTTCCGGCAGATAGCCGTCGTCACGGTACTGCATCACGCTGACTGCGCCATGGCGTTTGGAAAGTTTTTTACCATCGTCGCCGTTGATCATCGACACGTGCGCATAAACCGGGACCGGTGCATTCAGCGCTTTAAGAATGTTGATCTGGCGTGGCGTGTTATTGATATGGTCTTCGCCACGCACGACGTGGGTGATCGCCATATCCCAGTCATCTACCACAACACAGAAGTTATAGGTAGGGGAACCATCGGTACGGCGGATGATCAGATCGTCCAGCTCCTGGTTGCTGAATTCGATCGGGCCGCGGATCTGATCGTCAAAGATGACTGAGCCTTCCTGCGGGTTCGCGAAACGCACCACGCATGGCTCGTCTGCCTCATGGTGTTGATGATCGTGGCGGCAGCGACCGTCATAACGAGGCTTTTCATTATTTGCCATCTGCTCTTCGCGCAGGGCTTCCAGACGTTCTTTAGAGCAGTAGCACTTATAAGCTGTACCCGCTTCAAGCATGTCATCAATAACCGCGTTATAGCGATCAAAACGTTTGGTCTGGAAATACGGGCCTTCATCCCACTCCAGATTAAGCCAGTTCATACCATCCATAATGGCTTCGATTGCTTCCGGCGTGGAACGTTCGAGATCGGTATCTTCGATACGCAGCACAAACTCACCGCCCTGGTTACGAGCAAACAGCCAGGAATAGAGAGCAGTACGCGCGCCGCCGACGTGCAGATAGCCAGTAGGGCTTGGCGCGAAGCGAGTTTTGATTTTCATGAAGTGGCCTTACAGTGATAAAGATGCCGACAACCGGCATATCCTGGAAACGAAAGTGGGCAATATTCTATCACTCCAGCCTGATTCCTCAATCTTGTTGCTGTCAGATCCTTGTTCATAGTCGTTTTTGTTTAGAAATCATGCATCACTGGTGGTTTCGCGATCGTTTTGCTTAATTTTACGACGAACGAACAAAATCTTTAGAAAAGCCGTTGACTCATTTTCAACTCTCCCTATAATGCGACTCCACACAGCGGGGGTGATTAGCTCAGTTGGTAGAGCATCTCCTTTACACGGAGGGGGTCGGCGGTTCGAGCCCGTCATCACCCACCATCTATTTAGATAGATGCCGCAGTGTAGATAAGAATTGAGAATGGGCGATTAGCTCAGTTGGTAGAGCATCTCCTTTACACGGAGGGGGTCGGCGGTTCGAGCCCGTCATCGCCCACCATTTCGGGTCGTTAGCTCAGTTGGTAGAGCAGTTGACTTTTAATCAATTGGTCGCAGGTTCGAATCCTGCACGACCCACCAATGTAAAAAAGCGCCCTAAAGGCGCTTTTTTGCTATCTGCGATATGAACGATTCGAACCTGCAGCAGGTTCGGGCCGAACACAGTGAGGCACCGGAGCCGTAAGGCGACGGCCCGAAGGGCGAGCGAAGCGAGTCATCCTGCACGACCCACCAATGTAAAAAGGCGCCCTAAAGGCGCTTTTTTGCTATCTGCGATTTAACCACTGTCTGCACTCGCCGCCGCACACGATGACTCCCCTTCCTCTTTCGTCTTTATCAAACGCTCAACCGCAGGTACTGCATACCAATAACGTTTCGCCTTGTTACCTGTCATTTCTGTCAGGTCTCCTCAAGTAGAGGCGGGCTTATGCCGATAAAAGGGATTTCCGGCAAGAGATCTTAATATGACTACGATTCAGGCATCTACCCAGCCAATCCAGGCCAGCGGAAACGGTAAAAGCGGCTCCAGCGATAACAGCATTGCCGCGCAAATCAGCAGTATCATGGCCAAAATTTCAGAGTTGAGCCAGAAATTTAAAGATATCGCTTTGGGAAGCGGCACGCCCGAAGAAAAAAAGGAACAACAAGAGATACTCGAAGCGCAGATTGATGGCCTGCAGGCGCAACTGCAGATGCTGCTACGACGTCAGGCTGAAGAGTCAAAACAAAAACAGGAGCAGGCGCAGGCTAAAGTGGAAGGCGTGAACAAACCTTCCCCTGAGCATGAAATTGATATTTACGTTTAACGCGCCTCAGCGTTAAACAGTGGATCGCGTATACGGGCCTGCGTGAGTTGTTCTGCCTGGATGCGCACCACTTCCCAGACCGCCTGCGCGGCACCTGAAAGCGAGCGATTCTTACGGCGAACCAGCATCAGCTTACGTTCAATAGCCGGCGTGAACCGTTTGACGGTTAACCTGCTTCCCTGGGGTAACGGCAGCGCCAGTGCCGGGAGCACGCTGATGCCAATCCCGGCTTCTACCATCGGAAAGAGCGTGGCGGGGTGGCCAATCTCCTGCACAATCGTCGCCCTCACCTGCTGCTCACGAAGTGCGGCATCGATAAGTGGTCGGCTGCCGGAGGCATAATCCTGTAACACCAGCCTGGCCCCTTGTAGCGCCTGCCATGCCACTTCATCCAGTGCCGCAAGCGGGTCGTCATCGCGGCAGAGGAGTAAAAAGGGTTCTGAAAGCACCTCTTCGCACTCCAGATCGCTCACCGGCCCGGGATCGATAACAATCCCAAAGTCCACCTCGCCCTGGCGGATACTCTCCAGCACCCACTGCTGCGGTCGGTCATGCAGCACAAAATCAATATCCGGGTACTGCTGATTACTGAATGCAATGCAGCGCGGAATGAGGTGCGCCGAAATGGTCTGACTGGCGGCGACGCGTACCGTCCCGGAGAGTTGCTGCCCTACCCGACCCACGTCCCGTAACGTACTGGACAGCTCATCGAGGATCCTCTCCAGCCGGGCCGCTAATTGCTGGCCTGCCTCGGTCAGTATCACTTCCCGGGTGGTTCTGTCGAGCAGCCGCACGCCAGTTTGCTGCTCCAGCTCCTTCACGCTGTGACTGACCGCCGACTGGCTCAGGCCGATAATCTCACCTGCACGGCTAAAGCTTTTCGCCTGCGCGACGGTAACAAAAACACGCAACTGCCGTAACGAGTAATTCATCTGTTTTACTCATGAATTGATGCAATAAATCAATTTTATTTCTCAAAGGGAAGAAAGCACAATAGCGCTATCTGTTTTCAGGAGTGTTTATGAAACTTTTTCGCATACTCGACCCGTTCACCATCACCCTTATCGTGGTTGTCCTGCTGGCCTCCTTCTTCCCGGCCCGTGGCGGTTTTGTTCCTTTTTTTGAAGGTCTCACCACCGCCGCCATCGCGCTGCTGTTCTTTATGCACGGGGCAAAACTTTCCCGGGAAGCCATTATCTCTGGCGGTAGCCACTGGCGACTGCACCTGTGGGTAATGTGCAGCACCTTTGTCGTCTTCCCGGTGTTGGGCGTGCTGTTTGCCTGGTGGGCACCGATCAATGTCGATCCGTCGCTGTATACCGGCTTCCTCTACCTCTGTATTTTGCCAGCCACGGTGCAGTCGGCGATCGCCTTTACCTCAATGGCAGGCGGCAACGTGGCGGCAGCCGTCTGCTCGGCGTCTGCCTCCAGCCTGCTGGGGATTTTCCTTTCGCCACTGCTGGTGGGGCTGGTAATGGACATGCACGGAGCGGAAGGCAGTCTGGAGCAGGTAGGCAAAATTATGCTGCAACTGCTGCTACCGTTTGTGCTGGGGCATCTTTCCCGTCCGTGGACCGGTGCCTTTGTGGCGAAGCATAAGAAGTGGATTGCCAAAACCGATCAGTCATCGATTCTGCTGGTCGTTTACTCAGCATTCAGCGAAGCCGTGGTCAATGGCATCTGGCATAAAGTCGGGGTCGGGTCGCTGCTGTTTATCGTGGTGGTTAGCCTGGTACTGCTGGCGATTGTCATTGCCATCAACGTATTTGCTGCGCGCCGCTTTGGCTTTAACAAAGCAGATGAGATTACGATTGTGTTCTGTGGTTCGAAAAAGAGCCTGGCAAACGGGATCCCGATGGCCAACATTCTGTTTCCGACCTCGGTGGTTGGGATGATGGTGCTGCCGCTGATGATCTTCCACCAGCTGCAGCTCATGATTTGCGCGGTCATGGCGCGTCGCTACAAACGCCAGACCGATGAGTTACAGGCCCGGGAGCAGGCCAGCACGGCGAAAGTTTAGGGACGACGCAGGGGCTGAACCAGCTGGGTCAGCCCTTCGGTTTTAATCAGTAACGTGAGCGCCATTAGCTCACCCAGATGCCCGGCAGGAAACTCATCCTTGCGGGCAAACCACAGTAAATACTCTTCGGGCACATCAATCAGCCGACGGCCTTTATACTTCCCGAACGGCATCTCGGTATTGGCTATTTCGATAAGCTGCGCTTTATCCACGTTACTCTCCCAACAGACGCAGCATCTCTGCCTCATCAATTACGTCAATTCCCAGCTCCTGCGCCTTCGCCAGCTTGGAGCCTGCCGCTTCCCCGGCAATCACCAGGTCGGTTTTCTTCGACACGCTGCCAGCCACTTTGGCCCCCAGTGCCGTCAGACGCGCTTTGGCATCATCGCGTGAAAGCTGGCTCAGGCTACCGGTCAGTACCACCGTTTTGCCGGCGAACGGACTGTCGATCTCTTCGGCGTTGATCACCTGCGGCGCAGGCCAGCGAATGCCTTCGTTAAGCAACTGGCCGATCACCTCGCGGTTACTCTCTTCAGAGAAGAAGTTAAAGACGTGGGTGGCGACCACAATGCCGACGTCCGGCACCTTTTGCAGCTCGTCGATTGTCGCCTTCTCAAGCGCCTCCAGCGTACCAAAATAGGCTGCCAGACCCGCCGCGGTCGCTTCCCCTACTTCACGGATGCCCAGCGCATAAAGGAAGCGGGCAAAAGTGGTGTCTTTGGATTTTTCCAGTGCGTCGGCCACATTCTGCGCGGATTTCGGCCCCATACGATCCAGCCCGGTCAGCTTACCCGGCGTCAGGCGGAACAGATCAGCGGGCGTATGGACATACTCTTTCTCGACCAGCTGATCGATGATTTTGTCGCCCATGCCATCGACGTCCATCGCCCGGCGGGAGACGAAGTGTTTCAGCGACTCTTTACGCTGGGCGCCGCAAACTAAACCGCCAGTACAGCGGGCCACGGCCTCCCCTTCGACGCGTTCAACGTCTGAGCCGCATACCGGGCAGTGGGTCGGAAATTCTACCGCTCGCGTGTCTTCTGGACGTTCTGATTCCACAACATTCACTACCTGGGGGATCACATCCCCGGCACGGCGGATAACCACTTTATCGCCAATACGCAGCCCCAGACGGTCGATCTCATCGGCGTTATGCAGGGTCGCGTTGCTGACCAGGACCCCGGCCACCTGAACCGGCTCCAGACGCGCAACCGGCGTTATCGCCCCGGTACGCCCCACCTGGAACTCCACATCGCGCACGAAGGTCATCTGCTCCTGGGCCGGGAACTTAAAGGCTACCGCCCAGCGTGGCGCTCGGGCGACAAAGCCCAGCTGTTCCTGAAGCGCGAGGGAGTTTACTTTGATCACCACCCCGTCGATATCAAAGCCGAGCGTCGGACGGTCTGCTTCAACCTGACGATAAAACGCCAGCACGGCTTCCGGTGAGTCGCACAGCTGCACACGGTTACTCACCGGCAGTCCCCAGGCCTTAAATTGCATCAGGCGGCCCAGATGGGTATCGGGCAGCTCGCCTCCCTCCAGAATGCCAACGCCATAACAGAAGAAAGTTAACGGGCGTTTTGCGGTAATGCGTGGATCCAGCTGGCGCAGTGAACCCGCTGCGGCATTGCGCGGGTTAGCGAAGATTTTGCCGCCAGTGCGGCGCGCTTCTTCATTAATTTTTTCAAAACCGGCCTGCGGGAGGAACACTTCACCACGCACTTCCAGACGTGCCGGAATGTTATCGCCATGCAGCTTTAGCGGGATGGCGCGGATGGTACGCACATTGGTGGTAATGTCTTCGCCAGTCGTACCGTCGCCGCGGGTGGCGGCGCGGGTCATCACCCCGTTTTCGTACAGAATGCTGACGGCCAGGCCATCCAGCTTCAGCTCGCAGCACCAGCTCAGGGCATCGGTCTGCTTCAGACGGTCCTGGACGCGTTTGTTGAAGGCGAGGAAGCTCCCTTCATCAAAGACGTTATCCAGCGACAGCATGGGCACTTCATGGCGCACCTGGCTGAAAAAGGCAAGTGGCGCGGCGCCGACACGCTGGGTCGGTGAGTCGGGGGTAATTAAATCGGGACGCTGCGCTTCAAGCTCACGCAGTTCACGCATCAAACGGTCGTATTCTGCGTCCGGCACTTCGGGCGCATCCATCACATGATAAAGATATTCATGGTGGCGAAGCGTGGTTCGCAGTTCGGTAAGTTGTTGTTCGATTGTGTCCATGTCGCACCATTAATGAGAAAAACCCCCGACATGCGGGGGTTGAGGAGATGTGAAACAAACGCGGAGACTTACGCGTTAGCTTCTTTTACTTCGCGGATACGGTCCTGATACTCGCGCAGTTTCTGCGGCGTCATCATTCGACGCTGATCGTCGAGCACCATGCCGCCGACTTCGTCCGCGATATGCTGGGCAGACTGCAGCATCAGCTTAAAGTTTTGCAGTTCATCGCCATAAGACGGCACCTGCATAAAGATGGTCACGCCCGGCGTGGTGAAATCACCGGTCATTTCCGGGTCAAAGGTGCCCGGGTTAACCATGTTCGCCAGGCTGAACAGCGAAGGACCACTTCCGTCCGGGCTAAGGTGACGATGGAAGATATTCATATCGCCAAACTTGAAGCCGGCCTGCTGAATGCTGTTGAGCAGCACTTCGCCGTTGATAGTGGTGCCATGATGGGCCGCCACACTCATAACAATGACCGTCTCTTTGCGCTGCGGTTTTTCCGCCACTGGTGGCGCCGCTTCGACTACCGGCTCTGGCTCCGCAACAGGCGCAGGGGCTGGTTGCGGCGCTGGCGCGACAGGCTGAGGTGCCTGCTGGACGACCGGCTGTGGCGCAGGCTGAGCGACATGCTGAGGTTGTGGCACCGGTTGCTGGCGCACAGGCTCATGCTGCTGCGGTTGCGGTTGCGGTTGTTGGTGTTGCGGCTGGTGTACCGGCTCGACCACAGGCTGCGGCGGCGCAGCAGGGCGCGGCTGAGCAGATGCATAAGGCGGCTGGTACTGATGCTGCGGAGGCTGACGAGGCGCTTCATGCTCCCCATGGCCTGCGCCGGGCGTAGTATTGGCCCGATGAACGCGTACTTCACCCACACCCTCGTCTTCCATTTCTTCGATATCGTCATCGCTATCGTCGTCACGGGTAGACTTCATGCGCTTCAGTGGGCGATCGCGAAACATAGAAGAGCGCTCTTTACGGCTGGTCCAGAAACCATGTACCAATAAAGCGATTATGGCGATCGCGCCAACAATGATTAATATCAGACGCAAATCCTGCATCATTATATTCTCTGTTGTTCTAACACCTTGCCACCACGGCAAACATTTACTCACTAAGAGTATTTGCCGATTACGTCAAGTGCAAGTGTATGCAGAGCATTCGCAGCATAAAGATGAACAAAATCGTGCTTTTTGCTGTTTTTTCGAACATTACCGAACTGGTCAACGTGCCGCAACTGGCTAATATAGGCAGGCAACTTCACTGGTTGTGATAAAAGGAGCTCAACCTGGTTATGGTTTCATCAACGTCTTCCCCTCCCCGTAGCGGCGTGTGGTACTTCTCACAGGGCTGGAAACTGGTTTCGCTGCCAGGCATCCGCCGTTTTGTGATCCTTCCGCTGCTGATTAATATTCTGCTGATGGGGGGTGCCTTCTGGTGGCTGTTTACCCGCCTGGATACCTGGATCCCGGCACTCATGAGCCACGTCCCCGACTGGCTGCAGTGGCTGAGCTATCTGCTATGGCCTGTGGCTATCGTCTCGGTGCTGTTGGTATTTGGCTACTTCTTCTCAACCCTGGCCAACTGGATAGCTGCCCCCTTTAATGGGCTGCTGGCCGAACAACTGGAAGCGCGACTGACGGGCGCTACGCCGCCGGACACCGGTGTGCTGGGCATCATGAAAGATCTGCCGCGCATTATGAAACGTGAATGGCAGAAGTTCGCCTGGTACTTGCCGCGTGCCATTGTGTTACTGATCCTCTACTTTATTCCGGGTATCGGGCAGACGGTTGCGCCGGTGTTATGGTTCCTGTTCAGCGCGTGGATGCTGGCGATCCAGTATTGCGACTACCCGTTCGATAATCACAAAGTCCCGTTTAAAGAGATGCGGACTGCCCTGCGCGCGCGCAAGATGACCAATATGCAGTTTGGCGCGCTCACCAGCCTGTTCACGATGATCCCGTTCCTGAATCTGTTCATCATGCCGGTTGCGGTTTGCGGCGCGACGGCGATGTGGGTCGATTGTTACCGTGATAAACACGCATTGTGGAAATAAGGTAAATAAAGGGATGGCTTATGCCATCCCTTATTCCATACTGGATAGCATTATTTCTCATCAGCATATAGATATGCGAATTCCTTACTTCCCCATACTTATTCAACAGGTATGCTGGGTCGGTATCCCAATTTCAAACAGTTAAGGACAGGCCATGAGTAAGATTTTTGAAGACAACTCGCTGACTATCGGTCACACGCCCCTGGTTCGACTGAACCGTATCGGTAATGGACGCATTCTGGCGAAGGTAGAATCTCGTAACCCAAGCTTCAGCGTGAAATGCCGTATCGGTGCCAATATGATTTGGGATGCGGAAAAGCGTGGCGTGTTGAAGCCTGGCGTTGAACTGGTGGAGCCAACCAGCGGTAACACCGGTATTGCCCTGGCCTACGTGGCTGCCGCACGGGGTTACAAGCTGACGCTGACCATGCCGGAAACCATGAGCATTGAACGTCGCAAGCTGCTGAAGGCCTTGGGTGCGAACCTGGTCTTAACGGAAGGCGCAAAAGGGATGAAGGGCGCCATCCAGAAAGCCGAAGAGATTGTGGCCAGCGATCCGGCCAAATATCTGCTGCTGCAGCAGTTCAGCAACCCGGCTAACCCGGAAATTCACGAGAAGACCACCGGCCCGGAAATCTGGGAAGATACCGACGGTCAGGTTGATGTGTTTATCTCAGGTGTCGGTACCGGCGGGACGCTTACGGGTGTTAGCCGCTATATTAAAGGTACAAAAGGTAAAAAAGATCTGATTACCGTTGCCGTGGAGCCAACCGATTCTCCGGTTATTGCTCAGGCGCTGGCAGGTGAAGAGCTGAAACCTGGCCCGCATAAGATTCAGGGTATCGGTGCAGGCTTCATTCCAGGCAACCTGGATCTGAAACTGATCGACAAAGTTGTCGCTATCACCAACGAGGAAGCCATCTCTACCGCCCGTCGTCTGATGGAAGAAGAAGGTATTCTGGCGGGGATCTCTTCGGGTGCTGCGGTTGCCGCAGCGCTGCAATTACTTGAAGATGAAACCTTTACCAATAAGAATATCGTGGTTATTCTTCCATCCTCGGGTGAGCGCTATTTGAGTACTGCACTGTTTGCCGATCTCTTTACAGAGAAAGAACTGCAACAGTAGTGCCAAAATGTAAATATCGCGTAAAAAAGCACCCATTCGGGTGCTTTTTTGTGGCCTGCTTCAAAGTTTTATCTCTTCTGGCATTGCTTCACCCTGTTGGCTCTGGTATTTAAGCTGACAATTATTTTGAAGCACGAAATTAATCGATACACGAATTACCGCTGCTGAATCGATTTTATGATTTGGTTCAAGTCTTGCTTTCACGGCATAATGTTTAATGTCGAACGAGACGTCAGCAGCCTGACATGCCAGTAGCGGAAAACGTTTGACACATCTGTGCCTCGTGCCGTTAAGCCGGTGCTAACTATACAGGCTAAAGTCATGCCGCCAGGCTAGACTTTAGTTCCACAACACTAAACCAATAAGTTGGGGAAATACAATGTTCCAGCAAGAAGTTACCATTACCGCTCCGAACGGTCTGCACACCCGCCCTGCTGCTCAGTTTGTTAAAGAAGCGAAAGGCTTCACTTCTGAGATCACTGTGACTTCCAACGGCAAAAGCGCCAGCGCAAAAAGCCTGTTCAAACTGCAGACTCTGGGTCTGACTCAGGGCACCGTTGTGACCATCTCCGCGGAAGGCGAAGACGAGCAGAAAGCAGTTGAGCATCTGGTAAAACTGATGGCTGAGCTCGAGTAAGTTTCCGGGTTCTTTGTAAAAATCAGTCACAAGTAAGGTAGGGTTATGATTTCAGGCATTTTAGCATCCCCGGGTATCGCTTTCGGCAAAGCATTGCTGCTGAAAGAAGACGAGATCGTCATCGACCGGAAAAAAATTTCTGCTGATAAGGTAAATCAGGAAGTTGAGCGTTTTCTGAGTGGCCGTGCAAAAGCATCTGCGCAGCTGGAAACGATCAAAACTAAAGCTGGCGAAACTTTCGGTGAAGAAAAAGAAGCCATCTTCGAAGGGCACATCATGTTGCTCGAAGATGAGGAGCTGGAGCAGGAAATCATAGCCCTGATTAAAGATAAAGGCATGACGGCCGACGCGGCTGCGCATGAAGTTATCGAAGGTCAGGCGACTGCCCTGGAAGAGCTGGACGATGAATACCTGAAAGAGCGCGCGGCTGACGTGCGTGACATTGGTAAGCGTCTGCTGCGTAACATCCTCGGCCTGGCCATTATCGATCTGAGCGCAATTCAGGACGAAGTAATCCTGGTTGCTGCTGACCTGACCCCGTCAGAAACCGCACAGCTGAACCTGAACAAGGTGCTGGGTTTCATTACTGACGCCGGTGGCCGCACCTCCCACACCTCTATCATGGCGCGTTCTCTGGAACTGCCTGCCATCGTGGGTACCGGTAGCGTGACCGCGCAGGTGAAAAACGACGACTATCTGATTCTGGATGCCGTAAACAATCTGGTTTACGTCAACCCAACCAACGAACAAATCGAACAGCTGCGTGCCGTTCAGGAACAGGTTGCCACTGAGAAAGCCGAACTGGCAAAACTGAAAGATCTGCCTGCGATTACGCTGGACGGACATCAGGTTGAAGTGTGTGCCAACATCGGTACCGTACGTGACGTTGATGGCGCTGAGCGCAACGGCGCAGAAGGTGTAGGCCTGTACCGTACCGAATTCCTGTTCATGGACCGTGACGCCCTGCCAACCGAAGAAGAGCAGTTTGCTGCTTACAAAGCGGTAGCGGAAGCTTGTGGCTCTCAGGCTGTTATCGTCCGTACCATGGACATCGGCGGCGACAAAGAACTGCCGTACATGAACTTCCCGAAAGAAGAGAACCCGTTCCTGGGTTGGCGTGCAGTACGTATCGCGATGGATCGTAAAGAGATCCTGCGCGACCAGGTTCGCGCCATCCTGCGTGCTTCCGCTTTCGGTAAGCTGCGCATCATGTTCCCGATGATCATCTCTGTTGAAGAAGTGCGTGCGCTGAAGAAAGAGATTGAGATCTACAAACAAGAACTGCGCGACGAAGGTAAAGCCTTTGACGAATCAATTGAAATCGGCGTGATGGTAGAAACTCCAGCCGCGGCGACGATTGCCCGTCATTTAGCCAAAGAAGTCGATTTCTTTAGTATTGGTACCAACGATTTAACCCAGTACACCCTGGCAGTTGACCGTGGTAATGATATGATTTCACATCTTTACCAGCCAATGTCACCGTCCGTGCTGACGCTTATTAAGCAAGTTATTGATGCTTCTCATGCCGAAGGCAAATGGACTGGTATGTGTGGTGAGCTTGCAGGCGACGAACGTGCTACACTTCTGTTGCTGGGTATGGGTCTGGACGAGTTCTCTATGAGCGCCATTTCCATCCCGCGCATCAAGAAGATCATCCGTAACACGAACTTCGAAGATGCGAAGGTATTAGCAGAGCAGGCTCTTGCTCAACCGACAACGGACGAGTTAATGACGCTGGTTAACAAGTTCATTGAAGAAAAAACAATCTGCTAATCCACGAGATGCGGCCCAATTTACTGCTTAGGAGAGATGGCTAATGGGGTTATTTAGTAAACTGTTCGGTGACAAAGGCAACAGCGACACCGGAACTATTGAGATTGTTGCTCCGCTGTCTGGTGAAATCGTCAACATCGAAGACGTGCCGGATGTCGTGTTTGCAGAGAAAATTGTTGGTGATGGCATTGCTATCAAACCGACCGGTAACAAAATGGTTGCGCCGGTTGATGGTACCATCGGTAAGATTTTTGAAACCAACCACGCATTTTCTATCGAATCTGATAGCGGTATTGAGCTGTTCGTTCACTTCGGTATCGACACCGTCGAACTGAAAGGCGAAGGCTTCAAGCGTATCGCTGAAGAAGGCCAGCGCGTTAAAGTTGGCGACCCGGTCATTGAATTCGATCTGCCACTGCTGGAAGAGAAAGCCAAGTCTACCCTGACTCCGGTTGTTATCTCCAACATGGACGAAATCAAAGAGCTGATCAAACTGTCTGGCAGCGTGACCGTGGGTGAAACCCCGGTTATCCGCATCAAGAAGTAATTTCTTGCCACACAGAAAAATGGCGCCTTCGGGCGCCATTTTTGTTTGTCAGGCTGGCAGAACCAGCTCGTCGTAACCCTTCTCTTGGGTGTACTGCATCACCTGCGTCACCCTGTCCCCTGCCCGGCTTATCGCCGCGGCCACGCTCTCGCGTTGCACCAGGGCACTGACCAGCTCAGAACAAAAAAGATCCCCTGTACCTTTCAGGTCGGCTTTGATGCGTGGGTGGGCGCTGACCGTCACATCATCATGGGAAACGAGCACCACGTGGATGTTGTCAGCATCTCCGGCCACCGGCGCGCTGGTGATTGCCACCCACTGCAGGGTATCGGAAAGTAACCCTCTGGCGGCGGCAATGGCGCTGGCGTTATCCCGGCAAGACTTGCCGCTGAGCACTTCCAGTTCGTAGACGTTCGGCGTAATACCCTGCGCCAACGGCAGCAGATGCTGGCGGTAGGCTTCCGGGATCTCGGGTTTGACGTAGGTTCCGCTGTCAGTGTCACCAATTACCGGGTCAACCAAAATCAGCACATCGGGATGCTGCGCCTTTACCGCACGTAGCCAGTCGGCCAACAGGGCAATCTGGCTGGCGCTCCCCATATACCCAGTGGTGACTGCTTTCAGCTCGCGCAATATGTCGCGCTCGTCCAGCGCCTTCAGGTAGCCACTGAACCACTCGTCGGGGATCACCCCGCCGTAAAAGGTATCGTAGTGCGGGGTGTTGCTGAACAATACCGTCGGTATCGCCGTCACGTTGAGGTGATGCTGGCGAATATTGGGCACCGCAATGCTGTTACCCACGCTGCCGTACACCACCTGCGACTGCACAGCCACAATATCGGTCTGCTGTGCCCGGGTTTTGTCCCGGAATCGAATCATTTCCATCGCGTTTAGATCCCTGCGCCCTGCGCATAACTCTCCTCACCAAACACGCCGGTAGAGAGGTAGCGATCGCCGCGATCGCAGATGATCGCCACCACCACTGCCCCCGGCGTTGCCGCGGCCACCCGCAGAGCGCCGGCTACCGCGCCACCCGAACTGACGCCGCAGAAGACCCCTTCACGCACGGCCAGCTCACGCATGGTATTTTCCGCCTCGCGCTGATGAATATCCAGCACCTGGTCCACAAGCGAGGCATTAAAAATGCCCGGCATATACTCTGCGGGCCAGCGGCGAATACCCGGAATGCTGCTGCCCTCTTCAGGCTGCAGGCCGACTATGGTCACCGCCTTGTCCTGCTCGCGCAGAAAGCGGGAGACGCCGGTGATGGTGCCGGTGGTGCCCATGCTGGAGACGAAATGGGTGATGCGGCCTGAAGTCTGCCGCCAGATTTCCGGGCCGGTAGTGGTGTAGTGTGCGTACGGGTTATCAGGGTTGTTGAACTGATCCAGCAGCTTGCCTTCACCCCGGTTCGCCATCTCCAGAGCCAGATCGCGTGCCCCCTCCATCCCCTGCTCTTTGCTGACGAGGATTAACTCAGCACCATAGGCCAGCATCGCGGCACGGCGCTCCTGGCTCATGTTGTCCGGCATCAGCAGCTTCATGCGATAGCCTTTCAGGGCGGCAATCATCGCCAGCGCGATGCCGGTGTTGCCGCTGGTCGCCTCGATCAGCACATCGCCGGGTTTGATTTCACCGCGCTTTTCCGCCTCGACAATCATCGACAGCGCGGCGCGGTCTTTGACCGAACCCGCCGGGTTATTGCCTTCCAGTTTGATCCAGATTTCGCTGCCGTTGTCCGGCCCCATGCGCTGCAGTTTGATCAGAGGGGTATTACCGATGGTGTCTTCGAGTGTATTCACGATTTTTACTCAATAAAAAGCCGGGTGGCGCTTCGCTTACCCGGCCTACGTCCGTGCTCGTGTAGGCCCGGTAAGCGTAGCGCCACCGGGCGATAAACATGGTCAATAACCTATCAGGCAGATTCCGCCAGAGCAAGATCTCCCCGCGTCTCGATGCGCTCCTTATCGTGATAAATGCGCGCATGCTGCAGGCCAACAAACAGACGTTCGCCGCGGTGCGGCGGCTCTTCGTCACGCATCACTACCGTCAGCGGTTCGCTGTACCAGCCCAGCGGCTGCACCACCAGTTGGGTATAGTGACCTTTCGGGCTGGCTTCCAGCACCTGTACCGGCAGCGGGCAGTCGAGGCTGGTGCGACGGCTTACGTCCACTTCCCATGGGCGCAGGAACAGATCCACCGGCCCCTGATAGCCTGGGGTGTAACCCAGTGGCCAGCGATGGGCACCAACGTGAAACTGACCGCCGCGAATATTGCCTTGCAGGCGGTTCACTTCGCCCATAAATTCCAGCACAAAACGGGTCGCCGGTTCGCGCCAGAGCTGTTCTGGCTCATCGACCTGCTCAATATTCCCCTGGCTCATCACCACGACCCGATCGGCCACTTCCATCGCCTCTTCCTGATCGTGGGTAACGAAGACGCTGGTGAATTTCAGCTCTTCGTGCAACTGACGCAACCAGCGACGCAGCTCTTTACGTACCTGGGCATCCAGTGCGCCGAAGGGTTCATCCAGCAGCAGGATTTGCGGCTCCACCGCCAGAGCACGAGCCAGCGCCACGCGCTGTTTCTGTCCGCCGGAAAGCTGGGCCGGATAACGGTCTGCCAGATGTGCCAGCTGCACCATCTCCAGCAGTTTGGTCACTTTCGCCTTGATAGTCGCCGCATCGGGACGCTCGCGGCGCGGCAGCACCGTCAGGCCAAAGGCGATGTTATCGAACACCGTCATATGGCGGAACAGGGCGTAATGCTGGAATACAAAGCCCACCTTACGGTCGCGCGCATGCAGGCGGCTGACGTCGGTGCCGTGGAAGCGGATATGCCCGCTGGTTTGATGTTCCAGACCGGCGATAATACGCAGCAAAGTGGTTTTCCCGGAGCCGGACGGCCCCAGCAATGCCACCATTTGCCCGGAAGGGATATCCAGCGAGATATCGTTCAGCACCTGGGTGCGACCAAAGGACTTCTTAATATTGGCAATCTCAATGCTCATGATTTCCCTCCTGATGCTGGCGTTTTGCCTGATTCTCTAAACGCCACTGCACCATACTCTTTAAAAACAGGGTCAAAATAGCCATCAGCGTCAGCAGGGCTGCGGCGGTAAAGGAACCGACGGTGTTATAGTCCTGCTCCAGCAATTCAATTTGTAACGGCAGCGACAGGGTTTCGCCGCGGATAGACCCGGAGACCACTGACACCGCGCCAAACTCACCAATCGCGCGGGCGTTCGTCAGCACCACGCCATACAGCAGCGCCCAGCGGATGTTTGGCAGGGTCACACGGCGGAACATCTGCCAGCCGGATGCGCCAAGCAGTACCGCCGCTTCGTCTTCGTGGCTGCCCTGGCTGAGCATCACCGGCACCAGCTCGCGCACCACAAACGGACAGGTCACAAAGATCGTTACCAGCACCATGCCCGGCCAGGCGAACATGATCTGTAAGTTATGCTCATCCAGCCAGCCACCCAGCGGGCCGTTGGAGCCGTAGAACAGCAGATACACCAGACCGGCCACCACTGGCGATACGGCAAAAGGAATATCCAGCAGGGTCAGCAAGAGCTGGCGGCCCGGGAAGTTAAAGCGCGTCACCAGCCAGGCCAACAGGATGCCAAACACCAGGTTCACCGGCACGGTAATCAGGGCAATCATCACCGTCAGCCAGATGGCATGCAGCATGTCCGGGTCGGCGAGGTTTTGCAGCGCGGGCATCAGCCCTTTACTGAACGCCTGAACAAAGATGTAGACCATCGGCACGACGAGAATAAACACCGACACCAGCATGCCTGTGCCAATCAGAAACCATTTTCCCCAGTTGATGCGGGGTGCGTCATAGCGCTTCAATTGAGTAACTTCCGCCATCAGTGACCTACCACACGTCGACCAAAGCGACTTTGCAGAGTGTTAATCGAGAACAGCAGCAACAGCGACGCGGCGAGGATCACCGAGGCGATCGCACTTGCCGCCGGGTAATCAAACTCCTGCAAACGCACAAAAATCATCAGCGAGGTCACTTCCGTTTTCCACGCGATATTCCCGGCGATGAAGATCACCGCGCCGAACTCGCCGAGGCTGCGGGTAAACGACAATGCCACGCCCGCCAGTAGCGCCGGAGACAGCTCAGGCAGCACCACCTTACGGAAGCTCTGCCAGCGCGTGGCACCCAGGGTTTCCGCCGCTTCTTCATATTCCGGGCCTAACTCCTCCAGCACCGGCTGGACGGTACGCACCACAAACGGGATGCTGGTAAAGGCCATCGCTACCGCAATGCCGAGCCAGGTATAAGTCACTTTGATATCAAACTTCGCCAGCCACTCACCGTAAAAGCCATTCACGGAGAACAGCGAGGCCAAAGTTAAACCGGCCACGGCGGTGGGCAGCGCGAAGGGTAAATCCATCAGTGCATCCAGCAGCGTGCGGCCCGGGAAGCGGTAGCGGGTTAAGATCCACGCCATCAGCAGGCCGAAAACGCCGTTGAAAATCGAGGCCACAAACGCCGACAGCAGCGTCACCTTATAGGCCGCCACCACCTGCGGGTTGCTGATCACCTCCCAGTACTGGGACCAGCTCATCTCCGAGAGCTGGACCACCAGCGCGCTGAGCGGTAACAACAAAATCAGACAGACGAACAGCAGGCTGGTCCCGAGGCTTAAGGTAAAGCCCGGCAGCACACGTCTGGAGGAAACTGCAAACATTACTTACGCCCCGCCGCCAACAATTTGTCTAACTCACCCCCGCTGGTGAAGTGCGTTTTCATCACTTCAGGCCAGGAGCCAAAATGCTCTTCAACGCGGAACAGCTCGGTCTGCGGGAACTTGTCTTTCAGCTTGTTCATCACGTCCGGGTTGTTGACGCGATAGTAGTAATCGGTGATCACCGTCTGCGCCTGCGGGCTGTACAGATAGTTGAGATACGCTTTCGCCGCTTTCTCAGTGCCGTTGGCCTTGACGTTTTTATCTACCCACGCCACCGGGAACTCCGCCAGCACGTTGGTTTTCGGAATAACCACTTCGAAGCCCTGCGCTTCGTACTGTTTACGGATGTTGTTAACTTCCGATTCAAAGCTGATCAGCACATCGCCCAGACCGCGTTCCGCGAAGGTGGTGGTCGCGCCGCGGCCGCCGGTATCAAACACTTCTACGTTTTTCAGGAACTGGGTCATGAACTGCTCGGTTTTGGCTTTATCGCCGCCGTCAGCTTTGTCTGCAGCGCCCCAGGCAGCCAGATAGGTATAACGGGCGTTGCCGGAGGTTTTCGGGTTCGGGAAAATGAGCTTTACGTCAGAACGCACGAGGTCGTTCCAGTCGTGAATGTTTTTCGGGTTGCCCTTACGCACCAGGAAGCCCATGGTGGAGTAGAACGGCGAGCTGTTGTTCGGCAGACGGCTCTGCCAGTTAGCCGGGAGCAGCTTGCCTTTGTCATGCAGGATCTGCACGTCGGTAATCTGGTTGTACGTCACCACATCCGCTTTCAGCCCCTGCAGGATCGCCAGCGCCTGTTTGGACGAACCGGCGTGAGACTGTTTGATGGTCAGCTTGTCGTCATTATTGTCTTTGGCCCACTGTTGCTCAAACGGCGGGTTCAGGGCAGCAAACAGCTCGCGGGAGACGTCGTAAGAGCTGTTCAGCAGTTCGGTTGCCTGCGCCTGAGCGACCAGCAACACTGAAGCTGCCAGCACCAGAGATCCTTTTTTCAGTACAGTAACGGCCATTGCGCACCCTAAGCGTTGTGATGATTTTCTTAGGGTCATCATATTTATAACGAGTACTAAAGGAGTAACGGTTTTATATACCGTTTGGTGATTTAGAAGCAGAAAAGGGAATAAGGCATTTATCCCCTCTCCCCTTTAGGGAGAGGGTCAGGGCGAGGGGCGTTCTTACAGCGCCAGCAGACGCTCGATGGACGGGGCAAAATAGTAACCGCCAGTCACTGGCTTCGTGAAGCGCAGCATAGCATCGCGCTTGCCGTCGGTATCGCCGAACATGCTCAGCAGCTGCTGTTCGATGTTATACAGACGGGCACAGTAGGCGCAGAAGTACAGGCCGTGCGTACCGCTGGCGGTGCCGTATGGCAGGCTCTGGCGCACAATCTTCAGCCCTTTGCCGTCTTCTTTCAGATCAACACGGCTCAGGTGCGAGGTTGCCGGGCGCGCGTCGCCGTCGATCTCTTCGTTAGCTTCTTTAGTGCGGCCAATCATCATCTCCTGATCGGATACGCTCATGCGGTTAAGCTGTTTGAGGTTGTGCTCCCAGCGCTGGACGAACACGTAGCTGCCGCCTGCGTCCACGCCGTCTTTGATGACCGCCACTTCACGGCGCGTCTCTTCTCCTGCCGGGTTTTCGGTGCCGTCAACGAAGCCGCTCAGATCGCGCTCTTCCACCCAGCGGAAACCGTGGATCTCTTCTGTGACTTCAATGCAGTCGCCAAAGGCGGCCATAGCGGCCTGGGCAATGGAGAAGTTCAGGTCGTGACGCAGGGAGAGAATATGGATCAGCACGTCGTACTGCGTGGCCGGCGCCAGGCCTTTGCCGTAAGGGACAAAGTCTTTCAGCTCTTCGGCCCCTTCCCCACCGCTCAGCTGACGCCAGACGTTATGACCAAACGCGACCACCGCGCCGCAGTGGGCATCCGGGAATTTGACCTGGAAGGTGGCCAGTTTATCGATAAAAATTTTGCTGGCCGCACGCAGGGCATCGATATCCCCTTTAACATTGGCTTCGATCCAAATCGCCGCGCGGCAATGTTCTGGCAAAATGCCACTCTGAACCTGAGACATCGCTCCTCCTGAAAAAAAATGCCACGTCGTCGTGGCATGGTTGGCGGCGATTATACCCGCTTTTTTAACGAGGCGGCTTGTCCAGACGCAATTTACTGCTGCCAGATAATTTTGCTGATTTTCCAGCTTTTCAGGGTGTCGTCAGAAGGCATTAACCCTTCCGGGCCGTTCCAGGTTCCGCTGAACTGGTAGCTGATATGCTGGCGGCCCTCAGCTTTACACTCTACCGTCACGTTGTCGTCGGCAGGCACGCTGATGCAGTTACCATAGGCTTTCTGATACAGGTCGCTGAACGGCGTACCAATCTTTACCCCTTTGTCGGTTTCGATTTCAGTGTCCAGCACCTCAATGCGCCCGACAGTGGATTTATCACCGTTAATCACCAGCGCCAGCTGGTCATCTTTCAATGCTTCAAAGTAGTGAATGATGGTGCCATTTTGCGTTCTCATGCCGCTGCGCAGACGGTAATCACCGCCTAACGCCGATTCGATGGCGCTCTGTTCCAGCGCCGTGTCGGCGGTGAGATTGCCTACGCCCTGCTCGGTTACCTCGGTGGAAGAGCCGAACCAGTTCCAGGGATAAGCCGCAGACCAGTTCACGGCGGAGAGCGTTGAACAGCCCGTCAGGACAACGGGGAGCGCGCATAACAGTAAACGCAGCGATTTCATCGGGAGATCCTTTCTGGTTAATTTGACGCTTGTTGGAGTGCAGCATCGCTAAAAAGTGCCGTTTAATCTTGCTCGGGGGTGAAACAGGCGCGCAGACGGGGATGGGTCAACAGCCACAGCAGCGCCACGATATCGGCCACCAGCAGGGCAATACCGATGCCACTTAGCGCTTCACCCTGTAGCCACAGCAGAGGTTGCCAGCCCAGCAGTACAACCTGGGCGAGGATCAGCAGCCAGCGCAGCGCCCGCCACAGGCGCGGCACCCGATGGCGCCGCCCGCTCAGTAAAAAGGCCAGCACCGCCGGGATCCCCGGCAGCAGCCCGAGCCAGAAGTTATCATGATCGGGATAAAACAGGTTCAGCAGGGTATTGCCCTGATCGCGGGAGGCCCCCGCCAGCACGAACAACACCCAGGTGCGCGCCTGAAGCAGCAGCACGCACCAGAACAGGAACGGCAGGCGAACCCGGCCGTGGCTGTCATAGTCGCCAGGGTGAAAATCAATACTCTTCATCTTCGATCAGACGTTTGCCCAGCGTTAGCACGTCGGCATGTTCATAGTTGAGGCGCTCGTACATTCCCAGCACCATGTCGTTATCTTCACGCACCATGATCTGAATTTTTGGGCAGCCGCGGGCGATCAGTTTCTTTTCCAGACGATTGAGCAGCGCGTTGGCTATGCCACGCCCACGAAACTCCGGGTGGACGCCCAGGTAGTTCGCCGAGCCGCGATGCCCGTCGTAGCCGCCCATCACCGTACCCACCACTTCGCCATTGACCTCCGCGACAAGAAACAGACTGACGTCGTGATTGAGCTTACGCTCAATGTCCATCTCAGGATCGTTCCACGGTCGCAGTAGCTCGCAGCGCTCCCAAAGGGTGATCACCTCTTCGAAGTCTGCCTGGCGAAAAACGCGTATCTCCATGGTATTAACCGCCTTTTTGGGTTCAAAAACAGTGATTATGACGCGAACGCCCTCTTTCGCCAATATGCAGCGAAAAAGGTCAGGAAATTTGGCATAATGGCACTTTGTCACGTATTGAAATGAAAAGTAAAACAATTCACCACACGGACTGTCGTAACGGGAAAGACGATACGATATAACACCAGGACACTCATTTTTTACATTTCAGGCCGCATGAGCACATTCAAACCCTTAAAAACACTCACATCGCGTCGTCAGGTTCTTAAAGCGGGGCTGGCGGCATTGACGTTAACGGGCATTGCAAAGCAGGCTCAGGCAAAAGACGAGAGCACGCTAAAAACCAGTAACGGACACAGCAAGCCAAAGACCAAAAAACCCGGTTCAAAGCGTCTGGTGATGCTCGATCCGGGCCACGGCGGTATTGATACCGGTGCCATTGGCCGCAACGGCTCTAAAGAGAAACATGTTGTACTGGCGATTGCAAAAAACGTCCGGTCGATTTTACGCAGCAACGGCATTGACGCCCGCCTGACCCGTTCCGGCGATACCTTTATTCCGCTGTATGACCGCGTAGAGATTGCCCATAAGCACGGCGCGGATCTGTTTATGTCGATTCACGCAGACGGCTTCACTAACCCCTCGGCGGCAGGTGCATCGGTATTTGCCCTTTCCAATCGGGGTGCCAGTAGCGCCATGGCAAAATACCTTTCCGACCGTGAAAACCGGGCGGATGAAGTGGCCGGAAAGAAAACCACCGACAAAGATCATCTGCTCCAGCAGGTGCTGTTCGATCTCGTTCAGACCGACACCATAAAAAACAGCCTGACCCTCGGCTCGCATATTCTGAAGAAGATTAAGCCGGTGCACCGTCTGCACAGCAAAGGCACCGAGCAGGCGGCGTTCGTGGTACTGAAATCTCCGTCGATTCCCTCCGTACTGGTAGAAACCTCCTTCATCACGAATCCCGAAGAAGAGCGACTGCTGGGCACGAAGGCGTTTCGCCAGAAGATCGCCAACGCGATTGCCTCCGGGATCATCAGTTATTTCAACTGGTTCGATAACCAGAAAGCGCACTCCAGGAAACGTTAATGAAACCCAACGCACAGCTGGTTAAAACCTTCCTGCTCCAATTGCAGGATGCCATTTGCCAGAAACTGAGCGCCGTCGATGGCGGTGATTTTCAACAGGATGAGTGGCAGCGCGAAGCCGGTGGCGGCGGGCGCAGCCGCGTGCTGCGCAATGGCGGCGTGTTCGAGCAGGCAGGCGTGAATTTTTCTCACGTACACGGCGACGCCATGCCCGCCTCGGCCACTGCACACCGCCCGGAGCTGGCGGGCCGCAGCTTTGAAGCGATGGGAGTTTCGCTGGTGGTGCATCCGCACAACCCGTACGTGCCCACCAGCCATGCCAACGTGCGCTTCTTTATCGCCGAAAAACCGGGTGCCGATCCGGTGTGGTGGTTTGGCGGCGGCTTCGACTTAACGCCTTTCTACGGGTTTGAAGAGGACGCTGTCCACTGGCATCAGACCGCGCACGACCTGTGCCAGCCCTTTGGTGAGGACGTCTACCCGAAATACAAGAAGTGGTGCGATGAGTATTTCTACCTGAAGCACCGGGACGAGCAGCGTGGCATTGGCGGGCTGTTCTTTGACGATCTGAACACCCCGGATTTTGATAATGCCTTCAGTTTTATGCAGGCGGTGGGCAATGGCTTTACCGACGCTTATCTGCCGATTGTCGAGCGGCGTAAAGACCACGATTACGGCGTGCGCGAGCGCGAGTTCCAGCTCTATCGTCGTGGACGTTACGTGGAATTTAATCTGGTATGGGACCGTGGCACGCTGTTCGGCCTGCAAACCGGTGGGCGCACGGAGTCGATTCTGATGTCGATGCCGCCGCTGGTGCGCTGGGAGTATAACTTTGATCCGAAAGAAGGCAGCCGCGAGGCTGCCCTGAAAGAGTTTATTCGGGTTCGGGACTGGGTTTAAAAATCCCCTCACCCCGGCCCTCTCCCCAAAGGGGCGAGGGAGAAAAGACGGCTCCGTGCAGTCCCTTTCTCCCAAAAGGGACGAGGGAGAAAAGGCGGCTCCGTGCAGTCCCCTCTCCCCAAACGGGCGAGGGTGAAAAGACGGCTCCGTGCAGTCCCCTCTCACCAAAGGGGCGAAGAAGAAAAGACGGCTCCGTGCAGTTCCCTCTTTCCAAAGGGGTGAGGAAGAAAAGACAGCTCTGTGCAATCCCTCTCCCCAAAGGGGCGAGGGCGAAAAGACGGCTCCGTGCAATCCCCTCTCTCCAAACGGGCGAGGGTGAAAAGACGGCTCCGTACAGTCCCCTCTCCCCTATGGGGAGAGGGGAGAGGGGTTACAGCGGCTGCGTCTGCGCCTCAACCACCGCCAGCGCCACCATGTTCACAATACGACGTACAGAGGCAATCGGGGTCAATACATGCACCGGTTTCGCCACGCCCATCAGCACCGGCCCGACGGTCACCCCTTCCGAACTGGAGACGCGCAGCAGGTTATAACTGATACGCGCCGCCTCGACGTTCGGCATGATCAGCACGTTGGCAGAGCCTTTCAACGGGCTGTCCGGCATCCGCTCGTTACGGATGCTCTCCACCAATGCGGCATCGCCGTGCATCTCACCGTCGATCATCAGCTCAGGCGCGCGCTCGCGGACCAACGCTAAAGTCTCACGCATTTTGCAGGCAGCTGCCGATTTGGACGAGCCAAAGTTGGAGTGCGACAGCAGCGCTACTTTCGGTTCAATACCAAAGCGACGCACCGTTTCCGCCGCCATCACCGTGATTTCAGCCAGCTCTTCCGGGGTCGGATCGTCATTGACGTAGGTATCAGCAATGAAGGTGTTACCACTCGGCAGTAACAGGGCGTTCATCGCCCCGGCGGTATGTACGCCTTCGCGATAGCCGAAGATCTCCTGCACCACGCTGAAATGCTCATGATAGTCACCAATGGTGCCGCAGATCAGCGCGTCGGCTTCGCCACGGTGAACCATGATCGCGCCGATCACCGTAGTATTGCTGATCACTGCCCGCTGGGCCTGCTCTTGGGTGATCCCCCGACGTTTCATGATGGCGTAATACTCGTTCCAGTACTCCTTGAAGCGCGGATCGGATTCATTGTTGACGATCTCAAAGTCCACGCCCGCTTTAATTTGCAGGCCCAGCTTCTGGATACGCATCTCAATCACGCTCGGACGACCAATCAGGATCGGTTTGGCCAGCCCCAGGCTCACCAGTTCCTGAGTGGCGTGCAGGACGCGCGCCTCCTCCCCTTCGGCCAGCACCACGCGTTTCGCATCTGCACGCGCCTGGGAGAAAATCGGCTTCATGAACAGGTTGGTTTTGTAGACGAACTCGGTCAGCTTATCGACATAGGCGTCGAAGTCGGTGATCGGGCGCGTTGCCACGCCGGAGTCCATCGCCGCCTTCGCCACCGCTGGCGCGATTTTGACAATCAGGCGTGGATCAAAGGGTTTAGGAATGATGTAGTCCGGGCCGAAGCTCAGATCCTGATCGCCATAGGCGGAGGCCACCACTTCGCTCTGCTCCGCATGGGCCAGCTCAGCAATGGCATGAACCGCCGCCAGCTTCATCTCTTCGTTAATGGCAGTGGCACCGACATCCAGCGCGCCACGGAAGATGAACGGGAAGCAGAGAACGTTATTCACCTGGTTCGGGTAATCAGAACGGCCGGTGCAGATGATGGCATCCGGGCGCACGGCTTTGGCCAGTGGCGGCAGGATCTCCGGTTCCGGGTTTGCCAGAGCGAGGATCAGCGGCGCACGCGCCATCTTCATCACCATCTCTTCATTCAGCACTTTCGGGCCTGAACAGCCGAGGAAGATATCCGCGCCGTCCATGACATCAGCCAGGCTGCGCTTGCCGTCGTCGTCAACGGCATAGGCGGCTTTGGTTTCGGCCATATTGGCCTCGCGGCCTTTGTAAATGACCCCTTTGGAGTCGCAGACCACGATGTTGTGCTTCTGCATCCCCAGCGCCACCAGCAGGTTCATACAGGCGATGGCTGCCGCGCCCGCGCCAGAGACCACCATGCGCACGTCAGAAAGGTTTTTCTCCACCACCCGCAGGCCGTTCAGAATGGCGGCGGTACTGATGATCGCCGTTCCGTGCTGATCGTCGTGGAACACTGGAATGTTCATGCGTTCACGCAGTTTCTGCTCGATATAGAAACATTCCGGCGCTTTGATGTCCTCGAGGTTGATGCCGCCAAACGTCGGCTCCAGCGCGGCCACCACGTTAATGAATTTGTCCGGGTCAAGCTCATCCACTTCAATATCAAACACGTCGATACCGGCAAATTTCTTGAACAGCACGCCCTTGCCTTCCATCACCGGTTTACCGGCCAGCGCCCCGATATTGCCCAGTCCCAGCACTGCGGTGCCGTTGGAGATCACCGCCACCAGGTTGCCACGGGCAGTGTATTTGTAGGCCGCCAGCGGATCTTTTTCGATCTCAAGGCACGGTGCGGCAACGCCCGGCGAGTAGGCTAACGCCAGGTCACGCTGGGTTGCGAGGGGCTTGGTAGGAGAGACCTGAATTTTGCCGGGTACGGGAAATTCATGAAAATCGAGGGCGCTCTGTCTTAACTGCTCGTCCATTGTAAGGTTCCTTTAGCGTGTCGTTCAAAATGGGTGATGTTGTTATGGTCTGAGTTCACCCTGGGTGGCGGATAGTATCGCTGCTGCCTGCGGTTCAAACTTTGAAGGCTGCCAAAGTCTCACCATCAAAAAAACAAAAATTGTTAGCAATTTATAACAATCATGTTACCTGCCCAGCGAAGCAAGACCATGTCCGTCTGCTATGCTTTTTTGTTAAGTACATCGCGAATTTCGCAGAAGTGTGATCTAACACACTCAATCAACTCTTTTATTTCCAAGGAGTAATCATTTATGAACCAACTAGACGGCATCAAACAATTCACCACGGTCGTTGCTGACAGCGGTGATATCGAATCTATCCGCCATTACCAGCCACAGGATGCGACCACCAACCCGTCGCTGCTGCTGAAAGCCGCCGGGCTGTCGCACTTTTCGCATCTGATTGACGATGCGATTGCCTACGGCAAAGGGCGGGGAAAAACCAAAGAGCAACAGGTCGCTGAGGCCAGCTATAAGCTCGCGGTCAATATTGGTAGCGAAATTCTGAAAAGCATTCCGGGACGCGTCTCGACCGAAGTGGACGCCCGACTCTCCTTTGACCAGGAGAAAAGCATCGCCAAAGCGCGACATATTGTGCAGCTCTACGAGGAGCAGGATGTTGATAAATCGCGCATTCTGATCAAGCTGGCCTCCACCTGGGAGGGGATCCGCGCCGCCGAGGTGCTGGAGAAAGAGGGAATTAACTGCAACCTGACGCTGCTGTTCTCCTTTGCTCAGGCACGCGCCTGCGCCGAAGCCGGGGTGTTCCTGGTGTCTCCGTTTGTCGGGCGTATTTACGACTGGTATCAGGCCCGCCAGCCAATGGACCCGTACGTCGTCGAGGAAGATCCCGGCGTGAAATCGGTACGCAATATCTACGATTACTATAAGCAGCACCGCTACGAAACCATCGTGATGGGCGCCAGCTTCCGCCGGACCGAGCAGATCCTGGCCCTCACCGGCTGCGATCGACTGACCATCTCCCCTAACCTGTTGCAGGAGCTGCAGGATAAAGAGGAGGAGGTCATCCGCCGCCTGGTACCATCATCAACCGTGTTGCCTAAACCCAAACCTATGACCGAAGCCGAATTCCGCTGGGAGCATAATCAGGACGCCATGGCGGTCGATAAGCTGTCAGAAGGGATCCGTCTCTTCGCGGTCGACCAACGCAAACTCGAAGATCTGCTCGCCGCCAAACTGTAACCTTGCCATGGAGTGAACTATGTCCCGTAAAGAGTTAGCCAATGCCATTCGCGCCCTCAGCATGGATGCCGTGCAAAAAGCCAATTCCGGTCATCCAGGCGCACCAATGGGCATGGCCGATATCGCTGAAGTCTTGTGGAATGATTTCCTGAAGCATAACCCTAACGATCCAACTTGGTACGACCGCGACCGCTTTATTCTCTCTAACGGTCACGCGTCAATGCTGCTCTACAGCCTGTTACACCTCTCCGGCTATAACCTGCCGCTTGAGGAACTGAAAAACTTCCGCCAGCTGCACTCGAAAACCCCGGGTCACCCGGAGATTGGCTATACACCTGGGGTGGAGACCACCACCGGCCCGCTGGGTCAGGGGCTGGCGAATGCGGTCGGGCTGGCGATTGCCGAGCGCACGCTGGCGGCGCAGTTTAACCAGCCGGATCATGAGATTGTCGATCACTTCACGTATGCCTTTATGGGCGATGGCTGTCTGATGGAGGGGATCTCTCACGAGGTCTGTTCTCTGGCGGGCACGCTGGGGCTGGGCAAACTGATCGGCTTCTACGATCACAACGGCATCTCCATCGACGGCGAGACCGAGGGCTGGTTCACTGACGACACGGCAAAACGCTTTGAAGCCTATCACTGGCACGTGGTGCATGAGATTGACGGCCACGATCCAGAGGCGCTAAAAGCGGCCATTCTTGAAGCGCAAAGCGTGACCGATAAACCGTCGCTGATTATCTGTCGTACGGTCATCGGATTTGGTTCGCCGAACAAAGCCGGCAAAGAAGAATCTCACGGCGCGGCGCTGGGCGAAGAGGAAGTGGCGCTCACCCGCCAGAAGCTGGGCTGGAAATACCCTGCCTTTGAGATCCCGAAAGAGATCTACAAAGCCTGGGATGCCCGTGAAGAGGGCGAAAAAGCGCAGGCGGCCTGGAACGACAAATTTGCCGCCTACCAGAAAGCGCACCCGGAGCTGGCGGCCGAGTTCAGCCGTCGCATGAGCGGCGGTCTGCCGGAGAACTGGGAAGAGACAACGCAGGCGCTGATTGAGAACTTACAGGCTAACCCGGCGAAAATCGCGACCCGTAAGGCGTCGCAGAACACGCTGAACGCCATTGGCCCCATCCTGCCCGAGCTGCTGGGCGGCTCAGCGGATTTGGCCCCGAGTAACCTCACCATCTGGTCTGGCTCCACCTCGCTGAAAGAAGATATCGCCGGGAACTATATCCACTACGGGGTGCGTGAGTTCGGCATGACCGCCATTGCCAACGGTATCGCCCATCACGGCGGGTTTGTGCCTTATACCGCCACCTTCCTGATGTTCGTGGAATATGCGCGTAATGCCGCGCGTATGGCGGCGCTGATGAAGGCCCGGCAAATCATGGTCTATACCCACGACTCCATCGGGCTGGGTGAAGATGGCCCGACCCACCAGGCGGTGGAACAGCTGGCCAGCCTGCGCCTGACGCCAAACTTCAGTACCTGGCGTCCATGCGATCAGGTTGAGGCGGCGGTGGGCTGGAAGCTGGCGGTAGAACGCCATAACGGCCCGACGGCGCTGATCCTGTCGCGCCAGAATCTGGCGCAGATCGAGCGCACCCCGGAACAGGTGAAAAATATTGCCCGCGGCGGGTACATCCTGAAAGACAGCGGCGGCAAGCCGGATCTGATTCTGATTGCTACCGGGTCGGAGATGGAGATCACCGTCAAGGCAGCGGAGAAGCTGACCGCGGAAGGTCATGCGGTGCGGGTGGTGTCGCTGCCGTCAACGGATATCTTTGATGCCCAGGATGAAGCGTACCGCGAGTCGGTACTGCCATCGGATGTCACGGCACGTGTAGCGGTCGAAGCGGGTATCGCGGATTACTGGTACAAATATGTCGGTCTGAAGGGGGCGATCGTCGGCATGACCGGTTATGGCGAATCGGCGCCTGCCGAGAAGCTGTTCCCGTTCTTCGGCTTTACCGTCGAGAACGTGGTAGAGAAGGCGCAGGCGTTGCTGTAAGTGCCTGTACTGCCCTCTCTTCCGGGAGAGGGAACCAACAAAAAACGGTATCCTTGTGGTTACCGTTTTGCTTTTATCGTGTGATCCACAACGTCGGCCACGCGTCTGGCCCATGCCAGTTATCACAAGTCGGCTCTTCCGCATACCGCACCAGCCGGAAACGCTGCCCGGTGAAACGCCAGCGCGTCTGGATCCCGCAGTCGCCAATCCCGCGCCCCAGAGCCAGGGTCGTCAACTCGCGGTTTTTTTCATCGAAGCTGGCATTCATTAACTCCATCTCGCTGCTGTCGCTCGACGGCATAAAAGGCAGGCGCAGACGCACGAGATGGGAGGCAAAGGGCTTTTTACGCGACACCAGCCAGGCCAAATCGACGGTGTTATAGGCCCCTGCCTCACAGCTGATCATCAGCAGCGCTTTGTCATCGGTTAAGGCGGTGACCCGCACTTCACGTCGTGCCGGATCGAGCGAACACTCGCTGCTGTTAATACGCCAGGAGCCATAGTCGGTAAGATCGCTGCGTTCCTCGCGGGTTAAAGGTGTGGGGGTCGGGTTAACCACGGCCACCTCTTTCAGCGCAGGCGCAGGCGGTACGCTGAGCGGCGGTTGAGCGCCTTTGTTGATCCACGCGGTTTCACTCCCGCCACGCTTTTGCTGGGCGTCGATAAACTGCAGCGCCTCTTTCAGTCCATCAAGGGAAATAACCTGCTTGCCATTCGCGAGGGTGATAGCTTTTTTTTGCTGAAGCGTGGTCAGCAAGGCAGTAATGGTGGCGGGATGATCGGTGATCAGACGCCAGGGGGTCACCTGCCAGTGCGGAGGAGCAAGTTGCAGTGGCTCGCCGTCGAGCAGTAAGCGAGGCGCAATGGCGGGTGCTTTGGGATCAATGGTCGCCAGCCCGCCGAGATCGATACGCAGTACCGCATCGGTTTTCGCCCCGGCGCTGCGGCTCAGGGTCATCACCAGCCCGTTATGCTCACCGGTATTGCGCGCAATGCAAAAGTTCTGGTTGTTGCAGGTCACCTGCCAGGCAGTAAACAACTGCTGTGCAGGTGCCGCCTGAACCAGAGCTGCGGGCAGCACGCTGAGCATAAAGATAAGAAAAAGGCTGTGACGCATGAATAGCAGGATCCCGGAAGCAAAACTGACAAACAAACCGTATCTTCCTGCTCAGGCCGGGCTTACTCAATCGGATTTATCGGATAGATTTATATAAAATACATCTTATGAAAAATAATAAGATCAACCCATTAACCCGGAACTGCGCAAATACTGTAAGAGTATCACCGTCTTGCCGTCCCGGATTTCACCCGATTGTACCATCAATAGCGCCTCGCTAAAGGGCAGCTCCAGCACCTCGATCTCTTCGTCTTCTATGCCGCCGCCTTTACCCGCGCGCTGTGCGTCGCTGTATTCTGCCACGAAGAAATGGACGATTTCCGTCACCCCACCGGGAGACATGTACAGCTCAAACACCTTACGCGCTTCACCGACAATAAAACCGGTCTCTTCGATCGCCTCTTTACGAATGCAGACTTCCGGCTCGTCGTTATCCAGCAGTCCGGCACAGGTTTCAATCAATCGCCCGTCGGGATTGCCGTTCACCCAGGTGGCGATACGGAACTGGCGAATCAGCACCACGCTCTGCTTGTGCGGGTTATAGAGCAGGACAGTTGCGCCGTTGCCCCGATCGTAGACTTCACGTTTGTGGCGCACCACTTCGCCGTTACGCCGCGTCAAATCGTAAGTCAGGTTGCGCAGAATGAAATAGTTATCCGAGAGGCACTTGTCTTTAATCAGTTCAATTTTCAAGGTTACACAGGCTCCATAGCGCAAAACATGCTGGTCATACTACGCTGTGAAGCCCGCGTTGTCGTCCGTCAGGTTAATGCGCGGCGGGCGCATCGACGCCAAGCCAGTCGGCGATCCCCTGGGCGGCGTGTCGCCCTTCCGCCATCGCCGTCACCACCAGATCGGCCCCCCGCACCGCATCGCCACCGGCAAAGATCTGCGGATTGGTGGTTTGATAGCGGTAGCGCGTCTCAACGCTTGCCGCGATCCGCCCCCACGCATCCACCTCCACGCCCTGCGCCTGTAGCCAGGGCATCCCATGCGGGTTGAAGCCAAAGGCCATAATTACCGCATCGGCAGGCATCACAAACTCGCTACCCTCGACAGGCACCGGGCGGCGGCGTCCCTGGGCATCCGGCTCACCCAGCCGGGTGCGCAGCAGGCGAATGCCGTTAACCCGTCCGGTATCCTCCAGGGTCAGCGCCACCGGTTGCACGTTAAATTCAAAGGCAGCCCCCTCTTCCCGGGCATTTTTGACCTCCTTTTTCGACCCCGGCATGTTGGCCTCATCCCGACGGTAGGCGCAGGTGACGCTGGCAGCCCCATGGCGCAGCGCGGTGCGCACGCAGTCCATCGCCGTATCGCCGCCGCCCAGCACCACCACGTTCAGCCCGGCGGTATCGATAAAGGGTTCCTCCCCCGACGACGGCAGCCCCATGAGCTGTCGGGTGTTGCCCACCAGGAACGGCAGCGCATCGTAGACGCCGGGTGCCTCTTCATGGGGTATGCCCGCCTTCATCGAACGGTAGGTGCCCACGCCCACAAACAGGGCATCGTATTCGCTGAGCAGCTGCGCCAGCGGGATATCCTTACCCACCTCGCAGTTAAGCTCGAAGCGAATGCCCATCGCCGTAAAGATCTCCCGACGACGGGCCAGCAGCGATTTATCCAGCTTAAAGGCGGGAATGCCGAAAGTAAGCAGGCCGCCAATCTCCGGGTGGCGATCAAAGACCGTGACGCGAATGCCGCGGCGGATTAACGCATCGGCGCATGCCAGCCCGGCAGGACCGGCACCGACGATGGCGACCTGCTTATTGACGGGCGTGACGTGGCTCAGATCGGGCCGCCAGCCCTTCGCCAGCGCCTGGTCGGAGATATAGCGTTCAATGTTGCCGATGGTCACCGACCCGGCCACGTCCCGCACCGTGCAGGCTCCTTCGCACAATTTGTCCTGAGGGCAGACCCGCCCGGTAATCTCCGGTAGGCAGTTGGTCTGATGGGATAACTCCACCGCGGCGTCGATATCTCCGGCTTTCACTCGCTCGATCCACTGGGGAATATGGTTATGCAGCGGGCAGGTCCATTCGCACACCGAATGCTCCCCGCAGGTCAAGCAGCGGTCGGCCTCTCGCTGCGCCTGCACCGCACTGAACGGCAGATAGATTTCGTCGAAATTATCCCTACGCGCTTCGGGAGAGCGTTTATCCGGCTCGCCGCGCGCGGCCAGGGCAAACATACGCTCGCGTTTGCCCATCTTCCGGGACGTGGCCGCCTCACCGGTCTGCCAAGGTTGGGCTTCGTGACGCGCCGTGCGCACCCGTCGCGTGCGAGCCAACTGGTTCAGGGTATCGGGTGTAACCCGCGACAGGGCATCCGCCGGGCAGTTCGCCACGCAAGCCGGTCCCTGGGGGCGATCCAGGCAGAGATCGCACTTCTGCGCGGTGGCCGCCTGCGCCGTGGTGACCACCTCCATGGTGCCAAACGGACAGGCCACGACACAGGCTTTACAGCCGATACACTTCTGCTCATCCACCTGCACACTGTCGCGCATCCGGCCGATAGCACCGTTCGGGCAGCTTTGTATACAGGGGGCGTTCTCACAGTGGTGACAGGTAACGGCGCTGTGTTTGTTGCCCTCTTTCACCACGGTGATGCGAGGGGTAAAATGGCGCGCGCTAAGAGCATGTTGTTCATTATGATGCGCCATGACGCACGCCACTTCGCAGGCACGACATCCAATGCAGAGCTGGCTGTTTGCCATAATAAAATGATTCATCACGGTTCCCCCGCTGGGCTGAATAACCTTATTCTTTATATGAATAAATTATTTACCGACCGCAACGGGTTGAGGCAATGTTCAATTGCCCAGGAACACGAACTATTTTGCCTGAACCTGTGTCAGATCAATTAATTTCATTCCTGATGAAATTACGTTTCATTCCCCTGCGGAAACGCTTATCAGGCCTACTTCGTATTAGCTCAGGACGCGATTTGTGATAGTCAAACAACCGGTTTCACGCACTCTTGCCCGGGCCTTTTTCGCCATTATTGCCCTGTCACTTCTGACGAGCGCGATTGCGCTGTTTACCCTCGCCAGCAGCCAGCGTGACGCCGAAGCGATCAACCTGGCGGGGTCATTGCGGATGCAGAGCTATCGCCTGGGTTACGATATGCAGCGGGGTAATGCCGATCTGCTGGCCCATCGGCAGGCCTGGCAGCACACGCTGAACGCCCCCGCGCTACTCACCCTAAAAAGCTGGTACGTGCCCGATGAGGTTCAACAGCGCTATCACCTGTTGCAGCTGGCGTGGCAAGGCGTGGACGAAAAGCTCGCGCAGGGCGATTACACCTGGTATCAGAACCATATGGATGAGTATGTAGCACGTATCGACGCCTTTGTGCTCTCCCTGCAGCATTACGCCGAACATAAAATCCAGCTGGTGTTCGCCATCTCCTTTGCCGGTGGGATCGGCATTATCCTGCTGGCGTTCAGCACGCTGCGCCGGATCCGCCAGCAGGTGGTTGCCCCGCTCAATCACCTGGTCGCCTCCAGCCAGCACATTGAGCAAGGCCGGTTTGATACCCCGGTGCCGGATACCGATCTGCCAAACGAGCTTGGCCTGCTCTCCCGCACCTTTAACCATATGGCGACCGAGCTGCACAGCCTGTATCGCTCGCTGGAAATTTCGGTCGAAGAGAAGACTCACCACCTGCACGAAGCCCATCAGCAGCTGGAGATGCTGTTTACCTGCTCGCAGGCGATGAACACCAGCAAAATCGACAGCCACTGTTTCCGTCATATCCTGCAAACCGTGCGCGAATATACCGGGATCAACTGGCTGGCGCTGCATACCAGCGACGGCTGGAAAATGCAGGAGGGCGAGACAAGGGAGCACCTTGAGACGCAGGTGCTGCCGGTGATTATGCTGGATACCCGGTTCGGTGAGCTGCGCTGGCAAAGCGAGCAGCGCGCCGTCCCGATACCGCTGATGAAAAGCGTCGCCACCATGCTCGGGCGCGGCCTTTTCTCCAACCAGGCGCAAAAACATTACCACCAGCTGCTGTTGATGGAGGAGCGCGCTACCATCGCCCGCGAACTGCACGACTCGCTGGCACAGGTGCTGTCGTATCTGCGCATCCAGCTGACGCTGCTTAAACATGCGGTGCCGGAGGAGAACGACGCCGCGCAGGCGATCATCACCGATTTCTCCCGTGCCTTGAATGCCGCTTACCGTCAGCTGCGCGAGCTGCTTACCACCTTCCGGCTGACGCTGAACCAGGCCAACCTGCCCGCCGCGTTACAGGAGACGCTGGACGATCTGCAAAAGCAGACCCGTGCAAAACTGAGTCTCGACTGTCAGCTCTCCTCCCTGGCGCTGGACGCCCAGATGCAGGTACACCTGCTACAGATTGTGCGCGAGGCGGTGCTGAACGCCATCAAGCACGCCCAGGCAAGCGATATTCAGGTCAACTGCGTCACTGCACCGGACGGCAGCCACAGGGTGAACATCCGCGACGACGGGATCGGCATTGGCGACGCCAGCGAGCCGCCGGGTCACTATGGCCTGAACATTATGCGGGAGCGCGCCGACAGGCTGGGGGGCACCCTGCACTTCTCGCAGCCGCCGGGGGGAGGGACGGAGGTCAGCGTCTGTTTCCGCTCGTCAGCCGGTACTGAGGGTAAATAACGGTAAAATCAGGCGGAAAGTCACCAGTCAGCCATGAGGATGGATAATACTCACCGCTTCACAGGGGGAATCGCGCGGATAAAGCGCATGATAATTTACATTATCTCCTTTATTTCTCCACGTTTGACATCCGCCTTGCCGCTAGAGTTATGCGGGCAATTTACAATGACGACGCGCAGCAAAACGAGGTCTTATTTTAATGGCGAATTTTTTCATCGATCGCCCCATTTTTGCCTGGGTGCTGGCAATTCTGTTGTGCCTGACCGGCACGCTGGCCATTTTTTCCCTTCCTGTTGAGCAGTACCCGGATCTGGCTCCGCCTAATGTGCGGATCACGGCTAACTATCCGGGGGCATCCGCACAAACGCTTGAGAATACCGTCACCCAGGTGATCGAGCAGAACATGACCGGTCTCGATAACCTGATGTATATGTCCTCCCAGAGCAGCGCCACCGGGCAGGCGACGGTCACGCTGAGCTTTACCGCAGGCGCGGACCCGGATGAAGCGGTGCAACAGGTGCAAAACCAGCTACAGTCTGCGCTGCGCAAGCTGCCGCAGGCGGTGCAGAATCAGGGCGTGACGGTGCGTAAAACCGGCGATACCAACATTCTGACCATCGCCTTTGTCTCCACCGACGGCTCGATGGATAAGCAGGATATCGCTGACTATGTTGCCAGTAATATTCAGGATCCGCTCAGCCGCATCAACGGCGTGGGGGATATCGACGCCTACGGCTCACAATACTCAATGCGCATCTGGCTCGATCCGGCCAAGCTGAACAGTTTCCAGATGACGATAAAAGACGTCACCGACGCCATCGAATCACAAAACGCGCAGATTGCGGTCGGCCAGTTGGGCGGTACGCCGTCCGTTGATAAGCAGGCGCTGAACGCCACCATCAACTCCCAGTCGCTATTGCAGACCCCGCAACAGTTCCGCGATATCACCCTGCGCGTTAACCAGGATGGTTCGGAAGTGCGGCTGGGCGATGTCGCCACCGTGGAAATGGGTGCCGAGAAGTACGACTACCTGAGCCGCTTTAACGGTAAACCAGCCTCCGGGCTGGGGGTCAAGCTGGCCTCCGGGGCCAACGAGATGGCCACGGCTGAACTGGTCATCAACCGCCTCGATGAGCTGTCGCACTTTTTCCCGCACGGCCTTGAATACAAAGTTGCCTACGAAACCACCTCTTTCGTGAAAGCCTCGATTGAGGATGTGGTGAAAACCCTGCTGGAAGCTATCGCCCTGGTGTTCCTGGTGATGTACCTGTTCCTGCAAAACTTCCGCGCGACGCTGATCCCGACCATCGCCGTACCGGTGGTGCTGATGGGCACCTTCACGGTGCTTTACGCCTTTGGCTATAGCATCAACACCCTCACCATGTTTGCGATGGTGCTGGCGATAGGCCTGCTGGTGGATGACGCCATCGTGGTGGTGGAAAACGTTGAACGCATCATGAGCGAAGAGGGGCTAACCCCGCGCGAAGCGACGCGAAAATCGATGAAGCAGATCCAGGGGGCGCTGGTCGGTATTGCCATGGTGCTGTCGGCGGTGTTCGTGCCGATGGCCTTCTTTGGCGGCACCACGGGTGCCATCTACCGCCAGTTCTCGATCACCATCGTTGCGGCAATGGTCCTGTCGGTGCTGGTGGCGATGATCCTTACCCCGGCGCTGTGCGCTACCCTGCTCAAACCGTTGCATAAGGGCGAACATCATGGCCAGAAAGGGTTCTTCGGCTGGTTCAACCGCATGTTTGACCGCAACGCCGCGCGCTATGAGGCGGGTGTCGGACGCATCCTGCACCGCAGCCTGCGCTGGGTGCTGTTCTACGTCCTTCTGCTGGGCGGCATGGTATTCCTGTTCCTGCGTCTGCCCACCTCATTCCTGCCCCTGGAAGACCGGGGCATGTTTATTACCTCGGTGCAGTTACCCAGCGGCTCGACCCAACAGCAAACCCTGAAGGTGGTCCAGCAGGTCGAGTCCTATTTCTTCACCAAAGAGAAAGATAACGTGCTGTCAGTCTTTGCCACCGTAGGCTCTGGCCCTGGCGGGAACGGGCAGAACGTGGCGCGTATGTTCGTGCGCCTGAAGGACTGGGATGCGCGCGATGCCGAAACGGGCAGCTCGTTTGCCATTATCGAGCGCGCGACCAAAGCCTTCAGCCGCATTAAAGAGGCGCGGGTCTTCGCCAGCAGCCCACCGGCAATCAGCGGGCTGGGCAGTTCGGCAGGCTTTGACATGGAGCTGCAGGATCACGCCGGGGCCGGGCATACGGCACTGATGGCCGCACGCGACCGCCTGCTGGAGCTGGCCGGGGAAGATCCTTCCCTCACCCGCGTGCGCCACAACGGTCTGGATGACAGCCCACAGCTGCAGATTGATATCGACCAGCGCAAGGCGCAGGCGCTGGGCGTCTCTATCGACGACATTAACGACACCCTGCAAACCGCATGGGGTTCGAGCTACGTTAATGACTTTATGGATCGGGGCCGCGTGAAAAAGGTCTACGTGCAGGCGGCGGCTAAATACCGCATGCTGCCGGACGATATCAACATGTGGTACGTGCGGAACAAAGACGGCGGGATGGTGCCCTTCTCGGCATTCGCCACCTCACGCTGGGAAACCGGGTCGCCGCGTATGGAACGCTACAACGGCTATTCGGCAGTAGAAATTGTCGGTGAGGCCGCGCCGGGGGTCAGTACCGGTACGGCTATGGATGTGATGGAAAACCTGGTGCAGCAGCTACCTGCCGGATTTGGCCTGGAGTGGACCGCGATGTCCTATCAGGAGCGTCTGTCCGGTGCCCAGGCGCCGGCGCTGTATGCCCTGTCGCTGCTGGTGGTGTTCCTCTGTCTGGCGGCCCTGTATGAGAGCTGGTCGGTGCCGTTCTCGGTGATGCTGGTGGTGCCGCTGGGGGTGATTGGTGCTCTGCTCGCCACCTGGATGCGCGGGCTGGAAAACGACGTTTACTTCCAGGTCGGGCTGTTAACGGTCATTGGCCTGTCGGCGAAGAACGCCATTCTGATTGTCGAGTTTGCTAACGAGATGAATGAGAAGGGTCAGGATTTACTGGCTGCGACCCTTGACGCCTGTCGCCAGCGCCTGCGTCCGATTCTGATGACCTCGCTGGCGTTTGTCTTCGGTGTGTTGCCGATGGCGACCAGCTCGGGTGCGGGTTCGAGCAGCCAGCACGCGGTGGGAACCGGGGTAATGGGTGGGATGATCTCTGCGACCGTCCTCGCCATTTACTTTGTTCCGCTGTTCTTTGTGCTGGTGCGGCGACGTTTCCCGTTAAAGGAACGACGGAAATAAGATATTGAAAAAGAAAAAGGCGTCCTTACCGGCCGCCTTTTTTGTGTGTTTATTTTCACACTATTGTTATTCAGCTAATTAAGTGCTCTTGCATTACTTCCTGAATGTCATTTACGAAGCATACCTTCGATAAAATCTTTCCAGTTCCCCAGTTCACGTTCAATCATAACTACCTCTCTTATTATTATGGCCATTCTACGAGAATATATCATCGTTGTGAAGATTTTTTGATCAGTGATACTGCTCTACCCCCGTTGGTACGACTGGCTTGTAGATAATATGGGGCCAGTCCGATAAATTTTATGTGACCAACTGCAATATTTTGAAATAACCTTAATTAAGGGTGAAAAAGTTATTTAGTGGCTGTTCTTTCACCTAGTTTTTAGCACATGGACTTCTATGCGTAAAAGATGAAATAATATTCATAACCTGTACATTATCTATGTCAGGTCAGAATATAAAATAAAGTCATAAAACAAACGTGTTATATTTTCGCGTTCGCTACACCATCGAAAATACTGAGCAATTGCTCGCTGTTAAGACAAAAGGATTCACCATGATCACCCTGTACGGCATCAAAAATTGCGACACCATAAAAAAAGCCCGCCGCTGGCTCGAGGCCAACAACGTTGATTACCGTTTTCACGACTATCGCGCCGACGGTCTTGATGCTGAATTGATGCAGAAATTCATTGCTGAGCTGGGCTGGGAAGCCCTTCTGAACACCCGCGGCACCACCTGGCGCAAACTGGATGAGACACTGCGCGCAAGCATTAACAATGCCGATAGCGCGGCCGCCTTAATGCTTGAAATGCCAGCAATCATCAAACGCCCATTGCTCTGGGCGCCCGGTAAGCCTATGCTGCTTGGTTTTAACGAAAACCAATACCAAACCTATTTTATTGAGGTGTAGTCTATGTCATGCCCGGTCATTGAGCTGACTCAGCAGCTTATTCGCCGCCCCTCCCTTAGCCCGGACGATGCAGGTTGTCAGGCGCTGATGATCGAACGCCTGCGGGCGATTGGTTTTACCGTCGAACCTATGGATTTTGGCGATACGCAAAATTTCTGGGCCTGGCGCGGTCAGGGCGAAACGCTGGCTTTTGCCGGACATACTGATGTGGTGCCAGCCGGTGACGCTGACCGCTGGATCAATCCCCCCTTCGAACCAACCATCCGTGACGGCATGCTGTTTGGGCGCGGCGCGGCAGACATGAAAGGTTCGCTGGCAGCGATGGTGGTTGCCGCCGAACGCTTCGTGGCGCAATACCCGAATCATAAAGGCCGTCTGGCGTTTTTAATCACCTCTGATGAAGAGGCCAGCGCTAAAAACGGCACCGTGAAGGTGGTGGAAACGCTGATGGCGCGCAACGAACGCCTGGATTATTGCCTGGTGGGCGAGCCATCCAGCACCGAAGTGGTGGGTGACGTGGTTAAAAATGGCCGTCGCGGCTCTATGACCTGTAACCTGACCATTCACGGCGTGCAGGGTCACGTAGCCTATCCGCATCTGGCTGATAACCCGGTACACCGCGCCGCACCTATGCTCAACGAGCTGGTGGGGATCGAGTGGGACAAGGGCAACGACTACTTCCCGCCGACCAGCATGCAGATTGCCAATATCCAGGCCGGTACCGGCAGCAACAACGTCATCCCCGGCGACCTGTTTGTGCAGTTTAACTTCCGCTTCAGCACCGAGCTGACGGACGAAATGATCAAAGCCCGCGTCGTAGCCCTGCTGGAGAAACACCAGCTGCGCTACAGCATTGACTGGTGGATTTCTGGCCAGCCGTTCCTGACCGGGCGCGGTAAGCTGGTTGATGCGGTGGTTAATGCTATCGCGCACTATAATGAAATTAAACCGCAACTGCTGACCACGGGCGGCACATCCGACGGACGCTTTATTGCCCGTATGGGTGCGCAGGTGGTCGAACTTGGGCCGGTGAATGCCACCATTCATAAAATCAATGAATGCGTGAATGCAGCTGATTTGCAACTGCTGGCCCGTATGTATCAACGTATTATGGAGCAGCTCGTCGCCTGACGGCTGCCCCAAAGAAGGATAAGCGAATGGACTGGCTGGCTAAATACTGGTGGCTTCTGGTACTGGTTTTTCTGGTAGGCGTACTGCTGAACGTGATCAAGGATCTCAAGCGCGTTGATCACAAGAAATTCCTCGCCAACAAACCTGAACTCCCTCCACATCGTGATTTTAACGACAAGTGGGACGATGAAGACGACTGGCCGAAGAAAGACCAGAAGAAGTAATGGCTTAACCCTCTCCCCGGCGGGGAGAGGGTTATCTCTCAGAAAAACTCAACTATATCGTCGTCATTCGGCTTGCCGCCGCTGAGCGCTTCATCGAAGTAGTGTTTCGGCACGGTAAAACGCAGGTGGTCCAGCGCGAACTGGATGCTGCGATCGTCAATGGCGTGTCCCAAATCGTCGACAATATCCAGGGTCACATCGCCGCCCGCGCGGATCAACGCTTCCTGGCCCGCAACCGCGTGGGACAGCTCAATCACGCGATCTTCCCCACCGTGGATCAGGTGAATGGTGGTTTCTGTGCTCGCCCGTTCAGGCAGGGTCGCATAGCGGCCGTTGAACGCAATGATCCGTGAGGCTAAGCCCGGCTCGGCCTTGATGCTCTCCAGCGCCATGATCGCCCCCTGAGAAAACCCGATCAGGGCGGTGGCGTTCGCCTTAACACCGCTCTGCTGCTGCCAGTAACGCACCGTGTCGACAAATGTCGGCATGATTGCGTTCACCCGCTCCTGACGGCTATCTTCCGTCACGTCCTGCACTGAAAACCACTGACGACCATTCGGGCCGCATGGCTCGGCGCCGCCGACGCTGACGACCAGAGCATCGGGAAACAGCGGCGCAAACCAGCTGCCAATCTGCGCCATATTGACCGGATTATCACCGACGCCATGAAACAGGAGCAGCAGCTGCTTTGCCGGTTTATCGGGGCTTTGGACAACAAAATGGTCATGTTTCATAGCAGTCTCCTTAATTGATAAGCGGGATTCTACGCCTGACAGGCAGAATGAACATGCCAGTTCACTGATGAAGTCATTGAAAAAATTGCCATTGCAAAACGGTGTGCCTTAACGTCTGACAGCGTTCGCTGTCGAGCTGAACCAGCGCCTGGCCCGCTTCAGTACGCAGATGGCTCAACACGGCTTTACGTCCGCTGAGGGCCAGCGCGCGGCTCAGGGCGCTATCGTCCAGCCCCTGTTCGATTTTGCCCCGCAGCCCTGACAACGGCAGATCCGTCACCTGTAGCAGCCGTGTCAGGCTGGGCATCGCCGCCGAAAGGGGACGATACGCAAAGGCGAACCCGGCCAAATCCAGCCAGTCACCATCATTAAGGGTAGCCTCACCTGTGGGCACTACCGGGATCTTTTCACCATTCCAGCGTTCAATAACTGATGCATCGCGACAGAGCCGCTGATGTTCGCGCTGGCACAAATCCTGCCCCGCCGCGCTGAGCGGCAGCATCGCCATTGCCGTGTAGCAACCGCTGCTGGCCTCGCGGTGACTGCCGATGCGCACCAGAATGAATCCGCAGCGCTGCCAGAAGCGCCAAAGCTCCCCGGTATAGCCAAAGCTGACGGAAAGGTAGTCGATGTTCATCTGCTGGCGGGCTGTGGCAATCAGCGCCTGACCAATCCCCTCACGCTGGCGCGCGGGATGGACGGCAATGCGCGTGACGCGCCGGGCGGTGAGCGTGGCCGCCTGCGGCGACCCGCCATGGGCAGCCAGCGATTGCGCCACCAGATTACCGCGTGGACGCCGGTAGCCCGCCCACACCGCCTGGCTGAGTGCCGGACTCAGGCCGCCCTCCTCCACCAGCCACAGCGCGCCGCAGACGTCCTCACCCGTACGGGCGACGGCAAAATGCTGCCCGGGGGCATCCATCATGCGCCGCAGATCCAGCGGTGAGGTCCGGTAGTGAGCGGCACAGAGCAGTTTATAAACCGCTGCCGGGAGTTCGGGGTCGCGGCTCCAGGCCTCCTGCTCCAGCGGCGTACAGACGATCTCGCCCTGCGAAAGGCTCTCTTCGGGCGCATCATCAAACAGCAATATCTCGGCGATAATGCGCTCCAGCGGGCAACCCGCTGCCCAGCGCACCGGTTCGCTCAGGGTGAAGTAACGCAGCCCGGCAAACCGGGCGCAGAATTTCAGCAAAAATCCCCTGCCGGTGCCTTCATACCCCTGCACCGTGGTGGTGAGCAACACCCGGGGGAAACGTGTCACCAGCTGTGCCAGCAGCGGGCCGGGGATTGCCGCCGCCTCATCGACGATCAGCCAGTCAGCACGCACGTCCGATGCCAGCAGCGCGTCCGGGGCCATAAAGTGATAGCGATCGCCGCCGAAGCGGGCGATAACCTCTGTCGCCGCTCTGGCGGGAGCCGTCACAATGGCGTGGCCTGCAATACGGCGTAACAGCATGCCTGCCAGCGCTGACTTTCCGCGCCCGCGCGCTGCGGTCACGGCGGCAACCCCTTCGGGCAGGGTCGTCAGGTAGGCGAGTATCGCGGCCTGCTCGCGCTGCGGCTCACCGCTGGCCGGGTGCCAGTCCGGGGCAGAGTGGGTTGGCAGAGGAGGACAAGGTGCCCCCTGCTGCCACAGTAAAACCTGCGGATCGCGGGAGATATGGCGGCAGAAATGTTCAATAAAACGTGGCGTGGGGATCGGCTCTGGCCTGTCGCTCCAGCGCAGCGAGTCCTGGTCAGATTTTTCCGGCCATAGCGCCAGGGCGGGGGTGAGTAACACCAGCAGGCTTCCGGCGCGCAAGGTGCCGCCCACAGCCGCAAACGCCGAGACGTCAAATCCCTGGCGGGCATCGAAGATGGCGTGCAGAAATTCACGCCCCAGCAGCTGATTAAGCGCCTGGGGCGAACATGACGGGAGCTGAGGTGCATTGTCGCCCACCCACAACCAGTCGCCGGGATAGCTTTCTTTCAGCAGCAGCGCCTGTTGCTGCGTCCATGTGTCGTCCCCGCTCAGCACCAGCAGTCGCCGGTGCCCCTCCCGCGCCAGTTGTTCAGGCAATCCTGATAAATTCATCCCTGACATTGTGAATTAGATGGCCTTACCGAAGGTGTTGCACTGTGCCGGATCGCCGCCGTCAAAACCTTTTTTGAACCAGCTGTAACGCTGTGCCGAGGTGCCGTGCGTAAAGCTGTCTGGCACCACATGACCCTGACTTTGCTGTTGCAGACGATCGTCACCAATGGCCTGGGCGGCGTTAAGCGCCTCTTCCAGATCGCCAGCCTCCAGCACGCCCTCCTGCTGCATATTGTGCCCCCAGACGCCGGCAAAGCAGTCGGCCTGCAGCTCCATACGCACCGACAGCGCATTCACTTCGCTTTCGCTGGCATTCTGCTGTAGCTGACGGACCTTCGGCTCAATACCAAGCAGTTTCTGCACGTGATGACCCACTTCATGGGCGATGACATAGCCCTGGGCAAAATCGCCGTCGGCGCCCAGCTTGCGTTTCATGTCATCGTAGAAAGAGAGATCGATATAGACGGTTGAGTCGGCAGGGCAATAGAACGGCCCCATCACCGATTGCCCGGTGCCACAGCCGGTGCGCGTGGCGCCACGGTACATTACCAGCTTCGGCTGCTGGTACGTACGGCCCATTTTGTCGAACAGCTGACCCCAGGTATCTTCCGTGGTCGCCAGGATCACCGAGGTGAATTTCGCTGCTTCATCTTCATTCGGACTGATGGAGCGTGTCGCCTGCTGCTGTTGCGGCATCGGTTGCCCGGTCAGTAACCCGCTCAAGTCGACCCCGTAATAGCCCGCGACCACGACTACCAGCAAAAGAATGATGCCGCCCTTCCCTCCAGGCAGCCGGAAGCCCGGCCCCCCCATTGACGGACCACCGCTATTACGTCTGTCATCTACATTGTCACTTCCACGACGCCCTTGCCAGCGCATAACCACCTCGAAATATCATCATGATAATAAGTATGATCGTAGGCGGTTCGGGGAAAGATTACCACTGCAAACAGGGGTGAGATGCCAGAGGAACGGACGTCCCCCTGGCGATAAGGCGGGATTAATCGAGTTTAACACCCAGACGATGGGCAACGGCTTCGTACGCTTCGATCACGCCGCCCAGGCTCTGGCGGAAGCGGTCTTTATCCATTTTATCCAGCGTCTCTTTGTCCCACAGGCGGCTGCCGTCCGGAGAGAATTCATCCCCCAGCACCACTTCACCTTTATACAGGCCGAACTCCAGTTTGAAGTCCACCAGGATCAGGCCCGCGTCATCAAACAGCTTTTTCAGCACGTCGTTAGCTTTGAAGGTCAGTTCCTGCATGCGCGCCAGGTTCTCTTTGCTCACCCAGCCAAAGGTTTCGCAGTAAGATTCGTTGACCATGGGATCGTGCATAGCGTCGTTTTTCAGGAACAGGTCGAACAGCGGCGGATTGAGTTCGATGCCCTCTTCAATGCCCAGACGCTTCACCAGGGAGCCTGCGGCACGGTTACGGACGACGCATTCCACCGGTACCATATCCAGCTTTTTCACCAGACATTCGGTATCGGACAGCAACGCTTCCATCTGCGTCGGGATGCCCGCTTCTTCCAGCTTGCTCATAATGAAATGGTTGAACTTGTTGTTCACCATGCCTTTACGGTCAAACTGCTCAATGCGTGCGCCATCTCCTGCTGACGTATCATTGCGGAACTCGAGCACCAACAGATCCGGGTTTTCCGTGCTGTATACGGTTTTCGCTTTGCCACGATACAACTCAGCTTGCTTCTGCATCTTCATTACTCCTAGTGTGATGATTTGTGTTCAAAACTGGAGATATTATGCCACGCACACGTTTGCGTAGCACGAAAATAAAAAGGGCTGGATAAACCAGCCCTTTTTTTTACTTGCTGAATGCCGCCTGGAAGACAGCGACCAGCGCATCATTCTGCGACTGGGTCAGCGTGTGACCTTTCGGATCGATAAACTGCAGGCTGCTACGGTTGTCCAGATCGCCGACCTGAAGCTTGTAGTCGCCAGAAGCCAGACCCGGATCGCGTGCGCCCAGCTCTTCCCAGCTGCTGTCAGACAGCGGCTTGTAGGTGACCGTCATGCTGCCGGTTGAGCGGGTGCTGTCGGACACTTTCATACCGACGCGCTCAAGCGTTGCAGGCAGACGCTGCCAGACCTGGTTGAACGGACCACGTACGACAAGCATTGGCAGACCGGTTTCGTCGGCAGCGCTCTGCACGTCGAAGGTTGCGCCATTGCGGCTCTGGGCAGCATTGGCAGCATCGGTTGCGTTTTTGTCGAGGCCCGCCGCGATGGTGTTAAGCATCTCGGTGCTGTAGCGCTGCAGGGAAGCGGCATCTGAAACAGGCTTGCCTGCCTGCTCCAGGTTCAGCAGCTTAACGACGACCGCCTGCTGATAACCCTGAGGTTTAACAGAGACTTGATAACGTCCACGGTACTGTTGATCTTCATCCAGACGGGACCATTCGATCCAGTCGGTCGACAGTGTCTGGCTGGCATCATCGCGTTGCGTGATTGTGTAGTTCTTCGACTGAATCACGCTAACAACCTGCGGCCACAGCGTGGCATTACGCGCGCTCTCAACCTGCAGCGTCGCGGTATCGCCAGTGAACTGAGTACGCGCCCCGCTTACCAGCGCCAGAGGCTGTGCTGGTGGACGGATATCAAGCGCTTTGCCTACCGCGCCGCTCCCGTTGGTGACCGGAATGGTATAGTCGCCATTCTGAATCGGCAGGATCATGCCAGCGGGCGCATGAAGTTCAGCAAGCGGCGCAGCATCCAGATAGGATTCGTCACCGCTCACCTGGCGCTTGTAGCGTGAATCTGAGCTACAGGCCGCGAGCAGCATAACAAGCGAAACACCCGCAACCTTCGCCAGGCGCGACTTCTGTACTGAGTAAGCCATCAAATCTCCCTAAACTTTACAGCAGACCGGCATGCTTCAGCGCGCCAGTGACCGTTTCGCGACCGTGGTCGGTAATCGGGGTCATTGGCAGGCGCAGCGTATCGGTCGCTACAAGTCCCAACTCCTTACATGCCCATTTCACTGGGATCGGATTGGGTTCGACAAATAATTTGTTGTGCAGCGGCATCAGACGCTGGTTAATCACGCGCGCTTCCTGGAAGTGACCGGCAGCCGCCAGTTTACACATTTCAGCCATATCGCGGGCTGCAACGTTGGAGGTCACGGAAATCACCCCGTGGCCGCCGAGCTGCATAAAGTCCAGCGAGGTCGCATCATCACCGCTCAGCAGAATAAAGTCGTCTGAAACCAGCTCTTTGATCTGATGAACACGGCTTAAGTTCCCGGTCGCCTCTTTAATACCGATAATATTTTTTACTTTCGCGAGACGGCCAACCGTTTCTGGCAGCATATCGCAGCCAGTACGCGACGGCACATTATACAGGATTTGTGGCAAGTCAGTATGTTCAGCGATGGCTTTGAAATGCTGGAACAGACCTTCCTGGGTTGGACGGTTGTAGTATGGCGTTACCGTCAGGCAACCCACGACACCCGAATCGTTGAAGCGCTGGGTCAGGCTGATGGCTTCAGCGGTCGCGTTGGCACCCGTACCCGCAATGACCGGGATACGCCCGTCTGCCAGTTCGAGGGTCAGCATGACCACTTCGCCATGCTCTTCATGGCTCAGCGTTGCAGATTCACCGGTAGTCCCTACCGAAACAATCGCCGAGGTTCCGCTGGCGACATGATAATCAATCAGTTTCTTCAGGCTTGACCGGCAGACATTACCTTTCTCATCCATCGGTGTAACAAGCGCAACAATACTTCCCGTGAACATGGGCCATCCTCTGTGCGTACAAGAGCCTCAATGGTACGTTTGGTGCTGTAATAAAAGCAAGGGACATGAGGCCTCCAGGTTATTGTATGCCAGTTTTTTTTATGCTTTCCTTAGAAAGACTAAACCAAGCAAAGGAAGAACAGGTTTGACAACCTCATCACAACATTACCTGGTTATCACTGCGCTGGGTGCCGACAGGCCGGGGATCGTGAATACCATCACTCGCCACGTCAGTAGCTGCGGCTGCAACATTGAAGATAGCCGCCTGGCGATGCTGGGAGAAGAGTTTACCTTCATCATGCTCCTGTCCGGGTCATGGAATGCCATCACCTTAATTGAATCGACTCTGCCGTTAAAAGGCGCAGAGCTGGATCTGCTGATCGTGATGAAGCGTACCACCGCACGCCCGCAGCCGGCCCTGCCGGCAACCGTCTGGGTCCAGGTGGAAGTGACGGACTCCCCGCACTTAATCGAACGCTTTACCGCCCTGTTTGATAGCCATCAGATGAACATTGCCGAGCTGGTGTCCCGTACCCAGCCGGGTGAAGGCGACACTATCCCTAAACTGTTTATCCAGATCACCGCGCACAGCCCGGCATCTCAGGATGCCTCAAATATCGAGCAAGCATTCAAAGCCCTCTGTACAGAATTAAATGCGCAAGGCAGTATAAACGTCGTCAATTATTCCCAGCATGAACAAGACGGAGTTGAGTAATGAATCCACTGAAAGCCGGTGACATCGCACCGAAATTTAGCCTGCCCGATCAAGACGGCGAGCAAGTAAATTTAACCGACTTCCAGGGACAGCGTGTTCTGGTCTACTTCTACCCGAAAGCCATGACGCCGGGCTGTACCGTACAAGCCTGCGGTCTGCGCGACAACATGGACGAGTTGAAGAGCGCAGGCGTCGAAGTGCTGGGTATCAGTACCGATAAGCCTGAAAAGCTGTCTCGTTTTGCCGAAAAAGAGCTGCTGAACTTTACGCTGTTGTCCGACGAAGACCATCAGGTCTGCGGTGCGTTTGGTGTCTGGGGTGAGAAATCCTTTATGGGCAAAACCTACGACGGTATCCACCGCATCAGTTTCCTGATCGATGCTGAGGGTAAAGTTGAACATGTGTTTGACGACTTCAAAACCAGCAATCACCACGACGTGGTATTGAACTGGGTGAAAGAGAACGCCTGAGGATAAATGCAAAACGGCAACCTGAGTTGCCGTTTTTAGTGTTTGCTCCCTCTCTTTTTGAGAGTGGAGAGAGTGAAGGCATCAACCCGCGCAGCCCGTGCAATCGCTAGCGCCGCCGGGCATCAACACCAGGCTACTCCTCTACCGCTGGAACATCCGGCCAGGCATGTACCACCGCTTTAATCAGCGTTGCCAATGGGATGGCAAAGAACACTCCCCAGAACCCCCATAGCCCACCAAAAATCACCACCGACAGGATAATGACGATCGGGTGCAGGTTCACCGCTTCCGAGAACAGCACCGGCACCAGCAGGTTACCGTCCAGCCCCTGAATAATCAGATAGACAACGAAACAGCTCCAGAACTCGGTGCCCAGCCCAAACTGGAACAGCGCCACGCACACCACCGGAATAGTCACCACAAAGGCCCCGATATAGGGGATCAGCACCGAGAAGCCCACCAGCACCGCCAGCAGCAGCGAATAGTTCAGGCCGAAGATGAAGAAACCAATCCAGGTGGCCACGCCGACGACGATCATCTCCAGCACTTTGCCGCGGATGTAGTTAGTGATCTGCTGGTTCATCTCCTTCCACACCTGCCCTGCCAGGCCACGGTTACGCGGCAGCACGCGGCGCACCGCGTTAAGCATCTGCTCTTTGTCTTTGACCAGGAAGAAGACCATTAGCGGCACCAGCACCAGGTAGACCGCCAGCGTCAGCAGGCCCACCAGCGACGCGAGGGAGAATTTCACCACCGTATCCCCCATCGTCATGATACGGGTACGCATGTTTTCAGCCATCGCATCAATAATGCCCGCATCCATCAGGGCCGGATAACGGCGCGGCAGGGTGGCGGCAAAATCAGAGAGTTTGCTGAGCATGCCGGGCATATCGCGAATCAGGTAGATCCCCTGCTGCCAGGCGATCGGCAGCACCACAAAGGACATCACCAGCAGAATACCGACAAAAAAGACCAGCACAATAATGCTGGCCCAGCGGCGGGAGCAGCCGATGTTTTCCAGCCGTACCGTCGGCCACTCCAGCAAATAGGCGAGGACAATCGCGACGAGCAGCGGGGCCAGCAGCCCGCTAAAGAAGAAGAGAATGCCAAATCCGGCAACCAGAATAACCAGCAAAGCAATGGCCTCGGGATCGCTAAAGCGCCGACGGTACCACTGCATTAATAACTCGAGCATGCAACCCTTCCCTGAAGATGTTGGCTGGACGTAAAAGGTGAATTGTATCGGAGAGTCAATGAAAAGACTTTCGCTTTTTCTTGCTCCGTCACAAAACGCAAAAGCCTGAAAAGAGGGATTTTCTTATCGCCCTGACGCGGCTACACTCCCAGAGCAGCCGCAGGTGAACGATATGCGGGTTATTCGGTCAAATTAGCACACCCACCAGACAGGACAGAGGTTATGTTCAGGCAGTTGAAAAAAACGTTGGTTGCGACGCTCATTGCTGCGCTGACCGCCGGTCAGATGATGCCCGCGTTCGCTGACTCTGCAGAATCATTGCCAGACATGGGCACCTCGGCAGGCAGCACGCTCTCCATTGGCCAGGAGCTGCAAATGGGCGACTATTATGTGCGCCAGCTGCGCGGCAGTGCGCCGCTGATTAACGATCCGCTGCTGGTGCAGTACATCAATTCACTGGGGATGCGTCTGGTCTCCCATGCGGATTCGGTGAAAACCCCTTTCCACTTCTATTTAATTAATAACGATGAGATCAACGCCTTCGCCTTCTTCGGCGGCAATGTGGTGTTGCACTCGGCGTTATTCCGCTACGCCGACAATGAAAGCCAACTGGCCTCGGTAATGGCGCACGAAATTTCCCACGTTACCCAGCGCCATCTGGCGCGGGCGATGGAAGATCAGAAGCGCAGCGCCCCGCTCACCTGGGTGGGCGCGCTGGGTTCTATTCTGCTGGCGATGGCCAGCCCGCAGGCGGGCATGGCAGCGCTGACCGGTACGCTGGCGGGAACGCGTCAGGGGATGATCAGCTTTACCCAACAAAACGAACAGGAAGCCGACCGCATTGGTATTCAGGTGCTGCAACGCTCCGGGTTCGATCCGCAGGCGATGCCGGGCTTCCTCGAAAAATTACTGGATCAGGCGCGCTACTCCTCACGTCCACCGGAAATTTTGCTGACCCACCCCCTGCCGGAGAGCCGTCTGTCGGACGCCCGTAACCGCGCCAACCAGATGCGTCCGGTAGTGGTGCAGTCCTCGGAAGATTTCTACATGGCGAAGGTCAGAAGCCTCGGTATGTACAATTCCGGGTGCAACCAGCTGACCAACGATCTGCTGGACGCGCTGGCGAAAGGCAACGTGCGTGAACAGCGTGCGGCCCAGTATGGCCGGGCATTGCAGGCGATGGAGGCCAGCAACTATGATGAGGCCCGCAAAAATCTTCAGCCACTGCTGACCGCAGAGGCCAACAATGCCTGGTATCTCGATATGGCGACCGACATCGATTTAGGGCAGAAAAAAGCCCAGGATGCGATCAATCGTCTAAAAGGTGCCCGGGACTTGCGCACCAATCCGGTGCTGCAACTCAACCTGGCGAATGCTTACTTACAGGGTGGACAGCCGCAGCAAGCCGCGACGCTCCTCAACCGCTATACCTTCAGTAATAAAGATGATCCTAACGGCTGGGATCTGCTGGCCCAGGCGGAAGGTGCCCTTGGCCATCGCGATCAAGAGCTGGCGGCACGCGCCGAAGGCTATGCCCTGGCCGGGCGTCTGGACCAGGCCATCTCCCTGCTGAGCAGCGCCAGCTCGCAGGTGAAACTCGGTAGCCTGCAACAGGCCCGTTACGATGCCCGCATCGATCAGTTGCGCCAGCTGCAGCAGCGCTACCGCCCGTATGAAAAGATGTAAAGGAGAAAAGATGTCAGACGCGGTCACTATCTACCATAACCCCCGCTGCTCAAAGAGCCGCGAAACCCTGGCCCTGCTGCAATCGAACGGCATTGAGCCGCAAGTGGTGCTCTATCTGGACACGCCCCCGGATACCGACACCCTTCGCACACTGTTAAGCCAGCTGGGAATGCGCAGCGCCAGAGAGTTAATGCGCCAGAAAGAGGAGCTTTACAAAACGTTGGGGCTGGCTGACAGCGCGCTCAGTGAAGAGGCATTACTACAGGCGATGGTGGATAACCCGAAGCTGATCGAGCGCCCAATTGTGGTGGCAAACGGCAAAGCGCGCATTGGCCGCCCACCTGAACAGGTGCTGGAGATTGTGCAGTAAACATGGAACAGCCCGGCAGCCTGTGCGCGTCGGGCCTACAGATTGAGGATATCTTTCACAAAGGGAATGGTGAGCTTCCGCTGGGCGGTGATGGATGCCTTGTCCAGCTGATCGAGCGTCATAAACAGGGTACGCATCTCGCGATCCAGCCGCTTCAACAGAAAACGCCCCACGTCTTCCGGCAGTTCAAAGCCCCGCAACCGCGCCCGCAGCTGCAAAGCCTGCAGTTTATCTTCATCCGAGAGCGGCTGTAATTTGTAGATTTGCCCCCAGTCGAGACGCGAGGCCAGATCGGCAAGCCCGAGATTTAGCTGTCGCGGTGGACGATCGCCGGTGATCAGCAGCCGGGTTTTCCCGGACTCCAGAATGCGGTTATAGAGATCAAAAATCGCCATTTCCCACAGCTCATCCCCCGCCACGCATTCGATATTGTCGATGCAGACCAGCGACAGCTGTTCCATTCCGTCGAGCACTTCCGGCACGAACCAGGTGCGCTTATCCAGCGGCACATAGCCGACCGCATCCCCGCGCTGCGAGAGTTCGGCGCAGGCTGCATGCAGCAGATGGCTGCGCCCCGCGCCTTCGCGTGACCAGATATAGATGTAACCGCTGTGCTCCTGGCGCAACACGTTTTGCAGTGCAGCCAGTAAAGAGGGGTTATCACCCGGCCAGAAACTCGCGAAAGTTTCGTCGTCGGGAAGATAAAGTGGCAAAGAGAGCTGTGCCGGTGCGTTCAGAAATACCTCAACCAGGTCTTACTCGGAATCGGCCCAGAGTTTAACACGGAACAAGCGGGGAGAGAACCGGGCGGATCGGCCGCCCGGTTAGACGATCAATGAGAGACTTTTTCTGTCTCTTCCGCGTCCAGAACCACTTCTTCCGGGCGCAGAATGGAGATTACTTTGAAGATCAGGGCGAGGCCGATACCCACAATGGTCGCCAGCGCCATGCCTTTCAGCTCCGCTGCACCAATGTGAACCTTGGCTCCGCTGACGCCAATAATCAGGATCACGGAGGTCAGGATCAGGTTCTGCGCTTTGCTGTAATCGACTTTAGACTCGATCAGGACGCGGATACCGGAAGCACCGATTACCCCGTACAGCAGCAGCGAAACACCGCCCATTACCGGCACCGGGATGATCTGGATCGCCGCCGCCAGTTTACCCACGCAGGAGAGCAGAATGGCAATAATTGCCGCGCCGCCGATAACCCAGGTGCTGTAAACGCGGGTGATTGCCATGACGCCGATATTCTCACCGTAGGTGGTGTTTGGCGTGGAGCCGAAGAAACCGGAGATAATGGTCGAGAAACCGTTGGCAAACATTGAGCGGTGCAGACCCGGGTCGCGGATCAGGTCGCGCTTGATGATGTTCGCCGTGACCACCAGGTGACCGACGTGCTCGGCAATAACCACCAGCGCCGCCGGCAGGATGGTGAAGATAGCAAACCACTCAAAACGCGGGGTATAGAAGGTTGGCAGAGCAAACCAGTGAGCCTGCGCGATTGGCGTCGTATCGACCACGCCCATGGCGAAGGAGAGCGCATAGCCCGCCAGCACGCCAATCAGGATCGGGATAATCGCCATAAAGCCACGGAACAGCACCGAGCCAAAGACCGTCACGCCCAGGGTGACCAGCGAGATGATAATGGTTTTGGTATCCGGCGACTGACCGTCGGCAGGCAACAGGCCCGCCATGTTTGCCGCCACACCGGCTAACTCAAGCCCGATGACGGCAACGATTGCGCCCATTGCCGCAGGCGGGAACATCACATCCAGCCAGCCCGTACCGGCTTTTTTCACAATGAAAGCAACGAGGCAAAACAGCACGCCGCACATGATGAAACCGCCCAGCGCCACTTCATAGCCTAAAGGCAACAGCAACAGTACCGGCGAGATAAAGGCAAAGCTCGAACCCAAATAGGCCGGGATTTTACCTTTACAGATGAAGAGGTACAGCAGCGTTCCGATGCCGTTAAACAACAGCACGGTGGCCGGGTTAATGTGGAACAGGATTGGCACCAGCACGGTTGCGCCAAACATCGCAAACAGGTGCTGCAAACTAAGCGGGATTGTCTGTAAAAGTGGCGGTCTTTCACTCACCCCGATAGCACGGCGCGTCATAGTGTTTTCCTCAAGTGTTGTTTGTTTTTAACGGTTGGTTTTTTTATTCAAAAAAAAGCCGACTATCAAAGTCGGCTTCTTTTTCGTTTATCACTTACTTAGTACCAAAAATCTTATCACCGGCATCGCCGAGGCCCGGGATGATGTACCCGTGCTCGTTCAGACCCTGATCAACAGACGCGGTGTACAGCTCCACGTCCGGGTGCGCTTTTTCCAGCGCGGCAATCCCTTCCGGTGCGGCAACCAGTACCAGCACCTTGATGCTGCTGCAGCCCGCGTTTTTCAGCAGATCGATAGTGGCGATCATCGAACCACCGGTGGCCAGCATTGGGTCAACGACCAGCGCCATACGCTCGTCGATGTTGGAAACCAGCTTCTGGAAATACGGCACTGGCTCCAGCGTTTCTTCGTTACGGTAGATACCGACCACGCTGATACGCGCGCTCGGGACGTGCTCCAGCACGCCTTCCATCATGCCCAGCCCCGCACGCAGGATTGGCACAACGGTAATTTTTTTGCCTTTGATCTGCTCAACCTGTACTGGGCCGTTCCAGCCTTCAATGGTCACCGTTTCGGTTTCCAGATCGGAGGTTGCTTCATAAGTCAGTAAGCTGCCAACTTCAGAAGCCAGTTCACGAAAGCGCTTAGTGCTGATGTCATGCTCACGCATCAGGCCCAGCTTGTGTTTAACGAGTGGGTGTTTCACTTCCACAATCTTCATTCTCTTTCTCCTTCGGGTGGCAGCCACAAAAAAAATCGCCGGATTATACCGCTTTTTTCAGACTGCGCCATACCCATCTTGCTTGACCGGGATCAACCAAAGTGAATAACAGGCTGCAGAGAGTATAAAAGAGACAAAAAAAACCGGAGGGGGATCTCCGGCCTTTATGCGGGGTTTCGCCGGGTGGCGCTGCGCTTACCCGGCCATGTCACAGAGCTACAGCGTCTCGCCGTTGCTGGCGATCACCTTCTGATACCAGGCAAAGGATTTTTTCTTACTGCGATTCAGCGTGCCGTTGCCTTCGTTGTCTTTATCGACATAGATAAAGCCATAGCGTTTTTTCATTTCGCCGGTACCGGCAGAGACCAGATCGATGCAGCCCCACGGGGTGTAGCCCATCAGATCCACGCCATCTTCCACTACCGCTTTTTTCATCTCGCGGATATGGGCGCTGAGATAGTCGATGCGGTACTGGTCGTTCACCGTGCCGTCGCTCTCCAGCACATCGATAGCGCCAAAACCATTCTCGACGATAAACAGCGGCAGCTGGTAGTGATCCCAGAACCAGTTCAGGGAGTAGCGCAGCCCCACCGGGTCAATCTGCCAGCCCCAGTCCGATTTCTGCACGTAGGGGTTGGAGACCAGGCTTTTGCTCTCGTCGTAATCCAGTTGCGGGTTATCCGCCGTCGCTTTGGTGGCAAACGACATGTAATAGCTGAAGCCGATGTAATCCACGCAGCCCTGTTTCAGCGCCGCTTTATCCTCTTCGGTGATATCCAGCTCAAAACCACGACGGGCAAAGTAGTTCAGCAGATGCTGTGGATAGGCACCGCGCACGTGTACGTCGGTGAACCAGTAGCGGCGGTGCATGGCGTTCATCGCCATCATCATGTCGTCCGGGGCGCAGGTCAGCGGGTAGATAGGACACATGGCAATCATGCAGCCAATCCGCAGGGACGGGTTGATGTCACGTCCGGCTTTTACCGCCAGCGCGCTGGCCACCAGCTCATAGTGCGCCGCCTGGAACATCACCGGCTCGCGATCTTCGCCCGGCTGGTATTTCAGGCCGGAATTGGTGAAGGGTGCGAAGTCTTCGTGGAAGTTGGCCTGGTTGTTGATCTCGTTGAAGGTCATCCAGTACTTCACTTTGTGCTGATAACGCTCAAACGCCACGCTGGCAAAGCGCACAAAGAAGTCGATCAGTTTGCGGTTGCGCCAGCCGCCATATTCGCTCACCAGGTGATAGGGCATTTCGAAGTGCGAGAGGGTAATAACCGGCTCGATGCCGTGCTTCAGGCACTCATCAAACAGATCGTCATAAAACTGCAGGCCTGCCTCGTTGGGCTGCTGTTCGTCACCTTTGGGGAAAATACGTGTCCAGGCAATGGAGGTGCGGAAGCATTTAAAGCCCAGTTCCGCGAACAGTTGGATATCTTCTTTGTAACGGTGATAGAAATCGATGGCTTCATGATTGGGGTAGTTTTTGCCCGGCAGCACCCCGTCGGTAATTTCGCGCGGGACGCCATGTGCGCCTGCGGTCATCACGTCTGCGACGCTTGGGCCCTTCCCGCCCTCTTGCCAGCCGCCTTCAAGTTGATGCGCCGCTACCGCGCCGCCCCACAGAAAACCCTCTTTGAATCCTGACATGCGATATCCCTCATTCAGCGTTAATTTTCGGCAAAAAAGAGTACAGAAACCGGTTTCAGTGAAATGATGTGCATTCAGCGAAGGGGTTGCAAGAAGAAGAATGTACCCGGTTTCATTTTCGTGAACGGGTTCAAGTTTGCGTAGCGAATCGCGATTTTTGCTGCATTTTCAGAGACCCGTTTTTCTGTTGCAGAATAGGCTCGCAAACGTTTGCCTGGACTGTTAGAATTGCGCCGATTTTTCTTACAATCGCAATGCAATCGCGTGGGGACTTGAGCCGTGACCAACAAAACTTCTCTCAGCTACAAAGATGCCGGTGTAGATATTGACGCAGGTAATGCGCTGGTTGACCGTATCAAAGGGGTAGTTAAAAAAACCCGCCGCCCGGAAGTAATGGGTGGGCTGGGAGGATTCGGCGCCCTGTGCGCGCTGCCGCAAAAATACCGTGAACCGGTTCTGGTCTCGGGCACCGACGGCGTAGGCACCAAGCTGCGTCTGGCGATGGATCTGAAACGCCACGACACCATCGGTGTTGATCTGGTTGCCATGTGTGTTAACGACCTGGTGGTTCAGGGTGCTGAGCCGCTGTTCTTCCTCGACTACTACGCGACCGGCAAGCTGGACGTGGACACCGCAGCCAGCGTGATCAGCGGTATCGCTGAAGGCTGCCTGCAGTCTGGCTGTGCGCTGGTTGGCGGTGAAACCGCTGAAATGCCGGGGATGTATCACGGCGAAGATTACGACGTAGCCGGTTTCTGCGTAGGCGTTGTCGAGAAATCCGAGATCATTGACGGCAGCAAAGTGACCGACGGCGATGTGCTGATTGCCCTGGGTTCCAGCGGCCCACACTCCAACGGTTACTCGCTGGTGCGTAAAATTGTCGAAGTCAGCGGCTGCGACCCGCTGACGACCGAACTGGAAGGCAAACCGCTGGCCGATCACCTGCTGGAACCTACCCGTATCTACGTGAAATCCATCCTGGAACTGATCGCGAACGTGGACGTTCACGCTATCGCCCACTTGACCGGCGGCGGCTTCTGGGAAAACATCCCGCGCGTATTGCCGGACAACACCCAGGCCGTGATCGACGAATCCTCCTGGCAGTGGCCAGCGGTGTTCAACTGGCTGCAGGATGCCGGTAACGTCAGCGACCACGAAATGTATCGCACCTTCAACTGCGGCGTGGGGATGCTGATCGCCCTGCCAGCCAGCGAAGTGGACAATGCCCTGGCGCTGCTGCAGGCGAAAGGTGAAAACGCGTGGAAAATCGGTATCATCAAGGCTTCTGATGCCGAACAGCGTGTGGTCATTGAATGAAAAATATAGTGGTGCTCATTTCCGGTAACGGAAGTAATTTGCAGGCTATCATCAATGCCTGCAAACAGAAGAAAATCAACGGCACCCTCCGCGCAGTATTCAGTAACAAGGCCGATGCGTTCGGCCTTGAGCGCGCCCGCGAAGCGGGCATTGCCGCGCATGCGCTCAGCGCTTCCCAGTTTGCCAGCCGCGAAGCCTTTGACCGCGAACTGGTGCAGGAGATCGACGCCTACGCCCCGGATGTGGTGGTGCTGGCGGGCTATATGCGGATCCTCAGCCCGGCGTTTGTGGCGCACTATGCCGGACGTCTGCTGAACATCCACCCTTCCCTGCTGCCAAAATATCCTGGCCTGAATACTCATCGTCAGGTGCTGGAGAATGGCGACGCGGAGCACGGCACCTCGGTTCACTTTGTCACTGACGAACTGGACGGCGGCCCGGTGATCCTGCAGGCGAAAGTGCCGGTGTTTGAAGGCGACAGCGAAGAGGATGTTACCGCCCGGGTTCAGGCCCAGGAGCACGCCATCTACCCGCTGGTGGTGAGCTGGTTTGTGGATGGCCGCCTGGCGATGCGCGACGGCACCGCCTGGCTGGATGGCTCGCCGCTACCTCCACAAGGCCATGCGGCCGAAGAGTAATCTTTTGCCGGGTAGGCTTTGCTTACCCGGTCTCTCTGAATATAGGTCCGCGCAAACAAAGCGCCGACGGGCAATGCCGCCAACCCTCTATTATTCTTCAAGAAAAAATTTAACTGTCATACTTTTCTGACACAGTTGGACATATAGTGGAAATGCTCGCCATAATAAAGGCGAGACGGATTTACCACGTCCTGTGATTGAACTGGAGTGTGAGTAGTAATGGGTCAGGAAAAGTTATACATCGAGAAAGAGTTAAGCTGGTTAGCATTCAACGAGCGCGTGCTTCAGGAAGCAGCGGATAAAAGTAACCCGCTGATTGAGCGCATGCGTTTTCTGGGGATTTACTCAAACAACCTGGACGAGTTCTACAAAGTTCGCTTTGCTGAACTGAAACGCCGAATCATCATTAGCGAAGAGCAGGGTTTAAACTCGAATTCGCGTCATCTGCTTGGCAAGATCCAGTCCCGGGTGCTAAAAGCCGATCAGGAATTTGACAGTCTGTATAACGAATTGCTGCTGGAGATGGCACGCAATCAAATCTTCCTGATCAATGAGCGACAGCTTTCGGTCAACCAGCAGAGCTGGCTACGCCACTATTTCAAACAGTATCTGCGCCAGCACATCACCCCCATTCTGATTAACCGTGAAACCGATCTGGTGCAGTTCCTGAAGGATGACTACACCTATCTGGCGGTAGAAATTATCCGCGGCGACAGCATTCGCTATGCGCTGCTGGAGATCCCGTCAGATAAGGTGCCGCGCTTCGTCAATCTGCCGCCGGAAACGCCGCGTCGTCGCAAGCCGATGATCCTGCTGGATAACATCCTGCGCTACTGTCTGGACGACATCTTTAAAGGCTTCTTCGATTACGACGCGCTGAACGCCTATTCCATGAAGATGACCCGTGACGCCGAGTACGACCTGGTGCACGAGATGGAAGCCAGCCTGATGGAGCTGATGTCCTCCAGCCTTAAGCAACGTCTTACCGCCGAGCCGGTGCGCTTTGTTTATCAGCGTGATATGCCGGACGCGATGGTCGAGATGCTGCGTGAAAAGCTGACCATCTCCCGCTACGACTCCATCGTGCCGGGCGGTCGCTATCACAACTTTAAAGACTTTATCGGCTTCCCGAACGTCGGCAAAGCCAACCTGGTGAACAAGCCGCTGCCGCGCCTGCGCCATATTTGGTTCGATAAGTTCCGCAACGGCTTCGATGCCATCCGCGAGCGCGACGTCCTGCTCTACTATCCGTACCACACCTTTGAACACGTGCTGGAGCTGATGCGTCAGGCATCGTTCGATCCCAACGTGCTGGCGATTAAAATCAACATCTACCGCGTGGCGAAAGACTCCCGCATTATCGATGCGATGATTCATGCCGCCCATAACGGGAAGAAAGTCACCGTGGTGGTAGAGTTGCAGGCACGCTTCGATGAAGAGGCCAACATTCACTGGGCGCGCCGTCTGACCGAAGCGGGCGTACACGTGATCTTCTCGGCCCCGGGGCTGAAGATCCACGCCAAGCTGTTCCTCATCTCCCGTAAAGAGGGGGATGATGTCGTGCGTTATGCCCACATCGGTACCGGCAACTTTAACGAGAAGACGGCGCGCATTTACACCGACTACTCGCTGCTTACCGCCGATGCGCGCATCACCAACGAGGTGCGCCGGGTCTTTAACTTCATTGAGAACCCGTATCGTCCGGTCAGCTTCGACTACCTGCTGGTGTCGCCGCAAAACTCTCGTCGCCTGCTGTATGATATGATCGACAAAGAGATTGCTAATGCCCAGAACGGCCTGCCGGCTGGCATTACGCTGAAGCTCAACAACCTCGTCGATAAAGGGCTGGTGGATCGTCTGTATGCAGCGTCCAGTTCCGGGGTTCAGGTCAATCTGCTGATCCGCGGTATGTGCTCCCTGATCCCCGATCTGGAAGGCATCAGCGAAAATATTCGCGTCATGAGCATCGTTGACCGCTATCTTGAACACGATCGCATCTATATTTTTGAGAACGGTGGCGATAAACGCGTTTACCTCTCTTCCGCAGACTGGATGACGCGCAACATCGATTATCGAATCGAAGTGGCGGCACCGCTGCTGGACCCGCGATTGAAGCAACAAATTCTTGATATCATCGATTTATTGTTAAGCGATACTGTAAAAGCACGTTATATCGATAAAGAACTGAGCAACCGCTATGTGCCGCGCGGCAATCGCCGTAAAGTACGGGCACAGCTGGCGATTTACGACTATATCAAATCACTCGAGCAACCCGATTAACCTATGCCGATAAACGATAAGACCCCACGACCGCAGGAGTTTGCTGCAGTCGACCTTGGTTCTAACAGCTTCCACATGGTCATTGCCCGTGAGGTTGATGGCGCAATGCAGATCATCGGTCGGCTGAAACAGCGCGTTCACCTGGCGGATGGCCTGGACGCTAACAATATGCTCAGCGAAGAGGCCATGGAGCGCGGGCTAAACTGCCTGTCGCTGTTTGCTGAACGTCTGCAGGGTTTCACCCCGTCGAGCGTTTGCATTGTTGGAACCCACACTCTTCGTCAGGCCTCGAACGCCACGGAATTTTTAAAGCGTGCGGAGCAGGTGATCCCCTACCCTATCGAGATCATTTCAGGCAATGAAGAAGCCCGACTGATTTTCATGGGTGTGGAACATACTCAGCCCGAAAAAGGCCGCAAGCTGGTGATCGATATCGGCGGTGGCTCTACCGAGCTGGTGATTGGCGAAAACTTTGAGCCGCATCTGGTCGAAAGCCGCCGGATGGGCTGCGTCAGTTTTGCCCAACTCTATTTCCCGGGCGGGATCATCACCCGGGAAAACTTCCAGCGTGCGCGCATGGCCGCGGTTCAAAAGCTGGAGACGCTTGCCTGGCAATATCGACTCCAGGGCTGGAACGTGGCGCTCGGCGCTTCAGGTACAATCAAAGCCGCACATGAAGTGCTGGTGGAGATGGGCGAAAAAGACGGTTTTATCACCCCGGAGCGTCTGTCGATGCTGATGGAAGAGGTGGTCAAGCATAAGAGCTTTGAGGCGCTGAGCCTGCCTGGGCTATCTGAAGAGCGCAAAGCGGTCTTTGTACCGGGTCTGGCCATCCTCTGCGGCGTGTTCGATGCGCTGGCCATCCGTGAGCTACGTCTGTCTGACGGCGCACTGCGCGAAGGCGTGCTGTATGAGATGGAAGGTCGGTTCCGTCACCAGGATATTCGCAGCCGTACCGCGCAGAGCCTGGCGAATCAGTACAACATCGATCGCGAGCAGGCGAAGCGGGTGCTGGAAACCACTACTCATATGTATGAACAGTGGGAAACCCAGAACCCGAAACTGGCGCATCCGCAGCTGGCGGCTCTGCTTAAGTGGGCGGCGATGCTGCATGAAGTCGGGCTGAACATCAATCACAGCGGGATGCATCGCCACTCGGCCTACATTCTGCAAAACAGCGATCTGCCTGGCTTTAACCAGGAGCAGCAGACCATGATGGCTTCGCTGGTACGCTATCATCGCAAAGCCGTTAAGCTGGACGAATTGCCACGCTTTACGCTGTTCAAGAAAAAACAGTTCCTGCCGCTGATCCAGCTGTTACGTCTGGGCGTGCTGCTCAACAACCAGCGCCAGGCGACAACCACGCCGCCGACGCTGACGCTCACCACGGACGATAACCACTGGACGTTAAGCTTCCCGCACGACTGGTTTAGCCAGAACGCACTGGTGCTGCTGGATCTGGAAAGAGAGCAGCAGTACTGGAGCGCCGTTACCGGCTGGTGCCTGAAAATTGAAGAAGAGCACTCCCCGAACGTCGCCGCGTAATCTCCTGTCAGGCGCTCTTCATGAGCGCCTGTTTCGACAGCAACGTCTCCAGCCGTACGGGCTTACCGATTAAATAACCCTGGAAGTAATCAATCCCCAGCGCCTCCGCGGCGCAACGGATCTCTTCGCTCTCGACATACTCCGCCACCACCAGCATTTTCTTCATCCGCGCCAGATGGCAAATCGAAGCCACAATCTGATAATCCAGGCTGTTGCTGACGATATTGCGGATAAAGCTGCCGTCGATTTTAAGGATATCGGCATCCACATTTTTTAAGCGGGCGTAACTGGCGTAGCCGGTGCCAAAATCATCAATAGCAATCCGGCATCCCATCTGTTGCAAATGATTCATCGTCTGCATGGCCAGCCCGGCGTTGCAAAAACTGCTGCTCTCGGTGATCTCAAAAATAAGCTGCCAGCTCTCAATGCCATAGGTTTGCAGCATGCGGCCCACCTCAAGAGGCAGTTGTGCCCGGCAAACGGATGACGGCGACAGATTAATGGCAAATCGCTGACCCGGCAGGCTCTCCCGGTTATCGGCCATAAACTGCAGCGTCTTCTCCACCACCAGCATATCGATACGCGAAGAGAGGCCAAACTCCTGCGCGACGGGCAGGAATACATCGGGCGATATCAACTCCGCGTCATCATTTTGCAGCCGGAGCAGCACCTCGTGATAGTCATCCCCGCGGATCCCCTGTACGGGCTGTGCCAGCAGGGTAAATTGATCTTTTTCCAGCGCGCGTTGCAGGCGACTCATCATCGCGACTTTGTCTTTCAGGCCACGTTGCAGATTTATGGCGCCCCGCTGCTCCAGGTTTTCGGGGTGATTGGTTGCCAGGGAGAGATCTGCAATGGTGCCCAGCTCACCCAGCAGAAGATAAAGATGCACAACCGGGGAACGCACGTAGCAATAGCTGATTCCCACCTGCGGCTGGAGCGGCATCCCGTCCCAGAGAAAGCGGAAACGCTTGATATGCAAATCCAGCTCGTCAATACGGGACTGATAAGACTCGGTATTCAGCCGTAATACCAGATCGTGCCCGGACAACTGATACACACACTCATCCGGCTGCAGACAGCCGTTAATCCACGCGGCCAGTTTCTGTTTGTACTGGATACGGAGTAATAAGCCGTAGTTGCGCCCCAACATCTCCAGTTCCGGCATGCGCAGGAAGCAGAGCACCGACCAGGGTTTTTTCCCCAGGGCGCGAGTGAGCGCCCGCAGGTTGGGCATGTGTACCACCGGGTCGAGAAATGCCAGTCGTCTGGCGCGATTATTAATCGTCCGCTGACGCGTCGCCAGCATCGCCATGTAAACCACCACAAAGGTAAAGACCAGATAGCTGGAGGTGGTGATGGTGAGCTGAATGTCATAGCCCTGCGACTGGGGAATATAGCTGTCAAAAAAGTGAATAGAGACAATCAGCACCGGGGTCCAGATGAGGGACATCAGCTTATAACCGAAGCGCATCGATCCCCATAGCATTACCGGCATCAGCAGCGACAGGGTGTAATTGGTACTAAAGATGGTGCTGTTTTCGGTGATGGGCCACAGGAGCAAGGCCAGCAGCGCGCTGGTTGCCGCTGTCCAGATAACCACTTCCATTACCGTGACTTTACCGTCGATTTGGCCCTTAATCTGCGACATCAGGCTTCGCAGGCAGCGGGGATGACGGAGGGTGCGGATGATGAAGTAGCTGAAAGGCACGCCCGTCAGGCAGCCAACGAGCAGGGCCTGATAGTTAATCAGCGAACGAATCCCGGAGGGGCTGAGATTTACCAGGTCAAACCGCGTCTCATAGACGCCAAGGTAGATGGCGAACTGAAACAACAGCAGAAAAATCGTGGCCGGACAAAACATTTGCCAGAACAATCGCTGCCCCATCAGCCGTGCGTCGCCATAGGCGACCCTGTTACGGCGGGGGGCGAAGACCCGATATCCGCCCCAACTGAGGGTTATCGGAATCATGAAATGGCCAATAGCCATGGCAGTTTCGTACCCGCCTATCGAGGGGTAATAGCGAACAAAGAGTGCAATCACTATGCCCGGCACAGCCGCCATGCCATAAAACAGCATCAGCGACAGTAAGAATGCCAGCGGCATGTAATAAAGCACGACCGGGTTTCCGTTAATCTGGGCGTAGGTGGTGGCAAGACGCGCAACAGGCAGCAGCACGATCGGCAAGATCAACGGCAGTGCCCACCAGCGGTCTTTGTATATTTTGTATAAGGAGAAAATAGTCATAGATGCCATAGTTAACCCGCTCATCCAGGGGCAGTTCAGACAGGCATCCAACCTGACGACATAGTCGTGCGGGCAAATAACACTTACACGAAGGAGCAAAGATTTTAGTAAGCCAGGGCGAGCAAGATTTGACTTAAATCAAAGATATTATTACCAGAAAAAAATATTCACATTTTTTAACGCTACTTTTGTGCGATTTATCAATGGCGTAAATAAAGTAATTATTATACATAACAACAAGTGAATTATCGTTGACGTAATTTTACAATCCGAATAATTGACCCCTGTGGCCCCCGTATGCCTTAATGGCATATCGCCCTCAGGGTATTTTCAGGAACACTATAGTGAGTCAGGCCACACGTATGCGGAAACGACATCGGTTTAACACTCGGATGACGCGTATCATACTGCTAATCAGCTTATTCTTTTTTGTGGGCCGCTTCGTTTACTCCTCCATTGGAGCCTGGTATCACCACCAGGAGAAAAAGCAGGCGCAACAATCCAGCCTCTCGGGCGAATATGTCGAACGTCCCTCCACGACAATTAATTAATCCGGTTGTTTTTACGGGCTAATTAAATTATTTCACGGTTTGTAATAATCGAATAATTTCGCTGATACCTTTACTCAGTACTTTATCCTGACGCATGACGATCGCCAGTTGGCGCTGTAAAACCGGCGTAAGCGACTGCACGCATAATCCCTGCCGGTCTTCTGCACACGCTACCGCCATGCGTGGAATAATGCTGTACCCCAGCCCGACGCGCACCATGCGCTTAATTGCCTCGATACTGCCGGACTGCATTACCGGTTCCACTTGCACAGCGCTGGCCTGGAACCAGGCGTCGATCACTGCCCTTGTGCTGCTCCCGGCACCAAAAGCGATAAATGGGTGAGCCTGCAGCTCCGTTGCGTTCAAAGTGGTAAACAGCCTCTGCTGATCGGCTGCGGCAATAAAAACAAACTCTTCATCCATCACCGGGGCGATCGCCAGGGCCGAACCAGTAGCGGGTAAGGTCACCAGGCCCAGATCGAGACGGTTCTCTTCTATGGCACGAACGATCTCCAGGGTGTTGCCTGTGGTGACCCCCACCCGCAGCAGGGGATGATCCTGACGGAGCTGCTGCAACAGCGGCGGCAGAAGATGGATGCAGGCCGTCGCCCCCATCCCGATTGTGATCGTTCCGCTCACCTCCTGGCTGAACGCGGCCACCGCCCGGATTGTCTCCTCCACCGCCTGCTCAATACGTTCGCCGTGGGTGAATAACGCCAGCCCGGCCGCCGTGGCTTTGACGCCCCGCCCGGTACGCTCGATTAACCGCGCCTGCAAAAACTGCTCAAGCTGGCGGATCTGCAGACTGACCGCCGGTTGCGAAATCCCCAGCACATCCGCAGCCGCAGAAAAGCTGCCGCGCTGAACGACCAGTCGAAAGGTCGCCAGCTGTCCCAGATTCAGCGTCGTCATCACAAAGTTTCTCTTATAGGAGCCATAAACGCACCGGCCTGCCAGCATCCTGATGCGCGCGATATGCTCAGGATAACTGTCTGATGGAATGAAAGATAATGAAAAACCTGGCCCTGCCCCGCGCGCTCCCCCTTACCACGGGTTGTAACCAGCTTATCAACTGGGGGATCTCTTTTTATATGCCGGGCACATTCGCCCGGGCAATCACGGCCGATAGCGGCTGGTCGTCACCAGCGATCTATTCGGGCCTGACTCTCGCCATGCTGGTGATGGCCGCCCTCTCGCCGTTTGTCGCGAACCTGCTGGCGCGAATGGGAGGGCAGCGCGTGGTGATGATCGGCTCGCTGCTGATTTCCGCCAGCTGTGGAGTAATGGCCTACGCTCACTCGCTTGTCACCTGGTACGCGGCATGGATTGTGGCCGGCATTGGCATGCGTCTGTCGCTGTACGATGCGCTGTTCGCGGCGCTGGTAACTCTTTACGGGCAACAGGCGCGGCGAACTATCTCACGCGTCACGCTGGCTGGCGGGCTGGCCTCGGTCGTGTTCTGGCCGCTGGGCGATGCGCTGCTGACGATCATGAGCTGGCGGAGTGCACTGCTGGTCTATGCCCTGTTCGGTTTGCTGAGCGCGGCATTAACCCTGTCGATACCTCATCACACCCGCCCGACAGGACGTAAACCGGCCCCACCTACCGGGGGACAGGATCGACGCAACGGCTGGCTGTATGCCACATTTATTGCGCTGATCACCTTTGTCTCTAACGGCACCTCCACCCACCTGCCGGAATTTATTGCCAGCGTGGGGCTGCCGGTTACCGTCGGCATGTTATGGGGCATGGGGCAGACCGGGGCGCGCTTTCTGGAGGTGGTTGCCGGGGCAGGACTCACTCCGCTGCGCCTGACGCTGCTTACCGCCCTCGCCATGCCGGCCTGCTTTCTGCTCGGACTGAGCAGTACGCTCCTCCTATGGTCTGCCGCCGGTTTTGTGCTGGGCTATGGGGCGATTAACGGGCTGGTGACTATCGTGAAAGCCACGCTGCCGCTGCAGCTATTTGCGCCTGAAGAGTATGCCCGACGCACCGGGGTGCTGCTGATCCCCGCCCAGTTGATGGCAGCGGCCTCCCCGCTGGCCTACGCATGGTTGAACCGGGCAGCAGGGGTTATAGGCGGGATGTGGGTATCGTGGGGGCTAACGCTGGTGATTGCCGGACTGGCGGTGGCGATTGTAAAGGGTCAGACCTCGCAGAGTGAAGCGGGCATCCCTGCCCTCAGCGACTAAAGTACAAAGCCACCGTCAATGGTCAGGCTTGTGCCGGTCATGTAGCCGGACGACTCACCGGCAAGCCATGCCGCCAGCGAGGCGATCTCGTCCGGCTCCCCCATCCGCTGCAGCGGAATGCTTCCGACGATCTGCTCCGCCATTCCGGCGGTCATATCGGTGGCGATGGGACCCGGCTGGATGTTGTTGATCGTAATACGTCGTGGCGCCAGATCCAACGCGAGGTTCTGCACCATCGACGCCACGGCCGCTTTACTCATGGCATAAACACTGCTGCCTGCATGACCGGTACGTACCGCGGTATTACTGCCGATGGTGATCACCCGTCCGCCTTCGGCCATCTGTTTCACCGCCGCCTGAATGGCGAGGAAGACGCCGCGCACGTTGACGGCCAGAGTGGCATCCAGATCTGCCAGCGAATATGCTTCAATGGTCCCGAGACGTAACACGCCCGCATTGACCACCGCGACATCCAGCCTGCCGTACTGCTGTAACGTCGTATCCACTGCCGCCTGGATAGCCGCCGCGTCTGCGCTGTCGGCCTCAATGGCTATCGCCTGCCCGCCCTGACGTTCAATTGTAGAGACCAGCGCCTGCGCCCGGTCCGGGCGTGATACCCAGGTGACGGCAATCCGATAGCCCTCCTGCGCCAGTCGCACCGCAATGGCCGCCCCAATCCCGCGTGCGCCGCCGAAAACCAACGCCACTTTTTCGTGATTCATGATGGTGATCCTCCTGTTTGCTTTAGCACCCAGATGGATGCCTCTGCAGACACCATGCCAGCAGACCCTGCCCCGCGCTTGCGTGGAATGTATCGCACTGTATCCGCGACGCCCTGCTTACGCAGCCATACAAAAAAGCCGCCCGCAGCAAACAGACCCGATACATAAAAATGGTTTTCTGTATCTGTCGCCATTGATGACCTGATGAGGAGATACCCGAATGATGCGTCAAAATTTATTGCTCACTCTGTTCGCGCTGACGTCTGGCTGCACCTGGGCCGCGCCGTTAAGCGGGCTGAGTGCCGCGGATGTTAACGGCCCTGCCGCCGTCGCACCGCTCGAACAAACGCAGCCCCCGGCGAAGCTGATTGTCGATCCGCCGCTGGCTGGCCCGCTAAGTAAAGGCGCGGTCTTTATTCAATACCGTACAGAGAACATGCGCATCGAACCCGTATTCGGACCCGAAGCGCTAAAAGTGACACCGCGCATCGGCCATATCCACGTCATCGTGGATGACAACCCCTGGCACTGGGCCGACGCCAGCGGTGAGCCTGTCATTCTGGTGGGACTCCCCGCGGGTCATCACAAGGTGACCATTATTCTTGCCGACCCAACCCATAAGCCTGTTGACCGTAAAACCATCGAATTCACCGTGCCGCCGCATGCTGCGGTTATGCACTGAACACAACCCCTTACCTATTTTTGAGGATTTGAACCATGAAAACATTACTGATTGCTGTTCTGGCCTTCTCTGCTGCCATGGCATCTTCCGCTTTCGCTGCCCAGGAAATTAACCAGCCTCAGGGGCTGCAAAAAATTGGCACCGTTTCTGACAGCAGCGGCGCAACGTCGCTCGCGGATCTGGAGGCGAAACTGCAGGCCAAGGCTGCCAAAGCAGGTGCAGGCGCGTTCCACATTACCTCAGCCGGGGGAAACAACACCCTGTCAGGTACCGCCGATATTTATCGTTGAGGCTTGACCATGAAAAAACGCTTTATTCATTCCCTGGCAGTGGGCCTGCTGCTGGCTACGGCCAGTGGTACGGCGCTGGCGAATACTAAAACCGTGGTGCTGGTGCATGGCGCTTTTGCCGACGGCAGCAGCTGGAACCGGGTTATCGACCAACTGCAACGTCAGCATACCGAGGTCATTGCCGTTCAGCTGCCGCTCACGTCGCTGAAAGAGGATGTCGCCGCCACCCAACGCGCCATCGCCCGGGCTAACGGCGATGTGGTGCTGGTGGGGCACTCCTGGGGCGGCACGGTGATCAGCGAGGCGGGCAACGATGCGCGGGTCAAATCACTGGTTTATGTGGCGGCATTTGCCCCGGATGCCGGCCAGTCAACGGCGGATCTGGCGGGGAGCTATCCCGCCCCGCCGGGCAGCGCAGGTATCGTTAAAACCGCCGACGGTTTTCTCTATCTGCCGGGCAAATCGGTACGCCAGGACTTTGCGCCAGACCTTAAAGCGGCTGAGCAGAACACGTTGACCGCTACTCAAGGCCCGATCCGTGCAGATGCCTTTGCGGAAAAAGTTACCCACGCGGCCTGGCGTGATAAGCCGAGCTGGTATGTGGTCAGCAAGAATGACCGGATGATCAACCCGGATCTGGAGCGGGCCATGGCGAAAACGATTCATGCCAAAACAAAGGAGATAGCGGCAAGCCATGTATCGATGGTGAGTCAGCCGGAAGAAATTGCCCGGACGATTGAGCAAGCGGTGAAATGATACCGGCGAAAAAAAGCCCGCAGGATGCGGGCTTTAATCATGACGAGATTATTGGGCGGGCGTTATTCCCACTCAATCGTTGCCGGTGGCTTACCGCTGATGTCATACACCACGCGGGAAATACCGTTAACTTCGTTGATGATGCGGTTAGACACGCGGCCTAAGAAGTCATACGGCAGATGCGCCCAGTGAGCGGTCATAAAGTCGATAGTCTCAACCGCACGCAGGGAGACAACCCAGTCGTACTTACGGCCATCGCCCATTACGCCTACAGAGCGAACCGGCAGGAACACGGTGAACGCCTGGCTCACTTTGTTGTACAGGTCGGCTTTGTGCAGCTCTTCGATGAAGATCGCGTCTGCGCGACGCAGCAGGTCGCAGTACTCTTTCTTCACTTCGCCCAGCACGCGCACGCCCAGACCCGGACCCGGGAACGGGTGACGGTAGAGCATGTCGTACGGCAGACCCAGCTCCAGGCCGATCTTACGCACTTCGTCTTTGAACAGCTCACGCAGCGGCTCAACCAGACCCATCTTCATCTCTTTCGGCAGGCCGCCCACGTTGTGGTGAGATTTAATGACGTGTGCTTTACCGGTGGCAGAAGCCGCAGATTCGATCACGTCCGGGTAGATGGTGCCCTGTGCCAGCCACTTCACGTCTTCCAGCTTCAGCGCTTCTTCGTCGAACACTTCTACGAACACGCGGCCGATGATTTTACGTTTGGCTTCAGGATCGTTCTCGCCTGCCAGCGCGTCGAGGAAGCGCTTCTCGCCTTCTACGTGAACGATGTTCAGACCGAAGTGGTCGCCGAACATGTCCATCACCTGCTGGGCTTCGTTCAGACGCAGCAGACCATTGTCCACGAAGACGCAGGTCAGATTCTTACCAATGGCGCGGTGCAGCAACATCGCCGTCACGGAGGAGTCAACGCCGCCGGACAGGCCAAGGATCACTTTGTCATCACCGACCTGCTGGCGAATACGTTCCACCGCATCGTCGATGATTTTGGCTGGCGTCCACAGCGCTTCACACTGGCAGATATCGCGAATAAAGCGATCCAGCATGCGCATACCCTGACGGGTGTGGGTCACTTCCGGGTGGAACTGCACGCCGTAGAAGCGTTTTTCTTCGTTGGCCATAATGGCAAACGGGCAGCTCTCGGTGCTGGCAACGGTCACGAAGTCGGACGGGATAGCGGTGACTTTGTCCCCGTGGCTCATCCAGACGTCGAGCAGCGGTTTGCCGTCGGCGGTCAGGGAGTCTTCGATACCGCGGATCAGCGCGCTGTCGGTCTGAACTTCAACCTGCGCGTAGCCGAACTCACGTTCGTTGGATGCTTCAACATGGCCACCAAGCTGCATCGCCATGGTCTGCATGCCGTAGCAAACGCCGAATACCGGCACACCGGCTTCAAACACGTACTGCGGGGCGCGCGGGCTGTTGGCTTCGGTGGTGCTTTCCGGGCCACCGGAGAGGATGATACCGCTTGGATTGAATTCGCGAATCTGTGCTTCCGTGACATCCCACGCCCACAGCTCACAGTAAACGCCCAGCTCACGGACGCGACGCGCGACCAGCTGAGTGTATTGCGAACCGAAATCCAGAATGAGAATGCGATGTTTATGAATATTTTCCGTCATTGACGCTAATTCCGAGGCAAGTGAAACAAAATCGCCCGGCATATAGCCGGGCGTGGAAACTTATCAGGAGCCCATACGGTAGTTCGGGGACTCTTTGGTGATGGTCACGTCATGAACGTGACTTTCCTGAATACCCGCGCCGCTGATACGCACGAATTCGGCTTTGGTACGCAGCAGGTCAATGGTACCACAGCCGGTCAGGCCCATACAGGAGCGCAGGCCGCCCATCTGCTGGTGAATGATCTCTTTCAGGTAGCCTTTGTAAGCCACGCGACCTTCGATACCTTCCGGCACCAGTTTGTCGGCAGCGTTATCGGTCTGGAAGTAACGGTCAGAGGAGCCTTTGGACATCGCGCCCAGGGAACCCATCCCACGGTATGATTTATAAGAACGGCCCTGGAAGAGTTCGATTTCGCCCGGGGATTCTTCCGTACCGGCCAGCATGGAGCCAACCATCACCGCTGCCGCACCGGCAGCGATCGCTTTAGCGATGTCGCCAGAGAAACGGATACCGCCATCAGCGATAACCGGAACACCGGTGCCTTCCAGCGCTTCTACCGCGTCGGATACTGCGGTGATCTGCGGAACGCCTACGCCGGTAACGATACGGGTCGTACAGATGGAGCCAGGGCCGATACCCACTTTCACCGCGCTGACGCCAGCCTCGGCCAAGGCACGTGCGCCTGCGCCAGTGGCCACGTTGCCGCCAATGATCTGCAGGTCAGGGTATTTTGCACGGGTTTCACGAATGCGTTGCAGCACGCCTTCTGAGTGGCCGTGAGAGGAGTCGATCAGCAGCACGTCAACGCCTGCGGCAACCAGCGCATCAACACGCTCTTCGTTGCCCGCACCTGCGCCAACCGCAGCACCGACGCGCAGACGGCCATGCTCGTCTTTACAGGCGTTCGGTTTACGTTCTGCTTTCTGGAAGTCTTTAACGGTGATCATGCCGCGCAGGTGGAAGCTATCGTCCACAACCAGCGCTTTCTCAACACGTTTTTCGTGCATTTTGGCGAAGACCACGTCGCGGGATTCACCTTCACGCACGGTGACCAGACGCTCTTTCGGCGTCATATAGACGCTGACCGGCTGGTTCAGGTCGGTGACGAAACGCACGTCACGGCCAGTAATGATACCTACCAGTTCGTTATCGGAGGTCACAACCGGGTAGCCTGCAAAGCCGTTACGCTCGGTCAGCGCTTTCACTTCGTGCAGGGTCGTGGTTGGCAGAACGGTCTGTGGATCGGTAACGATGCCAGATTCATGTTTCTTCACGCGGCGAACTTCTTCCGCCTGGCGCTCGATAGACATATTTTTATGAATAAAGCCAATGCCGCCTTCCTGAGCCAGGGCGATAGCCAGGCGCGCTTCAGTCACGGTGTCCATTGCCGCGGAGAGCATAGGAATGTTCAGGCGAATGGTTTTGGTCAACTGCGTGCTGAGGTCGGCAGTATTCGGCAGAACGGTGGAGTGAGCGGGAACGAGGAGGACGTCGTCAAACGTCAGTGCTTCTTTAGCGATACGTAGCATGGGCAATATCTCTGACCTGGGTGGTTAAATATTGCCGTGGCATTATACAGAGCGTAACCGATTGCATCTACACTTTTTTATAAAAAACGCTTGCGATTGCCTCTTATCAGGTTACTATCGACTGAATAACTTGCTGATTTAGAATTTGATCCCGCTCACATGTTATCCTCCCAATCCCCCTCAATTTATACTGTCAGCCGCCTTAACCAGACGGTCCGTTTGCTGCTTGAGCAGGAAATAGGCCAGGTGTGGATCAGCGGAGAGATCTCCAATTTCACCCAACCGGCATCCGGTCACTGGTACTTTACCCTGAAGGACAATACCGCCCAGGTGCGCTGCGCGATGTTCCGCAACAGCAACCGCCGGGTGACCTTCCGACCGCAGCACGGGCAGCAGGTGCTGGTACGCGCCAGTATCACCCTGTACGAGCCGCGCGGTGATTATCAGATTATCGTTGAGAGCATGCAGCCAGCGGGTGAAGGGCTTCTGCAGCAGAAGTATGAGCAGCTGAAAGCCGCGCTGTCCGCGCAAGGGCTGTTCGATCAGCAATATAAAAAACCGCTTCCCTCCCCTGCCCACTGCGTGGGGGTGATCACCTCGAAAACCGGCGCCGCGCTGCACGATATCCTGCATGTGCTGAAACGCCGCGACCCTTCCCTGCCGGTCATTATCTACCCGACTGCGGTGCAGGGCGACGATGCGCCCGGGCAGATTGTTCGCGCCATTCAGCTCGCCAATGCCCGTCAGGAGTGTGATGTGCTGATCGTCGGGCGCGGCGGCGGCTCGCTGGAAGACCTGTGGAGCTTTAACGACGAACGCGTGGCGCGGGCGATTTTTGCCAGCCAGATCCCGGTAGTCAGCGCCGTCGGGCACGAGACCGACGTCACCATCGCAGATTTTGTCGCTGACCTGCGCGCACCCACGCCCTCTGCCGCGGCAGAAGTGGTGAGCCGTAACCAGCTCGAGCTGCTACGACAGATGCAAAACGGCCAGCAGCGCCTGGAGATGGCAATGGACTATTTCCTTGCCAACCGCACCCGTCGCTTTACCCAGCTTCATCATCGTCTGCAGCAGCAGCATCCCCAGCTGCGTCTGGCGCGTCAGCAAACCGTGCTGGAACGTCTGCGCCAGCGGATGAACCTCGCGGTGGACAATCAGCTTAAACGGGCGGGGCAGCGCCAGCAGCGCACCACTCAGCGCCTGAATCAGCACAACCCGCAGCCACGCATCTACCGGGCGCAAACCCGTATTCAGCAGCTGGAGTATCGTCTTGCGGAGAACCTGCGCGCACGGCTGAGCAGCACCCGCGAGCGCTTTGGTAATGCGGTTACCCATCTGGAAGCCGTCAGCCCGCTCTCGACGCTGGCGCGCGGCTACAGCGTGACCACCGCGACCGATGGCAACGTACTGAAGCAGGCTAAACAGGTCAACGTCGGGGATGTGCTTACTACCCGGCTGTCAGACGGCTGGGTGGAAAGCGAAGTGAAAGGCGTGACGCCGGTAAAGAAAACGCGCGCGCGTAAAAAAGCGTGATCAGGGTTTGCCGTCAGGCGTGACGGCAAGCAGCGCCCAGGACAGTCCGGAAAAAATGGCCAGCGCTACGGCTGCGCCTGCCATTCCCAGTAACAGACCAAACACCACGGCGCCGACAACCTGTCCGGCTGCCAGCATCAGGAAAGCCATACTGACCCCCACAGCCGGTGACGGATGGGCGATAGTCGCGCCCTGCACCAGCAGTACGCCGGACAAAATAACGTATCCCGCCCCGCTCATCGCCACCACCGGCACCAGCCACCAGGCAAACCCTTCACTTAACGCCAGAACCAGCAGCGAGGCGGCCATAAAAATCTGCGAAAGCCGGTAAACGCCCCGCATCCCGATACGTTTTGCCGCACTCCCGGTAAACACGGCAACGATCCCTGCCCCGCCGCTCACCAGCCACAGAACCCGCGTCACGGCGCTATCAAGCCCGGTATGGCTCGTGAGCAACTCCGGGCCAAAACTCCACCAGGCGGCGCTGGCAACGCCGCTCACGAAAGTAATCATTAACAGCCGGTACATGCCCGGCTTGCGAAGCAACCCGCGCCAGGATGGCAGTTGTTCTCGCTTGCGCGTAGTCCGCCCCGGCAGATAACGCCACGCTGCCAGCAGGCAGAACAGTGCCAGAAGGGCAAAGACGATACAGGCCGCACGCCAGCCTCCCGGCATAAAAAACAGAACCGGCACCGAGAGGATGATCCCGGCGCTTGTTCCGGCATTAATGACGGTGTTCACCAGGGTCTGGCGATCTGGCGCAATGGTGTCATCTACGGCTCCGGCAAGCGCGGGTGAGGCCAGCCCCGAACTTAGCCCGGCAATAAATAACCCTGTCGCAAGGGCGAGCGGCTGCGCCGAGAATGCCAGAATAAACAGTCCACTCGCTGCCGTGACGGCTGCCAGCAAAGCCGGTACGCGGGGACCAAAGCGGTTAGTGAGTGAAGAGGCAAAGAATACTGACAGGCAATAGGCCGCATAGCTACAGGCGGCAATCCCTCCGGCAATCTGGGGTGAGAAAGGGATGGCCTGACGAATATCGGGCAGCATCAGACCCCAGGAAAATCTCGCCATGCCATACGTCACCGCGATTAATGAGAACCCGGTTATACCCAGTGCGATCGGTCTGTTCATTACGCCCCTCTCTTTGCCCGCAGTAAAAACCTAAACGCTGAGAAGGCGTTATGCCAGTTTTTACCGGTACGAATACTCTGACTTCTCTCCGCCTGCGGCGTCATCATTTACAATTAACGTGTTTCTTTTTTCGGCATTGCCAGAAACAGGAGAGAAGCATGACCCGAATTCACAGCGTGATCCCGCCGTATATTCTTCGTCGTATTATTGAAAGTGGCTCTGAGCCGCAGCAGCGTTGCGCCCGCCAGACACTGACGCATGTACAAACGCTGATGGCACATATGCCAGGTAAACCCGCTGCGCCGCACGTTAATAAAACCGGGCAGCTGGAGCGTGATATTTATGATGCAAAACAGACCCAGGAACTGCCGGGCGCTCAGGTGCGTTATGAGGGACAGCCGTCAAATGGGGATATTGCCGTCGATGAAGCCTATGATTATTTAGGTATCACCCATGATTTTTTCTGGAAAAATTATCATCGCGACTCGCTGGATAATAAAGGGCTGATACTGACGGGCACCGTTCATTATGGGCGGGAATATCAGAACGCTTTCTGGAATGGTCAGCAGATGGTTTTTGGCGATGGTGACGGCGAGATATTTAACCGCTTCACGATTGCCATTGACGTTGTGGCACATGAACTTAGCCATGGCGTAACCGAAACCGAAGCCGGGCTTATCTACTTTGAACAATCGGGTGCGCTGAATGAGTCATTATCTGATGTTTTCGGCTCGCTGGTGAAACAGTATCACCTGAAGCAAACGGCCGACCAGGCCGACTGGCTGATAGGTGAAGGGCTGCTGGCGGAAGCGATCAATGGCAAAGGGCTGCGATCGATGTCAGAACCAGGAACCGCCTATGACGATCCCCTGCTCGGCAAGGATCCGCAGCCCGGGCATATGAAAGACTTTATCAAAACGCGTGAAGATAACGGCGGCGTGCATCTTAATTCGGGCATTCCTAATCGCGCGTTTTACCTTGCCGCGACGGCCATTGGCGGCTATGCCTGGGAGAAAGCGGGTTATGCCTGGTATGACACGGTTTGCGATCGACAGCTGGCGCAAGATGCGGATTTTGACGCCTTTGCGAAACTGACGGTAGCACACGGTGAAAAGCGATCGGGTGGTGACGTCGCAGCAGCCATTGAGCAAGCCTGGAAACAGGTGGGAGTGTTGTAAATGCAGGTTCCCGAACTGACGGATGACGCGGTGGTTGAGCTGGCGCGTGAAGGCGGCGTGGCCTATATTCCCCATCTCAGCGGGTTACGGCGAATCGCGCTCTCGACGCTTAGCAGCACGCAGCGCCAGCGCGTGGTGAACATACTGGAGCAGGCTATTCCACGGGGAGAGCCTCCCGGCCAGCGATCATCAGCCGGTGGTGGCGACCAGCGCTATTTTCGCATCCAGATAATCTGGACCCGGCACAATCAGGCGCAATACACCGACATCATTGTGCTGGTTCCCGAGCAGGAAGCGCCAGAGTCGCTGGTCGAACTCTGGCAAAAAGGCGAAGGCTGCGTCTGCGATTAAGCGTCAGCCCTGACGAACGCCACGCGTTTTTTCGAGATCAAACCGTGGCCGTTCTGGCAGAAATAATCCACCGCACCGCAGGCCTTTAATACCTGGAGCGGCTGATGGCACTCCGGGCAGCGCGCTTCCAGGGCGATATCTTTATGGCAATTCTCGCAGTGCGCCACACCGTTTTGCGGTTCAATCTCCGCATGGCAATCCGGGCAGGTAATCGACATGATGACTCCTTTAAAGGACATTCAGTTCTGCCCTGATATTACCACGATGCGTTTAGTGGGAGCCACGTAGCTGTTGCTGTAATGTCAGCAGGATTTCTACCTCTTCCAGCCTGCGCTGCGTCGTACGGCTTACCTCGTCAGGGTCGCGTGCAAACAGGCTATGCTCTCCCAGAATATGCTCCGCCAGACAGCGCGCATAAATCGTGCCACCAAAACGCCAGGACTGAACCTTATCGCCCTCGATCAGCTCAAGGACATCCTCCGCCCCGCGCCGGTCGTGGCTGATTACGCGTCCGCCCCGCAGATGCAGCCGCAGCCCTTTTTGTCCCCCGGCCGGCCCGGCATATTTGTTCAGCCAGATATCCACCGGCACGCCGCCGATCTGCCCCTGAAGATGCGCCTCGCCTTCCGCCGTGGTCAGATCGCCTTTTGCGATATCACGCCCCAGACGATCTCTGGCAGTTATTACCTGCAAAACAATATCGCCATTGCCACCCAGGTAACGCACCGTTTCGCGCATCATCGCCAGCACGTGCGTCCCGATATCCAGGATCACCCCGTCAGGATGGCGCAGCGTTCGGGTATCCGGTTCCCCGGTGGCAAAATTGAGTGCGACAGGCTCCCCCACCGCGTTAAACCCGCTCGGCTCCTGTAAAAAACCTTCGATGCGGACGATATCGGAAAAAGCCCCGACCAACCCCAGCTGCACCAGATTAAGGCGCGCCATCCAGTGATCGAGTGCCAGCACCCGGGCGGCCGCCTCTGGCCTTGCCAGCAGCGTTTTCAGCCTGGCGATTTGGGTGAGCGTCGCGACAATCGGCTTTTCAACCACAATGCGCGGGATGGAGGAGGCCAGCGCCACCTCAAGCACCTCAAGATGCTGCAGCGATGCGGTAGTGATAAACAGCGTATCGAGGGGGCGGGTAAGAAGGTCGGCAAGCGAAGGACAATGGGTGACGCCATCAAGCCTCTTTGCCGGCTGGATATCAAACCCCAGACAGCAGAGGGAAGCACCAAAGGTGGTTTGTAGTGCGGGTAAGTAGGCGGTTTCAACCACCGCGCCGAGTCCAACAAACCCAATCTGCATATATCACCTCTGTATTAGCAAGGCCGGAGCGTAACGCACGCCCCGGCCAGCAAAGGCAGATATCAGGCGTTGGTTACCGGTTTCGACTCATTTTTCGTCTGGGTATTTTCCAGCATACGACGCACCGGAACAATGAGCACCATCAGCACGGCAGCACAAATCAGCAGCGCGATGGAGCAGCGTGCAAAGAGATTCGGCAGCAGATCCAGCTGATCGGCCTTCACGTGACCGCCAATCAGACCCGCCGCCAGGTTGCCGAGGGCGCTGGCGCAGAACCACAGGCCCATCATCTGGCCACGCATTCTCTCCGGGGCCAACAGCGTCATGGTCGCCAGGCCAATCGGGCTGAGACAGAGTTCACCGAGGGTCAGCATCAAAATACTGCCCACCAGCCAGAACGGTGACACCCCTGCCCCACCATTATTGAGGACGTTCTGCGCCGCCAGCATCATCAGGCCAAAGCCCCCTGCCGCACACAAAATACCGATCACGAACTTGGTGATGCTGCTCGGGCGAATATTGTTGCTCGCCAGCTTCGGCCAGGCCCAGCTAAAGACCGGGGCCAGCAGGATAATGAACAGGGCGTTGATCGACTGGAACCACACTGCCGGGATTTCAAAATCACCGATCATGCGGTTGGTATAGTCATTTGCAAACAGGTTAAAGGAAGTTGGCTTTTGTTCAAACGCAGACCAGAAGAAGGCCGCGGACACCAGCAGGATAAAGCAGACCAGCAGTCGGGCGCGCTCTTTACGGTTCAGACCGGCAAACATGAACAGCCAGATGAAGTAGAGCGCCACCGAGGCGGCAATCACGTAGACCAGCACGCTGGCCACCGCGACCGGGTTAATCACAATCACGCCCTGCGCAATCAGAGTAACAATAATCGCAACACCTGCCGCCAGCGCCAGTAACCAGGCGCCCACGCCGTTTTTTTTCACTACCGGGCTGTTCCAGGTGGAGTCCAGCCCCACTTCGCTGTCGTAGCGCTTCATCGACGGTACGGCAAACAGGCGGAAAATGACCAGCGCCACCAGCATCCCGATGCCGCCAATACCAAAGCCCCAGTGCCAGCCGTGGGATTTAATCAGCCAGCCGGAGATCAGCGGCGCGATAAACGACCCCATGTTGATGCCCATATAGAACAGCGAGAAGCCGCCGTCACGACGCGCATCGCCTTTTTTATACAGCGTGCCAACCATCACCGAGATACAGGTTTTAAACAGACCCGAGCCAAGGACGATAAACATCAGACCGATGAAGAACAGGTTGTTACCCATCACCGCGGAAAGCGCAATCGACAGATGGCCGAGGGCAATCAGGATCGAGCCGTACCAGACTGCTTTCTGCTGGCCGAGCCAGTTATCCGCCAGCCAGCCGCCCGGCAGCGCGGCCAGGTACATGGTCCCGGCAAAGATACCGACGATAGCAGAGGCATTTTCACGGGCCAGCCCCATGCCGCCGTCATAGACGGTGGCCGCCATAAACAGGATCAGGAGCGGACGAATACCGTAAAACGAGAAGCGCTCCCACATCTCTGTGAAGAATAGCGCGCCGAGTGGATAAGGATGGCCGAAGAAAGTTCGGCTTTCGTTTTTATTAACAGAGGATTGCATAATGCTCCTGAAATGAAGTGTCGTCGTGCTTGTTAACACCGGGTCTCCGCCGCCCGGTTAGCGATCGGGTGGCTTTTTTACATCCGGCGAAATGTTATTTAACCATTTGATAACCTGAAGCAACTTTTGTCCAGCCCCTATACCCCCACCAAAAGATGAAAGTTCGACAATCGTCTTATTTTCTGGATTTTCTGTTGGATAAACATGAATAGTGATTGACATCACATCAATAATTATTCGTTGCAGAAAGGCATAAAAAAACCCGCGACAGGCGCGGGTTTTCAGCAGAGCAGCAAGGATTATTTGCTTTTCTTGATATGTTTAATCAAACGCTTACGCTTACGCATCTGGTTTGGCGTCAGGGTGTTGCGCTTGTTAGCAAACGGGTTATCCCCTTCCTTGAACTGGATACGGATCGGCGTACCCATTACGTCCAGCGATTTGCGGAAGTAGTTCATCAGGTAGCGTTTGTAGGAATCCGGCAGATCCTTCACCTGGTTACCGTGAATAACCACGATAGGTGGGTTATAGCCCCCTGCGTGGGCATATTTCAGCTTCACGCGACGACCACGCACCAGAGGTGGCTGATGGTCTTCTGCCGCCATGGTCATGATGCGGGTCAGCATCGCGGTGCCAACACGACGGGTGGAGCTGTCGTAGGCTTCGCGTACGGACTCGAACAGGTTACCTACACCGCTGCCGTGCAGAGCAGAGATGAAGTGAACGCGGGCAAAGTCGATAAAGCCCAGACGGAAGTCCAGCATCTCTTTGACCTGCTCACGCACGTCGTTGCTCAGACCGTCCCACTTGTTGACGACGATAACCAGTGAGCGCCCACTATTGAGGATAAAGCCGAGCAGGGAGAGATCCTGATCGGAGATGCCTTCACGGGCATCGATAACCAGCATCACCACGTTAGCGTCTTCGATCGCCTGCAGGGTTTTGATTACCGAGAATTTTTCTACCACATCGGTGATTTTACCGCGCTTACGCACGCCCGCGGTGTCGATCAGAACGTATTCACGTCCGTCACGCTCCATGGGGATGTATATGCTGTCGCGGGTAGTACCCGGCATGTCGTACACCACCACGCGGTCTTCACCGAGGATACGGTTGGTAAGTGTGGACTTACCTACGTTTGGACGACCGACGATTGCCAGCTTAATCGGCAGATCCTGCGGGTTGAAGTCGTCTTCCGGCTCCTCTTCGCCCTCTTCGCTTTCTTCGAACTGCGCCCAGTATTCGGCGTCTTCATCGACTTCTTCAGGCGGGTTGATCTCGTCAACGTACGGCAGCAGCGCGGTTTCCAGCAGGCTGGTCACGCCACGACCGTGAGAGGCGGCGATCGGGTAGATATCGCCCAGACCTAATGACCAAAAATCGGCCATCGCCTGATCGGCATCGATACCGTCAGTTTTGTTCGCGACCAGGAAGGTGGCTTTTTCGCGTGAGCGCAGGTGCTTGGCGATAGCAGAGTCAGCAGGCATCAGGCCCGCACGTGCATCCACCATAAACAGCACGATGTCTGCTTCTTCAATTGCCAGCAGGGATTGTTCCGCCATGCGGGTTTCAACACCATCTTCTGTGCCGTCGATACCGCCGGTATCGATACAGATGAACTCACGACCTTCCACTTCTGCACGACCGTACTTACGGTCACGCGTCAGCCCCGGGAAATCCGCAACCAGCGCATCACGGGTGCGGGTTAATCGGTTAAAAAGAGTGGATTTTCCAACGTTCGGGCGCCCGACAAGCGCGACCACAGGTACCATGTTTAAAGCCTCATAAAATTCGATATCACGTCGCGTATGCGGCGTTTTTTAAAAAATCAAAACGGCCCCTGAAGCAACAGGAGCCGTTGAGTATACTACAACCGCGGTGATTAACGCGTGATCGCGTACAGCGTACCGTCTTTTGCCTGGATCAGCAGTTTGCCGTCAGCCACCACCGGCTCGGTCAGGAAACCGGAACCGTCGACTTTCTCCTGGGCGACAAAACTACCGTTGCTCGGGTCGATCCAGTGCATGTAGCCTTCGCTATCACCCACTACCAGGCTGCCGTTATACAGCGCCGGTGCGGTCAGCAGACGGTGCAGCAGATCGCTTTGCGTCCACAGCGTTACGCCGCCATCGGTGCTCAGCGCCAGCAGGCGATCGTTCTGATCGACCAGATAGATGCGGTTGCCATCCACCACGAAATCGTTCACTGAACCCAGCTCACGTTTCCACATCACCTGGCCGCTACGCAGATCCATCGCGGTCAGGTTGCCGTTATAGGCAAGGGCGTAAACAACGCCGTTGACGATAACCGGGGTGGTATCCACATCGCTCAGACGGTCGATTTCGGTCGGACCGGTTGCCTGAGAGATACGCTGCTGCCAGATCAGCTGGCCCTGCTGCATCAGTACGGCGTTAACGCGACCGTTATCGCCGCCAACAATGGCCGCACCAAACGCAGTGGCGGGGGCAGATTCACCGCGCAGGGAGAGCGCAGGCATATCCAGGTTAACGGTCCACTTCACCGCACCGTCAGCTTCATTCAGTGCCTGCAGCTGACCGTTAGCGGTATGGACCAGCACCATGCCGTCGCTGACGACCGGACGAGAGAGTGCTTCGCCGGCAACGCGGGTTTGCCAGGCAATAGAACCGTCGCTGGCGTTAAGGGCATAAACCTGTGCCTTTTCGCTGCCGATATAGACATGACCACCAGCGACCGTCACACCACCTGACAGCAGGGCTGGCGTGCGTGACAGCCAGCCGCTTTTTTCTGCCAGGTTAATGGACCACACCTCTTTGCCGTCATCGGCATTCATGGCTTTTACCGTGCCTTTGCGGTCAGCCGCATAGACAACGCCATCTGCATATGCCGGATGCAGGTTGGAATAGAAATCGCCAATACCATCACCCACGGACGTGCTCCATGCGGTAGACGGTGCAAACTGGTTTTCAACCGTCGGCAGTGGCGACATGGTGACAACATCTTCTTCGCCGCTGAACAGTGAACAGCCGCTCAATAACGTAACGGAAAGCAGTCCTGGCAGAAGTAATTTACGCAATTGCATCGGGTCCCTCTCAGACGGACAAATTATTTATTTTCATCTGCATCATTTCGCTCAGCGCTGGCGAGGCGTTGCTTTTCACACCCGCTTCCCATGCGCTGCGCGCGCCTTGTTTGTCGCCTTTGCTCAGCAGTGCTTCACCGCGCAGGTCGGCAACGATGGAGGCAAAACCTTCACCTTTGACGGTGTCCAGGGTTTTCAGCGCTTCGTCTGGTTTCTTCTGCTGCACCTGAATACGGGCAAGACGCAGGTTGATGAGCGCTTTCAGGTTATCGTTGCCTGCGGCTGCCAGACCCTGCTGCAGCTGGGCTGCCGCTTTGTCCAGCTCGCCTTTATCAACGAACTGCTGAGCGACTTCCAGCGAAGTCAGTGCGCCGTAGGTGTTCTTGTTATCTGCGGCAAATTTCTCTGCCGCCGCCAGGGTTTGTGGCTGATCGACCTGAATGGCGCTCACGGTATTTTCATACTGTAAGGAGGAGCCACGCGCGGAATCGATCTGATGACTGTTCCAGTAACGCCAGCCCACCAGGGCACCAACACCTAAAATGACCCCAACAGCCAGCGCTTTGCCGTTTTCAGCAAAGAAGCGTTTAATCGCATCAACCTGGTCGTTTTCGTTCTCGTACATTTCCACGCAGTCCTTCTCCTTAGCCCAGTAGAGTGCGCAAGTGCGCCGCAACGCCATCCTGCGTTACTGTTGTTTGCTCACCAGAGCGCAGATCCTTCACTACCACTTCGCCGTTAGCCACTTCGGACTCGCCAAGTACCAGTGCGATGCGCGCGCCCCACTTATCGGCACGGGCGAACTGTTTCTTAAAGTTGCCGCCGCCGTGGTTGGTCATCAGCTTAGCCGCAGGCAGCGCATCGCGCACGCGTTCGGCAAGCTGCATTGCCGCAGACTGCGTTTCCGCGCCTGAGGCCACCAGGTATATATCGACAACAGGATCGGCTTTAAATTCCGGATTAACTGCCTGAACTAACAAAACAAGTCGCTCAAGACCCATGGCGAAACCAACAGCAGGTGCCGGACGGCCGCCCAACTGCTCTACCAGGCCGTCGTAACGACCGCCTGCACAGACCGTTCCCTGTGAACCCAGGCTGGTGGTAACCCACTCAAACACGGTGCGGTTGTAGTAGTCCAGACCACGCACCAGGCGTTGATTTACGGTGTAAGCAATACCGGCAGCTTCCAGCAATTTGCACAGACCGGCAAAGTGTTCGCGGGAATCGTCGTCGAGATAATCGCCGAGGGCGGGTGCGTCATTCAGCAGTGCCTGTACGTCCGGGTTCTTGGAATCCAGCACGCGCAGTGGGTTGCTGTACATACGACGCTTACAGTCTTCGTCCAGCTGCTCTTTATGCTGCTCGAGGAATGCCACCAGCGCGTCGCGATAGTTTGCACGGGCTTCAAGAGAACCGATGGAGTTCAGCTCCAGTGATACGTGATCGGCGATACCCAGCGCACGCCACCAGCGGGCGGTCAGCATAATCAGTTCCGCGTCGATATCCGGCCCTTGCAGACCAAAGGCTTCGACACCCAGCTGGTTAAACTGGCGGTAACGGCCTTTCTGTGGGCGTTCGTGACGGAACATTGGGCCGATATACCACAGGCGCTGCTCCTGATTGTACAGGAGACCATGTTCGATGCCGGCGCGTACACATCCCGCCGTACCTTCTGGACGTAAGGTCAGGCTGTCGCCGTTACGATCCTCAAAGGTGTACATCTCTTTTTCAACCACGTCGGTGACTTCACCGATAGCGCGTTTGAATAACGGGGTCTGCTCTACAATCGGCAAACGGATTTCGCTGTAACCGTAGCTGCCGAGCACCTGCTTGAGGGTGCCTTCAATGCGCTGCCAGATGGCGGTCTCGGCAGGCAGATAATCGTTCATGCCGCGAATGGCTTGAATGTTCTTTGCCACGTTTGTTCTCTTTCTATAGACAAAAATGAACCCTGGGGTTCATAACCGAAGGGTTCAATCATACACAGGAAGCGAACCGCTTCCCATCACGTTATTTTTCGACTTGTTGCACGCTGATGCGCTGCGCTTCGTCCAGCATGGTGGCTTTAGCACGGATGCGGGCTTCAAGCTGATCGATCATGTCGTTATTATCCAGACGATCTTTGCGGACGCCATCTTCATAGAGACCACTTTTCTTGTTGCCACCCGTGACGCCCAGCGTCGACACCAGCGCCTCGCCCGGACCGTTCACCACACAACCGATAATCGAAACATCCATCGGGGTGATGATATCTTCCAGACGCTGCTCAAGTGCATTCACCGTACCAATGACATCGAACTCCTGACGCGAACAGGTCGGACAGGCGATAAAGTTGATGCCACGGGAACGAATACGCAGCGATTTCAGAATATCGAAACCGACTTTGATCTCTTCGACGGGATCGGCGGCCAGCGAGACACGCAGGGTGTCGCCAATGCCTTCATTGAGCAGCAGACCCAGGCCAATCGCCGATTTCACCGCACCGCTGCGCGCGCCGCCGGCTTCGGTGATCCCGAGGTGCAGCGGCTGATCGATCTGCTTCGCCAGCAGACGATAAGATTCAACGGCGAGGAAAACGTCCGACGCTTTAACGCTGACCTTGAACTGATCGAAGTTCAGACGATCGAGATGATCCACATGACGCATGGCCGATTCGAGCAGCGCCTGCGGGGTCGGTTCGCCGTATTTTTCCTGCAGATCTTTTTCCAGCGAACCGGCGTTCACGCCGATACGGATGGGAATGTTCTTGTCGCGGGCGCAATCAACTACCGCGCGGATACGCTCTTCGCTGCCGATGTTGCCAGGGTTGATACGCAGGCAATCGACGCCGTATTCCGCTACCTTCAGCGCGATACGGTAATCGAAGTGAATATCGGCTACCAACGGCACGGAGACCTGCTGTTTGATGAGTTTGAACGCTTCTGCCGCATCCATAGTGGGCACAGAAACGCGAACAATATCCGCGCCTACACGTTCTAACGCTTTGATCTGATTGACCGTCGCAGCCACATCGGTGGTACGGGTGTTGGTCATCGATTGAACGGCGATAGGAGCACCATCGCCGATTGGCACATTCCCGACGTAAATACGTTTCGATTTTCTACGTGGAATAGGAGCCTGGTTATGCATGAAAAATCTCCCGCGTTGCCCGTCTGTTACTTACTGTGCTGCTGATTGTTCGGCATTGAGGGTCAGACGCGCAACCTGGTTAGTTCTGATAAAACGGCTCAGATCGACAGGTTTACCCTGGAACTGGATCTGGACCGCTGCCGGAGCACCAATCTTGAGCTTATAAGGCGCCTGGCCTGCCAGATTTAACGTGCCGTCCTTACGCTGGAGGCCGCTGAACAGCTTTTTGCCGGTTGCGTCGGTCACTTCCAGCCAGCAATCAGCGTTGAAGTTCATTACCAGTGCGTTCGGGTCAGCCGGTGCAGCCGTCACGCCCGCCGGATCGGATGGCAGAGGCTGAACCGCATTATTCGCCGTTGTTGCCGGTGCAGTCTCAACGTTCGCCTGAGAAGGGGAGACGACGGCACTGTCAGCCGGAGCCTGAGCGGTTTGATTAACGGCTGGCGCAGCAGTCTGCGCCGTTGTGGTATCCGGGGTATTGGCCGTTGCTGCCGGCGTTTCGCTGGCCGTTGCTGAGGTGTCGGTATTCAGTGGGATGCTTTGAGCGCCCTCGCCCGCTGAATTATTCAGCTCGGCGGAGGACTGATCGGCCATGGTGGTGATCTCTTCCTGCTGCGCTTTGTGGTTTTGCCACCACCAGGCGCCCGTCAGACCGATAACCACAAACAATACCAACCAGGTAAAGCTCATCAACCAGCCATCACGTTTTTTACGACGTTTGCCCAACGAAAAACTCTGCATCGGCGCGACTTTTGCCGCTCTGACCGGTGCCTGTTTTTCCATCATTGGCAGCAGTTCTTCTTCAGGAATATGCACCAGTTTCGCATAGGAGCGGATATAACCACGCAGAAACGTAGAAGCAAGTTCGGCAGGTGCCTTATCTTCTTCAATATCGCGGACCGTGGAAACCTTCAGACATAAGCGTTCCGCAACGGCTTGCTGGCTGAGTCCGAGTTGTTCACGGGCGTTACGTAGACGAACGCCAGTGGAAAGTGCTGCATTTTGGTCGTGAGTGGCTTCAGTATTCATTCGCTACAACTAATGGTACGTGAAAATTGAGGATCCTGGCGCCGGTGAGTCACAATGCCACCCGCACCGCGAAACTTCTGGTCAGTTAACCTTAGTCAGACAGCACAACACTGTCAGGTTTTGGTTGACAGAAGCGGCTTGTCAGTGAGGTTAAACTGTTGTTGCGTCGTTACATACTGCCTTAAAGTCATATAAAACGCACCGTAATTATTACCCATTCACCGGCGCAATGACTGTTTATTCGCATCTTACGCTGTCACGGCGCAGATAATGCGCCGGGACAGCATAATAATTACACGGCCTTGACGGCGATAGCCTCGCCCTGCATACGTTTACGCAGCGTGCGCTTGGTACGGTCGATAACATCACCGGCCAGCTGACCACAGGCAGCATCAATATCATCACCACGGGTTTTACGCACAATAGTGGTAAAGCCGTACTCCATCAGCACCTTGGAGAAACGGTCGATACGGCTGTTCGAGCTACGGCCATACGGCGCGCCCGGGAACGGGTTCCATGGGATCAGGTTGATCTTGCACGGCGTATCTTTCAGCAGTGCCGCCAGCTCGTGCGCATGCTCGGTACCGTCGTTGACGTGATCCAGCATGACGTACTCAATGGTGACGCGTCCCTGGTTGGCATTGGACTTCGAAATATAGCCACGAACCGAGTTCAGGAAGGTCTCGATATTGTACTTTTTGTTGATCGGCACAATTTCGTCACGGATGGTATCGTTCGGCGCATGCAGAGAGATGGCCAGCGCGACGTCAATCATGTCGCCGAGCTTATCCAGCGCAGGCACAACACCTGAGGTGGAGAGGGTCACGCGACGTTTGGACAGGCCAAAACCGAAGTCATCCAGCATGATTTCCATGGCTGGCACCACGTTGGTCAGGTTCAGCAGCGGCTCGCCCATCCCCATCATCACCACGTTGGTGATAGGACGGGTGCCGGTTACTTTTGCCGCGCCGACAATTTTCGCCGCACGCCAGACCTGGCCGATGATTTCCGAAACACGCAGGTTACGGTTAAAGCCCTGCTGCGCCGTGGAGCAGAACTTACACTCCAGCGCACAACCGACCTGGGAAGAGACGCACAGCGTGGCGCGGTCATCTTCCGGGATATAGACCGTTTCAACGCGCTGATCGCCGACGGCAATCGCCCATTTGATGGTGCCGTCAGCTGAACGCTGCTCTTCCACCACTTCCGGTGCGCGGATTTCAGCCACGTCTTTCAGCTTGTTACGCAGCACTTTGTTGATGTCAGTCATGTCATCAAAATTGTCGCTGCAATAGTGATACATCCATTTCATGACCTGATCGGCACGAAACGGCTTCTCGCCCATCTCTTTGAAGAACTCGCGCATCTGCTGACGGTTCAAGTCCAGCAGGTTGATTTTTCCATTTTTATTTGGAACCGCAGGAATGGCGACTTCGGAGGTATTAACTAATTCAGACATAATATATTCCGGCCTCGTTGTTACACGTTATGGCCCGTGGAGGGTTGAAAAGAAACGCCCCGGTAAGCAGTCTGCTCATCCGGGGCGTTGCATTGTACAAAGTCTGGCGCAGGGATGCCACGTCTGCACGTGGCATTTACGAAAATAATGTGTAAACGAAACCGTTAGATTAACGGGTACGTGGACACACTTCGCCTTCTGCGAAGAAGAAAGCGATTTCACGCGCAGCAGATTCTACAGAGTCGGAACCGTGGGTGCCGTTCTCGGTGAAGCTGTCAGCGTAATCTGCGCGCAGAGTACCTGCCAGAGCGTTATCCGGGTTGGTTGCACCCAGCAGATCGCGGTGACGCTGAACGGCATTTTCGCCTTCCAGTACGGATACCACGATTGGGCCAGAGGTCATGAATTCAACCAGGCCGTCGAAGAATGGGCGACCTTCGTGCTCAGCATAGAAACCGCGAGCCTGCTCAACGGTCAGATGCAGCATTTTGGTGCCAACGATTTTGAACCCTGCCGCTTCAAAGCGAGCAAAGATGCTGCCAATAACGTTTTTTGCCACCGCGTTTGGTTTGATGATGGAAAAAGTACGTTCAATAGCCATGATTACCTCTGTGATTTGTTCTGTTGTTTTGCATTCATGCGTAAGATATGGCGCGGATTATAATGAGCATTAACGCCATTGCCTATGGATGGATGTAACATTTTTTTAAAATAAGACGAGTTTTAACAACAGATCGTGGCTAAACCCTGTTTTATTTACTGCAATGTAAAATCGACGGTGGCTACCTGCCCTGCCTCATCCATCACCAGCAGCTGGTAATCCCCTGTATTTTCAAGATGCAATGTATACGCCCGCCCCCGCACATTCAGCAGTTCACCATTGAGGAACCACCAGCGCGCCCCCTCGCTTCCACTGGCCAGCAGGGGCAACGACACGCGCGCCTCACCGGGCACGCGCTTAATCACCGCCCCCTGGCGTATGCCTGAGAGGATGAGCGGCGCCGGGAAGGCCTGGCCGAGCGGTGGGCAGGCGGTTGATGCCGCCGGAATGCGCGCAGCCCGCCGTTCCGCCTGCGGCAGCCACGGCTCCAGCGGCAGCGGCCAGACGTCCAGCGTGTGTTGTCGCGCCTGCGGGCAGTCTGCCGCCACGCGTTGACCGCTGTTATCCAGCCAGACAGGAAAACGAATACCGCGGATGCCCTCCTGCTCCGGCAGCAACAGCGTCGGAGGCTGACTCCCCTCCAGCAGCCAGGTTGAGAGGCGGCGACGACAGTTGCTGTCTCCTTCAGGCAGAGACTGCCCCCCCGGCCAGCAAATGACGCCGCGGCTCACCGAGGCCGGGCGCGGATCCCGCGGCAGGCGCGCCTCATCCAGCGCCGAGCGCGATTGAAGCAGGTTATTAACCTGATTTAGCACCGGCACCGCGCTGGCAAAACCAAATTGCCCGGCCACCGGTGTGCCGTCCGGTCTGCCGGTCCAGATCCCGATCACGTAGCGTGCATTCAGCCCTATCGCCCAGGCATCGCGATAGCCATAGCTGGTGCCGGTTTTCACTGCCAGGGGTACCACCTGAGCCAGGGCGCTGTCCGGCAGCGGCTGCGCCTCGTTGGCCAGAATGCGGCGGATGATCCATGCCGCGCCAGGCGAGAGCAGAGGCCGCTCCAACAGCGGATCGTCCGGTTGCAGGCGCAGTTTCCCTGCCCGCCCCTTACGGGCAAAGGCGCTGTATGCGGCAGCGATATCTTCCAGACGCGCCCCGGCACCGCCCAGGATCAGGGACAGGTTCGGCTGAGCGCCCGCCGGAAGCAGCAGCGGTAATCCGGCGTTGCGCAGCATCCCGGCAAACTTCTTCGGCCCGTAGGCTTCCAGTACCTGTACGGCGGGCAGGTTCAGGGATCGCACCAGCGCTTCGCTCATGCTGATCGGGCCATGAAAACCGCTGTCAAAGTTGCCGGGCCGATAATCACCAGTGCGGCGCGGAACATCCTGCAGCAGTGAAGCCGGGTGGATCAGCCCGTCGTCCATCGCCAGGCCATAGACAAATGGCTTGAGCACCGATCCCGGAGATCGGATCGCCGAGATCATATCGACATGGCTGAAACGGCTGTCGTCGTTGATGTCAACCGATCCCACCCAGCCGCGCACCTTCATATCGCTGTGATCGACCACGATCATCGCCAGCGAACTGCGGGGCGGCAAACGAGATTTCCAGTTCAGCGCCAGCTCCTCCAGTTGGCGCTGGAGTGTGGCGTCGAGGGTTGTCACCACTTTGGTGTCACGGCTTTTGCCGAGCATCATGCGCGAGAACAGCGGCGCCAGCTGTGGCATCTGCCGGGGAGCCAGCCATACCGGCTCTTCCTGCGACTCTGTTACCTGCTGCGCGGGCCAGACGCCCTGCGAGGCCATACGTTTGAGAACTTTGTTACGTGCTGCCTCGGCACGCTGCGGCCAGCGGTCCGGGCGCAAGCGGCTCGGGGCCTGCGGCAGAACCGCAAGCAGCGCGGCTTCGGAGTAGCTCAGCTGTGCAGGCGCTTTTCCCAGATAGGCCCAACTGGCGGCCCCCACGCCCTGTAGCGTGCCGCCAAAAGGCGCACGATTCAGATAGAGGGTCAGGATTTCACGTTTGGAGAGGTGCCACTCCAGCTGGAGCGCACGCCAGAGCTGACGCACCTTGCCGCCCACCGTGCGGGAATGGGGATCCAGCAGACGCGCCACCTGCATGGTCAACGTACTTCCGCCCGATATGACCTTTCCGGCGGTAAGATCCTGCCAGGCGGCACGCAGCACCGAGAACGGGTTTACGCCCGGATGGTCCCAGAACCAGCGATCTTCATACTGGATTAGGGCCTCAAGATAGCGCGGCGAGACCTCTTCGATAGTGACCGGATAGCGCCAGATACCGTCGCGATCGGCAAACCGCCACAGCGGAGTGCCCTTTTCATCCACCACCACCCGGGCAGGGTTGACCTCGTGCAGCGGCAGCGGCCACAGGCGATCGGCTGCGATGACGGCAGCCCACAGCAGAAGTAACGCCCCCACCAGCCACAGCCAGCGGGAGCGTAGCCATTTCCGATACCGCACGTTACGGAACGACAATCAGCGGGCCGCTGGCCGCACCTGTTGCCCGCCACTGCGGCACGTACATTGACTCCACCAGCGGTACAGGCACCGTATAGGTCCCCGGCGTGACGGCGCGTGCCAGATAGACCAGCGTCACTGGCTGGTATTCATTCACCGGCACGGCGGCCACAAAGCGATCGTCCCGGAACTCCATATGCTGAATATCGGCCTGTTGCATTTGGTTGAGCAGGTTTTGCACTTCACTCCCGCTCTCCTGCAGGCTGGCACTGCTGCTGGCGAGGTTCTGGTTTTCCAGTTCCAGGCCAGCGGGCAGTAAATCGACCACCAGCGCATCCGGCACATTCTGCGTGGCGGTAACTTCCAGCCAGACCAGCACCAGTTCACCGCTTTTCAAAGAAGAGAGCGATTTACTGCTGCCGTCGGTGGCCAGGAACTGACGTTCAATTTTCAGCACATTAGCTGTAGGTTGCGGTGCCGATTGCGGGTAGCCGCTGCTGTCCAGGCGCACCCACAGCGGCGCAGTGCCGGTATTAGTGACCTGCAGGGCAGCAAGTTGATCGGCATTCAGGTTTTGCACCTGCGGCTTATTACCGCGCATCCCCTCCCCGCCAAGGGTGGTGGTCGCCTGCCAGTCACCCGCCAGCGTCTGCAGGGAACGGCCCGCCAGGAACAGGGCATTGCTCTCCTGAGTCGAGAGCCAGCGCTGGCTGAACGCCTGCTGAGAGAGCGCGTTCAACAGCGTGTTCTGCGCATCTGGCAGCAGGTTGTACTCTTCCAGCAGACTGAGCATCATTGCGTTATCACGCAGCGGACTACCGTAATCGGCCATCCAGGCCTGCGTCTCGCTGCGCGGCGTTTTGATTGCCAGATCCAACGCCTGCTGGCTGCGCGGCGCATCCCCCATCAGCTTCAGCGCCAGTCCCAGTTGCATTAGCGGCAGGCCCGATTTTGCTTGCGCTCGACGCTCCCAAATTTCGCGCAATGCTCCGAGAGGCGCTTTCTGCTGGCGTGCCAGCACCAGCGCGGCATAGGCCTGGATGGCGAATTTGCTGGCCTGAGTATCCTCGCTGTAGCGAACCGCCATCATGCCCGGATCCTGCAGGTAGCGCAGCAGACGGCTGTTGGCATTGTTGATGACGTCAACCGGTACGCTGTAACCCTGCTCGCCCGCACGTACCAGGAAATCGGTGACGTAGGCGGTGAGCCAGTACTCTTCTGGACCGTTTTTATCCCAGAGGGCAAAACCGCCGTCGTTACGCTGCATCTGCAGCAGACGAGAGATGCCGATCTCAATGGCCGCGCGGCGCTTCTCGTCGCTGTCGCCCTTAATACCCAGCGCGCTCAGTTGGGCGGCATTGGTATAGAGCGACGGGAACAGGCCGCTGGCAGTCTGCTCCAGACAGCCATACGGATAGGCCTGCAGCTCACGAATATAGCGGGCCAGATTGAGCGGCGGCGTGCCGCTGAGCAAAAGCTGCCCCTGTAATGTCACCGGTGAGAAATCAGCGAGGTGCTGTTCCGGTGCGTGCCAGCTTTCACCCGGCTTGAGCATCGTACCGCTGTTGACCGTCTGTGCCGGGAACGCCGGACGCACGCCAATTTTCCAGCTTTTCTGTTGCGGGGCAAAGGTTTCGCCCGGCAGCGTCAGCCCGCTCACCTGGGCGGCGATTTCGCCGTCGCCAAAGCCATCCAGCGCTCGCACCGGAATAAACAGTGTTGAACGTTCACCCGCCGCCAGCTGCACCGGCTGCGGCTGGGGCGCTTCCAGTGCCAGGTTGCCGCCTGCGGTCAACGCCACGTTAAGGGTCTGCGGTTTATCAGTGAGGTTGGTCAGATCCAGCGTTAGCCTGGCGTTATCGCCGCTGGCGAGAAAGCGCGGGGTATTCAGTTCGGTAATCACAGGGGCGGCAACCACAACTTTGCTTTCACTGCTGCCAAAGTCATCATCCGTCCAGGCCTGAGCCATCAGACGCAGTTCGCCGTTAAAGTCGCCAATCGGTAACGAAACGGTACCCTCGCCGTTTGCATCCAGTTCTACCGGCTGCGCCTGCTGGGCGATGATGGTGACATGATTTACCGGCGGTTTGCCGCCACGCTTAAGTTCATCGCCATCGCCACCAAAGCGCAGTGACGCCAGGCGTCCCTGGCCTTCAATGACCTGGCCATAGATATCGTAAATGTCTGCGCCATAGCGCTTCTGACCAAAGAACGCCTGCCAGGGATCGGGAGTGACATAATCGGTTATGTTCAGTACGCCACTGTCCACCGCCGAAACCAACACATTGATTTTTTGTGGGGTCGCCCCCTCTTTGACGCTGGCCTTCACCTTGACCGCCAGCGTCTGGTTCGGGCGCATTTTTTGTGGATTTTCCAGCGTAATGCCCAGGCGGCGGCTCTCATCGCCCATCGGCAGATGCAACAGGCCCACCGCCCGTTTTGGCGTAGCTGATTTCGATTTATCGCCAGGGCGCACCACCAGCGTGGAGAGATAGAGATCGTGACGTATCCAGGCTTTATCCACCGGGATGGTCATATCCAGCCCCTCGGCCGGCACATCAATCTCCTTCCACCACAACGGCCCTTCGCTGGATTCGATCATTGCATAGCCTTTCCCTGCCGCCGGGGCAGCGATATGCAGTTTAATCGTATCGCCAGGGCGATAGGTCGGTTTGTCCAGCTTCATCGTCACCCGGTCCGGGCGGGCCGCCCCGGTGCCGTCACTGTTGTCCTGCCAGCTGTAACCTGCCCAGAAGCGCACACTGCTGACCGCTTCATCCGGGGCTTTCACCTCCAGACGATAGGAACCCCACTCTACCGGGAAGCTCACTTTTCCGGTCTCGTCGGCGGCCAGATCCAGCACCTGCTCGCCCTCGTTCAGGTCTTTTTGATCAAACTGAGACTGCCAGCCGTCACTCTCGGACCAGTTCCATGAGTAGTCGCGCCGCTCGCGGATCAGGCGCACCTGCAAGCCAGAGACCGCTTTTTTTGCGCCACTGGCATCGGCGTAAACGATATCAAACCCGGCCTGGCTGTTCTCCTCGACAATCGGCTGATTGACGGTGGTATCGGTGCGATAGTCATAGACCGCTTTGCTGGCGAACTGCGGACGGATGCCCGGCAGCGTACTTGCGGGCCAGACGGCCTGCTCAGCGCGCCGTGTGACCGGACGCCCGCCGGACTCCAGCAGGCTGGCCTGCAAAACAACCTGCAGCGGGGAGTGAGTCTCTTTCCACTGGCTGTCGCTGCTCACCTGTCCGCGTCCCTGGTCATCGAGGGTCAGGTGCACTTCATCAAGGCTGCGGCTCAGGTTCTCTTCGGCAATATCCCCGAACTGGAAGCCCGGCAGTGCGGCCACGGCTTCCCGTAAGGGACGCAGGAAGAGCTGTCCTTGCAGGCTGTTGCCGTTGGCGGGTGCACCGTAGAGGTAATAACCCGTGACATTGAACGCAACAGGATCCTGCGGGGATACCGGCACTTTTTGCCCGGCAATATTGAGCGCCATGCGCTCTGGCATAAAGTCTTCGACGTGGAAATCCCACATCTGATGTTGGCTGTCACCCGTACTGGCGAGAACATGCCACATCCCGGTTTGCGCGCCGCTCTCAAGCGGGTAGTCAAAGCGGTAAAGACCGTTTGCGGGCTGGCTGACCACCGTGCGTGCCACTTGCCCGTCCGGGCGTAGCACTTCCAGCTTCACCGGCTGGTCAGGGAGCGGTTTGCCGTCGCTGTCGCGCAGCAGACCGTTGAGGATCACCTTTTCACCCGGGCGATAGAGATCTCGCGGGCCAAACATAAAGAACTGCTTACTAAAGCCGGGCGCGCCGGAGATAGCAAACTCTGCCAGATCCAGCGCCGGAAGGGTGAGATCCAACAGGGTGGTCTGCCCCTCTTTGCGGGCGAGAAGCAGCGCGGCCTCTTTGTCCGTTTGCAGCATCGCATGGCCATCAGCGTTGCTGGTGGTCTGTGCCAGGGTCTGCCCTTTATTGTTGAGCAGCAGTACCTCAACAGCCGACTGAGTCGCGCCGTTCTCCAGGCTCTGGGTAAAGATATCCAGACGGTTATGGTAGCGGTGGGCGGAAAGCCCAATATCGCTGAGGGTAAAGAGGGTCGCGGCGTTACTGTAGTTGTAATGGCCGGCCTGATTCATCACTGCGATATAGACCCCCGCCTGCTGTAACGGCTTGATATCCGCCAGCGGCAGCAGGAGTTTTTCACGGGTATTGCGGGCCGGGTTAAGGTCGAAACGGCCGGTATAGACCAGCTCCGCCATCTTCAGCAGGTTGTCGGATTCCCAGTTGGTGAGGGAGTTGCGGTATTCCCACTGGCTGACAAAAGCGGCCAGTGACTCAGGTTTAACGCGATAGAAATTTACATCAACGTTGTTGACGTTCAGCGCCATCACCGGCAGCCCTTCCACCACCTTACCCGGCAGCAGCGAGCCGCGGCTGGCGAACCCGACGCTCGGTTCGATATCACGGGTGGTGATCGCTTTTTCGACCTCGCTGCCAAAGGTGTTTTTGTTCAGCGCCAGCAGGTCGCGCTCGACGGTGACCAGCAGCTCGCGGTTCGGTTCCAGATGACGCAGGCGTAGCTCTTTCAGGTTTGGCGCCAGCTCCCATGCCCCGTCAACCTTGCCGCTTTTTTTGTCCACCACATGCACCGTGCGGCTGAAATCCTGGCTGGGATCCAGCGGCACAGAGAAGGTGAGCACCAGCGCGGCGGCACCGTCCAGCTGGATTTCTGACGCATCCAGAAGGGTCAACGCTTTGCCCGCGCTTTGCGCCGCCAGCTTCTCCAGCGTGGCGTTGTCAGGCTTTGCAGGTGCAGCAGCAGCGGTAGAGGTGGAAGCGGTCGCAGTGGCAGGTGCGACAGAACGGGTCTTATCGTCCTTTTCATCGCAACCGACAAGCGTGATGGTGGTAAGCAGCGCTACTGAAAGCGCGGCAAGGCGAAACGGTTTCATCCTTTATCCCTGGCCTTGCGGGCCTGTTGGTCGTCGTCGGGTTAAGTATTATGCGCAAGTTTCATTAATACAAAAGACCCGTTTTCGGATTTGGATAACGCCTCGCAAAATTTTGGTGCCAGATGATATCCCGCTGCTACGGCGATCACAGCCTGTAAGGTTACATGTAACCTTTAACGTCATTTGTTTTTAAAACAACGAGATAGCTGGCTAACTCCGCGTTTACCCTGCTAATTTTAACGCTATGACGCACCCTGAGTGCGCGGTTCAATAAGAGAGAAAGACATGAAACGAGCCGTGAACGCCCTACAAAATTTCGGTAAATCGCTGTACGGACCGGTACTCATCCTGCCTATTGTCGGTCTGTTCATCGCCTTTGGTAACGTACTGGGTAACGGTGCTCTTGCCGGGTATCTGCCGTTCCTGGGCCATCCGCTGATCCAGAGTATCGGCCAGCTGATATCAAAATCTGCCGTCTCGGTGCTGGTGAACCTGGCGCTGGTGTTTGCCGTGGGGATCCCCATTGGTCTGGCGTCGCGAGACAAAGGTTACGCGGCACTGATTGGCCTGGTGACCTTTGTGGTGTTTATCAATTCCATGAACGTGACCCTGAATTTACAGGGCGCGCTGGCCCCTGCGGATCAGATGAAAGCCGCCGGACAAAGCATGGTGCTGGGCGTACAGGTATTGGAGATGGGCGTATTTGCCGGGATCCTCACCGGGGCGCTGTCGGGCTACCTCTATAACAAATATTCCGGGGTGCAGTTTAACGGCGCGATGGCCATCTACTCGGGGCACTGCTTCGTCGCCATTATTATGCTGCCGGTCTCTATGCTGCTGGGCGTGGTGATGAGCGAGCTGTGGCCGTTTGCCCAGAACGGGATCAGCGCCATGGCCTTAGCCATTAAAGGTTCCGGGGCGTTTGGCGTGGCGATTTACGGCTTCCTTGAGCGCATCCTGGTGCCGACCGGCCTGCACCATCTGGTCTATACCCCGTTCCTTTACACCGAACTGGGCGGTACCCAGGAGGTCTGCGGCGCAACCTATCAGGGCGCACGTAATATCTACTTTGCCGAGATGGCTTGCCCGGAGGTGAAGCAGCTCAGCAGCACCGTGGTGTGGGATGCCCGCGGTATCAGCAAAATGTTTGGCCTGCCTGCCGCCGCGCTGGCGATGTACATGACGGCGAAACCGGAGCGTAAAGCCGCGGCTAAAGCGATTCTGATCCCGGCGGCGCTCACCTCTCTGCTGGTCGGCGTGACCGAGCCCATTGAATTCTCTTTCCTGTTCGTCGCCCCGCTGCTGTTTGTGGTGCACGCGGTGCTGACCGGGATCGGCATGATGCTCTTTTATCTGCTGGGCGTTCACGCCATCGGGGCCAACGGCATTATCGATTTCATTCTTTATAACCTGCCGCTGGGCACTGAAAAATCCAACTGGCCGATGTACATCCTGGTCGGGCTGATCATGTTCGTTCTCTACTTTGTGGTCTTCCGCTTCCTGATCCTGCATTTCCGCATGAAGACCCCAGGGCGCGAAGAAGAGGATCAGGAGACCCGTCTGTACAGCAAGCAGGAGTACCAGGCGAAAGGCAGTAATGATGGACTGGGCGAGGCGATTATCGTTGGCCTCGGCGGTCGCGAAAACATTGAAGTGGTGGACAACTGCTACACCCGCCTGCGCGTCACGGTAAAAGATGTCGCCATCATAGACGAGCCGCGGCTCAAGGCGACGGGCGCGAAAGGCATTATCAAGCAAGGTAATAACGTTCAGGTGGTCTACGGGCTGCATGTCAAAAAAATGCGAGAAGCGGTCGAGACGGTTCTCTGAAGGAGATAAACATGATTACACCCCCATTTATTCTCTCTATCGCCGGTGGTGGCAGCACCTATACGCCAGGGATTGTGAAAAGCCTGATGGTGCAGCTGGACAAATTCCCGCTGGCCGAAATTCGCCTCTACGACATTGATGACGCGCGGCAAAACACCATCGCGCCTGTGGTGGAGAAGGTGATTCGCGATCACAGCCAGAGCATTAAATTTATCGTCACCAGCGACCCGGAAGTGGCCTTCAGCGGTGCCCATTTCGTCTTCGCCCAGATGCGTGTCGGCCAGTACAAAATGCGCGAGCAGGATGAGAAGATCCCCCTGCGTCACGGCGTTGTCGGCCAGGAGACCTGCGGCCCGGGCGGGCTGGCGTACGGTTTGCGCACCATCCTGCCAATGGTTGAGCTGATCGACATGGTTGATCGTTATGCCCACGAAAAAGCGTGGATCGTTAACTACTCTAACCCGGCGGCCATCGTCGCCGAGGGTGTGCGCCGCCTGCGGCCAGAGGCCCGGGTGCTGAATATTTGCGATATGCCGGTCGCAGCCATGCGTAACATAGGGGCTATTCTGGGTGTGGATCGCCACAAGCTCGAGGTGGATTACTTTGGCCTGAACCACTTCGGCTGGTTTACCCGGATACTGGTGGATGGCGAGGATAAATTGCCGGAGGTGCGCCGCCATGTCGCCAAATTTGGCCTGCTGACCGAAGATGCAGCCAAAACCGACCCGCAGCACTCGGATCCGTCGTGGGTGAAAACCTGGCGCAACATTAAGCCGATCATGGATAACTTCCCCGAGTATCTGCCGAACCCGTATCTGCAGTACTACCTGATGCCGAATCAGATTGTGGAGCACCAGAACCCGGACTATACCCGCGCCAACGAAGTGATGAACGGTCGCGAGAAAAAACTGTTTGCCGCCGCCGAGGAGTATAAACAGACCGGGATCCTGCCGGATGCGTTCCATGTGGGCGTTCATGGCGAGTTTATTGTGGATGTGGCCCGCTCACTGGCGTTTAACCTGCGTCAGCGCCATCTGGTAATGGTGGAAAACCGGGGGGCGATCGTCAACCTGCCGTATGACGCGATGGTCGAGGTGCCAGCGTATATCACCAGCGAGGGACCAGAGCCGATCCGCATTGGCCGGGTGCCGCTGTTCCACCAGACCCTGCTGCAACAGCAGCTGGCCTCGGAGCAGTTACTGGTCGAAGCCACCATCGAAGGCAGCTACGAAAAAGCGTTGCAGGCGTTCACCCTCAACCGCACCGTGCCGACGATGGAGCATGCCAAAGCGATTCTGGATGAGATGATTGAAGCCAACCAGGCCTACTGGCCGGCGCTGCAAAAAGCGTGGCAGGATGGGGAAGCAGTGAAAAAATAAGGGCTTGCTCGCGAGTTGAACGTGGTCCGCTTGTCGGTGTCAGAAAAAACACCGACAATCCATCAATGGATTCATTAATGGAGGCAACCATGTCCACCTCGTATTTTGTCGCAGCCGACTGGCTGATTGAGCACAGTGATGACCCTGAAGTCCAGATCCTCGACGCGCGCATGGCGCCGCCGGGCCAGGAGCATCGTGACGTTCCCGCGGAATACCGCGCCGGGCATCTGCCAGGGGCGGTATTTTTTGATATTGAAGCCCTCTCCGATCATACCTCTCCCCTGCCGCATATGATGCCGCGCCCGGAAGCCTTTGCCGTAGCCATGCGCGAGCTGGGCGTCAGCCATGATAAGCATCTGGTTATTTATGATGAAGGGAATCTCTTCTCTGCCCCACGCGCCTGGTGGATGCTGAAAACCTTTGGCGTCGAAAAGGTGTCGATCCTGGCGGGCGGTCTTGCTGGCTGGCAGCGGGCTGAGTTGCCGCTTCAGCAGGGCGACGTCTCCCTGCCAGACGGCGATTTTGAAGCCAGCTTCGACGCAGGGGCTATCAAGCGTGTTACCGACGTGCTGCTGGCAAGCCACGAGCAGACCGCACAGATTGTCGATGCTCGCCCTGCCCCGCGCTTCAACGCCGAGGCCGACGAACCGCGGCCAGGCCTCAAGCGCGGCCATATCCCCGGCGCGCTTAATGTGCCCTGGGGCGATTTGGTGTTTGAAGGTGAGCTGAAAACCACCGACGAGCTGCGTGAGATTTTCTCGCGTCAGGGTGTGGATCTGCATCAGCCGATCGTCGCCAGCTGTGGCTCCGGCGTCACCGCCTGCGTGGTTATTCTGGCGCTGGCGACCCTCGGCAAAACCGACGTCACGCTGTATGACGGTGCGTGGAGTGAATGGGGTGCGCGGGACGATCTGCCGGTTGAACCGTCACAGTAATGGATAACCGTCTGGCGACATTGTTAACGCGCGGGGAGTCTCTGACCCGCGCAGAGTATCGCGTGCTGGCCCACCTCACCGAGCATCCGCTGCTGGTGGGCCACATCCGGGTGCGGGAGCTGGCGCAGGCTACGTTCGTCTCCACCGCCACCATCATGCGCCTGTGCCGCAAGCTGGGGTTCAGCGGTTTCAGCGAGTTCACCTGGCACTGCAAGCAGCTGTTGAGCGATACGCCGCACATTGCGGCTGAAGCCAGCCAGACGGCAGAATTACCAGTGCTGTTTAATCAGTTCATCGCCAACTACCAGCAGACCTTCCAGTGGGCGACGCCGGAAAAACGTCGCCGCTTTGCTGAACTGCTGCGGGAAAAAGAGAGCTTCTTTCTTTATGGCGCGGGCTTTTCCTATCTTTTTGCCGAGTACCTGACCAAAAAACTGCAGGTACTGGGCAAGACGGCGTTTATCTCTGGCCCGGGCGACAGCCGCAACATTTTCCTCAGTAATGCCTCGCGCTATCAGGTCTTCATCGCGGTCTCGCGCAGTGGGGAAACAGAGCAGGTGCTGGATAAGGCGCGTATCGCGCAGAACGTGGGCATGACGGTAGTGGCCTTTACCCGCGCCTCAGCGAACACCCTGGCGGGGATGGCGGATCTGCATTTTGCCTTGTACGACGAAGCGGTGCATTTCGCCGCCGAAGCCGCAGGGGTGACGTCGTTTGAGTCGAACCTGGTGCTGCTGATGGATTTACTGCTGCTGGAAGCAACGGGGTGAGTGCTCACCCCGGAAGGATTCAGATAATACGGTTGTTTTTGAAATCACGCAGGAAGCCACCCCAGCGGCGTTCGTAGAACGGCGTGATGTGTTCGGTGATAAAGTGGCTAATGCCCTTCTCCCCTTTGACTACCCGGCAGATATCGATCGGCTCGTCGCCCGGCAGGGTGTCAGTCGCGACGCTGCCCGCGGCCTGAATGATATCGTCGATCTCACCATCCGCCTCGATGCCAATCAGCAACACTGGCTGTTCGTCAGCCTGCTCTTTGATGGAGCAGAGAAACGCGCGTTTGACGGGTTTGATGGTTTGGAAAAGGGTGGTCAGGGAGTCGATCATCTGCGCCGGTGGCTCGGCCACTTCCGACAGCAGCAGCGACTCACCGCCTTCCAGCACCTCCTGGGTACTGAGCGGGTTGCCCTCCTCGCCAATCAGATGACTGATTTCGCGCGGGGTGAACTCTTTTCCGGTCGGCAGTTTGGCGTTCAGAAACAGGGTTTCGCCCAGCGTCATCTCAAACAGCGTGCGTACCGGCATCACCACGAACGCCTGCTCATCTTCCACTGCTTCCTGCAGGGCCGCGAGCGAGGAGAAGAACGGGATCACCGAAGTGCCGTCATCTTTTTCCCAGTGCAGCAGATCCAGCGCGCTGTCCTCAACAACCTGCTCACCTTCCGCGGCGGTGCCAGGCACCCAGACGGTGGACTCCAGCAGCGTGCGGAAAAAGGCCGGACGATGGGCTGGCTCGGTGGCCGCTTTCTCCAGCAGGGTTTCTAATTCGTTTTTGGTTTCTGACATAAAAGTTCCAGATGGTGCATTTGCCCCTCACCCAAACCCTCTTTGCATAGGCAAGAGGGAATATGGACACCCTCTCCCCTACAGGGAGAGGGCTGGGTTGAGGGGGAAAAAGTTACTCAGCCGTCAGCAGGTTCGCAATGGTACGTACGCCCAGACCGGTAGCGCCGGCAGACCACTGCTCGACCGCTGCTTTACGGTAGGTCGCGGAGCAGTCGATGTGCAGCCAGCCTTCGCGATAGTTTTCAACGAAGTGCGACAGGAAACCGGCGGCGGTGCTTGCGCCTGCCGGGTAAGCCGCGCTGGCGGTGTTATTCAGTTCGGCAAAGTTTGACGGCAACTGGTTGCGGTGGAACTCAGCCAGCGGCAGACGCCAGAACGGCTCGTTCTCGGCGGCGGCACTCGCCAGCAGGCGGTTCGCCAGCTTGTCGTCGAAGCTGAACAGCGCGTGATAGTCGTTGCCCAGTGCGGTTTTCGCGGCCCCGGTCAGGGTCGCCATATCGATGATCAGCTCTGGTTTCTGCGCACAGGCGTCAATCAGACCATCGGCCAGCACCAGACGGCCTTCGGCGTCGGTGTTCATCACTTCGACGTTTTTACCGTTACGGTAGCGAATGATATCGCCCAGCTTAAAGGCGTTACCGCTCACCATGTTGTCGGCGCAGCACAGATATAGCTTCACGCGCTTGTTCAAACCACGTGTGATGGCAAAGGCCAGTGCGCCGGTAATGGTGGCCGCGCCGCCCATATCGGACTTCATTGAGTCCATGAACGCGCTCTGCTTCAGGCTGTAACCGCCGGTATCGAAGGTGATGCCTTTCCCGACCAGGCAGGCGAAGACAGGGGCCGCTTTATCGCCGGTTGGGTTGTAATCCAGAGCCAGCAGAACCGGTGGGCGCTCAGAGCCGCGACCGACGGTGTGAATGCCCATGTAGTTCTGCTCGCGCAGATCTTCACCTTTGGTGATGCGGTAAGAGACGTTATCGCCTGCCACTTTGTTCAGCAGATCCACCGCACGCTGCGCCAGCTGCTCAGGGCCTAACTCTTCCGCCGGGGCGTTGATGGTGTCGCGCACCCAGTCAATAATGGTGAGACGGCTGGTCAGCTCTTTTTGCGCTGCCGCGTCAAGGTTAGCCCACTCAATTTTGCGGGTACCTTTTGGGCCTTTGTAGCCCGACGAAAATGCCCAGCTGCGATCCACATCCCAGCCTTCGCCATCGAGGGTAACGTGCTTGATACCCAGACCGTCGATTTTACGGGCCGCGCGCTGAATCAGACCTAAATCGTCGCTGCCGTTAAGGTGCAGGGTAATGCCGTCATTATTGATGCTGTAAGTCGCTTTTTCACCCCAGCGCGCATCGGCTGGCTGAGTAGAGAGCGTAATCTTCATCGATTCGGTCATTTTTATTAATCCTTATTAGCAAACGGGCCGCCTGAAGGCAGCCCATAGAGTCTCTTTCCACTAAATGATTCGCGTTGCGGGACAAAACGCTCTGGCGTTTTGAACAGCGCTTGCGCTGGCCCCGAAGGGGCGAGGCGCAGGCCGAGTAACGCGGCAAGCGAGTGAATCCCCAGGAGCAGAGATAACTCTGTGACTGGGGTGAACAAGCGCAGCCAACGCATCGGCAACGTGAAGCATGACGTGGAAATTATTCTGCTTCATCTAACCAGACTAACAGAATCGCCTCCAGAATTTTTTCATTGGATGCGTTGGGATCGTCGTCAAACTCTTCCAGATCGCAAATCCACTGATGCATATCGGTGAAGCGTACGGTCTTCGGATCGAGATCCGGATTGGCGTCGTACAGCGCCTCGCCGATTTCACGGCTGTCTGTCCACTTCAGTCCCATATTAATGCTCGCGTGCGTGGTTGAGAGTATAACGCGGAAGTTCGACCACCAGATCTTCATCGGTGACGCGCGCCTGACAGCTCAGACGGCTTTCCGGCTCCAGACCCCATGCTTTATCGAGCATGTCGTCTTCATCTTCTGTGCTCTCCGCCAGGGAGTCAAACCCCTCGCGAACGATGCAGTGGCAAGTCGTGCAGGCACAGGATTTTTCACAGGCGTGTTCCACTTCGATGCCGTGACGCAGGGCAACGTTAAGGATAGTTTCGCCAGTCTCAGCTTCCAGAACGGCGCCATCGGGACAAAGGTCCGCATGTGGCAAAAAAACAATCTTTGGCATATTAAACCTCGTCCACGGAGTGGCCTTTCAGCGCGGTACGGACTGACTGATCCATACGCCGAGCGGCGAACTCCTGGGTTTGTTTATCAACGTTTTTAATGGCTTGTTCTATAGCGTCAGCGTCATTGCCTTCTGCGACCGCACCCAGTTGCGCGACGGCATCGTCAATGGCCTGACGTTCAGCGGCGCTTAACAGCGCGGCATCAGCAGTGAGTGCGCTATTCAGGCTTTCCAGCACGCGTGCGGCTTCGACTTTCTGTTCGGCCAGCATACGCGCCTTCACATCCTGCTCGGCGTAGCTCATTGAGTCCTGAATCATAGTGGCGATTTCGCCATCGGTCAGACCGTAGGACGGCTTCACCTGAATGGAGGATTCGACACCGGTCGATTTTTCCATCGCCGTGACGCTCAGCAGGCCGTCGGCATCCACCTGGAAGGTCACGCGGATATGCGCCCCACCCGCAGGCAGCGCCGGAATGCCGCGCAGCGCGAAACGCGCCAGCGAACGACAGTCCTGGACCAGCTCGCGCTCGCCCTGCAATACATGGATCGACATCGCCGTCTGGCCGTCTTTAAAGGTGGTGAACTCCTGCGCGCGCGCCACTGGAATGGTGGTGTTACGCGGGATCACTTTCTCCACCAGACCGCCCATGGTTTCTAAACCGAGGGACAGCGGGATCACGTCCAGCAGCAGCATTTCGCTGTCCGGCTTGTTGCCGACCAGGATATCAGCCTGGATTGCGGCGCCTACGGCAACCACTTTGTCCGGGTCGATGGAGGTAAGCGGCGTGCGGCCAAAGAATTCGCCCACGCGCTCGCGCACCAGCGGCACGCGAGTCGAACCGCCGACCATGACCACGTCCAGCACCTCTTCTGCCTCGACGCCCGCATCTTTCAGCGCGCGACGGCAGGCCAGCAGAGTGCGTTTCACCAGCGGGGCAATCAGATCGCTGAACTGGTCGCGGGTAATTTCACCCTGCCAGCCAGCAACATTTACGGTAACCGTCTGCGCATCGCTCAGCGCAATTTTGGCGTCGATCGCCGCATCCAGCAGTTCACGCTGTACGCGCGCATCGCTGCGATCGGTAATCCCCGCCTGCTCGCGAATGTAGTCCGCCAGCAGGTGGTCGAAGTCATCCCCACCCAGCGCGGAATCCCCGCCGGTGGCCAGCACTTCAAACACGCCGCGGCTCAGGCGCAGGATAGAGATATCAAAGGTGCCGCCGCCGAGATCGTAAACCGCAATCACCCCTTCCTGACCGGAGTCGAGGCCGTAGGCAATGGCAGCAGCGGTCGGCTCATTGAGCAGGCGCAGCACATGCAGGCCCGCCAGACGCGCCGCGTCTTTGGTGCCCTGACGCTGGGCGTCATCGAAATAGGCCGGAACGGTGATCACCACGCCATCCAGCTCACCTTCCAGCGTCGCGGTCGCGCGGGCGGCCAGCGCCTTGAGGATATCGGCGGAAACACGGATCGGGTTTAACAAACCGGCGGTGGTGGCGATCATCGGCAGGCCGTTTTCACTGGCCTGCAGCTGATACGGCAGATGCGGGTAACGGCTCTGGATGTCAGCCAGCGAGCGGCCCATCATGCGTTTTACCGAACTGATGGTGTTGGCCGGATCTTGTGCCGCGTTGGCACGGGCGTCATAGCCCACGCTGTGGCCCTGGGGCTGATAGTGGACCACAGACGGCAGCAGGTGTTGGCCGTGCGCATCCGCCAGCGTCTCAGCCTGGCCGCTGCGTACGGTTGCTACCAGCGAGTTGGTGGTGCCTAAGTCGATGCCTACCGCCAGACGACGCTGGTGCGGCGCGGCACTTAAGCCCGGCTCACTAATTTGTAATAAGGCCATAATTGCTTCCGAAATTAAAAATCGAGCAGCTTTTCTTCGAGTTGTTCAGCACTGCTTCGCAGTTTATCGAGAAAACGCAGCTTGCGCACAGTGTCGGCCGCTACGTCCCACGTCTCGTTATTCAATTGGTCAACCATCTGCTGATGGCGGGTATCGAACATGCCTTTAACGCGCGTAATAAAGCGCTCAAGACGGGCTTCGTCTTTCGCCTGTTCGATCTCATCCAGCTCTTCGCGCAGTTCCAGCTGTTCCATCAGGAAGGCAGTGTCGCGAACGGTGTGTTGCTCACTGGCGAGATCAAAACCGTGGCGCGAGAGCAGATATTCTGCCCGGCTCAGCGGATTGCGCAGGGTTTGCCACGCCTGATTGATGGTCGCAGAGTGCTGCACCGCCGCCAGTTGTTCCGCCTGCGTGCCGCTGGCGAATTTATCCGGATGATACTGACGTTGCAGATCCTGGAAACGGGCCGCCAGCGCCTGAGTATCAATTTCATACCCGGCTGGTAACCCAAAGAGGGTGAAGTAATCCATAACAATCTCAGGGTTAGCTGATTAAAGCAAACCCCACACACAGCCTGGCTGCGGTGGGGTTAGCAGGTGATACGCAATTAAACGTGGAAGCTTTCGCCGCAGCCACACTCATCTTTAACGTTCGGGTTAGTGAATTTAAACCCTTCGTTCAGGCCTTCTTTTACAAAGTCCAGCTGAGTGCCATTCAGGAACTGCAGGCTTTTACCATCGACCACTACCTTCACGCCTTTGTCTTCGAATACGGTATCGTCCACCGCAGGTTCGTCAACAAATTCCAGTACATACGCCATACCGGAACAGCCGGAGGTGCGTACACCCAGTCGCAGGCCGAAGCCTTTGCCACGGTTTGCCAGAAAGGAGCTTACTCGCGCGGCAGCGCTGTCGCTAAGGGTAATCGACATAACAACCTCAACTAATTATTTTGCGTCACGTTTGCTTTTGTAATCCGCAATTGCGGCTTTAATCGCATCTTCCGCCAGGATAGAGCAGTGAATTTTCACCGGCGGCAGTTCGAGTTCGTCAGCAATATCGGTATTTTTAATTGCCTGCGCTTCGTCCAGAGATTTACCCTTCACCCACTCGGTGACCAGGGAGCTGGAGGCGATTGCGGAACCGCAACCGTAGGTCTTAAAGCGCGCGTCTTCAATGATACCTTCATTGTTGACTTTAATCTGCAACTTCATCACGTCGCCACAGGCCGGTGCACCCACCATGCCGCTGCCTACGCTGTCGTCGCTGTTGTCGAAAGAACCCACGTTACGTGGATTCTCGTAATGATCGATAACTTTTTCGCTGTATGCCATGTTGAATTCTCCTTACAAACCGATTAGTGATGTGACCATTCAATGCTGTTCAGATCCACGCCTTCTTTGAACATTTCCCACAGTGGAGAAAGGTCACGCAGACGGCCAATGGAGTTGCGAACCAGTTTGATGGTGTAGTCAATCTCTTCATCGGTAGTAAAACGACCTAAAGAGAAACGGATAGAGCTGTGTGCCAGTTCGTCGGTCATGCCCAGTGCGCGCAGCACGTAGGACGGCTCGAGGCTTGCGGAAGTACACGCAGAACCGGAAGAGACGGCCAGATCTTTCAGGGCCATGATCAGCGACTCGCCTTCAACATAGTTGAAGCTGACGTTCAGAATGTTCGGTGCGCCCTGCTTGAGATCGCCGTTCAGGTAGACCTCTTCCATATCTTTCACGCCTTCCCACAGACGGTTGCGCAGCGTACGCAGGCGCGCCATCTCGGTTTCCATCTCTTCTTTGGCGATACGGTAGGCTTCACCCATACCCACGATCTGGTGAACAGGCAGCGTACCGGAACGCATACCGCGCTCGTGACCGCCGCCGTGCATCTGGGATTCGATACGGATACGTGGCTTACGACGCACATACAGCGCGCCAATGCCTTTCGGGCCATAGATTTTGTGGCCGGAGAAGGACATCAGGTCTACTTTCAGCTGGCTCAGGTCGATAGGCAGTTTGCCCACGCTCTGGGTCGCATCAACGTGGTAGATGATACCGCGTGCACGGCACAGCTCGCCGATAGTGGCGATATCCTGCACCACGCCGATTTCGTTATTAACGTGCATGATGGAGACCAGAATGGTGTCATCACGCATTGCCGCTTCAAGCTCTTTCAGGTCGATGATACCGTTGCGCTGAGGTGCCAGGTAAGTCACTTCAAACCCTTCACGCTCGAGCTGACGACAGGTGTCCAGCACGGCTTTGTGTTCGGTTTTGCTGGTGATGATGTGCTTGCCTTTTTTCTGATAGAAATTGGCTGCACCTTTGATCGCCAGGTTATCGGATTCGGTCGCACCGGAGGTGAAAACAATCTCACGCGGGTCAGCGCCAACCAGCTCGGCAATCTGATTACGGGCGATATCTACCGCCTCTTCAGCATGCCAGCCAAAACGGTGTGAACGGGAGGCCGGGTTACCAAAGTTTCCGTCCAGGGTCAGACACTGCATCATTTTCTCGGCAACACGCGGGTCCACCGGCGTGGTTGCGGAGTAATCGAGATAGATAGGTAATTTCATTGCTCTTTAAACTCCGTACATCGCTTCAATGCAAGGAATCAGGCAACCGGCTGGATGTACGACCGAGTACACGGGGCGCGATGCCCCGGCCTGATTCTGAAATCTTATTATTTTTGCCCTACATAGTTCATGTTGCAGCACGTGCGGCCACCGCAGTTGCTGCACGAAATATAACGGGCAAATTAGGCGCGTAATTTGACGTCGATTGCGTCCTGCGCGCGGGTATTACGATGGGACTCGTGCGAGTGCTGACGACCAGAGACGTCCAGCACTTCCTGGTTGTTAACCAGTTCACCAATGGTGATGTTATTCAGGAAGCCCGTCAGACGGTCGCTCAGATCGCGCCACAGCGCGTGAGTCAGGCATTTATCGCCGCCCTGACAGCCGCCTTTACCCTGGCAACGGGTCGCGTCAACGGATTCGTCAACCGCGCTAATGACTTCGCCAACGGCAATACTGCCCGCGTCTTTACCTAACAGATATCCGCCGCCAGGACCGCGAACGCTGGAAACCAGGCCGTTTTTACGCAGTCGGGAGAAAAGCTGTTCCAGATAAGAGAGGGAGATTCCCTGACGTTCAGAAATATCAGCCAATGGAACCGGGCCCGATTCGGAGTTGAGCGCAACGTCCAGCATCGCGGTCACGGCATAACGCCCTTTAGATGTCAGTCTCATGTCTTACTTAACCTCAAACTCGCCCCTGCCCGGGGATTTTTATTGTAAAGTGGGGGTATTGCATAGCAGGGCCAAGTCTGACATTCCCGACTAATTTGGTCAACTATTTACTTGACTGTTTTAGTCAGGTATTTAACCTTCTGTGCGCTCATTAGTTTTTGCCGGGTAACGCTTCGCTTACCCGGTCAAACGCTCCGTTGGCCCGAACAAACGCAGCGCCGCCGGACATTAGCCTTACTCTTTATTCTTTTGCTCAATCGACGCCAGAATACCGCGCAGGATGTTCAGCTCCTGGCTTTCCGGGCGAGCACGGGTAAAGAGGCGGCGCAGTCGGTTCATCACCTGCCCTGGATGGCCAGCGCGAATAAAGCCGGTGGCGAGCAGGGTCTGCTCCAAATGACCATAGAAACGCTCCAGATCGTCCACCAGCGGGTACGGCGTCTCTTCCGGTGCAGCGTACGTCTCTTTTTCCTGGGTGGCCAGCCACGCCATCCGCACTTCGTAGGCGATCACCTGCACGGCCATCGCCAGGTTCAGCGAGCTGTACTCTGGGTTAGCGGCAATGGCGACATGATAATGACACTTCTGCAGTTCATCGTTCGTCAGGCCCACGCGCTCACGACCAAACACCAGCGCTACCGGCGCATGCTGACCTTCGGCAATGCTTTTCAGCCCGCATTCACGCGGATCGAGCATCGGCCACGGCAGGGTGCGCGAACGCGCGCTGGTGCCGACCACCAGGCTACAGCCAGCCAGGGCTTCATCAAGGGTATCGACAATTTGCGCATTGCCAATGACGTCACTGGCACCCGCGGCGAGCGCAATGGCCTGTGAGTCAGGTTTGACCAGCGGGTTAACCAGCCAGAGATTGGTTAAGCCCATGGTTTTCATAGCACGGGCCACGGAGCCCATATTGCCGGTATGCGATGTCTCGACCAGCACGATTCGGATATTTTGCAGCATAGTTTTTCTGAGATATGAACAATATTTGGTGATGTTATCATAAACGAGAGACAGAATCCGATCCCGCTGCTATACTCTGCGCCGTTTTCGTATCCCCCGTTCTTTAACATCCAGTGAGAGTAACCGATGCAACATCCTATGTTGACCATCGCCGTGCGCGCAGCGCGCAAGGCGGGTAATGTAATTGCCAAACACTACGAAACTCCAGATTCCGTAGAAACCAGCCAGAAAGGCAGCAATGATTTTGTGACCAACGTCGATAAAGCCGCAGAAGCGATGATTATCGAAACCATTCGCAAATCTTACCCGCAGCACACCATCATCACCGAAGAAAGCGGTGAGCACGCAGGCGAAGATCAGGATGTTCAATGGGTTATTGATCCACTGGATGGCACCACCAACTTCGTTAAACGTCTGCCACACTTCTCTGTTTCTATCGCCGTACGCATCAAAGGCCGTACTGAAGTCGCAGTGGTTTACGATCCAATGCGTAACGAACTCTTCACCGCGACCCGTGGTCAGGGCGCGCAGCTGAATGGCTACCGTCTGCGCGGCACCAACGCTCGCGATCTTGACGGCACCATCCTGGCGACCGGTTTCCCGTTCAAAGCCAAACAGCACGCACCTGCTTACATGAAAATTCTGGGCAAACTGTTTACCGAGTGCGCTGACTTCCGTCGCTCCGGTTCCGCTGCGCTGGACCTGGCCTACGTTGCCGCTGGCCGCGTTGATGGTTACTTTGAAATTGGCCTGAAGCCGTGGGACTTCGCTGCTGGCGAACTGATCGCCCGTGAAGCAGGTGCCCTGGTGTGTGATTTCACTGGCGGCCACAACTACATGCTGTCCGGCAACATCGTTGCAGGTAACCCACGCGTTGTGAAAGCGATGCTGGCGAACATGCGTGACGAACTGAGTGAAGCGCTGAAGCGTTAATTCCTGTTTGTCTTGCCCGGATAGCGCGCAGCGATCCGGGCCTACGCCCTTCTCTCTCTTCACGTGGAAGGGGGCGATGTGAGGGCATCAGCCCTCACATCATTAAAACGGCCGCATCCCTCTGCCCACCGGCACCGCACTGATCCACATCATCACCGCCGCGACCAGCAACACCACCCCACCGGCTAAGGCCAGCGTAGTCCACCCGACCTGACGCCACAGCACCGGCGCTTTATTGCCGCTGAGTCTGACCGCCAGTTGACGAAAACCGTGTACCAGCAACGCCAGAGAAGAGATCGTCAGCCCCGTTCCCGCCGCCATCGCCAGCGCCGAGGCCACGCCCCAGCTGAACACGCCAATCACTTTACTGAACAGCAGCACCATAATCGCCCCGGAGCAGGGCCGCATGCCCATCGACAGAACGATCATCGTCCGTGCACGCCAGTCGTTAGCGCGCTGGATCTGCGTCGGACCGGGCAGATGTTGATGGCCGCAGCCGCAGTGTGCGTCATGGACATGATGCGGCGTAAAGGCTTTGAAGGTGGGTTTACGCAGCAAGATGCGCAGCTTTTTTAGCGCCCGCCAACAGAGCATCAGCCCCAGCACGCCCACCAGGGCATAGCTCCCCTTCTCCAGCCAGAAGCTGCTCATATGCAGATCCCGCGCCGGAAGCTGCAGCAGCGTTAACACGCCCACGACCAACGCGATCGCCACGCCCCCCTGTAATAAAGAGGAGGCCAGGGTTATGCCAATACTCGATTTCAGTTTTGAAGGATGAGTGGCAAGCCAGGTGGTAATGACGATTTTCCCATGGCCCGGTCCCAGGGCGTGCAGCACGCCGTATAAAAAGCTGAAAATCAGCAGCGACCCGCCCGCCGCCGTCGGATTGTCGGCCACCGCTTTCAGCAAGCCGCTCATCTGCTGATTGACGTCCCGCTGCCAGAGAATGCTCTGCCGCATCAACTGCGGCCACGCCTGCCACAGCCAGACGGCCCCTGATACCGCCGCCACCAGAAACAGTGCCAGCGGCCAGAGATCCCACATGCGGCGCGCGCGAACTACTGACATTGCAACCTCACCGTCTGGGCAAACTGTTTACCGAGATCCATGTCTTCCGGCGGGGCATCGTCTTTATCCAGCGAACTGGCAAAGTTGAGCGTCTCATCGCTCGGCTCCGGGGTCTCCACGCTGACGGAACAGCTTTTTTGCACGGCCTCCGGCAGGGTCACATCGTCATCCTCGGCGTAGCTCATGTCGACGTAGTAGGAGGGGTCGAAGGTAGAGAAGGTGTATTTTTGCCCGGCCAGCGGCTGAGGCTCCGCCAGCGGCAAAATAAAGGTCAGTACCGCCTGATGCTCATGACGGGTCATACCGTACTGGGTAGGCCGGTTGAGGAATTTCACCTTCTCGCCGTTATGCCAGAACTCGGTAAAGTAGTGTTGGCCGAGCACGTTGGCCATCACCTCTGCCGCCAGCTTTTTCCAGATTTCATCCCCCGGCTTTGCGTTTCCGGCATCGTAAAGCAGATCGGCGGAGGTAAGTTCATCCATCGCCCAGCGCATCTTCAGCCCGGTAAGCTGGTTGTCTTTCACCATTATTTGCGTTTTCAGGGTGATAAAGCTGTGAGGGTGCGCGGCGGCAGCAAAAGATAAAACCGCTAAAAAAAGCGTTGTTGCGCTGCGTTTAACTATTTGCATCTCATCCTCACGTCAAAAATTCTGTGATGTTCACCCGCATTCCTGAAGGAAATGCCCGGCGTTGTGCGCTACGGGGTACATCCTTTAGCTATTCTTACCAAACACCCTAACTGGAACCCGACAGATGATGACAACTCTCGAAATGCCATCTGCACTTTCCAGTTCGCAGCGCCGCTGCCAGGTTCTGTTGATGCTCTATGTGCCAGGATTTCGCGCTACCCTGGAACGCATCGGTGAAATCAATGGTGTCGATGATGCCCTCTGCCGGCAGGATATCGACGAGATGCGCATGGAGATCCAGCGCTATCACCAGCTCGACATTGCGACACAGCATGATGGCTGCTACCTGCTTGAGGGTAGCCACCTGAACCAACGTTTATGCCTGCTGCACTGGTTGCGCCGGGCGTTACGCCTCTGCCCCCACTTCATCGCGCAGCAGTTTACCCCATCTCTGAAGATCGCGCTAAAACAGCTCGGCATCGCCCGCACTTTATATGACGATACCAATCTGCGGGCACTGATTAATTTTTGCTCGCGCCGTCTGCAGCGTCAGTTCGAATGCCGGGATACGCAGTTTTTGCAGCTCTATCTGCAGTACTGCCTGCTCCAGCACCATCTGGGCCTGAGCCCCGAGTTTTCAGTGGTTCAGCGCAACTGGACCCAGTCGCGCAATGAATACCTGATGGCGCAGGAGATTGTGCGTCACTGGCAGCGTCGCGTGGCGCAGGTCCCCCACGCTGATGAACAACCCTTTCTGGCGCTGCTGTTTATGATGCTCCGCACACCCGATCCCCTGCGCGATGCGCACCAGGAAGATGACCGTCTGCGCCGCACGATTGCCCGTATGGTTGCCCGCTTTCGTGGACAAACCGGGATGCAGTTCAGCGACGAACAAGGGCTGATCGATCAGCTTTATGTTCATATTGCGCAAGCCCTGGACCGCTCACTGTTTGGTATCGGCATTGACAACAGCCTGCCTGAGGAGATCCACCGTCTCTATCCCCGCCTGATGCGTACCACCCGGGAGGTGCTGTTCGAGCTGGAAGCGGAGTTTGGCCTGCAGTTCTCTGAGGAGGAGTCGAGCCTGGTGGCGGTGATCTTTGGCGCCTGGCTGATGCAGGAGAGCGATCTGCATGAAAAGCAGGTGGTGTTACTGACCGGGGAAGATAAAGCCTGCGAGGAGCTGATTGAACAGCAACTGCGGGAGTTGACCCTGCTGCCGCTGAACATTCGCTATGTGACGTTACAGTCCTTCCAGAAGGAGGGCGCCCCGCGCGAGGCCGCCCTGGTGGTTACACCCTATACCACCGCCCTGCCCCTGTTCTCGCCGCCGCTCATCCATGCCGTCGAGGCATTGAATGCGCAGCAGCAGGAACATATTCGGGCCATGCTGGAATCTTAGTGCGCTGCCACTCGCGGACGCAGCAGTACCGCGGGCAGCGCCACCAGCGCCATTACCCAGAAGACCCCGTGACCAAGATGCTGGTAAAGGAAGCCGGCAAAGACAGTCATGATCGCAATACTGCCGCCCATCGCCACGGCGGAGTAGACCGCCTGCAGACGGATCACATCGCTGCCTTTACGCGCCGAGATATAGCGCATCGCCGCCAGGTGGCATACCGTGAATGTTCCGCAATGCAGGATCTGCGCGACAATCAGCCACGGTAACTCGGTGGTCCAGCCCATGATCCCCCAGCGGGCAATGCCGCAAATGGCAGAGAGCAGGAGCAGATCCCGGGCACCAAAGCGGCGGAACAGCCGGTTACTGAGGGCAAAGATGATCACTTCCGCCACCACACCCAGCGACCAGAGATAACCCACGGCAGACGCTGAATACCCGGCGCCCTGCCAGTAGATAGCGCTGAAGCCATAATAGGCGGCATGCGCCCCTTGCAGCAGACAGACGCAGGCCAGGAAACGCCAGCTCTGGGCGACCAGCGAGCGCCATGCTGGCCAGCCTGCACTCTCCTGCTGACGGCTCTCGCCCTGCGGCATCACCGACGGGCGCAGCAGCATGCCGAGCAGCATCGACAGGATCCCGATACTCAACAGGGCCAGAATAGCCCGGTAGTCATACAGGCTGACGAGCTTACCCACCAGCGCCGAGCCAATCACAAAGGCAATCGACCCCCACAGCCGCACCCGGCCATAGTCCATGGTGATCTGCTTCTGCCAGGTATTGGCCAGCGCATCGGTCAGCGGCACCAGCGGCGAGAAGAAGAGGTTAAAGCCCACCATCACCACCACCAGCCAGGCAAACTGCTGGCTGACCCAGAAACCGGCCAAAAACACCAGGGTGAGCAGCGCCAGCACGCGCACGGCTTTGATTAAAAGAGAGGGATCGCTGACGCGCGGCGCAATTAGCAGACTACCGAGAAAACGCGCCACCAGGCCCGAGCCAAGCAGAATGCCAATCATCTCCGGGGTGAGGCCAATTCCCTTGAGCCAGACGCTCCAGAAAGGCAGAAAAATACCGTAGCTAAAAAAGTAGGTGAAGTAGCTGAGCGCCAGCCAGCGTGTGGAATGCAAAACCATGAATCCCTCCCGTTTTGGAGGCGATAGTCTGGCGGTAAAAACAGGCTGGCGCAAGCGGGTATTAACAGTTGATTAACAGGTGCTGGCGATGCTCGCGACGAAAATCTCCACCGTGCTGTCGCTTTCATCCCTGCCACGGCTGCTCGTGGATAAGGAAAAAGCGCTCCTGCAACCCGCCGCCCCGCGGGTTACTGCGGTAGCGACAGATCATCGGCACCGGTTATTTATTGGTGGAAGATACACCGGAGGCAGGCTAACGGGCACATGCCGCAGTCAGGCAAATTTAAATCACCCTAATGCCTGATTTATGAGGAAAACCTGAATGGCGGGGCGGCATTTTGTGTATTAGCTTTAAGATAAATGCCCTGCATAGCGAGCCTGCCATGAACAGTTTACGGTATTTCGATTTTGGTCAGTCCCGGGCGCTGATTCTGTTGATCGCCCGTCTCGCCCTCATCCTGCTGTTTATTATATTCGGTGTGCCAAAGATGTTCGGTTTCGACGGCACGGTGCAATACATGGCGAAGCTGGGCGCCCCGATGCCGATGCTGGCGGCCATCGTGGCGGTGATCATGGAAGTGCCCGCCGCCATTCTGATCGTGTTCGGCTTTTTTACCCGCCCGCTGGCAGTGCTGTTTGTCTTTTATACCCTGGGTACGGCGGTGATTGGTCACCACTACTGGGATATGAGTGGCGATGCGGTAATGCCGAATATGATTAACTTCTTTAAGAACATCAGTATTGCTGGCGGTTTTCTGCTGCTGGCGGTTGCCGGGCCAGGCGCTATCTCTATCGACCGGCGTTAGCCATAAAAAAAGGCCGCATACGCGGCCTTTATTCTGCGGGGCAGACTTATGCGTAAACCGGGAAGCGCGCGCAGATATCCAGCACTTTGGCTTTCACGCGTTCGATAACGGCTTCGTCATTGATGTTGTCCAGCACGTCACACATCCAGCCAGCCAGCTCTTTCACTTCCGCTTCTTTAAAGCCGCGGCGAGTAACAGCCGGAGAACCGATACGGATACCGGAGGTCACGAACGGACTCTTCGGATCGTTTGGTACGCTGTTTTTGTTGACGGTGATGTTGGCGCGGCCCAGGGCAGCGTCAGCTTCTTTACCGGTCAGGTTTTTATCAACCAGATCCAGCAGGAACAGGTGGTTTTCAGTCCCGCCGGAGACCACTTTGTAGCCACGATTCAGGAACACTTCCACCATCGCTTTGGCGTTCTTAGCAACCTGCTGCTGGTAAACTTTGAACTCAGGCTCCATCGCTTCTTTCAGCGCCACAGCTTTCGCGGCGATGACGTGCATCAGCGGGCCGCCCTGCGCGCTTGGGAAGACTGCGGAGTTCAGTTTTTTATACAGCTCTTCGTCACCGCCCTTCGCCAGGATCAGGCCACCGCGTGGACCCGCCAGGGTTTTGTGGGTGGTAGTGGTAACGACGTGCGCGTGTGGAACCGGGTTCGGGTAAACACCTGCGGCAATCAGACCGGCAACGTGCGCCATGTCCACGAACAGGTAAGCACCGATGCTGTCGGCGATTTCACGCATTTTTGCCCAGTCAACCACACCGGAGTAAGCAGAGAAGCCACCGATGATCATCTTCGGCTTGTGCTCTTTAGCCTGCTTCGCCATGTCTTCGTAGTCGATTTTACCGGACTCATCGATACCGTAAGGGATGATGTTGTACAGCTTGCCGGAGAAGTTAACCGGGGAGCCGTGAGTCAGGTGGCCGCCCTGCGCCAGGTTCATACCCAGCACGGTATCGCCCGGCTGCAGCAGCGCGGTGTAAACAGCGAAGTTAGCCTGAGAGCCAGAGTGCGGCTGGACGTTCGCGTAGTCTGCGCCAAACAGCTCTTTAGCACGGTCGATCGCCAGTTGTTCAACGATATCAACGTACTCGCAACCGCCGTAGTAGCGCTTGCCCGGGTAACCTTCAGCGTATTTGTTGGTCAGCTGAGAACCCTGCGCCTGCATAACGCGCGGGCTGGTGTAGTTTTCGGAGGCGATCAGTTCGATGTGCTCTTCCTGACGTACTTTTTCCTGCTCCATAGCCTGCCACAGTTCGGCATCATAATCGGCAATGTTCATTTCACGCTTTAACATCCGCATCTCCTGACTCAGCTAACAAGTAAATTTTTGCCTGAAAAAAGGCGGTCCAGTTGGACGACGGGCAACAGTATAACTGATTAGCAGAGTGATAACAGGTCTTGACAAACGATTTTACGCAAACGTTTACCTACCCGCCACGCAAGGGTTTGAGGAATAACGTACTCCCCTTATAAAGCGGATTTCTTTTCAGGTTTGTGATGCAGCTAATTCATGTTGCAAAGAACCATTTACAACGCAGGGTTATTTTCTATAAGATGCATATAAAATACATCATTAAAGTAACATTTGAAGGAAGCTGCTATGTTAGACGCCCAAACCATCGCTACCGTTAAAGCCACTATTCCCCTGCTGGTCGAAACCGGTCCTAAACTCACCGCCCATTTCTACGATCGCATGTTCGCGCACAACCCGGAGCTTAAAGAGATTTTCAACATGAGCAACCAGCGTAACGGCGATCAGCGTGAAGCGTTGTTTAACGCCATCGCCGCCTACGCCAGCAACATTGAGAATCTGCCGGCGCTGCTGCCAGCGGTGGAAAAAATCGCCCAGAAACACACCAGCTTCCAGATCAAACCGGAGCAGTACAACATCGTTGGCAGTCACCTGCTGGCTACCCTGGATGAGATGTTCAGCCCGGGTCAGGAAGTGCTGGATGCGTGGGGCAAAGCCTACGGCGTGCTGGCTAACGTCTTTATCAACCGGGAAGCAGAGATTTACAGTGAGCACGCCAGTAAGAATGGCGGCTGGGAAGGCACCCGCGCCTTCCGTATCGTAGAAAAAACCCCGCGCAGCGCGCTTATCACCAGCTTTGAATTCGAGCCAGTCGACGGCAAGCCGGTTGCCGACTACCAGCCGGGCCAGTATCTGGGCGTGTGGCTGAAGCCGGAAGGCTTCCCGCATCAGGAGATCCGTCAGTACTCCCTGACCCGCAAGCCAAACGGCAAAGGCTATCGTATTGCGGTGAAACGCGAAGAAGGCGGTCAGGTTTCTACCTGGCTGCATGACAAAGCCAACGTCGGTGATGTGGTGCATCTGGCAGCGCCAGCAGGCGATTTCTTTATGGCGGTGGAATCTACTACGCCGGTGACGCTGATCTCTGCCGGGGTCGGTCAGACCCCAATGCTGGCGATGCTGGATACGCTGGCGAAATCGCAGCATAACGCGCAGGTAAACTGGTTCCATGCGGCTGAAAATGGCGATGTGCATGCGTTTGACGACGAGGTTAAAACCATTGCCGCCGATCTGGCGAACTTTAATGCGCACACCTGGTATCGTCAGCCGAGCGACAACGATCGTGCCCTGGCGCTGTTTGGCAGCGAAGGCCTGATGAATTTAGGCCACTATAAAGCGCTGTTCAGCGCCCCGGATATGCAGTTCTATGTCTGTGGTCCGGTGGTGTTTATGCAGTTTGCCGCCCAGCAACTCCTTGAGCTGGGCGTGAACAAAGACAACATTCACTACGAATGTTTCGGCCCGCATAAAGTGCTGTAATGCAAAAGCCCCTCCGAAGAGGGGCTTTTTTTTGACTGGCGGTGCTGCGCTTGTGCAGGCCGACGGGTTGTACAGGCCGGGTACGTGCTGCGCCACCCGGCAAAGTTTTAGATCGCTGCGTCGTCTTCTTCGCCGGTACGGATACGGATCACGCGCGCCACGTCAAAGACGAAGATCTTGCCGTCACCAATTTTGCCGGTCTGCGCCGTGCGGATGATGGTATCCACACAGGTCTCAACGATGTCGTCAGACACCACGATTTCAATTTTTACCTTCGGCAGGAAATCGACCATGTATTCCGCGCCACGGTACAGTTCAGTGTGGCCCTTCTGACGACCAAAGCCTTTCACCTCTGTCACCGTCATGCCGGTGATGCCTACTTCTGCCAGCGCTTCACGTACATCATCCAGTTTGAAAGGTTTAATAATCGCATCAATCTTTTTCATGGTGGTCCTTAAACTTATGCCTGTCAGCTGCCTCGTAATCGGTTGCTCACAGTATCATATTCAGGCGGAATTTAGGGTATCACTCTTTAAAATCGTTTGCTTCCAGCTCGTGGCGCGACAGCAGCTTATAGAACTCGGTGCGGTTGCGCCCGGCCATGCGTGCGGCATGGGTCACGTTGCCTTTGGTGATTTGCAGCAACTTACGCAGATAGTTAAGTTCAAACTGGTTGCGGGCCTCGACGAAGGTCGGCAGGGCGGTGTTTTCCCCCTCCAGCGCCTGCTCTACCAACGCATCGCTGATGACCGGCGAGGAGGTGAGCGCCACGCACTGCTCAATCACGTTCACCAGCTGGCGCACGTTGCCGGGCCAACTGGCGGTCATCAGCCGCTTCATCGCGTCGGTGGAGAACGCCCGCACAAAAGGCTTATGCCGCTCGGCAGACTGGCGCAACAGCTGGGTAGCCAGCAGCGGAATATCTTCCGCCCGCTCAGCCAGCGCCGGGATCTTCAGGTTGACCACATTGAGACGATAGAAGAGGTCCTCGCGGAACTCGTTGCGCGCCATTGCCTTAGGCAGATCCCGGTGGGTAGCCGAGATAATGCGCACATTGATGTCGATATCGCGGTTACTGCCGAGCGGCCTGACCTTGCGCTCCTGCAAAACGCGCAGCAGTTTGACCTGCAGAGGCGCAGGCATATCGCCAATTTCATCGAGGAACAACGTACCGCCTTCCGCGGCCTGGAACAGCCCTTCCCGGCTGCTGACCGCGCCGGTAAAAGCACCGCGCGCATGACCAAACAGCTCTGACTCCAACAGTTGCTCGGGCAGTGCCCCGCAGTTGATGGCAATAAAGGCATTTTTGCCGCGCGGACTGGCGTTGTGAATGGCCTGGGCGAGGATCTCTTTCCCGGTGCCGCTCTGGCCGTTAATCAGTACGCTGACATCGGATTGCGCCACCATCCGCGCCTGCTCCAGCAGCCGCAGCATGATCGGGCTGCGGGTAACAATCGACTCCCGCCACGTCTCATCGCCGGACGGTGCGGCATGCTCCAGCGCATCATCGATCGCTTTGTAGAGCGCGTCCTTGTCCACCGGCTTGGTAAGGAAGCTAAAGACCCCCTGCTGGGTGGCCGCAACTGCATCCGGGATCGAGCCGTGGGCGGTGAGGATAATCACCGGCATGCCGGGCTGCAGCTTCTGGATCTCGGTAAAAAGCTGCATGCCGTCCATTTCATCCATCCGCAGATCGCTGATGACCAGATCGATTTTCTCGCGCCCCAGCACCTTCAGCCCTTCCTGACCGCTTTCGGCGGTCACCACACTGTAACCTTCGCTCACCAGACGCATGCCCAGCAGCTTCAGCAAGCCAGGGTCGTCATCCACCAGCAAAAGATGCGCAGGTTTTCGGCTTGTCATGGCTTTCCGTCCTCTTGTTTCGGGGTCTCCGCCGCGTCGCTATCAACGGGGGATGTCGCACTCTTCGGCGCATCTGGCAGATAGTTACTGACCGGCTTACGGGTGGAGAGCTGCCGTTCAATATCGGTCAGGTTTTCCAGCTTCCGGGTGGTGGTATCCAGCTGCGTGCGTAAATATTGCTGCTGCTGGCGCAGGGTATCCAGTTCGCCGTCGGTCGTCTGCTGTAGTTTGCCGTAGCGGGAACGCTCCTCTGCCAGCTGCAGCTGCAATACCTGCCCATGTCGCCACAGTTGATACAGCGGGCGCACCTGGGCGGGGATCTGCGGGCTTAGTGCATCCAGCCGGGTGGTCAACGTTCGCCGCTCCACCGGGTTAATTTTGGCATTCGCCAGCAGGATGCCGCGTTTAAAGCTTTCCTGCCAGGTATCATCGGTCCATCCGCGCGTCTCTGCACGCGCGGCGACGGGTGAGAGGCGATCCGCGCAGTCCATGCCGCGCAGCCAGTAGAGCGGGTTACTGTCGGTCTCTTTACCGTGCAGCTGCCAGATATTATTGCAGTCGGTAGAAAGGAAATCTGCCAGCTGATGTTCAGGCAATTTTTCATCCTGCTTGTCGCTGATAGCGGGGACCGGCGCATGGGTGACGCATCCGGCCAACAGCAGGCAGGGAAGGCTCAGGCGGATAAAGTGGCCGGAAAATACCGCGCTAATGGCGCGGGAAAAGACGTGTAACATACTCACCAGACTTAGATTCATTTCAGTGATTTTTCCGACTCAAGCGGCAGTTCGATGCGAAAACAGACATCGGTACGGTCGTCAGTGACAAGATTAAGCTCTCCCTGCATACGACGAATACAGTCGCGGGCGATGCTCAACCCCAGACCGCTTCCCTTAACCGCCCCTTTGCGCTGATGGCTACCCTGGTAAAAGGGTTCGAAGATCATCGCTTTTTCATCGTCGGGGATCGGGTTTCCGGTGTTGGCCACATCGATACAGACTCGCGAGCCGCGCGTAAAACTGCGAATATAAATGGTACCGGATTCAATGCCATAGTGCACCGCGTTGGAATAAAGATTATCCAGCACGCTCATCAGCAGCATGGGTTCGGCTAAACAGGCGGGCGTCGAAAGTGCCAGCTCAGTATGCATCATTTTAGCGCGTGCAGGCAGGCTGTGAGCGGAGAGCACCATATCTACCAGCGGTGCCAGCTCTACCCGTTCCAGCTCGGGCATGCCGTCGGCCAGTTTTCGGTTGTAGTCGAGCAACTGCTCAATCAGCTTTTGCAGATTACGGCTGCTGGCATCGAGGATCTCTACAATCTCTCCCTGCTCCGGTGTCAGCGGTCCGGCCACCTCGTCAGCCAGCAGCTCGGTGCCCTCACGCATACTGGCGAGAGGGGTTTTCAGTTCGTGGGAGATATGGCGTAAAAACTGGTGGCGCTGGGATTCGAGCCACGCCAGCCGCTCTGAGAGCCAGATGATGCGTTGCCCAACCGAGCGTAACTCGCGCGGGCCGGTAAAGACCACGGTATTGCCCAGCGAGCGCCCCTCCCCCAGTCGGTTAATCATCCGCTCGATGCCTTTGACCGGGCCGATGATCATACGGGTAAAGAGCAGGACCAGCCCCAGGCTGACCAGAAACAGCACCAGTGCCTGCCAGCCAAAGAACTGGCCTCGCTCGGCAATTTCCTGCTGAAGCTGTTGCCCGCGGGAGAAGATCACCGCCCGGGTCGCCTGCACCATCTCGGCATTCGCATTGGCGAAAGCCTCCAGCTTTAACGCAGCCAGCGCATCGGGGCCACTATTGAGACACTGGAGCTGCGACAGCGCATTGATATCCTGGCGTAATGCCTGGTAAAGCTTATCGTCCGGTAACACGCCGGCATGGGCGTCGAGCATTTCGCTGTAGCGCTTACGCTGATTCTGGTACACCCGCGCCAGGGTTTGATCGTCAAGCACGCAATACTGCCGGTAGCTGCGTTCCATCTCCAGCGCGGCATTGGTCATCGCCTCGCTGCGGCGGGCATCAATCAGGGTGGTCCGGTTGGTAAGCGCCGCCTGGGCGCTGAGGGCATTCAGGCTTTGCCATGCCTGCCATGCAAGCACCAGCAGAGGCAGCAGGATCAGCAGAAATGCCATCATAACTAACTGTCGCAAGGAGCGAGGGAAAACAGGCCAGCGTTTCAACGCATTACTCTCTGTTGCGAGGGGGTAAGAGGATGCTAGCTGGACAACCCTTCAGATACAACAAAGCCGGGTTAAAAACCCGGCTTTGTTGTGGAATGAGGCGGTGCCTAACTCGACGTTTCGCCCTGGGTCTGATAAAGCAACGCTATGATCAGTAGTTGGACGGCAGGCACCTTTTTGTGCGTCATTCGAAGTTTATGTAGCACGTCCCGAAGGGGCTGACATAAGAAGGTGAATGAGCCACTGGTTATTATTATGCAACAGATGTGCCATATTGCAAATAAAAATATTAAATCGTTAATTTATATAAGATTTTATAAACTTATACGGTAATTGCGGGCGGAATGATTTTCAGGCTATCTGTCGCTTATCAGCAACACCCTGGCAGAGTTATTAGTCGTTCTATTAAAATCAATAGGTTAAATGTCGCCAATCGGCGACACCGAAAAACAGGGGTTGTCGCATATTTGCGACACCGGGAAATGACCAGCAGAACACGACGCGATGCCTTCGCCCTGCCCTCTTTCTTTTAAAGAGAAGACAAATAAAAACGGCAACCGAAGTTGCCGTTCTGAACTTAACCCAACTGCTTACGCGCGTTGCGGAAGATACGCATCCACGGGCTATCCTCGCCCCAGTTCTCCGGGTGCCAGGAGTTGCTGACGGTGCGGAACACGCGCTCAGGGTGCGGCATCATTACCGTGACGCGACCACTCTCACTGGTAACGGCGGTGATCCCGTTGGCAGAGCCGTTCGGGTTCGCCGGGTAGGTCTGCGTGACTTTACCGAAGTTATCGACAAAGCGCAGCGCCACCAGGCCTTTACTCTCCAGCTCCGCCAGATGCGCGGCGTTACGCACTTCAACTTGCCCTTCACCGTGAGATACCGCGATTGGCATCTGGGATCCCACCATCCCCTGCAGCAGCAGAGACGGGCTTTGGGTCACTTCCACAAGGCTGAAACGCGCTTCGAAGCGGTCGGACTGGTTACGCACAAAGCGCGGCCAGGCTTCACTACCCGGGATCAGCTCACGCAGGTTCGACATCATCTGGCAGCCGTTACAGACGCCCAGCGCCAGGGTCTGCGGACGGTGGAAGAAGGTTTCGAACTCGTCGCGAACGCGGTCGTTGAAGAGAATGGATTTCGCCCAGCCTTCGCCCGCGCCCAGGACGTCACCGTATGAGAAGCCGCCGCACGCCACCAGCGCCTGGAAATCGGCCAGACCGGTACGCCCTGCCAGCAGGTCACTCATGTGTACGTCGATGGCATCAAAGCCCGCACGGTGGAAGGCTGCCGCCATCTCAACGTGGGAGTTAACGCCCTGCTCGCGCAGAACGGCGACTTTCGGACGCGCCCCCCTGGCAATATACGGCGCAGCGATGTCTTCGTTGATGTCGAACGAGAGCTTCACGTTCAGGCCCGGATCATTGTCGTTGGCTTTCGCCTCGTGCTCCTGATCGGCGCATGCCGGGTTGTCACGCAGACGCTGCATCTGCCAGGTGGTCTCTGCCCACCACATGCGCAGCGTGGAGCGGCTTTCGGCAAAGACGGCCTGACCGTTGGCTTCGATGACAAAGCGATCCCCGGTCACCGCTTTACCCAGATAGTGTACGCAGTCGCCCAGACCATGCTGCGCCAGCAGCGCTTCCACTGCCTCGCGTTCGGCTGCAGGCACCTGAATCACGGCACCCAGCTCTTCGTTAAACAGCGCCGCCAGACGATCGTCGCCCAGGCTGGCAATGTTGGCTTCTACGCCGCAGTGGCCGGTAAAGGCCATCTCTGCCAGAGTCACCAGCAGACCACCATCAGAACGGTCGTGGTAGGCCAGCAGTTTGCGTTGGGCAACCAGCGCCTGAATGGCGTCATAGAAGCCCTTCAGCTGCGCCACGTCGCGCACGTCGGCAGCCTTGTCACCCAGCTGGCGATAAACCTGCGCCAGCGCGGTAGCGCCCAGTGCGTTGTGGCCTTTACCGAGATCAATCAGCAGCAATGCGTTGTCTTGGGTAGAGAGTTGCGGGGTGATGGTATGACGAACATCTTCCACGCGGGCGAAGGCGGTGATCACCAGCGACAGCGGCGACGTCATCTCGCGCTGCTCGCTGCCTTCCTGCCAGCGGGTTTTCATCGACATGGAGTCTTTACCCACCGGAATGGTCAGGCCCAGCGCCGGACACAACTCTTCACCTACCGCTTTCACCGCTTCGTACAGCCCGGCGTCTTCGCCCGGGTGACCCGCTGCGGCCATCCAGTTGGCGGAGAGCTTGATGCGTTTGATGTCGCCAATCTGGGTAGCGGCGATGTTGGTCAGCGCTTCACCTACGGCCAGACGGGCAGAGGCCGCGAAGTCCAGCAGAGCAACCGGGGAGCGTTCGCCCAGCGCCATCGCTTCACCATAGTAGCTGTCGAGACTGGCGGTGGTCACCGCGCAGTTCGCCACCGGCACCTGCCACGGGCCAACCATCTGGTCGCGGGCAACCATGCCGGTTACGGTGCGGTCACCGATGGTAACGAGGAAGGTTTTTTCTGCCACAGCCGGCAGATGCAGAACGCGGTTTACCGCCTCGGCAACCGTCACACCTTGCAGGTCGAGGGCTTTGCCGCTCGCTTTGCGGGTCTGTACGTCGCGGGTCATCTTCGGCGTTTTGCCCAGCAGCACGTCCAGCGGCAGGTCAATCGGCTGGTTGTCGAAGTGGGTATCGCTCAGGGAGAGGTGCATCTCTTCGGTGGCTTCACCGATTACCGCGTACGGGGCGCGCTCGCGGCGGCACAGTTCATCGAACAGCGGCAACTGATCCGGGGCAACGGCCAGCACGTAGCGTTCCTGAGATTCGTTACACCAGATCTCCAGCGGGCTCATGCCTGGCTCATCGCTCAGGATGTCGCGCAGGTTAAAGCGGCCGCCGCGGTTGCCATCGCTCACCAGCTCCGGCATGGCGTTGGAGAGACCACCCGCGCCCACGTCGTGAATAAACAGGATCGGGTTAGCGTCGCCCAACTGCCAGCAGCGGTCGATCACTTCCTGGCAGCGGCGCTCCATCTCCGGGTTGTCGCGCTGTACGGAGGCAAAATCGAGATCCGCATCAGACTGACCAGATGCCATCGACGATGCCGCTCCGCCGCCAAGACCGATGTTCATCGCCGGGCCGCCCAGGACGATTAGCTTCGCACCGACGACGATTTCGCCTTTCTGTACGTGATCGGCGCGGATGTTGCCGATTCCGCCTGCCAGCATGATCGGTTTGTGGTAGCCGCGCAGCTCTTCACCGTTGTGGCTGTCCACTTTCTCTTCGTAGGTACGGAAGTAACCGTTCAGGGCCGGACGGCCAAATTCGTTGTTAAACGCTGCGCCACCTAATGGGCCGTCGGTCATGATATCCAGCGCGGTAACTATGCGCTCTGGTTTGCCAAAGTCCTCTTCCCACGGCTGTTCAAAGCCCGGGATACGCAGGTTGGAAACGGAAAAGCCCACCAGACCCGCTTTGGGTTTTGCCCCACGGCCGGTGGCGCCTTCGTCACGGATTTCGCCGCCGGAACCGGTCGCCGCACCCGGCCATGGCGAAATCGCCGTCGGGTGGTTGTGTGTTTCAACCTTCATCAGGATGTGCGCAGGCTCCTGATGGAAGTCATAGCGCCCTGCTTCGCGATCGGCGAAGAAGCGGCCCACCTCGGAACCTTCCATCACCGCGGCGTTGTCTTTATAGGCAGACAGCACGTGGTCAGGGGTTTTTTCCATGGTGTTTTTGATCATTTTGAACAGCGACTTCGGCTGCTGCTCACCGTCGATAACCCAGTCGGCGTTAAAAATCTTGTGGCGGCAGTGCTCGGAGTTAGCCTGCGCGAACATATAGAGTTCGATATCGTTCGGGTTGCGGTTCAGCTTAACGAAAGCATCCTGCAGATAATCAATTTCATCGTCGGCCAGCGCCAGGCCCAGACGCAGGTTGGCGTCAATCAGCGCCTGACGGCCTTCACCCAGCAGGTCCACGCTCTGAACTGGCGCAGGCTGGTGGTGAGAGAAGAGTTGCTGCGCATCATCCAGAGAGGCAAACACGCTCTCCATCATGCGGTCGTGCAATTCGCTTGCCACAACGGCCCACTGGGCGTCGGTCAGGGTGGAGGCTTCAACGTAATACGCCACGCCGCGTTCCAGACGATCAATCTGGCTCAGACCACAGTTGCGGGCGATGTCGGTTGCTTTAGAAGACCAGGGGGAGATGGTGCCCGGACGAGGCGTAACCAGCAGAAGTTTACCGTTCGGGGTATGGCTGCTCAGGCTTGGGCCGTACTTCAGCAGGCGCTCAAGGCGAACTAAATCCTCTGCCGTTAAGGGAGCATTCAGGTCAGCAAAATGGACATACTCAGCGTAAATATTGCTTACCGGAAGGTCGGCCGCCTGAAAACGTGCCAGCAGTTTGTTGATACGGAAGGCAGACAGTGCAGGCGAACCACGCAGAATTTCCATCATAAGTCTCTCGTCTTCGAAGCGCCGGAGGCGCTTACAGTGTGCGCAAGGGGGGAAAACGGGCGCCATTATAGTGGATCCTGCGCGCCGACGAAACCGTTTGCGTCGTAATAAAATCGTCGCCGCCATTTAAGCCTTTCCCGCTAATAAGTTGCCAAGTGGCGTAACTTTACGCAAAATGCCGCGAAATCTTTGGTAATACTTGTTTTTACTGTGGCGACAACAAACCAAAATAATAGACTGCTCATAGAATCAACTTATTGAAAAAATTAAAGATTAATTATCTGTTCATCGGCATAGTTACCTTGCTGCTGGCAGCGGCCCTTTGGCCTTCAATCCCCTGGTTCAGCAAGGCCGACAATCGCATCGCCGCCATTCAGGCGCGGGGGGAGCTGCGCGTCAGTACTATCTCTTCGCCGTTGACCTACACCGCGATCAACAACAAAGTGATTGGCCTGGACTACGAGCTGGCGCAGCACTTTGCTGACTACCTGGGCGTAAAGCTCAAAATGACCGTGCGCCAGAACATCAGCCAGGTGTTTGACGATCTGGACAACGGCGATGCCGATATGCTGGCCGCCGGGCTGGTCTATAACAGCGAGCGCAGTAAAAACTATCAACCAGGCCCCACTTTTTATTCCGTCTCGCAGCAGCTGGTCTATCGCGTCGGCAGCCTGCGTCCGCGCACCCTTGCCAGCCTCACGGCTGACCAGCTCACCATCGCCCCCGGGCATGTGGTGATTGACGATCTGCGGGCATTGAAAGAGAAAAAGTATCCCGATCTTAACTGGAAGGTGGATGAGAAGCTGGGCACCACGGCGCTGCTGGGGCTGGTCGCCGACGGTAAACTGCCCTACACCATCGCGGACTCGGTAGCCATCAGCCTGTTCCAGCGTGTTCACCCGGAACTGGCGGTGGCGCTGGATGTCACTGACGAGCAGCCCGTCACCTGGTTCAGCCCCCTCGATGCTGACCAGACGCTCTCCGCTGCAATGCTCGATTTCTTCAACGGAATGAATGAGGACGGCACCCTGGCGCGTCTGGAGGAGAAATACCTCGGTCATGGCGATGACTTTGACTATGTGGATACCCGCAGCTTCCTGCGGGCGGTGGATAATGTCCTGCCGGATCTCAAGCCGCTGTTTGAGAAGTACGCTCAGGAGATCGACTGGCGCCTGCTGGCAGCCATCTCGTATCAGGAATCACACTGGGATGCCCTCGCCACCTCGCCCACCGGCGTGCGCGGCCTGATGATGCTGACCAAAAATACCGCCCAGAGCCTGGGTCTCACCGACCGTACCGATGCCGAACAGAGCATCAGCGGCGGTGCGCGCTACCTGCAGGATATGATGGATAAGGTGCCGGAGACGGTGCCGGAAGAGGAGCGGATCTGGTTTGCGCTGGCGGCCTACAACATGGGATATGCCCATATGATCGACGCCCGCGCCCTGACGGCAAAAACCAAAGGCAATGCCGATAGCTGGTCAGACGTCAAACAGCGACTGCCGCTGCTGAGCCAGAAGCCGTATTACAGCAAGTTAACCTATGGCTATGCGCGCGGCCACGAGGCCTACGCCTACGTGGAAAATATCCGTAAATACCAGATTAGCCTGGTGGGGTATCTGATGGAGAAAGAGAGAGAGGCGCAGGCAACACAGCAGCTGGCGCAAAGTTATCCGGTGGTGTCGCCGGATGAACTTACTCGCCCGATAACTTCGATTCTGCCTTTTGTCGCTTTTTCTGCTGACGCCGCATTCGAAAGAACTCACTTAGCATCTCCGAACACGCTGGTGCCAGCACCCCACCCATCACATTGACCTGATGGTTCATGCCGGGATGGCGGAGCACGTCCAGCAGCGAACCTGCCGCACCGGTTTTTTCATCTGACGCGCCATACACCACCGTGCCGATCCGGCTGTGGATCATGGCACCGGAGCACATGACGCAAGGTTCGAGGGTGACATAGAGCGTGGTGTCCAGCAGGCGGTAGTTTTGCAGCACCAGTCCACCCTGGCGCAGGGCCATGATTTCGGCATGGGCGGTGGGATCGTGACGTCCAATCGGGCGATTCCAGCCTTCGCCAATCACCTGGTTATTGTGGACCAGCACGGCGCCAACCGGGACTTCACCCTCTTCCCAGGCACGTTTGGCAAGCTGGAGCGCATGGCGCATCCAGTATTCATGATTGAGTTCAAGGTCGGACAACGCAGCATACTCCAGTCTGAAAAGCGGGCGCATTATACACACCCGCTATGCATAATCACACACTCATTCCAGTTGCTGAAGTTCGCCAAGGGGCGTGACGCGCCAGCGGTGCTGGCAGAAGTAAAGGAGGGGGTTGTCCTGCTTACTGTCGCTGTAGCCGCTGTAGAGCCGCAGCGGGGTGCCAATTTTCTTCTCCAGCTGCACCACCTTTTCGTGGCCGAGGCAGCGCATGGTCAGCACCCAGCCACCGTACGCGCGCCCCATCTGAGTGGCAATCAGGTTGACGCGCGGCAGCCAGGGGGTATCGAAATAGACCTGCTCGACCAGCGGTTGTGGCGAGCCGGTGATCAGCCAGATATCGGCATCGTTGGCATTCAGGTAGTTGGTTAACCGCTCCTGCACCACCGGGAAGGCGGTGACATGTCCACGAAACCAGCTGACAAACTCTTTCTCCAGCTGTTTGAGCCGCGCTTCGCTGTGGCCGAAGGTGCAGCCCCACAGCAGCAGGCTCATCGGCCAGCGGGCAGCGCGGCCTTTAACCAGCAACGCGCCGCCGATAATGGGTAACAGGGGCAACACGAGCAAAGCATTCAGGGGCTGTCGGCGCAGCAAATAGCGCATAAAGGTGCCGAACATATCCTGCTGATGCAGCGTTCCGTCCAGATCAAAAAAGACTACGCGACGCTCGTGATTGGCCAAACTTTACTCCTCTGGATCATTAAACCCTAACAGCCAGGTAAACAGGAACCCGGCGATCACCGCTACCAAATAGCCTAACAGATAGAGCATGACTTTTCCGGTAACGATGGTTAATGCCAGCGGTAATCCAGAAATACCGAAGGTGATAACGGTTGCCACTTTCCAGTAACTAATGAGCGCCCCGCCGATCGCGCCCCCCAGACAGGCGCCGATAAATGGCTTGCCCAGCGGCAGGGTGACACCGAAGATCAGCGGTTCACCGATCCCCAACAGCCCGACCGGCAGCGCCCCTTTGATCACCTTTTTCAGGCGTTCATTACGGGTTTTCATCAGCACCGCAATCGCCGCGCCGATCTGCCCGACACCGGCCATCGCCAGAATAGGCAGCAGCGCGTTGTAACCATGGGCCTGTACCAGCTCAACGTGGATAGGCACCAGGCCCTGGTGTAAGCCAGTCAATACCAGCGGCAGGAAGGTGCCGGACAGTACCCCGCCCACCAGGAATCCCCCGCGATCGATAGCCCAGGAAGCGCCGTGGGCGATAGATTCCGAGATCACGCCACCCAACGGTTGGAGGGCGATGATTGCAACGCTGCCAGTGATTAAAGTTGTCAGCAGCGGATTAAAAATCAGCTCCAGCGAGCCAGGCAGAACTCTGCGCAGCCTTTTCTCAATCCAGCACATCAACACCACCACCAGCAGAACGGCGATCACCCCGCCCCGCCCCGGCTGCAGCGCTTCACCAAACAGGGTGATTTGCGCCAGCTGTGGGCTGGAAAGGATCCCCGCCATAACCCCGCCCATCGCCAGCGAGCCGCCAAACACTTTGGCGGTGTTCACCCCCACCAGAATGTTCATGATGGCAAAGACCGCGCTGCCAAAGATGCCGAGGATCCCCAGCAGGTTGGGATAGTGGGTCGCGAAGTCGCCAACAATGTCCGGGCGTTTGAGGATATTGATAATCCCGGTGATCAGCCCCGAGGCAATAAAAGCCGGGATCAGCGGAATAAAGACGTTTGCCAGCTGGCGCAGCGCGTCGCTCATCGGCGCTTTATATTTGGCCTTCGCCTGCGCTTTAGTGCGCTCGGCATCATCAATCACCGCTCCGCCCATCAGCGAACGCATGGCGTCCACCACCTGCGCGGCCTTTCCAGGGCCGACGATCAGCTGGTGTTGCTCCCCCTGCTTCACATAGCCGCTGACGCCGGGCAGTTTTTTCAGCCTCGCCAGATCGAGCTTGTTATCATCCTGAACTTCCACCCGCACCCGCGTCATGCAGTTTTCCAGACGCAGAATATTGTTCTCTCCGCCGATACCCGCAAGGATATCGCTGGCGAGGGCTACTGTTTTTTCCATGTATGCCTCTTTAGTTCTCTAATGCCGCACGTAAGAATCCCTGATGCGCGTCAAGTCTGGCGCGCGCCGCAGCGGCATCCAGCCCGCTTAAGATCATCAGAATGGCCGGTTTAACGTCATACCCGGTCTGTTTCAACACCTCTTCCGCCTCTTCACGGGAGGTGCCGGTAGCTTCCACCACCATGCGGCACGCCCTGTCGATGAGCTTCACGTTAGTGGCTTTCATGTCCACCATCAGGTTCTGATAGACCTTGCCGAATTTCACCATCGCGCCGGTAGAGATCATGTTCAGCACCAGCTTTTGCGCGGTGCCGGATTTCAGGCGGGTGGAGCCGGTTAAGGCTTCCGGGCCGACAACGGGCGAGATGGCGATCGACGCAATCTGGGCAATCGGTGAGCCAGGATTACAGGAGATCGCCACGGTGGTGCAGCCGATCTGGTTCGCAAATGCCAGGCCGCCAATCACGTACGGCGTGCGTCCGGAGGCCGCCAGCCCGACCACCAGATCCTGCGCAGTCAGGTTGAGTGCTTTGAGATCGTCTTCACCGAGCTGTTGACTGTCCTCGGCCCCTTCCACCGCCTTCAGTAATGCCCCCGGACCACCGGCAATCAGGCCGATGACCAGGCCGTGCGGTACACCAAAGGTTGGTGGACATTCTGAAGCATCCAGCACCCCCAGACGCCCGCTGGTGCCCGCGCCCATGTAGATGATGCGTCCGCCCGCTTTCAGTGCGGCGGCGGCGGCATCGACGGCTTTCGCCACCTCAGGTAATGTTTCTTTCACTGCCTGCGCGACCAGCGTATCCTGTTGGTTAAAGCGATTAACCAGGTCAAGCGTGGAGAGCGCATCGAGATCCAGGGTTTGTGGATTGCGGGATTCTGATACCAGTGAGCCGAGATTCATTTTTTTGTGCCTCAAGAATTTTTAATTCATAATAGTCGCATTATAATGGAATATAAAATTCATTCAGGCGAGCAGAATTCGCATTTGCTGCACTCATCACATTTCGCCAGGAGTCCTTATGAACTGTTTAATTCGTATCCGCCAGCGATACGCGGGTTTTGCCCAGAGCGATAAAAAATTGGCGGACTTTTTGCTCACCCAGCCCGATCGCGCCCGCCACTTAAGTTCCCAGCAACTGGCAAGCGAGGCGGGAGTAAGTCAGTCCAGCGTGGTCAAATTCGCGCAAAAAATTGGGTTTAAAGGTTTTCCGGCGCTGAAGCTGGCCCTGAGCGAAGCCCTGGCCAGCAATCCGAATCCGCAATCCATGCCGGTGCACAACCAGATCCGTGGCGATGATCCGATGCGTCTGGTGGGCGAAAAGCTGATCAAGGAGAAGGTCGCGGCGATGCACGCCACGCTTGACGTCAACAGTGAAGAGAAGCTGCTGGAAAGCGTCGCCATGCTGCACGCGGCACGGCGGGTGATCCTCACCGGGATCGGGGCTTCGGGGCTGGTGGCGCGAAACTTTGGCTGGAAGTTGAACAAAATCGGCCTGATCGCCATTGTTGAGCAGGATATGCATGCCCTGCTGGCGACCGTGCAGGCAATGGCGCCTGATGATTTGTTGCTGGCGATCTCCTATTCCGGCGAACGTCGGGAGATTAATCTTGCCGCCGATGAAGCCCTGCGCGTAGGCGGGAAAATCCTGGCTATCACCGGCTTTACGCCTAATGCACTGCAGCAGCGGGCTACGCGTTGTCTGTACACTATTGCCGAAGAGCAGGCCACCCGTAGCGCGGCGATCTCCTCTACCAGCGCGCAGATGATGCTCACCGATCTGCTGTTTATGGCCCTGGTCCAGCAGGATCTGGAGCGCGCCCCGGAACGCATACGTCACAGCGAAGCGCTGGTAAAAAAACTGGTTTGAGCAGGGAATGAGCGTATAATGCCCGCCCTGTTTGTGTTGTTTCTGAGAATTTCCTGATGGCGCTGTTAATCACCAAAAAATGCATCAATTGCGATATGTGCGAACCTGAATGCCCGAACCAGGCCATTTCGATGGGGGACACCATTTATGAGATTAACAGCGACCGCTGCACCGAATGCATTGGCCATTACGAGACGCCAACCTGCCAGAAGGTGTGCCCAATCCCCAATACCATCCTGAAAGATCCGGCACATTCTGAATCCGAAGAGCAGTTATGGGACAAGTTCGTCCTGATGCACCACGCGGATAAGATTTAACTTTCGATAATCACCGTGGCGCAGGCGTAATGACGTTCATCCGCCAGCGTGACGTGCATATGCACCACACCGAGCTTTTCTGCCAGCGTTAACGCCTCGCCCCACAGCCTAAGGCGCGGTTTGCCCAACTCATCGTTAAACACTTCGAACTGATTAAACGCCAGGCCATTGCGGATCCCGGTGCCGAAAGCTTTCGCCGCCGCCTCCTTCACCGCAAAACGCTTGGCCAAAAAACGCACCGGCTGCTGGTGCGTTTCCCAGATGGCCCACTCGTTATCGCTGAGCACCCGGCGGGCAAGGCGATCGCCGCTACGGGTAATCACCGCTTCGATACGGGCGATTTCAACGATATCCGTGCCTAAGCCGAGGATGGCCATTACTTGCGGGCTTCCAGCATCAGACGTTTCATCTCGGCCACCGCCTCTTTCAGGCCGCTCATCACTGCACGTCCAATAATGGCATGACCGATGTTCAGCTCGTGCATCTCCGGGATCGCGGCAATGGCTTTGACGTTATGGTACGTCAGGCCGTGGCCGGCATTGACCTTGAGGCCAAGACCCGCAGCATAGGCAGCGGCTCTGGCGATGCGCTCCAGCTCTTTTGCCTGGGTCGCTTCGTCTTCGGCATCGGCATAGCAGCCGGTATGGATTTCAATGTACGGCGCACCCACGTCTGCGGCGGCTTTGATCTGTGCTTCATCAGCATCGATAAACAGCGATACCAGGATCCCGGCATCGGCCAGGCGTTTGCAGGCATCACGCATCTTGTCCAGCTGACCGGCCACGTCCAGCCCACCTTCAGTGGTCACTTCCTGGCGCTTTTCCGGCACCAGGCAGCAGAAGTGCGGTTTAGTCTCAACGGCGATGGCCAGCATCTCTTCGGTGACGGCCATCTCCAGATTCATGCGGGTGTCCAGCGTCTGGCGCAGAACACGTACGTCTCGATCGGTAATATGGCGACGGTCTTCGCGCAGATGTACGGTAATGCCATCGGCACCTGCCTGCTCAGCAATGAATGCCGCCTGAACCGGATCAGGATAGGCCGTACCGCGCGCGTTGCGCAGGGTGGCAATGTGATCAATGTTGATGCCTAACAGTAATTCAGCCATGACAATCCTCGGTTTTATTTTGGTTCGTTTCCCCTCGCCCTGGCCCTCTCTCACTGGGTGAAGGCTGGAGCCGGGGTGTACTCAATACGTTAACGCTTCGGTATAAACTGCCGAAATAATTCGCGGCTCTTAAGGGGCTTGCCACCAAGATACGGCTTGAGCGCAATACGGGTAAAGCGTTTTGCCGCCCGCAGGGTGCTGGCGTCGGGAAACTCGCGTTCTGCCAGCGCCCGTAGATCCCGTCCGGTGAAGGTGCTGTTATCAATGACGACGCTGGCAATAAAGCCCTTCTCTTCGCGATAGCGGTAGGTCATGGTGTCTTCGACCGGATCGCCGCTGCCTGCACAGTGCATAAAATCGACGCCATACCCCAGATGCCCAAGCAACGCCAGCTCGAAGCGACGCAGCACAGGTTCGGGCGAGCCGGTAACACCCGCCAGCGCCTGGATACAGTGCAGATAATCGAAAAAGAGTTCAGAGAAGCGGGTCTCATGTTCAAGAACGCGCGTAATCAGCTCGTTCACATACAGACCGCTGTACAGCGTAATACCAGAGAGGGGAAGCGCCAGAGAGACGGCTTCGGCACTGCGCAGGGTTTTGACTTCCCCGCGCCCACTGAAGCGCACCAGCAGCGGGGTGAAGGGTTGTAGCGTACCCTTCAGGTTAGAACGTTTGGAACGTGCGCCTTTAGCAACAAGGCGCACGCGGCCTGATTCTTCCGTGAAGACGTCCAGCATCAGGCTGGTTTCGCTCCAGGGACGACTATGCAGTACAAATGCACGCTGCCAGCCTTCCATCATACTCGTCGTCTTTCAGGTTGCAGGCGCGTTGGCTGCGTCCGTTCACCCCAGCCAGTGAGTGGATTAAGCTCCCGGGGATTCGCGGCCATGCCGCGTGACTCAGCCTCCGGCCTCGCTCCTTCGGAGCCAGTGTAAGCGCTGTTCAAAACACGTTGTGTTTTGTCCTGCACCTCGAAAGCCATAGAGTGTGAAACGCTATACGTCGTCGCCGTAACCAAGACTGCGCAGTGCGCGCTCGTCATCGGCCCAGCCAGATTTCACTTTTACCCACAGTTCCAGGTGAACCGGGGCTTCAAACATCTCCTGCATGTCCTTACGGGCTTCAATACCGATGGTTTTGATTTTGGCACCTTTGTTGCCAATCACCATCTTCTTCTGCCCTTCGCGCTCAACGAGGATCAGCCCGTTGATGTCATAGCCGCCGCGCTCGTTGCTCTGGAAACGTTCGATTTCCACGGTCACAGAGTACGGCAGTTCAGCGCCGAGGAAACGCATCAGCTTTTCACGGATGATTTCAGACGCCATAAAGCGCTGAGAACGGTCAGTGATGTAATCTTCCGGGAAGTGATGAATCGCTTCTGGCAGATGCTTACGCACAATGCCCGCGATGGTATCGACGTTCAGACCGGTCTCGGCAGAGAGCGGAACGATATCGAGGAAGTTCATCTGGCTACCCAGCCACTGCAGATGCGGCAGCAGATCGGCTTTTTCCTGCACGTTATCAACTTTGTTGACCGCGAGGATCACCGGCGTTTTACCGTCGCGCAGCTTGTTCAGCACCATCTCGTCGTCCGGCGTCCAGCGGGTGCCTTCGACCACGAAAATGACCAGCTCAACGTCACCGATAGAGCTGCTCGCCGCCTTGTTCATCAGACGGTTAATAGCGCGTTTCTCTTCCATGTGCAGACCCGGGGTATCGACATAAATAGCCTGATACGCCCCTTCGGTATGGATACCGACAATACGGTGACGGGTGGTCTGCGCCTTGCGGGAAGTGATGGAAATCTTCTGTCCCAGCAGATTATTCAGCAGGGTTGACTTGCCTACGTTCGGACGGCCGACGATGGCAACAAAACCGCAGTAACTCTTTTCTTCGCTCATTCCAGCTCCAGCATTTTTAACGCCTGTTCGGCGGCAGCCTGTTCCGCCTTACGACGGCTTGAACCTGTGCCAACCACCGGTTCACTCAGGCCACTGACCTGGCAATGGATGGTAAATTCCTGATCGTGTGCTTCGCCACGAACCTGCACCACCAGATAAGATGGCAACGGCAGATGGCGACCCTGCAAATACTCCTGCAAACGAGTCTTTGGATCTTTCTGTTTATCACCCGGGCTGATTTCATCCAGACGCGACTGATACCAGTTCAGGATCAGCTGCTCAACCGTCTGGATATCGCTGTCGAGGAAAACGCCACCGATTAACGCTTCGACGGTATCCGCGAGAATAGATTCACGACGGAAGCCGCCGCTTTTCAGTTCGCCAGGCCCGAGTCGCAGGCACTCACCCAGTTCAAATTCACGGGCAATTTCGGCAAGCGTATTGCCACGTACCAGCGTTGCGCGCATGCGACTCATATCACCTTCGTCCACGCGCGGGAAGCGATGATAAAGCGCATTCGCAATAACAAAACTTAAAATGGAGTCGCCCAGGAATTCGAGTCTCTCATTATGTTTGCTGCTGGCACTGCGATGGGTTAATGCCTGTTGCAACAACTCCTGATGCTGAAAAGTGTAGCCCAGCTTCCGTTGAAGCCGATTAATTACGATGGGGTTCATGCGATACCAATAGAATAAATGCGTCAAAAATGCAGCACACGAAACCGTCCTGAAAAAGCCAACGCGGTTTCGTGTGCCGTGGCACTGAATCAGCGCCAACCTTAAACTTCGGGGGAATATTCTATACGCAACGACAGGGGTTGTCGTTAGTCAGAAGAGATTTATCACTGAAATAATTCACGTAGCCTCTGATTAAAGAGACTACGTGCGTATTTATCAGGAATTAGTGGATGCCGCCGATACGATTTAACCGTACGCCGGTCGGCCATTCGCCTTCCTGTTTCTCAAAGCTCATCCAGATAGTGGTCGCTTTGCCGACCAGATTCGCTTCCGGCACAAAGCCCCAGTAACGGCTGTCCGCGCTGTTGTCGCGGTTATCACCCATCATGAAGTAGTGTCCCGGCGGCACAATCCAGGTCGCCAGCTGCTGCCCCTGCTGATGATAGTACATCCCCAGCTGATCCTGAGCGATGGAGACGGTCAGGATACGGTGCGTCACATCGCCCAGCGTCTCTTTACGCTCGTTCAGACGAATACCGTTCTCTTTGGTCTCGCCTTTCGGTAGCTGGAAGAAACCGCTGGTCGCTTCGCCACCGTTACGGCGGGCAAACGTCTGTACAAAGTCGCTGGGCTCAACGCCGGAATAGGTTACTGCCAGCGCGCTTCCACAGGCCGTACCGGAACTGCATCCAGGCTGAACCGTTACCTCTTTGGAGACCGGATTATAGGTCACCTTGTCGCCCGGCACGCCAACGGTGCGTTTGATGTAATCCAGACGCGGATCGTCCGGGTATTTAAACACCACGATGTCGCCACGTTTCGGATGACCGGTTTCGATCAGCGTTTTCTGGTAGATCGGATCTTTAATGCCGTAGGCAAACTTCTCCACCAGAATAAAATCACCGATCAGCAACGTTGGCATCATCGAACCGGATGGGATCTGGAAAGGTTCATAGATAAACGAACGTACCACCAGCACAATGGCCAGCACCGGAAAGACAGAAGCGCCCGTTTCCAGCCAACCCGGCTTCGGGCTGACTTTTTTCAGGGTTTTCGCATCCAACTGGTCGCCCGTGGCCGCCTGCGCGGCGGCCTGGCGTTCGTGACGTTTCGGGGCAAAGATAAACTTATCCAGACACCACAACAGCCCTGTCACCAGGGTGGCAACCACCAGGATCAGGGCAAACATGTTCGCCATGCCAACTCCTTAAAGGATTATTTTCCGTCTTTACCCACGTGCAGAATGGCGAGGAACGCTTCCTGCGGCAGCTCGACGTTACCGACCTGCTTCATACGCTTCTTACCTTCTTTCTGCTTCTGGAGCAGCTTTTTCTTACGGCTGACGTCACCGCCATAGCATTTTGCCAGAACGTTTTTACGCAACTGTTTCACCGTCGAACGGGCGATGATGTGGTTGCCAATGGCTGCCTGAATCGCAATGTCGAACTGCTGGCGCGGAATGAGTTCTTTCATCTTCTCGACCAGTTCACGACCGCGATACGGAGCATTGTCGTTGTGGGTAATCAGTGCCAGCGCATCGACGCGCTCGCTGTTGATCAGCACGTCCACACGCACCATGTTAGAGGCCTGGAAGCGTTTGAAGTTGTAATCCAGCGACGCATAACCGCGGGAGGTGGACTTCAGGCGGTCAAAGAAGTCGAGCACCACTTCTGCCATCGGGATTTCGTAGGTCAGCGCAACCTGGTTACCGTGGTAAACCATGTTGGTCTGCACGCCGCGTTTTTCGATACAGAGCGTGATGACGTTACCCAGGAATTCCTGCGGCAGCAGCATATGACACTCTGCAATCGGCTCGCGCAGCTCATGAATATTGTTCAGCGGCGGCAGCTTGGATGGGCTGTCGACGTAGATAACCTCTTTCGAGGTGGTCTCCACTTCGTAAACTACCGTCGGCGCAGTGGTGATCAGATCCAGATCGTACTCACGCTCCAGACGCTCCTGGATGATCTCCATGTGCAGCAGGCCGAGGAAGCCGCAGCGGAAGCCGAAGCCCAGTGCCGTGGAGCTTTCTGGCTCATAGAACAGGGAAGCATCGTTCAGGCTCAGTTTGCCGAGTGCGTCACGGAAGTTCTCGTAATCATCAGAGCTGACCGGGAACAGACCTGCGTAAACCTGTGGCTTCACCTTTTTGAAGCCTGGCAGCGCTTTATCTGCCGGGTTACGTGCCTGGGTCAGGGTATCGCCCACTGGCGCGCCAAGAATGTCTTTGATGGCACAAACCAGCCAGCCTACCTCGCCGCATTTCAGCTCGGTACGGTCAACCTGTTTTGGCGTGAAGATCCCCAGACGGTCAGCGTTATAGACCTGGCCGGTACTCATCACTTTAATTTTGTCGCCTTTGCGCATGGTGCCGTTTTTAATACGCACCAGCGAGACAACGCCAAGATAGTTATCGAACCAGGAGTCGATAATCAGCGCCTGCAGCGGCGCATCGGCATCACCTTCCGGGGCCGGGATATCACGCACCAGACGTTCCAGCACGTCGGTTACACCCACGCCGGTTTTCGCCGAGCAGCGTACTGCGTCCGTCGCATCGATACCGACGATATCTTCAATCTCTTCCGCTACGCGTTCAGGATCGGCGGCTGGCAGGTCGATTTTGTTCAGTACCGGCACCACTTCGAGATCCATTTCCATCGCGGTATAGCAGTTGGCCAGCGTCTGGGCTTCTACGCCCTGTCCGGCATCAACCACCAGCAGCGCGCCTTCGCAGGCCGCCAGCGAACGGGAAACTTCATAAGAGAAGTCAACGTGGCCTGGGGTGTCGATAAAGTTCAGCTGATAGGTTTCACCATCAGACGCTTTGTAGTCGAGCGTGACGCTCTGCGCTTTAATAGTAATGCCGCGTTCGCGTTCCAGGTCCATGGAGTCCAGTACCTGGGCTGCCATTTCACGATCAGACAGGCCACCGCAAATCTGGATAATACGGTCAGACAGCGTCGACTTACCGTGGTCAATGTGAGCAATGATCGAAAAGTTACGTATGTTCTTCATATAGTTAAATAATTATGCCTTACGAATTCCTGGAGGCCGCTGTTCTTAGCCTGACGTTTTTCAGTGCGAAAACGCAGCATTCTACACTACATCTCCTTCACCGGGAAATGCTCTTCCAGCAAGCTTAGCGTGAAGATTCAGCGTTTTCTTTTATGAGATGTAAATAAAGCAAAGCCCGGTGACATCACCGGGCTTCAGAAGAGAGCATTTCGACACGAAGCTGATCGGGGGGCAATCCAACACTGAGGATCACAGGCTGCCACTCTTCACGGACAACAAGCCTGGATGAAAAGCCGCGGGCAAGTAAAAATCCCCCCACGCCACCCAGAGCTGCCCCGCACATTGCGGCAAGATCGGTACTGAACATAACCTGGAAGACGCCCCCCAGGGTAAACAGCCCCACCAGCGGCGAGAGGTAGACCAGCATGGCAGAACCAAGCAGGCTGCCTTCAGCGATCCCTAACTCGACTTTTTGTCCTGCAACCAGCGGCTCTTCGCTGGGTACACTAATGGTGTGTGACGTTTGCGGCCCGAGTTTATTCAGCACCCGGCTTCCGCAGCCGGCGCGGGAGGCGCAGCTGTTACAGGATGCTTTGACGTCACAGCTAACCAGCGCGATGCCATCCTGCCATGAAACGACAGTTGCCCACTCTTTGATCATGGTGCGGCCCTGAATTTAATGCTGTCGGCGATGCGTTTAGCCGTTTGTGGCGGTAGCTCACCCACGACGGTGATCTCGGCGTTATCACGCACGGTGGTACTCACAGTTCGGCGTCCGGTGCGCAGCATCTGATCGGCGCTGACCGCTGTTGCCCGGTTGACGTTAACCGAGAAGCTGAACAGACCGTCGGAGTAAAGACGGGATTCAACCGCAGTATCAATCGTCGGTAGCTGACGTCGACTGCTGGAGACTTCACTAAAGCCCTGAGGGATCCAGTTTGGTGCCCAGTTGAAGCTGACAGGGTCGCCTGCCGGTACAGAAAGCAGCGGCGGCAGGTTGGCTTTTGCCAGATTCTGCATGCTGTTGCCAACCTGATCGTTAATGGTGAAGGCGATCACCCGGAACTGTTCCAGCGTCTCGCCATCCCGATCCAGCAGATCGACACGCATAGGCAGCCTGGTCTCAGCATCCATCCACACGATATAGCTGTAACGCGTTCCGTCTCTGGCGACCACGCGCAGCACTTCACAGAGCCGGTCAGCAATGCGGGTACGCCCTACGGAGATAAAGTCGTAGTAAGGAGCAAGCCGTTTGAAATCGGTATAGATGAGCGAAGGCAGCGAATCAACGATGTAATCGCCGTTCAGCGTAAAGGGTTCAAGACCCGGCTCAAAATAGCTGATTTCGTTGCCACGCTGCACAACTTCGCGGCGCGGACCATCCATCTGCAATAGCTGGGCAAGCGGCTGTTTATCAAGACGGGCATGGCGATAGCGTAACGACTCTACACCTTGCTTATTAATGCTGATAAAAGACAGCTCGTAGTTGAGTGACTGGCTGGCCTGGTTCATTTGCTGTAACAACGCCCCGGACGATACATCAGCCGAGGCGTTGACAGTGAAGAACAGGCTACCCGCCATCAGAGACATGGCGCACCAAAGTTGCTTCATTACTGCGATTGCGTTCCTAAAGTTTGGTTTCCAGGCACTTGCACAGCAGCCTGCTGGGTTTGTGCTTGCTCAAACTGAAGTTGTTCGGAATGCAGACGGCGCTGCAATTCGTAGTCCTGCAACATCGCATTGATGCGACGGCGTTGCTCTTGTACCTGCTGCTGCTGACCGGCGCCTGCCGATGCATCAGAAGGAATACCCAGGCTTACCGGGCTGGCTTTGCCCATCATCGGCAGCGTGTTAAACACTGGCGCTTCTGGTTGCTGGTTGACTTCAGATTGATTGTTATACTGCTGGACGCCAACAATAACTGCAAGCGATACGCACGCAGCGACGCCCATTTGCGTCAGTTGACTTGCCCAGGGACGCACTTTGTTCCAGAAAGGCATCTTCTGCCACTGGTGCGGTGCCGGTTGGGCTTCAGGAATCAGCGGAGTGGCTTGAGAAACAGGTTCATTCTCGATGGCAGCCATTACGCGAGCTGAGATATCGAAATGGAGAACGTCACTGGTATCACCGCGCAGGGTATCGCGGATGAGATGATAACTCTCCCAGGTTTTTTGCATCTCAGGAGAGCGAGAAAGCTCATTAAGCATCTCACTGTCCAGCGTTTCACCATCCATTAAAGCGGAAAGTTGTTCTTTCTGCATGCCTAATACCTTTTCCAGTATCCCGCTATCGTCAACGCCTGATTAGCGGTTGAACTTTATTATCAATAGCTTCTCGCGCACGAAAAATTCGTGAGCGAACCGTACCGACCGGGCAATCCATGATAGCGGCTATCTCTTCATAGCTCAGGCCATCTAACTCCCGCAACGTAATTGCCATGCGTAAATCTTCCGGGAGCGACTCGATGGTGCGAAAAACTATTTGTCTCAGTTCTTCTGACAACATTAAGTTCTCAGGGTTCGAAATTTCTTTTAACGCACCGCCGCTTTCAAAGTTTTCTGCGTCAATGGCGTCAACATCGCTTGAAGGCGGACGGCGGCCCTGAGCGACGAGGTAGTTCTTGGCGGTATTGACAGCAATACGATACAGCCAGGTATAAAAAGCACTATCTCCCCGGAAAGATTCCAGCGCGCGATAGGCCTTGATAAAAGATTCTTGTACGACATCAGGGACATCGCCTGACGGTACATAACGGGACACCAGACTCGCCACTTTATGCTGGTAGCGCACCACCAGTAAGTTAAAGGCTTTCTGATCTCCCTTCTGGACCCGTTCAACCAGAATCTGGTCCGTTAACTGCTCGCTCATCCGAGGTAATGTCTCCCCAAACCTAAAATCCACGCGTTATCGAAACGCCACTCCAAACACTGCACTGTGAGCAAGCAGTTGCTTTGAGGGTCTTTTTTTCAAAAAGTTCCGTCACGCCTTTGTTTTTGTTAATCGTGTCGCAGACTGTTCATTTTCTCTCATTATAAGTCTGATACCGAAACGCACCCAGTTTCTGATAAGAATTGGCATTTACCGCTTGCAGGGTACCGCAAGACTGGCTTTATTTCACCACAAAATCTGAAGCTAACGATCTGCTTCGCAAAATATTTCTGCTCTTTTTGTGCCTGCTTGTTCCTGGCGTGTTGTTTAGTCATTGCAACTAACCTTAAAAAAAACGTGCGATTCCTCGCATTCGGGTGCTATGCTGGCCAAACACTGTTTAGTAAATTAAACAAACATCATGAACGCAATGACTGACCTCTCCTGTGACGTACTGATTATCGGCAGCGGTGCCGCTGGCCTTTCACTGGCGCTGCGACTCGCCTCACACCAGAAAGTGATTGTTCTCAGCAAGGGTCCCATCAATGAAGGCTCCACCTTCTATGCACAGGGCGGGATTGCCGCTGTGTTTGATGAAACGGACAGTATCGACTCCCACGTAGAAGATACCCTGATTGCCGGTGGCGGTATCGTGGATAAGCACGCCGCTGAGTTTGTCGCCAGTAATGCCCGACATTGCGTTCAGTGGCTTATCGATCAGGGTGTGTTGTTTGATACCCACGTCCAGCCCAACGGTGAAGAGAGTTATCACCTGACGCGGGAAGGCGGCCATAGCCATCGCCGTATCCTGCACGCTGCGGATGCCACCGGTAAAGAGGTGGAAACGACCCTGGTCAGCCAGGCGTTGAGTCATCCGAACATCCAGGTGCTGGAACGCAGCAATGCGGTAGACTTGATCATTTCCGACAAGATTGGTCTGCCAGGTACGCGCCGCGTCGTGGGTGCCTGGGTCTGGAACCGTAATAAAGAGACGGTAGAAACCTGCCGGGCCAAATCGGTGGTACTGGCGACAGGCGGTGCTTCCAAGGTGTACCAGTACACCACTAACCCCGATATCTCTTCAGGCGACGGGATTGCCATGGCCTGGCGTGCAGGCTGTCGCGTGGCCAATCTGGAATTTAATCAGTTCCACCCCACCGCATTATTCCACCCGCAGGCCCGCAATTTCCTGCTGACTGAAGCCCTGCGCGGTGAAGGCGCGCATCTGAAGCGCCCGGATGGCACACGCTTTATGCCGGACTTCGACGAGCGGGGCGAATTGGCCCCGCGTGATGTCGTGGCCCGCGCTATCGATCATGAAATGAAACGCCTGGGCGTGGATTGCATGTATCTGGATATCAGCCACAAACCCGCAGAATTTGTGCGTCAGCACTTCCCGACCATCTATGAAAAATTGCTGGGGTTAGGCATCGACATCACCAAAGAGCCGATGCCTGTGGTGCCCGCGGCCCACTATACCTGCGGTGGAGTGATGGTGGACGATCATGGCCGCACCGACGTCGACGGCCTGTATGCGATCGGCGAAGTGAGTTATACCGGCCTGCATGGTGCCAACCGTATGGCCTCTAACTCGCTGCTGGAGTGTGTGGTCTATGGCTGGTCGGCGGCAGAAGATATTACCAAGCGCATGCCTTACGCCCGTCAGGCAGAAAATCTGCCCGCCTGGGATGAAAGCCGCGTGGAAAACCCGGATGAACTGGTGGTGATCCAGCATAACTGGCACGAACTGCGCCTCTTTATGTGGGATTACGTGGGGATTGTACGCACCACCAAGCGGCTGGAGCGCGCCCTGCGTCGCATTACCATGTTACAGCAGGAGATTGACGAGTATTACGCTCACTTCCGCGTGTCAAACAATCTGCTGGAGCTGCGTAATCTGGTCCAGGTGGCGGAGCTGATTGTGCGTTGCGCAATGATGCGTAAAGAGAGCCGCGGGCTGCATTATACGCTCGACTACCCGGAACAACTTGAGCACTCCGGGCCGTCCGTGCTCTCGCCGCTGGCTCACATAAACAGATAGAACGGGTGGGTCAGCGCCGTATAATCCTCGGAATAACGCTGATCTGGCCCGCGGATCACCAGCCTGTCGCTGAAGCACTCTCCTTCTTTCGGCGACAGCGCCACCAGAACCCGGTGCGGTAACCTGCCGTCCGTGTCAGCAATGTCGGTGCGCAGACGTAAATACCAGCCCATTTCCAGTGCGTTATTGATTAGCGCACTGCCCGCGCTTTCCGGTAATACCACGCAGAAAAAACCCTCTTCGGTGATCAACGCCGCCGCACAGGCTAATAGCGCACCGTGATCGAGCGAGCCGGTTGAACGAGCCTGGTCGCGCTCGGGCGTTGCGCACCCGACGCCGGGTTCATAATAAGGAGGATTACTGACAATTAAGTCATAGCGAGCCGTTTGCTCTGGTGCCCAGGTAAGAACATCCGCACAATGGAGTGCAATGCGAGAGGCCCAGGGGGATTCAGCCACGTTTTCTGCTGCCTGTTCGGCCGCACGAGGATCCAGCTCTACCGCATCAAGCGTGGTTGACGGCTCGGTGCGCTGCGCCAGCATAAGGGCTAATAACCCGCTGCCGCTGCCAATATCAAGGATACGTTTAACGCCTGCAACCGGTGCCCATGCCCCCAGTAAAATGCCATCGGTGCCGACTTTCATTGCACAGCGGTCGTGAGCGACAAAGAACTGCTTAAAGGTAAAACCATCGCGGCGCAGCTGCGCTTTGAGTTGAGACATGTCAGAGCAACCTTCAAAATGAAACGGGAGTAGCATAGGGGAAAGCGTAACGACGGAAAAGGGATATCCACACAAACAGATGAAGATTGCAGCCATAACGTCTATAATCAGCGCCCCACACAGAGGTAGAACATGACTGTAACGACTTTTTCCGAACTTGAACTCGACGAAAGCCTTCTGGAAGCCCTCCAGAATAAAGGCTTCACACGCCCGACTGCCATCCAGGCGGCAGCCATTCCGCCTGCGTTAGAAGGCCGCGACGTACTCGGTTCAGCGCCGACAGGCACCGGTAAAACGGCGGCGTACCTGCTGCCTGTCTTGCAGCATCTGATTGATTTCCCCCGCAAGAAATCCGGTCCACCGCGTATCCTTATCCTGACCCCAACACGTGAGTTAGCCGTTCAGGTTGCGGAGCATGCGCGTGAACTGGCCGCCAATACCCATCTGGATATTGCGACCATCACCGGTGGCGTAGCCTATATGAACCACGCCGAAGTGTTCAGTGAGAACCAGGATATCGTGGTCGCCACCACCGGGCGTTTGATGCAGTACATCAAAGAAGAAAACTTTGATTGCCGTGCTGTTGAAACGCTGATTCTGGATGAAGCGGATCGCATGCTGGAGCTGGGCTTCGCGCAGGATATTGAACACATCGCAGGCGAAACCCGCTGGCGCAAACAGACCATGCTGTTTTCTGCCACGCTTGAAGGCGATGCGATTAAAGACTTTGCTGAGCGTCTGCTTAACGATCCGGCAGAAGTTTCTGCCACGCCGTCCACGCGCGAGCGCAAAAAAATTCACCAGTGGTATTACCGTGCTGATAACTACGAGCATAAGCTCGAGTTGCTTAAACATCTGTTAAAACAAGATGACACGACCCGTACCATCGTCTTTGTACGTAAACGCGAACGTGTGCACGAACTGGCTGAACAACTTCGCGCCGCGGGCATTAACAACTGTTATCTCGAAGGTGAGATGGCGCAGATTAAACGTACCGAAGGGATTAAACGCCTGACCGAAGGTCGCGTGAATGTCTTGATTGCCACCGACGTGGCAGCGCGTGGTATCGACATTCCTGAAGTGAGCCATGTGATTAACTTCGACATGCCGCGCAGCGGGGATGTTTACCTTCACCGTATCGGTCGTACCGGGCGTGCAGGCCTTAAAGGCACCGCGATTTCTCTGGTTGAGGCGCATGACTATCTGCTGCTGCAGAAAGTGGGTCGCTACATCGAAGAGCCGGTGAAAGCGCGCGTGATTGACGAACTCCGCCCTACTACGCGCCCACCAAGCGAAAAAATGACGGGTAAACCGTCGAAGAAAGTTCTCGCCAAGCGCGCAGAGAAAAAAGAGAAAGAAAAAGAGAAACCGCGTGTGAAGCAACGCCACCGTGATGCCAAAAACATTGGTAAACGTCGTAAGCCAAGTGGTAGTGAACCTGCTTCACAGAAATAAGCGTAAAAAAACGCCGGGGTTAACCCGGCGTTTTTGTATCTATTCGCTGGCAGCAATTACAGGCTGGCGGTGAAGGTACGCGCAATGACGTCACGCTGCTGTTCTGCAGTCAGTGAGTTAAAGCGAACGGCATAACCAGATACACGAATGGTCAGCTGTGGATATTTTTCAGGATGCTTAACGGCATCTTCCAGTGTTTCGCGACGCAGCACGTTTACGTTCAGATGCTGACCGCCTTCAACGCGCACTTCCGGTTTGATTTCCATTGGGATTTCGCGGTACTCAATCTCACCCAGTTTATTAACCGGAACAACTTCATCTTCTGCAAAGCCTGCTTTTGCACATACGCAGCGCGCTTCGCCTTTTTCGCTGTCCAGCAGCCAGAAAGAGTTCAGCAGGTCGTCGTTTGCAGCTTTAGTAATCTGGATACCAGTAATCATGTAATGTCTCCCTTAAACTACACTATTGGGTGTTGCCCATTGTTTAGGGCAATTGGTAAAACCATTGTTGCTTGAGTGTATATATATCAGTCAAACCCTCGTCATTCATTGACGTAAATCAATAAAAACCATATCGACACAAGGGCTATCAGGGAAGATTATTGTTTTATATCAATTTTCTACGAAGCCAGCCTTCAAAAGAATTCGTAATTTTTTAAATATTTTTCATCAAGCTGCCCTTTTACCCCGGCAATTTTGCTCCCTCGTCATAACCAGTTAAGCTAGGAGCAGATAAAATTCGCAGGAGAGCGAGATGACAACACCTTTAACCTGGCATGACGTACTGGCCGATGAGAAAAAACAACCTTACTTCGTCAATACGCTGAACACGGTTGCCGCCGAACGTCAGGACGGCATCACCATCTATCCGCCACAGAAAGACGTATTTAACGCCTTTCGTTTTACCGAACTGGCCGATGTCAAAGTGGTAATTCTTGGCCAGGATCCCTATCACGGGCCGGGCCAGGCGCACGGTCTGGCCTTTTCCGTACGTCCGGGCGTTGCAACTCCCCCTTCCCTCCTGAATATGTATAAGGAGCTGGAAGCCTCGGTGCCAGGATTTACCCGCCCTGCACACGGCTATCTGGAAAGCTGGGCACGCCAGGGCGTGCTGCTGCTGAACACGGTGCTGACGGTACGCGCCGGGCAGGCACACTCCCATGCCAGCCTGGGCTGGGAGACGTTTACGGATAAAGTTATCAGCCTGATTAACCAACATCGGGAAGGGGTTATGTTTTTACTGTGGGGGTCGCACGCGCAGAAGAAAGGGGCGATCATTGATACCCAGCGCCATCATGTGCTGAAAGCACCGCACCCGTCGCCGCTGTCAGCACACCGCGGCTTTTTTGGCTGCAATCATTTCGTGCTGGCAAATGAATGGCTGGAGAAACAGGGCGAAACGCCAATTAACTGGATGCCAGAGTTACCGGCTGAAAGCGAATAGACTGGATAAACAGAGCAGATATGCAGGCCCGGTAAACATAGCGCCACCGGGCCTATTGCCGGGTGGCGGCTTCGCCTTACCCGGCCTACAAAAACAGAGCGGGATTACGCTTTGTTCTGACGCCACCACTCCGCCAGCAGAACGCCGGTCGCAACGGATACGTTAAGGCTTTCGACATTGCCGGTGCCATCGATAGAGACGCTCAGATCGGCGCTGGACAGTGCCGCATCAGACAGACCATCACGCTCCTGACCCAGCAACAGCACCATTTTACGCGGCAGCGTCGCCTTAAACAGCGGGGTGGTGCCTTTGTGGCTGGAGGTAGTCACAATGGAATAGCCCGCTTTACGGAACTGTTCAATCGCGTCCAACACGCTGTCGCCAGTGATCGGCTGAACGTGTTCCGCGCCGCCTTCCGCGGTACGGATTGCCGCACCGGATTCCAGCAAAGCCGCATCCTGCAACAGTACCCCTTTCACGCCGAAATGGGCGCAGCTGCGCATCATCGCGCCGAGGTTGTGCGGGTTGCCCACGTCTTCCATCGCCAGTACGCAGTCATCTTCCGCTGCCTGGCTAACCCACTGCTTAACGGTCATCCCGTTACGTTTCTTAATCAGGAAGCAAACGCCACCGTGGTGTTCGGTGCCAGACGCTTTGGTAATCTCTGCATCATCTACCACGTGGTAGGCTTTGCGATTGGCGGCCATCCAGCGCAGCGCCTCTTTGAAACGCGGCGTGACGCTCTGGATAAACCAGGCGCGCACGATGCTGTCAGGACGGCTCTGGAACAGGGCCTGACAGGCGTTCTCACCGTAGACACGCGTCTCTTCCGCGCGTTGACGGCGGATGACTTCTGGATCAATCACCGTTTTACCGGCCATGCTGCCGTGATCGACAGGGGCCTTCGACTCATCGCCCGGCGCGCGGGAAACGGTACGCCACGGGGAAGCGTCGCGGTTAAAGTCGTCGCGTTTGAAATCATCACGCTTACGGTCGTCACGTTTACGATCGTCGCGTTTGCGGTCATCACCGCGGCTGTTTCTCTCATCGCGGGCGGGGCGACGGCCACCGTCTGCACGAGATGGCCCTGGACGCCCGCCACCTTTTCCGGTACGCGGATTTTCGGTGCGTTTATCAGAGTCATCATCACTGCGGACATACATCACTTTGACCTTGCCGCTTTTGTTTTTCAGTTCGTCGTTCATGCTTTTCTCCACCAGCGCTGCGCGAAGCGCGCAGATTACCCGATGTACCCGCGCATAGCCATTACTTCGTATAAAAGCCTGTGACTATTGTTCTCATTGAATAAAACGCATTGTTGTTTCAAACAGGGTCGCTGATAATATGTAACATATTGGAAACATAACCGGCATGTTGCCGATTTGTCCCCCTGCTCTACCTGAGGTTAGTTATGAATACCGTATGTGCCAACTGCCAGGCTCTTAACCGCATTCCAGAGGAGCGAATTGATGATGGAGCAAAATGCGGACGCTGCGGTCATGAATTGTTCGATGGTGATGTCATTAATGCTACCGGTGCAACTCTGGATAAACTGCTGAAGGACGATCTGCCGGTAGTGGTCGATTTCTGGGCGCCCTGGTGCGGCCCGTGCCGCAATTTTGCACCGATCTTTGAAGATGTCGCAGAAGAGCGTAACGGCAAAATGCGTTTTGTGAAAGTGAACACCGAAGCTGAACGTGAGCTGAGCGCACGCTTCCGCATTCGCAGTATTCCAACCATCATGATTTTCAAGAATGGCGAGGTGGTCGATATGTTGAACGGCGCAGTGCCAAAAGCCCCGTTTGACAGCTGGCTGAACGAATCCCTCTGATATTCCGGGGCACGTAACTTGTGCCCCGCTCTCGCCTCTGCGAGAATGGCGTTTTTTCTGCGCTCTCCCCCCATGACTGATAACGCCGTACTGCAATTGCGCGCCGAACGCCTGGCGCGTGCGACTCGCCCTTTTCTTGCCCGTGGTAACCGCATTCGTCGCTGTCAGCGCTGCCTGCTGCCGCTTAAGCAGTGCCTGTGCGCTACGCTGACACCCAGCGAGGCTAAAAGCCGTTTCTGTCTGGTAATGTTTGATACGGAACCGATGAAGCCCAGCAATACTGGCCGACTCATCGCCGATATTTTACCGGATACCGCTGCTTTCCAGTGGTCTCGCACCGAACCGCCGCAGGCACTCCTGGATTTGGTCGCCAGCCCGGATTATCAGCCGATGGTGGTGTTCCCGGCGTCTTATGCCGGAGAAACGCGTGAAGTGCTTACCGTTCCCCCTTCCGGCAAGCCCCCGCTGTTTATTATGCTGGATGGCACCTGGACCGAAGCGCGTAAGATGTTCCGTAAGAGTCCTTATCTGGATGCCCTGCCGGTAATCTCGGTCGATCTGTCACGTGTTTCTTCTTATCGCCTGCGTGAAGCCCACGCTGACGGCCAATACTGCACAGCCGAAGTGGCGATTGCGCTACTGGATCTGGCGGGCGATACCCTGGCAGCCAGTGCGCTTGGTGGCCATTTTTCCTGTTTTCGCGAACGCTATCTCGCAGGAAAAACCACTCATAAGGGAAGCATCACAGCAACAGAGCCGGAAAGCGTTTAATATCATCAGGTCACTCGCCTTTTCAGGAGACTTGTATGAGCCAGCGCGGGTTAGAAGCATTACTCCGCCCTAAATCCATCGCCGTCATCGGCGCGTCGATGAAACCCGAACGCGCCGGTTACCTGATGATGCGGAACCTGCTCGCAGGCGGTTTCAACGGCCCAATTCTGCCGGTAACGCCTGCTTATAAAGCCGTGCTGGGCGTCCTGGCCTGGCCAGACGTGGACAGCCTGCCCTTTATCCCCGATCTCGCGGTGCTTTGTACTCATGCCCGACGCAATATCACGCTGCTTGAGGCGCTGGGTAAAAAGGGCTGTAAAACCTGCATCATTCTCTCCTCACCTCCTGAACAACAGACGGCGCTTCTGGCCTGCGCGGCGCGATTCCAGATGCGACTGCTGGGGCCAAACAGCCTTGGCCTGCTGGCGCCCTGGCAGGGGCTGAACGCCAGTTTCTCGCCTGTTCCAATACGTAAAGGCAAGCTGGCCTTTATCTCGCAGTCGGCGGCGGTCTCCAATACGATTCTCGACTGGGCACAGCAGCGTGAGATGGGGTTCTCCTACTTTATCGCCCTGGGCGATGGGCTGGACATCGATGTCGACGAGCTGCTGGATTTTCTGGCACGCGATACCAAAACCAGTGCCATCCTGCTCTATCTTGAGCATCTGAGCGATGCCCGACGCTTTGTCTCCGCGGCCCGTAGTGCCTCGCGCAATAAACCGATCCTGGTGATCAAAAGCGGTCGTAGCCCGGCCGCTCAGCGTCTTTTGCACTCGCATTCCGGGATGGACCCCGCCTGGGATGCCGCCATCCAGCGTGCCGGTTTACTGCGCGTTCAGGATACCCATGAACTCTTTTCGGCTGTCGAAACGCTCAGCCATATGCGTCCGCTCCGGGGTGAACGGCTGATGATCATCAGCAACGGAGCCGCCCCCGCCGCGCTGGCGCTGGATGAACTCTGGCTGCGTAACGGCAAGCTGGCCGCGCTCAGTGAAGAGACGCTCCAGCGCCTGCGTGAGGCGCTGCCTCCTGGCGTAGAGCCGGGTAATCCACTCGATTTGCGTGACGATGCCAGCAGCGATCGCTATATCAGCGCCCTGAACATTCTGCTGGAGAGCCAGGATTTTGATGCCCTGATGGTTATTCACTCTCCGAGCGCCGTCGCGCCAGGGAGTGAAAGTGCCCGTTCGCTGATTGAAACTGTGAAAAAGCATCCGCGCGGTAAATACGTTTCGCTTCTGACCAACTGGTGCGGTGAGTTTTCCTCTCAGGAGGCACGCCGCCTGTTCAGCGAGGCAGGGCTGCCGACATACCGCACACCGGAAGGCACCATCACCGCCTTTATGCACATGGTGGAGTACCGACGTAACCAGAAACAGCTGCGGGAAACCCCTGCGCTCCCCGGAAATCTGACGGCCAATACCGGTAATGCTCGTGCCCTGCTGCAACGCGCCATTGATGATGGCGCGCGTACACTGGATACCCACGAGGTACAGCCGATACTGAATGCTTTCGGCATGCATACCCTGCCGACCTGGATCGCCAGTGACAGTGCGGAAGCGGTGCATATTGCCGAGCAGATTGGTTATCCGGTCGCGCTAAAACTCCGCTCCCCCGATATCCCCCATAAGTCAGAAGTTCAGGGGGTGATGCTGTATCTGCGCACCGCGGCGGAAGTTCAACAGGCGGCAGATGCCATCATCGATCGTGTCAAAATGACCTGGCCCCAGGCGCGGATCCACGGCCTGCTGGTGCAAAGCATGGCCAACCGCGCGGGGGCACAGGAGTTACGGGTGGTGGTTGAACACGATCCGGTCTTTGGTCCACTGATCATGCTGGGCGAAGGGGGCGTTGAGTGGCGTCCTGAAGAGCAGGCGGTGGTTGCCCTGCCTCCGCTGAACATGAACCTGGCGCGCTACCTGGTGATCCAGGGGATCAAGAGCAAGAAGATCCGCGGGCGTAGTGCCTTGCGATCGCTGGATATCGCTGCTCTGAGCCAGTTCCTGGTACAGGTATCTAACCTGATCATCGACAGCCCGGAAATACAGCGTCTGGACATTCATCCTTTACTGGCCTCCGGCAGCGAACTGACGGCCCTGGACGTGACGATGGACGTGGCAGCCTTTACTGGCGATCGTGAAAGCCGACTCGCGATCCGTCCTTACCCTCATCAGCTTGAAGAATGGGTGGAGATGAAGAATGGCGAGCAGTCGCTGTTTCGTCCCATCCTTCCTGAAGATGAACCCCAGCTACAGCGCTTCATCGCCCAGGTAACAAAAGAAGATCTTTACTATCGCTACTTTAGTGAAATCAACGAATTTACCCACGAAGATTTAGCCAATATGACGCAGATCGACTACGATCGGGAAATGGCTTTTGTTGCCGTCCGCCGCACTGATGAGGGTGATGAGATCCTTGGCGTCACGCGTGCTATTTCCGATCCTGATAACGTCGATGCGGAATTTGCAGTACTTGTTCGCTCCGATCTAAAAGGCCTCGGGCTAGGCAGACGGTTGCTGGAAAAGCTGATCGGTTATACGCGCGATCACGGACTTATCCGTCTCAATGGCATTACTATGCCTAATAATCGTGGCATGATCGCCCTGGCGCGAAAATTAGGCTTTACTGTTGATGTTCAGCTGGAAGATGGCATTGTGGGGCTGACGCTGGCGCTGATGTCGACTGGTAAACAAGAGTAAGGTACTGGAAATGTTGACCACTTTAAACGGCACTGGTGGTATGATTGCCCGCTTCTGTTGGCTGCATAGCCCATATAATCCTTCAATGAACAGAGAAGAAACGCACTGTGATGTTGTCCAAATTTAAGCGTAATAAACATCAACAACACCTTGCTCAACTACCGAAGATTTCTCAGTCAGTTGATGATGTAGAGTTCTTTTATGCTCCCGCTGATTTTCGGGAGACGCTACTGGCAAAAATTGCCAGCGCAACGCATCGTATTTGCATTATCGCGCTTTATCTTGAACAGGATGAAGGCGGCAGCGCGATTTTACGCGCGGTATACGAGGCCAAACGTCAGCGCCCTGAACTGGATGTTCGCATCCTGGTGGACTGGCATCGCGCTCAGCGCGGCCGTATTGGTGCAGCCGCATCTAACACTAATGCCGACTGGTATTGCCGCATGGCGCAGGAGAACCCTGGCGTAGATGTGGCGGTTTATGGTGTCCCGGTTAACACCCGCGAAGCGCTCGGCGTACTCCACTTCAAAGGCTTCATCATTGATGATAGCGTGCTCTACAGCGGCGCAAGTCTGAATGACGTCTACCTGCATCAGCTTGATAAATACCGTTACGATCGCTATCACCTGGTGCGTAATGCCCGCATGGCTGACGTCATGTTCGAGTGGGTGGATCAGAACCTGGTGCGCGGTCGCGGCGTGAATCGCCTTGACGATCCCCATCGTCCAAAAAGCCCGGAGATCAAAAATGACATTCGTCTTTTCCGTCAGGAATTGCGCGATGCCATGTTCCATTTCCAGGGTGATGCGGATAACGAACAGCTTGCAGTGACCCCGCTCGTAGGCCTTGGTAAATCCAGCCTGCTCAATAAAACTATCTTCCATCTTATGCCGTGCACTCAGCATAAGCTGACCATCTGTACCCCCTATTTCAACCTGCCGGCAGTCCTGGTGCGTAATATCATCCAGCTTTTACGCGACGGCAAAAAGGTAGAAATAATCGTTGGCGATAAAACAGCGAACGATTTCTTTATCCCAGAAGATCAGCCGTTTAAGATCATCGGTGCCCTGCCTTATCTGTATGAGATTAACCTGCGCCGCTTCCTCAGCCGCCTGCAGTATTATGTCAATACCGATCAGCTGGTGGTGCGTCTCTGGAAAGATGAAGACAACAGCTATCATCTGAAAGGGATGTGGGTCGATGATGAGTGGATGCTGCTAACGGGAAATAACCTCAACCCGCGTGCATGGCGACTGGATCTTGAGAATGCCATTCTGATCCACGACCCGCGTCATGAGCTGGCAGCCCAGCGCGATCGCGAGCTGGAGTTGATCCGCACCCATACCACTGTGGTAAACCATTACCGCGATCTGCAGAGCATTGCTGATTATCCAGTTAAGGTCAGAAAACTGATCCGCCGTCTGCGCAGGATCCGCATTGATCGCTTGATTAGCCGCATTTTGTAATTTTCAGCCCTGTCATTGACGGGGCTTTTTTATGGAGATCGTTGTGCGTTACTTTCTGTTAATGGGCTGTCTGCTTCTGTGTGGTTGTAGCCATATGGCTCAGGATAGCTGGTCGGGTCAGGATAAAGCACAACACTTTCTCGCCTCGGCGATGCTGTCAGCTGCGGGTAATGAGTATGCCCAACGACAGGGGTATAGTCGCGATCGTAGCGCGGCGTACGGCTTGATGTTTTCAGTGAGTCTTGGGGCATCGAAGGAGCTGTGGGACAGCCGCCCGGCGGGGAGCGGCTGGAGCTGGAAAGATTTTGCCTGGGATATCGCCGGGGCAACAACCGGCTATAGCCTGTGGCAACTGGCGGAGCACTAAAGACGGACCCCTTTCCCTTTTCGGTGCAGCATCAGCGAGACAATAAATGCCAGCGCCCCCATCAGCGTAACGTACCAGAAAAAGACGGTCTCATTGCCGATCGATTTTAATGACAGCGCAACATATTCTGCCGACCCCCCAAAGAGTGCGTTAGCTACCGCATAAGATAACCCCACCCCCAGCGCACGTACCTGAGCCGGAAACATCTCTGCCTTAAGAATGCCGCTGATAGAGGTGTAAAAACTGGCAATGACCAGTGCCACCATCACCAGAGCAAAAGCGGCATAAGGGGATGAAACATGCTGAAGCGCTGTGAGAATAGGCACCGTGCATAACGTCGATAATCCGCCAAAAATGAGCATGGAACTACGACGACCGATTTTATCTGACAGCGCACCGATAATGGGCTGAATAAGCATAAAAACAAACAGCGCCACTGTCATGACCATACTCGCCACGTTAGCGTGCATACCCGTGGTGTTGACCAGATACTTTTGCATGTAGGTTGTAAAGGTATAGAAGGTGAGTGAGCCGCCTGCCGTGAAGCCGAGCACCATCAAAAATGCCTTGCGGTTACGCCATAAACCTTTAAATGAACCCGCCTCTTTTAACGTTCTCACCTCTTTTCGCGACGTTTCATCCAGTTGGCGCCGTAACCACAGTGCCACCACGGCCAGGACTGCACCCAGCGCAAAAGGAATACGCCATCCCCAGGTACGGAGATCTTCATCACTCAATACTTGTTGCAGTATTACCACGGCCAGGATAGCCAACAGCTGACCGCCGATCAGCGTGACGTACTGAAAAGAAGCATAAAAGCCTTTACGCCCTTCCACTGCGACTTCACTCATATAGGTCGCACTTGTACCATATTCCCCCCCAACGGATAGCCCCTGGAACAAACGCGCCAGCAAGAGTAAGGCCGGTGCCCATGTGCCAATCGCATCATAGCCGGGTAGACAGGCAATAACCAAAGAGCCGAAACACATCATACAGACTGAGATCAGCATGGACGTTTTTCGCCCTCTTCGATCGGCGATGCGACCAAACAGCCAGCCGCCGATTGGGCGCATCAAAAAGCCAGCGGCAAAGACGCCTGCGGTTTGCAGAAGTTGTGTCGTGGTGTTGCCGGATGGGAAGAAGATATGAGCAAAATAGAGTGAACAAAATGAGTAAACATAGAAGTCGAACCATTCCACCAGATTGCCAGAAGATGCGCCGACGATAGCCCAGATCCTGCGGCGGGTATCGCCGTCTGCCTCTTTTTTACTTTCCGTATCTGTACTTGCTACGGTTTCTGTCATTTTAAATCCCCTGTCTTACATTGCGGGCCATTGCACCCGTTCCAGTAAAACCAGATTTAAAATTTAACGTTAGGTAAAAAAATTGTTTCTATTATGTTTCATTTAATTTTGTGAGATAAGTCATAAAATGCGGCCTGAGGCGAGGGGTATCATCAACCCCACTTTTTTTGATGCGCTTGTTTTCTCTGTAAATAATCTTCATCGGCACGAATTTTATCCCACCATCCCTTAAAGACTTTCGCCGCTTCGGCTTTGACTGGATCGTGATCTAACGGACGCACATTGCGTTCATCATCATACTTTTTGCCGCCTTTGTGGTTGGCATAGCGCCTGGCGCGGGTATACCCCATCTGAATAAATTTCCTGGCCATATCCATACCAACAAAATCATTTTTCTCACGATATTGCTCAAAGAGCGCGTAAATTTCCTGTGCAGATTTTGTCGCGACTTCAGCATTTTTGTAACGCCAGTAGGGCAGGATTTCACTTTTATAAGGTTCAACCAGCAAGACACCCTGCTCTCCCCGCCCTACCTGGTAAAGCTCAGGATGATCACGAAAGTTTGTGTTGGCAAAATCTTGTTGGTAGTTAAATGGGGGATTCGGCAAAATAACCTCGATGACGATGTATATCTTGTTATTTTAGCCAGAGATTGTTGAGTTTGCCCGGGATGGAGAAATGCGAAAAACCCCGTACCTTGCGGTACGGGGTTCCTGATTTGATGCCTGGCAGTTCCCTACTCTCGCATGGGGAGACCCCACACTACCATCGGCGCTACGGCGTTTCACTTCTGAGTTCGGCATGGGGTCAGGTGGGACCACCGCGCTACAGCCGCCAGGCAAATTCTGTTTCCGGGCCGCCTCGCGGGCCACCCGGGTAATCTGTATCAGCTGAAAATTGTCTCAGTCGCCGAAAACAGCTTCGGCGTTGTAAGGTTAAGCCTCACGGTTCATTAGTATCGGTTAGCTCAACGCATCGCTGCGCTT